>Ga0316207_10000065_pt1 | contig 230873 bp, 239 predicted proteins | sample 6weekpyrite_MG_FD_204943 | JGI IMG/M metagenome (GOLD analysis project Ga0316207, IMG submission 204943) | Microbial mat bacterial communities from mineral coupon in-situ incubated in ocean water Damariscotta River, Maine, United States -... | ecosystem: Environmental > Aquatic > Marine >...
CGGACTCGGACTCGGACTCGGACTCGGACTCGGACTCGGACTCGGACTCGGACTCGGACTCGGACTCGGACTCGGACTCGGACTCGGACTCGGACTCGGACTCGGACTCGGACTCGGACTCGGACTCTTCAGGTGTTTCAGGTGCATCCAATGCCGAATAATCTAATTCTTCATCATTAAGCTCAGATAGCTCAAGTTCGGGAGTATCAATTGAATTGGGCACAACAAGATCATCAACATCAATATCAACGTCATCGAGCTCATCAATATTAATCTCATCAATGAGTAGCGCCGACTCATTTTCATCGTCTATGGTGGGTATATCGGGGTCAGAAGTGACCTCAGCAATAAAGATTGAATTACATTTACCACAGCGTACTTGCCCTTCGGCTGCTTGTAGCTGTTCGTCAGTGACGTGGAAAGTGGTGCGGCAATGTGGGCATTCAGTTTGCATAGGGACTAACGATACCATTGATTAACCGTTTATGTACGAGGCTTAGCGCTTTGTCCCGCTTAATCGAATCCAGTCACCTTGCTGGATTGGCTCACCAATATCACAGTGACGGCGGTAGGCAGTAGCCACATTGTCGGCTTGTTCTGGCAGGATGCCAGATAATACCAAAGTGCCTCCGGGACGAAGCGCTTGGCAAAGCATATCGGCTAATTCGGCCAAGGGGCCTGCGAGTATATTCGCCAACAGCATGTCAAAACCGGCATTAGGCAGATCCATTGGCAGGTGTGTCGAGATGGAATTAGTGACTTTATTACGTTCAGCATTATCACGTGTGGCTTGCAGTGCCTGTGGATCGATATCAATCGCGGTAATTTTCTCCGCGCCTAATTTTGCCGCGGCAATCGCTAAAATCCCTGAGCCACAGCCATAATCTAGCACTTGTTTACCGTTTAGGTCTTGTCCATCTAGCCATTGCAGGCAAAGCGAGGTAGTAGGGTGAGTACCCGTACCGAAAGCCAAGCCAGGATCGAGTAAAATATTAACCGCATCAGCCTGTGGCGGTTCACACCAACTGGGTACGATCCAGATATGCTCGCCAAATTGCATTGGATGATAGTCATCCATCCAGACACGCGACCAATCTTTATCTTCTAGTGGTTCAAGACGGCGGCTTGCCATGATGTCAGCAGATAGTTGTTCGGTCAGCTGTCTATCTAATGTAGTCGTATCAATATCCGCCTCAAAGAGCCCAGTAATTTCCAGGTTTGCCCATAGCGGTGTTTCTCCCGGTAGCGGCTCAAAAATGGGTTTGTCTTCGGCATCAATGAGGGTGATCGCTTGGGCACCCGCTTGTTCGAGCGCATCACTGACCTTGTCAGCATGTTCAGTATCAGTACGAAGTGTAAATTTAAGCCATGCCATTTAATGTAGTGTTTCCATAAAATAGGTATGCAATGTAACCAGAATATGGTCAGGAGTTATTAACGCGAAGCTCGCAAAGACCGCAAAGTATTAATAATTTTTAAATTACTATATTTTGCACTTCTTTGCGTACTTTGTGCCCCCGCGATCTCTGTGTTGTTATCTCGATCTTAAAAGTAGGCTTTATGAGAGCCCAAGTTTCTTTTCGAGGAAGTGGATGTTAACACCGCCTGCCTGGAAAGCACTGTCATTAAGAATATCCAGATGTAAATCCACATTGGTATTGATGCCATCGATGACTAATTCACTGAGTGCACCACGCATACGCGCGATAGCAATCTCACGTGTATCACCGTGAGTAATGATCTTGCCGATCATTGAATCGTAATTAGGCGGTACGCGGTAACCGTTGTAGATATGTGAATCAACACGTACGCCAATACCACCTGGTACATGAAAATTATTAACCGTGCCCGGTGAAGGTATGAAAGTTTTAGGGTGCTCTGCGTTAATACGACATTCAATTGAATGTCCGTTGATAGAAATATCTTCTTGTTTGGTAGATAACGCTAGACCCGCAGCAATACGAATTTGCTCTTTAACAATGTCGATGCCCGTGATCATTTCTGTTACAGGATGCTCAACTTGTATACGGGTATTCATTTCAATGAAATAGAATTCACCGTCTTCGAATAGGAACTCGAAAGTACCTGCACCAAGGTATTTTGTTTTACGACAGGCTTCTGCACAACGTTCACCAATAAAGGCACGTTGTTCTTCAGTGATACCTGGACCGGGTGCCTCTTCAACAACTTTTTGATGACGACGTTGCATTGAACAATCACGTTCAGCTAAGTGAATTGCATTACCATGTGCATCAGACAAAACCTGAATTTCAATGTGACGCGGATTGCCAAGGAATTTTTCCATGTAGACAATATCATTATTAAAGGCGACACGTGCTTCACTGCGTGTGAGTGAAATGGCATTAAGCAGAGCCGCTTCACTATGCACAACGCGCATACCGCGACCACCACCACCACCTGCAGCTTTAATAATAACTGGGTAGCCAATTTTCTTGGCCATGTCAGCAACATTATTATCATCTTCAGTAATCGGTCCATCAGAACCGGGTACACAAGGGATGCCTGCTGCTTTCATTGTTTCAATGGCGGTGATTTTATCGCCCATGCTGCGAATAGCATCGGCAGAAGGGCCGATAAAGGTAAAACCACTTTGTTCGACACGTTCTGCGAAATCTGCATTTTCAGAAAGGAAACCATAACCAGGGTGAATCGCCACGGCATCAGTGACTTCTGCAGCACTGATCAATGCAGGCACGTTAAGGTAGCTATCAACAGAGGGGGCAGGGCCAATACACACTGCTTCGTCAGCAAGACGAACGTGCTTTAAATCACGATCGGCAGATGAATAGACAGCAACGGTTTTAATATCCATTTCACGACAGGCCCGAAGAATACGGAGCGCTATTTCGCCGCGATTGGCTATAACAATTTTTTCAAACATAAATTATGTATTCTTTGTAGCGTTACTCAATAACAAACATGGGTTGGTCATATTCAACGGGTTCACCGTTCTCAACTAAGATTGCTTTTATGACACCGTTCTTATCTGCTTCGATTTGGTTCAAGATCTTCATGGCTTCGATAATACAAATGGTTTCACCAACACTGACTGTTTGGCCAACTTGCACAAACTCAGGTGCACCAGGTGAAGGTGAGCGATAGAAACTACCGACCATGGGTGATTTTACTTGGTGACCACTTGGAATTGAGTCTGTGTCTTCACTGGCTTCTGGGGCGGCGGCTGGTGCAGCAGCGGGTGCTGCAGCTACCGGTGCGGCAATAGGTGCAGCCATAGGCATCATTGCCGGTGCAGCAACACTACTGTTGCTACGACTGATGCGGACTGACTCTTCGCCTTCTTTAATTTCAATTTCAGCGATGCCAGATTCTTCTAGCAACTCAATTAATTTTTTTACTTTACGGATATCCATAATGATTTTTAGCTCATCGTTGTTGTTCAGTTTGCTGCAGATTCGGCATGTTTAATAGCTGCCTGCAGCGCCAATTCATAACCTTGTGCACCTAAGCCACAAATCACACCGACGGCGATATCTGAAAAATAGGATTCGCGTCGAAACTCTTCACGGGCATGGACGTTTGACAGGTGTAATTCAATAAAAGGGATTGCCACACCAGCAAGTGCATCACGTACGGCAACACTGGTATGGGTGAATGCAGCGGGATTAATAATAATAAAGGCAACGCCTTCTTGTTGAGCGCGTTGAATCCGATCTACAAGATCATGTTCAGCATTACTTTGCAGGCAATCCAGTTCGTGTCCTGCTTGTTTGGCTTGTTCGATAGCGGACTTTTCTATATCCGCTAGGGTGGTCGCACCATACACATCCGGCTCGCGTGTGCCGAGCAGGTTCAGATTGGGACCATTGAGTAGGAGTAACTTAGCCATTAAAACGCCTGGTTAATTAAATCGCTTCAAATACCGCCTAGATCGAAGCATTTCCCTGCATGATCAGACCACTTTTTTTATCATAATATACACACATTGTGCCGGAGAATTACAACTTTGTCCAGTTATATGCACGTTTGGGGAATTTACACTAGAAATCGACGAAAATCGCGACAAAATTCACATATTTGGGTATTTATTGTAGATAAAGTGGATTTAAAGCCACTTTTGACAGGATTAACAAAATTTTCAGGATAAAAAATATAGAAGACTTTTGGGGCTCGTTATTGTCACAAATAATTATTTGCGAGATTAACAGACTCCGGTTATTGATAGCGTTTATTATTTTATTGTGACATAGGGATGGGATGTCGACGCCTTGAAATTACATAGTAATTTCCCGAAGGAGACAGGGCATCGCTCATAGCACTTTGATTATGATTGGTAGCCTATATCATTAAGCCAGCAGGAAAATCGTTAAAGTTTTGTTTCTAAATTTTGTTTATCCTGTCAGATACTTTTTGTGTTTTTATAATAACGCTTTGATTTTTTCTTCGGCGGTTGTTTTGAGCAATTCACCGCGTTGAATAAAACTAACCTTACCTTGACGATCAACAATGACAGTATAAGGCAGGGTACCGAAACGGTTGCCATAGGATTTACTGATCTTAATCGCTTCCAGATCACCAAGTAGCATCGGGTAATTCACACCGTAGGTGTCGGCGAAGTCTTCAACATTATCTTTTTCATCAATGGCAACACCGATGAACTGTAGACCCTGTTTACCGTATTGTTCTTGTAACTCAACAAAGGCGGGTGTTTCTTTACGGCAAGGTGGGCACCATGTTGCCCAAAAGTTGATGACCATTACTTTGCCATCCCACTCAGATAGTTTGTGTATTACACCTTCCTGATCAGGTAAAGAAAACTCAGGACGACACGAGCCGGTTTTAATCGGCGTGCTGGAGACCTGCTCAGGAGATTGATTATTACAGCTACCACTAGCCGTTGTTTTGGGTGTCTGGTCGCAGGCAGTCAATGAGAGTGCGAAAAGGCCAGCTAGTAATATTTTAATATTCACGTCGATATTCTCTTTTACAGGGCTTGTTTTATGTGTGCAGCAAATTCAGCAGCATCTTTGTAGCCGTAGAAATCCATGCTATTAATTCGTTGACCTTGTTTGTCAAAGAACAATAATGCCGGTGGTCCGTAAACACGAAGGCGTTTTTGTACTGCTGATGTAACCGGATCAGATGGATCCGTGACATCAACTTGCAAGGCAACATATTGACTCATTAATTTCATAACAGCAGTATCGCCAAAAGTACTTTTTTCCATACGCAGGCAGTCAGTACACCATGTCGCAAAGAAATCGATAATAACAGGTTTACCTGCTGCTTTTGCTTTAGCCAGTTCACGATCTAAGTCGGCTTCTGATTTTATTTGTATAAACAGATCATGTGCAGACGTTGTTGTAGCATGTTCAGAAGAAGATGCACCACTGATAGATAGCGTGTTGAAATTAACAGGCTGCATGATGTCACGATTACCTTGCATACCACCGAGTAAAGACAATACACCCCAAATCAATAATACAGTACCGATGCCTTTCCAGAATATGCGCCAACCGCTTGCACCTTCTGGCAGGCTTTGTGTTGCACCAAGGTAGATACCGAGCGTGATAAAGAAAACACCCCATAGTAGTAGCACTGGCATAGCTGGTAATACAGTGAGGATGTAGATAGCGACACCAATGAGTAGAACACCAAAGAAATATTTGACGTTATCCATCCACGTACCGGCTTTGGGTATTAATGCACCTGCACCAATGCCTATCGCGATAAGTACGACACCCATACCCCATGACATGGAGAACATGATCAAGCCACCAAGAATAGGATCTTGAGATTCAATGGCGACGAGAAGAACAGACAATAGAATAGGTGAAGCACAGGCACCAACAATCATTGAGGAAAGTACGCCCATGAGGAAGACACCAAACAGTGAGCCACCTTTTAAGCCGGAGCTTTTTGTTTGCATGCGCGATTGAATAGCGGCAGGCATTTGAATAGTGAATAAGCCGAACATCGATAAGGCAAGTAATATCAGGATGATGCTGACGCCACCAATCAGCCAAGGGTCTTGAAAGTAGGCTTGCAGTTGTCCACCTGATTTACCTGCAACAACACCAGCTGCCGTGTAGATAACCGAAGTACCAAATACGTAGCTAGCCGCTAACATGCCGCCTTTAAATTTGGATATTTGGCCATCCTGACTTTGGCCAACAATGATACTGGAAAGAATCGGAATCATTGGTAACACACAAGGTGTAAAGGTCAAACCAAGACCGACAGCGAAGGCAACCAAGACATACCAAAGGTAACTATTTTCTGAGTGGTCAGTTTCTGGGTTAACTGTGGCGCTTGTTGTTGGTGCAGGTTTGCTGGCAATGTTATTGCTGAGTGTTAAATCGGTTTTCTTCGTCATCGGTGGATAACAAATGCCGGCATCGGCACAACCTTGGAACTTCGCAGTGAACGACAAGGTGCCTGCAGCAGGCGCATTGTCGACAGGGATAACGATAGAAAGGTTATTTAAATAAACTTCAACATCGCCTTCGCTACCATCAGGTAAAATACCATGATGCATTTTTCCTGTTGGCATATTGATGGTGCCAAGTTGCACACCAGCAGTATCCGTTTTAAAACTGAATTTGTCTTTGTATAAGTAGTAACCGTCGGCAATTGTCCAATCGGCAATAATGTTGCCGTTATCGTCAATGCGTGAGCTGTAAGAAAAGGCTTCGTCTGGCGCTAAAAATTCGCGTTGCCCACCACCGAGTAAGCTATCGCCAAGAGAACTGAGTTTTTGCAAACCATTTGCTGGTGCAGATGCCGCAGCAGGTAGATTTAATAAAATAGTATGTTTAGCTGGTGGGTAACACACACCTAAATCAGCACAGCCTTGTGCACCAACGGTAATGCGCAATGATGTTGCATCACCACTACGGATAAGAGGTACTTTAAGGGCGAGTTTGTTTCGGTAGACTTCAAGCTCACCTTCAGTACCATCAGGGCGGATACCAATTTTTTTCTTACCAGGCGGTAACGTTACTTTGCCTAGTTCAATACCCGCTGTTTCAGATTTAAAATTGAACTTGTCGTTGTACATGTAGTAACCGTCAGCAGCGGTCCATTCTACTTCGACAGTATTGGCGTCTACGGCACTTGCATTAACAGTGAAGGCTTGATCGGGTGGTAGTAAATCCTCTTCGTTAAGAGCAAATAGAGGCGAGGCCATGATTAGGCCAAGAGTAGCGATCAGTATTTTTTTCATCATCATCATATCTTCACGTTATTTAGCAGCGTTATAATTATTTGTTTGGATTATTACAGTACATGACTCACCGATCTAGTCGAGGTGCTAATGCACAGGATTCGCTTACCCAATCGAGGTATGCGGGTAATCCAGTATCAATAGAGACAGCGATCAGCTCGGGAAGTTCGTAGGGGTGCGAGTCAACAACGTGTTGTTGTAGAGCAGGGTAGGCTTTAGCCGTGGTTTTGATTAACAAAAGCTCTTCCGTGCCCTGTTTTTGTTCCCCTTGCCAGCGATAGATCGATGTTAGCCCCGGCACAATATTCACACAGGCGGCGAGACCGGTATCAACAATACTTTCAGCCATGGCGATAGCGGTCCCATGATCGGGGCAGGTACAGTACACCATTAATAAGGAGTTGGGCTTTGTCATATCGCATACGATACAAGATATTGCGGAATCGCGCTTGAAATAAGAATAAACGCCCATACTTTTAATGGGATGCGAGCACCTCAAGTATTATTAATCCTGTTTTTAGTCATTCCCTTGGTCGAAATTTACTTTCTGATCAGTGTCGGCGAGGTGATTGGTGCTTTTGCGACGGTCTTCATGGTTGTGTTTACAGCGATATTGGGCGCGATATTATTACGTTCGCAGGGCTTATCTACCTTACGACGAGTCCAAGAGGCATCAGCCCGCGGTGAAATCCCTGCTTTAGAAATGATTGAGGGTATGATGTTGCTTGTTGGCGGTGCATTGCTGCTTACCCCCGGTTTCTTTACCGATGCGATTGGCTTTATTTGCCTGATTACACCACTACGACAAGCTGTGATTCGTTACTGGATCAAGCGCTATGGCTCATCTATCCAAGGTCAATCTCGGCAAGACTCTAAGGCAAAGGGCCCACAGACCTTGGAAGGGGAATATTGGAAAGACGACGAATGACCTAGTCTTTTTGAAGTTTTTGACCAGATCACACTTGAATTTTTCCATTTCGACCCTATTATTAGCACTCATTGACGGAGAGTGCTAACGACACCCCAACAGAATATTGTAACTAATTGAATTTAATGAAAATCCCATCAGGAGACATGATTAATGAACATTCGTCCTTTACATGATCGCGTTATTGTTCGACGCACAGAAGAAGAAACTACTAGTGCAGGCGGCATCGTGATCCCTGATTCAGCTACTGAAAAACCAGCAATGGGCGAAGTACTTGCCGTAGGCAAGGGCACAACCAACAACAGTGGCGATGTGACTCCGCTAGACGTAAAAGTTGGCGACACAGTCATTTTTGGCAAATTCTCTGGTAACGAAGTAAAAGCTGACGGCGAAACACTGCTTGTTATGCGTGAAGAAGACATCATGGGTGTGATTGAAGGCTAAGCCTGATCGCAATCATCTAAAACAGAATTTATATAAGGAACAGACATGACAGCTAAAGACGTAAGATTTGGAGACGAAGCCCGCCAAGGTATGGTTCGTGGTATTAACGTTCTCGCCAATGCCGTAAAGGTAACACTTGGTCCTAAAGGCCGTAACGTAGTTTTAGAAAAAAGCTTCGGCGCACCGACAGTCACGAAAGATGGTGTTTCTGTTGCGAAAGAAGTTGAACTACAAGACAAGTTTGAAAACATGGGCGCACAGATGGTGAAGGAAGTGGCTTCACAAACGTCTGACATCGCTGGTGACGGAACAACAACGGCGACTGTATTGGCGCAAGCGATTGTTCGTGAAGGCATGAAGTCAGTTGCAGCGGGTATGAACCCAATGGATCTGAAACGTGGTATCGACAAAGCGGTTGCTGCCGCTGTTGAAGAACTAAAAAGTTTCTCAGTAACATGTGATGACAACAAGGCGATTGCCCAAGTAGGTACAATCTCAGCTAACTCTGATTCAAACATTGGCGACATCATTGCTGAAGCAATGGAAAAAGTGGGTAAAGAAGGCGTTATCACTGTTGAAGAAGGTTCAGCACTGGATAACGAGCTGGATGTTGTTGAAGGTATGCAGTTCGACCGTGGTTATTTGTCACCTTACTTCGTGAACAACCAAGCGAACATGACAGTGGAAATGGAAACACCACTTATCCTTATCCATGATAAGAAAATCTCTAACATCCGCGACTTGCTTCCAGTATTGGAAGCCGTTGCTAAAGCCGGTAAGCCACTACTAATTATTGCTGAAGATATTGATGGTGAAGCATTGGCAACATTGGTTGTGAACAACATCCGTGGCATCGTTAAAGTATGTGCAGTTAAGGCACCTGGTTTTGGTGACCGTCGTAAAGCGATGTTACAAGATCTTGCGATTCTAACAGGCGCGACTGTGATTGCTGAAGAAGTGGGCCTGACACTTGAAAAAGCCGGACTTGATGAATTAGGTAGTGCCAAGCGTATTGTTGTTACTAAAGACGAAACAACGGTTATTGATGGTGCAGGTAATGCAACAGAAATCAGTGATCGTGTTACTCAAATTCGCGGTCAAATGGCAGAATCATCTTCTGACTACGACCGTGAAAAAATGCAAGAACGTGTTGCTAAATTAGCTGGTGGTGTTGCGGTTATCAAAGTGGGCGCAGCAACAGAAGTTGAAATGAAAGAAAAGAAAGCCCGTGTTGAAGATGCATTGCATGCAACACGTGCTGCAGTTGAAGAAGGTGTTGTACCCGGTGGTGGTGTTGCTCTGGTTCGTGCCTTACAAGCTATCAAAGAGCTCAAAGGTGATAACGAAGAACAAAATGTCGGTATCGCAATTGCAAGCCGTTCAATGGAAGAACCACTTCGTCAAATCGTGACAAACGCAGGTGAAGAAGCTTCTGTTGTTTTATCTAAAGTTGATGATGGCAAAGGTAACTTCGGTTACAACGCGGGTAATGGTGAATACGGCGACATGATTGAAATGGGTATTCTTGACCCAACCAAGGTAACACGTAGTGCGTTACAAAACGCAGCTTCTGTTGCCGGCCTGATTATTACCACTGAATGTATGATTGGTGAAGTACCTGTTGATGCAGGTGCTGCCGGTGGTGCTGCGCCAGCCGATATGGGTGGCATGGGTGGTATGGGCGGAATGGGTGGCATGGGCGGCATGATGTAAATCAGGCTTGCTTTTTTGCCGTGTGACGGCGTTGCGTTTTCGCTCCGCTGCTCATGTATTGCATATACACTGCGCTGCTCGCTCAAACGCGCCTTGTCACACGACAAAATCCCTAACCCTGAAGGCCTCACAGAAATGTGAGGCCTTTTCATTTCTGCTTAGCACCTATCACATTTACGAATATTTTCAGCACAGCCCATGCACAAAATGGGACGATGGAAAATGAATTACCTAGAGCGAGAGGGTTGGCGATGTGGACGGGTTCTTACTTTACTTATGAGTACCCACCTTTGGTCGAAAGCGGGGATTTTTCGTCATTACGAATGCGAATGGAATCTGTGAAGAAATTTTAAGTTGAGCTAAGTAATCTAGAGAAACTTAATTTATAACATTGAGTTTTTATATCATGCGACTGTGATGTTTAGTGTCAGTTAACCATTATCGTAGTGAAAAACTTTTGAAATAATCTGCCATTTGTTGTCTACGAAAACCAATGTTAGAAGATCAGTAAAAAGCTTTTCTCCAATAGAACATTCAACACGGGCAGATGCTGTTACTGGTCCTGCAAATGCTATTGATAATATTCTATCTGTTCGTGTTTCATCTAGACTGTCAGGAGATGGACGCTTATCAACAATAGAAAAGTACTCGCACATATTTCTATAAAGTAAAGTGCCATCCGTGGCACAGACGTAATGCGCCCGCGAATGAAATGCTTCTGCAAGCAGGGATGTATCGCTGTTATATAGTCCATCAAAATATTTAGATAAAACATTATTTATAGCGTTAACTTTTGCTTCCATATTTAGATCTTTCACTATTTCCATTAGAACAGTAGCCCTTCAACCTGCATTGCTTCTTGTACGCTATCGCGCTGAGAGATTTTTTCAGATAGTGCAGAAATATTAGGCCAGTTATCTAACCCAATACCTGTTGGTTTAGTCCAGCTGGCGATTACAAATAGGTAGATATCGGCAATAGACAGTTTGTTTTCTACCAGATAAAACCTATCGGATAAAAGAGCCTCTATAAAATTTAATTTATTATGTATATTAGTGATGGATTTATGTATTTCTTTATCGGTGCTTTCAGAAAATAATGGTACAAAGGACTTATGCAATTCGGCTGAAAGATAATTCAGACATTCATATAACCGAGCACGTTCAAATGTACCATTCATTGGTGCAAGATCGACATTAGGATTTTGATCAACGAGGTACTGCATGATTGCCACTCCTTCAGTCAGGATTGCATTGTTACCAAGTTGCAATGCGGGCACAGAGCCCTGTGGATTGATCTCGGTGAAGTCAATAGAATCTGAAGTCAATTTAGTTGTTAAATCGACCTCAATTAAATCAAATTGACTACCTATTTCTCGCAAAATGATATGTGGTGCGAGTGAGCAAGTTCCGGGGCTAAAATAAAGTTTCATTGTTCCATCCATAATAATTAGTTTGATTTGTGTGTTTTAACTTTTCCTTTGTGACGCTAGTAGGTGTTATGCACAACAAAAAAAGTCATTAATAACGACCTCATCGATAGGTAGTTGCCCAGATCGTGGCCAAGCTTTTGTCGCGGCTTTACCAATAGCGATAATCATACTGATAACATGATCATCAGGAAGCTGTATAAGAGCAGCGACTTTTTCGAAATTAAATCCATTCATTGGTACTGAATCGTAACCCATGGATTTGGCTGCCAGCATTAAGGTTTGTGCCGCAAAACCACATGAGCGCATGGCTTCATCTCTCTGCACTTGCTCCTTACCTCGGTAATACTGATCGATCATGGGTAGTACAAAATCCTGTGTGGCTTGTGGTGCATTTCGTAAGTATCGCTGGGGTTGTTTTTCCCATGCTTTAAGATCTGCACAGAGTACGATTAATAATGAAGCATCTGTGACTTGTGCCTGATTGCCAGCGGCTAAGCGAATTTCACTTCTCAGGGAAGGGTTTCGCGCGATGACAAATCTCCAATTTTGTATGTTGTATGCCGTTGGCGACAATATAGCGAGTGACAGTAGTTGGTTTATTTCGTCATCACTCATTCGGTGTTTTGGATCATAATGTTTTACCGAGCGACGTGATTTAATTGCGCTGAATGTATCCACTTGTATTTCCTTTCTTTGCCCTGTTGCGTTTTTTTAAGTATCCTATTTTGCGTATATCGTGTTAATACTCAATATTATCAAAACAATTTTGCATAAAATGCAAAGATGGTGGGGGATGATCAGTAAATTTAAAATATTTATTAAGGTTGCGGAGAGTGGGAGTTTTTCACGTGCAGGAAAAATTTTGCAGCTCACGCCATCTTCTGTATCACGGGCAATTGATCGTTTGGAGGAGGAATTAAATGTTAAATTATTTAATCGCAGTACTCGACATCTTGCTTTGACCGAAACGGGAGAGCAACTACTCGATAGCGCGAGAAAGCTTGTGTTGGATTTTGACGCAATCGTGTCGGCAACACAGCCAGATAAAATTGAACCTGAAGGTAGGTTAAGAATTTCTGTGTTTGAAAGTTATGGTCGGCTTATTGTATGCCCACTCATTCCCAAATTCCTTGCAATGTATCCTAAAGTAAAAATTGATATTAGTCTTGATAATAATCTTGTTGACCTTTATCGCGATGAAGTGGATCTCGCTATAAGAATAGGATATCCAGAGGACTCTAGATTAAAAATTAGAAAATTATTGACTAATGAAATGGCTATTTGTGCGAGTGAAACATATTTAAAAGAAAATGGAACCCCAGTGCATCCGCGAGAGCTCACTGATCATAATTGCCTCATTTTTAATAAAAATGGCCCATCGACCGTTTGGTATTTTCATCACAAGAATGATCATTGCAAGTCCAAGGTACCGGTAGATGGAAATATGCTTGCAACAGGGGGGACTCCTTTATTAGAAGCGGCCAAACAAGATGTTGGCATCTTGATGTTATCGAAATGGATGATTAAGAAAGAATTAGATTCTGGTGAATTGATTCCTATTTTGGATTCCTGGGAACCATCCACATCTGAACAAGGGAGTGGCGATATCTTTCTGGTTTTTATCGAGGATAAGTATATGAAACCCGCTCTACGATTATTTATTGATTTTGTCATACAACACCTTAAGTAAAACGAAACCATGGATAAATCACAAATAAAAAAACTCATGAAAGAAGCGGTTATAGAAGGAAGAAAGGCGATTGGAAAAAGTGGTATGAATCCACCGGTTGGTTGTGTCTTGGTTAAACAAGGAAGAATAATTTCAAAAGGGCATACAGGAGAACCAGGTATGCCTCATGCGGAAGCGATGGCGCTTAATCGGTTAGAAGGTGAGCTTGATAAGGTTATTGCTTTTGTAACCTTGGAGCCCTGTTCTTTTCATGGGCGTACCCCATCTTGTGCTCAAGCATTAGTTAAACGGGGTATACGTGAGGTGTATGTCGGAATGATTGATCCTCACCCAAAGAATCAAGGTGCAGGTTTGGAGATCCTAAGAGGTGCGGGTGCTGTCGTCCATTTAGGTATCCTAAATCAGGAAGTGAGCGATGAACTTTCGGAACACATAGAGAGATATCGTTGAACTTTTAATTAGGTATGGGAGATATTACTTGAAGAAAGGAAATTTAAATTCAGTTGATGGCATGAATGAATATGTTTTGGATAATTCATTAAGAGAGTCAGAACTTTTAAATAGATTAAGAAGAGAAACGAAGAAAGATTCTTCATCGATAATGCAAGTACCACCTGAGCAAGGGCAATTCATGGCGCTATTGGTGAAGCTTATTGGTGCAAAGCGGACGATTGAAATAGGGGTATATACCGGATACAGCACACTATGTGTGTCGCAGGCGATGGCCGGTGACAGTTATACGCTTGCGTGTGATGTTAGTGAGGACTGGACTAATATTGCGAAGAGGTATTGGAAAGAAGCAGGTATTGAAAATAAAATTGACCTTAGATTGGCACCGGCATTGGATACATTAGAATCGCTTATAAAAAATGGGCAATGTGAGTCTTATGATTTTGTTTTTATAGATGCAGATAAAGAAAATTATGATAAGTATTATGAACTATCACTTAGTTTGCTGAGGAAAGGAGGCATTATAGCGATAGATAACGTCTTGCTATTTGGTTCGGTACTTGAATCAGGTTCGTTGGACAAATCCTTAGTCGGAGAATTTAGTGAGCGCGCTATTCAAGTTATTCGAGAGTTAAATAGAAAAATCAAGAATGATGATCGTGTTGATATAAGTATGTTACAAATCGCAGATGGAATTACTTTAGTAAGAAAGAGATGAAAGAATGAAGCCAGTTATACAAGAAGAACCAACAGGGTGCGCCATTGCGAGTGCGGCAGCCGTCTGCGGAGTTTCATACAAGGAAGCGAAGAAGATTGCTAATGATATGGGTATATTTGCTGACGATAGCAATTTATGGTCAGAGACTAATTACATTCGTAAGCTATTAAAAAAGCTTGGTGCTGAAGTGGGTAAGGAAGAGCAGCCATTTGGTAATTGGCTAGCTTTACCCGACATCGCGTTATTGGCTACAAAATGGCATATCGAAAAGGGTAAGCCCTATTGGCATTGGGCTGTATTTGTAAGAGACAAAGAAAGGGAATATGTGCTTGATTCAAAAAAATCACTTAGCACAAATGTACGGACTGATTTTGGGCGTATAAAGCCTAAATGGTTCATAGAGGTTAGAACGTAAAGTAATATCGGAAAATATCGATATGTAGCAAGATTCGGGTCGATGTATGTTGGCAGAACTTTCATACTATTTTTTAATAGAAAATACGATGAAAGGACTGTAAGCATGAATTCATTATCTGATAAAACGGCTATTGTTACTGGGGCAAGTTCCGGGATTGGCTATGCGACAGCAAAATTATACGCAAAAGCAGGGGCTAAAGTTGTTGTTGCTGCCAGACGTGAAGCGGAGCTTAATTCACTTGTAGATGAAATAACACAAGCAGGTGGTCATGCGGTTGCACTTGCTGGTGATGTAAAAGATGAAAACTATGCAAAAGCCTTAGTTGATTTAGCGACAGGTCACTTCGGTAGTCTTGATGTTGCATTCAATAATGCAGGAACCATGGAGTGGATGGGCGATACCCGTGAGGTTCAATTGTCTGAATGGCAAGATACATTGAATACGAATTTGACGGGTGCATTTCTGGGGGCGAAGCATCAACTACCTGCATTGCTGGAAGGAGATTCAGGCTCTTTGATTTTTACTTCTAGTTTTGTTGGCTACACAGTCGGTTTTCCGCAGACAGCAGCGTACTCAGCGAGTAAAGCGGGAATCGTCGGGCTGACACAATCACTGGCAGCTGAATTTGGTTCTCAGGGACTTCGAGTCAATGCCCTGCTTCCTGGGGCGACGGACACGCCAATGGGTAGGACTTTTGCGAATACACCAGAAACATTGGCCTTTGTTGAAGGACTTTATGCACTTAAAAGGATGGCTTTACCTGAAGAAATAGCTGAATCTGCACTGTATCTGGCATCTGATGCATCAAGTTTTACTACAGGTACGGCACTGCTAATTGATGGTGGTGTATCTATCAATCGTACGTGATAAAGATAAATAGGGTGTGAGCTATTGGATAAATCATTATGAATGATTATGAACGGATAGCGAGGGCTATTTCATTTATTACAGAAAGGGTTAGGCAGCAACCTTCACTGGAAGAAATTTCGTCGCATTTACATCTGAGCCCTTTTCACTTCCAACGACTATTTTGTCGGTGGGCTGGGGTGACGCCTAAACGGTTTTTACAAATACTGACAGTAGAACGTGCTAAACAATTGTTATCGGAGTCTAAATCTTTATTAGAAGTATCCGATTCTTTAGGTTTGAGTAGTGGATCACGTTTATATGATCACTTTGTTTGTTTGGAAGCGGTCACACCTGGAGAATACAAAAAGGGTGGAGCGGGTATCACCATTGAATACGCTGTGCACATGACGCCTTTTGGTAATGTGTTCATTGCAGTGACGCCCAAAGGAATTTGTAAACTTTCTTTTTTAAGCCAAGATTCAATAGATGAACATCTTGATGAATTAAATAAAAAATGGCCGTACGCTGTTTTGCGTGAAAACCATGAAGATACATTTGCCATGGTTAAATCAATATTCGCTGGGGAAGCGAAAGTAGATCGCCCGCTTTCTTTGCACGTTTCTGGTACGAATTTTCAATTGAGTGTATGGAAGGCATTATTAGAGATCCCGCTGGGAACAGTAACAAGCTACTCTCAGATAGCATCTAAAATAGGTAGGCCGCGTGCTGCTCGCGCTGTGGGAACAGCGATAGGCGCGAATCCTGTCGCTTTTCTTATCCCTTGCCATCGTGTCATACAAGAAAGCGGTAAGCTTGGTGGGTATCATTGGGGTGAAACGAGGTTGCATGCAATACACGCATGGGAGTCAGCAAGGTGCGAGTAATGGCGGCCAACTACTTGAGGTCAAAGCACAGTACTTTTTAATATTAGAGAGAACTATGCTCTGACCCCACCTGTGTTTTTTCGTTTGCGTTAAATTAAAATTGATCGTTAATCACAACTTCATCTATGTTTAATTGTGTTGGGCGTTCCCATGCAGGTTTGGTCGCTTTACCAACGACAACCATCATTGCTACAACATGGTCATCAGGTAGGTTAATAAGTTTTCCTACCGCATCAAAATCAAAACCATCCATTGGACAGGAGTCATAACCCATATCTTTGGCAGTGAGCATAAGCGTTTGAGCAGCAATGCCACAGGAGCGCATAGCCTCATCACGTTGCACTTGCTCAAGGTCGCGGTAGTAAGGGTCGATAGCGTCAACCATAAAATCTTGCACTGCTTGAGGTGCATTTGCCCAATAGCGTCTTGGTTCTTTTTCCCAAGCCTTTAGGTCAGCGCAGAGCACAATGAGCAATGAGGCATCAGTGACTTGCGCTTGATCCCACGCGGCAGCACGAATTTTTTCCCGTAGCTCGGTATCTTTAACTAATACGAAACGATAGTTTTGTAGGTTATAAGCAGTTGGGGATAATTTGGCTAATGACATGAGGTGATCGATCTCATCATTAGAAAAGTTATGCTGCGAATCATAATGTTTGACGGCACGGCGTTTTGTAATTGCTTCTGTTAATTGCATCATTATTTCCTATGGTAAATATTTTGTGTTTGTGGGTGTTATTGCATTTTTTTATCAAGGCTAAAATGACCCGCACCATATGTGCAAAGCAGCAATAGGCCACCTGCGATAGCTATGTTTTTCATAAACATAATCGACTGTATTTGGTCGGCAAAGTTAAAATGAAATAATAATGCCGAGAGCACAGAAAAACCAGCGAGAGCAAATGCAGCTAGGCCGGTTTTCCAGCCGACAATCAGCATAAGTGGAGCAAAGATTTCAAGAACAATGACGGCAGGGAGTAATATACTAGGTAGACCTTGTGATTCCATATAGGCTTGCGTACCAGAATACGCACTGATCTTACCGATACCTGCAATCAAAAAAATGCTTGAAAGCAATACTCTTGCTATGAATTCAATGTATTTGTTCATTATATTTTTCCTCAAGTAAAAATTATGGGAGATCAAAAAACAATGCTTCCGTGTTTGTGATACTTATAAAGTCAATTTGGGTTTCTGTATTAATAGTGATGCCGTCACCAGCCGATAACCGTTTGCCATTGATATCGATTTCACCATTAATAATGTGCGCATAGATTGTCCGTCCACTGTCGAGTTTATGCGTAGCTGTTTGTTCTACTGCAAGCTTAAGGTGGTATAGATAAGCATCTTGATGTATCAAAAGTGATCCATTACGCGCATCAGGCGAGGCAATGAGTTGCATACCTTGTGTGTGTGCAAATTTCTTTTGCTGGTAGGCAGGTTCAATACCAAGTTGGTCAGGCTGTATCCATATCTGGAATAAGTTGAGTGGTTCATGTGGTGAAGGGTTGTATTCACTGTGACTAATGCCCGAGCCTGCGCTCATTAGTTGGAACTCACCGGCAGATAAAGCTTTTGTATTGCCCATGCTGTCTTTATGCTCAATAGAGCCACTTGTCACGTAGGTGATAATTTCCATGTCTTGGTGTGAGTGGGTCGGGAAACCTTGGCCAGCAGCAATATGGTCATCATTAATAACTCGCAGCGCTGACACGCCCAGGTGTTCTGGATCGTAATAGTTACCAAATGAAAAACTGTGCCGTGCTTCTAGCCAGCCGTGATTAACGTAGCCACGTTCATCGTGATAGCGAATACTCATCATGTGCAGCTCCTCGTCAGATTTAACTTGGAGATAGCTTATTTGATACTCATAGGTGGATAAATAGGCTTTCAAAAGACAGATTGTTTCATTATAGTTGACAATATGGATCGTTTTCACAGTATGTCGGTTTTTGTTGAGGTCGTTGAGCGGGGTGGTTTTACCGCCGCGATGGATAAAACAGGCCTGTCTCGTGCGCAAGTGAGTAAGTTAGTGATGCAACTTGAAGAGCACTTAGGCTCACGGTTGTTGAATCGCACGACACGTCGGATTAGTTTGACTGAAATGGGGCGTGTTTATTACGAACGTTGCAAAGCTCTGTTAATTGAAGTTGAAGAAATAGATAGCATGGCGAGCCAACATGCTAATACACCACGTGGCAAGTTAACAATTAGTGCGCCTAGTTCATTTGGCACACTTCATCTTAAGGATGTGATGACGGAATACATGAAACGCTACCCGCAGGTGCAAGTTTCCTTACAACTGACGGATCGTTTTGTTGATGTTGTAGATGAGGGTTTTGATGTAGTCATTCGTATTGCAAAAATGGCTGATACAAGTTTGATTGCACGCCAGTTAGCGCCATGTAAGTTGGTTTATTGTGCCTCACCAGCGTATATAGAGAAGCATGGTGAACCTAAGGTGCCGCAAGATTTAGCATTACATCATTGTTTGTTGTATTCGAATTTGGAAAAGCCGGATAGATGGGTACTACATGGTCGTGCTGGCATTGAAACTGTTAAGGTGAGTGGCCCATTGAGCGCTGATAATGGTGATATTTTAAAGGCCGCCGCAATTGCTGATTTAGGCATTATTTTTTCACCGACATTTCTGGTTGGTGAAGCTATACACGCGGGGAAGTTAAAACAGATTTTAACTGATTATTGCCCCCCTGATATTGCGATTCATGCAGTGTTTCCATCGCGGCGTTATCTATCCGCGAAGGTGCGTACCTTTGTTGATTTTGTTGTGGGCTATTTTGGTGAAAATCCAGATTGGGATAACTTCTAGGCCACTATTCTGGCTTTTCTTCATTGGCTTCTGGTTCAAGGCTAAGATTAAAACTGGCAACGCCATCAGTGGGGGCTTCTTCCTCTTCAGGTTCTTCTTCAATGAGGCTAAGGCCTGAATCATCTTCAGGTGCTGCTCCTTCTGCTAAGCTAATTTTAAGGCGTAGGTTGTTAGCAGAGTCGGCATTGCGGATAGCTTCTTCTTCAGTTATTCGGCCTTGTTTGAATAGTTCGAGTAAGGCGTGATCAAAGGTTTGCATGCCAAGGTTTACAGATTTTTCCATTATCTCTTTTAACTCACTCACGCCACCACGCTTCACAACGTCCCGAACAATCGGTGTGCCAAGCAATACTTCAACGGCGGCACAGCGTTTTTTATCGACAGTGGGGATAAGTCGTTGTGAGATGAAACCTTGCAGGTTAAGCGAGAGATCATTGAGTAATTGATTGCGGCGTTCTTCAGGGAAGAAGTTAATAATACGATCAATCGCCTGATTGGCATTGTTGGCATGTAAGGTTGAAATAGCAAGATGTCCGGTTTCGGCAAAGGCGAGTGCGTGTTCCATGGTTTCGGCATCGCGGATTTCACCAATCAAAATAACATCCGGTGCTTGGCGCAGGGTGTTTTTCAATGCATCCTCATAACTGTCGGTATCCACACCGACTTCACGTTGATTAATAATCGATTTTTTATGTGAGTGAACATATTCAATGGGGTCTTCGATGGTAATAATGTGGCCGGCACTATTGGTGTTGCGATAATCGATTAGTGAAGCAAGCGAGGTTGATTTACCTGAGCCTGTACCGCCGACAAATAATATCAGTCCATTTTTGGCCATCACCAGTTTTTGTAATACGGGTGGCAACTTTAGGGATTCAAAGCTGGGAATATCGGCGACGATATTACGGATTACCATCGACAGGGTATTACGTTGCTTGAAGATATTAATACGAAAACGACCAACACCTGACTCAGAGATAGCCAGATTCATTTCGGGTTTGTGCTCAAATTCAGCGATTTGATCGTCATTCATCACCGAATAGGCAATATCTTTTACATCACTGTCAGAGAGGGGATTGGTATCAATGGCCTTGAGGGTACCTTGAAACTTTGCTGATGGTTTTGCGCCTACTGTCAGATATAGATCTGAGCCATCTTTCATTGCGAGTATCTTGAGGTAGTCCTTGAATTCCATGCCTGTCTCCAGTGATTTTGCGTTCTCCCTATTATTGCGGCAGGAATAGCGGGTTACTTTAGGATTATTTTCTACTTGTAATCTATAGCGTTACACACATAAGCTATTGGTATGAATAAGATATTTAATGAAGAGGCCGAGCTATATTGGCAGAATTACCTCGAGGCGTTGGCAGAAGCGAATCTACCGGTGCCTGCTGAGCCTGAATTATGCGGATTATTAAAGAAACTATTCGTTTGTAGTGAGTTTGCACGTGACCTATGCCACCGAGAACCTCATTTATTTGATGGGTTACAAACGAGTGGTGACTTGTTACGTCAATATCGCGAAGGTGACCAACAACAAAAACTGACAAGTTTGTTGCTTGAGGTACAAGATGAAGCTGAGTTGATGGTGGTGCTTCGGCAGTTCCGTCAACGTGAGATGCTGCGGATTGCCTTTCGTGATTTATCAGAGTGGAATGATCTTAATGCAACCACCAACGAGTTAACATGGTTGGCTGAAGCAAGTATTGAATCTGCTTTGGCAGTTATCTCATCCTGGCAACAGGATGAGTTAGGTATACCGGTAAATAGTGAAGGAGAAGAACAAAAATTCATTGTCATTGGCATGGGAAAATTGGGCGCGCATGAACTCAATTATTCGTCTGATATTGATCTTATTTTTGTTTACTCAGGGGAGGGTGAAACACAAGGCAAATCACGTACATTAGAAAATAGTGAATATTTTATTCGCCTTAGTCGACAGTTAATTCATGTACTAAATACTGCTACAGCAGATGGTTTTGTATTCCGCGTTGATATGCGCTTGCGTCCATTTGGTGACAGTGGTCCGTTGGCAATGAGCGCGAATGCCTTTGGTGAATATTACCAAACACATGGACGAGAATGGGAACGTTACGCAATGATAAAGGCGCGTGTTGTTGCTGGAGATCGTGAGCATGGCCAAGATGTCCTGAACTATCTTATTCCCTTTGTATATAGGCGTTATATTGACTTTAGTGTGTTTGAATCTCTGCGTGAAATGAAGGGCTTAATAGAGCGGCAAGTTGCCTTAAAGGGTATGGAAAAAAATATTAAACTTGGTGCTGGTGGCATTCGGGAAATTGAATTTATTGGCCAAGCATTTCAACTTATCCACGGTGGTCGACGAGATGCTTTGCGGCAGCGTCCGATATTGATCATCCTAGATGCATTGGTCGATTTTGAGTTATTGCCAGAATATGTTGTTGAAGAATTAAATGAAGCCTATGTTTTTTTAAGGAATTGTGAACACCGGTTGCAAATGTGGCGTGACGAGCAAACACATGACCTGCCGAATAATGAAACGCAACAACAACGCTTAGCCTATTCTATGGGGTTTGCTGATTGGACGAGTTTACATAATCAATTAACTGAAATTCGTACGCGTGTAGATGGTTATTTTCAACAAGTCTTTGCTGCACCACAAACAGAAGCGGTTGATGAAGAAGGCCAACATCGGGATCTGGTTTCTTTGTGGCAAGATAACATTGATGACAGCTCGGCGCTGAATGTTTTACAACAAGCAGGTTACAGCGACAGCTCGGAAATGCTGCGACGTTTAACCGCATTGCGTGATACGCATGCGTGTCGCGCTTTAAGTGCAAAAGGGCGAGCGCGGCTGGATGCATTATTGCCTTTGCTGATTGGTGCAGCGGGTAGCATGCTTGAGGCCGACACGGCACTTATTCGTGTTCTTAATTTACTTGAGCAAATTGTACGACGCACGGCCTATCTTTCCCTGTTAGTTGAGAATCCGGTTGCCCTTTCACAGCTAGTGCGGCTCTGTGCTGCTAGTCCGTGGATAAGTGAATATCTTGGCCGCCATCCCATATTGCTCGATGAGTTAATTGATACCCGCAGTCTGTATGCCTTGCCTGATAGGGCACAACGGGAAAATGAGTTGCAGATGCGTATGCAGGGAATTGACGAAGATGATCTTGAGCAGCAAATGGATGTATTGCGGCAATTCCAGCACGCCAGCACCTTGGGTGTTGCCGCCGCAGACGTAAATGCAGATATGCCTCTGATGGAGGTGAGTGACCAGCTAACGGAAATTGCCGAAGTCATACTTGAACACGTATTGCAGTTGGCATGGCGTTATATGGTGAAAAAGCATGGTCGTCCTATTTCTGTGGTAGATGGAAAGCCTTGTGACCCCGGTTTTGCGGTTATCGGTTATGGCAAGTTAGGTGGTATAGAGCTTGGTTATGGCTCTGATCTGGACATGGTTTTTCTGCATTTAGGGCGGGCGGGCAGTAACACGGATGGCGAGCAAGCTGTTGATTCTAATGTTTTTTATGCCCGTTTGGCACAGCGGATTACGCATATTCTTAATACCACGACAACGGCTGGTATGCTTTATGAGGTGGATTTGCGGCTCCGACCCAGCGGCGCATCAGGTATGTTGGTTTCATCAATAGCAGCCTTTAGTGATTATCAGAAAAATGATGCCTGGATTTGGGAGCATCAAGCACTTGTGCGCGCACGTGTTGTGGCAGGTGATGCATATTTGGTCGATGCATTTACCCAGTTGCGTCAGCAAGTCTTGGCACAAGTGAGGCCAGTTGATGAACTAAAGCAGCAAGTACGTGAAATGCACGCTAAAATGACGTCGAAGCTTGGTAGTAAAAAAGCCGGGGAATTTGACATAAAGCACGACTCTGGCGGTATCGTCGAAATCGAGTTTATGGTTCAATACGCAGTCCTGCAATGGTCGGAGAAATACCCTCAATTGCTAGAATGGACGGACAATGTGCGGTTGCTGGATAAGTTGACTGAAGTTGGCTTACTTGAAGCTCAAGACGGACAACAATTAGCAGACGCGTACCGAGCATATCGAGCCGAAGTACATAAGCTGAAGTTACAAGAAAGACCCGCGCGGGTATCAGCAGATTTGTTTGTTGCCGAGCGCGCTACAGTACAACGGCGTTGGCAAGCATGGCTTGCCAGTGATGCTGAAAATTAGCAGACGCAGTAGCGTTTAATTTTATGAAAATGACATTAGGAAAATCGTAGTGACTACACCAATGACAATGGCAGATCGTGATGGCGTTATCTGGCTGGATGGCGAGATGGTACCGTGGCGTGAAGCAAAAACCCATGTATTGACACATACCTTGCATTACGGCATGGGCGTGTTTGAAGGTGTGCGTGCTTATCATGCTGAACAAGGTACGGCGATTTTTCGTTTGAAAGAACATACCGATCGTTTATTCCGATCGGCAAAAATATTAAACATGCCAATGCCGTATGACAAAGATGAAATCAATGCTGCAACACTGGCTGCGGTTCGTGAGAATAATCTTGATTCGGCCTATATTCGTCCAATGTGTTTTTATGGTTCGGAAGGGATGGGGTTGCGTGCCGATAATCTTAAAACGCATGTCATGATTGCCGCATGGGAATGGGGCTCATACCTTGGTGACGACAATATGAAGAACGGCATCAAGGTGCGCACTTCATCATATACCCGTCACCACGTTAACATCGCGATGTGTAAGGCCAAGGCAAACGGTAATTACATGAACTCGATGATGGCGCTACAAGAAGCGATGGCTTGCGGTTGTGATGAAGCACTGTTACTTGATGTTAATGGTTTTGTTGCCGAAGGCAGTGGTGAAAACTTCTTCCTCGTTCGTAATGGCATTATCTATACACCAGAGCTGACATCGGCACTGGAAGGTATTACGCGTGAAACTGTTATGGAAATTGCGGCTGAATGTGGTTATGAAGTGCGTGAAAAACGTATCACGCGTGATGAAGTCTATGTTGCAGATGAAGCCTTCTTTACCGGCACCGCAGCAGAAGTAACACCCATTCGTGAATTGGATGGACGGGCCATTGGTAACGGTGGTCGCGGTCCTGTTACAGAAAAATTACAAAGCCTATATTTTGATTATGTTCATGGTCGTAAAGATGAACATCAAGATTGGTTAAGTGTTGTATAACTATAATTACAAAACATAATAAAAAATATTTGGAGGAAAACATGGCTGAAGCACAAAAGGTACAGTCACATTTCGTCGTGAGTAGTGATGATCTACCATTACATTGCCCAATGCCTGACCAATCACTATGGGATGCTCACCCTCGCGTATATTTACCGATTGAAAAAACAGGTGAAGCAAAATGCCCGTACTGTGGTGCGGAATATATTCTTAAAGATCATACCGCCTGAATATTAAAACTAGCTACGGCGTTCGTAATTTTACGGCGGCTAAATGTTGATGCCGATTACTTCCTCACATACTGACTCTAACATCCTTGTTGTTGGCCCATCATGGGTCGGCGACATGGTGATGGCACAAAGTTTGTTTATGACTTTGCGTGAACTGAACCCTGATTGTTCGATTGACGTGCTTGCGCCGGCATGGAGTCGACCGCTTTTAGAAAGAATGCCTGAAGTGAGTGGTGCGATTGAGATGCCATTGGGTCATGGCGAGTTTGGTTTAATAAAACGTTTTAGTCTTGGCAAGACCTTACGTGATAATCATTACTCGCAAGCGATTGTGTTACCCAATTCATGGAAGTCAGCACTTGTGCCATTCTTTGCCAATATTCCCAAGCGCACAGGTAACCTTGGTGAAATGCGTTATGGTCTGTTGAATGATGCGCGCAAATTAGATAAGCAAGCACTGCCAATGACCGTGCAGCGATTTTGTGCACATGCTTACCCAGCTGATTACATCGATTTACCTGAAACAACACCGATTCCTAAATTGTCGGTAGCGGATAAAGGCATAGCGGATGCCTGTGCGAATCATTCCTTATATAGTGATGCAAAGATACTCGTGCTTTGCCCCGGTGCTGAATACGGCGCGGCAAAGAGGTGGCCTACGATCTATTATGCAAAGGTTGCTCAGTACTGGTTAGAGCAAGGAGGCCAAGTTTGGTTATTTGGTTCGCAAAAGGATCAAACAGTAACCGCAGAACTTAATGCGCATACAAAAGATCGTTGTGTTGATCTTGCTGGCCGTACCAGCCTTGGTGAAGCGATTGATCTTATGTCGATGGCAGACTTTGTTGTCAGTAACGATTCTGGTTTGATGCATGTTGCCGCCAGTTTACAGCGGCCATTGGTTTCACTATATGGTTCTTCTGATCCGGGTTTCACACCACCACTCAACAAACAAGCTCACATATTGCGGTTAGGATTAGATTGCAGTCCTTGTTTTAAACGGGAATGCCCACTAGGGCATCTGGACTGTCTGAACAAACTAGAGCCACAGCAAGTGCTTGATATTTTGGAACAGGCTTCATGACGGTGATGTTGCCTGCTCTTGAAAGTATTCAGCGTATTGCGATTTTGCGTCTTTCCGCTTTGGGTGATGTATGCATGGTTGTGCCTGTCATTCGCAGTTTACAAAAGGCGATGCCACAGGTACGTATTACGTGGTTTATTTCTCGACCGGCTTACGATTTGGTTGAGGGCATGACCGGTGTTGAGTTCATTGTTATAGACAAACCCAAAACACCATTAGATTATCTTCGCTTGCGTAAACGTTTAAAAAACGCACGCTACGATGTGTTGTTGGCAATGCAAGCGGCGTTACGTGCGAACTTGATTTATCCCTTTATTCACGCGCCAATAAAAATTGGTTTTGATAATGCTCGTGCGCGTGATGGACAGCGTTGGTTTACCAATATTCAAATTCCTTTTTCTGAACAGCATTTACTGGATAGTTTTATGTCTTTTGCGGAGGCATTAGGCGTTAAAGAGAAATGTATTGAATGGCAATTACCCCTGTCAGATGAGCTTCGCACTTGGGCAAAAGAAAAGCTGCCAGAGGGTGATGGGAAGTTATTGATCATCAATCCTGCTGCAAGCAAACCGGAACGTAATTGGCCGGCTCAACGCTACGCTAAAATTATTAAGCTTATGCGTGAGCGAGGTATTCGAGTGTTGCTGACAGGCGGGCCACATCCAGTTGAAAAAGAATTAATAGCGGAAATAAAAAAAGAAATTGATTTTCCTATTTCTGATCGAGCCGGACAAACATCACCGAAACAATTAGTTGCACTTCTAGAATGTGCAGATTGTGTGCTTGCACCCGATACAGGGCCGGTACATATGGCCGTTGCGGTTGGAACACCCGTTGTTGGTTTGTATGCTGTTGCTCCATCATGGTTAAGCGGACCTTATTTACAACGCGGTCACGTCATTGATAAGTATGATGAAGCCGTGCAACTTGTTTTACAAAAAGATCCTGCAACCGTGCCATGGGGTACTCGAGTACACTCCAATGAAGCAATGAACTTGATCAGCGTTGCTGAAGTGGAAGAAAAATTACAACAGGTGTTGTTGTGAGTGAGTCACATTATAAATTAGCGTTTATCTTGTTTAAGTACTTTCCTTATGGTGGATTGCAGCGTGATTTCATGAATATTGCGCGTATTGCAATAGAGAAAGGAAATGACGTTGATGTATACACATTAGAGTGGTCTGGTGATATCCCTGATGGCATTAATGTGAATGTGGTTAATGTGAAAGCGCTAAGTAATCACGCCAAATATGAAAAGTTTGTCACCGCAATTGAATTATTATTTGAGACGAAACAATATGATTGCATTATCGGCTTTAATAAAATTCCTGGCTTAGATATATATTATGCCGCTGATCCTTGTTATGTAGCTCGGGTAAAAGAAATGCGCAGTTTTTGGTATAAGTGGACAAAACGTTATCGACATTTTGCAATGTATGAGAAGGCTGTTTTTGCAAAAGATGCCAACACAGAAATATTGCTTATTGCCAACAAACAGTTGCAAGATTTTGAAAGGAATTATCATACGCCATCATCGCGATTACATTTATTGCCACCAGGCATTCAGCGCGATCGATTGAGAAGCAGTGACCAGATAGATGTGGCGAAAGCATTGCGACAGGAAATTGGCATTGCGAGTACAAATAAATTGGTACTCATGGTTGGTTCTGGTTTCCGGATCAAGGGTCTTGATCGTACACTTAAAGCGATTGCGGCCTTACCAGATTCTTTGCGCGAAACAACACAACTGGTTGTGATTGGTAAAGATAATATTCAGCCATTTATGCGCATGGCGAAGAAACTCGGTCTCGAGAAACAACTATGTTTTTTTGCTGGTCGTGATGATATTCCACGATTCCTTGCTGCCGCAGATATACTGATTCACCCTGCTTACAGTGAGAGTGCCGGTATCGTATTGCTTGAAGCACTGGCTGCGGGTCTACCAATTTTAACCACAGATGTTTGTGGTTACGCACATTACATTGATGAGGCAAAAGGGGGAGTCGTTCTTTCATCTCCTTTTAGCCAACACAAATTAAATGATGTATTTGCAGATATGTTAAGTGATACAGCTGCGCGTGAAAAATGGGCGCAGCAGGGACATGCTTGGGCTAAAGTTGCGGATATTTATGATCTGCACCAACATGCCTATGACATTATTATTAGAAAAGCAGGTGAGAACAAAGTTAGAGCGGGTGACTCGTGATTCATTTGCATGATGAGCTGAAGAAATGTCTTGTTGCTGGCTCAGAATTTGATCAGCTAATGAATATGGATGGTGAAACCTTTCGTGAGATGCCTAGTGAAGGGCGGCGCACTTTACGTTTTTCTTGTAATGGTCTTAGCTATTTTATCAAGATTCATCGCGGTGTTGGTTGGAAGGAAATATTTAAAAATTTATTTTTATTTCGCCTACCCATTATTAGCGCGAAAAATGAATGGAAGGCGATTACTATATTAAATGAACTGGCTATCCCAACTACACCACTGGTTGCTTTTGGTGAACGCGGCATTAATCCGGCACGAAGAGAGAGTTTTGTGCTTACACGTGATCTTGGTGAAACGATCAGTCTTGAGGAACTATGCGCGCAGTGGAAAGAAACTCCACCTGATTTTCGTTTTAAGCGGGCTTTAATTAAAGAGGTTAGTCGAATTGCACGACTTTTACACAATAGTGGAATGAATCATCGTGACTTCTATTTATGTCATTTTCTTTTAGATCAACATCAGGGAAGCGACCTCTCCAAACCGATGTTATATCTTATTGATTTACATCGAGTGGCAAAACGCTCGAGCGTCCCAAGGCGTTGGCTTATTAAAGATATAGGCGGTTTGTATTTTTCGGCGCTAGATATAGGTTTAACGCGTCACGATATATATTATTTCCTAACAGAGTATTATAAGAAGCCATTACGACAAATTCTTGAAGAGGAAAAAGACATATTAAAAGAATTCACAATGCGTGCTATTCAGAATTATAGAATTATGCATAAAACAACACCAAAGTTGCCTTTGTAATGTTCGACATAAATTCGAGTGATTTTTAAATGAATAAATTAGCACGCATGTATCGGAGATTTAGACTGGGCAAGAGATATAAGCACCAATATAGATGCCATGCCGATTTTAGCTTGATTCGTCACAAAGACAATCTGGATGTTGTTTGGAAGAACGAGATAATAGCGACAGTACCTCATGCATCAACCTTAAAAAATAAATTTAGCAATAGCTGCTTTACCGTTGCAACAGGACCATCACTGAAGGATGTTGATCTTACGCTATCCAGTCAACATGATAGTATCAGCTTGAATTGTGCAATTAAGAAATTTAAAGAGAAGCAACTAGCACCAACACATTGCTTGATTATTGATAGAGCGGTTTTTGAAAACGATTGGCAGTGTATTAAGGATTCTGTCTTGTCAGGTGCGAATTGTTTCTTTTCGTATGTTGGTTTATCTCGAATTTGCGAGAGAGAGCCTGAATTGTTTAAAAAGGGTAATATTTATCTAATCGAAGGTATTGGCCGACAATTTGGCATAGCAAGACCCTCACGAGAAGAGTTTCGTGAAAAATATGATGGTGACGATGATATATTTGTTGATACAAGTTTTCCTCAAGATCGAGGTGCAATGGGCTTTAGTTGTGACTTGGAAAAGGGCGTATTCACAGGGAAGACGGTAGCAACATGGGCTGTGCAGCTTGCATATTATTTAGGATATAAAAATAATTTTATTGCGGGTATGGACTTAGGTGGCACAGGGCAGTCTTATTTTTATAATAATGGTAAAAATAATCCGCCTAACTTTCTGGCTAATTATGAACCGGTTATCAGAGTCAGTTTCGAGCAGACACGCCGCGCGTCCGAACAGCGAGGGTTTTCTGTTTATAATCTTTCGGAGCACAGTAGTTTGCCAGATAAAATTATTCCTAAAATAAGTTACGCTGAAGCTATAGTATTAGCAGATAATTATGTTGATTCGAAATGAACTGCAGATTGAATTTTCTAGAGGCGTAGTTATGGGCTGCTATATAGGCAAAGAGCATTTAAATGTTAATTCTGGCAATGAGGTGGTGTAAATGAAGATTGTAGGTTTTGTGCCATATTGGGATGGATACATAGATAACTCATCAGAACAGAATAAAACCATTACCAAGGTTGGTGGTGATTATTTGATTAACTATAGTATTAAAGCACTCAATAAAGTTGAAGATGTTGATGAGGTTATAATTTATACCTCGAGTGATACGATAGAACAATATATTGATGGTGAATGTAAGGTTGTACAAAGGCCAAAGTGGCTTGATAGTCAGCAAGTTCACATTGAAGAGATTATTAAGCAATTTTTAGCAGAACATGATGCAGATATCGTTGTTTTATTGCACCCCAATAGCCCTTTCTTAACACCAGCAACAATTAAAGAATGTGTAACGTCGGTGAAAAATGGTACACATGATTCGTGTTTCACGGGACATGCATATAAGAAATTTGCTTGGTTTAATGGGCAACCACTTAACTATAGTTTAGATATGGTGACACCGCAGTTATCAGAATTATCACCAGTTACTTTTGAGCAATCATCGCTGTATGTATTTTCGAGAGAAATGTTTGATAAATTTGAGAGAAGAATCGGAAAGAAACCATTTGTAAAATACATAAATCACTTTGAAGGTCATGGCATAGAGACTTCAGATGATTTAGAAATTGCAGAATTGATTGTTAATTCAGGATTGTTTAAAAGGATATGAAAAATAAAGTTTTAAATACAATACCGGTTGTTTTTGGAGAGTCGGAATACGATATTGTTATTGGTAGAAATATCATTGGCTCTACTGTCGATTTCTTGAATGAAAATACTAAAGACAAAAAGGTATTAATTGTTTCAGACAGTTTCTTTGACAACTCTATTACTAAACGGCTATCCGAAGATATGTCAGAAGCAGGATATAATGTCTTTTTATATTCTTTTAATGGTGGCAAGGATAATAAAAATTTCAATGAATTATTAAAAATTTATGCGATTTTGGAAGAGAACGATCTTGCAAGGGATTCCACTTTAATCGCAGTTGGCGGCGGAGTGATTGGAGACCTCGCTGGTTTTGTTGCTAGTACGTGGTATCGTGGGATGAACCTAATTCATGTGCCAACGACGTTGATGGCAATGGTTGATAGCAGTATTGGTGGTAAAGTCGCGGTGAACTTTAGAGATACCATTAATGCTATTGGCAACTACTATCACCCACGTTTAAATGTTATTGATTTAGATTTAATTGATACCCTGTCGGATAGGGATTATCGCTCAGGTATAGCAGAGGTTATAAAGGTCGCTGTTATAAACGATGAAGATTTTTTTGATTACTTAAAAGAAAGTTCAGAAGTTATTCTAGCCAGAAAAGAAGCAGATGTTGTGAATTTTGTAAGTCGTGCTATTGAGATAAAAATAGATCACGTAAATGGTGATGTAAGAGAAGGCAGCAAGCGATTACTATTGAATTATGGTCATACTTTGGGGCATGCCATAGAGATATCAACCGTCGTCAATGATCGCGAATCGTATCGGCATGGTGAAGGCGTATCTATTGGTATTATGGCGGCACTTAATATTGGCCGAGTACATATAGGCATGGACGAGGACGCTTTAACTAAGGTTGAAGATATATTTAAAATGTATAATTTACCTACATTTGTAGACTCTAAGTTACTTGGCCTAGAGCGAGATTCTTTATTAGATAAATGTATAAGAAATGTGCAAAAAGATAAAAAGCGTAAAGATAATAAATTAAGAGTCATACTGGCCGAAGAGATAGGCGCAGCCAGCGTGTACCATGATATTCCTTTTGAACTGATTGAAAAAACATTTGAACATATAGTGCGATGAACATGTTAAATGAAAACACCATGCTAAATTTAGAGAATAAAGTTGTTATCGTTACCGGGGCAGGTAAAGGTATCGGCTATGTGACGACAAAGCGGTTCTATGAACTGGGTTGCAGAGTAGCCGTGATCTCACGAAATGCGGACGACCTTAAATTATTAGAAAAAGAAATCAATGCGGATTCTGGACGGTTTTATCAGTACGTAGGTGATGTTTCAAAGCCTGAGGTGGTAGATGGTTTTGTTGACAGCGTCATCAATAAATTTGGCGAAATAAATGTATTAATAAATAATGCAGGGATAAGGTACCGTAAAGAATTTCTTGATATTGAATATGAAGACTGGCAAAAGGTGATGAATGTTAATCTTGGCAGCACCTTCTTAATGAGTAAAAAGGTTGGCGAGAAGATGGTTTCTCAAAAATCAGGAAGAATAATTAATATGGCTTCTATTGTAGGCACACTAGGTCTGTCAGAGCTATGTGCTTATGCGGCATCGAAGGGCGCAATAATTAGTTTAACAAAATCACTTTCACTCGAGTGGGCGCAGCATAATATAAACGTCAATGCGATTGCCCCAGGCTTTTGTGAAACCTCATATGCAGATAAATTCAAAGAGAATAAAGAGCTGTATGATTTTACTATAGAAAGGACGCCATTAAAAAAATGGGGCCAGTCAGATGATATTGCAAAAGCGTGTGTGTATTTAGCATCGGATATGTCTGATTATGTGACAGGAGAAATTATAACTGTCGATGGTGGATGGAGTGCGTGGTGAGCCACTTGCTCTGCTGCGGAAAGTAATATGGCAAATAACAACTTATCAATACTAGGCGTGATTCCAGCAAGATATAAATCCTCAAGATTGGAAGGAAAACCATTAGTTAAAATTAATGGTATTCCCATGATAAAGCGAACCTATGATCGTGCAAAGCAGTGTGAGTTATTATCTGATTTACTCGTGGCGACGGATGACGATCAAATTTATAATTATTGTGTAGATAATGGTATGCGCTGTGTGATGACATCATCGGACTGTAAAACAGGTACAGATCGCGTTGCTGAAGTATCGCAAAAAACCAGTTATGACCTTTATATTAACATTCAAGGTGATGAGCCCGTTATTGACCCAATCGCCATTGAACAAATTACAAATGAGTTTTTAAAATACGGTGAAGAGTATGCTGCGTACAACCTATACAAAATCATTGATGCTGATTATGCGAAAAGCAATACCATCATTAAAAGCATAGTTAACGAAAAAGATGAGCTGTTATACATGTCTCGAGCAAGGATTCCCTTTTCACAGAAGATGGAAGAAATTAGTTTTAAACAGCAGATCCCTGTTTATGGTTATACAAAAAAAGCACTGGATGCCTTTAGTCGCTGTGAGACTAAAACAATAAACGAAAAATATGAAGATATAGAAATGTTGCGGTTTATTGATCTTGGTCTGAAGGTAAAAATGTTGGAGACGAATGTTGATTCGATTGCAGTTGATGTGCCAGCAGACATAAGAAAAGTGGAAGATTTTCTAAATAAAAACAATTTAGAATAAACGTTAATGCATGATTATATAGCTAATGATTGGAAAGAGATTCTGCAAGAAAATAATTTGCAGTGTTTTGATGATTGGTGGGATATAAAGGCCGAGTGGTTTGAGCCACCAAATCAACGGCGCGGTGGCTGGAGCGGTGTTAGTCGCCTAAAATTAGGCGATAGAGTTGTCTTCCTGAAACGCCAAGAAAATCATGTAATCAGGACCTTTTTACATCCAATTAAAGGGATACCAACCTTCACCCGTGAAATGGAAAATATTTTAGCGTTAAAGAAGGCTGAAGTACCTGCATTAACGCCGGTTTATTTTGCCAAACGTAATATTAACGGTACGTTGCGTGCGATTCTGGTTACTGAATCTCTTGAGGGGTTTAAGCCATTAAGCGCAATTGTGCCAAGCACATTGCCTATGCCGGTAAGAATTTCCTTGATTAAACAAGTGGCTGCTGTTGTGCGCAAATTACATCAACATAAGTTAGTGCATAATTGTCTTTATCCAAAACATTTGTTTGTTAGAGGTGATGAATCAGGTTTTGATGTGAAGTTAATTGATCTAGAAAAAGCACGAATACGTCTTTTCAGGTATAGCGCGGTGTTTCGTGATCTGGATACCTTAAATCGTCATTGTGAAAAATGGAGTTTAAGCGATCGATGTCGTTTTCTGAAAGAATCTTTTAGTACGCCGAGTGATTATTCATGGCGACAATTGTGGCGTAGCTTAGCGAAACGTAATAAGCAACGTAGTACGCGTAAACGGTAGATAAAGTGATGAATAGCCTTGATGCCAATGTTTGGTCTGCCGGATACGATATATCTGTACCTATGCATATACCATTGGCTAATGGTAAATCGCTTGTTTGTGAAGAAGTTGTACGAGCAATGCCTGGACGACGTTATGTTTGTCGAGGGATATACGATGGAAAACCCGTTTTTGCGAAGATATTTTCATTTAATAAAAAAGCAACACGTGAATGGAAAAAGGAACAGCAAGGCATTGCTGACTTGAAAGAAGCGAATATTGCCGCACCGGAAATTGTTTGTTGTGATGTGTTGGAAGATTTAAAGACACGTATTATTGTTTTCGCAGCATTACCGGATGCAGAAAGTGCGCAATATCGCTGGGAACACGGTAATGAAACTGCTAGACAAATGCTGGTGATACAGTTAGTTGAGTTAATATCACATCACCATGCGTCCGGTATTCGACAGAAAGATTGTCACTTACTTAATTTTGTTTTTAGTGGCGATGTTCTTTATACGCTTGATGCAAATGATATTGTGAAATCACCGGCACCGCTGTCACGAAGCGATTCTATGAGTGGCCTTGCTGATATGGTTGGTCTCCTCGCGGTTAAGTATGATGGTTTGCTGCCATTACTCTATGAGCATTATTGGCAATGCAGAGGGGATGTAACAGATCCGATTGAGCTATCTGCGCTATCAAAAGAAGTTGTTAAATTACGAAATTATAAATTACGAAAATACCTTAAAAAAATATATCGCAGTTGTTCTGAATTTATTGCCAGGAAAGGTTGGTATCAAATATCAGTTTGTCGCCGAGATGCAGATAATGGAAGCTTGGCTGAATTAGTAAAAAAACCAGACTCAAAACCTGAGGGTAGTGAAAACTTAATTATCAAGGATGGTAACACCTGCACGGTTAGCCTGATTGAAACACCTGAACGAAAATTAGTTTGCAAACGCTACAATATTAAAAGCCCATGGCATGGTTTAATGCGTGCATTTCGTGTTAGCCGTGCATCGCGTTCATGGCGTAGTGCGCATTGTTTGCAACAGCTATGTATTAAAACATTGAAGCCATATGCGTTGGTTGAACAACGTTTTGGACCCATTCGCCGCAAAGCGTGGTTATTCATGTCATATATTGATGGCGTGAGTATTGAAGCATTCTTTCATGACGCCAGTAAAATTGAACAAAGGCAAATGGCAATATCTCAATTTATCGAGCTGTTTGAAAAAATGATAAAAGCGCGATTGAGCCACGGTGATATGAAGGCAACGAATTTCATTTTTAGCGATGATGAGCTATATGTCATTGATCTTGATTCCATGAAACAGCACAGCAATGATGCAGATTTTGCCAAGGCATTTCGTGTTGATATGCAGCGCTTTATGCGAAACTGGGATGAATTGCCTGATGTGAAGGCATTATTTATGGAAAAATTATCAACAACAATGGCAGTAAAATTTCTACCTTTGAGCACAAAGGGCTAAAGTTGACGTGGGTTTTGCTGTATTATTCCCTTGTTGTCAGACCTTGTAGGCTTGTACGAGTAACACTATGATTATCCTTGGAATTTCCGGTGCTGTATTTCATGATGCATCTGCAGCACTCTTTATAGATGGTGAGTTGGTCGCGGCGGCTGAAGAAGAGCGGTTTATTCGCGACAAGCATGCCAAAGGCCGTTTCCCCGTTGAGGCAACACGATTTTGCCTTGAGCAAGCCGGTATTAGCCCTGAAGAAGTCGATATTGTCGCAATGCCTTACGCGCCGATCAGTCTGCTCAATCCTGCGCGTTGGCATTATGCCTTCCGTCATTGGTATGCACCTGATCGTGTTCTAACCGCGCTGTTTAATGGTAATCGTCGTTTTCGTCGTAATGTCAGTATGGCAAAAGACATGATGCGTGCGGTGAATATTGATCCTGCGCATGTGCGTCTAGTACCTGTTGAACACCATTTAACCCATGCAAGTAGTGCTTATCACCTGAGTGGCTTTGAAGGCAAAACAGCCGTGTTGACCATTGATGGTAAGGGTGAGTATGCCACGACCATGTTTGGTTATGCAGAGAATGGCAAGATCCATAAAATTAAAGAATTTTATGATCCAGATTCCCTTGGTGGCCTATATGGTGCCTTGACCGAGTTTCTCGGTTTTGAAATGTTGGATGGTGAATTTAAAGTCATGGGTATGGCGCCATACGGTGACCCTGAACGTTTTGATTTCTCACGTCTGATCGATTTTGATGGTAAAGAATTCAAGATTAATAATGACTACGCCAATGTTATTGGCCTGCGTCGGCATAAAGAAAACGGTAAGAGTTATTATTTCAGTTCGAAGTTAGTGGATTGGTTAGGACCAATTCGTAAAGGCGATGAGATAGATGACCCTTACATTGATTATGCAGCCAGCATGCAACGCTTGCTGGAAGATGTCGCACTTAAACTCATTGAATATTATCTAGGTGATATTATTCGCGAGACAGGTCGCATTTGTTATGCCGGTGGTGTAGCGCTAAATGTAAAACTGAACCAGCGCATTATCGCAATGGACGGTGTGAAAGAATTATTTGTCCAACCTGCGGCAAATGATGCAGGTACGGCACTCGGTGCGGCCTCTTATGTTGCCGAAAAACATGGTGAAGATGTAAAACCAATGCGGCATGCCTATCTTGGTCCTGCGTATACAACGGAACAATGTATTGAAGCCTGTAAACAACACGAGGAAAAACCAGAATGGACCGTGCTGGAAGATGCACCCGTTACTGCAGCGCAGTTATTATCTGAAGGTAATCCTATTTCTTGGTTTCAGGGGCGTATGGAGTTTGGGCCTCGTGCATTAGGTAATCGCAGTATTCTTGGTGATCCAAGTCACCCAGGTGTGGCGGATCGCATTAATGCACAAATTAAATACCGTGAACGTTGGCGTCCATTTTGCCCAAGTATCCTTGATACAGTTGCAGAAGATATTTTACAAACAGATCACCCATCACCGTATATGACGTTTACATTTGATGTAGCAGAATCATGGAAGTCACGTATTCCAGAGGTTGTACATGAGGATGGTACGGCACGCGCACAAATTGTGAACGAAGATACTAACCCGCGTTACTACAAATTAATACAAGAGCTCGAAAAGCATACCGGTAACGCTGTAGTGTTAAACACTTCTTTGAATCGTCGTGGCGAGCCTATGGTGTGTAGCCCGAAAGATGCATTAGATATGTTTTATGGCTCGGATCTTGAATATCTTATTATGGAAGATATTATGATCACAAAATCCAACAATGAAAAATAGCATTGTTTAAGAAAAACATCGCATAATAATAATTTAAAGGTCTTAGATAATTACAATGCAACTTCTCCAAAATATATGGAAACGTGATCCTGCCTGGATATCAGTATGGATTAGCATTGTCATTTCTATATGGATTATTTTTACAGATGATTTAATCAATAGCGATGGCGTAGTCTACATTGAAGTTGCTGCTAAAATAGCAGATGGAGAGTGGCTAGCAAGTATTAAGCAATACAGTTGGCCTTTTTATTCGATACTAATAGCGTTGGTTAGTAAGATAAGTTTTATGGGGCTGGAAACATCAGCCTATGTTATAAATATTTTATTTCAGGCATTGCTCGCATTTGTATTTGTACGTTGCGCGCAGTTAATGGGTGGAAGTAACAAGGTCGCTCTTTTTGCGGCTATTTTATTGCTAACAAATGTCACATTGAATGGCTATCGCGATCAAATCATTCGTGATTTTGGTTATTGGGCATTTTTCTTCACCGCATTATATTTTTTCCTTCAATATCATCAGTCACGACTCATTAAATATGCAATTGGATTTGGCATTAGTATATTGGTGGCAACGTTATTCCGTATAGAAGGCATTGTATTTCTATTCTTGGTGCCATTATTAATAGTATGGAATGAAAAGAATAAAGAAAGCATATACAGCACAGCCTTATTGTTGTCACCGGTGCTGGTTATCTTTTTATTGGGTTCTGCCTATGTGGCAATAACGGAGGTGACGCTAGTCTCTATTGGGCGATTAGGTGATCCTTTATCGTATATTCAACACGCATATCATGGCCTTGTTAGTGGCATAGTAGAAAGTGGCGACCTGTTAGAGAAGCATGTTCTATCTGTACATGCGCAAGAGATGGGTACAAGGAGTATGCTGGCAATACTCGTTATGATGTTTATAGTAAAAATAATCTCAGCGAGTGGTTATATTTCTTTATTTTTCTCAGCGACAACGTATCTATCCAAGGAAATTAAAAATACAATTGTCGATTTAAATATAATCAATGGATTTATGATTATTAACGCAATGGTGTTGACTGTATTTTTGCTTAGCAATAACTTCCTTACACCTCGTTATACCATGACAATGGGTTTGTTAATATCTTTACCGGCAGCATTTGGTTTAGCTCATTTTATGGAAAGTAATTTTGATGCTTCAAAATGGAAGCAGCGCGCCAAGATATTCCTCATTGTCATATTCGTGTACATGTTCCTTGATGGACTAATATCATTCTCAGCGAGTAAAACCTATATCAAAGAATCTGGTGCTTGGTTAAAAGAAAATATGCCTGAAGATGCGCGGTTAATCGCGAATGAACGTATGTTGTATTATTACGCGGGCAAAGAACTAGATACCGAAGCATTGACGGCGGGCGTTGCAATGGGTGTTGGAGATGTAAAATATTCTGTCGACAAAGTGGCTTATGATTATCTTGCGATTAAACTTAGAAAAAAGAGAGAGCAGTATAAAGATGATTTAATTCGTTGGAGCGGTACTGAACCGGTTTTCAGTACATCTAATGAACGTGGTGATACCGTATTTATATTTAAATTAAATACTAAAAATTAGCCGCCCAGTTAATTTCGTAATATCGGCTTCTTCTCAACATCTAATAATTCGGGCTGTCGGCTTCTTAGGAATTTCTGCACAGACCTAAACAATTCTTTCGCAGTGTAGTGACAACCTGTGACATCAACATAGCGTTGTAACCAACGTAATTGCTCTTTAATGGGTAGATAACTTATTGCGAGGCGAGATAACCCTCCAATGTCCATTAGAATGCGTCGTTTCTTGCGTAAGCGCATGATCTCGGCTCTTGGGCAATCTATCCAAGTGGTTGCATATCGGTTATTCGTTTTCGTAACCAAAATATTTCGCCATTTTAAATCCTTATGGCAAAAATTATTTTCATGAGCCACTTTTACTTGTTGCAGAATGGATTCCGATATTTGCGAATACGCTTGACTACGTTGCGGTTCAGGCATGTCATACCATTGTTCTTTTGCAAAGCTTTCTAGATCAGAACTTGATTCAATAGATCGTGTCACAATAAAACCGGCAACCAATCGCCCAAAATGTCGGCGTTCGCCAATGGCAAGTACATCTAAAGTAGGTATACCTATGCGCTTAAGCACATTGAACCCAAAGTTTTCAACCACGGGTTTACTTGGTAACGGATAGGTGAACTGTGGTTTTCTACGTCCTAATACATAGCGCTTGAAATAAATAATCTCGCCATTTTCTAATTCACAGCGATAGCAATTGACACGTGCAGAGCCGCTCGCCAAAATGCCTTGGTTAAAGGTATGCCAGTCTTGTTTTGGTGCGATACCAAGTTTAGTTAGCGTGTCTTTCCAGCCATCGGCATAGCGAACGTGATCGCCATGAAAACCTAGACCCATGCGCGGATGATTAATCATATTGTAGAAATAAAATTGGGTTCAATGTATTTGCGTACGAAAAAAATGAATAGATATTTATTAATAAAACCAAGCTGTGCACTGGCTAAATAATTATTAAGAAAAGAATCCAGTTTGCCATTCACAGACAATAAACCATTATCCTCTTGATACTTAAGCATGTGGCACAGGTTTCGTGCACGGCGTAAAGGATTGAGCGAGTAATAACGAATACGCATATCGGCAATATCGATAAGACCGAATTTACCATTTGGCTGTAAAACAATATTCTCTAAATGTATAGAGCGAAAGTAAATCCCTTTTTTATGAAGCTCAGCAATAAACGCAGCAAGCTGCTGCGCAAGCATGGGTGAATCTTGCTTGCTCAGAGCACTGCGTAATAATTCACCTTTTAATTCACTATAGGTGACAATGGTGCGCTCAATCTCTTGGCAGTTATATAGTTCAAGCACAGTCACGGTGTCGATATGACGTTTTTTTAATTCCAAGCTGTTACTTCGAAAGCGTTTAACATAAGGCCAAAGATTTGATAGCGATAACACTCTTTTTTGGCGAAATAGTTTTATATAAGTAGAATCTGTGCGGCGATAAACCTTCGGTCCATATCCATCTGATTTTAATAACTCAGCACCGGCAATTAAATTTTCAAATTCTGATTTTGTGAGGGTCTTCATTTCTGTTTTACCGTTTTCTTGCGTCGCTTACGCCGTCCCCTAGAAGGATAAGGTCGTTGCATACCTTCGGGGCGGGTCTTAAAGCGGCGGTGTACCCAGAGATATTGCGCTGGTTGTGTGCGTATTTCTTCTTCAATGACATGGTTGATCGCAGAGGCATCAGCAACATCATCATCCGAAGGGAAGTTTTCTAATGCAGGTAATAAGTGAAGGTCGTAACCACTGCCATCTGCACGTCGTGTTTGGAAAAAGGGCACAACAGGTGCATTAGAAAGTTTTGCTAAACGCGCAGTGGCAGTAATCAGTGCAGCCGGTACACCAAAGAAGGGCGCAAACACACTATGCTTCCGACCGTAGTCCTGATCAGCGGCATACCAGATTGCTTTGTTGTCTTTCAAACTGCGTAAAGTGCCGCGTACATCTCTTCGCTCATGGGTTTCTTCTAAATAACTCTCACGACGTTGTCGCATCACAGTATCGAATAAAGGATTATTATGTTCTCGATACATCGCGCGGTAAGGTCGATGCAGTGCTAACAAACGCACACCAATTTCGAGTGTTGTAAAATGCGCCCCGAGCAGTATCACACCATTGCCTTTTTCTAAGGCAGCATCAAAATGTTCAAGTCCTTTGACACTGTGCAATTTTTGCAAACGGCTTGCAGGTGTCCACCATGCGACGGCGGTTTCGATCATTCCCTTACCGAGTGAATCAAAATGATCTTTCAGCATGCGTTTACGCTGTGTGCTGCTTAGCTCGGGAAAGCACAGCTCGAGGTTAATCGTCGCATAAATACGCCGTGCTGGTAGAAAGTGATACATGAACCAGCCAAGTAAAGAGCCACATGCCATTTGTACCCGAAAAGGCAGTACGGCGATAAGGCGCATAATGCCGAGACCTAGCCAAAGTAACCAATAGCGTGGGTGCCAAAATGAATCTTCTGTGGGGGACGGAATGCTCACAACAGGGTCCAGATTGGGTTTAGGAAAGGAATTATGGTGGTCAGCATTACAATTAGGGCTCGTATTAATCCTAGAGCCATGAATCATCTCACGGCTGTGCTATTATAAGCGAAATTATCAATAATCGCCGACAGTTACGGCCAGATCATGACAAACATGACATTAAGTTTACCTGATTTTTCTTCCGCACACGTACTAGTGATAGGCGATATCATGCTGGATCGCTACTGGCATGGAGACACGTCGCGGATTTCCCCAGAAGCACCTGTCCCAGTGGTACGTGTTGTTGATGCTGAAGAGCGTCCAGGTGGCGCGGCGAATGTTGCCCTGAATATCGTTGCGCTAGGTGCTCGAGTTACCTTGCTTGGCGTTACCGGTAATGATGAGCCGGCGGATACCTTGCAACAAACCCTTGAGGCAGCCGGCGTAGAATGTCATTTCCTGCGTATCGGTGGTCTGCCAACAATCACGAAATTACGTGTTTTAAGCCGTCACCAACAGTTAATTCGTTTGGATTTTGAGGACAGTTTTGCTGAATTTGAACAAGCCGATTTATTACAGCAATTTCGTAGCTATCTAACTGATGCAGACGCAGTAGTGTTGTCTGATTATGGCAAAGGCACATTGGCCGGAGCCGCGGCATTGATTGAACATGCCCGAGTAGCGAGCAAACCGGTTTTGGTTGATCCAAAAGGGCAAAATTTTGAGCCTTACCGTGGCGCAAGCATGATTACGCCGAACCTGTCTGAATTTGAGGCGGTGGTTGGCCACTGTAAAGATGAAGTGGATATTGTGGAGCGTGGAGAAGCATTATGTCGTGACATTGGCATTGATTCTCTGTTGGTTACACGTAGTCACAAAGGTATGAGTTTATTGCGTAATGCTAAACTACCTGTACACCTGCCAACACAAGCGCGTGAAGTTTATGATGTAACGGGTGCAGGCGACACGGTGATTGCGGCATTAGGGGCGAGTATTGCTGCGGGCCAAGAGCCAGAACAAGCGATGCAAGTGGCTAATCTTGCGGCAGGTATTGTGGTGGGCAAACTCGGTACAGCAACAGCCAGTGTCAGTGAAATTCGCCGTGCCTTATTTAACCAACAGTCGGTTGCCAAAGGCAGCATTGATGAAGACAGTCTATTACAAGCCGTTCAAGATGCACGTGAGCATGGTGAGCGTATTATTATGACCAATGGTTGTTTTGATATTTTGCATGCAGGGCACGTTGGTTATCTTGAAGCAGCGCGCAAGATGGGTGATCGCCTTATCATCGCTGTTAATGACGATGATTCAGTACGTCGATTAAAAGGTGAACAACGTCCCATTAACCCGCTTGAACAACGTATGGCCGTATTGGCAGGTTTAGGTTGTGTTGATTGGGTTGTATCCTTTAATGAAGACACACCAGAGCGCCTAATCTGCAAGTTATTACCTGATGTATTGATTAAGGGTGGTGATTATCGCCCGGAACAAATCGCAGGTGGTAGTTGTGTACAAGAACACGGTGGCGAAGTGATTGTGCTTGATTATGAAGAAGGCGTATCAACAACGCGTATTGTTGAAAGTATTCGTCAGCAAGTGAATGAAAATGAGTAATATTTTGAAGTGGAGAACACAACAGTGATTATCGTTACCGGCGGTGCCGGCTTTATTGGCAGTAATATCGTTAAGACCTTAAATCAGCGCGGGCGTACCGATATTATCGTCGTTGATGATCTCACTGATGGAAAAAAATTCCGTAATATTGTGGATTGTGATATTGCCGATTATTTTGATCAAGATGATTTCCTAGAGCGCGTTAAAGCCAATGATAATTTTGGCTCAAAGATAGACGCAATTTTTCATGAAGGTGCATGTTCTTCTACTACAGAGTGGGATGGGCGTTATGTCATGCATAACAACTACGACTACTCTAAATCACTTTTACACTACTGCATGGAACAAAATGCGGCCTTTTTATATGCCTCGTCAGCTTCGGTTTATGGTGGTGGCAGTGTGTTCGTTGAAGATCGTGATAACGAAGAGCCGCTGAATATGTATGGCTATTCGAAGTTCCAATTCGATCAATATGTGCGTGGCTATTTAGATAAAGCCAATATTCAAATTGCAGGTTTCCGCTACTTCAATGTTTACGGTCCACGTGAACAGCACAAGGGCAGTATGTCGAGTGTGGCATTTCATTTAAATAATCAATTGAATGCAGGTGAAAATCCAAAGCTATTTGCAGGCACTGATGGTTATGCTGATGGCAGTCAACTACGCGACTTTATTTATATCAGTGATGTAGTTGATGTAAACCTCTGGTTTATGGATAACCCGAAGGCATCGGGGATATTTAATGTCGGCACAGGTAAGGCGCAATCATTTAATGATGTTGCAAACTCGGTGATCGCACATCACGGCAAAGGCCAGATCGAATACATTCCATTCCCTGATCACCTTAAGGGCTGTTACCAAAGTTTTACCGAAGCCAATATTAGCAAGCTGCGTGATGTCGGTTATGACCAAGACTTTAAAACCGTTGAGCAAGGCGTTTCAGAATACATGAACATTCTGAATGCAAAAGGCGAATAGAAACTTACCGCGATGAATTGGCTTCGTTATGTTTATAGTGCTGTACTCTACTTACTGACACCACTTTATCTATTCTATCTCTATTGGCGTGGTCGCCGCGCACCTGCATATCGTGATCGTTGGGCAGAACGATTCGGTTACTACGATATTGAAATTAACGAGTCACCTATTTGGATTCACGCTGTTTCGGTTGGCGAAGCTCAAGCCGCTTTACCCATGATCCAAAAACTAAAAGAACGTTTTCCAAATCATCCTGTTCTTGTTACCACCACGACCCCTACTGGTTCAATGCGAGTAAAAGAGTCATTGGGCGATGAAGTCATGCATGTGTATGTACCCTATGATGTGCCGTGTGTGGTGGGGCGTTTTCTTTCTGCCATGAAACCAGCCATTGCCATTTTTATGGAAACAGAAATTTGGCCGAATATTATCCATGCCTGTAATGAATCTGAAATTCCGGTGGTGCTTGCCAACGCACGCATGTCACAACGTTCAGCAAATGGATATGCAAAGCTGGGCGGTTTCATGCGCCATGTTATGAGCCAAATAAATTTGGTTGCCGCACAGTCACAAAATGATGCAGCACGTTTAATTGGCTTGGGTGCTGAGCTTAACGCCGTACATGTTACCGGTAGCGTTAAGTTTGATATGCATCTACCTGCTAGTATTAAAGAACAGGGCGAGGTATTGCGCCGTGATTGGGGCGTGAACCGTAGTATATGGATAGCTGCGAGTACACGTCAGGGTGAAGACGAGCAGATCCTGGAAGCCTTTGCACAGGTATGCCATGCACGTCCTGAGGCATTATTAGTATTAGTACCACGCCATCCTGAACGTTTTGATGATGTCGCCATGCTGTGTGAAAAGCGTGGTTATAAAATACAACGCCGTAGTGAACATAAGCCTTGTAGTGGCGATGTTGATATTTATCTGGGCGATACGATGGGTGATCTAACCTTGCTATATGCCGCAGCGGATGTTGCCTTTGTTGGTGGTAGTTTAGTGTCAACGGGAGGTCAGAACCCAATTGAAGCCGCGGCATTGGGTCTACCTGTGATTATGGGCTCGTCGTTATATAACTTTTCTGAAGTCACAAGAGTGTTACGTGAACGTGATGCGCTGCAAATTGTTGATGACAGTGAGCAACTTGCAGCAACGGTACTCGATTACCTTTGCGATTCTACTTTGCGCGGGCAACGCGGTGAAAATGCCTACGATGTTGTGCAACGAAACCGTGGCGCAATGGAACGCTTGCTTACACTCATTGATGAGAAGGTTTCTCTAACTTCCAAAAAAGTAAACTATTCGTAATAAGTTTATAAAATGAGTAGTTATTCATTATATTAATTGTTCTCCACAATAAGCTCATGGTATTCATCAGAATGCCTCCATTAAAAAAATTATCTCAGTTAATCTTAAAAATAATTTCTACACTTAAGTGATTAGAAATCTTCACGATTTATTTAATTAAGTTTTTTCGAATATTCACCAAGGATTATTTAGACTATTTACAGAATCTAAATACACCTACATAGTGCGCGCATATTAAAAATAACAAATTGGGAATAGGCAAGAGTAATTATTAAAAAATTGTGAAAGGAGGCTCATTGTGAATCGACGAAAATTTTTAAAGTTTAGCAGTGCAGGGATCGCCAGCGCCATGTTAGGAACAACGGGACTCATTACCTGGGTACCCCGGGCGCAAGCAGCAACAATCCGTAAAACGTTTTACCTTACCGAAGGTTATATAACCCAACCTGATGATGTCGCAGTTTACTTTCGAGGTTTCAGTAGCAGTAGCAATAGTCTGAATACCCCGGGTGAACAGATCATCGCGCAAGAAGGTGACGCCATCGATATAACTATTGTGAACACACTTGGCACCAGCCACAGTTTTGTTGTTGACGGTATATTTGATAGTGGTCGTATACGTGGCGGGGAAACCCGGCGCTTTACATTTACCGCAATAAATCCCGGCTCGCATTTATATTACGATGGTCGTAATGCGCCCTACAACCGAGTAACTGGTTTGCATGGTGGTCTAGCAGTTATGCCGAGTGGTAGGGACGATCAGGTCTTTGCCGGTAGTCGTCGTTTCTCGCAACAATACTTTTGGGTTTTTAATGATTGCGATCCTGCCTGGAATAACGCGGTAAGTAATGGCCAAACACCACCAAATAATTACACCCCCATTTACTTCATGCTCAATGGTTTAAGTGGTCGACCACCGGGTGCACCGGGTAGCGGTAATGGCGCAATTGATAGCATGCATAATCATCTTACTGCATTGCATGGTCATATTGGTGATCGCACGTTAGTAAGGTGTTTGAATGCCGGTCGCTCACAGCATGCTGTGCACACGCATGGCAATCACATGGAATGGCTTACAAGGAACGGTCAGCCACGTGATGTTTGGTCAAAGGATATTGTTCCCCTTGATGCCAACGGCGGTAGCGTTGATGTCATCTATCCCTTTGAACCGGCCCCAGATGCCTGGCCGCCCATGACGAATTCGACACTGCAACAGGCAGTGAATCAGGGTCGTCATACGGCGTATCCAATGCATCTTCATGATGAGATGACACAAACCGCCGGTGGTGGTTTGTATATGTTCGGTGCATTGACTGACATCTTTTTTGAACCAAATTAAGGGGAAGGACAATGGGAAGAAGACGTAGACAACAAGAGCCTGCACCAGAGCCAACACCAGAAGAAACTACCACCACGGCGACGACATCAGGTGGCGGTGGTCACGATGGCGGTGGCGGTATGGGGGGCATGGGTGGATGTTACATTTATCCAGTAACAGCATTGGAAACTGCCCCTCTTAATACACCTGATGTAATTTACAATCGCGGCATTTACATGAACGGTAATATCACCATGGATGATGGGCGTAATGTCACCATTTGGGGTTTCACCGATGGTGGTCATCAGGGTGGCGGAGATACTAGCGGCATGGGTGGTGGGCATGCAGGTGGGGGTAATATGTTTCCTTCAGCTGCTATGCGCGTAAGTCAGGGCGAGGTTGTACAAACTCGCCTTAATGTACCTATGCACATGTACCACACTATTCATCATCACGGCATTGAACCCGAGTATCGAAGTGATGGTGTTGGTCACCTCTCTGGTGATGTAAACGGTAACTACACCTACCAGTGGCGCCCAGCGCATGCCGGTACTTATTTTTATCACTGTCATACGAATACGGTTTTGCATGCTGAAATGGGAATGTATGGTGCGTTGATTGTTGACCCTCCTGAAGGGTCAGGCACGGCGTTTGAAAATGGCCCGACATATGACGTGGAAGCCGTGTGGGCAGTCGATGAAATCGATTCATCTTGGCACACATTAGGTTGGACTGCGGGTACTTGCGGCGGCAATGTTGGCTTGCATGATCTCAATCCGGATTACTTTATTATTTCCGGGGTCGATGGTGCACAGTCTGCTTTAACCGCGCCGGGTATTGCCGTGAATATGAATCGTGGTCAACGTTTACTGGTGCGATATATTTGCGCCGGTTACCTGCCGCAGGAAATTCGCTTTGGTGGTTTAGATGTTGAGATCATTGCATCGGATGGTCGGCCACTACCGAATCCTGTAACGACGAATAAGATTAATGCCGTATCTGCGGAGCGTTATGATGTGATTATTGAGCCAACACAGAGTGGCACTTATACAGTTGAGATCGATGTAAAAGACTGGATAACAGGTGGTGTACTAGGCACAGCACGAACGCGTATTAACGTGAGTTAGTTTTTGTAAGAGAAAATGAAAAAAGGATGCTTCGGCATCCTTCTTTTATTTCAGCCAACCATTAATTGCTTCAATATCTGCTCGTGCTAACGAACCCGCTGCTTGTTTCAAGCGTAATGTATTTAAAATGTAATCATAACGTGAACGGGCATAATCACGTTTAGCGCGGAACAATTCACGTTGGCTTAACAGCACATCAACAATAGTACGCGTACCTACTTCAAAGCCAGCTTGTGTCGCTTCGTTTGCTTTCGCACTCGATATCACCGCTTGCTTCAGCGCCTTAACGCGGCTTATTTCAGCAATCACACCAAGGTAGGCATTTCGCGTTTGGCGTACCACACTGCGGCGAGTTTGTAGTAGATTCTGTTTGGCCGCTTCAGCACGATAAGCCGCCTGCCGTGTGCGTGAGTTAACCGCACCACCTGCAAAAATAGGCACATTGAGTTGTAAGGAAATTTGATCAGAATCGCGTTGGCTACCAAAGGCACTGTTGGAATCAGAATGATTTTTACTTGCAACAATATCTAAAGTAGGAAAGTGCCCAGAACGTTGGCGGTTAGTTTCTTCACTAGCAACCTCGCGCGCAAACTGTGCCGATTTCAAGTTGAGGTTTTGTGCGGTCGCGGTTTTCACCCATTGTTCAATATCCGTAGGCTCGGGGCTAAGCAACGGTATTTTATCGCGTAATAATTGTGGCGCCTGTTCGTATTGACCAGTGATCTCTTGCAAGGACTCACGTGCATTGGCGAGCAAGTTATCAGAGCTTATTTCCTGTGCCACGGTTAAATCAAATTGCGCCTGTGCTTCATGCACATCGGTAATGGCAATCAGCCCAACTTCAAAACGTTGTTTGGCTTGTTCGAGTTGGCGTGCAGTGGCATCTTTTTCGGCGCGGGCAAAATCCAAATTATCTTGCGCGGCGAGTAAATCAAAATAACCACTGGCAAGGCGAATCATTAAATCTTGTTTAGCCGTACCGTAATCAGCTTCTGCTTGCGCAACAGTGGCATCGGCTTGGCGTAAACCTACCCAGTAATCGTGGTGGTACACAGGTTGGGTTACAACGAGACTATAGCCATTGGTATGAAAATCTTCTTTGCGTGATGGGTTAAAGGCAAAGTTACTATCTGTGTCAGAAGAAATCTTATCGGTATTACCCGTGAGAGAAATATTCGGCAATAATAAAGCAACGCTTTGGTCTTTGGTTTCAGCTTGCGCAAGACGGGTTGCATCCGCTGCCTTGAGTTGCGGATCGTTATCTCTGGCCAGCAGGTAATTATCAAGCAGGTCACCGGCCACAGCATGCGCAGGTAAGGCCAATGCCGTGATGAATAAATAAGCGCTCGCTAAACGTATTCTCATATTAATCTCTCGTATTATCTTAATACAGCCTAATAAACGGCCATGTTGGGGTCAACATCTTGCGCCCATGCATCCACGCCACCGCTGAGGTTAATGACCTTATCAAAGCCTTCACGTTCGAGATAGATCCCGATATGACGGCTACGAATACCATGATGACAGATCACAACAATAACACGTTCCGGATCAAGCTCATCGAGTTCATTGGGGATTTGCCCCATTGGAATTAATATTGAACCGTCAATATGACAGCGATCAAACTCCCATTCTTCTCGTACATCAAGTAATAAGGGATCGACGGGTTCGTCGTTTAGAAAATCGTGTAATTGCTTGGCGGTAAATTCTTTCACTTAGGACCTCGAAGAATTTCATGGTATGGCTCACAGAACCCACCGGGTTCTCCCTAGAAGCTCTTCGAGCATCATTAGGGATTTCTTAAACCTGCTATGCAGGTTCTGGTCATTGTGAGTACCCTACACTTCCCGTGTCAGGGCAATTATACCGAAAAAATGCCCAGGTGCTTAGAATTTGAAGTGTTGAGGAGTAGGGGCGTTTTGCAGGGCATCAACGTCTGTTTCAAAAAGAGACTCGTGCTGCCATTCATTTTCAGAAACGCGGGTGATTAATATCGCTTCCATTGCCGGTGCTTCGCCAGTGATCACAAATAGGCGACCACCTACTTTAAGGCAGTGTTGAAAGCGTTCTTCTAGTAATGGCATTGAACCTGTTACGGCAATGACGTCATAGGCATCGGAACTGCTGTTTTTAGTACAGGCATCGCCTACTTCCAAACTGACATTCACAATGCCGAGTTGCTCAAGATTGTGTGCAGCGGCGGCGCTAAGCTCAGGGTTAATCTCAATACTGTGTACGTGGCGAGCCGATTTAGCCAACATCGCCGTCACAAAACCACTGCCGGTCCCAATTTCTAAAACAGTTTCAGTAGGTTGTACATCCAATGCTTGCAGCATATTCGCTTCAACCAAAGGTGTCATCATGTGTTGGTTATGACCAAGCGGAATTTCGGTATCAGCAAAGGCAAGGCCTTCACAATCGGCAGGCACAAAACTCTCGCGTGGCACGCTTGCTAGTAAATCCAGCAGGGGCAGATCATTCACCTTACAAGGGCGAATCTGTTGTACCACCATATTATGGCGAGCGAGTTGATGATCTGTGCTGTTCATTACTGTGTTTCCCCGTTAACGCGTTTTTATTGCGGCCAAAAGAGTATGAAGTTTCCACACTTCAGGCAAGCCTTTGCGCATTGGAATTGCTTATACACCCATAGGCTATTACAAAGGCGCCGACCCTGTAAAGCATAGGTGTATGATTCATAAGGGCTTTAATTACATTGCTGGCAGTTAGGCATAGCATCATATATTATGACCGCTCGGCTAGGGGTACCAGCCCTATATTATAGAGTACGCATATATAGAACTGGTTGAGAAACACTCTTAGAACCTGATCTGATTAACATCGGCGAAGGGAAGCTCGGACTGTTTATTTAAGTTGTAATGCTTCCCTCGTATTAAGACCCTACGCAAAGGGTGAGGAAGCAAGCATGAGTGCCATCCCAGAAGACTTTATTAAAAAAACAGCCCAATTGTCTGAAGACATCACTCGGCCGTTTCCCAGCTCGAAAAAGATTTATGTAGAAGGCTCGCGCCCAGATATTCGTGTACCCATGCGTGAGGTGGCGACCCTACCAACGCAAACCGCCAGTGGTGAAGAACCTAATTTGCCGATCACTATTTACGACACCTCGGGGCCTTATACCGATCCCGAAGCTGATATTGATCTATTAAAAGGTCTGCCTGCCATGCGTGAAGCATGGATCGAAGAACGTGGCGATACTGAACTATTAGATGGCCCAAGCTCTGAGTTTGGTGCACAACGCGCCAGTGATGAAAAAACCAAACACCTACGATTTGAACATATTCGCACACCGCGCCGTGCCAAGGCAGGCAAAAATGTTAGCCAAATGCACTACGCGAAAAAAGGCATCATCACACCAGAGATGGAATACATCGCCATTCGTGAAAATAACAAACTCGAAGAAATGCGTGCCGATCCGGCTTACGCCTCATTACTGCGACAGCATAAAGGCGAAGACCACGGTGCTAATATTCCAGATGTGATCACCCCAGAGTTCGTCCGCGACGAAATCGCCGCCGGTCGAGCGATTATTCCGGCCAACATCAATCATCCTGAAATCGAACCGATGATCATTGGCCGCAACTTCCGCATCAAGATCAACACCAATATCGGTAATAGTGCGGTGACCTCTTCGATTGAAGAGGAAGTTGAAAAAATGGTTTGGTCAGCACGCTGGGGTGGCGATACCTTAATGGATCTATCCACCGGTAAAAACATCCATGAGACCCGAGAGTGGATCTTGCGGAACTCGCCGATGCCTATCGGTACCGTGCCAATCTACCAAGCACTTGAAAAAGTGAATGGCGTTGCCGAAGACCTCACCTGGGAAATCTTCCGCGACACACTGATTGAACAAGCCGAACAAGGCGTGGACTACTTCACCATCCATGCCGGTGTATTACTGCGCTACGTGCCGATGACCGCCGATCGCGTTACTGGCATAGTTAGCCGTGGCGGTTCTATCATGGCGAAGTGGTGTTTAAGCCACCATGAAGAAAGCTTCCTTTACACACACTTTGATGACATTTGTGAAATCATGAAGGCCTACGATGTGTCCTTCTCATTAGGTGATGGCCTGCGCCCAGGCTCTATTGCTGATGCCAACGATGCCGCTCAATTTGGTGAACTCGAAACCCTAGGTGAACTGACTAAACGCGCATGGGAACATGACTGTCAGGTCATGATTGAGGGGCCTGGTCACGTGCCACTACAAATGATCAAAGAGAACATGGAAAAAGAACTCACCGATTGTTACGAAGCACCGTTCTACACACTCGGCCCACTGACCACCGACATTGCACCGGGTTACGATCACATCACCAGTGGCATTGGTGCTGCTAACATCGGTTGGTATGGTTGTGCCATGCTCTGTTATGTTACGCCGAAAGAACATCTTGGCCTGCCAAATAAAGCCGATGTACGCGAAGGTATCATTACCTACAAACTCGCAGCACATGCTGGCGATCTTGCTAAAGGCTTCCCTGGTGCACAGGTTAGAGATAATGCACTTTCAAAAGCACGCTTTGAATTCCGCTGGGAAGATCAATTTAACCTGGGACTTGATCCAGAACGCGCCCGTGAATACCACGACGAAACCATGCCTAAGCAAGCGCATAAAGTCGCACATTTTTGTTCTATGTGTGGCCCGAAATTCTGTTCAATGAAAATAAGCCAAGAGGTGCGCGATTATGCGGCGGAGCAGGGTAAAGGCGTTGAAGTCGCGATTGATTTGGGGATGAAGGAAAAGTCGGCTGAATTTACGAAAGGTGGCGCGGAGATTTATAAAAAGGCTTAACATTAGTGAATACTTAAGTAGTAAAAAAAGCCCGCTTTATGCGGGCTTTTTTTATGTATATCAGGTTGTTACATAAACCAACAAAAGGAAAGCAACTAATATAAACTTATATAGTTGTATAAGTTTATATTAGTTGATAAAGTTATATGCAGGTATAAATTTGAAGGGTATTGTTCTATGGCTAGTAAATGTTTCCCAAACCCATTTAGACCAGGTGCAGGACACCCTCCCCCCTATCTTGCTGGTAGGGAAGAAGAAAAATCTGATTGCAGAAAATTACTCAGGCAAGAGGTGATTCTTGAAAATATGGTTTTGACAGGTTTGAGAGGTACTGGGAAAACTGTTTTATTAGATACTTTCAAGCCAATGGCTATTAGTGAACAGTGGATGTGGGCAGGTACAGATTTATCTGAGTCAGCCAGTATTAGTGAGGAAAATATAGCGCATCGACTATTAACTGATTTGGCAATGGTTACATCGGGAATAGTAATTTATAACGATTCTAAGCAAGGGGTTGGCTTTAGTACTGATGAAGAGGTTATACCGATACCACTGAGTTATGCTCTTCTAATAGATATTTACAATGATACACCAGGTCTTGTATCAGATAAGTTGAAAAGGACACTGGAAACTGCGTGGAAATATCTTCAAAACAGAAATATTAATGGTTTGGTTTTTGCGTATGACGAAGCGCAAAATTTATCAGATCAAGCAGCAAAAGAAGAATATCCATGCTCACTATTGTTAGATGTTTTTCAATCTTTACAGAAAAAAGGTTATCCGTTTTTACTTATATTAACAGGATTACCTACATTGTTTCCAAAATTAGTAAAAGCTAGAACATACGCAGAAAGAATGTTTCACGTTATTGAATTAGATCGTTTAAACAAAAAAGCATGTGAAGAGGCGATCCTAAAGCCAGTTGAAGAATCAGGTTGCCCACTAGTTCTTAATGAGGAGGCTGTAGAAACTATTTATAAACTTTCGGGAGGTTATCCATATTTTATCCAGTTTATATGTAGGGAAGTCTATGATGCATTCATTCAAAAGCATAATGAAGGTGAACCAGCGTCAGTACCAGTTGAAGAAATAATACATAAACTAGATGCCGATTTTTTCTCTGGAAGATGGGCAAGGGCAACAGACAGGCAAAGAGAGCTATTGATACTTATATCAAGTTTAGAAAATTGTGACTCTGAATTTAGTGTGGCTCAGATTTCTGAAATTTCTGAAACGATGTCAAGCAAACCTTTTAGTAGTAGTAATACATTGCAAATGTTTAATACATTAATTGATGCAGGCCTGTTATTTAAAAATAGGCATGGCAGATATTCATTTGCAGTACCTTTGTTGGGTGAGTTTATAAAGCGGCAATTTAATCCGGATATGTTTTTAGATTAATTGCGTAACTGTAAAGTAAAAATAGATTAAGACAAATTAAAGCCGTTACAATTATGTTGTATCACGAAAAATAATTATGGAGTGATGAAATTGAAATTTAAGAATTTTTTTTCGAAGTGGTTATATTTATCGATAATAATGATTATGACGGGTTTGATTATTGCTGATATACAAAGCACACATGCATCGCATCAATATATTTATCACTTACTATCTAACTTATTCGAAAGTATTGGCATAGCGATACTTGTAGCAAATATATTTAGTTTTGTAATTGGTACAGATCAGTTTATGGAATATATCCGTGAACGTTTGATTAATATTGAAATCAAGGGGTCAGAGTACTTGATTGATAAAAGGGGTCAGTACCCTTTTAGTATACATATCACTTTGTAGATAAGGTTAATGGTAATGATTGAAGAAATAACAAAATCATTAAAGGCTTCTCTTTATGAGAGAGCAACAAGTTCATTTCTAGGCTCTTTAGTTATCTTCTGGATATATTTTAATTGGGATCTTGCATTAGTACTATTGCTAGATGAAACTAATATAACGGATCGTATTTCTTATGTAAGAGAAAATTATGTGGACTCATGGAGTAATTATTGGGGGCCATTATTTTATGCGGGTTTATTTAGTATTTTTTATCCTTATATTGCAATATTTTTTTATAGCATTTCTAAGCATGCAAATAGTTTAAAGTTATGGATTAGAAATAAAATTGAGGATATTCCTACTATATCGGTTTCAGAATTCAAGAAATTAAAAGAAGAGATATATAAAAGAGATAATGAGATATCAGTATTAATAAGCAAGAAAACTATTAGAGAGGATGCTTTGTTAGAAGAAAGGGATGCGCTCTCTGAGGCATGTGCTGGCTTAAATAGCGAGTTAGAGATAAGCAAAAATGGGTTGGCGAAGTATAAGGTTTTTAAAGAAGATGAAATTGAAAGCGCAATTACTGATATAAATAGGATCTTAGATGAACTGGAAATCCATGTTACTGATAACCATACAGAAGGATTCTATTATTTCTGCAAAGAATATTTTGAGGGCATAAAGCCTGAATCAATGATCAGAAATTGTCAAAGCTTACATAATGACTGGTTAATAACAGTGAAGAATAAAGTGAAGATAGGAGCGTATACTAATATTTATGATGAGTTAGAAACATATATTAGGAGCCTGATTCAAATAGCAGAAGCAGTTAGACATGATATAAAATATTCCATTAGAAATGGAATGGATATTTCCGGTACTGATGTTGAAATAAATAATAAGATAAGTTCTGTAAAAGAAGACTGGGATATTGTTAGAAGAAAAATTAATAATATTGTAGACGCATGGCGAAGGATGGTCGAGAGTGATTATTCTAAGGAAGAAGTTAATGTTACAGGAAATTATTTCCCAACACTTAAACCAATCGAAGATGGTTCTATTGAGAGGGAAAAAGGGGTCAGTGACAAATGAGAATCATTAGTACTTCGATTTGTCACAGCCCCTTTTAATTCAAACAATTTTATGTATGAGGATAACTTTGATATATACCCAACATACGAGGCTTTTTATATTGAGAGTATGTTGTGGCATACAAAGTCAGCAATTAGATCAATTGAAGTTATTGAAAGTTGGATACAAATTGTAAAAGATGGCAATGAGAATGTACTGGAAGTAAATAAAGATGATGTTTTTAGTCATCTTCAAAATATAATTCAACAGTCTGGCGCTCTTTCCCGTTATCTATGGCCTGTTCAAAAAGGTGAAAATAAAGAGCATCATAGAAGAGGGTTAAAACTTCGAGCGTCACTTAATATTAAAGGAGATAGCACCCTTAAAAACAGGACTCTAAGAAATCAAGTTGAACATTTCGATGAGCTCTTAGATATATATCTAAAAAACATTACTAGTGGGCATATTTTTCCAAGCATTATTGATTATGATGAAGGGATTAAAAATATAAAAAAACACATATTCAAAGCTTTCTACATCACTCCAATGATTTTTGTTTTATTAGGTGAAAAGTATCAGCTATTACCAATTATTAAGGAATTAAGGCATATGCATACAGCTTTATTACAATGCAAAAAAAATGGACACCGGCTACCGTAATCAATATTAGTAAAAGGGAGCAATAGGGTTAGACGTGATTGATCTGATGTCAAATTGCCGTTTCAATGGGTTCTATCATATTGATCAGAAAGATTAATCTGAAATTTACGAGGGATAAGTAGATATGGAACTAGTCACGATAATTGGAGTAGTAGTCGGTCTAATAATAGTATTGAATCAAGGGGTCTGAATCAAGGGGTCAGAGTACTTGATTTATTAAAAGAAAATAAATGGGGAGCGCTTAGAGGCGTACCTCATTGTGCAAAAATATTTTGATGCCATTAGCCAGACATCAGCCTTACTGTAATCATAAAGGTTGATATTGCACCGGCTGAAAAAAATGTTGCCAGTGCAAGCCATGAATATGTTTTATATTTCCCTGCGAGTTCATCTTGTTCAAATGCGGACAGTAGGTATGGGTGCCGTCGTTCTTTGGGTTTGTCCATGACATGCAAGTTGTTGCTTGCAGCACTGAAATAGTTTTCTTCCAGTGAAGCTAACACAGTGTTGCGTGCCTCTTGCCACTCCTGCATATCGATCGTACCGTTGTTATCCTTGTCATGATCTTTAAAAAGTTTAAGCTTGTTTGATTTCAGGCGCTTTAAATGTTGACTGAGTGCATCATTCAGACTCGGCACTTGTTTGAAGTTATTATAGGTTTTCAAATCGCCAAGGGCATAGAGCGCATCACCGGCATGTATGCGTTTTTCAGTATAACGATAATGTCCCGATGTCAGTCTTATATTTAATAAACCTGTGGATTGTGTCGGTGCCATGCTCGGTTCAGGATACCGGCTATGACCATACCAAGTGATATCCAGTTCAGCGGTGACCGCTGCGCCTACCGGATATATCAAACACTGACCCGTTTCATCTTCAAGAATAAAGTGATACTTACTTTCGTCTTCTTCTTCTGTGACCCAGCGGCTGTTTTTACCGCCAACATAACGTTCGATCTTGTAAGAAAACCAGACACAGGGTGTACAGGTGAGTTTGGCTAGTACTTCGATGCCTTTTAAGTCGCGGGCTGTTCCTTCAAATTCGACATACCCCTGTGCGGCGGATTTTATTTTCGAGGTCGGGGTGTCTTCAATAATGCGGGCACGGTGAAAAAACAGGAAGGTGGCGATTAAACCACCGACAGTGGCAACCAGCAGAAATAATAATAGTTGCCAGTAATCATCTGCCTCCATCCCGAGGACAAGTGCTTCCATGCTGAGGTGTTAGCTATTAAACAGCTGTTTGATATTGACGTCTTTTAACTCGGCCTCGTCGAACTCAAGCAGGTCTCTTGATGTAAAGTTGAACATACGTGCAACAAGTACGTCTGGGAACTGTTCGATACGCACGTTATTGAGGTTTACACTGCTGTTGTATAGCTCGCGGCGATCGGCAATATCATCTTCCAGACCACTAATGCGTGACTGTAGATGCTTGAAGCTGTCATTGGCTTTCAGATCCGGGTATTCCTCTGCCAGTGCGAATAGGTTACCGAGGCCAAGGCGCATCTGAGTTTCTGCTGCACCAAGCTGTTGCATGTTCTGCGATTGCTGTGCACTGGCAACGGCGGAGCGGGCTTTGACAATATCTTCGAGGGCAGATTTTTCATAGCCCATGTATTCTTGGCAAACACTGACGAGTTTAGGAAGCTCGTCGTGGCGTTGCTTGAGAATAACATCAATGTTCGCCCATGCCTGAGAAACATTGTGCTTGAGACGTACGAGGTTATTATAAATCATCACCAAGTAAACCGAGGTAACACCGATTACACCCAAAGTGATAAATGTGGAAACGTCCATATTCTCCCCTTATAGTTTGTATTGTCTCTTCATCATAGCTGATTTATCCAATAATAGGGGGTACTCCAGTGACAAATGTATTTGTAAAAGACACGAAACAGAGCATATCTCGTTACGTAACGATGGGTAAGGTGAAGTAAAACCGGGATCCCATATCCGGGGAGCTTTGGTATTCTATTTCGCCGCCCATGTGGGTAATAATGGACTGACTAATACTTAATCCTAGTCCTGTGCCACCTTGTTTTCGTGTCTCTGAGCTGTCTGCTTGAGAAAATTTAGTGAATATCTTATCTTTAAATTCTTCAGGTATACCAGCACCATAGTCTTGAACAGTAATGGTGACTCTGTTGTCAGCTATCGATGTAGAGATGTCAATACTTGAACCTTCTTCCGAGAATTTTGCTGCATTGGATATAAGGTTAGACATGACCTGAAAGAAGCGCTCTTTGTCTACATTAACCATGGCATTAGGAATGTCAGAAATCAGCTTCAGCGAAACATTAAATTTATCACAAAGTGCGTCATTTTCGCTTTTCGATTGGTTGATCAGAACAGATAATTCGTAGTCGCGCATGAAAAATTCCATTTTTCCGGCTTCGATCTTTTCTGTGTCCAGAATGTCATTGATTAACAAAAGCAATCTTTCGGAATTTCTCTCTGCGATGTGAAGCATATTTTCTTTTTCCTCAGAACTGGATCCATCGAGTTTTCCAGAATTAATTAAACGTAATGATCCATGTATGGCAGTGAGAGGTGTACGCAATTCATGGCTAACAGTAGAAACGAATTCATTCTTCATTTTTTCAATATGTTTAAGTTTCGTTATATCAAGATATGCACCGACTAATTCATACACATCGTTGTTAGATTTAACAGCGTCACAAATTATCTTCACCCAGACTTCACGGTTTGATTCATCGTGGATATTTAGATCAAGATTAAAAGATATGCCATTTTCTTTTGCCTGATTTATTGCGGAGATGAATTTTTTCCTAGACTCACCAGTAAAATAGTTTGTTGCTTTTTCGAGGGTTATACCCGTTTTGTTTGCAAGCCCATGAATGTTGTAGGTTTCATGAGTCCATTCAAGCTCACCTGAATTCAGATTAAGTTTCCAGCCTCCAATATGAGCCAAACTACCGGCGGCCTGGAGTAATTGTTGGCTATTCTTTAGTGCCTCTTCGGCGGCGACGCGTTCCTCAATTTGTTGTTTGAGACGTTCGTTTGAAGACTCTAATTGTTGTGTGCGATATGAAATACGCTTCTCTAAATCATGGTTGATAGTAGATAATCGAGCTTCGCTTTGATGGAGTGAATTTTCACGTTCTTTAAGCGATGCAGTCATGTGGTTGAATGAATTATTAAGCTCATTGATTTCATCATCATTTTTTGGATCGAAGGGCAGTTTGACATCTCTTTCCCCACTACTGATCTTCTTTGCTGTTTCATTTAAATTAACAATGGGTGTGGCAACTTTTCTGGAAATGTAATAAGCAATCGCTAAAATCGAAAGTGCGACAATTAAAAATATTACAGCAAAGGAGAGCTGAAGTTTCCCGACGGGTTCTAGAATTTGGTCCTCTGGTATAACTAGGCCAATTGAATAGTTTGCAGAAGGAATATGACTATATACGATATACTGGGTTCTATTTGTGTCAGGGTCAGAGTACTTTGTGTAACCACGTTCGCCATTTATCATCTTTTTGCCTGTTTCGGCTACGTGAGGTATTTGGCTATCAAGAATGCTGACCTTGATGATCTTTTTTTCACCAATTTCATTTAACAGTGGTGCTCCATCAGGGCTAAATAATAGTTGAACTATTTTAGTTTTATCCCAGTGATACCAATAAGTTCCTGTATTTGAGATTAGGAAAAATTTAATATCGTCGCCAATATGATCGATTAGTTCATTATTTATGTTCTGGATGCGTTTTTGAATGTCCTTCCACGGTAACGCGCCACCGATCATACCTTTGACTTTGTTGTCTGATAAAATGGATGATGCAACGACGACCTGTTTTGCACCAGTGGTATATGAAATCATTGGGTCAGAAACATAAGAGGTCTGTTTCGCCGTACGGTTTTCACTGATGGTCTGCTGCCAGTAGTCACGTTTTCTTATGTGCTTAGGCTTAGCATCAGGGTCTTTGTCATTTTTGGTTCGTAAACCACCAACGTATGGGTTACCACCCGAGGTGTTATAAAAGTGACCATATGGCGTGCCCAAAATGAATTTTTCGTATATTTCATCATGCCGCTCTAATTCAGACATTAAAAATGGGCGTATTTGTGTGAAGTCCATTGTTTTTAGCACTGAGACTTGCGAGTACGCTGAAATTTCTGCAATACGAGAAGAAAAAAACCCTGATAACTTTTGTGCTGCGGTATCGAGTCTTCCTTGTGTCGCGTGGATGGTGAGTTGTTTCGCCTGATTTGTGCTATGCCATAAGGCAAAGCCCATCGATACCAGTAAAGGTAGCAATGAAATAATCAGCATGTTTAAGGTCAATTTGGTGCGTATGCGCATATAATTTACCGATAAAAACTTACCGTTGCCTTGCCAATTAGCCCAATGGTAGAGGGGGATTACAACTTAATGTAATCCTCATTAATTATCGACTCGTAATAACATTTCTTAAGTTATAAATAGCAGGGCAAACGATGTGATCTTGCGGAGTAGGAGTTAGAGGGTAACCTGTTTGGCAAGATTAGACGAACTGCACTGTTTTCAATGTTGCTAGGTAGTGATAAATTCAAGACACAGATTGAGAAAGTGCTTGGAAGGAAGATAGGTCACACAAAAGAGGTAGACCTAACCTAAGGGAAGATAAAGATATTTACTGCAAATGATAATGGGATACATTTGTCACTGACCCCTTTTACTGTATAGGGGAAGTAGGAATGGGTTTAGAATCAGAACTTTCAAAATTTGGCGCATTATGGACAAAGTCATGGCGTGTTCTTAGTTGGTTTTTCCTCTTTATTGCGGTCGTAACCTTAGTATTGGGTGTGTACGATCTTTTTGATGAGGAAAAAATATCGGACTATGATTTCATTTATGGTGTAGTGATATCAATTCTTGTAGGTGCATTTTGTAGAACAGTCCCCATAAAAATCTTCAATAAATTCTCGGACAATGTCAGTGAAGAACTGAATGATCCTGACAATGAGGTTCACGCTGTTAGCGTTAGTACGGGAAATGCAAATTATACTCACACAGAAATTGTTAAGGCCAATCGGGTCAGACTCGATTGAAATAGTGGAAATAAGTGGGGTCAGAGCACAGTTTTCGCTAATATAGGTAATAACAATTTTTCTAATATAGTCCTCTTTAATCTTATTAATAATTAGGGTTTGTGTGAATGAGTGAACCTTTAAAAAAATCTGCTTCACCCTATACGATATCTGCCGAAGAGGTTGTAGATAATCTTGGTGCGTCTACGCATGGCCTAAGTCGTTCAGAGGCCAGAGCGCGGTTGCAACAAACGGGTCTGAATCGTTTACCGCATGCTAAATCGCCAGGCTTGTTACGTGTTTTTTTACACCAGTTTGCCAGTCCGCTTATCTATGTATTGATCGTCGCTGCGCTGGTTTCTCTATTCATTCAGGAACATTCGGATGCGGTCTTTATTGGCATTGTCCTTGTAATCAATGCAATGATCGGAACAACTCAGGAATTTTCCGCGCAGAAAGCGGCGTTAGCGCTACAGCAAATGACCAGTACCCAGTGTCGTGTATTACGTGATGGGGATAGTTACGAGATTGATGCAGAGGAACTCGTACCAGGTGACATTGTTTTACTTGAGTCAGGCGATAAAGTGCCTGCTGATTGCCGTTTAATAACAAGTCATGATCTTGAAGTAGATGAATCACTTCTAACCGGTGAATCATTACCTGTATTGAAAAAACCTTCCATATTTGTAAATGCGGATAGCCCACCTGCAGATAGATTAAATATGGTTCATGCCGGCACTATGGTGAATCGTGGCCGTAGTCGTTGTGTTGTCACGGCAACAGCGATGAATACGGAATTAGGTGTGATTGCGGGAGCAATATTTAATAAACCCATCGCTAAAGCACCTTTGTTAGTTCGAATGGAAACGTTTACGCATCGGGTTGCGATGATGGTGTTTATTATCGCGTTACTTATGGCAGCCGTTGCATGGGTACAAGGCGTACCAACCAGTGAAATATTTTTGCTGGTGGTGGCGCTAGCCGTATCGGCGATACCGGAAGGGTTACCGGTTGCGTTAACCATCTCGTTGGCGATCAGTATGCGACGTATGGCAAAACGACATGTCATTGTGCGTAAGTTGGTTGCTGTTGAGGCACTTGGTTCTTGTACTTTTATCGCGACAGATAAAACTGGCACCTTGACGATGAATCAGTTGACTAGCCGAAAAATTCTTACAATAGATAATAGTGAGTGGTCGATTAGCGGAGACAGTGCCGAACCAAAAGGAGAAATCATTGATGAAAATGAAACAAGCATATCTGACGATTCCCCTTTACTAAAAGAAATATGTCATGCGGCTATCCTGCCAAATGAAGGTTTTCTTGGCAGACGTGATGAAGAGTGGGTTTCGCACGGAGATGCAGTTGATATCGCATTGCTTATTATGGCGTATAAGGCAGGGTATATACGTACCAAAATAAGTGAGGCGATGCCTTCCATTGATTTTATCCCATTTGAATCAGAACGATTATTTTGCGCTAGTCTTCATCAACACAATGGTAGATATAAAGCATATGCCAAAGGTGCAACCGAGCGGCTTCTACCTATGTGTAAATACATGCGTACCTCGCAAGGCGATGTTGAAATAGATAGTGGCATGATTGAAGCAAAGGCGAGCCACCTTGCTCAAGCTGGTTACCGCGTGTTGGCTTTGGTCAGTGGTGATATAGAACTTTCTGAGGGTGAAGTCTTTTCTGAAGAGCATTTGGATAACCTGAGTTTCATTGGATTAATCGGCATGATTGATCCACTAAGACCAGAAGCAAATTCAGCCATTACTCGTTGCCAGCAGGCAGGTATTGAAGTCGCTATGTTGACGGGTGATCATCCGGCAACTGCACTAGCGATTGCTAACGAACTTGGGTTAGCACAGCATGCTAAACAAATTCGGACAGGTAATGATCTAAAACATATTAGCGATGATGAGCTGGATGCCTTAACACGTGATACACGGGTTTATGCACGGGTCGAACCACGCCAAAAACTCGATATTATTCATTCAATGCAACGCAATGGTCATTTTGTTGCAGTCAGTGGTGATGGGGCAAATGATGCACCGGCATTGGTATCAGCTGAAGTCGGTATTGCAATGGGCGATAAAGGAACCGACGTTGCGCGTGAATCGGCTGAACTGATACTGACTGATGATAATTTCTCATCTATTGTTGCAGGGGTAGAAGAGGGCAGAGTAGCTTATGCCAATATCAGGAAGGTGATTTTCCTGCTTGTTTCTACAGGGGCAGCTGAATTAGTGCTTTTTATGCTGGCGCTGTTAACTGGCCTGCCCTTACCATTGCTTGCTGTACATTTGCTTTGGCTCAATTTGGTTACTAATGGTATTCAGGATATTGCGCTGGCGTTTGAACCAGCAGAAGGTGGGGAGCTTAACAAACCGCCGCGCTCACCCCTCGAACCTATATTCAATCGTCTCATGATTGAAAGAGTGATCAATGCAGCGATAGTGATTGGCGTGGTGGCATTTATTTTGTTTCAATCTTTAATTGCCGCGGGATTTAATGTGGATGATGCGCGTAATAGCACATTGTTGCTTATGGTGTTGTTTGAAAATGTGCATGTGCTCAATTGTCGTTCTGAACGTCGTTCAGTATTTCAACAAAACCTATTCTCGAACCCCTTATTGTTATTTGGCACACTGGCTGCGCAGGGAATCCATATTGGTGCAATGTATACACCCTGGTTACAGGATGTTCTTCATATAAAACCTGTTAGTTTGGAACATTGGTTACAGTTATTCGGTATGGCCTTAGTGGTGCTCGTTGCTATAGAGCTTCAAAAGTTATATAAAAATTGGTGAGTTAACGCTTGATGAGATGGATAAAGGCTTACTTATTCGAATAAATGGGGTCAGAGCACAGTTTTCGTTAATATAGGTAATAACAATAATCGAGATAACGCTATGGCAAAATTAATAATGCTCATCGCCGGACTATCTGGCGGATTATCAGTCATCTTGGGCGCATTTGCCGCGCATGGGTTAAAGAAGAAAATATCACCCGATATGTTGTCTGTTTTCAAAACAGGTGTCGATTATCAGTTTTATCACTCTTTCGCACTCGCGATGGTTGGGTTGTCACTGATTGCTCAGGATATTGAACAAAGTATGTATTTATTTTGGACATTTGTATGTTTTGGTATTGGTATTATCCTTTTTAGCGGTTCACTTTATCTGTTGGCTTTAACCCAAAAGAAACTATTTGGCCCAATCACGCCACTGGGCGGTCTGTTTTTTATTCTCGGCTGGGTGTTTTTTTCCCTTCATTGGGTGTAGATAGATGGGGTCAGGCATGATTGATTTGATGATAAATTGACGTTCTAATAGAGCCTGACACTGTTGGTTTATCAAAAGGAACTGATATGACTAGACATAACCTTTATTCTCGTTTTTTTACATTTCTTTGCGCTACATTAGTACTCAGTAGTTTTATAGGTAATAAATCTGCCTTTGCCTGCTCGGCTGAGCCGATGATAGGAACGATGTGCCTTTTCGTGGGTAGCACTGTTCCTAAGGGCTATGTAATTCCGCAAGGGCAAATACTCAAAATATCTGAGTATCCTACATTGTACTCAATACTAGGTTCATCTTATGGTGGTGATGGTCATACTACTTTTGCGCTACCAGATTTGCGTGGCCGAGTCGTAATTGGGGCGGGTGAAGGCGAGGGATTGCCTCTATATAAAATTGGTGAAAAAGGGAACTTATCGGGCCATGTTAAAGGAAAGGAAGCATTGACTGACACACCTTTCATTACGATAAATTGGATCCTTGCTATTAATGGGGTAAGCCCTAACTCCCTTAAAAGAACAAAAATCAATAAATAACAATACATCAAGGGGTCAGGTGGGTGGCTATGAACGATCAACATAATCAGTCTCGTCGCCGTTTCTTGAAACTTATGGCCTTTGGTGCCAGTGGGCTGGCAGTGCCACGGTTTAGTCAGGCCGGCACGGCTTCATTTATTAACAAACCCATACCTTCCAGTCACGAACGTCTGCCGGTGATCGGCTTGGGCAGTTCGCGAACGTTTAATGTAGGTAACGATCCGTTTGGACTGGATAACGTCGCTGAAGTCATGCGCTACTTTTTTAATGCGGGTGGCAAACTGATTGACTCATCACCCATGTATGGCTCATCACAAACCGCCATTGGTTATGGCCTGAAAAAACTAGCTAAAACAAAAGCCGTTTTTTCGGCAGACAAGGTCTGGACATGGGAGCATGATGAGGGCGGCCCTGCGCAAATGGAACAATCCAGGCAATATTGGCAGGTTGATACCCTTGATCTTATGCAGGTGCATAATCTGGTGGCGTGGCAACAACATCTACAAACTCTGGCGCGCATGAAACAACAGGGGCAGATCCGTTATGTGGGTGTCACCACTTCGCATGGTCGCCGCCATGAGGAACTGGAACAGATCATGAAAACCGAACCGCTTGATTTTGTACAGTTCAGTTACAATATTCTTGATCGTGAAGTTGAAGCAAGACTGTTACCGCTGGCGGCAAAACGTGACATTGCCGTGATTGTAAACCGGCCATTTCAACGCGGTGAATTAATTGATGCGCTCAAAGATAAACCCTTGCCAGACTGGGCAAAAACTATCGACTGTAAAAGTTGGCCACAGTTTTTACTAAAGTTTGTTGTCTCACACCCCGCGGTAACCTGTGCCATTCCTGCAACCACACGGGTTACACATTTACAGGAAAATATGGCGGCAGGTTTTGCGCCGATGCCAGATGCGGCCATGCGCGCGCGCATGATTGATTATGTTGAAAAAATACTCTGATACAGATAGCTATAATGAACGAGACTGAAACGTAATGGGTGAACTGGCAAGTTACCGACTATCTGATTTTATCCTGTTCTCAGAAACAGTCTATTACCGGCAATTCGAACTTTATAATCAGGCTATCTGGCCACTGCATACTGTGGCCATACTGTTTTCATTGTTGATTGGCTATGCACTGTGGAAAATGCCGGTCTGGGCCGGGCGAGTGATGTCAGGTTTACTGGTTGTGGCCTGGTTGTGGGTGGCGTGGGAATTTTTATATCAACGTTTTCAGCAAATCCATGTGGTGGCCGAGTACTATGCGCTTGGCTTTGTTCTGCAAGCGGGGTTGCTCGTCTGGGATGGTGTTATAAAAAACTGCCTGACGCGGTGTAGCACAAGTCAGCTTAGGATAATGACCGGCGCAATGGCTTTGTTTGTCGCTTTGGTCTTGTATCCTTTTACCCCATTCATGACCGGCCGCAACGGGTTGCAGTTCGAAATGTTTGCGATCACCCCCGACCCTACGGTGTTAGCCACACTCGCTATTCTGTTTATTTATAAAGCGCCCAAAGTCCTTTATGTGATTCCAGTCATCTGGGTAATCGTGAGCGGGATGACATTATTTATTATTCAGTAGAAATAAAAGAGGTTAAGAATTTCGAATCAAGGGGCCAGAGCACAGTTTCTTCTAATACAAGGGCTCGAGAATATTAGCGTTAATTGTGCTCTGACCCCATTATTTTTCTCTATTTTAGTTTTTACGAACAACAATTTTCTGGTACCCCAGACTTATGTAGTTATTGATTTGTGACGGTCCTGTGACGGTCCTGTGGCGGCCACATCGACCAGGGAACTGAATTCTGTGTCGGAAACATTTCGCCATTCTGCCAAAGTACCGCATACGTGTAATTCTATATCCTTACTTACGAGGCTTTGCACTTTGCTTTTTAAGCCCCGATTTTTTTGCAGGCTTTCTTTTCGCAATGCAAATTGTTCAGCACCGTGGCTGACCACGGCGATATCCAGACCGGGGAATTTTTTTCGCAGCTGAGAGCTTAAGCGCTGCGTTTCCGGGATTGCCCAGTCAAGGTAGTGTTTATCGCCACTGACGATTTCAAATACAATCCCGGCTGGTTCTTGTTCTGACTTAATCAGTTCTGCGATTTGTTGGCGATGGTTCTCTGATGCCTGTGCGATTGAGGGGCTAGCGAATATCAGCAAAGGGATGAGTAATTTTGAAACTTGTAAAATCAAATTATGCATAGTGTATCTTTATTGTTTGATGAGACATGGCTGTTAAACATGATGTAACTTGATTGATATGACTATTTAACTAAGGTGTAGTTCCCTAAAAAAAGAATAACTGAGGTTTTCAATTATTCCCTGCTTTAGCAAAGAAGACCGCTGCATTGTCATAGGCCAATCGTTTAGCCACATCATCGGGTAATTGTGTAAGCCAGTTTTGTATCGTCGCCACGACGGAATCAAAGTCATGCCAGCGCGATAGGCTGTAGGTGTCCACACCGATCATGAAACGTTCGGGAAAGCGGATGAACAGTTCATACCAGTCATCGCTGAGCTGGCCAGCGGGAGCAATGCGCTCGTCGCGTACTGAAAGATCGATAGAGAGCGTTGGGTATCGTTGCAGGTAGTCTGCGATGAGATCCGGGTAGGGGTAGGTGCCGGCATGGGCCCAGACCACGGCTTGCCCGGGTGCGATCTCATACACGGTATCGATCACAGCGGGATCGCCATGGATTTGCAAGGGTAGTTTGTATTGTGTGGATAATTCGATAATGCGGCGAAAGATCGGGCTGTGACGATCGTTAGCAAAAATGTGCAGTTCGCCAATGCCTCGCCAGTGGCCTTTTTTCAATGCGGTTTCAATACGAGCCGCTAAGGTCACATCCTTTGTCCAGTTGGGCTTGTCGCGGTGATCACGGTAGATGCCGAGCAGGGGCACGATACGATCGGGGGCATATTCATAGAGTGTTTGTGTATGCGAGGCAGGGGTGCCGGTGACCACGGCATGGCGAACTCCATTGCTATCAAGCTTGTCGATGATTTGCTTTGGACTAAAGTGGCCTGCATCTTGTGCGTTGTAGTGCAGGTGGGCATCAAACAGCGGTCCGGCATGCAGCTGGCTAGGCAGGAGTGCAATCAGGCAAAGGCGTAAAAGGGTGTGCTTCATGTTCCCTTTAAAGTATCACGATTTATTCTTTAGTTAAGTAATAAAAATAGACGGCAGACCACGTTTTATATTGATTAGTCTTTTGCTAGGCTAACTAAAACAAATTCACAGGAGTTTTATTCTTGTTATGGAGATTATTTTCAATTGAGTATGAGAATAAAAAAAATGACAATCTTGCTCTTATTCATATTGGGTATGCAGTCAACACCGATATTGGCATCTTCTTGTTCAGCGCAGGGGACATGGTTACAGGTTCTCGGCTCGGGTGGGCCAGAAATAGATGATGGGCGAGCGTCGAGTGGTTACTTGGTTTGGCAAGATGGCCATGCGCGCGTGTTGGTTGATATGGGCAGTGGTAGTCTTTTTCGGTTTGAGCAGAGTCAGGCGGCGCTGAATGATCTTGAGCTTATTCTGCTGACGCATTTACATGTTGATCACAGTAATGATTTACCCGCGTTAATTAAAAGTTCGTTTTTTACTGGCCGAGATCGCGATGTGCCAATTTATGGCCCAACGGGCAATCACCTCATGCCCTCGATGACAGAGTTTATAGAACGTCTATTTGGTACTGAAGGCGCTTTTCGTTATTTGAATGATTACGTTGGTGGTTCGGGGCGTTACCGCGTCGTATCGAGTGATGTAGATGCCGCGGCGATGGCTAAGCAAGTGGTGTTTGAAAATGATCGGTTAACGGTATCGGCGATACCCGTTGATCATGGGCCAATACCAGCGATTGCTTGGCGGGTTGATATCGATGGGAAGTCAGTCGTGTTTAGTGGTGACATGAGTAATAAAAAGAAATCGCTATGGCAGCTGGCTAACAAGGCGAGTCTGTTAGTAGCGCATCATGCGATTGCAGAGCAGGCTAATCCGGTTGCACGTAATCTACATATGCCACCATCTGAAATTGGGAAGATTGCGGCGAGGGCAGGCATTAAGGAATTAGTTTTGTCACACCGAATGAAACGCACACTGGGAAAAGAAACAGAATCACTAGCGATAATTCGTAAACTTTATAATGGCCCAGTTGTTTTCGCAGACGACCTACAATGTTTTGCGGTTAAATAGAAAAACTATGCTGCGATTATCATCGGTTGTTATTTATTGATTCTATCTATATCGTCGGCATCAGTTCCAGTGGTAATCAAAGTAAGAGAATAAAAGTGATCAATAATAGGGACAAACCACATGTTGATGATAAAGGGTTTGATGGGTGTCGCGGTGCAGTTGGCCTTGTTTGCCGCCTTGTTGCTGCTACCGGCAGGTACCTGGCAATGGCCACAGGCCATTCAGTTTCTTATTGCACATGGTGTTTTATCATTTATTACAACGATTGTGCTTGCCATCGTTGCACCTGCCAGTCTTGAGGCGCGCATGCAGGGCGTCGTGCATGAAAGTCAGCCCAGAGCAGATCGAATAATTTCGTATTGCCTTTTCCCCTCGATGTTTGTGTGGTTCGTGATGATTCCTGTTGATGTGTTTCATCTGCAGTGGTTGCCAGCGCCAGATTTCATGGTGATGGCTATTGGCGCAGGCCTATTTTTTGTTGGCTATGCCATTGTCACTGTATCCCTTTATCAGAACGAATTTGCGGTGCCGATTGTTAAAGACCAGTCTGAGCGGGGGCATGTGCTTGTTGATACGGGACTATATAGCTGTGTTCGTCACCCATTCTACCTGGGGACGGTGCTCTATTTTATCGGCATCACCTTATGGTTGGGAAGCTATCTGGGTTTGGTTCTGTTATTGGTTATTTTCAGCCTGCTAGTAGCACGCATTTTTGTTGAGGAGAAAACCTTACAGGAAACGCTACCTGGCTACACAGATTACATGACACGAATTCGTTACCGTATAATCCCATTTGTCTGGTAATCAGGAGACTAGTAGATTGGAGGTATTTAACATGATCCGGTTCCACCAAGACACGAACCGGTTCCATCAAGATATCTCACTCAAGGTGAACGTTTAGAGGAGGCAGGTAGGGCTTATGATGCAGGTGATTACGGTACATTTTTCATCATGTATAAAAACTTGGCGGAAGAGGGGGTGCTGGATGCGCAGTTCTATCTGGCCAATGCATATGAAAAAGGAGAAGGTACACCTATCGATTATCACAAGGCATATGACAGGTATTTTATAGCGGCACAGGGAGGTGATGCTGAAGCGAATGTAAGAATTGCGATTATTTATTATGAGGGATACGGAATCGCACTGGATTATGACCTTGCAGCAGAATGAGCCGAGAAGGCATATAAAATTTTATTTGATCACCGAAATATTAATATCCATATTCTTTTGAATTATTACTTTGCAAAAATGTTTGAGCATGGCCACGGAAAACCTCAAAATTATCAGTCCGCGCTTAATTATTTATGAGTTTGTAACGGCTAATGATCCAACTGGACACTTTCAAGCGTATATTGATGTGGAAAGGGTGCGGAGAATATTAAATAAAGAATAAAAAAATGAAAACAAATATCAATACAACATCACGCATTTACCTTATTTACGAAGCCTGCTCCATGCGGGCTTTTTTTTATTGTCCATATAGTTCATGCTGAAGCTAGATAGTATTTGGATATTGGTGGTATGAATTACGGATTCACAGATATATTAACTTTGCTCGGCTCTCTCGGTCTGTTTTTATTCGGTATGAAGCTGATGAGTGATTCGTTGATGCTGTTGGCGGGCAAACGGATGCGCAATATTCTGGCGACAACAACGTCAAACCGTTTTTTTGCGGTTATCACCGGCTTTTTTATTACGGCCTCCATTCAATCATCATCAGCGACGACATTGATGGTTGTGAGTTTCGTCAATGCCAGCTTACTCACTCTGACAGAGGCCGTGGGTGTGATCATGGGTGCTAATATCGGCACCACGGTGACAGCATGGTTGATCTCGATTCTTGGTTTTAAAGTAAAAATGAGTGCGATTGCATTACCTTTAGTCGGCCTTGGTTTTTTATTTAGTCTGTCTAAACAAGTCAACACCAAGCAGTGGGGAAACTTTATCATTGGTTTTGCAGTGCTGTTTATTGGTTTGCAGTTTCTAAAAGATTCAGTACCTGATATTAGTGCGAACCCAGAGGCACTGGCTTTTCTGTCTGAGTATACAACCAAAGGTTACTTATCATTGTTGCTGTTTCTTTTTATTGGTACTGTCCTGACATTGGTAGTGCAATCTTCCAGCGCAACCATGGCATTAACATTACTAATGGCATATGAAGGCTGGATCCCTTTTGATATGGCGGCGGCGATGGTGCTCGGAGAAAATATTGGCACTACGATCACGGCTAATATTGCTGCATTTGTGGGTAATTATCATGCCAAGCGTGCGGCGCGAGCACATTTAATCTTTAATATGCTGGGTGTGATATGGATTCTGGCGTTGTTCTATCCATTTGTTAGTTTCATAGGGAATGTAATTGAATCGGTTGAGGGTATATCGCCTTTTGTGAACGCGGCAGCAATACCTATTTCATTATCTTTGTTTCATACCAGTTTTAATATTCTTAATGTTGTATTTTTGATTGGTTTTCTTTCTTTCATTGTGAAAGTCGTGGAACGCATGGTTCCCCAAGTTGTAGATAAGGAACTTGAAATTGATGAACCTCAATTTCTTGATGCTTCTTCTATGAAATACTCGCAAACGGGCATTAAGGCATTGACGGATGAATCAGTGCGATTATTAGAAAACGCAGCTTATATCATTCTTGCACATGGTCTTAGCGCACACCGTGAGGATCTGGAGAAACAGGAAGATATTGCTGACGTATTATCGTCTTCTGACGTTATTCCTGTTGATATTGACAAGATTTACACAACAAAAATAAAAACCATTTATAGCCGAATTCTCGACTATGCGACAAAGCTACAGGACAAACGTAATTTATCAGAGGAAGAAATTGAAATAGTACGGAACACATTGCTTGCTGATCGATTATTAGTGCAAGTAGTTAAACGGATGAAACCATTACAGATCAATATTGCCAAATACCTCTCTGCCGATAATGAGGCAATACAGAAAGAATATAATATCTTGCGCAGAAGAATTCTTAAGGTGCTTCGAGATATTAAGAAAATTGGTCCTCCTGAACACCTTGCGGAACAATTGAGCAAGATAGAGCGGCATAGAAGCAAGGCTGAAAAGCTGGATGTGTTGATGACTGGTCATATTAATGAGCTGTTGTTACAGGAAGACATTACAGATGAGATGGCGACGTCTTTATTAAATGATAGTTCTAACGCCGAACGCATTACTAAAAATTTGGTTGATATTGCGACCATACTTTATGCACCGAGGGATATGTTGATTGAAGCGATTGATGAACAGAATGCGCAGATTTATCCTGGCGGTGCCAACAAGGAGAAGATTGTTGATATGAACCTGAAATAAAAGGGGCCAGTTACAAAGAAAAATAATTCGTATTTCTGTTTGTCTCCGTCCCCTTTGGTTTCAAACTACAACTATTGTTTTCTGACCATTAGGAAAAACCACCATGCTAAGAATATGGCCAGAGCAAACAGCAGCAGGAGGGTGACAGTAAGGCCAGATATTTTGACCGAGGGTTTCTGGATGGGGGTCGTGGCGTTTTCAGTCTTTGGCGAGAAACCACTGGCCTGTATTCGGGCAATGAGTTTCAGATCTGCACTCTCATAATCTACCGGGACAATCGTCATTTTTGCTGTTGTTGTTTGTCCCCCTTGAAGCGAGTCGAGTTGCATGGTGGCACAACACCCTTTGCTTTCAAATTTTACGTTGGCATCCGTAAATGCAACCTTGCCAGAATTTACGCAGACTTTTATCGTCGGATCCTTTGCTACCTGCGTAGAGCGATTGGTGACATCAAAATGAAAGACTGGATCACCATCCGGTAGAAAATAGTTGGGTACTCGCAGTTTAAAATCGAGTGGTGCAGGGGAAGGGAGGATTTGTGAATCGATCTTGGTTACATAGGCATCCATGCCATTAGGTTGTGTGTCATAGGCGCCAGCGCTGGCGAGTCCGGTTGAACCTGAATAGCCGGTGACATAGGCATTGCCAGCATCATCAACGGCAACACCCTGCGCCCCATCGATGCCATCACCTCCGCCTAGGTAGGTAGAGTAAATCAGGTTAGTGCCAGTCGAGTTCAGACGTGTGACAAAGCCGTAAGGGGCATATTCACATAACATCCCACATGGACTGTTCAGTAGTTGACAACTCTCACCATCGCTGGTGATCGGGAAGTTCCAGGCGTTGGTTTCGCCGACGACAATGGCGCGCCCTAGTTGATCGACGGCTATGCCCCATGCCCTGTCTTCTTCGTGTTCAAGGATGAACGAGAACTCTCCGCCAAGAAGGGTTGAGTAGGCAAGTGTTCCAGTCGCTGCATGAATCTTGCTAACAAAAGCATCGCCATTACCGGTGAGCGTGGTGCTATAAGCCCCCGGGCTGGTATCGAAGTCAGTTGATCGCGTTCTACCTGCAACATAGGCATTGTTCAGAAGATCGACGGCGATGGCGTTGGCAATATCAAGGTTATCACCGCCGAGCAAAGTTGAGAAAACCAGCTCGGTACCGTTGTTAGTGAGTCGGGTCACGAATGCGTCATAACATGGATGAGGATTGCCGCCTGTATCAGGGCAGTTACCGCCGCCTAGGCTGACCTGATGGGCACCTGAGGTAGTGTCAAAATCGTTCGAGTTGGTATAGCCGCTGACAAAGACATCGCCACCCTGACCCAAGGCGATGGCCTTACCACTATCGATATCCGATCCACCGAGGTAGGTTGAGAATTCGACAGCGGAGCCTGCTGCGTTGAGCCGGGTAACAAAAGCGTCATTAGAGTCCATGGTTTGTTGGTAGGGACAGTCGGCTGGTGAACACGGCACGGGTGCGATAGGAAAATCATCCGAGGCTGTGTGACCAACAATATAAGCACGATTGTTGGCATCGACGGTGATGCCTTCTGCTGTGTCTGAGCGTGTGCCTCCCAGATAGGTTGAGTAGAGTAGCTGGCCCGATGAATTCAGTTTGGTGACAAAGGCACTAATGCCACCGACCTGGGTTGGGTTTTGTGTCTGAAATGCTGATGATGAAGTTGGGAAGTCCTGTGATCCTGTGTAGCCTGTTACATAAGCATTGCCAGAGGCATCAACGGCAATCGATCTGGTTTCGTCTTGCGCGCTACCGCCAAGGTAGGTCGAGTAGAGGAGTTGCGATCCATCAGCAGAAATTTTGCTGACAAAACTACAACTGCCACAGCCAGTTGGATTATGTGATCCCGCGGTGGTGGGAAAATCAATTGCGGTTGTTTGACCGGTTATGTAGGTGTTACCACTTGAGTCCACTGCAATACTCTTTGCATCTTCGAGCTGATCACTACCCCCGACATAGGTAAAAAAAATAAAGGGGAAGGGAGGATCAATGATCAGGGGTTCATCTTGCGCATAGTCGTCAATGCTGAACCCTACTTCATGTTTTGACTTGATTACGTAGCGACCCGAAATTTCATGCCTAACACCGTCTCGATTTTGATAGATGAACGGTTTGGGTTGACGGATGTTACCGTCAGCGAATGCAACGACCAGTTCACCTGCTTCGATGGCGATATTTTTTGCGCCGTCAAACTGCAGACGTATTTGCTCGGGACGGGCACCGGCTGAAAGGATAAAGTCATACTCGAGCCGAGACCCTTTGCCATAGTAGAGTAGATCAATGCCTTTATATATTTGATTTACTTTGAGCGCTTTGTAGGTAGCCAAGTTGGATTTCCAACGGGAGCTATCGTCACCGATAAAGTAATTGACCTTACCAGCCAGTACGTTTACACCGATTATGCTTGCGAGTGGATCGCTGTCAATGAAACGCATGGTAACGTAGTCGCGTGATTTATCTGCCTGATCAGGATGAAATGCGGATGACTTTACGGGTAGCGCGATACGTGCCTGATTCGCCTCGAAATAGGCGGCGTATTCCCTGGTACGGGAAAGGAACGGGGCTATGGATGTTGTCTTGTTACCGGTAGATTCGAAATAGACGGCAGGCGTTGCTTCAGATTTCTGTGGCGAGACGTCGCTGTTTGCACAGGCAGTGCGCGCCAAGGTTGAGAAGCTCATTGTTGCGAGTAATACAACAGGTAATATATGTCGTTTCATATCACTATCCCTTGTGCGAGCTATCAGTAATGCTACGACACGCAGAGCCAAAATTGACATGATCTATATCAAAAACATAATAACAATAATAGGGGACAGACCACGTTTTCATTACGTTTTTTTATTGATTAATCTTTTGTTACTCTAACTAAAACAAATTCAATTGCATTAAGGACAAGGAGGTCCATTATGTTAATGTGGAATCAAACCTTTTAGGATGCACAAAATATTGTGTTACATATAGGTGCCAAAATAAACTTTCGTTTTTTATCCCTTATATTGGTTGTTGGGGTATTAGGCGTGACGTCTTGCAGCAAAGAAGAGCTCCCTGAAGCCAAAAGCACTCCCAGCGCTCCCAGTACTCCCAGTACTCCCAGTACTCCCAGTACTCCCCGTGATAAGTGTGATGAAGCCTACGGTCCTGAACAAGAGATGACTTTGGCAGCGCAGCGAGAGTTTAAAGATTGTAAGGTAGTATTGGCATTAGATTTTATGCAAATACAAGTGTATGACGAGTTCGAATGTCAGCCGCATTTTAAGCGCTGGGATCTGGAAAGATTAAAAATAGCTAGTAGCTATATTAGAGAGTACTTGGAATATTCTATCTACACCAAACTTGAAAATATCATTTTGAGTGATCGACCCTCATTTGATAAAGATGCACGCGAACAACTTGTTCGAGTACTCAACACTATAATGCAGAAGGCACAATTCGAATATGAAGTTGACGATAATACGGCAATAAAATTAGAAAACATGTTGCGCAGAACTAGTCATGATTTCAGTAAATCTTCACAGATGCTATTGTTCATTCTAGAAAAATATAAACAATTTGGGTTCGACAGCAGTAGGCAGAAAATTAAACAATGTGTCTCTGCCTATGCAGAGAATAGGTTGACTGATATAAAGACGCTGTCAAAACGCAGTTCTCTATATGCACCAGACTATATTGGCGACATATCAGAAGATCTTAATGCACCATTTTATAATTTAGGTTCTGCAGCTAGAACAAAAGCCTATCTTGAACAGCAATTTCTCAGAGCGAGAGTACTTGCTGACTACGCAACCCCCTTTGTAGAGTTTCTCAATAATACGGATTTTCTCAACAATCCTATTTCAAAATACTGGAAGAGCACATTGGCTCAATTATCTATGAAACAAGAGTTTGCTGATCCTAATAGCCAAGCGGCCATTATTGATGATTTTATCATAAACAATTTGTCGATCATGACGCCTAATAATTGTCGTGATTTAATTATGAAACAAGAAAAATACGTATTAGGGATGGGTTTGTTCTCTGAAAAACAAAATTTATTACAGCAACAATCAAAGTTTCATTGTGAAAAGAAAAATAATATAGGACAGACTACTAAATAAAAGAGGTCAGTACCTTTTAATTCTATGTAATAAAAGCGAACAAGCGGGAGTAGTGCATAGTATTGTCTGATATAAGTTGTATATAGAAAGGGGGAAGTATGGCCTTCTTGATCAAACTAAAAAGCGGTATCAGCACGTTTATCCTCTTCGGTATGTTGATATTGGCTATGCCGGGGCTTTCTGATAATAGCCTAGAAGCAATTAAACAGCGTATTAAAGTACTTGAACAGGAAGCTGCGCAGACAACCGATTTGAACCGACTCATGCAAATAGCGACTGAGTTAACAGAACTTGCAGGCCAAATTTCTCCTGGTACCGGGGCAGCACTATCAACGCGAACAGGTCGCGGTAGAACCCCAGATGAACAGATTAATTATGAAATCGATGCCATCAATAGCAGCTATGAGCGACAAAAAATTGCTATCGTTGGTTACCGAGATCCGAATGCCCCATTAATACCCTTTCTTAGTGCACGCAAACTACATGGAACAAATCAGGTTAATGGCAGTAACCAACGAATTCCTGGCGAGACACCTTACAATGGCGGTGTGCTACGCACGCTGACTTATATGATCAGGGAAGATTTTGTCGGTTACTTGGTCACCACGGAATACTACAACCCCAAGACGGGAAAGTTTACGGATAAAATAGACTATTCACTAAAATCTATTTCTACACGGGTGCATCCGCCTTCTTTCTCAGGTAAAGAATGTATTGAAACCATAGGCAATAATTGGAAGGCATGTAAGAAGTGGGAGCAATATGGCCTTTACGAAATTGATGATCTTAATAATTACCAGTCTATTCATGAGTGGGCATTGGGTGGGACGGCGGACAATGATGGAATAATCTTCCAGATTGATACGCCAACCATTGTGTTCAGGACAACGAAAAAGAATCGTAGTCGCAGCCCGGGTTGTTTTGGCGCAGATATCTTTGTATCTAACCTGAATTTCGAAGCGGATATTGAGGACAACAAGCTAACGGCGCAACAGCAAACAGGTCGTGACTTCGGTGGAACGCCGCATTGCGGGAAAGGCTCGACGGTTAGTTTGAACCTGCAACTTTGCAAAGAGAAACCACGCTGCGAACAATTAGAATCTCTTGTCGACTATGTGATATCAGCTATCGAACTACGAGATAAATTCCTTGCCAAGTCGACTATCGCAAGCAGTGAAGAACAACTTGTACAGTTAGTAAACGTTGATATTGCGGCTCGCTATCCGGGACTGGATATTACAGACAAGGAATACCTGAAAAAGAATGCAGGGGGATATAATTTTTATACAGGTAAGACAACCTTGCCTAACCTTTGCCGTGGCTGTGCAACACGGCCGCTGTGCAGATGGGATTTGGATGGATTACGCGTACATGAAAAAACGCATGAGCTGGATACGCTGGCGAATCCGGTTTTGAAGAAAATTTTTACCGATACAGAGTATCAGCTACTAAATTACACTGCGAACCAGTTAGCAAAGAAGCAGGCCATAATCCGCGGAGAAATGGAGCATCATGCTTATGATGAACAAGCGCGCTATTTAATGGATACACTGGACTTCGAATTGAGCAAGAGTGGTTGTGGCTTTCCAGCAAGTTTTTATGAGAAATATAACAAGGCAAAAAATGCCTTGAAGTAAAAGAGAAAGCTAAATAGAGCCAAAGGGTCTGACCCCTTTTTCTTTTATGGCTGGGAAGTTATCTGGGTTTGATTCTGTTATTGGTTATTTTCAGCCTACTAGTGGCACGTATTTTTGTTGAGGAGAAGACCTTACAAGAGACGCTATCTGGTTACACAGATTATATGACACGGGTTCGTTACCGTATAATTCCATTTGTCTGGTAAACAGCGGACAAGTAGAATTGAGGTATTTTAATAAGAACTAATAAGTTAACCGTGTCCACTATTCGTAGCTAACATCAAGGGGAAAATGTGAAAAATATTCATATTGCAGGTTTTTTTCTATTAATGACAGGATGTATGGGTGGAGTGAGTTCCTCCAACATTGACTCAGCCAAAGTGATACATATTGAATTTCCAGATAGTGAGACGAGTGATAAAAAAATCATTGGAAAATTGAGTGATGGTACTAATCTGGTTGGTAAATATTCTCCTGTAAAAGAAGGTATCACGCCATTGAGTAAGGAGTTTGCGGAGGCGCAAGGGGCTAGCGGTTATACTTGGGCGGCAACACAGGGTTTTACACTTGAAAGCACTCCTGCAGATCGTGAATCTGGGTTAGAAGGTAGAGAAAAACTAGTATTTGAGTGTATATATGCGGTTGTAAGATTACCCACTTATGGCAATGGCGTATGTCAAGACCATAAGGGAAGAGTATATAAATTCCTATTCTAATAAGTGTAATAATATAAGAACGAATAAATGGGGTCAGAATAATAGGAGGAGCAAAGCACAGTTTTTGGTCCCCTCGTCTATTTGTGTATTATCACAAATATGTTCCAACTATTTCGTCACTGGCTAGATCGCCGCATTATAAAACGATCAACAATTACTTCGTCGCAATGGGACGAGGCATTTGATTCACTTCCGTTGTTGGAGCGTATGTCGGCGTCTGAAAAAAACCAATTGCGTAAGCTAGCTATATTGTTTATGCACCAGAAAGTGTTTGAGGGTGCTCATGATGTTGTCGTAACAGAATCGATGGCACTGATGATTGCTTTGCAGGCCTGTCTTCCAGTATTAAACCTTGGAATTGATTGTTATGACGGCTGGACCTCGGTGATTGTTTACCCGTCTGGCTTTGCTCCTAAGCGCGTGTATACAGATGAGTACGGTGTGCAACACCATGTGCAGTCTACCCTAGCAGGTGAGTCCTGGTTACGTGGCCCAGTTATATTGTCCTGGGATGAAACAGCATGCGCGGGGCATATTGATGGAAGTAATTTGGTGATCCACGAATTTGCACATAAGCTCGATATGCAAAATGGGGTGGCTAACGGTTTTCCACCTTTACATCCTGAGATGGACCAAGGAGTATGGGCTGAGGTCTTTAGCGCCGGGTTTGAGGATTTTCAGCACCAGTGCGACACGGGAAGGCACATTGGTATCGATTGCTATGGCGCGAGTTCACCAGCAGAATTCTTTGCCGTGTTGAGTGAAGTGTTTTTTGAGCGGCCTGACCTTTTACAGGCGCACTATGCGGCGATTTATGAGCAACTACGCAAATATTACCGCCAAAACTTGATGGCGCGTTTTAGCTAAGGGAATTGTCAAAATAAAAGAGGTGAGCCCCTTTCCTTTATATATAATCAAATAAAGTGATAGGGAAACAATTATGCAGTCTCCTAAATAGAGCCAACTTAAGTAAGTTTGGTTTTACTTTGAGGGATATTGCGGTCACCTTTCATAAACAATAAATGGTATCTAAGCCCGCTATCCTATGAAAAATAAATGCCCTCAGAAAACGACCTCCATCATTTCGACGCTGGACGATCTCGCAAAATGTGTAAATTACTCGTTCATGGATTCGCTTAACTGCGATCCGGATGCGAAACAAAACGGTATTGATCATGCACCACGGCAAGTCTTCACTGGGCATTATGTCACGGTCAATCCCACGCCGATCAATGAGCCCGAGTACATCGCACACAGCAAAACCTTTTTTCACGAACTTGGTCTTGCCGACAACATGGCAGAGTCAGCCGATTTTGTGAGTGTATTCAGCGGTGACCTCTCGCATGTTCCAGCGCCGATGCGTAAGGTGGGATGGGCTACGGGCTACGCACTTTCTATCTTCGGTACCGAGTATACCCAGCAGTGCCCGTTTAAAACCGGCAATGGCTATGGCGATGGTCGTGCCGTTTCTGTGCTTGAGGTGGTGATCAATGATCAGCGCTGGGAAATGCAGCTCAAAGGGGGGGGGCGCACGCCTTACTGCCGCGGCGCAGATGGTCGCGCTGTGTTGCGTTCGAGTGTTCGGGAGTTTCTGGCACAGGAGCACATGCACGCACTTGGCGTGCCAACGTCACGGTCATTGAGTTTGTATGTTTCGAAAACAGAAAAGGTTCAACGACAATGGTACGCGGAGGGATCGCGATCACAAGATCCCGACATGATTGTTGCGGAGCCGGTTGCGATCTCGACGCGCGTCGCGCCATCGTTCCTTCGGGTTGGCCAAATCGAGCTCTTCGGTCGTCGTGCCCGAAAGCAGGCTCATCCAAACGCAGTGCAGGAACTGGAACAGATTGTGTTGCATGTGATCGAACGCGAGTACGCTGACGACATAGACAACACGCTCAATACTGCCGAGAAAGTGGTGTTGTTAGCGCAGGCGTTTCGCCGCCGTCTTACCGCACTGGTGGCGAACTGGATCCGTGTCGGTTATTGCCAGGGTAACTTCAACAGTGACAACTGTGCGGTTGGTGGCTTCACGCTTGATTATGGTCCATTTGGTTTTTGTGATGAATTTGATCCAAAGTATCAGCCATGGACAGGGGGGGGGCTTCACTTCGCATTTTTTAACCAGCCCGAGGCAGCAGCTCGCAACTTCGATAGTTTTTGTTCGGCATTACAACCGTTACTGGCGTCAGAGCAGGAGGCACTGCAACAGCTCAACGATATTCGAGGTGGCTTTGAACAAGTGATGCAAGAGGAAGTAGAAAAGATGTTTGCTGCCAAGCTTGGGCTGGCGTCGTTTGATACAGAACTATTCAGTGAACTCGTAACGCTCATGATGCAAACATCGGTTGATTATACAATTTTCTTCCGCGAACTCTCGTCGATACCGGATGACATTGGTCTGTTGAAAAAAAGTTTCTATGGGGAGTTGAATGAAGAGATGGGCGAGCGTTGGTCGGCGTGGCTGACAAAATGGAAAACGCTTATTACTAATACACCGCATAAGCATGAAGATATTTCAGCACAGATGAAATGCCTTAACCCGAAATACACATTGCGAGAGTGGTTACTTGCACCTGCTTATCAGCAAGCAGCCGTGGGAAACTACGCGTTCATTAGAGAGTTGCAGGAAATCATGACGCAACCTTATGCCGAGCAGTCGAAAGAGGTGGAAGAGAAATACTACAGGTTGAAGTCCTCTGAGTTTAGTGAACTTGGTGGCGTATCGCATATGAGCTGTTCTTCATAATGGAAAAAAGAATTGGCAAGAACTGGGATCAGACCCCATTCTGCGAACTAAAAGCAAGTAAGTATGTCGAAATACGCATACATCGTATCCATCATCATGAATTATTAAGAGAGTCTTTATGAAGTTTAAATTCAGTTTATTGTTGTTGCTGTGCCTGTTTTATGGAAGCAGTGTTTTGGCGGATGAGGCGGTATTTGCAGGTGGCTGTTTTTGGTGTATGGAAGCTGACTTTGAGAAGCTTAAGGGTGTTAGCGATGTGGTCTCAGGTTTTACCGGCGGTAGTCTCAAGAACCCAACCTATACTGGCGGCCATGAAGGGCACTATGAAGCGGTATTAGTGACCTATGACCCAAAGGTGGTCAGTTATCAACAATTATTGGATCATTACTGGGTGAATATTGACCCGTTTGATCCACGCGGCCAGTTTTGCGATAAGGGGTTTGAGTATTTAAGTGCCATTTTTGTCGCTGATAAATCACAGCGAGCATTGGCAGAAGCCTCACGTGAAAAAGTGGTGGCGAAATTTCCTGACAAAATCGTCGTTACACCTGTTTTAGCACGTACAAGCTTTTATCCGATTAAGGGTAATGAAAGTTATCATCAGGATTATTATAAAAACAATCCGATACGTTACAAATACTATCGATTCAGATGTGGACGTGATCAGCGTTTGAATCAAATTTGGGGTGATAAGAAAAAATAAAAGAAAATAAAGGGATTAGTAGCTTTTAAATTGTAGGATAAATAGCAATGGACGAACAAGAGTTATGTGCAATAGCAAGCCAGCTTTCATGTCCGCAGGGCGAACTTGGGATTGAAGTTGGCTACAAAATGAATGAATTAAACAGATTTCTTACAAACAAAACCATTGAAAGCTTGTCACCAAAACAAGGTGATTATATCGCTGAAATAGGCCCCGGTAATGGGGCGCTTTCAGGCCATTTGTTAAAATCCTTAGGCGCTAATGGTCGATATCTCGGAATTGAATTATCAGAAACGATGGCACAGGAAGCGGATACAGTCTTATCGAATAATGATTGCGAGGTAAGCGTTGTGTATGGTGATTGTTTGACAGTAGATGTTGAGGGAGAAAGTCTCGACGGGGTAATGGCTGTTAATGTTATCTATTTTATCGAAGACTTAATACCCGTTTTGAAACATCTCGCAAAGTGGATTAAGCCTGAAGGGAAAATTGTGTTTGGTTTGAGATCTGAGAAAGCGTTGGAATCTGCCCCCTTTACCGATTATGGATTTAATATCCGCAGCACTGATGAAATTATGAAATTAATGGAAGAAGCCGGTTTTGCTTCAATTGAATCGGCAGTGTTTGATGAAGGTGAAGTTCCGTTTGGAGATATGATGATTTCAGTAGACTCTGTCATTATTGCTGGATATAAACCTGCAAAGAATTGGGGTCAGAGTACATTTATTCCTAATATTTGAAACTCAGTAGTATCTGAACCCACTTATACTTTATATAAGGTTATTTCTGTGGGCGATTTTTTCCCTAGTCCTTGGAACTATTCTAATTACATTAGGTCAATAGATCCGTGCCTATATATACCGTGATGGGGTACTTGGTATTTATAGGTCTTATTTCTACTTGGGGCACTTACTGGCACCCATGATAATAATCAGAATTAAATTTTAAGGAGAAGTGAACATGAAAAAAATTACTAATAAAACAGCAACTTTTGCAACAGCTGCCTTGGCAGTAGCATTGAGCTCAACAGCAATGGCAGCATCATCACCTGCAGGCAGCTCTGGCGCTGCTATCGCTGCGGGCGATAAAGTACATTGTTACGGTGTACATTCTTGTAAGGGTAACTCAGACTGTAAGACTGCTGAGCACGCTTGTAAGGGGCATAACAAGTGTAAGACTCATGGTTTTAAGGGTATGCCTGCGAAATCTTGCCTAGATAAAGGCGGCGTTATCGCTGATATTAAGAAATAATTTCTTAATTATCTAAGGAAATAAAAATGACTTCCGGTTTTGGACTTGGGCTGCGTACTGAGCACTACAACGATTTTTTAGCTGAGCCGCAGCCTGTGGACTGGCTGGAAGTCATTTCCGATAATTATATGGTCGATGGTGGAAAGCCATTGGCCATGCTTGATCAAATTCGTGCCAATTACCCGATGGCAATGCATGGTGTATCCATGTCGATCGGTTCGATTAAGGGTCTGGATAAAGAATACTTAACCAAACTCAAGAAACTTGAACAACGTGTCGAACCGATGTGGGTATCTGACCATTTATGTTGGACCGGTGTTCATGGGCGTAATATGCATGACTTGTTACCTCTGCCGTATACCGATGAAGCATTGCAGGTTGTTAAACGCAATGTTGAGCACGCACAAGAGGTGTTACAACGCCCTCTGGTTTTAGAAAATGTTTCCAGCTACGTAGAATACGAATCCTCTGAAATGACCGAGTGGGAATTTCTTGCAGAAGTTTGTCAGGCAACAGGTTGCCGATTATTGCTGGATCTCAACAATATTTACGTTAGTGCTTTTAATCATGATTTCTCGCCTTCCAGTTTTATAGAGGGAGTACCGATAGACAGCGTTATGCAGTTTCATTTGGCAGGCCATCAGGACAATGGCGATATTCTGGTTGATACGCATGATCACCCAGTCTGCGACGGTGTTTGGGATATTTACCGGCAGGCATTGTTGCGCTTCGGTTATGTGCCAACCATGATCGAACGCGATGACAAGATCCCACCATTGGCAGAGTTGATATCAGAACTGGATATGGCTCGGACGGTTGCCGATGATGTTTTGAACACAAAAGTCGCTCTATGAAATTAGCTGAATTACAAACCACGTTTCAACACGCCTTGTTTGATGCCGAGTGTACCGAGGCGGAATGGATTAAAGAATCTGTACGAGGTTTGTCCTCACGATACCGCCTAGATGTGTATCACAACGCCTACCGGCTCCGTTTGATAGATGTATTGTTGGATACCTTTGAGCATACGGCCATTTATCTTGGTGATGAATGGTTTAACCAACTTGCTGCAGACTATGTGCAGACACACCATTCGACATTCACCAATATTGGTTTGTATGGACGAGAATTCCCCGACTTTCTTGCTGAACGACTTGCTGATGATAAGGAAGTTTCAGAACTTGCGTTGATGGACTGGAAACTGCGCAGGGCATTTGATGGCGCCGACAGTGCCGTCATGACGCTTGACGATCTGCAACAGCTTGCCAGTGTAGAAAGTAGTATTTGTTTGCAAGCTGTGCCCACACTTACTAGCTGCACGCAACACTTCAACACCCTGGATATCTGGCATGCCATCAATCAGGATGAGACGCCCCCCACTGCAGAACCACTGCCGGAAGCCATTGAGTTATTGATTTGGCGCAAAGGTCATTCACCTCATTTTCGGAGTCTGTCAAAGATTGAATCTGCAGCGATATCCTGTCTCTGTTCTGGAGAAACGCTTGACGGCATTGGAGCTATACTGGAAAAAGATTTTCCTGAAGTCGATGTCGCGACTGAGTTTGGGGCCATGCTGCGTCGTTGGTTCGACGATGAGATCATTAGTAAGTAATGGCGTCAGAACACACTACTTTTTGAAGTTATAACTTGATATAGCTGAAATATTTTCTGGGCTAGATCCTTATAACCCTATGAATTACCCTGATATTATAGAAAAAAATAAAGGATAGTTGACCATTTTACTTGAGTTTTATATTAGTAAATTATAATATTCTAATAGTTATTTCAGACTCAATGGAGAAAATGATGAAGTCCTTTATTAACCTTGCTGTAAGTATGTTAATGGTGTTATCTGTATCAGCGTTTGCAGGCGACATCGATGCCAGCAAATTAAGTAAGAAAAAGCAGACCACGCTAGGTCTTTACTTGACGGCCAAAGATGCTTACAACGAAGTGACAGCCAGTCCTAACAGCACACTTTTCATCGATGTGCGTACACCAGCAGAACTTGAATTTATTGGTGCGCCTAAAATGATCAATGCGAATGTGCCATATATGTTGAATGATTTTTCAGACTGGGATGTAAAGAAAAAACGTTTTAAGAAGTTACCTAACAGTGATTTCACCGTTCTTATGGAAGAACAACTTGAATTAAATGGTATGAATAAGGATGACAAAATTATTCTAATGTGTCGTTCTGGTAGCCGTAGTGCGAAAGCAGCAAACCTTTTACACAAAGCGGGTTATACCAATGTTTATTCAGTAGTGGATGGTTTTGAAGGTGACAAATCTAAGCTTGCTACTACCAAGGGTAAGCGCGTTGTTAATGGTTGGAAGAATGCAAACTTGCCATGGACTTATAAGCACGACGAAACAAAAATGTTTGTCAGCTTAAATTAAGATTACGCAGTACCTAAAAACCGGTGATAATTGGCTGACTGGCTGGTTATCATCGGTTTTTTTTAGTGTTGCCTTATCTCTTTTCCCTTACCAACCTGAACCCCAGCACTGAATAACGTTGGTTGGATTTATCCGCTGCACGATAACCACTGCGCACTATATGAGATTGACAATGATAAGAACCGCCCCGGCGGACTTTCTTTCCAGTTTTTTTTATAGGTCCTTGTGGGTTCAGCTTTTTGTGTTTTTCATAAGCTTGTGGATCATACCAATCATTAACCCACTCCCAAGCATTGCCAAATGTATCGTAAATACCAAGTGAATTTGGTTTCAGTTTACCAACGGGGTGTGGCACATCTGCAGAATTGCTAATCGTCCATGCGTATTGATCCATGTCTTCAACCTCGAAGGGGCGTAGGTCGTTGCTTCCATCGCGTAGCAGGTATTCAAATTCAGCCTCGGTAGGTAGGCGGTAATTGTATTGCGTGTCTTGTTCATTAAGCGTTTTAATAAATTCTTGTGTCATATTCCAACTTACCGACACAACGGGGAGTTGTTGCCACTGAGGGTGCTGCCAGTGACTATCCGGGCCTGGTTTGTTTTCCATGATGGTTTGCCATTGACCTTGGGTGATCTCGAATTTCCCGACTTCGAATGCTGAAATATAAATCCTGTGGGCAGGCTGTTCGTCTTTAATGATAATTTTATTATCGGGTGGAATTTCAATGTAGGCATCGTCTAGAACCTGCGTGCCCATTATATAGTGACCTGCTGGAATACTAACAAATTGAATATCGGCGGGGGCAGCATGGATGTTAATGTTGGCTATAAATACCAGCAGCAGGATTATGGGTTTTATAAAATAGTGCATATTTTTTTGATAGATAGAAACAGAAAAAGTTCCAGTGCCGTTTTCTTCTACCATTACTATTGTTGACTCACTCACCAAACCTGAATAGGCAGCGGTGTCACTTGTTTCCGTCCTCGGCACATTATAAAGTCCCGATTAAAATAAGTGGTATAAGAATAGTTTGAGTTTTCATGATGAAATCTCCTTGTTCGTTGCTGGTACCTAAACTAGAGCAGTCAGGCAATAGTTGCGGATAAGTTTGGGCTAAAATAAATAGGGGGCAGGGACAATTGTTCCCAATATTAGAGAAAACTGTGCTTCGCCCCCCTTCTTCATTTTCCATCAATTATTTGTTGGTGACAGTATTCATGAATGATGAGATCTCATTAGTTAATTGCGTTTCATGGCCTTCAAAAAAGTGATCTGCGCCACTAACTTTTATTTGACGAGAGTGTTGATTGTTGCCTTGGTTAATCGCAAAAGCACGTCGGTCGACTGATTCCAAAATAGATTTATTCGTTTCTGAACCATAAATGTCCAGAATGGGCTGGCGGATCTGCAGCATGGCATTAACATTATCGAGCATCGGAAAATCGTTTCTTGGTAGACCTTTCATGCCAATACCAACAAACGCCTTGATTCCTTGGTTATTGCTCTTGCTTAAGTAATCACCGCCCATAGTGGCACCAAGACTATGACCCAGAAGAACGATGTTACGGATATTTTGCCTGTTGAGATATTCAATACTCGCCTGAATGCGAGCTGGTATCCGTTTGAACAGAGGAACATAATCTTCTTCAGTGGCTAAGTTGTCCAAGACAGGTAACTGGATGGATAGAGTAGACCAACCTTGATCAGGCAACTGAGTGCGCAAGGGTTTGATGACCTGATCCCAGTCCGGGTGGATGCCAGCGCCATGGAGTAGAATCACGGCGCCGCGCGTATTGGCGGTGGAAGCCTCTGTGTACAGGCCCAGAAATTCCACGCCCTTTGCGTTGAGCTTGATACTCTCGCCGTCGATTAGCATCGGTACGATTTGATTCTCCCAGCGTTTTTCTTTGGCGAGATCAGGGGCTAACGTGGACTTATCAGTGGCATTGGCCGACGTGAACATGAATGAAAGGAGCAGGTATAGTACTTTTTTTGTAGTTGAGTTTTTCATGATTAATTCTCCTGTTGTGGTAGCGGTTTTTCACCGCTGAGAAGAAAAACTAGGTAAAATCTAGATTAAATAGCTCGAGATTTTTCTACCTTTATGTGATGATTTTTCTACGGTGATATAAATCAATCACATAGCTATGTTTATACAAGGAGTTGTATAGATGGATGCAGACAGCTAATCAGATGGAATCTATTTCACACACACCCTTCAAAGTGGGCGAGTGGTACGTTGACCCAGAAAGTGGCCGGCTGCTTGCTGAAAATAAGCAAGTTAAACTCGAACCCAAGGTTATGAAAGTACTGGTCTGTCTGGCGCAGAATCCAGGTAAAGTGATCAGCCGAGAGCAATTGGAAGAGTCTGTCTGGACTGGCACAGTAGTGGGTTACGATGCCGTATCTGGTAGTGTTATTAAGTTGCGCAAGGCGTTGGGTGACAATTCTAAAAATCCTCGTTACATCGAAACCGTTTCAAAAATGGGTTACCGGCTTATCGCTACAGTAAGCCAGAAAGCTATTGCACCTAAGATTCTGTCAAATAACCCCCAAACTGAAATTCGGCAACAACCTCAATGGCAGGCGCTGGTCATTCTGATCGCGGTGATAATGATGGTAAGTGGGTTGGGGTGGTATTTACTGGCTTCAGATCCAGGAACTGCAAGTAGACCTGAACTTATTGTAGATAAGGTGGAGCCAGGCGCGATTGATGTAGCTCCCCTCAAGTCAGCTTCAGTTGTGGTATTGCCGTTTAAAAATATCAGTGATGATCCCAGGCAGGAATATTTCAGCGACGGCTTAACTGACGATATTATTACCGACTTATCAAAAATTAGTTCACTGCGAGTGATTGCCCGACAATCCGCTTATATTTATAAAGACAGGCAATTTACAATCAATGATGTCGCCCGGGAGTTGGATGTGCAATACATCGTGGAGGGCAGCGTGAGAAAGTCAGGTAATAAACTTCGAGTTAACGTACAACTCACCAATGTTGCTAAAGGTCATCATGTCTGGGCAGAACGCTTTGATAGTGATCTGGTGAGTGTGTTCGATATACAGGATGAAATTACTCACCGTGTTATAGACGCGATGACTATCACACTTTCTGATATAGAGACTAAGTCCGTGTCTTATCGCATGACGAATAATTTCGAAGCCTACGATTATTTTTTACGAGGGCAACGCCATGTTAGCGGAAGAAGTAAGGAAGATCATGAGCTGGCAATGGATGCTTACCGGCGAGCGATACAGATAGATCCTGGCTATGCCCGTGCCTATGGCGCGATGGCGGTGGCGCTGTCCTTTGCTTATCGTGATAGATGGACTGACCTTTCATTAGGAGAAGCACGTGATCGTGCTTTGGATCTCGCTAAGAAGGCGCTCGAACTTGATCAGTCTTCACCTCAGGTATACTGGTCACTGGGATTTGTGCATCTTTTTCGCAAGGAATTTAATCAGGCAGAAGCAGCTGCCCAACAATCAGTTAATTTATCGCCAAATTATGCAGATGCATATGGCTTACTGGCTTTTATATCAAACTGGCGTGGTAAGGGAGAAGCGGCAGCCCGATATATAAAGAAAGCCACGGCGCTTAATCCTTACCATACGTTTGATTATCCATGGAATCTTGGTTTTGCCTACTATACGCTCGGTCAATATAGTGAAGCGGTTGAACAGTTAAATCTGGCGCTGGAAAGAAACGAGAATGTATTTTATCCACGTCTTTTTCTTATCGCCTGTTATGTGCGACTTGGTCGTATGGATGATGCAGCGTGGGAAGTTGAACAGATTATTGTGACAAGACCCGATACTACCATTTCGAAGATTGATAATGTCATCCCTTATGAGCATCAGCATCATAAGAATGCTTTTTTGGAAGATCTGCGTAAGGCAGGATTGCAAGATAAATAGATGCGAAAAGGAGCAGGTTACTTGAAGAAAGAAAAAATTGGTTATTTCATAATTGCTTCAGTCGCAGTGTTAGCGATTATCGCAATAATGACTCAAGATCCGATTGCACAAGATCCTGCTTACCATTTATTTGCCGACACACGTGATATTTGGAATCTGCAGAACTTTGGGAATGTAATTTCAAATCTCCCTTATTTGATTATAGGTGTCTTTGGTTTTTATAAGGTTACGCAATCATCAGGCTTAGCAATACTCGCGGAGTTTAAGTTTGCGTATCTTTTATTTTTTGCAGCAGTCGCTGCTGTGTCACTTGGCTCTGGTTATTATCATTTGGCACCGGATAACAGCACGCTGGTTTGGGATCGTCTACCCATGGCCGTTGTATTCATGTCTTTTTTTACTATCCTGATCAGTGAATTTATTTCGGTAAGAGTGGGTAAAGCATTGCTTTTCCCTTTGATCGTGGCAGGTATTGTCTCTGTGGCGTATTGGCATTTGAGCGAAGCATGGGGCGAGGGTGATCTCCGGTATTATATTCTTATTCAATTTACCCCAGTGATGATGATACCGATTATTTTGTTATGTTTTCGTTCTCGCTATACCCGAGTGTACGGGTATTGGGCGTTATTAGTTACTTACGGTGTTGCAAAGCTGTTTGAATATGTTGATGTAGAGATTTATCATTTATTGGGCATCATAAGCGGACACTCTATAAAGCATATTGTCTCAGCACTTGGTGTATATATTTTTCTAAACTCATTTGAGAAGCGGAGAAAAATAGACAATAAAGTCTGACAAATGCAATATTGGCTTGAGCGGTATAGATGTTAGCGCCGAGCAGAAATGCCAGTAACAAGCTGATAAATTTTACAAAAGAATGGATATTTTATTGATGGATAGAAACAGGGAAAGTTCCAGTTAATTAAAATTTGTCACTGACCCTATTAGTGTTAGGATGCAGAAATAGGTAAGAAAAAGGAGTTTCAATGCCATGGATACCCCTACGCAACGTCAGATCATGCTCAGCTTTGCCTACATGGCATATTGTGGCGAGCTGATTACAACCCCATCACCCGAAAGTACCATACTTGGTTACATCAATTCGGCCATGCCAAAAATACCACCGATTGCTGCACCGAATGATACATGGCATGTTGTTTGGGGACCGGCTGTATATACCGTTCCTGGCGCACTATATCAGGACAACATGATGTATGTGGTGCAGAACCAAGTAGATAGAACACAATTTGCCATTGCCATTCGCGGAACAAACGGAACCGCTGATCTTGATTGGTTGATGGAAGATTTCGATGTACTAGACATGATGAATTGGCCACCGGGTGCCGCGAGCCCAACACCTGCGGGTGCGAAGATATCAGAGTCTACCAGTGTCGGTTTGCAAGTTTTGTTTGCGATGGAAGGACAAACATCAACTGGCTCGCAGACATTGATGGATTTTTTGGCAACCCAAACAGCCAGTGCGATTAATTTATGCGTGACAGGCCACAGCCTTGGCGGATGTTTATCGGGAACACTGGCCTTGTATCTTAAAGAAAATAAATCATGGGATACAACAGGCAATTCGATTGTAAGTTGTATTACCTTTGCCGGGCCGACAGCAGGTAACGCTGATTTTGTAAACTATTCGGATTCAACATTCAGTAGTGGCCCATACCCACCTAATTGGGATACATCGCTGGGGACGAACTGTGATGCGGTGCGGTGTAATTACGATGTGGCACCACAGGCATGGATTGCAAGCAACCTCTCTCAAGGAAGCGGCAGTAAGGCAACGTCACCTTTGTTTGAAACCTATGGTTCCAATTTGGATTTTACGCAAATGGGCTTTGGTTCGTATGCGGCATGGCTTTATTTGGTAGAAAACCTTTTTCCAATGGTTGCGGCGGGGATAACAACTCAAAATTATCAACAGATTGTAGATAGTGCGCCACAGCTCGCCGGAACATTTAATAAAGTGGGCACGCCAGCAGATGATTCGTTACTTTCATATTTAAAAGCATTTGTTGCGGAGGCTGCATTTCAGCATAGTAGCAGTTATCCTCAGATACTCGGTGTAACACAATTACTTGATAGTTCTATTATTAAGAAAGACTAAGGGGTAGAGATAAGAGGTAATTACTGAAGGCTATTTAATAATAAAGGACATTACTATGAAACGGATTCTATCAGGGCTACTTTGTGTAAGTAGCGCAATAGTGCTTGTTTTGATCGGCATGTTTTTTCTTGGTAGCAGCTCACCAGTTGCAGAAACTACCATAAAAAAATCGGCTACAGGCCTCGGCACTCCTGCCGCATTACCTTTGCCGGGAACATTACCTTTAGTTGATTATGAGAAAAAACTCTACGCCTGGATCATTAAACGTGAGTACGCCAAGTTAGGTTGGGCTGAAGATAAAGAAGTTCGTGATACGGGGCCTTATCTTAATGGTCAATACTATGGAACACATCTCTCTGTTTATATTTATTATTCTCCAGAGGTAATGAGTTGGTTACTTAATGATCGCAAAGGTGAGATCCCTGATGGCGCCATGATCATTAAGGAAATGTTTTCACCTCCTGCCGCAACTTACAATGAATTATCACAAATGATGTCAGCTGCCGACTACAAGGCATTGCAGCCAAAGCTTATTCATAGCTGGACTGTGATGGTGAGAAATAAGCAAGCCTCAAGCGATGGTTGGTTTTGGGCGAGTGTCTCACCACCGGCAGAGAACCAAACTATTGCGGCTGCAATTAAGGCACAGCTAGATACACGCAAGAATGGTGATAGTGCTAATGCACAGTTACGTAATTCTGGTTTTGGTTTACCATGTATTCGTTGCCATGCTTCAGCAGAAAGCGAACTTACCTTTAGTAGTTTAAAAAATATTGATGGACATTCAACGGAAGAGGATCCAGTTCGATTTTTAACAGACAATTCCTGGCGCACGGTTTCACATTTCAAAGACTACCCGCTTAGTATTTTAAAAAAAGATGGTAAATTACCAGTACAGTTTAATTTACCGAATGGGCAATTACCGTGGTCTGTGCAAACACATATTAAGGATAAAAGTAGCGAGCCTTCTTATGTAGAGCATGATAGGGAAAACACCGCAGGTGTATTGCCCTCTAAGCCAAGGTATGTGAATAAAATCTTTATTAAAACCTTCCCTGAAATAGCCCCTTTTCCAGAAGCGCAGGTGAAAAAATTTCCGAAGCAATGGTTAGATCACGTAGTGCAGAAGTCAGGCAAACCACAGGAATTTATTACCTCTGATAATTGTATTGGCTGTCATGGTGGTTTGGCGGGTGATAACTATCCGGTAACGATGTTTGTGAAAACGGGCCCGAAATACGGAGATGGCTATGATGTCTCGGAGTATGGTGAGTGGCGTTGGTCGCCGATGGGCTTGGCGGGTAGGGATCCTATTTTTCACGCGCAACTGGAAAGTGAAATGGCATTATTGGCACGTGATGCACGTACGCCCAACTCCGGTTTAAAGGGACCATTACTTGAAAATAAACAGGCGGTTACTAATACTTGTTTGAGTTGTCATGGCGCAATGGGTCAGCGCCAATTGCTTGCAGATGCAGAAAAAGACAGTTCTCTCGATAAAAACTTTAAAGAAGAATATTTTTATCTGACAGAACAGTTGTCATCTAAAGAACCAGTGACGAAACAACAAGAGAAATACCATGAATATGGTGAGTTAGGGCGAGAAGGTATTAGTTGCATGATTTGCCATCATATTGCCGAGCCCACCGAACAACAAGTTCAAAATTGGCAGCCAACGGATCCTGATTGGCTTAATTCTAAGACACCTAAGGAGCTTGCCTATCTTCTTTATCATAATAATACCGGACGTTTTGAGAGCACGCCTAATGATGTAATTCATGGTCCTTATGATGTAAAAGAAAAACCAATGGAAAATGCGTTGGGAATAACACCAGAGAAAAATGATTTTATTAAAAATTCACAGCTCTGTGGTACCTGTCATACCATTAACTTGCCAAATATTGGTTTGGACGAAAATGAATTTCCGGTGTTAACCAGTGCCGAGACCAATCCGGCGTTTAAGGATTACAATCATACGATCGAACAAGCCACCTTTCTTGAATGGCAGAACAGCTCATTTGCATCAGCTGAAGGAGGCGCAAGTTGTCAGGATTGTCATATGAGAGGGGATTTTGAAACACTGGATGATTCTATAAAAATCGATCAACTTGTTTCACAAATTGCAACGATAGAGGATAGGTTTTATCCGGAGGTTGATAATGACCTCAGAGATGAAGATATCGATGTGGTGTTAAGAAAGGATTATAAACGTCACACCCATGTTGGACTTAATGCATTTTTATTAGAGATGTTTAAGCAATTTGAAAATGTGCTAGGCGTTTCGCAAAAGAGTGTTATGACCTCCGCGTCGAATAAAGGCGTTGATCTGGCACTGGAGAGCATGGCTTTACAAGCGGCTAATGAAACGGTAGATATGGCCGTTGATATCATCAGCACTCATAATCAAACGTTAACGGCAAAGGTCACAACGACGAATAAAACCGGGCATCGTTTTCCTAGTGGCGTCGCATTTAGACGCGGGTTCATCGAATTTGTTGTTAAAGATGGCGATGATATCGTTTGGAGTTCTGGTCGGACTAATGCGGCAGGGGTTATTATTGATAATCATGGTAAACCGTTAGTGACCGAGTTTTTGCCTAATAAAGATACCTATCAACGCCATCATCAAGTTATTACAAGTGATAAACAGGTGCAGATTTACGAAGAGCTTAATCAAGACAAAGATCTGAATTTTACTACCAGTTTCGTGCATCGTGTACATGATGTTAAAGATAATCGATTATTACCGAAAGGTTGGCGGGCATCGACATTTTTTAAACCACAAGGCGAAGTGATGACTCAGTTTATGGCGGCAACTGATCCCAAAAACGTGGGTGATGATCCAAATTATAAAGATCAAGGGCCTGATTTTAAGGGACAAGATAGTCTTGTGTATAGAATCAAGATCCCAAAGGAACATGTTGGTAAGCCGCTATCTGTACAAGCGACGATGTATTTTCAAGCGATACCACCTTATTGGCTGAAACAACGCTTCTCTTTGGCTCCGAAGGGAGAAGCAACAAGACGTTTGTATTATTTAACGAGTCATTTAGATCTTAGGGGTACACCCATGGCAGACTGGAAGTTTAGACTTTCATCTGCAAAGGCGAACGTAAAGATAAAATAAGAGTAAATAATATTAATCGGTTATCCCAACCAATGGGGTAACCGATTCATTATTGATATACTCTCCGCACCGGTCATTTCTCACCCACTGTCACGGCATGTCATTGTGGAAGGTAAGCCGCTATCCACCATGAATTAATGAGGGTTATACATGTCTTTTTGCGGTTTCGACTTTGGCACATCCAACTCAGCGATTGGTGTTATCAATCAGAATGAAGTGGCCATGATTCCCATGGAGTCAGGCGAGTCGTTGATTCGTACGGCTATATTTATTGATGAAGAAGAAAAGGCCTTTTTGTATGGTCGTGAGGGCGTCAGTTCCTATCTGGATGGTTACAAGGGCAGGTTGATGTTGTCGATCAAGTCGGTGCTTGGCACACCGTTGATGCACGAAAAAACCAATGTGCTGAATAAAATGGTGCCGTTTCCCAGCATCATAGGTCTGTTTATGTCCGAGGTGAAAAAGCGTGCCGAACAGCATTGCGGGCATGACATTACCGATGTGGTTTTAGGGCGTCCGGTTCGGTTTAATGACGACAACGATGAACTGGATCTACAGGCTGAGAATACTTTGCGCGAGGTTGCTGAAAAACAAGGCTTCAAGAATATTGAGTTTCAATTAGAGCCGATTGCAGCAGCGAAGGCATTCCAGTCGAACCATAATATTGAGGGTAACCTGCTTATCGTCGATATTGGTGGTGGTACATCCGACTTCACTATTTTGACATCGAATGCCAAAAATCTCAGTGAAGATTTTGAAGTGCTTGGTACGTCAGGTATTCATATCGGTGGTACCAATCTCGATCAAGTGCTGGCAATGAACAAAGTCATGCCAGAGCTCGGTATGAATTCTTTAATGCGCACCCTAAACGGTGCCGATATAATCATCCCTTCAGCTTGGTTCCATAAACTTTCAACATGGCATGAGATCAATAGTCTATATCAGCCGACGACTATTAAAAGTATTCAGCAGGCCCTTATATCCTCGCTGGATAAAAGCCGCACCGACAGATTGATTCATGCCCTCAACGAGAAACAGGGACATCGTATTCTTGAGGATGTTGAACATTGTAAGCGGTATTTATCAGATGCCGACAGTGCTGCTATATCATTAGATGCCATAGAGGCAGGGCTCAATATCGAGGTGGGGAAAGCTGAGTTTGAGCGGGTTATCGATTCCACCATTTCATCTGTAAGAGATAAAATCAATGCACTGGTCACGCAGTGTGGTTTGCGTAATGATAATATTAATTATGTTTTCTATACAGGGGGTACAACTTTAATTCCTATGGTGCAAAATACGATTAATCAGATGCTCCCTAATGCTAATGCACTAACCGGTGATATGCTGCATAGTGTCGGGATTGGTTTAACCTTGGATGCGAAACAAAAGTTTATGTAATAAACGAGTCGCTTAGAGTATAGTTTTCTCGAATATTTATTAAATTGACGTTTTAATGGCAGTTAAATTTATTATTCTTCTTAAAGTTAAATAAAGAAGCAGAATTTGGAATTATTATGAAAGATGAACAAGCTCAACAGATTGCGGAACAGTGGTTAACAGATGCAGCCGAAAGTGCTGCGAAGAAAGATCTAAATACGCATATGGGAATGATATCAAAACGTATTAGTGTTCAGGGTGTTCCCGGCTTTGATAACATAGATTATAAACAATGGTATGGACAGTGCAGCCATCAGTTTGAACATGCAATGATAGAAAGTGTAGCTTACAAGGGGTTTAATCTAATTAGCGCAACAGAGACTCAAATCATGTTTACTGCTTTTGAAGCAGTGATGGGGACAGATGGCACTTTGAATGAACAAATTGTTGAAATGTTGTTGGAAAAAGAAGATGACGATCAATGGCGATTGTTGCAGGAACGAGTGCTTATAGAAAATGATGCAATGAGAAACCATGAGTTATCAAATTAAAGAGGGTGCTATTTAATTAAGTAATTTCACCCTTAATCAAATAAGAAAAAACTGATGCCGGTTACGAGCACATGTCGATTTTCCCATTGGCCATTAAATTTCTGAGATTGTAATCGATAGCCCAATTTCCATTTTTTGCCTTTTGCCCAGGATTTAGAGACACCCAATGTAATCCAGTTAGTATTGAGTTCCTTGCCTGTTATATCGTAGAAGAATTCTTCTTCTATGAACGGTGTCAAATGATAGTCAGTTATTGTTTTATTAGATCGCCATACTGATTCGTTACGGTAACGCATACGATCTTCTGCATCGCCTTCAAAATAACGGAATTCAAGCCGATGGCGGTTAGAGAATTTACCTCCCCAAAGTTTGTCACGCCAGTAAAGGGAAAACATGGGTCGGTATTCTTCGCGAAATTTATTCCCTAACTTCAGGTAAGCTTGGCGATATCCTGCTTCAACAGACCAGTGGTCTGTTAGTGTTTTTCGATAGTTAGCATCAACATAGCCAAAGAAGGCATCTTTGAGGCCATCGCGTGTTGCGGTGTTGGCGCGAAAAACAAAAGATGAATCTTTATCCAATTTATTAACGACAAATAGGTTATGGCTCGAACCTGTTCCTGCCGCGTGTAATGCCGAAGGTAGTAGACTAGAAAGGGAAGTAAGGGTGATAACCAGAATACGATGTGAGTGTGTGTGATTCATTCCTATATAGTAAAACAGGAGGCGTTAGATAGTAAGAGGGTATATATACTGTGCAGAAAACCCTTTTATGAGCATAATATTCACAGTATAAGTATTATTATACTAGCAAGGTTGTCTGTAATTAGCGTATTAGCACAAGGAACTGTTATGAAAGGTGCGTATAAATTGGGTCTTTATGTTCTATTTTTTATGGCAACAAACTATGTGACCGCAGAGCCGATTCGTTTCGCGGCGATTGGTGATACACCTTACTATAAAAATGAATTAGGTAATTTATCCAAAATCTTTACATTAATGGGTGAAAAGAGAATACCTTTTATAGTGCATATCGGCGATATTTTTAGTGGAGGAATAGATTGTCCGCCTGAGCGTTATGAGGCAAGGGCTAGGATCTTCGCTAATACTCCGATGCCTTTTTTTATAACAATCGGTGATAATGAATTCAATGACTGTCCTAACCCGATTCATGCGCGAACATTATTTAGAAAAATTATTTTAGGCAACCCCTCTACGCATCAGATTGTTAAGGGTATTGATCCCTCGTTTAGTCCTATTCGTACATCACGACAAATTGAAATGATTGAAAATGTGGCATGGAGTTATAAGAGTGTCGATTTTATTATGCTTGTTTTACCTGCTTTACCGGGGAGTTATCCATTAAGGCCTGAAAAAATTAATAAAATATTAGAATATAATAGCGCTTTTTTAACGAAGAGCTTTAATAAAGCAAAAGAAAACAAGCAGGATGCGATTGTTGTCTTGATGCATTCTGATCCGGCTGTATGCACTGCTTATGGTTGTACTGATTTCAATAAAACGTTACTCAAAGAAGTACGTGATTTTGGAAAGCCTGTGTTACTCATAAATGGTAGTGATCATGATCGTGAATTTATAGAAAACGGTTATCAGGGTGAGCCAACATGGTCGCGTCTACGACCGGGATCAGAACCAACCGAGTGGTGGCCCGAGGTGCTGTATTCACCATTTCAAAAGAAATTTTCAGTTAAGTGGCATGACACACCGTATTAGGGCGAAGCACGATATCTGGTGATATAATATTAGTCATATTTAAATAATCTCATCATGTTGTCTTTTTATGCTTGCAGAATTACTACCTTTAACAACAAACGAGCTGATTCTGTGCATTGTGATTATATTTGTTGCCTATGTCATTAAAGGCCTATCGGGTTTTGGTAGCGGACTAGTTGCCATTCCTTTGCTAGCGTTCTTTTTACCCCTTCCTTTTATTGTGCCGGTTTTGGCCTTGGTGAGTTATACGGGCACGGTGTATCAAAGTGTAACTTATCGTCACGATGTGGTGTGGCATGATTTGTGGCCGCTTTTACCTTTCTCCTTAGCAGGCATTACGATTGCATTATGGTTGTTGGTTAATGCTGATGTCACTGTGCTTACACTTACTTTAGGCATTTTTATATTTTGTTATGCAGTTTATTCATTGCTACCCCACGGTATTAAACCAGGGAATCGCATTTGGGCTGTTCCGGCAGGTGGTTTTGCGGGTTTGATTGGCGCTTTATTTGGCACCGGTGGGCCATTCTACGTTTTGTATCTAAAAATGCGCAAGGTAAGTAAACAACAATTTCGAGCAACCATCACGATGATATTCTTGGTAGATGGTGGTATAAGAATTTCTGGCTATATTTTCTCAGATTTGTTTACCAAGAAAATGGTGATTTTAGCATTGGTGCTATTGCCTGTTTTATCTTTGGCAATGTATGTTGGGCAGCATTTACATATCAAGATTAATGAACGCCGGTTTAATCAAGTTGTTAGTGTATTGTTGCTGGTGAGTGGCTTGAGCCTTGCTATTAAGTCAATTTATATAATGGTGTAGTCTAAATGCTCGGCTCAGGTTATCATTTTCTTTAATATAGGAGCTGGACATACTTTTTAACAAAAAAAACCGGATTTCGACTGTAGTTTCTTGCCTGAGCTGTCGATATAGAGATTATGAGTATTTGCTATAAAGCCCTGTATTGCAGCCTTGGTTGGCTGTTTTTCGTTATTGGCATCATTGGCGCGTTTTTGCCTGTTTTGCCGACCACGCCGTTTATGATTCTCGCGCTCTGGATGTTTTCAAAGGGCTCAATGCGTTTCCATAATTGGCTTTATACTCACAAGTTATTTGGTCCATCGCTGCAACGTTGGCACAAATACCGTGTCATACCTCGTACCGCCAAATTTATGTCCGTGTCGATGATTAGTATTAGTTTTGCCTTCATGCTCATGTACAGCACGAGCCCTTGGTGGCTGCACCTATTAACAGGCATATTCATGGCCTACGGCGCTTGGTATGTATTGACCAAACCTTCAGTACCACCGGTAGAATCAAGTACTCCAGAAACGCAGTAATCAGAATAGGTTACTATAAGCGCGGTTATATAAGTCTCTTGGAAAGGTAGTTTAAAAACTATCCGATCCTTTATTGAAGTGAAAACGGGTTATGGCATTGTCTTGCATGATCTGATGTCAGATATTTGCGATACAGCAGCTTGCTTCTCTATCAGTAATGAATTTGATTAAGGCACTACAACAAGAAAATAAGCGGTAGTAGCTTTTTTATGTGTTTAGTCAAGTACGCATATGCTGGGACTATCAATTGCCCATATAAGTGATGATGAAGGAATAATTAAGGTGGAATTGATGGAAGAGTACTCACGTATAAACAAAATAAGTTTTGGTTAAAATATTTTTTCAACTTTATGGAAATAAATCTTCCATAAACCAAGCGGAAAAACCATGCCGCCCAGGCAGGTCAGATTTTCGGTAAATAGAAGATGCCTGTTGTCGCACCGTTTTTTCTAGTGTTTGTCGAATAATAGCTATCTCTTTAAGGCTAAGCCCCTTTAGTAGTAACCAGGCAACTTCTTTTTCACTGCCGGTAAGTGACCAATCATTAAATTGTTGACTGACTACTTCACTGAATTTTTTACGTGCACTTAAAAGGTATTCGTCAGGTTGTTTTTGTATTTGTGTCTGTTGCTTCAGGCTTTCTTGTAATTCGTCTATTTCCTGTTGTTGTGTATGTAGGCTGTGGAGTAGCCATATGATACCTGCAATAGAGAAAAGCATAACTATGCCTTCTTTCGCGGTGTGTTGCAGTGAAGCACCGTGTGAAACATCGGTATACAAATCAAGGCCGCTGGCGATGACGATCAGAATTAATAATAGAATGAGTATGCTGTCTTTAGAAACATTCACAATGGTTACCCTGTTTAAACAGTCACTTATGGTATGAGACATATGTCCTATGGTAATAAATGAGACATTGGCCCGATGATATTCCGTGCCCTGAGGTTGATACTACGATCATCTTTTTATGAAAACGAGTGGTGATGGTCATGAATAAAATATATGTATGGGATCCGGTGGTGAGATTATTCCACTGGTCATTGGTTACGGCCTTTCTGGTAGCTTATATCACGGGTGATGATGAGTCACTTATTCATACCAATGCAGGGTACGTTATCCTTGCCCTTATTGGTATTAGGGTAATTTGGGGGTTTATTGGTACACGCCACGCGAGGTTCACGGATTTTATAACAGCCCCGCAGAAGGCCATACAGTATTTTCGGGATTTGGTAACCGGTCAGACGACAAAGGATTATCGTGGTCACAATCCCGCCGGTGGTTGGATGGTGTTAGCACTATTATTTAGCCTACTTCTTACAGTCTACAGTGGATTGAAAATGGAAGAGATTGAGGGCCGTGGATTATTGTCTGCAGCTACTTCGGTGCCCACGTTTCAGCAGGGTTTTATCATTTCGACAGTGCGAGCAGATGACGACGAAGATGAACATGATGAAGAGCATGACGGTGATGAATTATGGGAAGAAGTACATGAGTTTTTTGCGAATTTCACAGTGTTGTTAGTGATACTGCACATTGCTGGCGTGTTATTGGGAAGTTATCGACATAAGGTGAATTTGATAAAGGCAATGTTTACTGGATATAAATAAGTATGCGAGAGTGATTGCTGCTAATATTAAGGAAACATCAATGGAGACAGACTCGGTTGATAGAATATTTAATAAACATTTGGGTCAGTAATGAGCCAAGGAGTTACTAACATTGGCGCGTAAACTACCCAATAAGAAATTACAGGCTATTGATATTACTGATATCGATCTTGCACTCAAAATGCTAAATCAGTATTTGGATACTCCAGACATCAAGCCATTAATCACTGTTTTGGAAACACTCAAAACAGAACCACAAAATGAAGTATTTCAAGAGCAAGTAATTAATGTGTTTGATGAATTAGGTAGCTTACAAGGTGCTGCATTAACTTATGCACCTTATCTTAATATATTTGTTTCAGATGATCCCTTCGGCGATTAGAAAAAGATATAGCCCTCCCAAAATTACATTAATGTTTTAACCCTACATTCTACTGGTTGATAGACTAACTCGTTTTAAGTACTGTCAAATTAAAATAGCGATGAGAATAAACGATGAATAGCAGTAATAATGTGACTAGTGACACGAGCAAGATTTGGGATAATCATGTGACGGCACCCGATACGCCAGAAGGTTTCACACTGAGAACAACTTACCCAAGCAATCCAGATGGTGCGGAGGTGATGTTAGAACGTTGGGAAGCTGGCTCAGAGGAACCCCCTCACTCTCACCCTGGCGATGATATGACCGTTGTTATTGAAGGTAAGATGTCTATTCAGTTTTATACCTCATCAGCTGAAGGTCTTGTGGCCGATGGTGATGAAGTTATTCTCAATAAAGGCGACACTGGTTATGTAAAAGCGGGTCGCATTCACGATGCCAAGTATATTGAAGACTGTAAATTGGTTTATGTACATGATAAGGCCTTTGGTTTTACTTCGGAATAAGAGATAAAGACTATGATCGAAAACAATCAAGCTGCACCCCTTTTTAGCACATCCAATCAAGACGGTAACATAATATCTTTGGCTGATTTCAAAGGTAACAAGCAGGTTATTTTATATTTCTACCCTAAAGATGACACGCCGGGATGCACGATTGAAGCAAACCAATTTACGGCACTTACCAGTGAATTTGCTAGTTTGGATACGGTGGTGTTGGGTGTTAGTAAAGACTCTTGCGAGAGTCACCAAGCCTTTATAGACAAGTTTGGTTTAAAGCTTGATTTACTGGCGGACATATCAGGTGAGCTTTGTAAAGCCTATGGTGTTTGGCAAGAAAAAGAAAAGAACGGTGCTAAGAAAATGGGGATTGTGCGGTCAACTTTCTTAATAAATAAAGAGGGTATTGTTGTCGATGCGATTTATGGAGTGACTGCAGAAGGACATGCAGAAGAAATGCTAGAAAAGATTAAAGCGCTTTAAAGTTATTAACGATGATAATTTATCCTATTTTTTACAGTTTTTTAGGTTGCCCCTTTTGCTTACGCGCCCATATGGCATTGAAATATGCGCAACAGAAAATAATACTACGCAAAGTAGAATTAAGTAATTTACCTGCGGAGGCATTGGCCGTGTCTTCACATGCTACCGTCCCCTCATTATTGATTAATGAGCACGAATATCTTGATGAAAGCTGGGATATTGTTAAATGGGCAGCGCAACAGAATGATCCAGAAAATTGGCTGGGAGATAATAACGAATATCTTCAAGATGCTGAAATGTTGGTTGAAACTAATGATTACTCATTTAAAGAAGATCTAAAGAAATATAAGAACCCGCACAGCTATCCAGAACATCCTTTGGAATATTATCGACTTCGTGGTGAAGAATTTCTGGAGGAACTTGAAGAGATGCTCGAAGAAAATCAATTCCTGCTTGCACCACATATTACGATTGCTGATATCGCGGTTTTTCCATTGGTGCGAGAATTTGCGATGGTAGATAAAACATGGTTCGACAAAACACCTCATACAAAAGTACAAAGTTGGTTAGCACACATTATAGATACCGACTGGTTCCGAGATGCTATACAGAAACATGAAATATGGCAGTCTGATAACGAAGATATATACATTTAAAATGGTATTTCGAGTTACAATACCCTCTGATTTTCTATTTGCTGAGGTTTATCTTGAGTAACCAAAATATATTTAACGTCGCACAATTATGCGAACAAGCGCGTGCCAAACATATTGAAGGTGAAACGGCAGAGGCGATTGGTTTGTTGACACAAGCGATTCGACAAGAGCCGAGTAATACCCAAGTAGCGATGGATATGGTGCAGATCTTTATTGATATTGGCGAACTTGAGCAAGCTACTGCATTATTTAATCAATTACCAGCTTCTGATAGAGAAGGAGGTGTCGGAACGGCGTTGTTGGGACAGTTAACTATTCATGATCTGGCAGCAAAAACCGACGGCAAAGAAGTACTGCAAGCCCGAATTGGTAGCAATGAGAATGATAATGAGGCCAGATTTGATCTTGCGATCTGCCTTGTTGCTGAGCATGATTATCAAGAGGCGATGGAAAATCTATTTGCAGTAATTAAATCAGAACCAGAGTTTAAGGAAGGTGCTGCGCGTGAAATGATTGTTAGCCTCAGTAATATTCTGGAGACAAACGAACCGGAGTTATCACAGAGATTTCGACGCAGACTGGCTAATACATTATCTTAAGTAATAAATGGAAAATATTAGTACAACACCCGGTACGGCTCAACAATATCACGTTATATTGGGTGTGCTGACCTCATTTATTGCCTTTTTAGTAGTAGGGTTTTCTTGGTTTAAATAACTAAGTTTAGAAAAGGTCACAAAAGTTACTTCTGCACTATAAAAATCACTTCATTGGCCGTTACAGGTTTATAGAACACTACTGGGGTTTAGAGTAATGCCAACGGGTATTTTTTCAGCGCAAAACGTAGCAACGTTTACCGGACGTGTACAGAATGCGGTACACGAGATCAGTATTGCCAAAAAGGTCAATGAAAACCAAAAGGTTCAGGGCGATGCAGCGCTGCAACTTATACAGGCGGCAGCCCAAGCCAGCCCTCAGCCTTCTGCTCCAGCCATTTCGGGTAGTATTATTAACGTAAAAGTGTAATCCCCCTCCTTATTCCTATCTATCAGACTGTTTTTTAAGTCATTTTCTTATCTATTTGCTGTTCCATCAATGCACATTGCATGGCTTATTTATTGTATATATTTGCGATAAACTGCTTAGCGTCAGTAATACCGAGCATAAAATAAGAATATGGCTCAAAATACAATGCAATTTTTATATGGTGATCGTGAGCTGCGACTTGAAGTTGCAGATCTCTTTTTGGCGCCTGTTGATGTCATTGTTAACCCCGCGAATAGTGGTTTATCTCATGGTGGAGGTGTCGCGGGGCAATTTATTGAGCGGGGTGGCGAGGTTATCCAACAGGAGAGCGATCAATTTATAAAGGAACATGGTGAGTTGGAAACCGGAATGGTGGCATTGACCTCAGCAGGAAGTCTGCCCTATAAAGCAGTGTTACATGCTGTCGGACCAAGAATGGGTGAGGGAGAAGAGCAAGAAAAAGTACGCCTAGCGGTATCTCATAGTTTGAAACTGTGTGGCATGCACGGGTGGGAGTCGATTGCCTTCCCTGCGATTAGCAGCGGTATATTTCAAGTACCGATAGACGTAGTCGCGAAAGGTTTTTTTCACGCGATTTCTTCTTATTGGGATGCAAGATTAGATGAGGCGCCGAGTAAAATTATTATCTGTCTCACCAAGAATAATTTTCAACCGTTTAAAGATGCCTTTAATAGCATGGCGACATTGCCTGATAAAATAGAAATAAATTCGAGTGCGATAGAGCCAGAGCATACTGGGATGGAAACGGGTATTGTAAATTTAGATGAGGCTGAGATATCTTCGCTAGCGAGTGATGAAGATATGAATGATTGGTTTAAATAATAAGAAAAAATATTAATTTAAAAACAGCAGTATTCCTTAAAATAAATAAAATATCAGGGAATGACGATGAATGAATATATTGATTATATCGGTGGAATAGTGGGTACAATAGCCATTGTTCCACTTATGTTTGTTATCGCAGTAGTTGGGCCTATTTTATTATTCAACCTAATACAGCATCAACAAAACCGACTAAATTCATTAAAGTGGCCTCTTGCAGTCATCACCTTTTTTACATGTCTAATCCTATTTATCAGTACTGGTGGGTATATTGGTAGCTTGTTTGAGTCATCGGCACTTGGCATGGGAGCGGGGTTAGCCGCTTTTTACTATGCCTATAATGCTTTTACTGCATTGCTGCCAAGCACTTGTTCTATCAGCTAATTACGATAACGTCGCATCGTGATAAATATTTTGAACATCATCTAGATCATTTAGCATATCGATAAACTTAGTAAACATTTCTACATCATCACCTGTTACCGTTGTTGTGTTATGCGGTACAAATTGGATTTCAGATACGTCGAAGTCTATTTCACCAAATGCATCGATGAGTGCCTGACGCACTTTAAAAAATTCAGTATGTGGTGCAAAGACAGTGATGTTGCCATCTTCTGCCTCAATGTCAGTAACATCAACATCGGCTTCCATTAACGCATCAAGTACCGCTTCTTCATCGTCGCCTTTAAATACGAGAATCGCAGCATGGTCAAACATATGGCTGACCGTGCCTTGCGTGCCAATTTTGCTTTTTGTTTTAGTAAAACATTGGCGAACATCACCAAAGGTACGGTTTGGATTATCGGTAAGGCAATCGACAATCACCATACAATTGCCTGGGCCGAAACCTTCATAGCGAGCCGGTGCGAAATCTTCGCCACCGCCACCTTTGGCCTTGTCGATCGCTTTATCTATAACATGGGTAGGAACCTGATCTTTTTTGGCCCGATCAATCATCGTGCGTAGCGCAAGGTTCCCCTCAGGATCAACACCACCGGCTTTGGCGCAAACATAGAGCTCACGACCATACTTACTGTAGACCCGTGCCTTGGCATCTGAGGTCTTTGCCATTGATTCTTTACGATTCTGATAGGCTCTGCCCATTGTGTTACTACTCCGAGATTCTATTATTGCGGTGATTTTACAGGTAAGTATTTAGATAGTGAATAAAAGGGGGAGCAAATGTCATAATTAATATTAGTAGGCCTAAGCCAGAGCGAGTAGTGAAGTATCAGAGAGTAAATCTATGAAGGTAAGTAATTCAAGGTATATTATTGTTTTTACAACTTAAAAATAGATATTAGCTAGAAAAGTCTGTTATTAGACGCTTTTCATTGACTTCTATTTTAACTATGTGAAACTCAATTTAAGCAACGTTAGAACCAACGTTCTTACATATTCATAATTATAATAATTGCTACAGGAAGTAGGCAGCATGAATGATTTAGCAAATAATCCATTAAAACTACTTTTTCAAAATTTATCAGATGTCATTATTGGCAGCAAAGAATCGCTGTTGCTAACATTGGCAACTTTATTAAGTAACGGGCATTTGTTAATTGAAGATGCGCCTGGTCTGGGTAAGACGACACTGGCAAAAGCCTTGGCGCGATCGATGAGCGTTGATTTTAGACGATTGCAATGTACGCCAGATTTAACTCCCTCTGATATCACTGGTATTAGTATTTTCAACCTAGAAGAGCACCAGTTTCACTTTCACCCTGGACCAGTATTTACCAATATTTTGCTTGTCGATGAGATTAATCGTGCAACGCCAAGAACACAGTCTGCTTTGCTTGAGGCTATGTCGGAAGGTACGGTAACGATTGACCGTAAGACACATAAATTAGATGACTGCTTTATGGTTGTGGCAACCCAGAACCCAGTCGAATTTAGCGGTACTTATCCGTTACCTGAGGCACAATTAGATCGATTTCTAATGAGGATCTCACTCGGTTATCCGAATGAAGATGATGAAGTACACATTATTAGTGCGCAACAAAAAGAACATCCTCTAGAAGGAATAAAGGCAGTGCTGGATGCAGAGCGGCTTGGAAAATTACAGGCAATGGCCGAAGAGATTACGATTAATCAAGACATGTTGCGATATATAGCCAAATTGGTGAGGGCAACGCGAGAACATAAAGCAGTGCGTCTGGGCGCGAGTCCGCGAGGCTCTTTAGCGTTAATGAGAGCGGGTAAAAGTTTGGCGCTGTTAACAGGTAAAAAAACGGTAACACCGCATATTATTCATAAATTAGCACAACCAGTATTAGGGCATCGCTTAATATTCAGAGATAGCAGCTTGTACGAACTAGGAGCGCAAGAGGTATTTTTTAAGGAGTTATTGCAGTCAATTGCTGTGCCTGATAATCCTGAGCAGTAAATACAGCATAATGAACAATGAAGACAGCATATCACCGTCACTACAGCCATTATTTTATTGGTTGAAGAAGCATTTTAATATTCACCGGTTTTTATGGTTGTTAGCCTTTGTCGTATTCATTATCGCGTGGAATCGTGGCTTAGCACTATTGTATGGTGTATTTTCTTTAACCTTAGGCATCTTGTGTTTGTCCTATATTTATCCAATCCTGTTTTTACGCAATGTCTCAGTTAAGCGAAAACAGAAAACGGCTGGTAAAGTAGGTGGAACCCTGAAATTAGAATATGAGATAAAAGCAAACCATAAATTGTTGTATATCGATTTGTGTGAAAAAATCCCATTCAACATAAGCGAACCATCACTACATTATTTCTTACCACGTGTGACAAAAAATCATAAATTTGAAGTTCACGTGGCTTGTGAATTGCGAGGGCAATTTACATTAAATGAACTTTCATTAGAGTCATCATATCCTTTTGGTATTTATAGTCGCCGTAAAGAGGTAAATACAGAACAAGATATAGTGCTTGTTTTGCCAAAAACATTTCCAATACAACAGTTCAATTTCTTCTTGAATAGCCGACAGGGTAGCTCGGGTGATATTCAATCAAGTCAATCTGGCATTTACAATGAATTTTCTGGGCTACGCGAATATAGATATGGTGATGGTTTAAAGCATATTCATTGGGGGGCAACAGCACGCCATCAAGAATTAATGATTAAAGAATATGAGAGTTATGATAAACCAATGATCTTGATTGTTCTCGATCAACATAAAGATTCTGATATTGGTAAATTGCCAGAAACTACATTTGAATATGCCATCCAAATTACAGCATCAATTATTGAGTATGCAATAGAAAATCAAATTGGAGTGACAGTATTCGGAATGGGAGAAAAGAAAACTCGGTTTAGTGTTATGCATGGTTCTCTAAGGAGCCGTGATTATTTAGAAAAACTGGCAGTAATCAAGGCCGACGGAGAGTTTGATTATAAGGAAGTGATAGATCAGGCAGTAACTGAATTTGAGAACGTAAATACCATCATGACTTTTATGAATCGAACAGCGAAAAGAAAAAGGACTAGTCAGATTATAAAAGAGCACTATTACCATATTGATATAGATATGGTTGACCAAAGTTTTGTTTTTCCATTGCAAGATTTTTCTGTATTGAAGGGCAAAAGAGCAGGTAATAAAGTGACATGGAGTGTTAGGAATAATGATAATTTGGAAACCTTATTTCGACAATGATAGAAAATTTTAAAGTTCACATTTGGCTGGCTTGGTTGTTTCCAATAGCCTTTGCTGGCGCATTGTTCCCTATCTTTGATAGTAAAATGATAGCTATTTCTACCATGGCAATGTCTATTTTAAATTTTTATGCGCTTAAGCGTTCGTGGGAAAATAGAAACAAAATTGAGAAACTTAAAAAAGCATCTGATTATACAGCTGTATTTGGAATGTCATTATTCGTTGTTATGTTGTTTTCTGGTAATCTGCTTGTGGCACTCGTTTGGTTTATTGCATTTTCACAAATAGCACTTAATCTCACGTTTAAAGGAGGACGACACTACTATTTGGGGTTATTAATAACCTTTGTATTGTTATTGGTTGGGGCTGCAGAGTCTAAAACAGGGTTCTATTTATTTTATATCATTGCTTATTGTGTTTTTGTAAGCGTTAGTCTCGGTTATTACTTCATGGATAGGCGCCTGCAAAAGAATAAAGGCACATATCAAGACATGAACTGGTCAATGAGTCATCGTATAAAAGTTATTTCTTCATTAATTTTTCTATCATTTTTAATATACCTTATTATTCCACGTTTTGATGCGGCAAATTTTGGCGGAAAATATGGTTTGTCTGAAAAATATTATTCAGATGAGAGTTGGGAGAGGCAAGCAGATAGTAAACAAGGAAATCAAAGCAATAATAAAGATAAGAATAAAGTAGCTGATGGTGAGATGAATTCTGAGGAGGAACCTAAAAACAGCTCAAATCAGAATGGAGAAAATCAAGAGACGGAGTTTGACTATAGTGGATTCTCAGATTCGTTTGATATCCGAAGCGAGAAAAAAGAAGGAGGAATTCCTCCTAATGTTATCGTTGCTTATATGCAAGCAGAACATGGTGCGTATCTTAAAATAGAAACATTTGATAAGTTTGACGGCATCAGTTGGCATAAAACACAAGACGTAGACATTAAAAAGAAACTTAGCTATGGAAGAATCGCCCTAAATAATAATTTTCGCGCTAACTATAATCAAAATATTACAATTAAAGAAAATTTAGGCGCATACATTCCTGCAGCAGCTATACCTGTTGAGCTAATTTTTCCTTCAACAGTGATTGGTGTCGATGCTTACGGGATGCTAAAGCTTCCATCTGGTTTGTCTCGAAATACTCATTACTCTGTTGATTCTCATTTACAATTTATTAATAACCGGATGTTTTCAGGTGATAGTTATAGACCAACGAAGCAGGATCTAGTATTGCCATCCAGTTTTGATGAGAGAGTTCGTGACCTTTCACAGCGAATCGCAAGAGAGGCATTCACTGACTTAGATAAAGCAGGACTACTCGAAAAACATTTACGTGAAAACTATGAATATAGTTATTCATCTATTTTTAATTCACAAAATAAAACACCCGTTGCAAAATTTTTATTAGAAGACAAAAAAGGCCACTGTGAATATTTTGCAAGCTCTCTAGCTATTATGTTGCGAAGCATAGGTATTCCCGCACGTTTAGTAACTGGTTTCTCTGCAACGGCAGAGAACCCTTTATCTGGCTATTATGAAATGCGAGTTCTTGATGGGCATGCATGGGTAGAGGCTTGGGTGGATGAGCTGGGTTGGGCTGTATTTGAGCCAACGCCATTTTATAGTCCTCCCATTCCAAATGAAGAAATATCCTCATTTGAAAAGATTCAAAACTATGTGGAACAATTAAGGAAAATACAGGAAGAAGCTGGTCTCGAAGACCAAGTGTCGATTGAAAATATATTGTCATCACTATGGGAAAGCATATCGTTATTATTTGTTATTGTTTTTGGCGCAATTAAATTATTTTTGATGACAGCTTGGAAATTTTTAATTGCATTGGCAGTAATGCTAGGTGTTGTCTATTTGCTTTGGGATAAATGGAGGCCGCTAGTATTGAAACGGGTTATTTATTCTAAGGTGTTAACTTATAATCCAACCAATAAAAAACAAGCAGTTCGGTTTTACTTGACGAATATACAAGCACTAATGCGGCTTAAAGGAGTCAATCGCCATTTGGGAACAACGATTGAACAATATGTTGATCTCATTAAAAATCATGCCGACCAGGATATCATGAAAGAGGTGGTTTTCTTGGTTAATCAATCTTACTATGATGATGCAGCCGTATTGAATATTGAACCAATATTGTTAAAGGACATTTTTATGGAGCTTTACCGGAATACTTGAGTAAACTAATAAATAAATATTAAGCGGTAGTATAAGGAAAGGGGATATTAGTTTCCCTGTCTGGTAAAATTTCTAGATGAATGGCAACCTCCAAAATAATATCCTTAAAGCAGTAGGCGCTGATGAGTTATTTCATATCGAAGATATTCAATCTCTGTGGAGCGGCTACGGTAAAATAATGCGCTATGGCCTAAATGGTGCTGAACGTCAACGTGTTGTTATTAAACATGTGAAACTACCTGATCAGGCGCATCATCCGCGTGGCTGGAACACAAATCTATCTCACCAACGCAAAATAAAATCGTACCAAGTTGAAAGTTCTTGGTATCGCGAATGGGCAAATTTATGTGATGAACGTTGCCGTATTCCTGCCTGTCTTGCACTTGAATCAGATGAAGATGAGTTTTTAATGGTGCTTGAGGATCTAGATGACAGCGGTTTTCCTATTAGAAAAGATTCAGTGTCGATGCCACAGATACAAACTTGCCTTCGTTGGTTAGCGAATTTTCATGCGGTTTTTATGGACAAAGCGCCAACAGGCTTATGGGAGGTAGGTACCTATTGGCATCTTGGAACACGTCCAGATGAATTAGACGTGTTAGATGATGCTGATTTAAAAAAGGCAGCCACCAAAATTGATAAATGTTTGAATAATGCGCGTTACCAAACATTTGTACATGGTGATGCAAAGATAGCCAATTTTTGCTTCTCAGAAGATGCGGAACAAGTGGCGATGGTTGATTTTCAATATATTGGTGGTGGTTGCGGTATGAAAGATGTTGCCTATTTTATAGGTAGCTGTCTTTATGAAGATGACTGTGAACGACACGAGGAAGCGTTGCTTAATACCTATTTTAACGAACTCAACGAGGCTTTAGTTTTTTATGAAAGCAAACTAGATAGTAATGAAATAGAACAAGAATGGCGTGCACTTTATCCATTTGCATGGACTGATTTTCATCGGTTTTTAAAAGGCTGGAGTCCGGGGCATTGGAAAATTAATAGCTATAGTGAACGACTTGCTAGTGAAGTGATTGCTGTATTGAATGAGGCAGAAAACGAATGACGCAATTAACCGCAGAAGATCTAAACTGCTTATCGGAATATGCCATTTTGGCTGCAAAACAGGCAGGAGAGATAATTTCAAACTATGCAAGCAAGGCGGTTGATGTTGAACACAAGACCGGTGGTGATAGTCCTGCATCACAAGTTGTGACAGAAGTGGATTTACTTTGTGATGCATTGATTACTAAGGTGTTGACGCCAACGTGCACGCAATATGATTTAGCGCTATTAACGGAAGAAACAGAGGACGATCAAGCGCGACTACATAAACATGCCTTTTGGAGTGTTGACCCGATGGATGGCACACTTTCCTTTGTTCAGTCGATACATGGTTATTCAGTATCAATTGCCTTGGTTGCACAATCGGGCGAGCCATTAATTGGCGTGATTTATGATCCGGTAACTAAGGTACTTTATCGAGCCGTTAAAGGCCAAGGTGTTTTTCGAAATGATGTGGCGTGGTCAGTTGCCTCCTGGAGTAACCCCAAACCACTGACAATTATTGTTGATCTGGGATGCTTGAAACATGTTAGTTATATAAATCTATATAATGATATGAAATCGTTGGTATCTAAGTATGGTTATAGCGGCGTAGAGATGATTGAACAAAATGGTGCAGCATTAAACGCTTGCTGGGTCATTGAAAATCCACCGGCCTGTTATATTAAATATCCGAAACCGCAAAAGGGTGGTGGAAGTATTTGGGATTTCTCTGCATCAGCGGCGATGTTTAATGAAATGAGAATGATTGCCAGCGATGTATACGGGAAACCATTAGATTTAAACCGAAGTGACTCTACCTTTATGAATCACCGTGGTGTACTTTTCGCAGCGGATGAATCACTGGCAATGGATATTCAAGCGTTAATAGAGTCGTCCATTAAATGAAAAAGATTCTGGTGATTGGGTATGTTTGGCCAGAGCCTAATTCGTCGGCAGCAGGCCGCTATATGATGTCAATTCTGCGGTTGTTTCGGAAGCAAAATTGGCAAGTTGAGTTTGCAACACCGGCACAAGTGACCGAGCACATGATTGATCTGGCGAGTGAAGGTATTTCAAGCCAAAGTATTAAATTAAATTGCGATAGTTTTGATACCTATGTTGCCGATTACCAACCCGATATAGTGTTGTTTGATCGCTTCATGATGGAAGAGCAATTTGCATGGCGAGTCGAAAAAGAGTGCCCCAGTGCGCTTAAGATTTTAGACACCGAAGATTTGCAATGTTTACGTCAGGCACGGCATGCAGCCTGTAAAGCTGAACGTGAAATGACGCAAGAAGATTTATTTAGTGACATTGCTAAACGTGAAATTGCGTCAATATTGCGTTGTGATATTTCGTTAATCATATCCAGCTATGAAATGGAGTTATTGGTTGAGACGTTTAAAGTTGATGAGAGTTTGTTGCATCATTTGCCGTTTATGGTGGATCTAGATGGTTGCCCAGATCAAACTGCCTCTTTTTCTCAGCGACGCCATTTTATGACAATTGGCAATTTCCGCCATGCACCAAACTGGGATGCCATATTACAGTTACAAAAAATATGGCCACTGATAAGAAAACAATTACCAGATGCAGAGCTGCATATCTATGGTTCTTATCCCCCACCAAAAGCCACCACATTGAACAATACAAAGACAGGCTTTCTCATTAAAGGATGGGCTGAGGATGCATTACAGGTAATGGAACAATATAGGGTATGTTTAGCGCCACTCAGATTTGGTGCGGGCATTAAAGGAAAGTTACTTGATGCTATGATTATGCAGACGCCGAATGTCACAACAAGTATTGGTAGTGAAGCAATGCATCAATCAGGAGAGGCCTGGTCAGGAATGATTGCAGATGACAACAATAGGTTTGCCGATGCAGCGATTGAATTATATAACGATGAGGAAGCTTGGGGGGCAGCGCAAGCACAAGGGATGAAATTATTGGGAGCACATTATAATGCTAAAGAATTAGAGCCGATATTGCTCACGAAGATTAAAGATACGATCGCTAATTTATCTCAACATCGGTTGAATAATTTTACTGGCGGGGTGCTGAAGCACCACACAATGATGAGCACGAAATACATGTCGCAGTGGATAGCCGAGAAGAATAAATAGCGCTTATTCATGTTATGCTGATGTCAATTAATACTTGAATCTGGGAATATTATGCTACGTACATTTTTTCTAGTATTCTTCATGATATGGATAAATGTATTAAATATCCCTTTTGCATGCGCTATACATAAATGCATCGATGATAGTGGTAATGTCACATTCAGTAATGTGCCTTGTATTTCAGGGCAGACACGTAATGGATCAAATGGCTTGCCAGAGACACGTTATGAGGTGACGAGAGCAAGACTCAATAGTGAATCATTTGAAGTTAGTGTAAAGATAGAAGATAGGCCAACATTATTAATACCGATGCCGGTTAGTTGGGATTACAGCACTAAATATCCAGAAGCTATTACCTCGCCTACGCTGAGCATTAATTCAAAAAATGGTAACTCAGTTGTTCTGCAAATGAGTTTTAGCAGAATAAAAGAGAAGCCCGCTAATTTGGATGTATTGTTACAAAACACTATAGACAGTATTAAAAATAATCTTTCAAATCAGTTTACATCTGAGCCAGTACATAGTAATGAGTTATCGCTATTATATTCAGCAGGAAACGCCAGAAAAGTTATTTATAAAGATCATAAATTAAGAAGAAAAGGCTCATCAAAAAATAGCTATGTTTTTATAACAGCGGCAGCTATATCTATTGAAGACACAATTGTCTCTGCAGTTATATATTCTAATGAAGTATCATCAAAGAATTATGAGATGGCACTGACTGCTTTAAAATCAATCGCATATAACGATATAAGTAAAAAGAAATTTACGCGAGATTTGAATGAACATAGTACCCAAGCAGGAAAGGTTAAAATCGATAAGCCTAAGAAGCAGAAAGAACCATCATTTATAGAGAAAAGTATAATACTGGCTTATCTTAGCGAAGGGCTTAGCAGTGGAACAATGGCTAAACTTCATATAACTGAGCACTATATGCTAAAAGGTTTATTCCCATCCTCGAATTATGAGGCGGGGCTTCCTATACCGACAGAAATAACAGGCCAGTCTCTAAAAAGTCTTCGCGTTTCAACAGGAGGCGTTATTACCCTGAACTTTGATGAAAAAACCGGAGTGGAAGGTGGCACGATCAAGCTTGTGCCACAATATAAGAATTCATTCTCTGGACTTTCCTGGGCATGCTTTACATCAAGTTATAAGTATATTTCTAAAATATTACCGCAATGCCACTATAAATAGTTAACGATGATTATTCATATAGATATGGATGCCTTTTTTGCTTCGGTTGAGATACGAGAGCGACCAGAGATAATAAATTCCCCTGTGGTTGTCGGTGGCTCTGCTGCTGGCAGAGGTGTTGTTGCTGCGGCAAATTATATTGCACGGAAATCGGGTGTGTTTAGTGCAATGCCAATAAAACAGGCATTGAAGCAGTGTCCAGATTTAGTTTGTTTACCGGTTAACATGCCGTTGTATATTGAGGTATCACAACAAATCCATGAGATATTTTATCGTTATACGCCAGAAATAGAGCCACTATCATTAGATGAAGCCTTTCTTGATGTGACGGCAAGTGAAAAGTTATTTGGCACGGCAGAGGAAATTGCCAGAAAAATAAAGCATGATATAAGACAAGAGTGCCGACTCGTTGCTTCTGCCGGTATCGCGCCCAATAAATTTGTTGCCAAAATTGCATCGGATATCGATAAGCCAGATGGCTTTGTTGTTGTTAATTCAAAAGAAGTCCAAGGCTTTCTGGATCCTTTGCCAGTTAAGCGTATTTGGGGTGTTGGTAAAAAGGCAGAGCAACAATTACACGACTATGGAATAAATACTGTGCGTGAACTACGCAGTAAATCACCGGATTGGTTAAGTCGGCATTTTGGTAGGCTTGGGGAACATATTTACCGTTTGGCGAATGGCTTGGATAAGCGTGCAGTAATTTCAGAAGCAAAGTCAAAATCAATTTCTGCTGAAACAACATTTGCGATGGATATTAGAGATGTAGAAGAATTACTGGCAATATTATCTCAGCTATCAGAGCAAGTGGCTGTTCGTTTACGAGCTAAAAATGTAAAGGGTAAAACAATCAGTATAAAAATTCGTTCTCATGATTTTAAAACGATCACGAGATCAATATCATTGCGCGAAGAAACATCACAAACAATGCAAATATGGCAGCAAGTAAAAAAATTATTTCTTGATTTTTCAAGGCAAGGTGAAAAGCCAATACGATTAGTGGGTGTGAGTGTTTCCGGTTTATCAAATAGAGTTGCTGTGCAAGGTGATTTGTTTAGCGAAGATGTAAAACAAGATAAATTAGATGTTTTAAGTGATGAAATTAACCAACGTTTTGGCAAAGCTAAAATACACCGAGGCAGGAAAGTTTAATAATGAATACACAAATTATTGATTCTGTGATAACCGTAGCAAATGAAGAATTAAGACCTCGGTTTGCTAATGTTGTGCGGACTCACAAGCAAGATGGTAGTTTTCTAACCGAGGCTGATTTAGCTGTGCAAACACGTGTAGAAGGTTTGTTGTCGGATGCTTATCCAGACATAACATTCCTTGGTGAAGAAATGACACTTTATGAACAACAAAGTGCATTAGAAAGTTCTCAAGGTGTCTGGATTCTTGATCCACTTGATGGCACCAGTAATTTTGCAGCAGGTATACCTTATTATGCAGTTTCTTTGGCATATATAAAAGATGGAAGAATAGAGTGGGGAATGGTTTATGATCCAGAACGCGACGAATGTTTTAGTGCAAGGCATGGCGAAGGTGCACAATTCAATGGTGAAAATTTAGTTAAACGTGAAGCAGGGGTTGCTATTGAGAAATCAACTGCCGTGGTGGACTTTAAACGGTTAGACAGTGGGTTGGCAGCACGTATTGCATCACAACCACCTTATAGTTCTCAACGTAGTTTTGGTGGTGTTGCGCTTGATTGGTGCTGGTTAGCTGCAGGTCGTTTCCATCTTTATTTACATGGCAAACAGAATATATGGGATTATGCTGCGGGTCATTTAGTCTTTAATGAAATAGGTGGTGGTTCTTGCACGCTACAAGGCGATGTGGTTTTTGATTTTTCGTTAGAGGCGCGTTCAGCTGTAGCTGCACTGGATATGTCATTATTTGTGGATTGGTGTAACTATCTAGAGATCGATATTTAAGGATTATGGTATGGAAGACTGCATTAAGAAACTGGAAGACTCTGGCGACTATCGTGTTATTAAACGATTCACGCCAGTGGATGCTTATAATGAGCCAAACGATGCGAATAAACGAATCGGTATTTTTCTTGATACTGAAACAACAGGTCTAGATCCAGATTCGGATAAAGTGATTGAACTTGCAATGGTGCCATTTGAATTCGATGCATCGGGTCATATTTACCGCATCTTACCTGAATATAATGGCTTGAATGATCCGAAGATGCCTATTCCTGAAATCGCTAAGCAGATTACCGGCATTACAGATGAGATGGTACAGGGGCAAACTATCGATCTTGATGAGGTAAAAAAAATGCTATCAGAGGCGGCCATTGTCATTGCACATAATGCGCGTTTTGATCGTCCCTTTTGCGAAGATTTATTGGATGAATTTAAAGATATTTCATGGGCATGTTCAATTGCCGACATTAACTGGAATGATGAAGGGATCGAGGGTGTAAAGCTAGAGTTTCTTGCCTATAAGTATGGTTTTTTCTTTGAAGGTCACCGAGCTACAATTGATTGTCAGGCAGGTATTGAAATTCTCTCTAAGCCGTTACCCGAGTCGGGTGTACTGAGTTTAGCGCGTCTGTTAGAAACAGCGCGGCAGACTAATCTTCGTTTATGGGCAGAAGGTTCACCCTTTGAGAAAAAAGATGAATTAAAGAAACGCAATTATCGTTGGAGTGCTGGTGAGAATGGAAAACGCAAGGCATGGTATAAAGATATACTCGAATCAGAGCTTGATGAGGAAATGGCATATCTTAATGAGTACATCTATCCTCGCCCAGTGGCAGAACTACCAATGGATAAATTTAATGCAACCTTGCGTTATTCTCGACGTTTATAGCTCGTAAATAGAAAATAATGAAACGATTTATTCTGCATTTTTCAGCCACACTAATTTTATTTAATATAAATTTTGTTTTTGCTGAATCATTACCGGTGTTAGCGGATGTTCATGTCCATTATAAATGGAGCCAAACTGAAGTAACAACACCACAACAGGCAGTTGAGGCTCTGCAGCGTAATGCGGTGAAGTTAGCAGTGGTGTTTGGTACGCCACCTGAAACGGTGTTAGATATAAAAAGCACTGCTGATTTAGAGATTGTGCATTTCTTTCAGCCCTATATACATCCCTTTTTGAAACCGCATTGGTTTTTAAATAAACGCGTGCCAAGTGCTGTGCGTGAAGCATTAGCAAGTGGGAAGTATAAGGGCGTTGGTGAAATTCATATTTCGGATGGCATTGGCCCACGTATGGACAATAAAGTTTTTAACAGCATTTTAGAGATTGCTGCTGAATTTGATGTGCCAGTAAATATACACACAAACTCATCGAGCCCTCGATACATGCGGCGGATCTGTCAACGACATTCTCAAACACGTTTTATTTGGGCGCATGCAGGCGGGCTACAGGCTGAGGCAGTGGGGAAATTATTATCACAGTGTGACAATGTGTGGGTTGAGTTTTCTGCCCGTGATCATCTAAAAAGTGTTGGCGGGATACCGGTTGCAGATAATGATGGCAACTTAGCAGAGGGTTGGTTAGCACTCATGCAACGTTACTCAAATAAATTCATGATTGGTAGTGATCCTATCTGGCCTATTTCAGAAATTGATTCATGGCATACGGATGATACCGGTTGGCATAAGATAGATGAGGTCTATATGTTTCACCGGCGTTGGTTAAATCGCCTGCCAACGGATCTTGCAAATAAGCTACGTTACCGAAATGCGCTTAAGGTGTTAAAACGCCACAAATAGGGGCGTAGCATTCCTCATGAATGAGGTGAATATAACACCGATTTTCACTATAATACGCATCCCTTGTCGCCGCACGGCACGAATAACCGAGTGATTGTAGAGAACTTTATTATGTCCGATTCAACGATTTTTTATACTGTAACCGATGAAGCCCCTGCATTGGCAACACAGTCGTTTCTACCTATTGTGCAGGCGTTCACAAGTGCGGCGAACATTACGATTGAAACGCGAGATATTTCCTTAGCCGGTCGTCTCATTGCAAATTTCCCCGATAAATTGAGTGAAGAACAAAAACAATCGGACGCACTTAAAGAATTGGGTGAATTGGCAAAACAACCTGATGCCAATATTATAAAGTTGCCAAACATCAGTGCATCTATTCCGCAATTAACGGCTGCAATCCAAGAGTTACAATCAGCAGGCTATGACATCCCTGATTATGCAGATGCTAAAGAACGTTATGCAAAAGTATTAGGTAGCGCGGTTAACCCGGTATTGCGTGAAGGGAATTCAGATCGTCGCGTTGCGGGTCCAGTGAAAGAATATGCACAGCAACACCCGCATTCAATGGGGGCTTGGTCGAGTGATTCAAAATCTCATGTGGCCTCTATGCAAGATGGTGATTTCTATTCAAATGAAAAATCTGTAGTTATTACAACTGCGGGCGATGTAAGAATCGAATTCGTTGCGGATGATGGCAGCGTTACCATATTAAAAGAAACTACACCTGTTCTTGCAGATGAAGTGATTGATGCATCAGTTATGAGCGCGAAGTCATTACGTGATTTTTTTGAGACTGCAATGCATGATGCAAAACAGCAAGGTGTAATATTATCGCTGCACATGAAAGCCACAATGATGAAGGTATCCGACCCGATTATATTTGGCCATGCAGTGAGTGTGTATTACAAAGACGTATTTGAAAAACATGCCGATACGTTTAAGGAATTGGGTGTTGAACCACGAAATGGTTTTGGTGATGTAGCTACCAAAATAACTTCTTTACCGGATGCAAAACGTGAAGAAATTGAAGCAGATATTGATGCGGTATACACAAGCCGTCCTGCATTGGCGATGGTTGATTCTGACAAAGGCATTACCAATTTGCATGTGCCGAGCGATGTGATCATTGATGCATCTATGCCGGCTGCTATTCGTGCCTCAGGCAAAATGTGGGGCAAGGACGGAGAGTTACATGATACCAAGGCGATGATTCCCGATAGAAATTATGCAGGTATCTATCAAGCAACAATTGATTTTTGTATAGAGCATGGTGCCTTTGATCCAACTACGATGGGTAACGTCAGTAATGTAGGCTTAATGGCGCAAAAGGCAGAAGAGTACGGTTCACATGATAAGACCTTTGAGATTTCCGGTAACGGTACTGTTCGCGTAATTGGTTCAGCTGGTACTAGCTTATTAGAACATGCAGTTGAATCAGGAGATATTTGGCGCATGTGCCAAACCAAAGATATACCTATTCGAGATTGGGTTAAGCTTGCAGTTTCTCGTGCACGCCTAACAGGTCAGCCAGCTATCTTTTGGCTAGATGAAAACCGTGCGCATGATAAAAAATTAATTGCCAAAGTTGAGAAATATTTACAAGACCATGATACCAAAGGCTTGGATATTCAAATCATGGCACCATTCGAGGCAACACTTTATACACTAGACCGTGTTAAAGAAGGTCTGGACACTATTTCTGTATCGGGCAATGTGTTACGTGATTATCTAACTGATTTGTTTCCTATTCTTGAATTAGGTACAAGTGCCAAAATGTTATCAATCGTGCCATTGTTGTCCGGTGGCGGTTTGTTTGAAACGGGTGCTGGCGGTTCAGCGCCGAAACACGTAGAGCAAGTACTAACTGAAAACCATCTGCGTTGGGATTCACTTGGGGAATTCTTGGCATTGGCGGTATCACTAGAAGATATGGCACAGAAAACGGGTGATAAAAAAATTGCTGTATTAGCGGTTGCACTGAATTCTGCAAATAGTCAGTTTTTAAACAATGATAAATCACCATCACGTCATGTTGGTGAATTGGATACGCGCGGTAGTCATTTTTATCTTGCACTGTATTGGGCGCAAGCATTAGCAGAACAGAGTGATGATAGTGAATTAAAAGCGACTTTCATGCCCATTGCTGAAAAGTTAACGAGTAATGAAACTAAAATTATTGAAGAGCTTAAAAATGCGCAGGGCAGTCCGGTTGAATTAGGAAGCTACTATCGCGCAGACAATACACTGGTTTCAAAAGTTATGCGCCCAAGTATGATTTTTAATAGTGTCATTGATAGTTTGGGCTAGCGTCTATTTTCCAGCGCTTGTTTGCATACGGCGTAGTTCATTTAGCAAGGTATCGTCGTCCCACGCGCGTCCACCTACTGTGCGATGTGTGACTAAGCCAGCTGGATTGATGATGTAGGTTGTGGGTAGCCCCATCACGGGATAACGTTTAATCACATTGCCAGTTTGATCCATTAGTAATGGAAAATCGACTGGGTAGTTACCAGTAAATTCAAAAATAGTATCTTCATCTTCACCGACATTAATAGCAAGAATGATAATATTATCATTTTCGAGTTTATGGTGCGCTCTATTCATAGATGGCATTTCTTCACGACATGGTGGACACCATGTTGCCCAAAAATTTAATACCACAACCTTGCCGCGATAGTCTGATAATTTGTATTGTGTACCATCAATATCTTTTACATTAAAGTTATATGCAGAGAAAGGCTTGGCTACCGGTGGGAATATGGGTTGCGCTGCAATCAGAAAAGTTGTCTGGAAAAGAAAAAATAACCATAGTGGTGATAAATATTTAATTAACTTCATGGAGCCTCCGGATCGGCATGGATATCGGCGGCACATAGCATTTTAGGGATGATGACACTATGTTGCTCATTGTGTTGCTGCCACGTTATCTTTAGATTGAAGTTATCTGCAGGAGCCAAATCAAAAATGGCCATGCCCCAGTTGTAATCACCGGGTTGGTAATCTTGTCTTGTCGGTAGCAATCCCCACTCAAAAGCAAGCTTAGCAGCGGCTGGAACATTCAGTTCTTGCCACTGCATAGCCCATTTCTCTCTTGTTTTCATTCCGCCTGATTTACCATTATGGCTCACAACCCAATTTTCCATGTTATAAACTATCGCTGAGGGTTCTCCTGTATTAGAAGTATTTTTAAAGACAGTCTGGAATACGCAGCTTTGAGCAATGAGTTCGGCATGCTTGGCAGAAAAACCACGCGCTATAAAGTAACCTCGAGTTTGATCGGGAAGACGTTGTATTAAACGAATAGACATGCCTTCATCTTTATACTGCCAATAGGGAAGCATGGCCTGCTCATCAATGCCGGTGGTAATAGTGGATGGCGAAGATAAAGGAAGTGCCGGGCTTAGTGAAATCTGATCTGTAGATTCAGTTTGTAATTTTGTTCTTTGTGCTTCTTGTTTGTTCTTGCGTGCTAATTGTTCATTACGTTTTTTATCTTGTTCTCTGAAGCTAAGCAGATCGTGAGTCATTTCTGCATTTGATGTATCAGATAGGCTTTTAGCTGCGGGTTGTTGTAGAGATGATTTGGCGCGGGCAGTGCTTGGCGCCTTTGCCAGTGCTCGCCTTTTTTCTACGTTATTCGCCGGTAGTTGACGTGACTCGGTTTCTTCAATAATTAAAGGTGTCACACCATCTAAAGTAAATTCATCTTCCACATCTTCTATTAAAGTTACAATGCCGAAACTTAGTATGAGAACAGCAGCAAGCGATGCAGATACACGCCAAGTATTTGAGAACGGATTGTATGGTAGCGAGAATTTCTTAGTTTCACGTTTCGCTGCAGCAAGAATGGCATCATCAATATGTTCAGCAGGTATTTCTTGTTTAGCCTGTTTATATATTGATGAAAGCTGCTTGTCTTCAGTATTCATAATAATCCTCGTAGACAACGACGTAATCCATTGATTGCATACCGTAAGCGACTTTTTATAGTCTCGCGACTTGTTCCTGAAATCTCGGCAATATCAATGAGTGATAGACCGCTTTCTTCTTTGAGTAAGAAACTTTCCCGTTGCGCTTCTGGTAACTGTCTAATGCACTCGATGAGTTTTTCTGCTTGTCGGCCTCGGTTTATTTCTGAAACCGGATCAAGCTGGCTATTATCCTTAATTTCATCTGTCAGTTCTTCGTTATAGGAGACGGGTAGACGGCTGTTGTTACGGTAATAGTCTATCAGCCGGTTATGTGCAATATGATAGAGCCAGGTTGTGAATTTTGCAGAAGCTTTATAGCGCTGGCGCGCCTTGACTATATTCATCCATACATCCTGAAATAGTTCGTCTGCAGTGGCTTGGTTGCCACATTGGCGTTTCAGGTAACGGTAAACACCGCCTTTGTGCCTATTATATAGGCTTGCAAAGGCGGTCGCATCACCACCGCAATAAGCAAGCATTAAGGTTTCGTCATTCATCTCCACATCCATATTATAATAATGACATAAAGGGGAGCGTGAGGGGGGGGCTATTTAGAATCCAGACTCTTAGCCAGGTTAACCAATTTCACGAACTCGCCTCGATAGCCAAATGGATCTTGACCGCGTGAATGACGTGCTAGCGCTAGAATATCGGTATAGCTATAGTTTTGTAAATAATTTGCACCACGTAACTGTTGACCAAAAGCGGCTACAGAGGCTGAGAATCGAAAACGATCGCTTGTTTTAGCAAGTTCGTTTTTCAGCTGCTGACGATTAATTGGTTGCTCAATCAAGCTACTCTTATCACCATTGGGCTGTTTATAACGTAAGCGTAAAAAAGCTAGCTCATTATTTTTAATGCTCTTTGCTAATCGGTCTTTTACATCATAGCGAAGGGGAACATTGAGATTACCTTTGCTGCCAAACAAGGATACTTCGTATAAAGCGGTAACAGAATGTCCTGCACCTATATCACCTGCATCGATCTTGTCATTATTGAAATCTTCGCGCTTGAGTAATCGGTTTTCATAACCAACTAAACGATACTCTGCAACTTGAGAAGGGTTGAATTCAATCTGAATTTTTACGTCCTTGGCAATCGTATTCAACGTTGAGCTTAATTCATCGACCAATACTTTTTGTGCTTCATTGAGTGTATCAATATAAGCATAGTTACCATTACCCGCATCAGCTATTTGTTCCATAAGACGATCATTGTAGTTACCCATACCAAACCCCAGCGTGGAGATTGAAACACCGCTTTTTCGTTTCTGTTCTATGAGATCGATAAGCGCTTCAAAATGGGTTGTGCCAATATTAAAGTCACCATCGGTGGCGAGAATGACTCGATTAATGCCATTTTCAACAAAGCCCTGTTCGGCCATTTGGTAAGCTAATTGGATTCCTGCGGCACCATTAGTGCTACCGCCAGCGGTTAATTTATCAAGTGCTTGTTGAATACGTGCTGTTTGATCTCCTGTAGTCGGGGGCAACACCACACCACTGGCACCAGCATAAACGACTATTGAGACAGTATCTTGAGGGCGCAGTTGTTTGCTTAATAACTTTAGAGATGTTTTCAATAATTCTAACTTATTTGTAGACTGCATTGATCCAGATACATCGATTAGAAATACTAGATTAGAGGGAGGTAGATTTAACTTATCAATATCTTTTCCTTGTACGCCAATGTGTAATAGAAGCGTTTCATTGTTCCAAGGGGTCGGTGATATTTCAGTCGTCATACTAAAAGGATGTTTTCCTTCTGGCTGTGGATAGTCATAACTGAAATAATTTATGAACTCTTCAACGCGCACGGCATCTTTACGAGGTAGACTCCCTCGGTTTAGAAAGCGGCGCATGTTGGCATAGGCACCGGTATCAACATCAATGCTGAAAGTAGAGATCGGTTTTTCAGATACACGGTTTACTGGATTTCCATCAAAATGATGATAGTTTTCACGATTCAACGGTTCTGTTGCCGGGAGGGCATGACGAGGTTTCATCATATTTTTGTGGTTTATTCTAGATTTTTCTAAAGAATGATGCATGGATAAGCTTTGAGTTATCGCTTCAGATTTAAATCTTGCAGTTTTATGTGTGTGGGGTGTTTGGTTATGCCGATCTTGTTTTTTCTCTTCAATGACATTAGGGCTTGGGTTTCGAGGTGCACTGGCCACATGAGTAGGTTCGACACCTGATGAGGCTGATTTATCATCGGTAGCGATACAACCAAGCAGAAAAATTGCACTGGCAATGGTGAAGGATATAGGTTTAAGAACAATATTGGTTTTCATTAGATGCTCCTGATGTTTGGGATAATGTTGTAGTACTACAAACGTAGAAGAAGTCTGAATGGGGTTAATTATTTTATATATTTAATTAAATAATTCTGAAGTCATGTGTGATCTTGCATATAATAAATAAAAAAATAGGAGTTAAATGATGAAGCAACTCACATGGGCAGGTATTTCATTACGTTTCTTGTTTGCAGTATTGGTCGTTTTTGTAACATATAATCCAGAAGGTTATTCCTATTATCACTGGGCAGTTCTAAATTTCTTGCCACTTTCACCTTTGAAGGTGATTGCAGGGATAGTTATTATTATTGGTTGGGTTATTTTTATCCGCGCGACACTACGGTCATTGGGATCAGTCGGTTTAATACTGGTATCGAGTTTGTGTGCTGCGATATTGTGGCTTTTGATTGATTCTGGTTGGACATCTGAAGATAGTATTCGGTTTTATAGTTATGCCGGATTGATAATTATGACTATTATACTGACAGTTGGTATATCCTGGTCGCATATTCGCCGTCGTATGTCAGGTCAGGTCGACACGGATGATGTGGATTCGGAGTAACTCATGGGTAATACACTTTTTGATCAATTAAAAAATGCCGGTCTTGTTGATAAGAACAAGGCAAATAAAATAAAGAAAAACAAATATAAGAATAAAAAACAGCAGTCAAAGAAGGCGGCTGCCCAAGAAGATAGTGCGGCTCAAGCTCAAGCAAAAAAACAAATGGCTGAAAGTGCCGAACGTGATAGAAAGATAAATAAAAAAATAAAAGACGAAGCTGATCGTAAAGCTGTCGCTGCACAGATTAAGCAACTAATTGAACGGCATCGTATACAAGATCAAGGTGGTGATATTACCTATAATTTCACTGATGAGGGTGTCGTTAAGCATATCTATGTTTCCGATCAAGCTTATAAATTACTTATGGCGGGTCGTATTGCAGTTGCTAAGTTGCAGGAGAGTTATGAACTAGTACCACAAGCTGTTGCAGAGAAAATTAAACAACGAGATCTGGATAGTGTTATTACTGCAGATCATGATACGGAATCAGCGCTGGATGAAGATGATCCTTATGCAGATTATGCTATTCCGGATGATTTGATGTGGTAAGGTGTGCATTACAATTCCAGAATAATTATAACTACTTAGTATTATTAGGATTATAAAAACAAATAAAAAGGATGTTTTATTATGATGGTCACCAATATAGAAATTGTTCCGGGTAAGCGTATTACCAAACACTTAGGGCTAGTGCAGGGAAGTTCAGTGAGGGCAAAGCATGTTGGACGAGACATTATGGCAAGCCTAAAGAATATATTTGGTGGTGAATTAGTAGGCTACACGGAATTGTTGCAAGAGTCCCGTGACGAAGCGATTGCGCGAATGGTAGAGCAGGCCGAAGCCGTTGGTGCAAATGCAGTATTGAATGTGCGTTTTTCAACCTCAAGTGTTGCGGCGGGTGCAGCAGAATTGTTCGCCTATGGCACTGCCGTGACATTGGAGAAAATGTAATGATTGATCTAATCATTTTCTTATCGCTATTGGCACTCGGTTATGGTTTTGGTCGGCACGCTGAAAACAGACATTATGCGTCTATTATTAAGCGTGAAAAGAAGTTAAGGAAACTACCTGCTATTGCCGCTAGAACACCAACAGAACTCAGTAAGCCTAATGATAGTTGTCTCGTTGTAGGTAGTGTGGTTATCTCTGTCGATTATTTTAAGCGTTTTATTTCCGTGTTACGTAACTTAGTGGGTGGTCGAGTGACTTCATATGAGTCGCTTGTTGATCGTGCGCGACGTGAGGCTGTTCTTCGTATGAAAGAGCAAGCTCAAGCAATGGGCGCTGATCTCATTTTTAATACAAAATTTGAGACAGCAGGTATCCATCAGGGTAATGGAAATCAAATCGGTTCTGTAGAAGTGCTTGCTTATGGAACGGCCATTATCCCTGCCCAGCAAAACTAATCAACTTGGAATATTCCAACCCAGAAATTCCTGAGGGAATTAATACGAGCAAGGGGCATCCGCTTAAGGAGTTCATTTGGCTGACAAGTGGTGTGTTAGCCAGTATTTTTGCCGTTATTTTGTTATTGGTCGTTTTTGTTGATGCACTAACTTCGTATATCCCCTTTAGTGTTGAAAAAGAAATACCACTTCCTGAATTTGAAGTCGGTATCACGGAAGGCCCGTTACCTGAGTATTTACAATCACTGGCTGATCGAATCATTGAAGTGGAAGGACTCCCTGATGAGATGGATATTACGGTTCACTATGTTGGTGATGGCACGGTCAATGCCTTTGCCACATTAGCGGGGCATGTTTTTTTATTTCGGGGCTTATTAGAAAAACTACCGAATGAAAATGCCTTGGTGATGTTGATGGCTCATGAGATCGCACATGTTAAACATAGGCATCCTATTAAAAGTCTTGGTCGGGGACTCATTGCTGGGCTTGCTCTTTCAGTTATTAGTACGACAGCAGGTGATGCGGTAATAAGCAATTTTCTAGGTGAAGCGGGTTATTTGACGATATTAAAATATAGTCGCGAGATGGAATCTGAGGCAGATGAAACAGCGATAAAAGCATTGCAATCTATTTATGGTCATCTGGCTGGTGCGGAAGATCTTTTTAAGGCTTTTCAAGATGAAAAAGTAGGTTTAGAGCCACCTGAGTTTTTTAGCACTCATCCATTAACGGATGATCGTATTGCGGAAATGAGAAATGCTGCAGAAAAATATGCGCAAGATAATAAGGTTACGCCATTACCCAGTGAATTTAAGACATGGTTATTGACGGATGAAAAATAATATTTCCATGCGGCAATAAAAAAGCCCATCACGAAGATGGGCTTTTTGTTACTGAAAGGGTTCGCATATTATTTCTTAGGCTCTCCTTTCTTAGTGCTATCACCATCTGATTTTTTACCACTGCTTTTGGTGCTGGTAGTGGCATTGACAGTAATTGTTACCGTTGCTGGCGCAGAACTTTCAGTGCCATCATTGGCGACATAGCTGAAGCTATCGGAACCAATAAAACGGCCTTTAGGTGAATAAGTGAAACTACCTGTATTCGCATCGTAACTAACGCTGCCATTGGCTGGTGAACTTGTGACCGCGTAGCTTAGGGCATCACCATCAGCATCACTGCCATTGAAGTTGCTACTGACAGTGGTTCTTTTTTGCAGTATTCAGCGAGGTGTTTTTCGAAAGACCTGAATTAATTATACAGAATTATTCTGATATATATGAGCAATTACGCCAATATTACCGTCTAGATACCATGAACCGACTAAATTAAGGCCCGCTTATTTTTAATTTATATGTTTATGGATAAAAAACGCTACCTTTTTTTTCCTATAGGAGTACTCTGTAAAAAAAACAACAATGCAACATTATATCGGGAGTTCTAACTATGGATAAAAATAGTGGTTTTCTGAAACGTTATAGTGGAGCCCAATGGTCGTTCTTTTGGGCGGGTATTACATTTGGTGTGGCGCAAATTGTTTACATGATTGGCCTCTGGGTAGAGAAAGTACAGGCAGGCAAGACACCTTCTCTTAAACCAATCACGGTGACTACTGATCTCGGTAAAATGTTCCGTAGCATGGAAGTTTCTTTTTATCGCTTATTCGATCTCCCCGATTTTCAACTTTACGGCAAGGCTATCGATGGAGTGGCCTCAACGGGTGGGGCATTTGTCCCCGGTATTGGCTGGCCAATTGTTGGCATGATCGTTGGTGGCTGGTTAGTTACACGGATGGAAAAAGAAAGTCGCGCTTGGGTATATTATCCACCTAAGGTTTTATTTATTTCTTTTATCGGAGGCATAGCCTTTAGTTATGGTACGCGCTTGGCGGGTGGTTGCACCTTGAATCATTTGATGGGAGGCATCCCTTTAATGAATATTCATTCATTTGTGACCGTATTTTTTATGGCCATTGGTGGCGCACTAGGATTTTACATACTAAGCCGCGTGGGAATGGCATCTTACTTCAAACATCAGGAAACACGTGCTTATGTTTGTGGTAATGACGCAGGAGAAGCTGCAACGTGTCCTCAAGGTAAAAAAGGCACAAGTAACCCACTTTACTGGATAGGCTTATTATTCGCGATATTCTTTATTGGCATTGCCTTCTATGGGGGCTTGTTTAACCCGGAAAGTCTGCAACATTTAAAGAATGGTGAGCTGGTTGCTTTTGGTAAATCAGTTGATAGCAAAGGCTGGTATTACGTTATCTTAACCTTAACCGCGGGTATTATTGGCGGTGTTGGTCTTGCTAAAAGCGGCATGGGTACTGAATGTGCACTGGTCTCTTGGGAAGCAGGCGGGATGATGAAAAAACATGATGGTCATTATGCAAAAATGGGTGTGCCACGTATTACTCGCACGTTGATGCGTAGTTATTTACCAATGATAGGTCTGATGGCGCATTGGGTTGTGATGCTTGGTTTTATCGTCATTGCTTGGGTTGCATTTGATGTCTCTCCTGGATTTTCTGGTGCTTTGAAATTCCAAACGACAGCAGGAAATTTAATAGGTGGCGTGTTGTTAGGGTTAGGGGCAGTGATGTTGATTGGTTGTGAGATTCGTTCTTACATGCGAATTGGCATGGGATATATTAATACGCTGGTAGGTTTTATGGGTTTTGCAATTGGTTATCTGCCATTCACGTTGAACTACGCTGCGCACAAAGAGTTTTTGTCTTCATCGGTGATGGTCGAAACTTACAAATGGTATGAATATATAGCGCCTAATAGTATTGCAGGACAGAAGGCAGTTTTGGCATTGTGGTGGGTAGTGCTACTAGTAGCTCTTATATACGTCATTAAGGTTGGTGCAAGAAATGTGGGTGCATCAAGTAGTAGCCTTGTCCACAAAAGCACTGAAGATGTTCAAAATGAGATCGATGAAAAAGGTAAGCAGCAAGGTGGCAATATTGATGGTGTAAGTGTGCCAGCCCCTGCCGCGGTTTAAATAGAAGAGGGGATCAGAGATTTATGCTCTGATCTCCAACCTCTTAATCACGTAAAAATGACTTTAATGTTCATTGTTGTTTTCTTCCATAATTTCTACAAACCCTAAGTCCTCCATGATGGTGTAGCTGGCAGGGAGTACCAGTAATGTAAGGAAGGTGGAGGCGATCATTCCGAAAATGACGCTGGTGACTAGCGGTATTAGGACCTGTGCTTGCAAGCTTGTTTCTAATAATAATGGGAACATACCGGCGACAGTTGTAACCGAGGTCAGAAAGATAGCGCGGAAGCGATCTCGTACGGCCTGCCCAGCGGCATCATGTAAAGTCATACCTTCACGGCTGCGAATTTTTACATATTCAACGAGCAAAATTGAATCGTTTACGACGATACCTGCGAGTGAAACGAAACCGACCATACTGGGTAGGCTGAGATCTAGACCCATGAGTAAATGCCCCCAAATTACCCCGATTAGAGCAAGAGGGATATTGATCAGTACAATAAGAGGTTCACGGTAATTACGGAAGGTCAGGCTTAATAATAGAAACACGCCCACTATGCCAGCAATAAACCCACTCAAGACGGATGTATTGGTTTCTTGTGAATTTTTGACCTCACCTTCCAAACTAAATACTAATCCAGGATAATCTTTTTGTAACTGGGGTAGGAAACGTTTTTTGGTGTCATTAATAATTTCTTTGGTATTAGCTATTTCACTATCAACATCTCCAGAGATAGTGACTGTACGTTGATGATTGACACGCACAATACGTGAAAATTCTCGTACTTCATTTATTTGTGCAATGGAGGCTAGTGGAATGGTTTCTCCTTGTTTTGAGAGTATTGCAAGGGTTTCAAAATCGCTCAGTGCGTTTCGCTGTTCGCTATCTAATTTTATGTTGACTTCATAGGCTTCACGGCCACTGTAGACATCACCGATTTTGCTACCTTGATAAGCTGCTCGTAGTTGTAATGAAAGTTGTTGTGCATCAAGTTCTGAGTTCAAAGCGCCTGGGTAGAGGCTAACGCTGAGCTGGGGTTTTCCTGGACGTAGATCATCTAGAATATTGGAGACGCCTGGATAACCTTTTAGCCAGTTTTGTAAGGCCCATGAGGCATGAGAAAGTTGCTGTGCATTTTTTCCTTGTAGACGAATCGAGATAGCTTGGCCTGCAGGTCCAAAGCTCGGTTCTTTATATTGAATAGAAATAGCGTCGGCAATCGTCGGTGTATTGTTTGACCATAACCGACGCAAATCGTGTAATGAATTATTACGGATTTCGGCATCGAGTAGATCAAGGCTAATAGTCGCAAGGTGTTTACCTTCTTCTCCAGCATCAGCATTTATGCCGTATGCAACTTGAATATTCTTGATTAGATCGGCTGATTCTTCTGGTGGTAATTGTTGTACGGATTTTTTTAAACTAGTAAGAAGTATTGATACAACTTCTTCTGTGCGTGAAAAAGGTGTGCCTTGCGGCATAATGATACGTGTATCAAGAAGGTCACCTTCAAGATCGGGGAAGGCTTTGAACTTAACGTACCCCCCTAGGATTAAACTAAAAGAGATAATAAAAATAGCGATAGTTCCACCGAGTACAGCATAGCGGTAATAGATTGCTATATCACCGATAACCCCCACACGATCGCGTAGTCGTGCGAAGCTAGCTTCAAAACGATGACGCCAGTTAGCGCGTTCCTTATCATGCTGGTGTTCCAGGGAATGCTTGAGGTGATGTGGTAAAATTAGGAAAGCTTCTACGAGGCTGATCGTGAGCACGCTAAGCAGCACAACCGGTAACACAGCCATAATCTGACCCATATCACCCTTTAAAAATAATAGACTGCCAAATAGTATTGCTGATGTTGCAAAGGATGAAAATACACCGCGCCCAACTTTATGGATGCCATCTATTGAGGCTTGTAATGGGGTTTTACCATTGCGATATTCAGACTCAATGCTTTCAGAGATCACAATGGCGTCATCCATTAATATACCAATAGCCATAAGCAACGCGACCATGGATATCATATTAATACTGATACCGAAGACGCTCATGAGCACTAGACCACCAATAAAGGAGATAGGTAAGCCGAGTGCAACCCAGAAGGTATAGCGCCAAGCAAAGAATACCAATAAGGCTAAGCTAGCAAGAAGTAGTCCTTGCCAACCATTTGTAAGCAATAACTTCATACGATCTTTTACAATAGAGGCAGTATCTTGAGTGATCACTAGTCGGGTGGTTGCTGGTAGGAGAAGATTTTCAGCCTTTACGAATTTTTCGACGGCATCGAATATGGTTAGTGAATCGTCAGTAAGATTTTTAGTTATTTTTAATATTGCAGCAGGTTTCCCATTCAGATCTGTACGAACTTCTTCATCTGTAAAATTATCGACAATACGTGCAATTTCGCCAAGTCGTAATTGAGCGCCATTGGTGTTATTGAGAATAATCAGATCGGCTAGTTCACTTACAGTACGTCGCTCATTTAGAAAACGGATTTGATAAGAAAGTTCATCGGTATCCATTGTTCCGGCAGGCATATCTATAGACTGGCTTTTAATGCGATTGGCTATATCTTCAATACTAAGTTTATATTGGCGTAAACTCTCGGGTTTAATCAATATACTGAGCTGATGTGTAGAAAAACCAGAGATAGTGACAATGGGTATTTCGGGTATGGCGAGCAACTGGTCACGGTAGTATTCTGCTAGCGCTTTCAATTCAGGTTGTGTTAGCTGAGCATTAATAGCAATACTGACTACGGGTTTTGTTCTTCCTAATTCTTCTACAATAGGTTCTTCTATATTGTCAGGGAAATCAGTAATACTATCTACGGCAGTATTTACGTCATCTAAGAATTTTTGGATATTGCCTTCTTCTTGCATGTCTAATGTTAAGATGCCAATGTTGTCACGGGCCTCACAACGCTGTTCTTCCATAAAACTGATGCCATCGGTTGCATCTTCTAGGCGGTTACAGATTCCTTCTTCTACCTCACTAGGACTAGCACCAAGATAAGGTACCGTCACTTTTACTTTGTTGGTAGCTATTTCCGGAAAACTTTCTTTGTTTAACGTAGGTAATACAAGTAACCCTGCAAGCAGGATGACAAACATCAAGATATTGGCGGCAGTTTGGTGACTGGCAAAATAGCGAATCATGGTTATTCTATTCCACTGGCACGTTTGGCTAATGATTTTTCATAATCGACGGCTGGAATAGGGGTTAGCGGCATGCCTTCAATGACAGGTAATAAATCATTAATTATAATTTGCTCACCTTCTTTAATTCCGCTACGCACGACAACAAGCTCGTCTTGTTGTTGCAGTATCTCAATTGTTTTTATAAGTAAGCGATTATCTTTGCCAACAACATAAACGCGACCGTAGTGCATTGATTTACGAGGAATTACAATGGCCTGTTGTTGGGGGGCATAGAGGTCTACTGCCATGAACATACCTTTTAGTAATGGTGGTCTGCGGCCGGGGATTATTTTTTCATAGGGTCGATCTATACCGACAACAATACCAACTGTGCGGCGGACAGGATCAATAGATTCACTGAAACGTAAAACATTGGCATCCCATGATGCATCAGGCATGTCACCTACAAGTTTTACTCGTGCCGATAGATTTAGGCGGGAGAGTAAATTACGATCGATGCCAGTAGAAGGGCTAGTAAATGCTTTACTATCTAAATGGTTGACCAGCGAACGCATATGCAAAATAGGCAACTGTGCATTGATTTCAACGGCATCAATATCGAGTGCTTCAAAGAGAGTAGTTCCGACATTGACAAATTGCTCTTTTTCAACAGATACTTTTCCAATACGTGCGCTGAAAGGTAAGGTGATCTCTGTTCGGCCTAGATTTGTCTGTTGCCCCTTGACCTGCTCTTTGGCGCGAAGAATTTGTGCTTGTACAGTATCCCTGCGACTTGCAAAGGTGTTGAGTTGCCCTTGTAACTCGGATACTTGTTGGCGAAGCTGAATAACTTTTTGTTCTTCGGCATCTAAAGTAGAACGTGCAATCAATTTACGATCCCAAATGCTGCGTATGCGTTCAAATTCTTTTTCACCTACAATTAAATTTTCCTTTGCTAATTTAAGGGAGCGGAGAGTTGTCTGCTTTTCTATTTCTAACTGTTTGAGTGAGGATTGACTGGCAGCTAAGTCTGCCTGAGTCTGTTTCAGGCTAACTTCATAATCTTGTGAATCAATGCGAATAACAACAGTGTTGGCACTGATGCTGTTACCTTGTTTAAGGTTTGGATGTATATAGCTGATTTTGCCGCGGACCTCGGCTAATGTTTGTAACGTGACAGTGGGTTCAACGTTACCATAAGCAGTTACTTTGGCACGGAATGGGATACGTTTTACGGTTATAGTTTCGACGCTTTTACTGAGCATCTCGGTACCGGCATGTTGTAAAGGTGTTCGAGTATTGATGAGAATTATTGCAATAAATAACCCCAAGCCAATAATCGCGAATAGAACAAAAGGTTTCTGCAAGTGTTTTATCATTGCCAGCTCACGTCATAGGTTATGGTTATTTAGATTAAGTTAATGTAACACAGAGAATAAGTTAGTTTACAGTGATGTATATCATTATTGTGTTCTACAATATCCGCCTCTAGTATGATTGCTAAATTGGCACTAATAATAGTGAAGGTTGTTAAGTAGATGAATAAATCAGATGTCAGTATTGGCCTAATTAACCCTAAGAGCCCGTACAATGTCAGTTCGATTATACGATCAGCAGGGAACTTCTCGGTGGATAATGTTTTTTATACAGGCAAGCGTTATCCGCGCGCTTTAATGCGTAATCCCAATCTACCTGATATGCACCGCAAGGTGGGGCAGGATATTACGCTTGCCGAAGTGAATTCATTACTGGACATAGTTACAGATGATATGAAATTAGTCTGTGTGGAGTTTGCGGAGAATGCGATAGCCTTACCTGTTTTTGAACATCCTGAAAACGCACTTTATATTTTTGGTCCCGAAGATGGCACCATGAGTCAGGAAATAATTGATTATGCAGATTCGGTTGTTTATGTGCCAACCACTAATAGTATGAATCTCGCTGCAACGGTGAATGTTGTCCTCTATGATCGATTAGCAAAATCATCTTTTCGTTCAGGAAGCAATGAGTTAATTCAGCAGAGTAGAGACATTAATAATAGTTTAAAGGTAAAATCTTAATTTACCGACGGCTTGGTTTTTTTCTACCTGTTGATTTCTTACGTGTACTGGTACGCGACTTTGTTGCGGGTTTACTACGCCCTTTAGTAATGTTCTTCTTCGTTGATTTTTTTATATTGGTTTTTTTCTTGGTAGTTGTTTTTTTGCCAGTACGTTTATCTTGTGCTGCTTGCTTCTTTTCCGCAGCATAACCGCGTGCACCTTCAGGACGACCACCGGTGCCGGCTGGTTGCCATGCAGGAACAAGGTGTTTTTTACCATTACCAATTAGATCAGTACGCCCCATACGTTTTAAAGCAGCACGTAGCATTGGCCAGTTTTCAGCATCATGGTAGCGTAAAAAAGCCTTATGGAGGCGACGGCGTTTGTCACCACGGACGACACTAACACGTTCAGAGTTTCTATCTATTTTCCGTAGCGGGTTCTTCGCAGTGTGATACATAGCCGAGGCAATGGCGAGTGGTGTTGGTAGAAATGCTTGAACCTGATCGGGGCGGAAATTATTTTCTTTAAGCCATAAAGCAAGGTTTAGCATGTCTTCATCTGTTGTACCGGGATGCGCAGAGATAAAATAAGGAATAAGATACTGTTCTTTACCTACTTGTGCAGAAAAATTTTCAAACATTTCTTTAAATTTATTATAGCTGCCAATACCCGGCTTCATCATTTTACTTAAAGGGCCTTGTTCGGTATGTTCAGGCGCAATTTTTAAATAACCACCAACATGGTGTTGCACAAGTTCTTTTACATACTCAGGATCTTGTACGGCAAGATCGTATCGTAGGCCTGAGGCAATAAAGATCTTTTTAATGCCTTTTAGCTTACGCGCACGTCGATAGAGATTTATTAATGGTTTGTGGTTTGTGTCAAGATTGCTACATATCCCTGGATAGACACAAGATAGGCGGCGGCACGAAGATTCAATATTTTCACTTTTACAAGCCAAACGATACATATTGGCAGTTGGACCGCCGAGATCAGAAATGTTACCGGTAAAGCCCGGGGTGGTATCACGAATTGTTTCTATTTCTTGAATAATGGAATCTTCGGACCGATTTTGAATAATGCGACCCTCATGTTCGGTGATAGAACAAAAGGTACAGCCACCAAAACAACCGCGCATAATATTGATTGAAAAACGAATCATCTCCCATGCGGGGAGTTTCGCCTCACCATAGGCAGGGTGTGGCAATCGTGTGTAAGGAAATTCAAATAGTCGATCCATTTCAGCAGTGGTGAGCGGAATTGGCGGTGGGTTTAACCAAACAGTGCGCTGCCCATGCACTTGCATGAGTGCGCGTGCGTTACCGGGGTTGGTTTCCATATGGAAGACGCGTGAAGCATGTGCATAAAGGACTTTATCGCCTGCAACTTGTTCAAAAGAAGGTAGCCGCAAAGCGGTTTTATCACGGTCTAGTTTTACGCGGCGCGCATCGAGCTCAACAATAACTTTAGTATCGTCAGCTGTTTCTGAGTTGGCTTGGTCGCAATTGGGTTCTTTTGCATAAGGGTCAGGGTGTTGCTCAATCTTACCGGGTTGATCAACATCAGTTGAGTTGACTACAGTCCAATCACTTGGTGCCGCTTTACACATATAAGCCGTACCACGTATGTTAGTGATATCACCAATAGCTTCACCGTTAGCAAGGCGATGTGCCACCTCAGTAATGGCGCGTTCAGCATTTCCGTAAATAAGAAGATCTGCTTTGGAATCAGGTAGAATGGATTTGCGGACTTTGCCAGACCAATGATCGTAATGTGCAATGCGTCGTAGGCTGGCTTCAATACCGCCAATAATAACCGGCACGCCTTTATAGGCTTCGCGCACGCGTTGGCTATAAACGACCACCGAACGATCTGGGCGTTTGCCGGCTTCGCCATTAGGTGTGTAAGCATCGTTATGACGCAAGCGTCGATCGGCGGTGTAGCGGTTTACCATTGAATCCATATTGCCGGCGGTAATACCAAAGAAGAGGTTGGGTTGACCCAATTCCATAAAGGCATTTTTATTTTGCCAAACGGGCTGCGAGATAATGCCCACTCGAAAGCCTTGTGATTCCAATAAACGGCCAATCATTGCCATACCAAAACTAGGGTGATCGACATAGGCATCGCCAGTGACAAGAATAATGTCGCAACTATCCCATCCCAGTTCATCCATTTCTGCCCGTGACATAGGCAATACAGGTGCAATACCAAAGCGTTTAGCCCAGTACTGGCGGTGCGAGAATAGATTGGCGGCTTTATGCATGTTGAAACGTCTTAAATGCTAAGGTATTACCCGAGTAAATTGCTCGAGCAATTATAGCGCATTTTGGCGATGAAAAAGACTTGCAAAATCAAGGTTGGGTAATCCATGCTGCAATGCGATCAATGACGGTTTTTTCTATGCCAAAAAAGCCATGTTCAGATAAGGGGCCACAAGAGCGGGACTGAGCTTGTTTGCCGCCGGATACGGCTACAAACTCAATACGAGATGCATTTTTTATCTTGGATGGTAATTGTTGTGCTGTATGGAAATCGCAAACAACACAGTCATCTTCGTCGTGATGCACGATTAAGGTAGGTACACGAATTTTTTCTAAATCCACATCACCGACGTAACCTGAATTTCTACCACCGGCTTCGACAACGGTTGCGGTTAAAACAATGCCATCGGGGCCATTTTCCTGTAAGCGAGCGGCAGCATTTGCGACAGAAATAGTACCTCGACTTGTACCGACAAGCCATAAGGGAACATCGGTGGTTTGGCGAAGTTTAGTGATAACCTTTTGTATATCTTGGGCGTGGGTTTTTGTTGCGCGCAAACCGAGTATGCCATCGACACTAGAAAAATCTGAGGGAGTGTCAATGACAACAGTAATAAAGTTTCTTTTAGCGAATAAGTCACGTGAACGGACTAAGAAATTTCGACTGGGTTGCTGAATACCCCATTTAGTAATATCAAGAAAACCACCATAACCAGCGAACAGAATGACGGTTGCAACGGGTTTTTCCGGAGTCAGTATTAAATAGGATTGAGTCACTCCTGGTCGAACAGTGACAACACCAACAGATTCGGTAAATGCCGCATGAGAGGGTGTTGTAGTAAGTAAAAGGACACTGGCAGAAAGAGCTAAAAGTATGAAGCGATAAATAGCCATTGTTAGCCTCGTATAATGTAATTTATATATTGGTATTATCAATAACATCACAAATATGGCAAAGTAAGTAAATGGTAACTGAATATATAGAATTGTTGCATATATAAGGTTAGATAGCATTGTATTACGAAGATGATGAAGGTGTTCTTATGGCATATACACGGGATAATTTATTTGAACTAGATCTATTGTTGCTTTTTGATTTATCGAGTAATCAAAAAGGGATTAAGATCCATAAGACGGCAGATGCGGAAAAGATTACAGCTGCAGAACGTTTATTCAAGAAGGGTTTTATTACTCAGGTTGATGGCGGCTATTTAACGACACTAGGCAGTGAGGCCGCTGAACAGGCGCAGTCCTTGTTTACAATGTTAAATGCACATAGCGGTGAGTAACTAGCGTAAGCCAACCAGACTAATAATTAATACCATGATGTCGGAGATGATTGGGCCGATGACTTGCCAAAGAAAGCCAGTGAGTATTAGTGCAATAAGAATAAACATGCCATAGGGTTCAACACGACTAACTGCATAGGCTATTCTGGGCGGTAACAAGCTAGTGGCAATACGGCCACCATCGGTTGGTGGAATCGGGATGAGATTGAATACCATTAATACCGTATTAATTAATATACCAAATAAGCCCATGTAGCTTAGCGGCATGCTGATAAGTTCCCAGCTCGCTGGCAATAGAGAAGCTAGTTTCATAACTAACCCCCAAGCAATAGCCATGAGCAAATTAGAAGCGGGTCCTGCGACAGCAACGAGAGCAATATCACGCTTGGGTTTTGTTAAGTTTTGCCAATTTATCGGTACGGGCTTAGCCCAACCAAAGGCAAAGCCAACAGTATAAATAAGTATTGCAGGAACAAGTACCGTACCGATAGGGTCGATATGTTTGAGCGGATTCAAGCTTAATCTGCCCATCATATAAGCAGTGCTATCCCCGAGGCGGTGCGCAATCCAGCCGTGAGCGATTTCATGCACAACAATGGCGAACAAGGTTGGAATGATCGCAATGGCAATAAGTTGGTAAGTGCTAAGTTCAGAAAACATAATATGTTGAGTATATCAGTAAGACGTTGGTTAGGCATAAGATATGGTTCCTTGAAAGAGAAGAATCAAGATATGTTTTGTAAGTTAATTAGTAATTATCAATTATTTGTTTTATGCATGTTTTTACCTGTGTTGGTAACGGCACAGGAAATTGTGGAGGTAGGTTCGTTTTCAAAGGCAGGCAGTGATGCTGTATTGCCAGAAGGTTGGGAGCCACTCTATTTTAGTAAAGATGTGCGTAAGTCTGAATACAGTTTGGTTGAGGATAATGGTGTATTGGTCGTGCGAGCCGAAAGCAAGGCTTCTGCTTCAGCAATGTTTTATCCTTTGAAAATCGATCTCAATAAGACACCTATAGTGCAATGGCGATGGAAGATAGAAAATATCTTAAAAAAAGGTGACGCCACACACAAAGATGGAGATGACTATGCAGCACGGTTATATATTATCTTTGACTATGATGTATCACGCTTATCCTGGTTGGAAAAATTGGAATACGAAACTTACTACTTAATTAATGGGCAGTATCCTCCTCTGGCGGCATTAAACTATCTGTGGGCAAATAAATTACCGGTAGACTCGTTAGTACCGAATATTTATTCGGAACGTGTACAGATGTTTGTCGTGCGCAGCGGCGATGAGGAAATAGGGAAATGGGTGATACAGGAGCGCAATATCTACGAAGATTATCTAAAAGCATTTGGTGAGCAGCCGCCTGCCATTTCAGGAATTGCGATTATGACAGACACCGATAACACCGGTGAGCAAGCAACAGCTTATTATGGTGATATTCGACTGTTATCCGTAGAGTAATGTGCAGCAGGTATTTGTATGGTAAATGTGGCATTGTTCGTTATGACTCGTCCATGCACCTAGATGGTATTTAAGCTGATTAAACTAGTGAATAAAGCTAATATGCTAATGAATCGTTGAGTATTCATGGTTCATTTCATTCTTATTCAAATCGCCCAAGTTTCCGTGAGCCCTGACTATGGAATACCTGATGATATATACTAAAAAGCGGTGGTAGAACCATTTACCACATAAACTGGCTATCTAATATCAAAGGAGGATAGCGTCATGGATCATGTGACACCAAAGCTAAATATTTTATTCAGTAGTATTATTCTCATGATGTTGCCGGCAGTGGCTCATGCTGAGTCTCCAGAGACTGTTCCCAGTTATTCTGTCACCCTTGAAAAGATACAGGCGAAGAAAGCTGCGAAAGCGAAGAAGTCGAAAGCGGGCAAAGCAAAGTTTACGCCTGAAGATAAAGCAGTGATGGAACATTCAGCCGAGGCCTTGGCTAAAAGCATGCCTAATCCAGGTTTAAAAGTGGGTGACAGGGCTCCTGATTTCATACTACCAAATGCCTTTGGAAAATCCATTTCGTTATATGAAGAGCTGAAAAAGGGACCGGTAGTATTGGTTTTTTATCGGGGAGCATGGTGCCCATTCTGTAATCTCCATCTTAATATATTGAAACAGGCACAGCCGAAGTTTGAACAATATGGTGCGCAGTTAATAACGGTTACGCCACAAAAACCAGATCGCTCAGCGGCCCAGATTAAGAAGAAAAAATATACTTTTGAGGTATTAAGTGATCTGGATAGTTCGGTAATGAAAGCCTATAAACTTTTTTTCAAAATTGATGCAGAGTTGAATAAGGTTTATATGAAATTGGGTCTAGATATTGCTGCATTTAACGGCCCTGGTCGCACAGAGTTACCCGTACCCGGAAGTTTTGTTATTGATAAACAGGGAATAGTGCAGGCTATGCATGCTGATGTGGATTACAAACAACGCATGGAACCATCAGATATTATTAAAGCTCTACAGAAATTATAAAGTTGTAGTCTATTGTATTAATGAATCATTGCGCGCGCTATTTTCTTTATACATATTGTCGTTAACAACTAAGTTTTTTGAACCTACTGCCGCCCCGAGTTCTGAACGATAAGATTATTTATTCCTTATGCGAATAAGTAATATGCATATCCTACCTGTTATAACTCAAATTAGATTTAAGTAGCATCGTATGTATTCAATAATACAGGATGGCATTATGAACGAGAAAATAGAACAAATGGTTGATCAAAATGAACTACGCACTCATCAAGTATTAGTCATGACGGTGTTATTGATAGGCTTTATTACCGATCGTTGGGAATTGGTTGCGTTTCAGGCACTTATATTTTTATTTACATTCTTGCTTCCAGTTATAAGCCCCTATGTGCTGGTTTATAAAGTGGTATTAAAACCTTTGGGACTGATTAAACCCGATCTTAGAATCGATGTTCCTCAGGCTCATCGCTTCGCCATGAGTATCGGTTTCCTCGTTACTGGCGGTGCCAGTTATCTGATTTATAGCGGCAATACTGTATTGGGATGGGGACTGGTTTGGCTAGTATTAGTCCTAGGAGCAATTGCTTTTGCTGGTTGGTGCGCAGGTTGCTTTTCATACTTTATGCTGAACCGTTTAGGACTCGGCGGGTTTTTTAAGCATGGTTCGATTAATGGCAATTTCCCGGGGGCACGGCCAGGCAAATAGGCCGCCGACAGGTTACACAGATGCTAGATCGAATCTTTATAGCTCTAGTAATTATTATTCTGCTACTTCTGTTGTTTAAATTGTTTCGTGCCAGACAGTTGCGTAGGGCTCAACGTGCATCAGCTAGCTTAACACCGCCTAATTCGAGCCAGATACTCTACTTCTCGTCTGCTGTTTGCCCTCAGTGTTCGGGGCAGGAGAAGATATTGAACCAGATCTGTGAAAGTTCAGAATTTCAGGATGTGATGTTGAAGAAATATTCTGTTGATGTAACCCCAGAGCTTGCTGAGCAATGGGGGGTTAAGACCTTGCCCACAACGATTCTGTTATCTCGTTCAGGGACAGTTAAACAGGTAAATAACGGTCTGGTTTCTGGTGCCATTATGCTTTCACAACTGCGTGAATTAGAAGTCGATAATGCTGGCGTAACGATTTAACAAGCGCCGGTTGGCCTAACGCTTAGTGGCAGTAACCAGAAAGACAGGATAATCCTTTGTCTCACCATTGATTGTATGTGCAGTGGAAAATTGAATTTTTTCAAATTCATTACTTTCTAAAATTGTTTGTAGCTCATCGCGTTCAAAGCCTGAATGAAAGACACCTTCAGTATTTTCAGGATGAAAGCTACCATCTTCTTTATCAAGATCAGCTAGCGCAACAATACCGCCAGACTTTAAATATTTGGAAAATATTCCGATTATTTCATTTGTATCTGCTATGTGATGCAAGGCCATCGCACTCATGATTAAATCAAAATCGGCATCTATCGGATTGTTAATGATATCCTGGCAAACAGCTTCAACTTTGCCGTGTAGCTCTGGTTTGGCTATAAGCTTTTCCAGCATTGCCTGGGAGATATCCACGGCAATGATTTTATTAACCAAAGGTGCGATATGCGAGCTAATCAATCCGGTACCGGCACCAAAGTCCATTACATCCATCTTCCCATGAAGGGGTATTTTCTCTAGCATTGAAAAGCCTATGGCCGATGAAAGTTTTTTGATCATATCATTGGTATCAAAGTCTTTAGCTTTTTCATCAAATAAGTCTGACATCTGGTTATCCTCTGGAATTTTTTATTAATTAAGTAATTTAATAGTGGCGGCTATATGAGCCTAATTATACGGTAAGCATTTCACTGCAAGCCTGATGTCTGTAAAATTTGTAATTACAGATTTTCAAGAATTCCTTTAAATGTTAATTTAATTTTAGCGGCAAGTGTTGTGATGGCAATATTGTCGACTGAACTAAATAACCATACAGGATCAATCATAGTAACCTCAACATGGTTGTCATTTAATTCATGAAGTACAATACTGAAAGGAAGTAGAACACCCAATTTAGGATCACTAGTGAATATCTGATAGCCAACCTTGGGTGTGTTGGTTCCAATGATTTGAATTTGAGGCAGGTCAACATTGAGTTTATTTTTTAATGCACCTTGAACATTTATCTCGGTGGCAATTAAATAGTCTTCAGCATGCAAAGCTTCTTTTAGCTTAGACAAAATGATATCAAATGAATTATTGATACTGCGAGTTAAATAAATAGACACTGTTATCTCCTGTATTAGTTTAATATTTAGATAAGGTGAAGGAACTAGAGAGGGTGGGAGGTGATGCTGTGTATCTCCAGCCCCTTCTTATTCTTAGGTCAGTAATTGATGGGCTAAAACAAAGCACGCAATAACACCGACAAAGTAAGCAATAAATCGTATATAGGGTGTATTTAAAATATAAAATGGCGCGTGAGCGATTCTTGCCCAAAAATAAGTTGCACTGGCCATAGAAGTGATCTCATTGCTTGAGTTGCTAATAATGACCGCAAGCACAAGCGGCGCAAACACTACTAAATTTTCAATTGCATTCATGTGCGCGCGATATGCGCGATGTGCCCATGCTTGCTCAAACGGATCATCGCCCGGTAATGGCTTCGTCAGTAAACGCAAGAAGCCAAGTCGCTTAATTCTCACAAAGGCATAGGGCGCGACTAATAACAGGGTGAAGCTTGCAGTAAGCGTAAGCCAATAGAGCTCATTTGCTAAAGGCATGATCGGTTTCCTGTTCGTATGTAGTATTAGTCGTGGTCGCGGGTGAGGTAGTTTGCTGATCAATATCGCTATCTTGAACACCACCAAGCAGTGCTCCGATCACGATTACAATAAAACCTAAACCATATGGATCAATGGTTCCTTGTTGTGTTTTTCTCATATTAGTTGCCTCATGTATGTAGTGATGTTGAGACAAATATTAATTCATGCTTATTAACTTGATAATAATGCATATATGACTATTATTTATTCCTTTATAGAATGAATGGATGGTGAGTAATGGATAGAATTGTTGCTATGCAGTTGTTTCGGCGGGTGGTTGAGACAGGGAGCTTTTCTGCTGTATCTCGTGAAATGCAACTTGCTCAGCCAACTGTCAGTAAACAGATTGCGAGTCTTGAAAAATATTTGCAGATTAAATTGCTGAACAGAAGTACTCGGCAATTGAACTTAACTGACGCGGGTCAGCGTTATTACCAACGTTGTTGCCAGATATTGGATGAAGTCACTGACATCGAGGCAGAGTTACAGCAGCAACAAGATGCAGCTATTGGCACATTACGTATTAGTGTACCGATTGCTGCTGGCCGTATGAAAATTCTCCCTTGTCTCTGGCAGTTTTATGAACAGCATCCAGAATTGAAGCTAGATATACATTTTGATGATCACTATATCGATCTTGTAAAAGAAGGTATTGATGTTGCTATTCGAATTGGTGATTTATCTGATTCTTCACTTATTGCAAAAAAGATGAGAACGGTTCCGCGTTACACAGTTGCTAGCCCAGAGTATTTAGAGCGTTATGGGGAACCGCGAGACCTGCAGGACTTAGAGCGGCATGACTGTATTGTGTATAGCTTGTTATCGACCCGTAATGAATGGCACTTTAATCACCAAGATACGAAAGAAAAAACTATGGTGCACGGGCGATTTTCTTCGAATAGCCCAGATGCTATTCGGCAAGCAGCTCTGGAAGGGAAAGGTATTGCGGTTATCCTTGGCTGGTTAGTTGAAGAAGATATTGCAGAAGGCCATTTAAAGGTCATTTTAAAAGATTACACACCTACGTCATTAGACTTGAATGCAATATACCCTGAGCGTCGGTTCATGCCAGCTAAAGTGAGTTTGTTGCTTGATTATCTACAAGCAGAGTTATAGCTTAGTAAAATTAAATAACGTAGTAAAAATACAATGGGATAGCATGTTATGCTATTTGATAGCCAAAGGCATGGAGACCTGCGATGAAAAAGTTAAAAAATGAAAACGAGCTAGTAAAAAAAGCGATTGCAGCAGGTGTAAAATATGGGGAAGAACGTGGAGTAGTTAAATTTGAGCCAACAGATTCAGCAAGCGAAAAAATTGAGTATATTTACCGCCTACTTTGTCACGACAAAATAATTACACCATTGCCAGAGGATCAAGTTTCGCAAAAATCAATGAAACATCGCTTGGCAATATGGGCATCAAAATTAAAATAAATAATTATTAAATGAGAGGATAGTAAGAAATGAGAGTAATATTATTGTTATTTTTGTGTGTGCTTTCGCTTTCAGGTTGTGCACTACAAGCTGAAAAGTATGAAATCGGCGCTGAAAATATTCAGATCCTAAAAAGAAGTTTAAAATCGGATGTTGCGGTTGGTAAATTTGCAGTTGACGGAAAGAATAAAGATAAAATTAACAATCTAACTTTCCGCGGCTCAACATTTGTATCGCCATACAATGGGTCTTATGGTGATTATCTTCAGGCTGCTCTCACAGAAGATTTAAAGCAAGCATCACGCTATTCAGCTAAAAGCGCAATTAAAGTGTCGGGTGTGTTATTAAAGAATGAATTTGATGCATCAGGTGTGAGTGTTGGTACGGCTAGTATTGCAGCGCGTATTATTGTTAATAACTCAGGAATCGAGAAATACAATAAAGTTGTGAGTTATGCGCATGAGTGGGAGTCATATTTCGCAGCTTTTTCGGCATTACCAGCTGCAAAAATAGCCTATGTTGATGTGTATAGAAATTTATTGAAAAAAATATATTCAGATAAAGACTTTATTAACGCTTGTAAATAACATGACGAATGGAAAAAACAATGAAAAGAATTAAATTATTATTGGTCGTTCTACCATTATTGGTAATGGTAGGTTGTGCTCATCCAATGGTTATTTCACCACGCGTAGAAGAACTGCCAGTGGAAAATAAAGTAAAGGTTGATAAGGTCGTTGGTTATTATATCTCAGCGGCAAATCTGGCGCTTAACGTTGAATCGCCAGGTGGTGGAGGTGACCGTTTGGCTTATCATCCATATAAAGATATTGAAGGTGCGCTGAGTAAGATATTATTTAATATATATAAGGATGTTTATAAATTAAAATCTAAGACCGACCCAAAAGAGTTATCTGAAAAAAAGGTGACATATGTGTTTGTGCCAAAGGTCAGCACAACATCATCATCACCAAGTCCATTTACATGGCCACCTACTGATTTCAGTGTTACGTTGGATGTTCATGCGCTAGATAGCAGTGGAAAGCAGTTGTGGTCAAGTGAGGTAAGAGGTGAAGGGCATGCTGAATATGAGCAATTCAAAGATGATTTTCAGTTAGCGGCAAGGCTTGCAAGTAAGGATGCTTTCATTAAGCTGCAGAAAGAAATAGAAAAGAGCAACGCACTTCGTTAGAAGTTGAGCTATGAATAAAAAGGGCGCAATGAATAATCTTTGCGCCCTTTTTAGTGCCTAATTAGCCGTTTTACTATCTATTACCTGAGCTCTTTTGCCTATTACGGTGACCCCTAGGATTTGAACGATTTCCACTGCGGCCAGAAGCAGAGCGACCTTTCCCATCAGGCCGACGAGATCCGCGTTTTTGATTGCCTCGGCCATTGCGAATAGGTTCTGGTTTGATTGATGGATCCGGTTCATAGCCTTCAAAAGTAACCTGAGGAATTTCTTTTTTGATCAAGCGTTCGATGTCTTTTAATAGTTTCAACTCATCAATACAAACCAAGGACATTGCTTCGCCTTCGTTGCCCGCACGGCCGGTACGACCAATACGGTGCACGTAATCTTCAGCAACATTGGGTAGCTCAAAGTTAACGACGTGTGGCAGCTGATCAATATCCAGGCCACGTGCGGCAATATCAGTTGCAACCAGTACGCGTATTTGGCCAGATTTAAAATCAGCCAATGCACGGGTGCGGGCACCCTGGCTCTTGTTACCATGGATAGCGGCGGCGGTGATGCCATCTTTACCCAGTTGTTCAGCTAATCGATTTGCGCCGTGTTTGGTGCGGGTGAAAACCAATACTTGTTGCCATTCGTTGCCACCGATCAAAGCAGATAATAATTCACGCTTACGTTTTTTATCAACTGGGTGGACGACCTGTTTAACGGTATCTGTTGCTGCATTTTGTCGTGCTACTTCAATCAAAGCAGGATCTGTCATCAAACCATTAGCCAGTTGCTTAATGTCATTCGAAAAGGTAGCCGAGAAAAGTAATACCTGTTTATGTTTTGGCACGATATTAAGCACTTTACGAATATCGTGAATGAAACCCATATCAAGCATACGATCGGCTTCATCGAGTACAAGGATATCAATCTTGGACAAATCAATGGAGCGTTGGCCAACGTGGTCGAGTAAGCGCCCTGGTGTTGCAATAACAATATCGACACCTTTAACCAGTTTTTGTTTTTGCGGATTAATACTCACACCGCCAAAAATGACTGCTGATTTTAAAGGCAGGTGACGACCATAGGTTTGTACGCTTTCATGGACTTGTGCTGCCAGCTCGCGCGTTGGGGTTAATATGAGCGCACGAACAGGACGACGACCTTTACCTGTATGGGTGTTTTCCATAAGTCGTTGCAACAAAGGTAAAGTAAAGCCTGCAGTTTTACCTGTGCCGGTTTGTGCACCACCCATTAAATCACGCCCTTCAAGTACGAGAGGGATCGCTTGTTGCTGAATAGGGGTGGGTTCGCTATAGCCTTTATCGGTTACAGCACGGAGTAAATCGGCCGATAGACCGAGAGATTCAAATGACATCGTGTGTTTGCCCTTAGAGGGTTTGGGTTACCGCCTGCCCAGGCCAGTGGCGTGAGACAGTCCAGGAGGGAACAATTTCAATTGTATTCGAGAGACTTACCATTGATGGAGTCCGCGAAGCGAGACACAGACTGAAGTGTGTCATGTATAAATTCGGCCGCAAGTATAGCAGGATTCAACTGTTCTGAGAAATTAGATATAAGCTTGTCTCAGAGCGTATGTTTGGATACGTTGACATCACTAATTTTACTGTGGTTATGCATGTTTACATTGGATAAATTAACAATAAATAGCGTATTCTGCATAGCGTTGTTGTGGGCTAACGGATAGGTTAAAAATTAAAGGGATATTTATTGAGAACAACAAGCGAGCATAATGAATAAAAAAACTTGAATGAGAGAAATATAATGAAAAAAATATTGATAACTCTTTCTGGCATACTAATTATTTTGACTCTTGCCGGATGTTCTACAACCGTATCTAGAAAATCTGCTCAGGGTGAACATAAACAGGTTGTAGATATTGCAAAGTCATCATCAAGTTTGCGAGATCTTCCTGTCTATGACCACCATAAAATATGTGAGAGTTTAGTAAAACTACGTGAATTCACATCATTTTTTATTTGTCATGATGAACTCTCAGAGCGTGTAGCTAAAGATGATGGTTACCTTGAATTTAAATATGCATCCGGCTTAACGTTTCGACGTACTTTTTTTAATAAGGCCTGGTCTGAGTTCACGTTAGAGGTCATGTTATCAGAAGCATACTTAGCGTTAGGGCAGTATGATGATGTGGTTATTCATGCCAAGAAAGCAATCAAATTAACTGAAAACAATATCTTTCAGAATAGAGGGGAGGAAGAAGCCAGCGGCGGAATAAAGGCGCTGCGGAGCCTTGTTACCTTAGGGCAAGATGTAGAATTGGCTAAAGATATAACAAAGACCTCGGCAATGACGCCGATGGGGCATTTAGCGCTAGCCTATATTGGCCAGGGACATCCAGAATTAGCAGAGCCCTATGCGCAACGTATAGCAGCAATTAATACAGGCGGGCTTGCTACCAGGGCAAGGGATGTAGAAAAAAAAGCAATTGTTGCGAGAATCTATTTTTCAGATAAGCAATATGCTAAAGCGCTTGATGCGATGAATGCTAAGTCAGAAGTTGGTCTTGGTGGTTTGTTCTTCGATAGTTTAACAACAGTTAACTATGTAAATCCGGCCAATTACATTATGGCACCGCTATACTTTGGATCGGCGAGTATTCATGATTTGCACTATATCTACCAATTTGAATCTCAATTCATGTTATATCGCTGCCAATTAGAAGTGGGTAAGTTGCAAGAGGCGAAACGAGGATATGATGAGGCATTAGCAGAACCGAGACTATCTGGCTTTGGCCGAATGTATTATTTAGTTTTATATGATCGTGGGCGAATTGCATTAAAAGAGGGAGACACAAAGGGCGCAGCCGAATATTTTGAACGAGCTGTTGATGTTATTGAATCACAACGCTCTTCTATTAACTTAGAACGTTTCAAGATTGGTTTTGCAGGAGACAAACAAGCTGTTTATAGCAGTATGGTCGAGACCTTGATTAAACTTGGTCGTACAGGTAAAGCACTGGAGTATGCTGAACGAGGTAAGGCACGGGCGCTGGTTGATTTACTTGCGTATCGAAAAGATTTTAGTTCAAATGCTCAACCTGCACGTACCCGTGAATTACTTAAAGAACTTGAAGAACTAGAACAGAAAAGTCTGGCAACAACTAGTAAAAGTAAAGGCGCAGCAACGCGAACTGTTGGAGGAACACGCGCGGCAATTAAAGCGCTGAATCCTGAGCTGGCCTCGTTAGTTACTGTATCATCACTTTCATTTAAACAGATTCAATCAGGTCTGAAGAAAGATGAAGCGCTTTTAGAATATTTCTATCAAGACGGTAGCGATTTATTTGCCTTTGTAGTGACTTCAGAAAAAGTGGATGTCTTTACATTGTCAGGTAAAGATCTGAAGCAAGCTGTGCAGAAGTTTCGTACGGCAATAAATACATATCCAGGAAATAGTTGGGAGAAAGATTCAGAAGCGCTTTATGCCCGTTTAATTTCACCATTGTATACAGCCATTAAAAATAAGAAACATTTAACGATTGTTCCTCACGGTGTGCTGCATTATTTACCTTTTAATGCCTTACGGGAAGGTCGCTTCTTGATTGAAAAGCATTCGATTCGATTATTACCTTCGGCTTCTATATTGCAATTTTTGGATAAGAAAAACCGTCCTAGCAGTAACCTACTTGTACTGGGAAATCCTGATCTAAATGACCCTAATATGGATTTACCCGGTGCAGAAAGCGAAGCAAGGGCTATTGCCAAGAGCTGGTCTGATTCAAAAGTAATTTTACGTAAGAATGCATCAGAAACAGTATTTAAAAAAGTGGGTGGGCAGTTCCGTTATATTCATTTAGCAAGTCATGGGGAATTTACACCTGACGAGCCTCATAACTCACGTATGTTACTAAGCGCTGATGCCGGTAATGATGGTAACTTGACCATTTCTGAGATTTACGATCTGAATCTCAATGCAGATATGGTTACGCTATCAGCCTGCCAGACTGGTCTGGGTGATGTGAAGAATGGTGATGATGTGGTGGGATTAAATCGTGGTTTCTTATATGCAGGAGCCAAGTCGATTGTTGCTAGTCTTTGGAGCGTGCCAGATGAATCAACACGGTTGTTAATGACCGAGTTCTATAACAATCTTAAGAAATCGGATAAGCGTAGTTCGATGCAACGAGCACAGATTAAAGGAATCAAAAAGTATAAACACCCGATTGCGTGGGCGGCTTTTCAGATGACTGGTGGGATTTAAATGATTAGAAAAAGGCCGTCCTTGGCAATGGGAGTCTAAAAAAACAGCTACTGACAATAGCCAGTAGCTGTTACCAATGGAGTTTTAAGAAAACACGCCTTGGTGCTCAATATTAAAAGTCTTTAGCAGATAATTAAATGAACGGTTGTTGGTTGCCTGTGCCGCAGCATCAAAAATTTCATGATCGCTCCAACCCTGTGCGTGTGCGGCATCGATATCGGCCTTGCTGACGCTGTCAGGGTCGTTGACAGTGCGTAAAGCAATATCTAACAAAATGTATTCATTGTCTGCCACTGGTGCTATGGCGAGATTACTGCGCGCCTCGCGAGCGACATTGATATCAACTCCCATTTGATCGAGAAAGCCTTCATTCATATCAATGCAAAATTGGCATTTTGCTTTAGATGAAACTAGGTATCTGATCATGGTTGTTAGAATAGGTGATAACTTGGTTCCTTCGCGGAAATAGCCAACATTGGTGAAGAAGGTCTCCAGTAGCGTTGGGCTAAGGCTAAATAGGCGTAAGCCATCAGGCACAAAGCCAAGATATTCTTCGGCCATGTTAAAAATTGCCTCGACGCGTTGCTCTTCACCTTTAGGTGCAACAGGTGAAAGAAGGACTTGTTGATTGATAACTTCGTTGCTTGCTGTGCTCATGGTCGTTCTCCTTGGGTAATAAAAAAGACCAGTAGTAGACCGGTCGGTTTAGTGATATTGAAAAAATAATCCACATTATTCATATATCTCAGTGCTTAATTAGGTTTTGGGTAAATGCGAATATTGGCCATCGCGGGCGAAAGCTGGCGAAGTAAATCCGTATCATTTCGTGTTTTCGCGAGCAGGATAATCCCTTCAAGATAGGCGTACATTGCGTCTGCTGTTGCGGTGACATCAATGCCGATAAGTTGTTCATCTTGTGTATCGACCCCGCGTTGCAAACAATCACGAAGGCTTTGCATGCTACGGTCAAAAATATTATCCATCTTTTTTCGCATTTCGTCATCTTGACTCGACAGTTCCAATGCAATATTACCAAAGGGGCAACCAAGCACATTGCCGGTGGATGCTTTTACATCGTGTTGAAATTGATAAATACGTTCAGCAAAAAGCCTAATTTCATCGAGCGGGGTATGTTTGCCAGTAAAGACGGTATCGAGAATGTTTTCTTTGTATTCGCAAAACTTTTCTTCAAAGACGGCGATGGCGAGTTCTTGTTTGCTTTTATAAAAGTGGTAGAAGCTGCCTTTTTTTACATCCGCTTTCTCACAGATCGCAGCAACACCGACCTCGGCATAACTTTGTGCATACATCAGCTCAAAGGCTGATTCGAGAATGCGTTGTTGTGTTGTTTGTTCTTGAGCCATGTACAAAATATAGTTGACCGGTCGGTAAATTGCAAGTATTATTTTGTTTCTGACATATATTTTCATCATATTAACTGTAATTTATTGTAATTATTACGATATTTAGTGAGTAATCCAGGCTTATTTATGAATACCTTCCGTCGCAATGTCCCACTTCTGGCTATTAGTCAGGCTTTAATGATGAGTAGCATGAGTCTGCTCTTAACTACAACGGCTTTAGTTGGCCTTGATATGGCACCAGACAAGGCATTAGCGACTTTGCCGATTGCGGTGATATTTATTGCGGTGATGTTGACTAGTATTCCTGCGGCGATGTTAATGGAACGTGTTGGGCGTAAACCGGCTTTTATGTTTTCAACGTTTTTTGGCATGGCAGGCGGGTTGTTGGCAACGGTCGCTATTTTTCAGCAAAACTTTTGGTTATTTGTTACCAGCGGTATTTTAGTCGGCATGTTTAATGCCTTTGGTAATTACTTTCGTTTTGCGGCAGCGGATATCGTTGAACCTAGTTTAAAGAGTAAAGCTATTTCAGCGGTTCTTATCGGCGGCGTAGTTGCAGCAATTGTGGGGCCAAATCTGGCGAATCTTACTCGCGATTCCTTTTCAGATTTTACATTTGCCGGTAGTTATATCTCGATTATCGTGTTGTATTTTATTGCTTTCATCACGTTAAGCTTTCTGAAATTACCTCATGTTCACCACTCAGAAAGAGTCAAAGATACAAGCGTTGCAAGGCCTTTATTCGTTATCGCAATGCAGCCTAAGTTTGTCGTTGCCTTGTTATGTGCAATGTTAGGCTATGGTGTGATGTCGTTTGTAATGACAGCTACACCGCTTGCAATGCATGGGCATGCACATAGTTTTGCTGATACCTCATTTGTTATTTCATGGCATGTGTTGGGAATGTATGCGCCTTCATTTTTTACTGGACACTTGATACAACGTTATGGTGTTTTGAAGATTATGTTTATCGGTGGCTTGCTTGCCGTGGGCTGTGTGGTTGCTAATTTATTAGGTAATAGCGTGACTCATTACTGGGTTGGTTTGATCTTACTAGGCGTGAGCTGGAACTTTTTGTTTATAGGCGGTACAACGCTGTTAACCGAAACATACCGTCCTGAAGAGCGTGGCAAGGCTCAAGCATTGAATGACTTTGTTATATTTACAACCGTTGCTGTTGCATCATTAACGGCAGGTGCACTGCAACATAACTTTGGTTGGCAGATGGTTAACCTAGGCGTTCTCCCACTGATTGCCGTGATTTTACTGAGTATTCTTTGGCTTGGAATAAAGTTTAAAAAAAACAAAGTTAAAGATAAATAAGCAATAATTATTCAATTATGACGTTTCAAGTTCGCTGCTTTTGACTTAGTATGATGCTGCCATTAGAGCATTTAGTACTAATAAAAAAGGAGCAGTAACATGAACGGAAAATTTGTAATTGGTTTATCCCTCTTGGTTGTCAGTCAGGCACTTGCCGCAGCAGATTTATATGTCAGTACCAATGGCAATAGTCTAGATTGTTTTGAGTCAAATCCTTGTGGAAGCATTCAACAAGCAGTCGATGTATCTTCTAGTGGAGATGAAATTCATGTCGCGGCAGGTACCTATTTTGAAAATGTGAGTATTGGTGGTCCGCGGGACCCAAATGCAAAACCAAACATTACTATTTCTGGTGAAGGTGATGATGAAACCATCGTAGTATCAAACGGTGGTAAAGGGATGCGTCCAGCCGGTGTGTTGGCGGATATCGTTTTTGATATTTGGTCGGCTAATGTCACGATTGAAAAATTACGTATTGTGCATCCAGAAGCGGTGGCCACAAAACGTGACATGGGTGTTTTTGTTGGCCCGCCAGCAGTTAATGTAACACTGAAAAAATGCACGATTGAACGCAAACGTTTGGGTAGTGGTCTCGAGCTTGAGCCTACAAGACCGGGTTCGCGTGGTATTTTAGTTTTCCGTGCAGCAGGTTCAGTGATTACCAAGAATAATTTTAAAGGTAATTACGAAGATCATATCCATATGCCAACCCGGAATACTGAAATCACTAAAAATACGGTTGAGGATGCAACACGTTTAGGTATTGTTATTATTCAAGAAAACCCAACAAGTGATGCAACTGGTTCGCTTATCGCAAAGAATGAGGTTGAAGGTAGCGGTGGTGATGGTATTCAAATCCAAGGTGATGGCAATATTATAGTTAAGAATGAAGTTGAAGGCTCTGGTGGCGCAGGCATAAAGCTATGTGGCATTGATGAAGTGGGGGATTGTGTTAACCCATTTGATGCATGGTCTGAAGCGAGTGGTAATACCGTGAGCGATAACGAGTTAGAAGATAATGCAGCAGGTATTATTGATAATGGTAGTGGTAATATTATTAGCGATTAAGGTTTTATAAAATAGGCCGGAGCATATAACTCCGGCTAATTTTTTTTAATGCATGAACTAGAGCGGCGCGTAATTGGTTCGCAGAATGGGTATGTTGCAACGGTCAAGTAGCACCTGACGAATAGCAATGAGTGCCAGTATGCCAAGTACGGTATAGCTCACACTGAAAATTAATAAAGAAGCAATCACTTGTTGACTGGATTCGGTAGTTACTGTTTGTGCTGTTCTGATAAGTCCATAGACAGTCCAAGGTTGTCTTCCAGCCTCTGCAGCTGACCAACCAGCAATAACAGCAATTAAACCAGCTGGCGTAGTTAGCATTGTTAATCTTAAGTACCAGCGTTTTGTTTCTATATCATGACGTTTGCGTAACCACACACCAATCATCGCGGTGAATAACATCAAAATAGCCATTGCGATCATGATACGGAATGAATAAAACGTAACACTGATATTAGGGCGATCTTTAGGAGGGAGTTCTTTGATCCCTTTAATTTCTCCGTTAGGATCATGTTTCAGTACGAGGCTAAGAGCATAGGGGATCTCGAATTCATAATGGTTGGTTTCATTTTTAGCGTCAGGAATAGCAAATACTTTAAACCCAGCGCCTTTTTCAGTTTCCCATTGTCCTTCTAATGCAGCCACTTTCATCGGTTGGTGTTGAAATACATCAAGCCCATGCAGATCACCAATAATAAATTGTGCAATTGAAAAGAATAATGCCGCATTGATCCCAATCTGCATTCCTTTCCGTGCAACCTTATCACCTTTGTTGCGTAATAGACGATAGGCAGAAAGCCCCATAATAAAAAAGCTACTGGCCATGAGCCCTGCCGTGATCATATGTAGATAGCGAAGAGGGAAAGAGGGGTTAAATAAGACCTGCATATATGAGAACACCTCGGCATGATCGCCATTCCAAGTAAAGCCTGCGGGGGTGTTCATCCATGAGTTACGACTAACAACAAAGAAAGCGGTAAGGAAAATACCAACGGTAAATAATAATGTAGCAGCAAATCGTCCATAAGAACGTTGGCTGCGGGTACAGAGAAGCATTACGCCGATACAACCACCTTCTAATAAAGTCGCAAAGATCAATTCGTAATTTCTGAAAGGCACCAAGGTATCTTCGAGCCTGCGATAGAACCCGCCGAAAAGGTTATCAAGCTGAGCAGAGAGGGCGACCCCAGTGATAGCAGCGACAACATAAATGATTAATAGCAGGCGTAACCAGAGATTATAACTATTAAGGTAGACGGTATCGTCGGTTTTTAGCCATCGCCAATAAAGGTAACAAAGATATACTGATAGCCCGATCAATAGTGTCGGAAAGATAATGTGAAATCCTGCCGTCAAGCCAAATTGCAGACGAGTGAGGTTGGTCACCAGTTCCATGGTAATTACTCCAGTTATTATAAATTATTTTATACAGAGTCTAAAAGGTGACGAGGAAAGTCATCATTGTTTTTAGAGAAAGGTACACTGCGACAAAGGCAGTGACAGATAAAATATAGAGTCCGATTGCTCGCATGGTAGAACATCCTTGTTTAATAAATAGTGGCGCAACTATATACGCTTTGTGGCCACAGGTTTGTAATCATCTTGATTTATTATTTGTAGTAATTTTACTACAAGAAGTAGGTTATATCGTGACTGTATTCACAAAATCGACACTAGTGTATTTTTTAGCAAGCTTTAATATCAGGGGGACGCTGTAGGATATTTAGCGATTAGGGCTGCCAGCGCTTTTCGTTTCCATTAGTGTCGCGTAGGTAGATTTCACTATCCATACGTAGAGAATCGGTGCGTTTTGAAAGTTTGGTAAAAACAATTATGTTGGCAGGGACTTGTACAGGTAGGTATTGGCTATTGTTAATAAAGTGGTGAAGGTGTTGATCTCCACGACCATGATGAAATTCATAAAGTCCACCAGGTTTATCTAAATCTTTTTGACCAGGCAGTTTTTGATGAAAATAAAGTAGGGTCATTCCATCTTCTGATAAGGCATAACCATTTTGACGCGAAGCATGCTTAGAAAATCGAGCAAAGCCAAGTAAGGTCTTTTTGCCATTCTCATGGTGGTATGCTTTTAGTATACGAGGGCTGATCCACCCATTGCCTTCTAGTGTCACTGAGAAATAGGGTGAGAGCTTTGTTTCACCTTTAGCAATAATTTCATGTTGTGGTGCAAGTCGTGTTTCTGCAAAGGCTATGGTGCTGGTAAATATGTGACCGGATATTAATAGCAATGAAAGAATGGCAGTTCGTATTGTCATTAGTATTTTCGTCATATTGAGTAAAAGTGTTTTTAGTATAGCCTAGCTATGATAATAAATATTCATATGTAAGGTAAACCTTACAGAAATGGTTGGAGGATCACTTACATAGTCTGATAAATGAAGATGTTATAGTTTGTGAAAATCAGGTGTTGGGGGACAAAATGGATACTTCAGATAATGAGCAATTAGTGATTGATCATATTAATTTAGTCTGGAATGAAGGAGAGTTTTCTACGTTGAAGGGGTTGGTATCATCCGGATTTTATTACCAAACAACATTTACAGACGATATTCTAAATTTAGAACAATATATTGCTTTTGCGGAAGCCTTTCGTGAATCGATGCCAGAATTATCCGTAATAATTGAAGAAACGATGGTGAAGGGGGCTCGTGTTATGACGCATGTAAGTTTCAGTGGCATTATAGAGAAAGCGGTTTTTGGGATACCCACAAGCGATCGTATTATTGCATTTCCAGCCGTGTCCTTTTGGGAGGTTCGTCATGGTAAAATCGGGAGTTTAGATACGTTGATTGATATAACTGGAATCTCAAGACAAGTAGGTGTTCCAATTTCTCCTGAACTAACGTTGAAATAAAGTTAGTTAATACTAGGAGGCTTTGCGTTTTTCTTCATTCGTGTGGAAGGAAGCTAAAGGTGACGGTCTTGAGATGTAATATCCTTGTGCGAAATCAACACCGATATTGTGTAGTTCATTAAAGATTTCTGGCCCTTCGACAAATTCAGCAATCGTTTCAATATTCATTACATGTGAAATTTTTGATATGGCCTCAACAAAGGCATGGTCGGTGCTGTCATCACAAATGTCTCTAACAAAGCTACCATCAATTTTAAGATAATCTACAGGTAGGGTTTTTAAGTAGCTGAACGAGCTAAGGCCACTACCAAAGTCATCAAGTGCGAATTGGCAGCCAGCCTTTTTTAGTTTTGTTATGAAATCTACAGCACTCGACATATTAGCAATAGCGGCTGTTTCTGTGATTTCAAAGCAAATGCTTTCTGGGGAAATGTTGAAGGATGAAATTTCATTAAGTATATAGTGAGAAAATTCGTTAGTTGAGAGTGATTGTCCGGAAATGTTAATTGTAAATACACATTGCGTATATTTATCACCTGCGGATGTATTTATAGCATCAATCTCTTTCAGTGCATTATGGATTACCCACTGGTCAATAAGCGGCATTAATTTATAACGCTCAGCGGCGGGGATAAAAGCCATTGGTGGTATTAAATCACCGATATCATTCATCATGCGCAACAAGATCTCGTAATGATCTGGTTTTGGTGTGTTCTCATCAAGACTAACAATGGGTTGGTAATAAAGAATAAAGTTATCGCTCGCGAGTGCTTCATTGATGTGTTTTACCCACTGTACTTCCCCTCGATGCTGTTCAAGTTCGCTATCTTCAGGATGGTAAGTATGGATGCGGTTACGACCTTTATCTTTTGCAAGGTAACAGGCAGTATCAGCGGCACTAAGCAGTTCTGAGATATTAGCAGTCAGTGCGGTAATGGGGGCAACACCAATGCTGACGCCAATATCAAAAGATTGACCTTGCCATGAAAAACGGAAGTCATTAATAGCGCGCAGTAAAACGTGAGCTATTTGTTCTGCCTTCTGTAATGAGCAGGCTTCTAATAAAACGCCAAACTCATCACCCCCTAAACGAGCGAGTGTATCTGAACGCCGAATGTGTTGCTTGAGGATGGTTGATATTTGGCGTAGCAACTCATCACCGGCATTGTGTCCACAGGTATCGTTGATGAGCTTGAATTGATCAAGATCCATAAAACACAATGCGTATTCAATATTGTCAGCACGGACGTTAAGAAAAGCATGGTCTAGCCGAATTTCAAACTCACGTCGATTGACTAAGCCTGTAAGATTATCGTGAGTTGCCTGGTGGGTAAGTTGATTAGCAAGTGCACGAGTTTGCGTAACATCTCGGAAAATAATAATTAAACCGAGTATATCTCCATTCAGATCGGTAATCGGCGCGACGCTGTGTTCAATACCATATTCTTTACCATGTCGATCAATCAGAACTTCAGTCTCAGCAGACTGAATAGTTTCTCCGGTTGATAATATATTTTCTAGTGGATTGATAAGTAGGCTATGATTTAATTCATCAGCAACATGGAAAACACTATCTAGGCTTTTGTTATATGCCTCATCTGCAGCCCAACCTGTAAGTGCTTCGGCATTGGGGTTCATAACTAATATATGTCCCTGCGTATCGGTTGTAATAATGGCATCGCCGATAGAACGAAGTGTTAATTCAGCGAATTCTTTTTCTATGTAAATACTTTGTTCTATTTTTATATTACGCCGAACCACATAGAAGGCGATAATAATGCTTAATAAAATAGTGAGCGCGCCAAGAATGAAAAGTAGTTTGACCGTTTTTTCTTGTGTTGCTTGAGTCTTAGCCAATGTTTCGCTAGAACTAATGCTTTGATAGTCGTAAAGTTGACGTAGACTTTGCAAAGCACGATTTTGTGCAGGTACTGCTTTTTCAGTAAGTAGTTTAAGAGCTGCTTTGCTTTCCTCGTAATACATAAGGTCGATGACTTTGCTCTGTAACGGAATAGCTAGATTGGTATAACGTGATTGTTCAGAAAGAAGAAGCTGTTCCTGATCAGCAAGCTCCATATTGAGTAATTTGAGACGTGCCACGGCAACCTTTGTACCATCACGATTAAATTCTTGGTATAGTTCCTCATGACGAAAAACATCGTTAGTGCTGACCATGGCATAAAGCCGAATAGTTCTATCTCGCGCAGAATTATACATTTGCACAACAAGGTCTGATTTAGTGTTGAGTTCACGTGCTAACTTACGAACATCTTTTTGGCTTTCTTGTAATTGATATATGCCATAGCCCATCAAAACGGTGAATATGGCAATACACATAAGAAAGCCAATCACTAATAACCCTGAGCCTTTGGATATATTTTTTCCGCGTTGCAGAGTGGAAAGGGCTGGATTGGTTTGTAGGTCGTAATTCATTTTCTTCAATCGTATTTTACAATTTCTAGGAATATAATTGTTAATACTATATTTAGATAATTTCTCTATTTTATATAAGGTTAAATTTAGTTATTAACTAAATTATCTAGCGCACCATCCATATGTAGTTCAGTTAGTTCGGTAAATCCACCTATCCATTTATCATCAATCACAATCTGTGGCACATTTCGGGCATGATTACTTACATTTAGCATTTCTTTTAAACAAGCCTGATCAATATCAACACGGCACTCATGGTAATTGATATTCCATTTACTGAACAATGATTTAGCTTTAGTGCAAAGTGGGCAAGAGGCCGTACTAAAAATCGTAACGCGTGGCATAGTAAATAACCTGTTTAAATAATTGACATAGAACATGGTAACGTAAAAGAAATCATCTATGCTATAAATATGACTATGTAGAAAAATCTATTTGATCCGGCTAGTTTCATTTTAGGAGGTATGCATGAATACATTGCACTTTTACATCAATGATCAGCTTGATGTTGACCGTTTAACTCTGGTAAGGGCTGATTTGTTAGCAATGCCACATGTTCAATCGGTTGAATTTGGTCAAGGTGTTCCGCGTGAATTGACCGTGGAGGTTGATGAAAACTGTAATATGACGGTGAATGTAATGCAGCAACTTAATCGAGTTGGCTTAAATCCTGAAATTTCATACAGTTAATTTGTAGAAATCGTTACCTTTCGGAGTGAATTGCGCCAGTCTTTGTTGGCTGGCTCCACTTTGATGCGTGTATATTTCCCCACTTCATTCTCATACCAACCTTTGTGATGCTGTAGTGGCTCGACGCTATAACCCCACCAGCAACCGTCTGCATCTTGTGCCAGCCAATTAACCCAGTTAGGAATAGGTGTATTCATCATAAAGAGCTATTTATAGTTGCGAGGTATTGCATGTCAGATTATCCTAGCGTCATTTTATAGCCAACGAAGAACCGCCAATAATGAGTATCCTGCAAGTAATCGTGAATGATCAATCTCAGATTGAGTATGACAGAAGTAAATCATTGCCACCAAAACAAAGTGAATATCTCGACAAGATGGATACTGAGATGAATTCAGGGTTTGAATTGGCAGGTGAAAAAGTAACTGAACCGGATTTGTTGCAACGTGCCCAGTTTGTTGCTGGTTATTTGGCACAGGCGTTATTTGGTGAAAATGATCAAATGATTGCAGCAAGTTGCTCGTGGCTGGCAATCCGTTTACCTGATTTGAAGCAGGTAAAAATTATTGAAGATGACAATCAAATTTCGATAGATCTCGTTTTTGACGAAGAACGTGTTAATCAAGTCAAGGTCGATTTGCAAATGCCAAGCAAGGGCAAACCATTACATTAGAAACGAGTCTATATTGCTACGCAGTTACGACCATTGTTTTTGGCGCGATAAAGGGCAGCATCGGCAGCTTTAACAAAGGACGCAGTGTCCTGTTCTGTCTTTAATTCAGCCATGCCAATGGATACGGTTAACATTGGAAGACGCCGCCCATCATTGTTCATAATTGGGTGATTTCGGACTCGCTCTTTTAACCTTTCGGCAATAATGCGCGCTTCTGTTGCCATTGTATTTGGCAGCAATACCATGAATTCTTCACCACCATAACGAACAGCAGAATCATAGGGACGTATATTGTCAGAAATGGTTTCAGCAACAGTAGCCAAAGCCGTGTCGCCAACATGGTGACCGTAGTTATCGTTAAATAATTTGAAGTGATCAATGTCGAGCATAAGGATAGAAAAGGTCTGGTTATCTTTGCGTGCATGTTTTATAACGCGAGGAAGATGTTCATCTAACCAACGGCGGTTATATAAATTTGTTAAGGCATCAATCTTTGAATTTTTTTCAGATATTTCTTGTTGTTGGCGAGTTTCAAAAATAACAAGATTATCTTTACGTACGCGCGAAGACAAAATATAAAGCAGATTGCGTGCCACCGCATTTGAGCGTTCGATTAATTGCCAAACAGTATCGCGTTCAATAAGTAGTAACTCACAATCTTGTTCAGTAACAACAATGGCAGAGGGGCGTTTGCCCTCAATAATTGACATTTCACCAACGCAATGTCCTTCTTCTAAATAGGCAAGAGCCTCATGGCCTTGCCAATCAAGACGAACTTGGACACGCCCTTTCAAAACAAGGTAAAGGATATGATTATTTTGTTCAGGTGTCAGTAAAACATCACCAGCATTATAGGCGTGTTGTTCACTGTGTTGTAATAACCACTCCAGATTGTCATGCGATTCACCTTGCAAAATATGCTGAGTGGCAAGCATGTCGGTGGTTAATACCTTGCTCATATCGTTAGCGCGATTCATCTTGTACAATACCTAATTAATATACTGTACAAAGTGTGGCACACAATGCGTGGAGTACAATCAGTAGAGTCCTGATTTGTGGGTTAACGCACAGGTAGAATGAGTCATGGTTCACAAAAAAAAATTATCTTCCGCAGAGATTATTTCAGATACACGATATTGGATTAAAAGCACAGTTATTCACTATAATTTGTGTCCTTTTGCTAACAAGGTGTTTTCTAGTGGTCGACTAGGTTTTGATGTGTCTTTTGTAGACAGCGAAGAGGCATTACTCGAAGATTGTTTATTGGTAATACAGCAATTATTAACATCACCGCGAGATGAAATAGAAACCAGCCTTTTAATTCATCCGCATATCATGAATACATTTTCTGATTATAATGATTTTTTAGGTATGCTTGATGTTCTGTTAGAAGAGATGAAGTTAGATGGTGTGGTGCAGATCGCGAGTTTTCATCCACACTATTGTTTTGCGGATAGTAATGAAAGTGATGCGGCTAATTATACAAATCGTTCACCTTATCCCATGTTGCATATATTACGAGAAGAAAGTATTACGGAGGCAGTTGATGAATGGGCTGAACGCAGTCTTGATGTGGAACAGATTCCTTTGCGTAATATAGAAACACTGCGTAAATTAGGTGCAGATATTCTTGAGAGTCAATTGCAGGCATGTTATCGAGAAGGAAGTAAGCAATGATATTAAATGAAATGATTGTTGTTGCCACACCACTACTATTAGCATTGCTAATGGGTAGTGCGATTGGTTTAGAGCGAGCGTGGCATGGGCGGCCGGCAGGTTTGAGGACGCATACATTAGTCTGCATTTCATCCGCATTATTGATGTTACTAACGGTTAACCAATGGGATTTGATGGCATCGGTACCATTGGAGGCGATTCGAATTGATCCAACACGTATGGCGCAAGGTATCATGACCGGTATTGGTTTTCTTGGTGCAGGTGTGATCATGAAGGAAGGTTTGACTATTCGTGGTTTAACCACTGCCGCATCAATATGGATGACCGCATCGATAGGAATTATGGTTGGCATGGGTTTTAATACAGCTAGTACTATATCAACGATTCTTACCTTGATTGTGCTTTCATTATTTAGTCGTATAGAAGGCCTGTTGCCATCAAGACGTTTCGGTCGTTTGGTATTGCGTTATAAAACCAGTGATGAAGTGATGCATGAAGATATTGATAGCCTGATACAGGAGCACCATATTAAGGGGTATCATCCAAGCTATCATCTAGCTGATGATGGTCGTTTATTTGAGTACGAGATGACTATTTTTACGAGTGATCCAGAAAACTTTCGAACCTTGGCAGAACGTCTTAAATCAGTTGACCGCCTTATCGAATTTAGCATTATTCCGAGTGGTGACTAGGTTTTAGTCATCGGCTAAGGTTAATGTAAATAGTCCATCAAGTGTTTTGCGTATTTTTTCAATGCTCAGGTGTGAGCCGTCATTTGCATCCTCCCAATGTTGGCAGCTCATTTGTGTGACCTCGGGTTGCCGAGGGGAATGCAAATACATAATCGTCAAATAATCAACGTTAGGAGCAGAGTCTCCTGCACTAAATCTTACGATAATTGTAGGCTTGTTGAGCATGACATTTTCTGTGTCACGGGTAACACGAGAAACGATAAAGGTATCAGGTCTTATTGTTCTTGCTATTTCAGTGCGTTCACGTACTTCAAGATTACAATTTGGGTAATATGCATCGAGTTCCCAATATGAATTGACTACTTTTCCATTTTGAATTCGCACTTGAGTGTTATTGGCGGGTATCGTTAGTGCGCGGTGCAATTTTAGTTGTGAACCTATTGGTGTGGTGTAAAAGCTGGAATGAGTATTTTTCGGTGGCTGAAAGGCACAGCCTGCGAGGCTGCTAATCAATAAGCTGGCGAGGACTATATGTATAGAATATCGCATGCTGAGTTCTCCTTAGCGATTTTCAGATAATAGTATCTATCAGACCTTAAGAGCAGCACAAAGTTTGCCGTATTTTTGTTAGTTTAGAAAAAGAATTGCAAGTAGCAGTCGAGCGCATCAAGCGCCATGTGTACGAGCAAGCCTGCGGCGATGATGCGTAACTTTGGTATCAGCAACATTAGTCCATATACTGCCATTGCCGGTTCAGTGTGTAAAAGGTGTGTACCAATGCTACAGCGGTCGGGATCAAATATGGGGCTGCTTAGTAGATGGTCGAGATCGACGATAAGGGTGGCTAGCATAATGAGCCAGGCACGTTGCCAATTTGGTTTAAAGGCGAGGCGGGCGACTAAGCCCGGAACAAGCACGTGGGCTAACATGTGTAGTAGGAAACGAGTCATAAATCAGCTGCTTATCTAAAGGAAAGAGTTAACGATTATTAACGCCTATCATACTAAAGATTTAACCTTCCGAACCGATAAGTAGCTTATACATATGTAATATAAGTAATGTCTACAGGAGAAAGCGTTTTGTCAAATGAAGATATACAACGGATTCTATACGTAGAAGATGAGCCGGATATTCAGGCAGTTGCAAAGCTTGCATTAGAGCAAGTGGGTGGTTTTACCTTAGAAACTTGTAGCTCGGGGCAAGAAGCGATCGATAAAGCGGCTGCATTCTCTCCACACCTAATGCTATTGGATGTCATGATGCCGGAAATGGATGGTCCAACAACATTACAGGAATTACGGAAAATGAGCGGTCTTGAAGAAATCCCCGCTGTGTTTATGACTGCGCGAGTTCAACCACACGAAATTCAAGAATATATTGATATGGGCGCGGTTGATGTTATTGCAAAACCATTTGATCCAATGACACTTTCTAACCAAATTCGTGAAATTTGGGAAAAGATCTAAGTTAGTTTGCTAAGAAATATTCCGTTAACAACTGATTAGTAAAGTGTGGGCGCAGATAAAATCCTCTCGGTAATGTTTGGATGGCGTTCCCATCAGGGCCAATAGCATCTACTAGTACACTCGCATTTGCTGCCTTCGGTCTTATTTGTAAAATTTCCCCATGTTTGGCACTGAGTGATTCGAATTTACCTAACGCAATAATCCCCATTAATTCTTCCCAGTCTTGAGCAAGTGCACTTAGTTTATTCTCTGGGGCACGCCACAGTAAACCTGTGCCGATAACTCTTTCTGCAAGGGGAATGTCGGGGCTTGCTTGCACCGGTAGCCACAAAACATGATGAAGTTTTTTATACACACAGCTGTCGAGCCACTGCCCCTGTTGAGAGGGTTTTAAGGGTACAGTACATATATAAGTTGATTCTTGAACATGGCCTTTGTCATTCACAGGTAAGGTTTTTAGTTCGATGCCAAGATTTGTGAAATCGGGCTCAGATAAAGAAGCTGCATCACAACCTAGGGCACGTTCAGCAAGATCGCCAAGCCACCCTTTGTGGCTACGTAGATCAGCTGGCACAGCTATTCCTAATCGTTCTGCCAGTTCGGCAACCTGCAAGCCGGCAAGATCGTCTAGCCGTTGTTGTAGTTCGGCTTCACTAGTCGGTGGTAGAGGTAAGGGCATGCAGCAATTTATAAAAGGGAATGATTAGCTACGTTGCCAGTCGCCAGATTTACCCCCAGCTTTGCTGAGTAGCTGCACATCACTGATGCACATGCCCCGATCGACGGCCTTACACATATCGTAGATAGTCAGCAGGGCAATTTGTACCGCAGTGAGGGCTTCCATTTCTACGCCTGTCTTGCCATCGGTTTGCGCAGTGACCTTGCAATAAACGCGATTATTTTCTTGCTCAGGTTCAAGAACAACATCGAGATGAGTTAGCGGCAGGGGATGGCACAAAGGAATAAGATCAGAGGTCTTTTTTGCCGCCATGATACCGGCTATTCGGGCGATACCAAGCACGTCTCCTTTCTTGTGACCACCCTCGCAAATAAGGGTTAATGTGGCTATTTCCATGCGGATATAACCATCGGCCACAGCCGTACGGCGAGTGATGTCTTTATCACCCACATTAACCATGTGCGCATTACCTTCGGTGTTGAAATGAGTCAGTTTGCCCATCGGTGTTACAATCCTTATTGTATGCAGGCTGTTGATTATACCGACCTGCTAGTCGAATTGCTTGTTATGCGGCTCATAGAAGCCGCCATAGAGGGTTTCATGAGTATAAAAGTCCTATTCTTTGCCAGTTTACGTGATGCCTTGGGTCGTGCCAGTGACGAAATAGAAGCGGCAAATATCAATACCGTTGCCGATGTATGGAATGCTGTGGCGGCCGATGCAGTCATGCCAAGTAATTTACTCATGGCGATTAATCAAGATTACGTTAAGGCGGATGCAACGGTGCAAGACAACGACGAAGTCGCCTTCTTCCCGCCAGTGACGGGAGGCTAGGATGCCAGCAGTCATTTTATTCGACGGAGCATTTGAACCGTATGCTCAACTTAAAGAATATGAAGCAGGCTTGTGTGAACAACATGGTTTAGGTCAGTATGGTGCGACGACTTGTTTTGTTGGCACTATGCGCGATTTCAATGAAGGCGATGATGTCAGTGCCATGTTCCTTGAACACTATCCGGGGATGACAGAAAAAGCACTGGAAGCGATTTGTGACCAAACCATGAACGACTACCCCATTTTAGATTGCTTGATCATACACCGAGTCGGTGACATCAAACCCAATGACTCTATCGTGCTGGTCGCGGCATGGTCAGCACATCGTGGTGCCGCTTTCGATGCGGCGCGCATGCTGATCGAAAAATTAAAAACCGATGCCCCGTTCTGGAAAAAAGAAACCCTTAAAGATAGCGAGCGTTGGGTAGAGAAAAATACGGAAGGTTAGTTCTTAGACAATCCTGATAAGGTTTACAGGATAAATACTTTATAAAGTGTCGTCAGTCATTAGAGATACCCTGTCTCCTTCGACGATTTTATTGCATAAAATCAAGGCGTCGACATGGCATCTCTAATAACTGACGTCGTTTCATTTAATGTATCTACTTCGTAGTATAGATTTTTAATCTCATTATTCTTCGCCGAGCATCGCAGGCGGAACGGGAACATAGCGAGCACGAGTTAGCTTGAACCTTCGGTACGAAGGTTAAGATACTCACAATGAACACAGGAGTGGTCTGTGAGCCAGCAGCTCATAGAAGCCTTGTAGGCTTCATTATGAGTAACCTACCCTTCATCCTGAAGAGTCAGGCCATCTTTTGGCTACTTTTCTTTCGACAAGTAAAGAAAAGTAACACGTGCCCAGTGGGCGTGGGCAAAACAACTGTTTTTAATAGATATAAGCCTGAAAAAGAACAATAAAAAAACGGGCCGAAGCCCGTTCCTTAATTACAAAAAGAAAACTACAAGCTACAGTAAAGGCACAATCAACAACGCCACAATATTAATAATCTTAATAAGTGGGTTGATAGCAGGACCGGCCGTATCTTTGTATGGGTCACCAACTGTGTCACCGGTAACAGCGGCTTTGTGGGCTTCTGAACCCTTACCACCACAGTTACCGTCTTCGATGTATTTCTTGGCGTTATCCCACGCTCCGCCACCGGTGGTCATGGAAATAGCGACAAACAGACCGGTGACAATCGTACCAATCAATAAGCCACCGAGTGCCTGAGCACCGAGTGTCAGTCCAACGACAAGTGGTACGAAGATCGGCAGTAATGATGGAATAATCATTTCTTTGATCGCTGCACGTGTCAGCATATCGACAGCTTTCGAATAATCAGGTTTGGCTGAGTGATCCATGATGCCAGGGATTTCTTTGAACTGGCGACGCACCTCAATCACCACGCTACCAGCCGCTCTACCAACGGCTTCCATCGCCATAGCGCCAAATAGGTAAGGCACGAGCCCGCCAATAAATAGGCCAATAATGACCATGTGATTTGATAAATCAAAGGTGAGGTGTTGTCCTGCGGCCTCAAGCCCATGAGTGTAATCAGCGAATAGCACCAATGCAGCTAATCCAGCAGAGGCAATGGCATAACCTTTGGTTACCGCTTTAGTGGTGTTACCAACCGCATCGAGTGGGTCAGTAATACCACGGATTTTCTCATCGAGCTCAGCCATTTCAGCAATACCACCCGCGTTATCGGTGATAGGGCCGTAGGCGTCCAGAGCAACGACAATACCTGTCATGGATAGCATTGAGGTGGCCGCGATAGCGATGCCGTAGAGGCCTGCAAATTCGTATGAACCCCAAATACTGGCGCACACAGCAACAACCGGTAACGCAGTTGATTTCATTGAAACACCGAGGCCTGCAATCACGTTTGTGCCATGACCTGTTGTTGATGCTTCGGCGATATGTTGCACCGGTTTGAATTCGGTAGCTGTGTAATATTCAGTGATGAAGATCATTGCCGCAGTGAGTACGAGACCAATCAACGCACAATAGAAAAGGTTGATGGAGGCAACGCTATTGCCATCAAGCATCACGGTGTCGCCGAGCACCCATGTGGTAAGGGGGTAGAAAGCAACCGCAGCGATAATGCCGGAGACGGCTAAACCGCGGTAAAGCGCATTCATGATCTTGCCGCCTTCTTTGGCGTTAACAAAGAAGGTACCCACGATAGAGGCAATGATGGATGCGGCACCAATGACCAATGGATACATGACCGACGCATCACCTGCTTCGCTGAGTAATAGCCCACCCAGTAGCATGGTGGCGATAAGTGTGACCGCATAGGTTTCAAATAAATCCGCAGCCATTCCTGCACAGTCACCGACGTTATCACCCACGTTATCAGCAATAACAGCCGGGTTGCGTGGGTCATCTTCAGGAATACCGGCTTCAACTTTACCGACGAGATCAGCACCAACATCAGCACCCTTGGTGAAAATACCACCACCAAGACGGGCGAAGATAGAGATGAGCGAACCACCAAAGGCAAGGCCAACAAGAGGGGTTAGGCTGATGGTTTCACCGGTGGGTGTCATCGCATCCAGTACCGCGTAGTAGCCGGCGATGCCGAGCAAACCTAAGCCAACAACGAGCATGCCAGTAATGGCGCCACCACGGAAGGCAACTTGCAGAGCAGCATTCAGGCCGTTGTTTGCGGCTTCGGCGGTACGCACGTTAGAACGAACCGAGATATTCATGCCGATGTAGCCTGCGCCAGCAGAACAAAGCGCACCAATGGCAAAACCAATCGCTGTGAGGAGGTCGAGGCCAATGAGAATAGCTACAAAGAGTATGACGCCAACAATACTGATCGTGGTGTATTGACGGTTCAGATAAGCCTGCGCACCCTCTTGTACTGCAGCGGCAATTTCGCGCATGCGATCATTACCAGTCGGCTTGTTTAGAATCCATTTATAAGACCAAGCACCATAAGCCAGCGCGGCAAAGGCACTAATAATTGATAGCAATAAACCTTCAGACATTGTCGTACTCCCCCATTATTATTGATCACGGGCAGAACTAAAAAGGACAACTAACTGGTATCGAGTCCTTCTAAACCGTGAGCTTTTTATTATTGATGGGTCATTATTACTACTTCGTGAAGCGAAGGGCAAGCAGTGCAAAAATCAATTTGCGCACCCGCTTGGTGCAGGGGGAAAATTCATAGCGATTTTATGCCTATTAGGCAGGTCGAGGGAATGGGGGATTGATTCTGATTTTGAAGTTTTCTTCTAGACTCAATTTTTCGATAAGGGTGAACTTGGCGTTGAGGGGCTTTGGTAAGAACAGATTTAGCCTGATTGGCTTAATTAAGGAAGATGATAACTGTACTGCATTGAAACGGAAGCCGGATGCTACCGTGAAGTAGCATCCGGAAATCCTAAGCTATCTTATAGATCAAACTTTTTGAGTTTTTTCTTGATACCGACATTCTTCATACGAACATACTTTGGTAAACCGTTCTTATAAGGAGGGTAGTCTTCGCCTTTGATAAGTGGTTCGAGGTATTCGCGACACTTCTTAGTAATGCCGAAGCCATCTTTAGTGATGAAGTTCTTAGGCATCATTTTCTCAACATTGGCAACCTTAGAAAGATCGGCCATGCCCACTTTCCATTTGAAAGGTTTGTTTGAGATACGGTCAACAGTAGGCATGATTGAGTTGTGACCCTTTAATGCAAACTGTACAGCCGCCTTACCCATAGCATATGCCATGTCGACGTCGGTCTTAGAAGCAATGTGGCGAGCTGCACGTTGCAGGTAATCAGCAACAGCCCAGTGATTCTTCAGACCAAGGCCTTTTTGAATCATGCCAGAGATAACCGTAGCCGCACCACCTAGTTGGGCGTGACCGAAAGAATCTTTCAGGCCGCTTTCAGCGAGGAATTTGCCGTCTGGGTAGTGAACACCTTCAGAGACAACCACAGAACAGTAACCGTGTTTCTTAACCATGGCATCCACCTTGGCAAGGAATTTCTTTTCGTTGAATTCTACTTCTGGGAAAAGGATAACGATTGGAATATCAGTATCTTCAGTTGATGCAAGACCACCAGCAGCAGCAATCCAACCTGCGTGACGACCCATAACTTCAACAATAAACACCTTAGTTGATGTCTTACACATTGAAGCAACGTCAAAACTTGCTTCACGTGTTGAAACAGCAATGTACTTGGCAACTGAACCAAAACCTGGGCAGTTATCAGTAATTGGTAGATCGTTATCAACGGTCTTAGGTACGTGAATCGCCTGGATTGGGTAACCCATCTTTTCAGACAACTGAGAAATCTTGTAACAAGTATCAGCTGAATCACCACCACCATTGTAGAAGAAGTAGCCGATGTTATGTGCTTTGAACACTTCGATTAGACGTTCGTATTCACGTTGATTTTCTTCAAGGCTTTTAAGTTTAAAACGGCAAGAACCAAAGGCACCAGAAGGAGTGTGGCGCAGCGCTTTAATAGCGGCAGTTGATTCTTTGCTTGTGTCGATAAGGTCTTCGGTTAATGCACCGATGATACCGTTGCGGCCTGCATAGACTTTACCAATCTTGGTCTTGTTTTTACGTGCAGTTTCAAGTACACCACAAGCTGATGCATTGATAACCGCTGTTACACCACCAGATTGCGCATAAAACGCATTCATTGGTTTAGCAGCTGGCTTCTTTTTAGCAGCGGTTTTCTTAGCTGCAGGTTTCTTTTTAGCAGCGGTTTTCTTAGCTGCAGGTTTTTTTGCAGTTTTTTTCTTCGTGGCCATGTCAGGTTCTCCCTACGAATGGTTACTTTAAGTTATAAAAAAATATTAATAATAAATTTTGTGCCGAGTTTACTCAGCCGCTCTTGCCTTGTTTGTGTTCGTGCTCGTAATCAAGCGATTTTTAGAATACGAATAATAACCATCAACTATTCAATGCAACCTTTGCTGCGTATGCACTTGCGATCTTGTAGATTGAGGCGGCTTCGCTTTCAATTAACGGGATCTTAATTTTGGTGCTTTTGGAGGTCGGTTTGTTCATGCTTTTACGTATTCAATTTGTCTATATCGCTTAATTATCCGCTCAATTTGTCTTGAGCGGCGGGCAAGCATACTGCAAATAAGCGAAAAATGCATGAGAGTTCGTTGACTTGGCCGTGTCGAGCAGAGTAGGTTTATATAGAAGGGACTTATTTTCCAAGGTATTTCGTGTGTGGGCAGTTATCTTTCACGCAGAAAAACAGTATAAAGTATAATATTAACAAAGACTTATACATTTAGGATGAGGTTATGAGGGTTGTGTTACTCGGTGCTCCCGGTTCAGGAAAGGGCACGCAAGCTAAATTATTGGCCAAGCAATATGGGATGTTATTGATTTCGATTGGTGACTTATTGCGTGATGCCGTGGCTGAGGCAAGCATGTTAGGTAAACAGGCCAAGCCATATGTGGAAAGTGGTCAGATGGTGCCCGATGATGTGGTGCTTGGTTTGCTACGCGAGTACCTCAATACTGAAAAACCGGCATCGGGTTTTATTTTGACGGGTTTCCCCCGCAATGTTGTGCAGGGTGAAGCGCTAGATGCGATCCTCAATGATTTACGCCAACCTTTACATGGTGTCATGCATATTGATGTTGGGGTTGACGCCTTAATTCAGCGTTTGACAGGACGACAAACATGCCGTTCTTGTGGGCAGATGTATAACCTGTACACCGCACCATCGAAATTATTTGATCGCTGTGATCAATGTGGTGATGATCTCCGACAACGTACCGATGACAATGAAGAAACCATTGGTAATCGCCTACGTGTTTTTGAAGGGGTGACTACGCCACTGTTTGATTATTATCAGCAGCAGGGAAAGTTAAGAACTATCCCCGGTGTAGGTGAGATTAATGATATTGCCGCTGCCATAGCCAAAGAACTTAAAACGCTACCATCAGAAGAATCATTACAAGAAGAACTAGACGAATTACGTAAAAATGATGTCACGTTTGATGATCTGGAGAAAATGGTACTTGAGTCGATGCAAAGCGCATTGGGTAAAGTGAATAAAGAAATAATTGAACCTGCAGATAAAGCCTTAAAGAAAGCTGAAAAGGTGGTTATTAAAGAAGCAGAGGCACTAGGTGAAAAAGTGACCAAGGCCGCGAAAAAAGAAGCCAAGGCCATAAAGAAAGAAGCTAAGGCGATTAAGAAGAAGGTGACCAAGGCCGCGAAAAAAGAAGCCAAGGTCATAAAGAAAGAAGCTAAGGCAATTAAGAAGAAGGTGGCCAAGGCCGCGAAAAAAGAAGCCAAGGTCATAAAGAAGGAAGCTAAGGCGATTAAGAAGAAGGTGACCAAGGCCGCGAAAAAAGAAGCCAAGGTCATAAAGAAAGAAGCTAAGGCGATTAAGAAGAAAGTGACCAAAACCGTTAAGGATATCAAAAAGAAAGTAACCAAGAAGAAGCCCGTAGCTAAAAAGAAAGTCGCTAAGAAAAAAGTAACTAAAAAGAAACCAGTGTCTAAAAAAACAGCTACCAAGAAGAAAGTGGCTAAGAAAAAGGTGACTAAAAAGAAGGCAGCAAAGAAGAAATAATTAGCAGAATAAGTATTTTTCGTATTGATGGAATAAATGACTATCTAGCCTCGTCTTAATAGGACAATTAAAAATGAGGTTAGGTACGATGAAAAATATAATTAAGTTATTTGGCTTATCAGCAGTCTTGTTACTAATGGTAGGTCTATCTGGTTGCAGTACAGCTGCAACGGCTGATGATGGTTTTGGTCCAAAGCATAAACTCGTTATTCAAGTTAACACCAAAGACAAACTAACCCAGAAAATTGCGTTGAATAATGCAGTTAACATTCAAAAGGCCTATGGTGTTGATAATGTGGCCGTTGAGATTGTTGCCTATGGCCCAGGTCTAAGCATGTTGACGCCAAAGAATAAAAAACAAGCTAATCGCGTTAAAAGTTTGGCAGTACAAGGAATTAAGTTCAGTGCTTGTGGAAATACGATTAGAAAAATCACTAAGAAGAAAGGAAAGTCACCAAAGTTAATTAAGGGTGTTAAGATCGTTTCTGCGGGTGTAAAACGTATTATGGAATTACAGGAACAGGGTTATTCTTACATTCGTCCATAAGATTTGTGATTTAGAAAAAGCCTCGGTGATGTTGTTCACCGGGGCTTTTTTATTGCCTAGAGGTTTGGTGCGCCAGATAAACCCGGTATAGGTGCAGCTTCTTTAGTAATGTTATCTAGATCTAGATTAAATTGTTCTTTTATATTAGGCACTTTAGGTGCGGGTGTTTCCGTTGCTTTCCATGGATCAAGATCAATATAGTCAATTACCTCTAAACTGTTTTTATCGAGAACCATTACAATGTCACGATGCTTGCCGGATAGTGGATAAAAGGCCAAATGTTCCGTGCTTGGATAGCGCTTAAGAAAGCGGTCAATAATTGCTTTATTGCCTGGGAGTTGCGTAGACAAAATATCCAAGTTAAGGCTGCGATCAAATGAATTTTTGATATGCGTTTTAAAATCACGGTACTGAGATGGTATGCGATCAATATCAAAACCACCTGATAACACTTGGTTAAGGATCTTATCTCTTAATTTATTGTCACTTGGGCTTTCTGCATAGACATAGCTAGGTCCCAGGTGTTGATAATGAACACTGGGATCAATTTTTGAAAGATCCATTTTTTTTGTATCGGTCGCTTGCACGATGACAAATTTATTTAATGCAAATGCAACAAAATAAGGACGTTCAGCGTAAATGGTGTTTGCGCCATACAGTAGCGCGGCGATTTGTATGCAAGCGATTATACTCAGGTCGAATTTAAGACCGGGTTTTCCTGATTTAAATATAATCAGCGTCAACAGCGGGCCAAGTACCAAATCAACAGCAATGAGAATAATAATAACATCATAAGTTCCCTCGATTGAGAAGTAGGGAACCGGATACCAAACGAAGAAAACAATGGCGAAGAAAAGTGCGATAACAGTGGCGCTAATCGCCAGATGGGTTGCGGATGCTTTATAACGATTCATCTTTGTATAACCAATCTTTAAATATGTTGTATGAATTTATTCAGTATTTTTATCGATTATAGCTAATAATTTTTCACCTGCAATAGCGTTACGCCAGCCTTTTAGCACGCTGACATCACGTTCGCCGGCAACGAGTTTATTGACGACCTTACGGGTTGCGAGCAAGCCGGGATCGATTTTATTTTCTTCACCGATAGCCTGTAGCGCGGACATAAGTTCTTTACCTAATTTTCGCTGCGCATTAGTGAGGCGCTCGAAACGTTGCCTGATGGGGTGTTGGTCTTGAGGGATCTCAGTGGCTTTATTAAGCAAGCGTAACCATTCGTCGCCGAAGCGGTTGCGTGCTTTTTCAGTCACGCCTGCTGCATCAAGATCATCGTGATTTATTACAGGACCTTCGGCAAGCGCAAGTAAGAGGTCGTCTTTTATAACCCAGCGTTTAGGTTTGTTGATCTTTTGTGCATATTGCTCGCGCCAACTCGCCAGTGCTTGTGCATAGACGAGTTTGTTAGCTGCTAATTTATCAAGGCCTTTTATTTGTTGCCACGATTGCGCAGGATCAATTTGGTAACGCTGAATATCTGCAAGTTGAGTAAAATCTTCTTCTAGCCAAGTTTCGCGATTTGTTGTCTCGAGTTCGCTTATGAGTAAGTTATAGACTAGGCCAAGGTAACGAACATCATCAGCAGCGTATTGGATTTGTGCTGCACTTAGCGGTCTGCGTGACCAATCAGTGCGACTATGCGATTTGTCCAGCTCGACATCACAATAAATTTTGACCATCGCGGCATAACTGATTTGGTTACCGTGGCCTAATAGAGCCGCTGCTATTTGAGTATCAAATAAGGGAGCGGGCAAGGCGTTTCGCAGGTTGGCAAAAATCTCTAAGTCTTGAGACGCGGCATGAAATACCTTGATGATGCTGGTGTCATAAAAAATATCAAGCAATGGTTCGATGTCATCTAGTGCCAAAGGGTCAATACAGGCGAGATGCTCACCATTATTGACCTGAATTAAGCAAAGTTGTGGATAGTAAGTTTTTTCCCGGACAAATTCTGTGTCGATTGCGAGCCATTTACTGTCTTTTATCGCATCACAAAACAAAAGTAATTCAGAAGCACTATCAATATAGGGTATATCTTGGTCTGTAGGTAAGTTCATTTTTATAGCATAACAGTCGATATAGGGTGTTGACTATATTGGGTGCTGGAGATGTGGCGTGGCAAGCGTTAAGCTTGAGTCATGCAAGCACTGATTTTTCGTTTTTTTGATATTTGTCTTTTCCGCGCCGGCCCGCAAGATCTGCCATCTTCGCTTTTTTTATTGCGTTTTGTTGTGGTCATCAACGTTATCGTCGGCATGTTTATTCATTTACAGACAAAAAGTTTTACTCAATCATTGATGATCTCGTTATTTAGCGTGGTCTGGTTAATCGCTTTTTTGTATATAAGCTTACAATTACGTGGCAAGTTAACTCGGTTGCGGCAAACCACGATCGCGATGATGGGCACGAACGTGATACTGAGTTTGTTGATTATGCCATTTTTATATCATGTGGTTGCGTCCGAACTTGCTGGAGAATCAGCACTGGTTGCCCTTCAATTTTTTTTACTCTTATTAGTTTGGGATATTACCGTGTTTGCGCATATTATTCGTCATAGCCTTGATATACGGTTTGCGTATGGCTTTGCTATTAGTATTGGTTACTTGGTTTTATCATGGGCGGTCATTGAAATGATCTTTACGGCGTAGCAAGTATGCATATCCATATTCTTGGTATTTGCGGCACATTTATGGGAGGTCTTGCCTTATTAGCGCGAGAGCTTGGCTATCAGGTAAGCGGTTCCGATGCAGGTGTTTACCCACCAATGAGTACCCAACTCGAAGCAGCAGGAATTCAACTACATGATGGCTACACGATTGATGCACTTGAATCCGAGCCAGACCTGATTGTGATTGGCAATGCGATGTCACGCGGTAATTCGGTTGTAGAATATATCTTGGATCGAAACCTGGCATATACATCTGGGCCACAGTTTCTTGCGGAACATGTGTTGCGTGATCGTTGGGTATTGGCTGTGGCGGGTACACACGGCAAAACCACGACGGCAAGTATGTTAGCGCAAATATTAGATCAGTGTGGCCTTGCTCCGGGTTTTTTGATTGGTGGGATTGCAGAGGATTTTGGTATTTCAGCGCGTTTAGGTAACGCACCGTTTTTTGTCGTCGAAGCGGATGAGTATGACACTGCATTTTTTGATAAACGTTCCAAATTTGTACACTACCAACCACGCACATTAATTATTAATAACCTTGAATTTGATCATGCGGATATTTTTGATGATCTCGCGGCCATTCAAAAACAGTTTCATCATTTGATGCGTATTGTGCCTAGCAATGGTTTGATTATTCACCCAAAGGACATTGTCGCCATTGATGACATGCTGGCAATGGGATGCTGGACACCTTGTGAAACCATGTCGATAGAAAGCTCAAATAAAACTGCAGACTGGCAATGTGTCAATTCGACAGCCGCATTTAATCAGTTTGATGTGTGTATCGGACAGCAGCTTGTGGGCACCTTGCATTGGCAGCATGCAGGTCAACATAATGCGAGCAATGCACTGGCGGCGATTGCAGCAGCGCGGCATGCAGGGGTGCCTGCGGCAGAAGCGGTGAAAGCACTTTGTGATTTCAAAGGTGTGAAGCGGCGTATGGAGTTGCGTGGTGAAGCACGAGGTGTGCGTGTGTTTGATGATTTTGCCCATCATCCAACCGCTATTGCGACAACACTGCAGGGAGCGAAACAATGCCTACGTGGCTCAGGCCGTGTGTTTGCCGTTTTAGAACCACGCTCCAATACAATGCGCATGGGGGTACATCACGGTACCTTGGCTGATTCTCTAAGAGATGCAGATTACGTGTTTTTACTCGAGCCTGCTGATATTGACTGGTCACTGGATGAAGTTGTTAACGCATTGGGTAATAAGGCCTCTCATTTTACGGATATTGATAAATTGATTGATGCAGTGATTGCACAATCGGAGCCAAATGACGATATTGTGGTGATGAGTAATGGTGCCTTTGGCGGTATTCATGAAAAGTTATTACAAGGCTTATGCTAAGCTAGGTAAAAATGGATATTGAGAAAACCAATAAAACGATTGCCATTGCGATGACAGGTGCCTCAGGTGCGCCTTATACGTTGCGCTTGTTGGAATGTTTAGTTGCCTCGGGTGCGAATATTTATTTGATGGTTTCACAGGCAGGGCAAGTGGTTCTATCAATGGAAACAAGCTTAAAAATACCAAGCCGTCCTGATGCAATGCAGGCCTGGTTGACTGAACATTACGATGCACAGCCAGATCAGATTCAAGTCTTCGCCAAAGATCAATGGATGGCACCGGTCGCAAGTGGTAGCGGTGTGCCTGACGCAATGGTGGTGTGTCCCTGCACAACAGGTACGTTATCGGCTGTAGCCTGCGGCAGCAGTAATAATCTGCTTGAACGTGCGGCCGATGTAGTGATTAAAGAACAACGAAAATTAATCATGGTGGTACGTGAAACACCATTGTCAGCAATTCATCTTGAGAATATGCTTAAACTTGCTCGCTTAGGTGTGGTGATGTTGCCAGCAACGCCAGGGTTTTATCAAAATCCAACATCGGTTGATGATATTGTCGATTTTATTGTGGCACGTATCTTAGAACAGCTAGGCATCAAGCACGACCTATTACCAACTTGGGGTGATTAGTATATTAGTAGGATAGGGTGGCAATGACGCAAGACATTCGAGACATTCCTATTTTTCCATTACACACGGTGCTTTATCCGGGTGGCGCCTTGCCATTACGTATTTTCGAACCTCGTTACCTCGATATGATTGGTAAGTGCCTACGAGAAGACACCGGTTTTGGTATTTGCCTTATCAGCGAAGGCACGGAAACAGGTAATGCAGCTAAAAGTTTTGAATACGGTACGTTTGGAACCATCAGTTATTGGCAGCAATTGCCAGACGGTTTACTTGGTATTACGGTTCGCGGTCAACAGCGTTATAAAGTGATCTCGACGGAAATTGGTTCTGATCAGCTTTGTATCGCACAGGTTGAAATGCTGCCCGATGAAGAAAAGATAATACTACCGTCACGCTTCCAATATCTTGCCGAAATGACAGAAGAAATGCTGACCCAAATAGGCCACCCTTATACCACTTTGCCTAAACACTATGATGATGCAAGTTGGATTGGCTACCGGCTTGCGGAATTATTACCAATAGCGTTAGTGCAAAAGCAACATTTCTTGCAATTAACCGACCCAATAGCACGCCTAGAACGCATTGGCATAATCATTTCCGAGATGGATAAAGCATAAAGGGCATGCAAATCAAACGGTTGATTCCTTAACGGTATGACTATTAAAAGTTAGTATCACGGTATGGTTAATTGCCACACTAAATTTGGAGTTAATATTTAATATCAGCTGCCGATACCTCATCATAACATTACATTCTAACATCCTCTAAAGCGCTAATAGTGCTTGTGGCGGAAATGGAAATTGGAGAAATTAAGATGAAATCGGCTTGGATACACTCAATTGGCACACGTATTGCCCTAAGTAGCGCAATAGTGCTAATTATTGCAGTTACAGCGATCAGTACGGTTATTAGTAACAGCATGTCGAACATTATTCGTGAAGCGGAGGAACGGGAATTACGAGGTGTGTTTGATAATGTAAAGGTAACGATTGAGTCAGAGTCTAGAGTTGCAGAAGCTATGAGTGCAGTTGTGGCGAGCATTCCGCAGGCACAACAGGCATTCGCCGACGGGGATCGCGATGCGTTAAGCAGCTTATTTGTCCCCGGATTCTCGAAACTAAAAAAAGAATATGGCGCTCGCCAGTTTCAATTTCACACACCACCAGCAACTTCATTTTTAAGGGTACATAAGCCGGCGAAGTTTGGTGATGACCTATCCTCATTCAGGAAAACGGTAGTTGAGGCAAACAACAAAGTAAAACCCGTTGGTGGCATTGAAAAAGGCATCGCGGGTCTTGGTGTGCGCGGTATGGTGCCGGTAATAAACGATGGCAAACATGTAGGTTCTGTTGAATTTGGTATGTCATTTGGTCAGACTTTTTTTGATAAATTTAAAACAAAAAATAATGTTGATCTTGCCTTACATATCGTTGGTGATGGGGAGGTTAAAACCTTTGCAAGTACCATGGAAAATAAGACCCTATTAACCGTCGAACAATTAAATCAAGCAATTAAGGAAGAGGTACTGACACATAAATCTCTATCAGGTGTTGATGTGGCTGTATATTCAACAGCGGTAACAGATTTTAGTGGTAAGCCATTTGGTGTGCTTGAAATTGTAATGGACAGAAGTGTCTATAAAGACCTGCAATCAGGTGCGCTATGGTTGAATATAATTCTATCCATAATTGCTGTAGTTGGTGGTGTTTTTGTATCTATACTCGTGGCGAAAAGTATTGTGAAACCGATTAAAAATACAGCTATGGCAATGGCAGACATTTCAGAAGGGGAAGGAGATTTAACGCAACGCTTACCCATTAAAGGACAGGATGAAGTCACAGAGCTGTCAGGTGCATTTAATAATTTTGCAGAGAAAGTGCATGCTTTAGTTGGTGATGTTGCTGAAGCAAGTACTTATATGGCTACAGCAGCAGAAGAGATGTCAAATGTTACGGTCAATCTTGACAGTAATGTGCAACAACAAAGATCGGAAATTGATCAAGTAGCTACTGCGATGAACGAAATGGCGGCAACTGTACAAGAAGTCGCGCGCAGTGCGAGTGAAGCCGCAGGCTCGGCATCGACAGCTCATGTGCAATCGACTGAAGGTAAATCTGTCGTCAGTGAGAATATTCATGCAATTAACTCTCTGGCAGGTGAAGTAGAAAATGCAGCAAATGTCATTAATAGTGTTGAAAGTGATAGTGAGCGCATTGGCTCGGTGTTAGATGTTATTCGTGGCATTGCGGAGCAAACTAATCTATTAGCGCTTAATGCGGCTATTGAAGCGGCGCGTGCGGGTGAACAAGGTCGTGGTTTTGCTGTGGTGGCGGACGAGGTTAGAACGCTTGCTAGTCGAACACAAGAATCAACTCAGGAAATTCAGGGAATGATTGAGAGCTTACAAAAGGGCTCGCGAGATGCTGTGGATGTCATGAGTAATGGCAAGGAACAGGCTATAAATAGTGTCGCACATGCCAATGCTGCTGGAGATTCTCTTGAATCGATTACAGGTGCGGTATCCTCGATAAATGATATGAATACTCAAATAGCAAGTGCAGCAGAAGAGCAGTCTGCAGTAGCAGAAGAAATAAATAGGAATGTAGTCAACATTAAGGATATGGCAGAAATGATATCAGATGGCTCACAACAGACAGCAAAATCAAGTAATGACTTAGAGTCGTTGGCAGGTCAATTACAAAGTGTGGTGTCACGTTTCCGAATATAAATTTAAAGCTGGCTAAGTGCTCATGTTTTTGAGCACTTGGTTGCTTAATTTAACCACCCGTGCAGTTACAAGCATTGTTAATAATACAGCCGCGGCAAATAAATAAAGCCCATAATGTAGCTGTACATTAGCAACGGAACCTAATTTAACCGCAGCCAGCAGCATCGCGACAACAAACACATCAAGCATCGACCATTTTCCGTAAAGATGCATCCATGTTAAATATTTTGTTAATGATTCTTTTTCGTTCAAGGAAGGGGACAATAATTTATTCAATACGAATAACTTAAGAATAGGTAAGACGATACTGAACAGCACTATAATAATAAGTAGCAAGAACTGCCCTTCCTCTACCAATTCAAGTAGGCCACTTGCAATGGACACGGTGTTTTCAAAAAAATAAAATTTTTCTAATGTGATAATCGGTGAAAACAAACCAGCGCTAAGAAAAAGCAGTGTAATAACCAACACAATGCGCAATCGTATAGATTCGACAGGGTAGTGATGATAAATATTCTCTGGCGAAGAAGGCATTAATACGCTTAACCCTTAAACCCACATTGTTTATGTTGGTGGTCACAAAATGGTTTGTTTTTTGATGCACCACAACGACACAGCGCACCTTTAGTGCGCGTGGTAACGGATTTTCCACTTCGACTGAATAGGGTAACAGGACTTTTAATCACTAACATCTGATTTGGCCTGACCTTGATTAGTAGCTCACCATGTTCTGTAGGCAGGGGGGCTGCACCGCGGTCATCGATAAATTCTTGTTCGGCTTCAAATCTGTTTTTTTTATGACTGCCATCGCAAAAGGGTTTGTTCTGTGAATAACCGCAACGGCAAAGAGCTAATTCTTTTTCTTGTTTAATTAGGTTGCCATCAGCATCTTGAATAGTAACGTGTAATTCACTACCACAAATCAATGGGCCATTAGGGCGAACCATAATAGTATTGCCAGCATAGGAAGGTTTGTCGCTCATCGTTTAATATCGCTTACGCGTAAAGACCCAGTTATTGCCTTTGCTTAATTTAGGGTTAAACTCATAACCTTCTTCATCAAAGCCTTTGATCTCTTCAGGGTTTGTCAGTTTGTTTTTAATAATGTAACGACTCATTAAACCACGCGCACGTTTGGCATAAATGCCAATCATTTTATAATCGCCATTTTTAAATTCTTTAAAGGCCGGTGTAATAATATTTGCATTTAATTCTTTTGTTTTAACGGACTTAAAATATTCATTCGATGCAAGATTAATCAACGTGTCTGTTTTGATTTTCTTGAGCTGCTTGTTAAGGCCTTCAGTAATAGTGCTGCCCCAAAACTCGTAAAGATTCTTGCCACGCTCAGTTGTCAGTTTTGTACCCATTTCTAAGCGGTAAGGCTGCATCAGATCTAATGGACGTAACAGACCATACAATCCAGAAAGAATATGTAAATGCTGTTGGGCAAACTTAAAATCGGCAGCATTGAAAAAAGCAGCATCTAAACCTTGATAAACATCACCTTGAAACGCGAGCACAGCTTGCTTGGCATTTTTCTCGGTGCATTTCGGTTTCCATGCCTCATATCGGTCAAAGTTAAGCTCAGCTAAATTCATACTTAGTTTCATTAGCTCAGCAAGGTCTAATGCCGAAAAATCACGTAGGCGTTTAATCAGCTGTTTTGAATCGCCCATGTAGTCAGGTGTGGTGAATACCTTGGTTTTAGATGGCGTTTCATAATCAAGTTTTTTAGCAGGAGAGATAACAATGAGCATAATTATTCTTCAATATATCCAATTTGTATGAACGAGTGATTGCGTGAGATGATTCTAGCATTGTTTGTTTTCCCTAGGACAGCATCAGCATGCAGATTGAAGAAAAAGGCAATTATCGTATCGGTCTCTTTCACCTTGGTTTCCGGCCTTTTTTTCTATTAGGTAGTACCTTTGCCGTTATCGCGGTGGCTTTATGGCTATGGATACTGAGTTTTGGCGGCTGGTTGGCAATCAGCGAATTAAGCGTCTTTCAGTGGCATGCCCATGAAATGTTATATGGCTATACACTGGCGGTGATTGCGGGATTTCTTCTCACCGCGGTGAGGAACTGGACAGGGCAAAAAACAATCAGTGGCGTACCACTTCTACTGCTTGCATCGTGTTGGTTGCTGGCGCGGGTAATGCCGTTGATTGAACACCCAGAATCTATGCTCATTATGGCGGGATTCGATTTATTGTTTAATCTCGTGTTCTGTATTGCGATCTTGCTGCCGATCATAAAAGTACGCCAATGGAAACATCTCGCCATTTGGAGCAAGGTGGCCTTTTTGTTGGTAGGAAATGTATTGTTCTACCTTGGCCTGTTTAATATTTTAGAAGATGGTGTGCGGCTAGGAAACTATATGGCGTTGTATATTATACTTTCACTAATGATGTTGATGGGACGACGCGTGATTCCCTTTTTTATTGAAAAAGGGATTGGAGCGGAAGTCGTGCTAGTCAATTACCGTTGGCTAGATCTAAGCAGTTTGTTCTTGATGTTGGCATTTATTATTGTTGAGGTTTTCATTGTTGTACCACTATGGGCAACAGTTATCGCAGGTTTGTTAGCTTTGTTGCATGGCATACGTCTTTACGGTTGGTATCATGTAGGGATATGGAAAAAGCCACTGCTTTGGAGTTTGTATGTCGGCTATGCCTGGATCGTAGTTGGTTTTGTTTTGCGTACTGTATCCGGTTTTTCTGAAATCAGCCCCATGTTAGGAATACATGCCTTTACTTATGGCGGTATCGGTTTGATAACACTGGGTATGATGGCGCGTATTTCATTAGGCCACACAGGCCGTGATGTCTTTAACCCACCGAAAGAATTACAGACGATCTTCTTTTTAATCTTTGCCGGCAGCGTGGTGCGTGTGTTGTTGCCGTTGGTATTCCCAAATGATTACTCAACCTTGATGCTTATTTCACAAATTTTATGGCTTATCGCTTTTGTTGAGTTTGTATTTACTTATGCCTCAATGCTGATTAAACCGAGAATAGATGGTAAGTTTGGATGAATTACTGTTAACGACCCAAAGCGGACATTTAAAACAAGCGAAAATATTCATCAATAGGTGTTTTCTGCCTCCTAATTATGGTTATGTATAGAAAGCTATGAAATTTGTATATAGAGATAGGTTTCACCTTTATGAAGTTTCAGTCGAAGGTAGCACGCACTATTTTCTGATAAAAAATTCCTATCCTGACCCTAGATCAATAAAAGAAAATATTTACATTAAAATTGAAGAAAAAGCCGAAGAACAATTAAGCGCCTTAAGGACTCATTATCTAGATAAAATATTGAACCAAAATGGCGTAGAAAGAGAAATTGCAAGAATGGAGGTGTTACCCATCGGTGATGAGCTCTTTAAGTTAGAAGTTCAATTAGATCTACCAATTAAGGTACTACGAGGAAACGATAATTGGTGCATAATTGGAACTTCAGAATCTGATAATAGCTTTCTCGAGGAGTACAGGGAGAATATTGATGATTACGGTGAGTATTATTCCAATACGATCGAAAACTATAATGTCACATCTATGCCAAGCCAATTATTCAATCGGATATATGATATTGATTCCAAATTTAGTAAGTATACAAGGTATGATTATGAGCGTAAGCAATGGGTATAGTGACTGTTAACGACCCATAGCGGACATTGGATGATAGGGTTACATGTAGGGATACGATGAAAATAACATTAAGAATAATTGGTCTAATCGGCACGATTTTGTTCAGTACGTTCTTGTACTTTACGTTTAGCGTTCCTAGTTATGTCGAGGAAGTTGGTAAGGACTTTATTAAACAACAGGTCAAGAAAAAGACCAATGAGAAGATTGATAGTCTCACCATTAATAAAAAAGACAATGCATTGTCAAAACTCGCCGGGAAGCTCCTAGAAAAGAACAAAGTAAAAATCGACTCAGTAAAGCAGAATCTCAAGAATAAGACACATGAGAAGCTTGCCGACATCATTGCTGAAATGCGTAATCTGGATTGTGAATGTCGGAATAAGCATGCCGCACTAATTAAAAAGCAGTACCAGCTTAATTTGACGTCACTGCAGGCGGTCAATGACAAGCTCAAAGACTTTATGAGAACGCGCTACATGGAGGTCGTTACGGAATTAAAACGTGATGTACGCATATTCACAGGAAGTAATACGCTAATATTTTTACTATTGCTTATCGTGTCTTTTTTAAAACCTAAGGCGATTACTCATTTATTCTTGCCTGGAATATTACTGGTAACGTCGACCGTATTATGTTCGTATTTTTATGTTTTCGAGCAAAACTGGATACTAACGATAATTCATAATGATTATCTTGGCTATGGTCACTTAGTCTATATTGGTGTGTTGTTCGCATTCCTGTGCGATATTGTTTTTAACAAAGCTAGAGTAACTACAGAGATAATTAATGGCACTCTTAGCGCAATAGGTAATGCGACTGTAGTGGTGCCATGTTAGTTTTGGTATCTATCCATGAGTGACCGCTTTTGGCCGATGGCAGACAGAATAAGAAAAATAAGGCCAAAATGGGTATAGTGACTGTTAACGACCCAAAGCGGACATTGGGTATCGTCATAAAATGGATAGCATCACTTGGACCTTTCTTGAATATCTGTTAATTAATAATTTCTACGATAATTGGGTTCTAAGAAATATGGATGATGAAATAGCGAATAGAATACTTCGTTTAGCCGTCGAAAAGACTAGGTCTAAACAAAAAACAATGGATATTAGAAATTTTGACGATGAATTATTTGAAACATATCTAGTTGAGTATGTTAATAGTAATAACTTATCCGAAGAGATATTACTTAATGCTGCATTGAATCTTATTCATAAAGAATCAGAGTATGAAATAAAAGTTGGAATAGAGGTTTTGAGGATATATCCGGTATGTAATGATAGAGTGATTAAGGCTTTATTAAATATCTTTGATAATATATCTAGCACATCGTCACTATTTTATGATTTGATATGGTTTATTGATAGATGTAGCTCTAAAGAACTATGCGATCGGCTAGAAAATAGTTTTGTAGAAATACAGGGCCAGAAAAATATAGAACATCATTCTCTATTGAGTCTTCTATCTTCTTTAGCTAGCGTTATATACATAATTAAGAAAGACGTTGGTGCGAAATTATTGTATGAAGTGGCAGAGAAAGACTTACATGAGGCTGAGCACAATGGATTCTGCACAAGTACAACAGTGGCAATATCAAGCATATTGAGAAGAACGAATGATATACATTGTTTAGATGGGCTGCTCGAACTAGTAGCAAAAAGTGAACATCGTGATTTGAATGATTTTATTATAAATGAACTACCTTCTGCCATTAAACGCATTGTAATTACAGATAAAGATTATATTACTTACAAGGATATTATTGATAACTTCGAAAAGCATGCGCAGGATATTTTAAGAGCTGTTTAAAGAGAATTATTTAAGGATATCTTACCAATTTATACTAATCTTGAATGTCTGCTTCTGGCCGAAGGCAGACATAACGAGAAAAATAAGGTCGAAATGGGTATGGTGACTGTTAACTACCCAAAGCGGACATTTTAAAAAGGATACTTTTCCCTTTAGTATTAATTCAAACGTGATAATTTTTAAGGAATGAAAATGTTTGATCTTAAATTTATAAGCAGCGATGTCAGGCTTTATCTTGATAAGAATGGTGCTGAGGATAATATTTGGAAAGATGAGAATATATCTGAATTCACAAATCGTGGCGCTTACGCAATTTCACTGATATTCCAAGAAAAAGAAATTATTCTATTCTCAATGCTTCAATGGATAGCAATTGCGGTCGCATATTACATATGGGTACAGATGCTAGGGTGGATTCCGAGCGAAGTATGGGAATCAGATTCAAAGATAAATGATTTTCTATTAAATGTAGCATTTTTAATATGGTCCTTTTTGTGTGTTGCGTTAGCAGCTTATCCGATTTCGGTTTTAACTGGGGCTATGGGTGCAGCACATTTTCTACGGCAACAAGGTTGCTCATCAACTATTGCTGCATGCCTAAAATTAGCATTACCAAATTCCAAGAAGTTATGGATGTTTCATACGGTAGATGGATGGTTAACTGTCGATATTATTTTAGAGCGATTACCTAAAAAAGGATATTTTGCAGATACAGCGACACGTGTCCTTAAAGAGGCAATCTACTATGCCTGGAAAGTCGGTACTATTGGCATGCCTGCAGCACTGCTAACAGGGAAAGGTCTGAAAGAAGCAGGTAATGAGTCGATATTGCTAGTTAAAGCTAAATTGTGGGATGTAATAAAGTTACGAGGAGGATATTCCGCAGTATGTTGGTTGGTAGGAGTGATTACTTATGTTGGTGCGATAATGTTTTTTATCAGATACAACTCATTATTTGAAGGTGAGAATACGATATTTACCTTCTATCTCTGGATGGGGGTACCAATATTAATGGCTGTTGGCGTGATTAAGCTTTTCATTCGTCCTATTTTTGTTATCGCATCATGTAAGCTTTATTCAGACTATCTGATAGAAAATGGAAAAACTATTGAATTCAGAGATCTTCCAAGCAAGGGAGAAAGTACATTTGTCGCATTTCTTGTCCTTTGTGTTTTTCTATTTGCGATATTCCTTTATAAAGAAAAACTAGGTCTTATGAATATTTTACGAGTAGCGAGTTAGTATAGGAAAAGAAACAAAAGGGTCAGCAGCCTTTTTATAACCACTCTGAAATGTCCGCTATTGGCCGTGAGCAGGCATCAGGAAAAGGGCACTGACCCCAATTAATTCATCCCGAATAAGAAACGGCCAGCTGCCCGGCCGCTCCTATTTGGTTGGAATTAATAATTAACTATGATGTTTGTACCCATGGCCATATCCATGACGTCCTTTCATATTTTTCATTTTTTCTCGTTGCTCCTTGGTGAGCACTTTGTGAATCTCAGTACGCATTTCAGTACGTAAGATGATTTTTTTCGCCATCAAATCTCCCTTCTTTTGTGCAATTTCTTTAACCTGATCTTGATTAATAGTATCCGCATGCATTGCTTCGCGTAGCTGTTTACGGTTATCTCTCATCTTGTCACGAAACTCTTTCATTTTCGGACGATAATTATCACGAATACTTCGTACTTGTTTTGCCTGAGCATCACTAAGTTCCAAACGCTCAATCATGTATTCGCCACGAGAAGCAGATCTTTTTCCATGTTTGTCACAGTATTTACCATGCTTCTCTTGCTCTTCATATTTCTCGTACTTCTCATATTCATCAGGAGATGCATGGACTACTGCAAATCCACCCAGCGCTAGGCTGCTCACTAGTAATGTCGTTGCTATTTTATTCATAATAACTTCCTCTATGTTGTAGACCTTTCTTCAGTCTGTTTAAAAGATGGATAGAGCTTATAACGACATCATGTCAATGTGGGTTATCAAGTTGTAAGGTTTTGTAAATGTTCGTAAAGACAGCACTATAGGGCTATTTTATCGCTTAATTCTTGTGGCATAGTAACCATTAATAATTTACCTTGGATTATACTATTTTGATGAACCGAATACTGCTCGCAGATGATGATATAGAACTTGCCGATATGCTGGTCGAGTACCTCAACAGGGAGGGGTTCGAGGTGGACACAGTCCATGATGGAAAGGCTGCCCTTGAAAAATCCCTTAATGATCACTATGAGTTAATTATTCTTGATGTAATGATGCCAGAGCTTAATGGTTTTGATGTTCTGCGTCAGTTACGCACGCATTCACAGGTGCCTGTGTTAATGCTGACCGCCAGAGGTGAAGATGTCGACAGCATCGTTGGCTTGGAAATCGGTGCTGATGATTATTTAGCAAAGCCTTGCAATCCACGTGTTCTGGTAGCTCACATTCGGGCTATTTTGCGGCGCAGTGAATCTGCCACAACTACACCTGCGACAGTAGACATTCTGGCCATTGGTGATATAGAACTTCAAAGAGGCGCACGCCGAGTATTGTTGAATCACCAACCTCAAACAATGACAAGCACCGAATACCGCGTATTGGAAGTATTATTGGAGAGTGCGGGTCATGTTGTCTCAAAACAAGATCTGTCAGATCGCGCACTTGGACGTGAACTCAGCCCATATGATCGCAGCCTGGATATGCATGTCAGCAACCTGCGCAAAAAGCTTGGTCCACTCGCAGATGATGAAGAGCGTATAAAAACCATTCGTGGTGTTGGCTACCAGTATACAAGGCCCTAATATGAAAAGTCTGTTCTGGAAAATATTTGTTTCGTTCTGGCTGGCTTTGATCCTGTTTGCAGGTTTAACTTTGTGGACAACTTCGCATTATCTTGAGAAAGCACGTAGTGAAACTAACACTAACCAGCTACGAAACAATACCACTGAATATATTAAACAGGCACGTGACATTACACGAGGTGGTGACATTAATGCGTTACGCCAGTGGTTAAAACAACTGGATAGACGGGATACCATCCCGTATCTGTTGCTCGATGAAAATGCCAATGACTTACTCAACCGATCGGTGCCACTGCGTTTGCAACAACATGTGATCAGACTAGAGCGCCGATCCCGTTATGATGATGACGAAGATGATGAGCATGAATACCGACGTCCCCATCACGATCCCATCATTATTAATGGTCAGCGTTATCGTTTAATGCCTGACTTCAGAAGTGTCACCCTTTCACGTGTACTGAATAGACCAAGAATTATTGGCACCCCTATCCTGTTGGCTGCCTTGATCAGTGCAATAATCTGTTTGCTCCTGGCTCGCTACCTGACAGCACCCATTAGCCGATTGCGCCTAGCTGCACAAAAACTGGCAGAAGGGGATTTAGACCAGAGGGTTTCACCCTCGATGGGTAATCGAAAGGATGAAATCGTGGAACTGGCCAAAGATTTTGATTACATGGCCGAGCAACTGCAAACCTTGTTTGAATCACATAAACAGTTGTTGCGCGATGCATCACATGAATTACGCTCGCCTCTTGCACGTTTGCAGGTTGCACTCGGACTGGCACGCCAGCGTGGTGATGATAAAGCGACTCAAGAACTGGATCGTATTGAACGAGAGGCAGAAAGGCTTAACGAGCTCATTGGCCAACTGTTAACGTTAGCAAGACTTGAAACTAAAACGGCAGAAGTTGAAACAAAACCTGTTGAACTTAACGAGTTACTAGAACAAATCGCAGACGATGCTGCTTATGAAGCACGCGCTATCAACCGCGATGTTAAAATAATCAAGAACACTCCTGTCACTATTAATGGTAATAGCGTGTTGTTAGGCAGCGTACTCGAGAATGTGGTCCGTAACGCCATTCGTTACACTGTTGAAGGTACATCGGTGGGAGTTTCCCTACAAGACGATAGTGAAAAATCCGGTTGGGTTGTGATCAAGATACGCGATCATGGGCCAGGCATTCCCGATCAAATGCTAGAGTCTATCTTTGAACCTTTTGTTCGTGTTGGTGAAGCTCGTGATCGTCAAAGCGGAGGATATGGGTTAGGACTAGCTATTGCTAAACGTGCTGTGTATTTACACGGGGGAGAAATAACAGCAGCCAATGAAGATGATGGCTTGAGTATTATTATTCACTTGCCGGTGAATGATTCATGACACATAAAATAAAGGTGTTAGCCTTGATTGAATGACCGCTTTTGGCCGATAGCATTCATTGAGATTAACCAATTTTACCTTTTACACAATAAACATTGCCTTTATAGTTTCTTTTTGCAGAAGCGATTATTTTGTTACATTCCTTAATGACGTGACTTGAGGGTACGCCATAAAATATAAAGCGACCGTCACGTTCACGATTATTACCTCTATCAAGTGCTAGATAACTCGCGGAAATAGCCTTGTTATCAAATAATTTTTCTCGGCGCGATGGTATGGTTTTACTGCATTCGAGATTGGTGATGTTTAACTTCCCTGTGTGTTTAAAGGCATTACTCCATACCTTTGCGGAGCGTGCTAAACAATCAGCGTGCGAAAACATCTTGCCAAAGCCGACTAGCTCGACATTGGTGTTGTTCACAGAAATACGAATCTCAACAAAATAGGGATCGGTAATTTTCGTTTGAAAAGGAGAATGGTTTGTATAAATATAATATATGGCGTATATAGATAGTGCAGCGATTAGCAGTTTTTTCATTTTCCTTCCTTGGTAGATTTACAGCAGATTTAGAACCTTAATTACAGTTACCCTGTGTTTTAAATGCATTGCAATTTACTACGACGGCATCGTCTGCCTGGCGACACCAAGGGTCGGTGTTGGCACGAACTAGTCGGTTACTATTAGGTTCAAACCAAAGGTGTACTGTCCAATAGCGACCATGTCGTACAAACCCACTTAGGGAAAGACCGAGATCATCATCATTGATATCGATACAGGCATCATCATCAATACTGAGGCCGTTATCACGAGCAGCAGTGGTTAGATTATTAGTCGTCGCACAAGTAAAGCCACCATCGCCGGGGGTGTGGTGATAGCCTGCTTCATGTACATCAAAACGAAGGTTTGTTTCTGCTTGTAGTGTCGGGTGGACGTCAGGATTAAAATCAAAGGTGTAGCCCATGCCAATGATGTTCCAGTTTTCTTGATCGCCAACACCACCTTTCTCGAAAAAAAGTAAGCTGGGTTCATTAAGTACGCCAGAGGCATTGTCGACGGGAACAGGAATAATATTTAACCCATCTTCAATCTGGATCATTGTTACGCCAAACCCTGCTAACTCTGCATGCGGGTTAAACGGGTTCCCAGTTTGATGGGCATCGACGAATCTGGGGTTGGTTGCTGTCTGTCCTGCATTAAAGTTGGGGTAGCGTTGTTTTACGCTTGCCGTGGCGACGCCGTATTCATTGCTCTCAGAATAAACGGGGAGTGTTCCCCCGCAACTGGTTTCAACAGTATTGTTTTCATATATTGCGTTCAGTAGCTCGGAGATATAATCACAACCACTTAATAATGATGTGCTGAAAACAAGTGCGAGAACTTTAATTTTATTTTTCATTACACATTCCTTATGTAGTATTTTTATTGTTTATCAAAGCCTTTAAGCGCTGTCATTGCGAGTTCAGCGAAGCAATCCTTGGCTTCTTTATTAGATAGTATTAACAAGATTGACAGGATTTCGAATAAGATCGAAAGTACTTGTTTGTGTTAAGTTAATTCTGTCTAAACTGTTGTTTGTTTATAATGTCGCAAACACTCTTGCAGCGGCTTCAATTGTTTTCTCAAGATCTTCATCGGTATGTGCAGCAGACACAAAGCCTGCTTCATAAGCACTCGGCGCAAGATAAACACCTTCTTTAAGCATGCCGTTATAGAATTTTTGAAAGCGTTCAATATTGCATGCTGAGGTCTGTGCAAAGTTCACTACGTGCGGAATATCGGTGAAGAAGAAGCCGAACATACCGCCAATATGATTTTCTGTCATTGGAATGCCTGCATCTTTTGCTGCGGTCATGATGCCATTTATCAAATGCTCAACCTTTGCGGCAAGCTCATCATAAAATCCTTTTTGGCTAATCAGTTGCATTGTTTTTAAACCAGCTGCCATGGCGATAGGATTGCCAGATAAGGTACCTGCTTGGTAAACAGGGCCGAGAGGGGCGATGTGATTCATAATTTCTTTTTTGCCACCGAAGGCACCCACTGGCATGCCGCCACCGACAACTTTGCCGAGTGTAGTGAGATCCGGTTTTATACCGTAGTGGCCTTGTGCTCCGCCCAGTGAAACGCGGAAACCTGTCATGACTTCATCAAAGAGTAGTACCGTGCCGTATTCGTCACAGATTTCACGCAAGCCTTCGAGGAAACCGGGAACCGGTGGAATACAGTTCATGTTACCAGCAACCGGTTCAACGATAATACACGCAATTTGATCGCCCACTTCACTAAAGGCCTGTTTGACGCTGTTGATGTCATTGTAGGTCAGTGTAATGGTGTGTTCAGCAAGGCCGGCCGGTACGCCCGGTGAGGTCGGTACACCGAGTGTTAGCATGCCAGAACCTGCTTTAACGAGTAATGAGTCAGCATGGCCGTGGTAACAACCTTCAAATTTCACAATTTTGTCGCGACCGGTGTAGCCACGAGCAAGGCGAATCGCACTCATCGTCGCTTCAGTACCCGAGCTCACCATACGTACCATATCCATAGAAGGGACGATTTTGCAGAGCGTATCAGCCATCTCGGTTTCGATGGCAGTCGGTGCGCCAAAGCTAAGGCCATTGGCAGCAGCATCTTGTACTTCTTTAATAACCTCAGGATGGGCATGACCTAAAATCGCTGGCCCCCATGATGCGACGTAATCGATGTATTGATTGTCATCCTCATCAAATAGGTAAGCCCCATTTGCACGTTTGAAGAAAACCGGATCACCACCCACACCGCTAAAGGCGCGGACAGGGGAATTTACACCACCTGGAATATGTTCTTGGGCAGCGGCGAATAAATCATGTGAACGTGACATAAGTCTTTCCTTACTCAATAACTAGTTTGGGAATTAATAACGCAGAGTTCGCATAGGCGCAAAGAACGCTAAGTTATTTTTCAATAATTTAGGTTATTTTAACAGCTTTGCAGTGAAGTGGCATTAGGCTTGTCATGGCGAGGCCTTGGCAACGAGCGTAGTGAGATCGTGAAGGAGACAGGACATGCCTATTAGCGTTAAAAATTCATAATAAACAACAAAATTAGCGCTGCTTAAGGGAACAAATTTATTCGAAAGCGGCTTTTTCAGCTTCAAGATATGCCCAACTCGCATTACGACCAGAGAGCTGCTCAAAGTTAACCAGCTTGCTATAGGCCGATTGGTTAAGCGTGCTAATGGCATCCTGTGTTTCCATATCGGTATCGATGCTCTTGGTCATATGGTTTTGCAATAAGGTTAGGTAACTTAGTGTCGAAAACTCAAAATCTTTGAGCAAGCCAGCTTGGCCGTGCCCGGGTATGAGTGTGGCCTCACCATAATCCTTTAGTTTATTGAATGATGCGATCCACTGTTTCACATTGCTATCCGGTAACACCGCAAGTAAGCGTCCACGATAAAGAATATCACCAGTAAAGACGACCTTATCTTCAATAACATGGGCTACTAGAGAGTCAGGCGTGTGCGAAGCACCGTGTGTTTCGATAATAACGCGGACATTACCTAAGTTTATGGTTTTTGGTTTATCAATAATCGTATCAGGTAGTGCGGGTGAGGCAATCGTACCTTGTTTTAATTTGAGAGTACGTTCGATGGTGCTTTTATATTGCGCAATGGATCCTTCCATACGCTGTTTTTCTTTTTTTGTGCTAATTATTTTTGCACCGGCTTTTTTAAAAACGTTATTGCCAAAGAAACGATGGGGCTGCGAGTTTGTATTAACGGCAGCGATGATAGGTGCCTTACTGACTTTGCGAATATGGGCGAGCATTTCCTTCGCCATGGCTTCAGTGTAGCCTGTATCTATTACAACAACGCCTTTATTGCCAACAACAAAACCAAGATTCATTCGATAGCCTTGATTTTCAGCACTGGGACCCGGTAACGGACCTATCCAAGCATAACTATGCGCGGCTATTTTTTGTGGTGCAGGTAAAATATTTTTAGCGATGGCGAAAGAACTAAAACTAAGTGCGAGTAATAAGCTGAATGTAATTCGTAGCATGACGTTCCCCTTTATGTTTTGACTGCGTGGAATTAGCATACAGAAATTATACGACTGTTTTTGTAGTGCGTAACGCACGATGGAATGCGTAGAGGGGGCTGTTCAAACGCACAGTTGAGCATACTGAGTCGCCGCATGTTTGATGTCATTTTGACCAAAAACACCGTGAATAACAGCTAACATATCAGCACCGGCTTTCAATATTGTGGGTGCGTTTTCTTGGGTTATACCACCGATGGCGCAAATGGGAATCGATAATTGTAGTTTGGCTAGGGTCAGTAGCTCAGTGGTCGCGGGTGAGGCATCCGGTTTAGTTTGTGAGGCAAAGAAACGCCCAAAGGCAACATAGCTTGCACCATTCTTTTCTGCTTGTTTCGCAAGGTCGATCGAGGCATGGCAAGTAACACCAATTATCGCTTCATCGCCAAGACGTTGGCGGGCTTCTTTTAGTTGCATGTCGGTTTGCCCAAGGTGGACACCATCTGCGCCGATGCTAGCAGCGAGATCAACATCATCATTGATGAGTAATGGCACATCATGCGCACGACATAATTCGAGTAATGATCGAGCGGTCATTTCTTTAATAGATGTTTGGCTGGTTTTGTTTCGGTACTGCACAAGGCACGCCCCACCCTCAAGGGCGAGCTGAACGTGTTTAAGCAGTGATGTGCCACTGAGTTTGTCGTCAGTAATGACATATAGACCAGCGAGTTTGTTATGTGGTTTAGTCATTTAGAAATTGTCGATTGGGGTGCAGCTGGCCTTTACCAATCGCTCGGCCATGTTTGAGTGATTGCCATGTGTAGTCGAGTGCCATGCTTACGGCGCCAGACATGTCATGGCCTTTAGCCAGATTTGCGGCAAGGCTGGCTGCTAAAGTACAACCGGAGCCATGATAGTCGCGATCAAGTCGCTCAACGCTAAACTCTATAGTTGTTTCGTTACTGTAGAGGGTGTTAATGACATTTTCCGTTGTCGCATGGGTGCCAGTTAGTAGCACGTACTGGCAGCCGGTAGCAAGAAGTTGTTTAGCGCAATCGTCTGCATGTTGTTGACCGCTCAGTCGCTGTGCCTCGGGTAGATTGGGTGTTGCGATTGTGGCAAGGGGTAGGAGTTGCTCTTGTATCGTTTTAATTAGCTCGGCATCAGCTAATTTGTTGCCTGCACCAGAAGCCAGAACAGGATCAACAATGAGAGGTATGTTGGGATGCCGCTTTGCTATATCGACAATGGCGTGTGCAATCTTGGCATCAGCAAGTAGGCCTGTTTTAAAGGCACTAACCGGAATATCGTTGAGTATGGTGTTGGCTGCATCTTGGAAAAGATCTATCTCAACAGGAACAAGCCGATTAACACATGTAGAGTCTTGCACCGTGAGTGCGGTCGTTACCGTACAAGCATGGGCATGGTTAGCGGCAATGGCCTCGATATCAGCCTGTAAACCCGCGCCACCACTAGGGTCATGGCCTGAAAAGCACATGATAACAGGGGGCTTGTTGTCTTGCTGTTTGGGCATATTTCAGTTTCAATAGTGAGCAGATTTTAGAGATATGCTGCCTAGAGTAGCATGGTCATGTGTTTATTTGCTGAACCATGAGTAACCTTGAAGGATGTAATTTTAAATGAAGACTTATTTGTGCGTGATTTGCGGTTATGTTTATAGCGAAGAAAAAGGTTGGCCTAAGGAAGGGATTGCCGCAGGAACAAAATGGGAAGATGTACCGCCAAACTGGAAATGCCCTGATTGCGGTGCAGGTAAAGACGATTTCGAAATGATTGAAATCTAAAATAAATATGGAATTTGAGTTGTAGCTACAGGATATAGCGAAATGAGTTTGTCTTATTCTGGCATCGCAGCGATCGGTGTATTGCTGATGCTTACATTTATTATTGCGCGCCCTTTGTATGCGGCGGGCACACCTAAAGTAGGCAGTGCTGCCCCAGATTTTGATTTGCTTGATCAAAATAATAAACGCCAGCGTTTAGCAGATTACCGTGGTAAATGGCTGGTTCTGTATTTTTACCCCAAAGATGATACGCCAGGCTGTACTAAAGAGGCCTGTAATTTCCGTGATGATTATTTTCGTATCCGCGGGCTTGGCGCGGTCGTGATGGGAGTGAGTCTGGATGACGTGAGCTCACACCAAGAGTTTGCGGAGAAATATCATCTGCCTTTTTCACTTTTATCAGACAGCAATAAGGTCGTTGCCAAGGCCTACAATGTGCTGCGTGGTTTTGGGCCGGTCAGTTTTACTAGTCGCCAGACTTTTATTATCGATCCGGAGGGGAAAATCGCCAAACACTATGCAACCGTGAGTCCGAGTCAGCATGCCACTGAAATCATTAATGATCTGAAAGGTCTCATCGCTAAAGAGTCAAAATAAACCTGCATTTAAATTCATTTTATCGGTCAATTTCGTGACTGATGTCGTAGGAAAATCTGAATTATTGACTACACTTACCCTAAAGAGCTCGCTGAGCCGGATATGGGGAAATGATAAATGAATGCAGAAACGACGCAACAAATGGCGCAATTAGCCAATAGTTTTTGCGCATTGGTTGAACGCTTTGAAGACTGTCAACTAGAGGCATGGTTGGAGGAAATGGCGGATTTATTGCCACGGTTACATATTGCGGTCAGTGGTTTAGGCCAAGCTGATGGAGTGAGCGTCTACGAACAAAGCACCGACTACGATGCCCGTTTTGAGTTATTTACCCAGTTATATAGCGTGCTTGGTGAACGTAATGGCTATAACTATGACTACGATGGTGCTGATGGGCATCGTTTATCAGGTACCTTAGCTGATGATATTACGGATATTTATTTTGATCTAAAGCATGGTCTGCATTTACTCGACGAAAATCCAACTCAAGCGGCACGCGATTGGCAGCATAGTTATGAGTTTCACTGGCGACACCATCTGATTGATGCAGAAAGACAATTAGAGCAAATCGAAACCCAAGTAAGCCACTAGTAGTATAAGACTCGAGATTCACCTTTTTTATGTGGCATTTTTTTTATGTCGACGCTTGCGTAGCTGCTGTAGCCAGATAAAACAGCCAGATAAGGCAAGCAGTATAAGTACGATAGCTGCCGCATCCATTAAGTAGACACCTATATTTCCTAAAATACGCCCACTGTGAAGATCGAGTATGACTCGCTCTAACGTTAGAATGTTTGATCTGTAATCATGTTTAAGCGCTTGGCGAAGGCTGTTTGGTAACCTTGTTGGATAAGACCATTCAATATTTAAAATTTCTTGTTTAGATGCTTTTTTCCAGATTGAGAAATCGAGATCGGTGATAAAAAAATCATCGGTTTGTATGACAATATGGTTTGAAATTTTACCAATCGCGCCGAGTAAAGTACGTTGCCCATTAATGTTGTTTATCCGCTCAATGACGTCGCCACTCGGGGTTAATAACAATAACTGTCTATCAACGGCAATAATAATAATATCTTCGAATTCGATTGCTCCTGCAAGCGATTCAAAATGACCAGAAATTGATTTTTTGTCTAAATATAATTTGTCTTCAACCAAAGTGACGTGATGTTGGTTTGTTGCATAGCCAAGCGTTCTTTGTGGTGGCTCAATATCATACCAGTTAAGTAACTGCTCACTACTAATGAAGCTTCTATTCATTTTTAGTTCGGTAGTGTGGTTGAGAAACAGACCCGTTACAGCAAGTATTAACAGGAATAGGGCAGCAGAAATACCGATGTAACGATGCCACAAATAAAGTGAACGGAGCTTAATGATTGGTTTTAATTTTTTTCTATGGCGCGTCATGAGCAAAATCTGTTTGACTATGAAGATAAAGAGCCAGACGGCTTAATTTCTTGAGCGCACGAACCGATAGTGTCGCGCCGCTTATTCCATCAATATGTTTGTCTAGTTCCGTATCTGTTTGTAAGCCAATATGTTTGAATTGATCAGTAAAGAAATCGTGGCGGACTTCCCATCCCCGGCTCTCAAGGAAAATTAACACTTTAATGCGTTCGACACGGTTTTTATTAATCACAATACCGACAGTAATCGGTTTTTCTTTACCTATTTCTTCGAGTATCCAAGCGGTTCGAGAGCCTTGTCCCCAAAAGCGTAATCGTAATGAAAGCGGTGGATGTCCAAGGATATCGCTGCTAATCTTTTTGCGTTCGCCAGTAATCCATAAACGTTTGGCGGCAGGTGCATTGTTCTGAAACACTTCATTAATGAAATCGGTAGGTTGTTGATATACCCCTCGCGATAGCGCTTCTAGCGGCAAGAGACAAATTAGTACAAGCGTGAATAAACGCATTATTTTTCTCAATTATTAAAAGAACCTGAAGGGTGAAAATACACCCTTCAGGTCATAGCCTACAACAAATTTAGAATTGGTAGCCGATACCAACATTAAATCCATCGAGATCACGGTCACTGTCGTTATTGTTTTCACGATCAACATAATCGACTTTTACAACAACATCTTCGTGCGGCCACCAGTTAAAACCAACATCAATTTGTTCAAATTCATCTTGAACACGTATGCCGTCAACATCGTTATAGCGTGCGAATATACCGAAGTCTTTGGTTAGCTTATAGCTACCTTCAACGTAGTAACCATCTTGTTTATCACCATCCGCAGCTTTAACCGCATCGCCGTCGATGTCCCAATTTGCATATAGGGCTTTGGCTGTAAATGGGCCACGCGTCCAAATAGCGTGCGTAGTTAATAATACAGCAGAATCTGCTCCATCACTGCTCGCCTGACTAATGTCACTTTGGTAGTTAACTGAACCTGCTAATTCTAATCCAGGGACGCCCGTGTATTTTACTCGTGCTGTCATTGCAGGATCAGTTGCGTCAGAGTTGGATATTTTTTGTCGACCACTACGAATACGGAAAGCGCTGCTACCCGTTGTCGGTATTTTTAAGCCATCGTGTATGGCAAATTCAGCACTGATACCGTTATCGAAATTGGTACTGACACTGGCACCAGCAACCGCCCAAGTTGATGGGATAATAATATTTTCTACGGGATTACGTTCAACGCCGTAGAAAGTTGGTGGCTCATGCGTTTCATTTAAAATACCAACAGGCGCAAGGAAAACACCGGCTTTCGCGCTGACTTCGTCATTAATATCAAGCTCGATGTAAGCTTGCTCAATTTCGACTTCACCACCCAATGTTTTACCTTCTCCAGGTTGGACGCCGCCATGTTCAACTTCTAACTCGCTGACAAAACGCATTTTGTCACTAAATTCGTGACCAAAGAACAGCACGAAACGGTGTAGATCTATTTCTTTGAAATCTTCTCCATCGCCTTGTTCGAGGTTGTTGTAGTGAAGTTCACCATAACCACCGAAAGTGCTTTTACTACTGCCACCATGACCGGCTTTATTGCTGGCAACTTGTTGTTCAAGAATCTCACCTGTGGCCTCAACCTTTTCATCGGTTCGTGCTGTTTTTTTCCTTAGCTGCTCGATTTGTTTTTGCTGCGCCTGAATAACTGTCCATAGCTCTTCCAATGTGGGTGCTGGTGCAGCCGCTTGGGCCAAACTTGCTGAAGTTAACCCAGCAATTAAGGCGGTTTTTGTTAAAAAATTAGGGTGTTTCATTACAAAGTCTCCACAAAATTAAACAATGACGATTTCGATGGGAGGATTGTACATAGATTTAATCTAAATGCAAATCATTATCATTTGCATTAGTGTTAATGCTTTATGGGAATGCTTTTAACCATCTAATTTATAAGGATAAAGCTAATTATGACTTTGATAATAAGACAGACAAGGTACAATGGTCTCAAGCAAATGAATTAGAAGCGGCACTATGTCGTTTAAATCATGATCAGGAGTAGATGATGGAATTTAGCAGTTCAATGGCAGATAAAGACATTACCTTGACGTCAGCAGCGCAAGAAGTAATGCGTAAATTGTTTGATGATGTTGAAGATGAAGACATCAGTGCAATCCGTTTGTTCGTATCGGGTGGTGGTTGTAGTGGCATGACTTACGGCATGACATTTACCGGTGACCAGTTTGATAACGATAAAATTTATGAAGCAGACGGCTTTAAGGTGTTTGTCGATTCAGTTGCATTTAATTATTTGCAAGGGGTTGAAATTGATTACGCTGAAAACGGTATGAACGGTGCAAGCTTTGTATTTAACAACGTCTTTGCCTCGACAGGTGGTTCAGGAGCTTGTGGTGGTTGTGGCAGTGGCGGCGGTGGTTGCGCTTAAGTAGCCTTAGTGTTGCTTCGCTTGTTTATTATCCGCACCCTTTATGGGTGCGGCGTTGTTTCTGCTTATGAAAATATTTCCGCGTTTACTGATTATTGCTCCGCATAGTAGTTATCGTATTGCGCCATACTTACAGGCAGCCAAAAGCCTTGGTATTGACGTCACGATTGCTTCTGCTGGTGAGCACTCACTTATCTCCGTTATTAATAAAGGCCTGCATATTGATTTTGCAGATCAAGAGAAGGCACTTGCTGAGATAATCGCAGCCGCTGAACAAACGCCGTTTGCTGGAATATTGGGCACGGATGATATGAGTGTTGCCTTGGCAGCTAAGGCCGCGAAGGCTTTAGGACTTCCGCATAACCCACCTGAAGCCGCTTTGTTAGCAAGACGAAAAGACAAAGCACGTGCTTGCCTGCAAGAAAACAATGTCAGCGTACCAGCGCATCATCGCATTGAATTAGAAAAACCAATCACCCCACAACTTGAAACATTGGATTACCCCTGCGTATTGAAACCACTTGCGATGTCAGGCAGTCGTGGTGTGATTCGAGTCAATGGTCTAGATGCTGCGCAGGCAGCGGTGACTCGTATCATCGCGATATTACGCGAGGTTGAAGAAGCAGATGAGTCTTCAGCCATTCTGGTTGAAAAATATATCGCAGGACGCGAAGTCGCTTATGAAGGTTTAGTATCGGATGGTAAATTAAACACACTTGCCTTATTTGATAAGCCTGAGCCACTTGAAGGACCGTATTTTGAAGAAAGTTATTATATTTCACCTTCACGCTTACCCTCTAAATTACAAAATAAAATAACCGCAACGGTTGCTGCTGCATGTGATGCTTATGGTCTGGTACAAGGCCCTGTGCATGCTGAATTGCGTATTGATGAACAAGATGAGGCGTGGGTAATGGAAGTAGCAGCACGTACTATCGGCGGTGAGTGTGCTCGGTTGGTTGAGTTGGCAACAGGGCAAAAGCTTGAAAAATTAGTGCTAGCACAATTATTGAATTTGCCTTTACCGGAGATTGATTTTACAGGTGGTGCTGGGGTGTTGATGATTCCAATACCCAAGGCAGGAATTTTACGCCGCGTTGAAGGCGTTGCTGCAGCACGTGCTGTTGCAGGAATAGAGGAATTGGTGATCAGTGTCCGTGATGGACATGAATTAATACCACTACCAGAAGGTTCGAGTTATTTAGGATTTATTTATGCTGTAACCAACTCAGCAGCGGAGGCCGAGTTGGCTTTACGGCAAGCACATAGTCACTTGAATATTGTGACGGCGCCGCTATTTAAGTTACAGAGTCTTTAAAATAAAGAGGCTTATTTCTTACCGCCACCACCACCGGCATTAAAACCAGGAGGCAAATTGCCTGCGTCACCTTCGTCAAAAAAGAAGCCAAGCATGCCTTTCTCAATAATTTCGAAACTACGTGGATCCGCCGTGCTCAAGCCATTTTCATTCATGATGGTGGTGAGTCTTTCTAGCCATTGTTTCCAGCCTTCGGCAGAGACATTTTCATAAATACGCACGCCCAGATCGCCGGGGTAAGGGTTGCTCTCAAGTCCTTCAGCTTCGCGCTTGAGGACAACGCATTGCACCATTCTTGCCATGTTACTACTTCCTATTCAGGGGGTTGTTACCAATTATGGGCGAGATTATAGCGAAAAAAGCAGCTGAAGGGGGGCTATTTTAGAACGGTTTTACCGAGGCCAAAATAATAATGGCAACAAGAATGAGCACCGGCGCCTCGTTGAACCAGCGGTAATAGACATGCCCATGACGATTATTATCGTGTTTGAAGTCGCGTACTAATTTTCCACAGTAAAGGTGATAAACCACAAGCAAGGCGATGAGCACCAGCTTGGCATGTAGCCAGCCACTACTCTCATACACAGCCCATGCGTAATCAAATAGCATCCAGATGCCGAATAGGAGTGTGAGAATGGCACCGGGTGTCATGATGCCGTAGAACAATTTGCGCTCCATTATTTTAAAGCGTTCATTGCTAATTTCATCATCACTCATGGCGTGATAAACAAATAAACGTGGCAAATAAAATAGTCCAGCGAACCATGTCACCATGAAGATGAGATGTAGCGCTTTAAGCCACATTAAAGCGCTGCCTGTTGTGATGTGAGCATGTACTGAATACGTGTTGTCAGCGAGTCCATATCAAGATCACCGATCTTCTTCATCACAATACGACCTTCTGGCGAGATTAAAAATGTGGTTGGTGTCAGCTTAATGCCACCAAAGCCACGGCTCACACTGCCATCAATATCCATGGCAATGGTATAGGGTAACTGACGGCGCGTAACTAATTCGGTCACGTGACTAGGTGGATCATAGGCCATAGAGACGCCAATAATGGTTAGCCCTTTTGCAGCGAGTTTGTTGTGTAACTCAACAAGGTGAGGCATTTCTTTTATACAACCCGTGCATGATGTCGCCCAGAAGGTAACAAGCACGGGCTTGCCTTGTAGTGACTGTAGAGTTAAAGGTCGGTTGTCCAAGGTGGTGAACTTGACATCAGGCGCAGGGCCAATGCCGGCAGGTGAAAGCCAAACGTAAGCAAGTAAACCGAAAATAGCGACGGCGATGACAACAATAAAAGTATCTTTGATTTTCATAGTAATAAATTATTTATTTGGGCGGCGGAATCTGTTCAGAAGCCGATGAAGTTGATTTTGGTATGGTGGTATTGATTGCCGCGGGTGGCTCATCAATCATGCCCAGTTTACGGCCTAGCCAATTAAACAGGCGTTTAAGGCCACGCCATAATTTAGGCAATAACCAGATAACCAATAAAATGAAAATGACTAATGCGGCAACGAATAACCAAGGGTGATTTAAGGCTGCCCAGAGACCACCAATGACAGCGACATCCTCAGTAATAGAGGCTGTCCAGTTGGTCACGGGTTCTGGCGAGGTATTGATCATGAGGCGAGAACCGGCTTTGGCCATGTGTGAGCCGGTTGCAAGTGTGCCGCCGAGAATCAATGCGCTTAGTTCGATAGCGGGGCTCACATCTCCTACAGCTGCTGAAGCCAACATGGCACCAGCGGGAATACGGATAAAGGTATGGATCGCATCCCAGCCTGTATCAACTCCGGGGATCTTATCAGCGAAGAACTCGACACAATACATAAAACCGGCAGCTGTCATGACGAGTGGGTTGCTGAGAATTTCCATGTCAACGGGTAGGTTTATATCACCTGTTGAACCCATCCAGCCGAGCATAAACATGGCGGCATAAAGATTAATGCCGCTTGCCCAAGCAACACCCATTGTCAGTGCGATAACTTCAACTGTATCCATGATGTATCCCTAAATACCGTATTTGATGATTTTGTTGGACAAGTCTAGCGTGTTTGTGTTGCATTAGAAAATGACACCTATTTACTAACGGGCGGGTCTACGGGTTTATTTTGCACACTAGGCTCATCTTGCTTGGCTAAAAAAGGGGCGGCCATTGCAACGTAGATAGCTTCGGGGCAAACCCATTTTGATGTACCTTGAGCAATCAAAGCGGTTAGCATAAGTGGTAAGAGCATGCCGTTATTGCCTGTCATTTCCATTACAATAACAAATGCAGTAATCGGTGTTTGTACGACACCAGTGAAATAACCGACCATGCCAAGCAAAACAATTGTCTCGAAGGGAACCGCGTTAAACCACTGCGCAAAGAATGCCCCCATGCCAGCGCCTGTTGCCAGTGAAGGGGCGAAAATGCCACCTGGAATGCCGCTTAAATAAGAAACCAACGTCGCTAGCAACTTCATCAATGGGTAGCTGGCATCCAATTGGCCTTCGCCAGTGACTAATAATCGTGCCTCGTCATAGCCAGTGCCATAGGTTGTACCGCCTGAGAATAGGCCAATAACAGCGATGCCAAGGCCACAGATGAGGGCAATACGTAAGGGGTACTTAAGATTCCAAGGGGCGAGTTTTCGTGCGCTACCGACCAGCACGCGGCTAAAGAGACCACCAAGACCGCCGCCCAAGACACCGCATACCAGCACAGCTAGCCAACTCGAGCTCAATGGCAAGGTCGCATCGCTGACACCAAAGTAGGTATAAGGGCCTTGTATAGCGATAGCGGTAATGCCCGCAATGACTACGGCAGTCAGGATCGTGCCACTGGTGCGTTGTTCAAAGGAACGGCTCATCTCCTCAATAGCAAACACAATACCCGCGAGCGGGGTATTAAATGCTGCAGCAATACCCGCTGCGCCTCCGGCAAGGATGAGGCCGCGATCCATAAAATGCTGTGGGAAGCGTGCTAAATTGCCAAAGGAAAACATAATAGCCGCACCCACATGTACAGTAGGGCCTTCACGCCCGATGGATGCACCGCCGAGCAAGCCTAATAAGGTAAGCAGGATTTTGCCAACGGCAATGCGGAGGGAGAGTAAGGCAGCGCGTGCGCCATGATCGCTCATATTTAAAGCCGCAATGGACTGGGGGATACCACTACCCTGTGCGCCAGGGAAAAAGCGACGTGTGAGCCATGCGACTAGAACCAACAACAGGGGGGTGACGAGCAATGGCAAGTAAGGTGATATGGCTAGGATTTGTTTAAACAAGCCGTGGGAGTGTTCACTTGCTATGGCAAACAGAGTGGCAGCAATGCCAACCAAAATGGCACTAAACCAGAATACTAGCTGAATCTTCCATGTCGTGGTGCAAAGAATCTTATTGCGTAATGTTTGCAGACTTGAGCGCAATTGACGTTCCATCATTCATAAAAAAAGGGATTTTAGCATTATGTACGGTTTAGCGTTTAAAGACAGACCAAAACAGTATGGCTATTTAAGGATATGCTTATAAAGTAATATAAAATCAATAACTTGACGATGGTTAATGGATTCGATAGATTACACGCAGTCAAAAAAACTGGTTCCGCCCACACCGGAAAGTGAGCAAGCAGTCAGAATAATAATAAGACGATCAATAATAATAAAAATATAAAAATGCAGACTCTGCGGCTTCGGCCGCTTTTTTTTGTCTGCAATATACCGAAATAATTAGCCATGATCGGTAAGCGAGGCTTCACTCTCAGCCAAGACATGCCTATGATGCGTTTCTTGAATAATAAATTAGATGCAGAAACAACATGAAAACGATTAAGGCAGGCATTGTTGGTGGTACAGGATATACGGGCGTCGAGTTGCTCCGTTTGTTGGCGCTACACCCTAATATAGAATTACAGGCGATCACCTCACGAGGCGAAGCAGGGACGGCTGTTGCCGATATTTTTCCGAGCTTACGCGGCCATGTTGATCTTGTTTTTACTTCACCAGATGATGCCAACCTAGAAGCATGTGATGTGGTGTTTTTTGCGACTCCTAATGGGGTGGCAATGCAGCACACGCCTAGTTTATTGAAGGCGGGGGTGCGAGTTATTGACCTTGCTGCTGACTACAGAATAAAAGACGTTGCAGTGTGGGAAAAATGGTACGGCATGACTCATGCGAGTCCTGATCTGATCGCAAATGCGGTATACGGTCTGCCTGAGGTAAATCGTGATGCGATAAAGTCGGCACAGTTGCTAGCTAACCCTGGTTGTTATCCAACCGCGAGTCAGTTGGGATATTTGCCACTGATTGAAAACAATCTAATCGAAACGGATGGTTTGATTGCAGATTGTAAATCGGGCGTGAGTGGCGCTGGGCGGACAGCTAGTGTTGGTATATTGATGAGCGAAGTAAATGAAAGTGTTAAGGCTTATGCTGTGCCAGGGCACAGACACCTGCCTGAAATTCAACAGGGTTTAGAAAGCGCAGCTGGCAAAAACGTTGGTCTCACCTTTGTTCCTCACCTGATGCCAATGACAAGAGGGATTCACTCCACCTTGTATGCCAAGTTATTAAAAACCGATGTGGATTTACAAGCGATGTTTGAACAGCGTTATGCTGATGAACCTTTTGTTGATGTACTACCTGCCGGTAGTCACCCAGAAACAAGAACTGTGCGGGGAGTGAATACCTGTCGGATTGCTGTGCATCGGCCACAGGATGGAGACACGGTTGTTGTTTTGTCAGTGATTGATAATTTGGTGAAAGGTGCCGCAGGTCAAGCAGTACAAAACCTGAATATTATGTTTGGGTTAGATGAAACAACCGGTTTGCAGGGAGTTGGTTTGCTGCCGTAGACCTGAATGAATTAAGACGATGAAAATTTCTCCACAATTGGTAGTTCATGAACGCGATCCTTTGAAGCAAGGACTTTTAATTGCTTTGTTAGTTTTTGTTTTGGTTGGCGCGGGATTTTTGATTTATGACTATGGTCATTCTCGTGCTGATTATGATTATGACTCACTACAAAATCAGAACATAGCTTTACAAGATCAAATAGTTGGGCTTATTTCTGATATTGAAAAGGTTCGAGATGATCTTGTTAGCAGTCAAAGTAGTAGAAAAACAGATAAAGTAGCTTATGCTGAAGTCGAAGTTTCACTTCGTAATTTACAAGCCGAAATACTAGAGTTAAAAGAAGAAGTCGCTTTTTATCGTAGCATTGTTGCACCACGTGAATCTGCCCGAGGATTGCGGATTCAACGTTTTAATGTGTCATCATCAGGAAAAAAAGGTTTTCGCTATAAGCTAGTGTTAACACAAGTAATAAAAAATAGCCGAATTACGCGCGGTAATATAACCATGCAGGTGGAAGGTGTTCGGAATGGAAAGTCGGTAAAAATAAATTTAACCTCATTGTCTGCAAAAGGGCAAAAAAAATTAGATTTTCGTTTTAAATATTTCCAAAGTTTTGAAGATGATCTTATTTTACCTGACGACTTTCTTCCGAGTCGCGTGCATGTAAAAGTGGTGTCTAACCGAGTTACATTAGAAAAAACGTTTTCATGGCCAGACAGTAAACACAGTGGTTCACTTAAAACGTCGGCACTATGAAACAGACGAAACGAAAAGGATTTTATTTTTTAATTTTCATTACTTTGGTATTTCCAACAGCATTAGTAGCAGACATGTCGGTTGATGATGTTTGTAAAAAAATATCAAAAAAATTAGCCAGTGTAAGCTTCAAAGAATGTGATATTGGTCTGAATTTGACAGGCGCAGAATCGGTCAATGGAATTCCATTACTAATAAAAGAATATCCACCACTCCCTCCCCGTAAAGCACAATCACGGGTCTTGCTCGTCGGCGGTATTCATGGCGATGAATATTCATCGGTGAGTGTTGTTTATAAATGGTTGAGTAAATTAGAGCGCTTTCATTCAGGCCTGTTTCATTGGAAGGTTGTTCCCTTATTAAATCCAGATGGGTTGTTACGCAGAAAATCGCAACGCATGAATGCGAATGGCGTTGATCTTAATCGAAATTTTCCAACCCGTGATTGGCATAAATTAAGTCAACACTATTGGGAAAAACGCACCTATAAGAATCCTCGTCGTTACCCAGGTAAAGATCCACTTAGTGAACCTGAATCGCAGTGGTTATATAAATTGATCGAAGAATTTAAACCGGATGTCATTGTCGCCGTGCATGCACCTTACGGTGTACTTGATTTCGATGGCCCACCAAGACCACCTAAACGTCTTGGCCAGTTGTATTTAAACCTGTTGGGTGCATACCCCGGTTCGCTAGGGAATTACGCAGGTATTGAACGCGAGATACCGGTTATAACGATTGAGTTAAAGCACGCGGGGATTATGCCATCAGGTAGGGAAATATCGAATATTTGGGTGGATATGATCCGCTGGTTACGAAAAAATACGCCACGACCAACACAGCAATTAGTTACACCGGCAAAAGTTCAAGCTGGTCCTTCGTAAACAATACGCCAATGCTGTCCATTATCTTGTTGCCAGTAAAGACGTTTATTTCCAACCTTACTGTAGTTACTACTGCGGTAGTCTTGTTGGAAAGAAAACTCCAACATGTCGTTTTCACCAGGGTAACGGAAAATATTCATATTACTCAATTGAATCTTGATAAATGACTTACGTGCATTTACCTTTTTCTTATGGGCTTCCCAATATTTGTAATTTTTGCGACCGCTACGGAATTTAGATTGTGAGTAGTGGGATAAATAACGCGCTGTATTTAAACTTTGCCAATCATCGCGCCAATTTTGAGTGAGACTTGTTAATTTGGTTTGTTGATTTAACCATTGTTCATGGCTTAGCCAATTAATTTTTCGTGTGATAACAACAGGGCTTGTTCCGACAGAAACGAATGAACGTAATAGCGTAAAATCTTCATTGCTAAGTGCAACGCAGCCATCGCTAGCCAGTGGGGGACGGCTATAGGTATCAGTTGGTGTGCCATGCAACCAAATGCCGTAGCCTGTTTTTCCTAAGCGATGATCCCAAGGGTTAGGGTAATTGATTGGAAATGCTCCTGTGCCATAAAAGTCAGGAAGTTTTTCATCAGCAATAAATTTAGTTACTTTATAGACACCAAGAGGTGTTTTCTTGTCGCCTTCAATGTATTTATCAGCACCTTTCTTACCAATTGAAACATAAAAATCTTTGACGAGTTTTGGTGTGCCTTGTTGGTTCTTAAATACATATAAACGTGATCGGTCTAATTCAACGAGAATAACGTGTTGTGTATTATCCGATAGTTTAACAATGCTGGCTGGAAGCATGCCTTTATTGGGAGGCATTGAAAAATGTGATAAACGTTGTTTGGCTTCATCGCGTAAGCCATCCAGTAGCTTCCCAGTGGCCTTAGGATGCGAACCGAATTCATTAAGCGGCTGTGCTTTTGCTAAGAGCAAATCTGCATAAATAAGTTGTGCGAGTTTGAATTTTGGATTGTCGCTAACGAGTTTTTCGATTCGCTCTAAAGCAGGGTCAAGCCCTTGTTGAGACAGCTCATCAATAGTTTTAATTAGATTTTCTTCATAGCGATCTTGCGTATGCGTGTCTGCCGCAAAGGAGTATGAAGGTAGTAAGGCAATAAACAGGCTAACTAAGCCAAACCCAGTGGATGTTGCTAGTGTTTTCATGAGGGTGTGTATTCCTCAACAATTTGCCAACTACCACTTATTTTTTTCAACAACAGAGTTTTAATGACGGCATCACGGAAACGATTCGATTGATATTTTTGTTTAAATGTTAAGCGTGCACTGTTTTTAGAAAGCAATACGACTTTAGGTGATTGGATAGAGACACGAATGAAGCTTGGCTTGCGTAAGCGTATACGGCGATCATTTTCCCAACGTAGGCGTGAAAAACCATTTGGTGGATTAAAACTGTCAGCATAATAAGCAAGGTAGGCGTCGCTGTTTTGAGCAGCCCATGCGTTCGACCAACCCATGATGGTGTCGATAATAAGTTCTTTTTCGTCGCTGTCTTCTGCAATAACTGTTGGAACTTTAGCAGCAACAGGGTTTTTAGCTAAGGGTAATTTATTCTCTGCATTTTCTGACGCGGGGACTTCAATCTTATCAATAAGGGCAAGTTTAATCTGTGTAGCGCCTTTCTTATTGTTAAGCGCAAGCGCCTTGCTGTAAGCATTGCTTGCCATGCGAGAATAAATATCATTTAAATTTTTATAGGCAGTGGCATAACTGGGGTGAGCGTTAAGCGCACGGAGCAATGTGTCGCGTGCCTGTTTATGTTTACCTTGTTGTGCATATAACACGGCAAGATTATTATAAGGTTCAGGTGATTTGGGGTACTCGCGATTGAGTAATTGATAAGCTATAACCGCATCGTCAATACGACCAATGCGTTGCAGCGTCATGGCCTTTAAGAAAAGAGCCTGTTTATGCCTTGCTTGAGTCGCTAATATTGCATCGATACTTTCCAATGTATCGCCAAAGCGTTGTTCATTAAATTGCCGCTGTGCTTTGTTTATATCGGCAAAAGTGGTGAAAGGCAGACATAGCAAACTGAGTGTTAATACAAATTTCTTCATTCTATTTGATGTCTTTCCGTTAAACATTTTGTTAGATAGGCAGCATTCTTGCACAAGATTTGGTTTGGATGCTAGTTTCTCTGCAATGGCGATGCGACATTGTTGGCAAATCGGATGGACGGGACTTGCGGGCACAGCTAAAAGCGAATAATGTCGTACTTATAAATAGTATGTAGTTGATAGTGTATTGTAGGAAGAGAGAAGGATTATGATCGGGAGCAGTAAAAAACGTAAGTCCATGAATGTAGAGACTTTAATTGGTCAGAACACTGAAATTAAGGGTGATATTCATTTTTCAGGAGGCCTGCATATTGATGGTGTGATCACAGGCAATGTCGTCGCTGAAGAGGGGTCTTCATCGGTATTAAGGGTCAGTGAATATGGCAGAATTGAGGGAGAGGTTCGTGTTCCTACTATTAATTTAAACGGTCGTGTAAACGGCGATGTGCATGCCAGTCAGGGCGTTGAGTTAGCCAGTAATGCACGGGTGAATGGCAATGTTTACTATCAATCAATCGAAATGGCGATGGGCGCTGAAGTAAATGGTAATTTACTTCACGAGTCGGAAGCACGCCAGCCAGTGAGCCAGGTAAAGGTTAAAAAGCCTTTGAACCTCAATAGTAATAAGCTTGCGGAAGAATCTTGAGTAAATAACTCGGGAATATTGCCCTCATAATTAAGAATCTGCTAATATATGCCTCAATGTAAGTTAATAATGCCTTTCATAAGGCGAGGTTCCACATGACAACAGATACCTCAGAATTGAATTTTAGTAGCAATGCTGCCAATAAGGTAAAAGCGTTGATGAAAGAAGAAGGCCGTGATGACCTGAAATTGCGTGTATTTATTACAGGTGGTGGTTGTTCTGGCTTTCAATACGGCTTTGATTTTGCTGAACAAGTGAACGAAGGTGACATCACTGTGGAAACCGATGGCGTGAGTCTTGTTGTCGATCCGATGAGTATTCAGTATTTAGAAGGCGCAACAGTCGACTATATTGAGAACCTAGAGGGCGCGCGTTTTGTCATTAATAACCCGAATGCCACGACAACCTGTGGCTGCGGCTCATCATTTTCGATGTAACTATCTGTAATATATAGAATAAAAAAACTTCCTTCGCTTTTTGGCTGCCTATTTAACGAGAATATTTTGCTCGTTTCATAACACCCCGTAACACGTAATTTTTGTTATCCTATCCTGCTTATAGGAAGGATCTGGGAATCTCTGCATGAACGAATATTTACCAGGACTTGAAGGCGTTCCCGCCACAAAGTCCAACATTTCTGATATTGATGGTGAGCGCGGCATATTATCGTATCGTGGCTATTCTATTGAACAGCTGGCTGCGAACAGCACCTTTGAAGAAACGACCTTATTGCTACTCGATGGTATGTTGCCAACATCCGCCGAATTAGCTGAGTTTGATGGTGAGCTGCGTCGGAATCGAGTAGTCCAATATCACGTGCGTGAACTCATGAAGACGTTGCCTTCCTCGGGTCACCCGATGGAAATGCTACAAACAGCGGTAGCAAGCTTGGGTATGTTTTATCCTGGCAACGAATGCCTCACTGGACATGATGTTTGCGATGATCTGAGTTACGTACATCGCATGACCGTGAAAATTATTGCGCGCATGGGCACGATTGTGGCGATGTGGGAACATATCCGTAAAGGCTATGATCCTATTCCTCCTCGTGACGATCTGACTTACGCAGAAAATTTCCTTTACATGCTGAATGGTAAAGAGCCATCATCTGAAATGGCGCGTATCCTTGATGTGTGTTTGATCCTGCATGCAGAACACACTATTAACGCATCAACCTTCTCTATGTTGGTGAGTGGTTCAACACTGGCAACACCGAACAGTGTCATGGCATCGGCAATTGCAACACTATCCGGTCCTTTGCATGGCGGTGCGAACGAGCGTGTTCTCGAAATGTTGTCTGAAATTGGTTCCCCAGATAAAGCCGAAGCCTATGTTGATGAAAAGTTAAAGAACAAAGAAGTTATTTGGGGCATGGGTCACCGTGAATACAAAACTAAAGATCCGCGTGCGACTATTTTGCAAAAACTGGTTAAAGACTTACTTGAATCACAAGATGGGCATGTAAGCGAAACATTTAAAACAGCCATGGCGGTTGAAAAAGCGGCAGAAGAAAGACTCGCTAGCAAAGGTGTTTACGCCAATGTCGATTTCTATTCAGGTATTCTTTATGAAGCGATGGGTATACCAGCAGATCAGTTTACAGCGATTTTCGCTATTTCACGTTCAGCGGGTTGGTTAGCACACTGGCGCGAACAACTACGTGGCAACCGTATCTTCCGACCCACACAGGTTTATTCTGGTGAGCCTCCTCGTGATTATGTGCCTTTAAATAATCGCTAGAAAAAACCCCGCAATGCGGGGTTTTTTGTTTTCTTTTTAAATCATTTTATGCGGCTACTAAGCCGCGGTAGGTAGTTTTTATTTGCAGTACTCGCACTGCGGGTGAGGTACATGCGGCGGCGCGGCGGCTGCTAAAATAAAAGCCCAGATCAACGAAGACACAAAAAACCTGTGGGACAATGCCTTCGTGATCTGGGTATCTCAATCAGGCAGCTAGGGAGGGTGTGTCTGCCCAAGCTGGAATGTTGTCTAGGCGTTCCAGCCATGTGATGAGATTCGGGTAGTTGCCGACTGGAATACCTGCATCAGCAAAATATCCAGAAAAGGCGGCAACAGAAAAGTCCGCTATGGTCAGTTTATCGCCAAGCATGAAGTTTTTATCTGCAAGATGTGCGTCAAGAACCTTGGCGTATTGGTGAAAATTCGCAGTCGCTTCAGTAATTTTTGCCTCGTCGGGTTCGCCTATTTTCAGCATTGGCTTGAGCATCTTTTCAAATAAAATTGTGGAGGTTGCACGATTAAAATGGGCGAGCTCCCAGCATTGCCAGCGATGTATGTCGGCTCTTTGCCGCGGGTCACGCGGGTAAAAATCACTTTCAGCAACACTGTCGGCTAGGTACTGCATGATTGCGTTAGATTCCCAGAGTATGAAATTGCCATCTTCAAGAATAGGTATCATGCCATTGGGATTGAGCGCTTGGACTTCCGGCGTATCAAGTTCGCCAGCGAAAATATCGAGGGCGTTAATGGTTGCATCAATGCCGAGGTAATTGAGCACGGCATGGACTTTACGGCTATTGGGCGATCCATTGATGGTATAAAAATTCATCGTTTTCTCTCCTTAGATTATGACAATTTTTTTAGTAACTTTTATTATGCAAGTCACCATGAGTGTCAATCTAAACTAGTTACTTGTATATTGCAAGTAACTAATTGTGCTATCTTAACAATATGAGTAAAAAGACCGTATCAATGCTCGACTGCGATTGCAGCCGTTCTCTGTGCCCAGTGACGAATGTCTTGGATATCATTGGTGATAAGTGGACGATCTTGGTCGTGCGCGACATATTGTTTTTAGGTAAACGTCGCTATGGTGAGTTGGTGGATTCTGCGGAGGGTATTCCAACGAATATTTTGGCAGACAGACTTAAGCGACTTGAAGCCGCAGAGATTATCGAAAAAATTCCCTATCAAGAAAAACCTGTACGCTATGAATATAGGTTAACGCAAAAAGGTGAAGATTTACGCCCACTTATTAAAGAGCTTGCGGTGTGGGGTAATAAATACATTGACGGCACGATGGTGCCACCTGAAGGCTTTATGGATAAACCTTATGAACGATAGTAAGCGCTAACTTAATATTCCACCTGGATAGATACCACCTAAGACAACAGGGCGTGTCGCACCGGTAACCGATGGCAAATTGCCCGGTTGAATTGCGAGGGTTTGTTTCGCAAGCCACGCAAAACCAATTGCTTCCATGTCATCGGGATCAATTCCATAATCTTCACTTGAACGAATTTGTTGATGTTCAAGTAAACACTGTAGCCGAAACATAAGTGCGGTGTTATGCACACCACCACCACATACAATGATGCTCTTGGCATCGGACGCGTATTCTTGAATAGCTTCACTAATGGAGATAGCGGTTAGTTCACATAAAGTAGCTTGCACATGTTTTCTTACAATACGTTTTTTAGAACGCTTCAGATGCCGTTCTAACCAGCGCGCATTAAATAATTCTCGTCCTGTTGATTTTGGTGGAAGCAGTTTGAAAAATTTATCGCGTAAGAAGCGGGTGAGTAAATCCGCATTCACTGTTCCACTGGCTGCCCATTTTCCGCCTTCATCATAATCTTTACGCAGGCAAGTTTTAATGTAGGTATCCATTAAGACGTTGCCGGGGCCGGTATCAAAACCCGTGACAGGTTCACTGGGGTCAGCGGGCAATACAGTGATGTTGGCCATGCCACCAATATTCACGACGACACGAGTTTCATCACTAACGCGCAGCATCGCATTATGGAAGCTGGGCATCAGCGGTGCGCCTTGTCCACCTGCCGCAAGATCACGACGACGAAAATCAGCGACTGTGGTGATACCGGTTAATTCGGCAATGGTATTAGCGTCACCAATTTGTAGTGTATAGGGCGTTGCTTCGTTGGGTGCATGACGAATAGTTTGCCCATGGCTACCAATGGCAGAAATGTCGCTGGCATTCAGATTGGTTTCTGAAAGCAGTGAATTAACCGCACTTGCGGCATGTTGTGCCCACTGTACATCGGCAATGGCCATGCGTTTAATTTCGCCTGCGCGACTACGGTTTAGCGACAACAGGGTTTCACGTAGTTCACTGGGCAGGCTTTGCGTGTGGCTGGCAAGGAGTTTAGGGTAATTGCTTTCAAACTCAACCAGTGCGACGTCGATGGCATCGAGGCTAGTACCTGACATCAAGCCGATAAAACGTTCTGTCACGTTTAACCCTCCTGAAAATAACGCAAATACTTATTCGGCAAGAGCAAGTTTGACACGTTTAATGCCATCAAGTTGAGCAAGTAGCCCACGTGTTTGATTGAGAAAATCTTTTTTGTAACGTTTATTGATTGAGGTGGCACTTGGCAATTTCACGGTGAGTGGATTGCGATGCGTGCCATTTACACGGAACTCATAATGAAGATGGGGGCCAGTTGAGCGTCCTGTTGTGCCTACATAGCCAATGATTTGGCCTTGTTTTACCTTGCCACGTGCCTTGCGGTCATAACTCGAAAGGTGGGCATATAGGGTGCTGTATTTACCGCCATGACGAATGATTACCGTTTTGCCATAACCGCCTTTACGGGCGCGATGAATGATTTTTCCATCACCAGTAGCGCGAACAGGTGTGCCGCGTTTAGCAGCATAATCAACGCCTTTGTGCAGACGCATACGGTTTAATACCGGGTGATGTCGTTTACCAAAGCGTGAGCTAATACGACGGAAATCAACGGGGCTGCGTAAAAAGGCTTTACGCATATTTTTGCCTGTCGGGGTGTAATAATCGGCACGATTATTTTTAGCAGCATAGCGGACAGCGCGATAACTTTTCCCTTGGCTAATAAATTCAGCAGCAAGGATATTACCGTGACGAATTTTCTCGCCATCAAGAAACTGTTCCTCATAGACTATATGAAAACTATCACCGCGACGGATGTCTAATGCAAAATCGATGTCCCAACCAAAGATCCCGGCAAGTTCCATGATTAGGCTTTGTTCTAGGCCGGCCTTTTTTGCATCTAAAAACAGTGAGTCGCGAATAGTGCCATTGGCATAGGCGATATGAACATCAGGTTTGCGGATAACTGTTTTTGCTGCGTAGCCTTTTTTACTACGCGTGACTTGTAAGGACTTAAAGCGATTTAATTCATGAATAAGCCCGGTGAATTTTTTATCCGCATTGAAGTTTAGGCGAATATGTTGCCCTGGGCGTAGGTTACGTAGACCTTTAGTTGACTTGCCTAATGCGATGATATCGTGGACATCGCGGGCACTGATTTTGTTGCGTGAAAAAATAGCGGCGAGCGTGTCACCTTTGCGTACTTTAATGCGCTTTTGGCTTGAGCGTATTATTGGCGTTGGTGCTGGGGCTAACTTATTAATTCTGGCATCTTCTTTATGCAAGGGTAGAGCTAGTTGTTGTTCAATGCGTGTTGAGTCAGCTGCACTGTTTTGTTGGGGGTGACTAAAACCGGTTGCAGCAAGCACGCTGACCCCTACCAATAGTGAAAGTGAGGCAATGACGATCGAGCGTCGATTAAGGAGTTTGGCGAACTTTGTGTTCGCGGACTCGCGTAACTTATAGTCACGCTTGATAAATGAGCGATAATTCACGGAATTCATTAGTTTTTTATTGTCAAAGCAACGATAGCGGTTATCTGGCAGTGGGTCAATAGCCTATTATATATAGCATAAGGTTAAATAATGGAGTGTGAACTGCGCCACAGCGTTTGGCTGTGATACCCTTGCGCGACTAAAATGAATTAGTTTCGAGGTTGGAATGACAGCAGTAGCCGATGCACTTGCCACTATCAAGCGAGGTGCGCATGAAATCCTAGTAGAAAAAGAACTTGTTGAGCGTCTGGAATCAGGCAAACCAATGCGTATCAAGGCTGGATTTGACCCCACTGCGCCAGATTTGCATCTTGGCCATACGGTGCTAATTAACAAGCTGCGCCAGTTTCAAGATCTTGGCCATGAAGTCATGTTCTTGATTGGTGATTTCACCGGCATGATAGGTGATCCAACCGGTAAAAGTGCCACACGCCCAGCTTTGACGCGTGATGATGTGATTGAAAATGCCAAGAGTTATGAGCAGCAGATTTTCAAGATACTCGATCCAGAAAAAACGCTGGTGATGTTCAATTCAAGCTGGATGAATGCCATGGATGTCAGTGAATTGATTCAACTGGCAGCAAAACATACTGTGGCGCGGATGTTAGAGCGAGATGATTTTAACAAGCGTTACACGAGTGGCCAGCCGATTGCGATCCATGAATTTCTTTACCCTTTAATTCAAGGTTATGACTCGGTCGCGATGAAAGCCGATGTTGAATTGGGAGGTACGGATCAAAAATTTAATTTGTTGGTTGGTCGCCAGTTACAAGAAGTGTTCGGTCAGAAACCACAAGTTGTGTTGACCATGCCGATTCTTGAGGGTTTGGATGGCGTACAGAAAATGTCTAAGTCGCTGAATAATTATATAGGTATTAGTGATGCACCGGACGATATGTTTGGTAAGTTGATGTCGATTTCAGACGAATTGATGTGGCGGTATTTTGAGCTACTTAGTTTCAGACCACTCGATGAAATTGAGCAGTTTAAAACGGACATAGAACAAGGCAAAAATCCGCGTGATATCAAGTTCCTGTTGGCTGAAGAAATCATCGAACGTTTTCATGATCGCACAGCGGCAGACAAGGCGCGTGAAAATTTTATTTCACGTTTCCAAAAGGGCGTTATTCCGGATGAGATGCCTGAATTTAATTTTTCAGCCGACACACCGGTTGCTAATTTATTGAAAGAAGCAGCGCTAGTGAAAAGTACATCAGAAGCCATGCGCATGATCAAACAAGGTGCGGTTAAGGTGGATGGTGAAAAAATTGCAGATAGTAAACACACCTTCGACCAAGGAGCTAGTCTCGTTTTTCAAGTAGGCAAACGTCGTTTTGCGAGGCTAACGCTCTCATAACGACGGTACCTTTATCGCAAAGCATCATGTGGATCTGGTTACTGAGAATGCGGCTAATTTTTTTACAAATGGGGCGGTAAACGATTGGTTACCCTAGGACTATAGTGGGCAATAACAAGGCTTATTTCTGGATAAATTAATCAGTTTTATTATAGTCTTGTTACAGTGAAGCCAGAGAATATTAGTTTCTATACAATTTTGTGTGATATGAGCTATCTCAAGTGAGTGCGGGGTGTAGCAATGTGTCGTTTATTGATGGTGTATGTCGTGTCCATGTTGATGTGCCTATCATCACCATTGTTTGCACACGAACAACAAAAGCATGCTCTGGTCATGGGGATCTTGCCCTACCTGAGCTCATCCGAATTGATAAGGGTTTGGGATCCATTTGTTCGGTATCTGGAGCGGGATACCGGACATAAGATACAGATCGCATCAGCGCCGGACTTCGATACTTATATTAAGCGTGCGGCTACAGGCCAGTACGATATTTACCTGACTGCACCTCACTTTGCCCTGCTCGCCGAGGAAAAGCATAATTACCGGCGTATCGCACGGCTGAAACGGGAACTTTATGGGGTCATCGTAGTGGGACGTAACAGTACTATTAAACGTTTCGCTGACATGGGCGGCAAGGTGCTTGCAACGCCGGACAAGTTGGCGGTCATTACCATGCTCGGGGAGGCTACCCTGAAAGAATATGGGCAACATTCCAATAAAGATATTACTGTCAAATATACGCCCTCTCATAATAATGCATTACTGTCTGTAATTAGAGGCACTGCGGATGCAGCTGTCAGTTCAGCAGCGGTTTATGAACGTTTGTCACCGTCAAAAAAGAAACGGTTACGTTTGTTGGGCAAGACACAAACGGTTCCGCACATGATGTTTTTGGCAGGACCATCGTTAAGCGATAAAACTTACCAAACGATATCAAGTTCCATATTGCAGTTTCCTTCAAAAGCGGTAGGTAAAGCCTTTTTCGAGATGTCGGGTTATGGTGACATAACCCAGATCACAAATCATGACATGCAGCGCCTTCACATGATCATGCCAATACTGGATGCTAGGGTGAGCGAATGAGAAATATTGGTTGGCGGTCTCTTCGTTTTAAGTTGGTGGCCCTGGCGCTCATTGTTGAGGTCGTTATGCTGAGTATCTTGGTCTGGAACAATGTGAATCTGACCTCTGAGAGTCTGATCGAACAAACCGAACACCGCATTCACAAAGAAATTTTGCCATTGCTGAATGCCGGCCTCGCAGGCCCGTTATTACAGGAAGATCTGGCGACAATACGTGAGCTACTTGAGCAGGTTGTCTCTGCGGAGGGTCTAAGCTATATCGGTGTTCAGAATGTGGCTGGTAAGCTGTTGATCGAGCACGGATCAGGCGTACGCGATCCGCACCACGAAGGCTCATTCATCGAACACATGAAAAAACCAGATGCTGCACTAGTCCCCTATGGCGGGAGCGTTCCCATTATCTTGAGTGGTCGTCGCATAGGTCAACTCATATTCTCGTTTGATACCAATTTTCTCCAGCGGGCAATCGATGCGGCATGGTATGAAGGCATTACTATTGCAACACTCGAAATCATTTTAAGCATCATCGTATTGTTTATCTCAGGCTATCTTCTAACCAAACAACTATTTCGCTTGATGGAAGCATCCACAAAGATTGCCGGGGGTGATTTGACGGTTCGTGTGCCAGTGAAGGGGAATGATGAACTGGCGCAGACTTCGCGGGCCTTCAACCATATGGCCGCAGAAACGGCGGAGCGTACCACGCGGCTGGAACGGGTATTGGCTGATCAGAAAGAGGCAGAGGTAGCATTGCGTGAAAGAGAAAGCCGCTATCGGAATCTTGTTGAGTCAGCTCAAGCAATCCCTTGGGAGCTGGATATAAATACCTGGCGATTTACATATGTGGGGCCACAGGCCAAACACTTGTTCGGTTACCCTATTGAACAATGGCAAGAGGAAAATTTCTGGCATGACCATATTCTGGAGTCGGACCGAGAAGAGGCGGTGAATTATTGTGTTAACGAAACAAAGAATGGGCATGATCATGAGTTTGAATACCGTATGATTGCAGCCGATGGTCGAGTGGTATGGGTGCGGGATACTGTTAAAGTTATTTTTGATGATAATCAACCAATACATTTAAGTGGTTTCATGTTTGACATCACCAAGCGCAAACATGATGAATTGGAATTAGAACTTTATCGTGAACATCTTGAAGAGGAGGTCGAGGAACGAACAAAAGCGCTGCAACGGGCGCGGGATCAGGCCATGCAGGCAAGCAAGGCAAAGTCGATTTTTCTTGCGAACATGAGTCACGAGCTAAGGACCCCCCTGAATTCGGTTATCGGTTTTAGTGAAATTTTGAAAAAAGGTGCGGCGGGTGAGGTCAATACGGAACAGACCCGCCAGCTAGATATGATCAATAACAGTGCCCGTCGCCTGTTAGCATTGATTAGTGATATTCTTGATCTGTCGAGGGTCGAGGCGGGCAAGGCCGAGCTGGATATTACTGAATTCAATCTTCATGAGCTATTGACCGAGCTAAAAGAATTACTCCAGCCTCAACTCGAAGGCAAGAACCTCATCCTCAAGCTTGATAATAAAAGTACTCGGGAGGTCATGAAAAGTGATCGGGGTAAACTGCACCAGATTTTGTTAAACCTGCTTGGCAACGCCGTTAAGTTCACTCAGCAGGGACATGTGATCCTTCGTTGCCGGGATGAAGCTTCGGTCATTATCTTCGATGTGGAGGACACCGGTATTGGTATTGCTGAACAGCAGCAGGAGCGGATATTTAAGGCATTTAAACAGGTAGACGAACAGAGCAACCGAGCCTTTGAGGGTACGGGGCTGGGTCTGGCTATTTGCCAAGAGTATGCTTACTTGCTCGGTGGACATATTGAACTCCATAGCGAACCAAGTAATGGAAGCTGTTTTAGCCTCTACTTACCGTTATAGTTCCTGTTCCAATTTGATAATTGCTCACGCCTCCCCTAAATAGTGGACGATTGCTCACAGTCGTGTTTAAAAATGAAGATACAAACCCGCGTGATATCAAGTTCCTACTGACTGAATAAATCATCGAAGGTTTTCACGATCGCACAGCGGCAGACAAGGCGCGTGAAAGTTTTATCACGCTTCCTAAAGGACGTTATTCCGGACGAGATGTCTGAGTTTAATTTTTCTGCCGACACACCTATTGCTAATTTATTGAAAGAAGCAACGCTAGTGAAAAGTACATCAGAAGCGATGCGCATGATCAAACAAGGTGCGGTTAAGGTGGATGGTGAAAAAATGGCAGATAGTAAACAAACGTTCGAACAAGGTTCTAGTCTGGTTTTTCAAGTTGGTAAATGTCGTTTTGCACGGAAGGAAATATCTTAATGATATACCCGCCATCATTAATTTTTTTATGTATAAGTTATTAACACAAATAAAAATACCACTTATTAAGTAATGTTATATTGAAATGCTATGGTATTGCTGCGATGCTGTAGGCCTATTTTATAGCTGTGCGGCTCTATCACGATGTGCTGTAAAGCTACAGGAGAGTGTCATGCTTATTAATAGGTATAAACTTGCTTTAAGAATAATCATTTACTTGATGTTGCCATTTGCGCTGTTGGGTTGTGATAGCCGAGAGCAAGCGGTGAGTGAGACACCGCAATTTAGTGATAAGGCATCTGGTGTAGATGCACAAGTTGAGTATATCTTTAGCGTGCATCCGCTACATAATCCAACGCGTTTGCACACCATATTTTCCCCTGTTTTTGATTATCTAAGTGAAAATATTGAGGGCGCGATGTTTAAGCTGGAGGCGTCCCGTAACTATGCAGCATACGATAAAAAATTGTATGCACGTCAGCATCACTTTTCTTTACCAAATCCTTTTCAAACAATTAATTCTTTGAAACATGGCTATCGTGTTTTTGGCAAGATGGGCGACGATGATAATTTCCGTGGCATTATTCTTGTGCGAAAAGACAGTGGTATTAATAAAGTATCAGACTTAAAAGGAAAGGTGATTAGTTATCCTGCACCGACAGCCTTAGCCGCAACGATGATGCCGCAGTATTACCTAAATTCAAATGGTATTGACGTGATGAAAGACGTTGAGAACCGTTATGTTGGTTCGCAAGAATCTTCGATCATGAATGTATTTCTTGGCAATTCGGCTGCAGGTGCAACATGGCCACCACCGTGGCAAGCTTTAGTGAAGGAGCGCCCAGAACTAGCAGAACAAATTGAGGTAATCTGGCAAACAAAGCCATTGCTGAATAACGGTTTGGTTGTGCGCGATGATGTGCCGGACGAGATCGTTGCGCAGGTGTCTACGTTGTTATTTGAATTGCACACTCATAAAAAAGGTAAGCAGTGGCTTGATAAAATGGAATTGTCGAAGTTTGAAACGGCAACGAATAATAGTTACCAACCTGTGCGGGATTTTATTGATGTTTTTGATAGAGAGATCAGACCGATTAAATAACATAGGTTTTTAGAAATGCTAATTGATGTAATAAAACGGTTTTGGACACGTTCAATTCAAAGACAGTTAATTCTTGGTATTGCACTAGTTCATGCGGTTTTAATGACTATCTTCGTCGTCGATTTAGTTGAAAGGCAGCGTAATTTTCTTTCTGAGCAAACTGTTGCACAAACCCAGAGTTTGTCAGAAACGCTTGCTGCGAATAGTGTTTCATGGGTATTGGCGAATGATGTTATTGGTCTTGAAGAAGTTATTGTTTCACAATCGGGTTATCCTGGGCTTGAGTACGCAATGGTGTTGTCTCCGGATGGCAGGGTATTAGCGCATACTAATTTATCTGTTATTGGTCGTTTTGCAACAGATGACATAAGTCAGGGGCTTCTCAAAAAAACAGTAACGACTCAGTTACTGCAAACAAATATTAAGCTTGTTGATATCGCAACTCCCATTATGGTGAATGATAGCCATATAGGTTGGGCTCGTGTAGGTGTAAGTGGAGACAAAGTATCCGAGGGGCTAGAAATAATTACCCGTGATGGCGTGGTTTATACGATTATCGCAATCCTTATTGGTACTTTGTTTGCATTGTTTATGGCAAAGGGCATCACGTCTGGTTTGCATCAATTAGTAGTCGTCGCTTCAAGTATTCGCGAGGGAACAAAGACGCGAGTTAAGCTTGAACGTGAAGATGAATTGGGCCAGTTGGCGAACGATTTTAATCTTATGCTAGATGAGATTGATCGCCAAAATCGTTCTCGGCTTATGTTAGAGCAAGAAGTGAGAGCACAACGTGATCAACTTGAAGTGCAGGTGCGTGAGCGTACCAGTCAGCTTGAAGTCGCACGTGATGAAGCTTTACGTGCAACAGCCGCTAAATCTGAATTCTTAGCAAGTATGAGCCACGAATTGCGGACACCATTGAATTCAATTATTGGTTTTACCGGTATCGTTCGCGACGGTGAAGCGGGCGATATTAACGATGAGCAAAAAAACCAGCTCAGCATGGTGTACAACAGTGCGAAGCACCTACTTGGATTGATTAACGATATTCTTGACCTATCAAAAGTAGAAGCAGGTAAGCATGAAATTGTTAAAGGGATGTTTTCTTTACCTGAGATGCTGAATGAAGTTAAAGAAATGATCCAGCCATTGGTAGATGAAAAAGGTTTATCTCTACAGGTTCAGAGCACTAATATTGATGAACAACTGTATGCAGATCAAGTTAAACTTCGTCAAATTATTGTTAATTTATTAGGTAATGCCGTTAAATTTACTTATGCAGGCACAATCAGTTTGCGTTGCGAAATAGTTGATGATGTTTTGACTATCAGCGTGATTGATACAGGAATAGGTATAGATTCTGCTGGGCAGTTAAAAATCTTTCAGCCGTTTAGCCAAGTTGATGGTGGAGATACTCGCCTACAAGAAGGTACCGGCCTCGGCCTAGCAATCTGTAAGAGATTTATAGATTTAATGGGAGGTAAGTTAACATTGGAGAGCGTTGCAGGTGAAGGTAGTACCTTTACTGTGACGCTGCCAATCGAGTTACCTAAGAGTATTTCAAAACACAAACAACAGAAACGGCATAGCGCAGTATTGGAAAGTAACAATTCACTGGTGATGGTCGTTGATGACCAACATGATGCGCAAGAACTATTAAAGCGCTACCTTCGTGCAGAAGGCTATGATGTTATTGTTTGTAGTAATGGTAATGAGGCAGTTGAGCTTGCACGTACGCATAAACCCTTTGCAATAACCTTGGATATCATGATGCCTAAACTAAATGGCTGGGATACCTTAAGCATGCTGAAAGGTGATGAAGAAACATTAAATATCCCAGTTATTATTATATCGATCCTTGATGAAGCAAATCTTGGAATATCATTAGGTGCCGTTGATTACTTGCAGAAACCGGTTGAATCAAAAGATCTTGTAAGAAGCCTGAACAATTTGCGTGAAACAGGGGACAATGTCCTTATTGTGGAGGATCATGACGAGGATGCAGAGTTATTAAGAAAAATATTGGAACCAATGAACTATGATATTAGACATGCCAGTGATGGAGCAACGGCATTGACTGAGGTAAAAAAGAAATGCCCTGATATTGTATTATTGGATTTAATGATGCCCGGGATGAGTGGTTTTGAAGTGATTCGGCGTATTCGCGGTGGTGATTATCCTGAATGTGATGTGCAAATCATTGTGATCAGTGCTAAAACTTTGACTGAAGCTGAAGGTGACTATTTAAATAAAAATGTTGAACAAGTCATGGTAAAAGGTCAATTTAGTCGTAAAGAAGTATTGTCTGAGGTTGGCTGCCTTTTAAATAAACTTGGAAGTACAGAATAGGCACAGGAATAAAGCGGATGAGTAATATATTGGTAGTAGATGACAATGAGCAAAATATCTATCTGGTTAAATTTATTTTAGAAAAACGTGGCCATAAAATTGATGTTGCGCCAAACGGTAAGCTTGCGACTCAAATGGTTGAGTTAAACAAATATGATCTCGTGCTAATGGATATTCAAATGCCTGTGATGGATGGTCTAGAAGCAACAGGTATTATAAAAAGTATGGAATCATCACTTGTAGTGGTGGCATTGACAGCAAAAGCAATGGATGGTGACGAAGAAAAAGCACTAGCAGCTGGATGTGATGGTTATATTTCTAAACCAATAGACATTAAAACATTTGCAGATAGTGTGGAGGCTCATATTTAATTATCGGATTGAATCAAGAAGGCAGTGATGAATCTCCTGATTGTTGATGATATTGAAGCGAATCATTACCTCTTACACATTGCTTAGTTACCGAGGTTATCATGTTGTTGATGTGTGCGATAGAAAGGGAACGCTTGAATTAGCACAGGTAGCTCCCCCTGATATTTTTATCTTCGATGTTTGATGCAGATAAGTGAGATTGTTGTATCGGCTTTCAATAGCTAGATCTACGAATGTCATGAAGAGGTTTCTTAGTTTTATTTTGCATTCATATTAATTAACGCACAAAACAAGTCTTATTCTGGTTTTTTTTGGTGTTGTGTTAATTTCTATTAAAGACAAAAGAGGTGTTTCTATGAATGTTTCTAAAATTCTTATTCTTCCTATTGGAATTCAAGTATTGATATTGTCTGGTTTGTTAAGCTTATTTCAAAGCTCATCTCTTTTTGCGACGGAAATTCACTTAAATAGCGGAGCAAAGAACCCGTTTGCTGCTACTGACGGTTCGGGTTTTTACGACAAGCTAGTTCCCGTATTGTTTGAGCGCATAGGGATAAAGGGAACAGTAAGCTGGCTGCCCTCGGAGCGCGCATTATTAAATGCCAATAAGGGTATCGATGACGGTAATATTGCACGTATTAAAGGGATTGAGAAAAAATACACAAACCTCATCCGCGTACCTGAACAAGTAGTTGACTTTACGTTTATGGGCTATAGTCACCGTAAGGATATTACGCTGACAAATTGGGATAGCATTAAGAAATATCGAGTTGGAATTATTCGCGGCTGGAAAATTTACGAAAAAAATTTAAAGGATAGTAAAGCGTTGTTGATTGCTAGAAGTCCTGAGCAATTATTTTCTATGCTTAAGCACGAACGTGTTGATTTAGTGATGTACGATCGTTGGCAGGCACAGTATTGGATGAAAAAATTAAGTTATCAAGTGCCGGCATTAGATAAACCAATTGTAAGTAAAAATATGTTTATCTATATGCATAAAAAAAATAAAAACTTAGTGCCTAAAATAGCTGACGCAATTCGTGCAATGAAAAAAGATGGTAGTTATCAAAAGATACTTGATTCGACATTAGGAAGTTTGCAATCACAATAATGGTGACGGCGGAATAAAGTGGCTAATGTTCAATTAAAAAGTCGTATCGCACGTCGTTTGATTGTTTACATCATTGCGTTTAGCTCGGTTGTTACTTTATTTGTTACAGCAACTCAGCTTTACTATGAATATGATAGGGACGTCAGTGATCTCAATCGTTATCTGGAACAGATTGAGACGGGTTATTTATCAGGTATTTCTGAAGCTGCATGGGTGGTTGATGAGCGTCAATTAGGTATTATTCTGGAAAGTATTAGTAACCTACAAGATATTGAGTACGTCGCGGTAGAAGCCAATGATGGCGATTTAATGATGGAGTATGGTTTTAAAGATAATCGCTTGCAGATTAGCCATGATGTACCACTTGAGTATCGATATCGAGCGCAAAATCTTAAGATCGGTAATTTGCAAATTATTGCTGGCCTTGAGGGTATTTATAACAGACTTTACGATCGCGTTTGGATTACGCTTGCCTCCAATGCGCTTAAAACGTTTGTTGTCGCTTTGTTCGTTTATTATCTTTTTATTAATCTCGTTACTCGTCACCTGAGTAAGATTGTTACTTTTACGCAAGAAGTCAATTTGGATAAATCCGAGCAATCGTTATCATTGGATAGAAAGGACACACCTGATGATGAGCTAGATGCAGTTAGCCAAGCACTGAACCAGATGGTTGAACAGTTACGCAATACGTATGCAGAATTAAAAAATAGTGAGCGTAGGCACAAGGAAATTGCATCAAGTATTCCAGGTGTGGTTTATCAACTCAAAAGAAGCAAAGAGGGTGTTTATAGCCTGCCGTATATCAGTGAAGGTGTGCAGGAATTGTTCGGGGTTGTTTCAGCCGATGTAGGAAATGAACCCGGTATATTATTTGCTCGTATTTCTGTAGAAGACATTGATGGTTTTTTTGAATCGCTGCGGATTTCTGCGACGAGCATGTCCCCTTGGTTTAATAAATTTCGTATTAAAAGCGGCAACGGGCATAGTAACTGGGTGTTTGGTTCAGCGGTGCCATCGTTGGAGAAGGATGGCACTGTTTGTTGGAACGGCATCATGCTGGATGTTACTCGCCAGAAACAAGCTGAACAAGATTTGATATACGCGACAGAGAATCTTGAAGAGCAAGTTAGGGAACGCACAGGAGAACTACTATTCGCTAAGGAAGAAGCTGATCGTGCTAATTTGGCAAAAACTCAATTTCTTTCAAGAATGAGCCATGAGCTTCGCACACCATTGAATGTCATTATGGGGTATTCACATATTGCGTCACGATTATCAAACCACGAAGAGGTAAATACGCACCTTAATGAGATTGGTTTAGCGGCTAAACATTTACTAGAGTTGATTAAAGATGTAATGGATTTATCACGTATCGAGACGAATGATATTCATATTGAGATTACACAGGTAAAAGTGCGAGATGTTATTTTAGAGGCTGAGAAATATTTGGCCAATGAGGCGAAGCAACGCAATATAACTGTTAAGCATGATCAGTGTGCTGAAGATATTATTGTATTGGCTGATGGGTTGAGAATAAAAGAAGTGATTTTGAACTTACTTTCAAATGCTATTAAGTATAACCGGCAAGATGGCTTGGTTGATATTAGTTGTCAGCATGCGGACTCTAATCATGTTCGTATTGAAGTACGTGATACAGGTAAAGGGCTTGATACTGAGCAATTAAAAAGCCTTTTTCAGCCATTTTCCCGATTGGGAGCGGAATTTACTGACATAGAAGGAACAGGGGTCGGACTCGTTATTACCAAATCCTTGTTAGAACGAATGGGTGGAACCTTACAAGTTGAAAGTACACTAGGGCAAGGTAGTTGTTTTATTGCTATATTACCTTTATATAGAGAGACTGAAAAAATCGATAGTTAAAACTGTCTACAGAAATCTTGTGTTCATTACAGCAATTAAAGAGGTGCATAATGAATACGATGATGGAATACTTTAGTGATTGCGCAGAGCGAAACGGAATTAACGATAAATTATTTATAAATAAAACTAAGTATAAATATAATTAGGGATTATCATTAATGAGTAACATACTAATCGCAGATGACAATGAACATAATCGCTATATCGCACGCTTCCTATTAGAAGATGCGGGGCACACCGTTGAGCAAGTTGAAAATGGTGAAGATGCGGTGCAAGAAGCCCCTAAGGGAGAGTTTGATCTTGTGCTGATGGATATTCAAATGCCCGGTATGGATGGCATAGAAGCAACAAAACAACTTAAATCAGCTGGTTTTGCCGTACCTATTGTTGCTTTAACAGCGAAAGCCATGCGTGGTGACCGTGAAGAAATACTCGCAGCAGGTTGTGATGGTTATATATCTAAGCCATTTGAAGTAGATGCATTTGTGGCTGAAGTTGAGAAATATATATCAGGGAGTTAGTCATATAATAGGTCGTTACGCCTGCTAGCGCCTATTACGTTTGTTTTTTTGCAGTATTAGTCATCGTTTTAATCAAGCCCCCAATTCCTCATTTATTTTTTAGCTTTAATATCAGACGTTTACAGGGATGCTTGAAAATATACGGCGCGTATTAAAAAAAATTACGACTATCATCAAAATAAGTGTTGACGCGCTTCCTAGCGTGCGTATAATGCGCCGCTCACTCAGGGACACAGTGAGTTTCAAGCCAGCAAAAACGCGGGTTTGAGTCATTTAGGGATTGAATGACAGGCGGTTAATCTGTATAGTTCACCGCCCTTATCGGACGCACTCCGGTAACAGCTCTTTAACAATTAGATCAAAGTAATTTGTGTGGGCGCTTGTGTCGTAGATGGTTATCACCATGAATCGATGTAAGCAACCAC
>Ga0316207_10000066_pt1 | contig 230582 bp, 219 predicted proteins | sample 6weekpyrite_MG_FD_204943 | JGI IMG/M metagenome (GOLD analysis project Ga0316207, IMG submission 204943) | Microbial mat bacterial communities from mineral coupon in-situ incubated in ocean water Damariscotta River, Maine, United States -... | ecosystem: Environmental > Aquatic > Marine >...
AGACCACACCCACCCCGTCAATCCTTTTTTTTAGTCTTTCCTTGCACTTAGCCCCTAAAGAACCAGCACCAAACAGCGACCTCTAAAACAGCCCCTGCCGACCAGAGGAGCGCATTATACGCACCAAACCCCAAACCGCAAGCGGTTTTTTTGAAGCACATTCCCGCCTGCTTCCAACACTAAAATCCGATCAGCGAGACTTTCGCGATGCGACGTTTGCCTACCTGATAGATATGCTCTGAACCCGCCGTCATTACTCGTTTTCCGTCTTCGACACGATCGCCATCGAGCTTGACCGCCCCCTGCTTGATCATCCGAATCGACTCAGAGGTGCTTTTGGTCAGCCCCGCCTCTTTTAATATATTAGCGATCGCCAGCCCCCCACCTTCCACAGATATCACCTGCTCCGGGATGTCATCCGGCAACGCCCCCTTCTGGAAACGGGCCACAAACGCCTCGCGTGCCTGGATCGCCTCAGTCCCGGAGTGAAAGCGCGCCACAATCTCCTCGCCCAGCAGAAACTTTATATCGCGCGGATTGGCGCCATCTTTAATCTGCTGTCTGAACCCTTCGATTTCCATCAGAGGCCTGAAGCTCAATAGCTCAAAATAACGCCACATCAACTCATCGGAGATCGACATAATCTTGCCAAACATCTCATTTGGCGGCTCATTGATCCCTATATAGTTATTGAGCGACTTGGACATCTTCTGCACCCCGTCCAGCCCCTCTAAAATCGGCATAGTCAGCACCACCTGTGGTTTCTGGCCGTAGTGCTTCTGTAGCTCGCGCCCTACCAGCAGGTTGAATTTCTGGTCGGTTCCGCCCAGCTCGACATCGGCCTTCATCGCCACGGAGTCGTAGCCCTGCACCAGCGGATAGAGAAATTCGTGGATCGCAATCGGCTGACCGCCCGAGTAGCGCTTACTGAAATCGTCCCGTTCCAGCATCCGCGCCACGGTGTGCTTCGCCGCCAGCTGAATCAGGTCTGCTGCGCTCATCTCGCCCATCCAGCTGGAGTTGAACATCACCAGTGTTTTCGCGGGGTCGAGAATCTTGAAGATCTGCGCCTCATAAGATTGCGCATTTTCGATTACTTCATCACGCGTCAACGGCTTACGGGTTGCATTCTTGCCAGTGGGATCACCAATCATGCCGGTGAAATCGCCGATCAGAAACATCACCTCATGCCCCAGATCCTGAAATTGGCGTAATTTATTGATCAACACCGTGTGACCAAGGTGCAGATCAGGTGCTGTCGGGTCAAACCCCGCCTTGATTCTCAGCGGCCGCCCCTCTTTCAGGCGCTCCTCCAGCTCACCACCTGCCAAAATCTCCTCGGCACCACGCCGAATCAGCTCAAGCGCACCACTCATTGCCGCCATTTACCCACCTTTTCACGCTAATAAAATTTAAGAATTCCCACTTCTTACACGATAAAATAGATATCGATTAAAGAAAAACAACCTGGCTACCAGCACCACAGTAGCCAGGTTGCGGGATATTACCATTTTTAAACCCTGAATTCGTCGCGCTTTCACCGCGCCACTTTATTGACCTGCAAAGTGACTCACGCTAAGGTACGCAAAACATGGCTAAAGGAACCCTGTGAAACATACCCCTCTAATAGGACGCGACTATAAGGCGATCGCACCCAAAGCGCCGCACAGCAGCAAACGCAAAAAGCATCACTACCTTTATATGCTTGCTGGTGGACTGTTCTCTCTAGGCGGCGCACTCCTGGTTATATCCAACGACGCCGAGGCGATTCGCAGCGATACAGCCCCAGCCGAAACAGCTGTTTTGCTCGACAACAGCCCCCCGCCAGCAAGCATCAATAGCGGGCACATCTCAAAACCACTGGCACTGCCTCAGAACAGCCAGGACTCTAACAGCACTAGCGCGGCTGTCACCACACCCGCCCCTCCTGCTGGCAAATGGCAGAGCGTCACGATCAAAAATGGCGACAGCCTCTCACTGGTTTTCAGTCGCCTCGGGCTCAGCCCGCAACAGCTTCACCGGGTGTTATCACTTGGAAATGAGACAAAGATACTTACCCGCCTCTTTCCTGGCGACACACTGAAACTCAACATCACCGATGACAAAAAGCTAAACGCGCTGAGCTATGATATCGATGAAAGCAAGACGCTGCATATCACCAAACGCCCCGATAGCTCCAACGGCTACGTCGCTACGATGCAGGAACACCCCATTGAAGTTCGCACTGCCAGTGGTAGCGGCACCATCGATAGCTCGCTGTTTCTCGCGGCACAGAAGGCGGGATTTTCAGATAACCTGACAATGGAGCTAGCTGGCATCTTCGGCTGGGACATCGACTTTGCACTCGATATACGCAAGGGTGATAACTTTACGCTGATCTTTGAGGAACACTATCTGGAAGGAAAAAAGCTACGCAACGGCAATATCCTTGCCGCCGAATTTACCAACCGCGGCAAGACCTACCGCGCCGTGCGCTACACCGACAGCAAAGGAAACAGTGACTACTTTTCCCCCGACGGCAAGAGTATGCGCAAGGCGTTCCTGCGCACCCCGGTCGAGTTTTCGCGTATCAGCTCGCGCTTCAACCTGAAACGCAAACACCCTGTACTGAACAAGATTCGCGCCCACAAAGGTGTCGACTATGCCGCCCCCCGTGGCACACCGATTCGCGCTACCGGCGACGGCAAGATCGTCCATCGCGCACGCAAGGGCGGCTACGGCAAGACCATCATCATCCAGCACGGCACCCGCTACAGCACCCTCTACGCCCACATGAAGAGTTATGCGCGCGGCATGAGAAACGGCAAGCGTGTTAAACAGGGGCAGATCATAGGCTACATCGGCAGTACTGGACTCGCCACCGGACCACACCTGCATTATGAATTCAGACTCAATGGTGCCGTACGCAACCCACTGACGGTTAAATTACCCGATGCAGCGCCACTCAACAAAAAGTATCGCGCAGACTTTAACAGCAAGAGTCGCCCATTTTTTGCGCAACTCGACGCCCTGAAGCGCAGCACCAACACCATCGCAATGAACCAGTAACCTATTCCAGCCGCCATGAGTTCACTCTTCATCGGATTGATGTCGGGCACCAGTATCGATTCGATTGATGCTGCAGTGATCAACTTCGATGACTCACCTCGCATCGTCGCCACCCATAGCCACCCGATTAAACCTGAATTGAAAGCACGCCTGCTCAAGCTGAGTCAGGGGTCTGACAACGAGCTTGAACAGATGCTGCTGCTCGATCGGGAGATGGGACTGCTGTTTGCCAAAGCCACGAGAAAACTGTTACAGCAGGCGAACATCGACGCGGCCTCGATCACCGCAATTGGCAGCCATGGCCAGACGGTACGCCACTACCCAGAGCTGCACTGCACACTGCAGATCGGTGACGCCAATCTGATCGCTGAAAAAACCGGCATCACCACCGTCGCCGATTTTCGTCGTCGCGACCTCGCCGCCGGAGGAGAAGGGGCACCGCTGGCCCCCGCCTTTCACAATGCAGTGTTTCGCTCGGTGGATGAGGGACGCGCGATCGTTAACATCGGCGGTATCGCCAACATCACCCATCTGCCGACCGATCCCGCTACCGCAGTCAGCGGCTTCGACACCGGCCCCGGCAATATGTTGATGGATGGGTGGGCGCAGCGTCATCTGAACCAGCCGTTTGATTGCGATGGTGGTTGGGCGAAGCAGGGTGAAGTCAACCAGGCGCTTTTAGAACAGCTGCTACAGGAGCCCTATCTCAGCAAAGCACCGCCCAAGAGCACTGGACGGGAACTCTTTAACATCGACTGGCTTGACCGACAACTCGCTACTTTTGGTGAGACGGTTGCACCTGAATCGGTACAGGCAACGCTGTGTCAGTTCACCGCGATAACGATTGCTAACGCGGTAGCGAAATACTGTGATAACAGTAAAGCGCTGTTTGTCTGCGGGGGTGGGGGGCACAACAGACAGCTAATGCAGACGCTTCAAGCTGCGCTGCCTGATCACCAGGTTAAATCGACTGAAGCACTGGAGGTTTCTCCCGACTGGGTTGAGGCGGCGGCCTTTGCGTGGCTTGCCAAACAGACGCTGGAAGGAAAAGCGGGGAACCTTCCTGCGGTAACAGGGGCATCACACCCGGTTGTACTGGGTGCAGTCTATCGCTAACCCAGTCTTCTAGGGCAGATTAGCGCCGACGTAATCCGCTCTACTGGCTATAGGCTCTTTGATTCCGAATAGACGATTTATTTTAGCTCATCATAACCACGAATAGTCCTATATACACAGATATTTCCTTTCGAGGAAAGGACTCTACAGCCATTCACACCAAAGGGTTTAGTATATCCAGAAACCTCACCCTCTTTTTCTTTCTCAGTTATATCAAAGCTAGCAACACCGTTCATTTCACTCCATCGCGCCCAATGTCGATCTCCTTTTCGCGCAACAACCTCAAACCCATTCTCCCTTACAACAACGTAACGCCGAATATGATTTCGAGACAAAACCCACCAACTAAAACAATAAGAAAAAAGTCAACCATCCCAAAAATCTTCAACAAACTTCTACCATGTTGAACATTTTCATCAAACAACAGAATCGCAAAAACAAAAAAAGGAGCCAAAGGCTCCTTTTATAAATCAGGCGAATCATCTTTCGGTTTGAGGCGAATAGTAGTCTCCAGCATCGCCTGCGGCGCCGGGTCAGTAGCCGTCTCGGCCCGTCCCACCCTGCCAAACACCGACTCTACTTCGGGGAAGGTTTTCAGGCTCTTGCCGCTCTGCTGCAGGATCTCCTTCGCCTTGGTGATGGAGATCCCCGGGTAGGTGGTGGGCATGTAGAGAATGCCCCCCTCATCCAGCGGCGGCATGAACTCACTACCCAGCTTGCTGAGTGGATAGGCCGTCGCACCCAACAATATCAACGCCAATCCAGGTGTCAGCCAACGTCAGCGAATGGTCAGATTCAACGACGGCACATGGATGAAATGGAGGAAACGGTTCAGTGGGTTCTTTGACTCGGCTGGAATCTTGCCGCGAATGAAATAGCCCATCAGCACCGGCACCAGCGTGATCGCCAGCAACGCTGCGGCCGCCATGGCGTAGGTTTTGGTATAGGCCAGCGGCGCAAAAAGCCCTTCCTCCGGTGCCTGCAGGGTTAACACTGGCAGGAAGGAGACCGTGATTATCAACAATGAAAAGAAGAGTGCCGGTCCCACTTCTCGCGATGCCAGAATGACTGCCTGCCAACGTTCACGAAGGTAAAAATCGTTAACTTTGAAGAATCGCAAGTGGCAGTATTTGAGCACCGAGGTGCGCTCGAGTCACTGCATCACTCAGTAAGTTTTTTTATCGAATGATGAAAAGAAAGTAACTTATCGCCAGCTCAAACCAGCACCACCTATGGTCTTGCTTAAGATGCCCCAAAGACAACTGCGCCCGAGGAGTTTCGATGTAATATCTGCGGCTCGGTTAATCAAGATGTACCAAGCAATCCCCGGGGCGTTATTACCAAAGTGATCCCTGGTGGCCGTTGCGCACTCATCCGCCATTGTGATTCTCACGAAGAGATGGATGGGAAGGTACACTACCTCTATGACGATTGGCTGCCCCTCAGCGGTGAGGAGCTGCGCGACTTCCCGTGTCTCTTCCACTACATAAATTTGTTTCCCGAGGTGGCGGAGCACGAGCTGATTACGGATATCTATTTGCCGTTAAATAAGGCTATTGCATCTGGAAGATTATCGGTTGACGGCAGTGCAGTGTCGTAACGACTGTTACCAAATGAAGCGGTAAACACTGAAGAAGCGACATGGACTCAATAGCGACCTTAAGCCAGCACCTCGAGGTCCCGGGTCTGATGCTACTCGACCGCAGCGTCTATCAGGTAGTGTAGCCTGAGACCAGGGAATCCGGCCTCGGTTTTATTACGTCAGAAACTCAAATCAATGCGGCGTAAACCCGCCTCTGCAACCACTAGCGAAATTCGCTGACATAGGTCTGCTGGAAGGCCGACGCGGTATCCGCATCCGGTTGTGACCAGACAATCAACGCATCACCAGGGGCTGAGTTGTCCATCACCACATACGGCCCGGCAGAGAGTGATGCACTGGTACCGGGGTGATAGGAATCAAGCAGACTCACCGGATGTCGCCACGCACTGTTACGGTACTCGCTCTTGTAGGCCGAGGACTTGAGACCATCAAACTGTCGCCAGGCGATAATCGCATTGCCGTTATTGTCCATAGCGAGATTATGAGACTCCACCCCTTCATTATCAGGGCTAAAGTTATCTGCGAGAGACGCTGGATGAGTCCACGCATTCAAACGATATTCACTCTTGAACAGCTGCAGGTCATTGATGTCGGACTGCTGCCAGGTGATAATCGCATTGCCGAGGTTATCCATTGCCACCTTCGGGTTGATGGCATGCAGACCGTCCGGACTGAAATTTTCTAACAGCCCCAGCGTTGGTGTGTCCCAGACTCCGCCTCTATATTCACGCTTGAAGATCTGATAAACACTGGCAGATGTCGGGCCGGGGAAATAGGGGTGCGGCTGGGGCTCTAAATTCGCCTGGTCCCAGACAATGATCGTGTTGCCGGAGTCATCCATCGCCACCTGTGGGCCACTCTGCCCCCCCGTTCCAACCGGACTAATACTGTCCGTCAACGCCGCAGGATTGACCCATGGGCCACCACCACGATATTCACTCATGTAGATCCGATAGATGGATCCGGAGCGCTGCCGCCACACTATTACCGCATCATCATCTGTAACATTCCTGCCCATCGCAACCTGTGGACTCAGGGCGTCCGTCCCATCTGGACTGATATTGTCGGTCAGGCTTGCCGGGTGGGTCCACGCACCGGAGCGATACTCACTCCTGAAGATCTGGAAAATACCTGCAAGACCTACCGCATCCTTTTGACTCCAGACGATCACGGTATTGCCCTGATCGTCCATCGCCACCCGAGGGCTGGTGGCGCTCGTGCCCCCCTGGCTGATTATCACCGGCGCCGCCCAGGTCCCCGCACGGCGTTCCATCATATAAAGCCAGCCTGACTGGAGCCAGACGATCACCACATCATCATTCGCGCCATTCCTGCCCATCGCCACCTGCGGACTAGCGGCATTTCCTGCCGCGATACTGATGTAATTCGTAAGATTCACTGGATGGGTCCAGGCAGCTGTAGCCGTCAGATTATAGTCACTTCTGTATATCCGCACATTGGCGCCATCCGACTGCGCCCACACCACCACCGCATTGCCACTGTCGTCCATCGCCACCTGAGGAACACCTTGATCCGTTGACGCAGGATCTAGAGTAGATGTAGTAAAATTGTTGGTTAAGTTAGCCGGGTGAGTCCAGCTGTCGGTAATGCAGCTGATATTCACATTGGCGACATTACCACTCAACGTCCCGGCGCTATTGCTCACCGTACAGGCCTGATTATTTGGCTGGTCATGGACACTGACCAGGTAGGCAGAACCGCTCATCAGCTGGGCAGGAAAGGTGTAGGCGCCGTTGGTTGACAGGGCCACATCATCTGCGCCGTTATTGCGCAATATCAGCGAACCACTGAGGCCTGAAACCGTGCCACCCACACTGTATTCAGGAGGGGTGGTACAGTTCACATTCACATTGGAGACAGTACTGTTGGCTGTCCCAGTCCCATTACTGACGGTACAAATCTGATCAGTGGGCTGGGTATCAACCGCCACCTGATACGTGCCACCAGCGGCAACAGTACGCGAAAAAATATAGGCGGTCTCAGTATTTAGAATCAGGCGATTCCCGCCATTATTAGTGAGTGTTACAGAGCCACTGAGTCCCGTTACCACACCACCAACGGTATATGAGGTACTGCGCTCTGATGTCGTTGCATTATCGCTACTACAGCCAGCCAGTGACGCCAGCAACAGTAACCACACAGAAGCGCGCCAGCTTCTGACAACATTGTGTCCACCAATCATTGTTTCCCCCTCAACAACAACGCCTCATTTATTCTAGTAGGCCCATGATTTATAGACAGGATTCTGGCATTGCCCCCAATACTCAAACCCCATACCGCCAGCACCATCGACTCGACGTCTCATAGCGGAAATCTGTAAATTCACCTGATATCGCCCGATGCTAACACAGTATCTACCTGGCAGGGTACCCTGCGCACCGCCTTGCAGTGCATAACCCTATGGCATTACTGAAAAATATCGGGATTTCGAAAAATGGCGAAGACTTAAAACAGCCTGTCTACCAGCTTGAATACTGTGGAGACCAGATCATCATCCTGCGACCAGATATCAATGCTACGCGGCGAGCCTCCCAGGAGATCAATGGAGTGATCGGAGCGTCGATTTTCGCGACGAGTCCTTTTCTGCGACGCCTCGCTCTGCTGCGACATCTGTTCATGCAACAGCTGCCCACCCGCCTTCTTCCACTCCATCAGCCGTTTCAGCTCACCACCATCGAGCCAGACACCGTGCGCCATGCAGCGGTCTGCGATCACCCCACTCCGCGCCCCAAAATTCTTGCGCTGCATAAACTCACGGCAGACCGGGCATTTAATGTAAAAGGCCTGCGCTGAACCGTGCTCGCCACTATCGCACCGATACAACTCCCTGTTGATTTCATTAAGCCGCTTACGGTCGATCTCGAAGACATGGGAGACAGACTGTTCCAGCAGCGCCTCCAGCTCACCGGAATCAAAAAAGAGCCCCATGCAGTGCTCACAACGTTCGATATAAAATTTCCCGTCGTTTTTCAGATTGATGGTGTGTAGCGCCACCTCGCATCGTGGACAGGTACGCTCGGAGTCGGGCCTGACTTCGGTATATTTATGGATACCGTGCAGATCGACATCATTACGCCGACCGCAATATTCACACACACTACTCACCCCTGGCAGGGGAGCTGAACAGCTGACACAGTTGGCCATAGACCGATCGCGCCTAAAAACGGCTCATAATCTCTTTTTTCTTCTGATCATCGTCATCCTGCGTAATCAGCTCCGCATCCAGCATCTGTTTAAGCTGTGACAGCTTGGCCACCGGGGTACTGTCTCTATGTCGGAAAGCGGTATTATTCCTTGAGCATGAACAGGAGATGATGTGCCACAACGATTTGCATATTCGTCCCGAGTCGCACAATATAGATTATAAAATCAATGTACCAGGGCCTGTTAACAGATGAAATATCAGATCATCCCGGTCACCCCCCTGCAACAGAACTGCTCGTTACTCTATTGCGAACAGACCATGCGGGCAGCCGTCATTGACCCCGGTGGCGAGATTGATCGCATCCTGGGGATCGCAGACAATCTCGGTGTCGAGATCGAAAAGGTGCTGATCACCCACCCACACATTGATCATATCGGCGGAGTTGCCGAACTGGCAGGCCGTCTACAGATACCGATCGAAGGACCACACACGGAGGATCAATTCTGGATCGACGCCATCCCACAGCAGTGCGAGATGTTTGGCTTCCCACCCACTGAGGGCTTTACCCCGGATCGCTGGCTAAACCAGGATGACCAGGTGAGATTTGGCAACATCACGCTGGAGGTGTTGCACTGCCCCGGGCACACTCCGGGACATGTGGTCTTTTACCATGCCGATGATGGCATTGCGGTGGTGGGTGATGTGCTATTTCAGGGGTCGATCGGTCGCTCCGATTTCCCACGCGGTAACCATGACGAGCTAATCAACTCGATCCGAACCCGCCTGTGGCCACTCGGCAATCACGTCCGCTTCCTCCCCGGACACGGCCCTGCCTCCACCTTTGGGGAAGAGCGCAAACACAACCCTTTTGTACGTGACAACTGACTTAGTGAACCACTCAATGGCTATCATTAAACACGCCGCAGAAGGCTCGATGCTGGCATCTGATAACGACCCGGAAATCTATTTCCTGGCAAAGCTGATCATCGAACAGATCAGCGGGTTCACCGAGTCACTCGGCCGAGTACGCGGCATCAGCGGCGGCCTGATCCTTAATATCCAACCCAGCAGTAACAGGCAGCTAACCCAGGAAATAGATACCCTGAGAAACCATCTAAATACCGCGCACAAGGCCACAGCGAAAGTATTAACCGCTGACTCCGAAGAAGAAAGGCGTATCGCTCATCTTATGCCACAGCTATTTAAAACAAGCGATCACTTTATCACCAGAAGTGGGCAGTTGATGCATGGCGAAAAGCTTAACATCGACGCACAGAGTTTTTCTCAGAGGGGAGTCACGCCATCGAACAATCAATGCTGCTCTATGACGATACCAAAAGCCTGCTCCAGAGTCGGCTGCAGAAACGTCGCGCACAGGCTCAGGAGGGACAGTGATTACCATCCTGGCGATGGTATTCTTTGTCGTAAGTTTTTACCATAAAGGCAACACAGCATTCAAAGAACTTCGGGACTCGATCGATTCTCTTTATGATAGTGAAGCCAGGAACAGGGCCATTATTAGTGGCACTGTAGATGGCGTGCCCACCATCAATGAACACGGCATCATTGAAATTGACACTGAAACTGATAACAATCAGTTCTTTTTCTATATTCGTGACAATGGCAAAAGAATACCGTCGGATGAACTCTCTGACATGTTCGACCCGTTTATTAAAAAGGACAGCAACGCATCCTCACGCGAAGAGATCGGGCTGACATATGCAATGTATCTGACTCGGCATCTTGGCGGATCGCTCAATTATCAGCCTACGACTGAAGAAGGCAGTCTGTTTAGCTTTTCTCTACCAATACAACCCAGCCAGTCAGCAACAACCGTTCAAGGCACCATAAAATCAGCCTGACATCAGCCCCACCGAAGAGCATCATTCTATTGCAAGCTGACAGCATAATTTCAAACTCGACACCATAATCAGCGGTCAATTTCTTACTGCACCAGTACCGCCAGATTTCACATCCAGTCCATAAAACTGATTTCTTTATAGCTCAAATCCATTACAATAAACCGATGCAACAAACAGACGAAAAAACAGCCATTTCACTCCGCCTGGAATCGCTTAGACTCGAACACCGCGACCTGGACAGCGTGATCACTCAGCTCTCAAATGACATTACGGCGAATCAGCTACTCCTGACTCGCATGAAAAAACGCAAATTGATGCTCAAGGATATGATCGCAAAACTTGAAAGCGGACTAATCCCCGACCTTAATGCCTGAATTATCCCTACCCCCTTGTCAGGCAGCAGTGTGGCACGTCTATATGGTCAAATGTCGTGATGGCTCGTATTACACCGGCATCACCACCGATATTGAAAGAAGAATAAAAGAGCATAATAGCAGTCCACAAGGCGCACGCTATACTCGCGCCCGCCGTCCTGTAACGCTCTGTTACTGTGAAGATGCCGCCAGTCGTTCTGAGGCACTTAAACGAGAGCTGCAAATAAAAAAGCTTTCCAGCCATAAAAAAAAGCTTCTGGCCTTTCGCTCAAACAAGCATGTCACCGGCTAGATACCTTCGCGGCGATCACGCACTACCTTAAATAACGCCTGATACTGCTTGTACTTTCGCGCCATTCCACGTTTTCGTTGTGAGCGAGAAAGCTTCTCTGCCACCTCAGGAATCAATACCTGCTGCTCAACAAACCCATCAAACATCTGATGCAAGACCTTTTTGCTGACATCCTTATCGAGCTTAATCAACTGCTTTGCAACATAGATCAGGGCATCTCCTGTCACGCGTTCATAACGATTGATCACCGCAGACCTGCAGACAATATCGTCTAGCAATTCATACTCAGACACGCCGCCAAGTGCCGCCATCTTTTCGACAATCTGCCAATAGTTCCTCTGAAACCGCTGAGCCTGCCTGCGTCGATATGGCGTGACTTCAACATCTTCATCATCGGCATAATCAGACCGCATCACCTCGATAAAGTGTGCAGCCGGCATCCAGTCATACCCCCTCTGAAACCACTGCGGCAGCTCTCTTAAAATGTCACGCATGCAGAAAACAGCATCCCAGCTGATACCATCCCCGACCTCATAAATTCCACGCCTGGATTTGACACGCTCCAGTGCAGAAAAAATGCGATGAAACTCAGTGATCAGCTTATGGTTATGTCTATTTCGCATAAACTGCTGAATATGATCTTCTTCGAACCCCATCTTATAGAGCAGTAGCTCGCTTCTGGTCTGCGCAAACACATCAAGAAAGGTGTTCACAGCAGCACAGTTTGCAAATGCTTTGACAGGTCTTTTAGTACCGCACTGAAGATAGTCGATCAACTGCGCAAAGGTCTGCACAATGTACTTTGCTTTATTTTTCTGCTCGGCAATTGTGGTCGACATGCGGTCGGCATCGTCATAACGATACTCATGGTGAAACAGGCCAAACTGGCGCAGTGAACCGTAATCAATAATACCGCCATCAACCAGAATATTATCGCCATCCCAGTCCATCCAGCAAAAGATATAGTCACTCTCCAGTCGCGCCGCCATGCGAGAAAAAGAACAGGCTACATACTCTAACATTGCCGGATATTTCTCTTTCTCTCGCATCGGCGGCCATTCACCATTATCAATCTGCCGCGCTATATAATAATCAACCGCCGCCTTCAGCCGCTTATGCCGCCCCTGTTTCAGGTGATGAAAAAAATGCGCCGGACGCAGCAGATTTTTTGCAGCTCGCACGTTGACCGACGTACCGTCCGGATAAGCGATCAACAACAGGGTACGCTCAGTAGTGACATGACTGTGATGAAAGATATCGCTCATCAACGCGGCGCCCACACCATCCAGTAGATCACCACGACCGCTACCGTACGAGGCGTTCTTATCACCACTCTTAAAATAACGCCCCTCATGAGCTGTTGCAGGGCTAAGACAGGTCACACCGGTACCGCAGCTTGATAGATCCCACGTCACCCTGCCGCCGGTAAAGCAGCCATTCCAGATACTACGACCATCACCCGATGTCAGACCCGAACGCCCCGGGTGTTGTAGCTGCAGGTAACGTGTCGCCATATATTTTTCTTCGCGAACCGCTGTGGGAACAACTTCCGAGCCATTCTCAATCTCATACTCATTAATCACTTCGAGACTAAAAGTGTTGAGCAGTTTTTTGCTCAGTGCGCTATTCAATGTGTGGTGATGATCTGCCGGCAGTAACCCCATCTCTTTAGCCAGTTCAAAATTGAAATAGAAGACCTCACCATCAGGTCGTTGCTTGACTGCGTATTCAACATACCCGTCGGGCACTGCTGCTTTAAACGGGTGGTTCCCATCAATCCTGTCAAAGCCAGCATAGCGGACTACGGCTCCTCTACCAGGCTTTTTTTGATTGTTTTTATTCATATTTTTCATATCGGAAGCGACAAGACCAGCTTTAATCTAATCGTGCCTAATCATCTCGATAATCTTCAGAAGTTCTCCCAGTTGCCGCTAAATAAACAACATATTCAATCAAGCTTTAGATGAAGAGATGAGCACCAGAATCGACAACGTTCCCAAACTTCGAACAGTTCCCGCATCCATCAATGCCGAACTTTATAACCTCATTAAACTGGCAACGATCAGAATCGAGACACCGCTTCGGGTACGCCTGCCAGGCCTCAGAACCATTGATATGGTGATCAACAAAAACACCTGGGTCTGTCTGGATCGAGCGATGTACGATCTGCCTGCGCTTGCCTGGACAAACATAAATGAAGAGAGACGTGATGGCCTCCACAAGCCTGTTGAGTGCCAGCTTCACTATTACCACATCCACGCCAACATCTCGGCCTCTAAAATTCTGGATAGTCTTTACGCTGTACTGGAAGAGATGCTTGCCAACACAAAACCAGCTCATCCTGGCACACTAGTACAATTCCCATCACCTGAGTAGTCGCGCGAGTAACTCTAGCAAGTAATACACAGTACAGCCTCACCCGCATCGTGCAGGTAGCATTGGGATGTTTTTAAACGACAGGCTTTAACGGGGATACTAAGAAACAGTGAAGATTAACCAAGCAGGATACGTTTACGCCCTCTGATCTTATCTTTACGCTCGCGTAAGATACGCATTTTTTTCGCCTTCTCCCTTTCGAACAGAGAAGCCGCTTCATTCATGCTGATCGATCCACGCTCCACCTGCAGGCACAGGCCATTGCGCAGACGATCTAGACTTTTCCAGGTAGAAAAGTATTTATACTTGGAAACGACTCGTTCCCACTGCTGGCTGGCACTTGAATCGCTGCAGTAATCGATGTTCTCTGCAAATACTGCACAAGAAGAAAAAGATAACAAAACAGCCATGGCGATAGTGTGAATCTTCATACTGGATATATCGTCAAGTCCCATCACTTCTAAACAGGAAAATGAGTCAAAACCTGCGAACACACTGCTACCTGATCAACCAGAAACTGGTAGCCATATGTTTTTTAATCAAAAATATATCGCAATAATTTTCTGGTCAACCCGACATCACGCCAGACATCAATCAATCAGATACGCCGCCCGACGAAATGATCGCTCCCCTGTATAAAGCAGGAATATTTTGACAGGAAAATAAGGCCTGCCCGTATACAGAACAACGGATGGCCGACGCCGCCAGTCAGGCTTTTATACTAACGTTAATAGAGCGTAAAACAGCATCAACTGCGGCGAATCAGCGTTCCAACACCCTCATTTGTAAAGACCTCAAGCAGTACTGCATGCTCGACACGTCCATCGATGATATGAGCGGTGTTTACCCCTTCCTGCACTGCCTCCAGCGCACAGCGAATCTTGGGCAACATGCCACCGTAGATAGAACCGTCTGCAATCAGCCGCTCGACATCCTTGCGAGTAATACCGGAAACAACGTTTTCATCTTTGTCGAGCACGCCGGCTGTGTTTGTTAAAAGCATCAGTTTTTCGGCCCCCAGTACTTCTGCAATCTTGCCTGCCACCAGGTCGGCATTAATGTTATATGACTGCCCATCTTCACCCACCCCAATCGGTGCGATCACCGGGATAAAATCCCCTCCCACCAACATGTCGACCACGGAGGTGTTGATGCTGGCAACCTCGCCCACATGCCCAATATCGATAATCTCTGGGGTGTTCATTTCAGGAGCACTGCTGGTAAAGGTCAGCTTGCGCGCATGAATAAGATCACCATCTTTACCGGTCAGCCCCACGGCCGAACCGCCGTGCTGGTTAATCAGGCTCACGATCTCTTTGTTAACCAGTCCGCCCAGCACCATCTCAACTACATCCATGGTCTCACTATCGGTAACCCGCATCCCTTCGACAAAGCGGCTCTCTTTACCAATCTTCTGTAACAACGCACCAATTTGAGGACCACCACCGTGCACCACCACCGGGTTCATCCCCACCAGCTTCATCAATACGACGTCCCGTGCAAAGCCCTTTTTCAGGGCCTCATCAACCATCGCGTTTCCGCCATACTTGATCACGATAGTCTTGCCGGAAAAACGCTGTATATAGGGCAGCGCCTCAGTCAATACCTGCGCAATGTTCATTGCAGATGTAGTGTCTAATGTCATCTCAATACTCAGTCAGTAAATCTTCAACAATTCGCTAATTGCACCACGACCAGTCCATCGTGTCGCTAGAACGGTAGCGTTAACCCTGGCCTTATTCCCAACATCGCCTTCCTGAACGCATCCTGGATGCGATTAAGTGCGTCCTCACTGTCTGCCTCGAATCGGATCACCAGACAAGGGGTCGTATTTGAGGCGCGCACCAAGCCCCAGCCATCACCAAAATCGACTCGCATACCATCGATCGTATTGATCTCGCCATCGTCAAAGCTAACCTCAGCGATAAAACGCTTGATGAAAGCGTGATGCTCACCCTCTTCCATCTTCACCTGTAACTCCGGTGTGCTGAAGGCCTCCGGCAGTGTCGCAAACAGCTCTTTGGGAACAACATCGCTTGTCGTCAGGATCTCAAGCAGGCGTGCACCAGTATAGATGCCATCATCAAAGCCATACCAGCGCTCCTTAAAAAAGATATGGCCGCTCATTTCGCCCGCCAGCAGCGCCCCGCTCTCTTTCATCTTCGCTTTAATCAGCGAATGACCGGTCTTCCACATCAGTGGTTTGCCGCCATGCGCTTCGATCACCCTGCCCAGGTGGTTGCTGCACTTGATGTCATAGATGATCTCTGCACCGGGATTCCGGGAAAGCACGTCTGCGGCATATAACATCATCTGTCGATCGGGCCAGATCACATGCCCAGAGGCATCCACCACACCGAGACGATCACCATCGCCATCAAAAGCAAAACCCAGGTCGGCATTACAGGCCTTCACGGCGGCAATCATATCCTGCAGATTCTCTGGCTGACTAGGGTCTGGATGGTGATTGGGAAAGTTGCCATCCACATCACAAAAAAGTTCGATCACATCACAGCCAAGCCTGCTCAATAGCTGCGGCGCAACCACCCCCGCCACGCCATTGCCACAGTCGACCACCACCTTCAGCTGACTGGTCAACCTGATATCATCGAGCACGCATGCAAAATAGTCAGGCACAATGTCGAGCGCGCGGTATGCGCCTTCATCACCCTCGTAATAATCATCCTGTTCCATGCGTTTCCGCAGTCCCTGTATCGCCTCTTCTGCCAGCGTCTCACCACCCAGCACCATCTTGAACCCGTTGTAGTTGGAGGGGTTGTGGCTGCCGGTCACCATCACCCCCGATCCAATGTCGAGATGATGGGTCGCAAAATATAACAGCGGCGTGGGTACCATGCCGACATCGATCACATCACGGCCGGCGTCTCGTAGACCACGTGTCAACGCGGCCACAAAGAGCCCCCCTGAAAGCCGTCCATCACGCGCCACCGCTATGCTCTTTTGCTGGCGTGCGTGGGCCTCACTGCCGATCGCTCGCCCGATGTTATAGACCACCTCCTCGTTCAGCGTGTCTCCGACGATGCCACGTATGTCATACGCCTTAAAAATAGATGCCGGAACATTACTACCCATAAGCCTGCGTTACTCCCTTCCGAAAATTGTTATTCAGTGACGACCTGAATGGCCGAAGCCGCCATCTCCTCGATCACTTGTATCAAACTCATCCACCACTTCAAAACTCGCCTGCACTACCGGCACAAACACCATCTGCGCGATACGCTCGCCAATGTTGATCACAAACGGGGTATCGCCGCGGTTCCAGCACGAGACAAACAGCTGCCCCTGATAATCGGAATCGATCAGGCCCACAAGATTGCCCAGCACAATGCCGTGTTTGTGACCAAGCCCGGAACGCGGCAGTAACACCGCCGCCAGCGACGGGTCTGCGACATGAATCGCCAGCCCGGTCGGAATCAGCTGCGTCTCGCCCGGCTGAATCTCCAGCGCCTCATCGATACAGGCGCGCAGGTCCATCCCCGCCGACCCTTCTGTCGCATAGCCCGGCAGCGGCAACTCGTTACCGATACGTGAATCAAGAATTTTCAGTTGAACCTTTTGCATCAAACCTCTCCGCTACCTTTTCAATCAATTCACGCGCCAGCTTCTCTTTGGGTGCCATCGAGAGCGCTACCCCGCCATCCTGCCACAGCAGTGCCAGCGCATTTTCATCGCTATCAAAACCACCCCGTTCACCGCCAACCCAGTTGGCCGCGATCATGTCGAGCGATTTCCTCTCCAGTTTCAGGCGTGCGTTCTCCTCCAGCCGTTCGGTCTCAGCCGCAAAGCCAACCACAAACAGGTCACCCTTATCTGCAGCTATCGTCGCGAGAATATCCGGGGTCTGCTCCAGTGAGAGCTGCGCGCTGCGCGCCTGCTTTTTGATCTTCTGCGTCGCTACCTGCAATGGGCGATAATCGGCCACCGCCGCCGCTGCGATCACGATCTCCTGACCGGCGAGATTCGCCTCCACCGCCGCCAGCATCTCCTCTGCAGACCGGACATCGATGCGGGTCAGCCGCTCCGGCGTCGCCAGCGCCACCGGCCCGCTGACCAGCGTCACCTGGGCACCCGCTTCCACCGCAGCAGCGGCGATCGCGAATCCCATTCGCCCTGAACTGCGATTCGAAATAAAACGCACCGGATCGATATCCTCCTGCGTCGGCCCGGCCGTGATCAGGACTCGACGCCCCGCGAGTCGTCCGCGCTCAAACAGCGCTGCGCTCATCTCAACGATCTGGTCCGGTTCTACCATCCGCCCCTCGCCGACCTCGCCACACGCCTGCTCACCCGTCGCCGGGCCAAACAGCTTCACCCCGCGCTGTGCAAGCGTCACCACATTGGCCTGCGTCGCCTCACTGGCCCACATCTGGCGATTCATTGCCGGGGCGAGCGCCAGCGGCGCCTCGCTGGCGAGACAGATCGCCGACAGCAGGTCATCGGCCTGCCCCTGAACCAGCTTCGCAAGAAAATTGGCACTCGTCGGTGCCACGATAATCAGATCCGCCCAGCGCGCCTGTTCGATATGACCCATCGTCGCCTCGGCCGCGGCATCCATTAACTGCGTCTGCACCGGGCGCGCCGACAGGGTCTGCAGTGTTAGCGGGGTCACAAAGGCCTGCGCCGCCGCGGTCATCACCACCTGCACGGTCGCGCCTGCGTCACTCAGGCGACGCACCAGCTCAGCGCTCTTGTAGGCCGCAATGCTACCGGTCACCCCCAGTAAAATCCGTTTATTTGCCAAACTGCTCATAAAATCGATTATAGCGCCTGCCAGGCCTGCAATAATGCCCTGAAAATAAAACGCGTAAGATAACATTTAATCCGGGGGATGACTTGTACTATAGTGCGACAGACCATCAGGCATACACACGGAGGTGACCATGCCACCCATCACTGACTGGCCCGCACACGAACGTCCGCGGGAAAAACTGCAACTGCGCGGCCCTGAGGCGCTCTCAGATGCCGAGCTGCTCGCAATCTTTCTACGCACCGGCATCCGTGGCAAGACGGCCGTTGATCTCGCCCGCGACCTGCTCAGCGAATACGGCACGCTGCGTGCGCTGCTCAGCGCCGACCTCGAACGTTTTTGTCAGAGTGCGGGGCTTGGGGTCGCCAAATTCGTCCAGCTCCAGGCGGTACTGGAGATGAGCCGCCGCCATCTACGCGAGACACTGGAGCGGGGTGAAGCACTCAGTTCACCAGACGACACCCGCCGTTTTCTGCTGTCACAGCTGCGTGATTATGACTTTGAGGTCTTTGCGTGCCTCTTTCTCGATAACCGCAATCGCATTATCTGTTTCGAGAAACTCTTCAACGGCACGATCAACGGCGCCAGTGTCCATCCACGCGAGGTGGTCAGAAAGAGCCTGCATCACAACGCCGCTGCGGTGATATTTGCCCACAACCACCCTTCTGGCGTAGCAGAGCCAAGTAACGCCGACAAGCAGCTGACACGACGACTGAGTGACGCGCTGGCACTGGTCGACACCCGCGTGCTCGATCACCTGGTCGTTGGCGACGGCCACGTGGTCTCGTTCGCCGAACACGGCCTCCTGTAACCCCTTGAAACAAAAGGCGAGGGGTTTTTATACTTGCTTCACCAGAGCCGTTTTGGTATAAAGTCCGGCTTTCGTTGATGCACTTCTTGTTTCGGAGGCTTTAGTAAAATGTCCAGGGTATGTCAGGTCACAGGAAAACGACCAATGGTGGGAAATAACGTTTCTCACGCAAATAACAAAACAAAACGCCGTTTTCTTCCCAACCTATCCACCCACCGCTTCTGGGTCGAGGGTGAAAACCGCTGGGTTCGTCTCCGCGTCAGCTCGAAAGGGATGCGCATTATTGACAAATGCGGTATCGACAAAGTCCTGAGCGACATTCGCGCTCGCGGCGAGAAGGTTTAAGGAGTAGAACAATGCGTGAAAAAATCAGACTCGTATCAAGTGCCGGCACAGGCCATTTCTACACCACCGACAAAAACAAGCGCACCATGCCAGAAAAGATGGAGATCAAGAAATTTGATCCTGTCGTGCGTAAACACGTCATGTATAAAGAGGCTAAAATCAAGTAACTACACTTGCTTTACAGATGCCGAAGGCCCTCGTCATTGAGGGCTTTTTTTTGCCTGAAATTCGCTCCCTAAAGATTCATTTGGTCTGCGCGATAACCACATATACTCGCGCCGCCCTCCCTCAACACCTCTTCTTAAACTATGAAGTCCAGGGGAGTTTGGTCGCTACAGCCAGTAGATATTAAGAATTAATAGAAAGGCACGCCATGACCATTGCAAACAAGATCACCACCGCCATCGCCATCATGGTTTTGTTCCTGGTCCTTCAGGCAGGCGCCACGCTCTATGGCACCACCACCGTCAAAAACCAGGTCGAAAACTATACTAAACTTGAACACCTGGTGGTGCAAAAGGCCTACCAGCTCAAGATCGCGGTTATCCAGACTCAGCAGTGGCTCACCGACGTCAGCGCCACACGCGGCCTGAACGGACTCAATGACGGCTTCGATGAGGCCGCCCTGCAATATGATCAGTTTCACACCCTGATTGAAGAGATGAGCCAAATCGACACTCAAAACAACGAGTTTTACTCTTCAATGAAGACCGCCTACGAGGCTTATTACAACATGGGAAAAAGAACGGCCGAGACCTATGTCTCCCAGGGGCCCGTTGGAGGAAACAAACTCATGGGTGAATTTGATTTGGCGGCTGAGACACTCGCCAGCAGCGTCGACCCGCTGCTTGAGAATGCATTAATGCAGTCACAACTCAGGGTGGATGAGATTCTGAGCAACAGTAAGTGGACACAGCAAATTGTCTTTATTGTGATTGGACTATTTACGGTAATACTGGCGACACTCACGTTTGGCGCACTCAACGGCATTGTTAAACCGATCAAACAGATCACCGCCACCGCCAGGGATATCGCGGATGGCGAAGGCGATCTGACCAAACGACTGGATGAATCAGGCAAAGATGAACTCGGCGAGCTGGCCTACTGGCTCAACCAGTTTATCGGCCACACACAGGTGATGGTGAGGGAACTATGCAACGCGACAAACCGTGTTGCCGTCGCCGCCGACCAGATGCAATCAACTACCGCATCGACCAATCAGAGCATCAAGAATCAACAATTACAGACCGATCAGGTCGCGACCGCGATCAATGAGATGTCGGCTACCGTGCATGAGGTAGCGCAAAATACCAATGCCGCTGAAACTGCCGCCTCGCAGGCACAGGCTGAATCAAACCATGGCCAGCAGATTGTTGAAGAATCGATAGCAGTCATTGAAGAGCTTTCGCGGGAAGTAGAACAGGCTGCGCAGGTTATTCAGACACTCGCTGACGATAGCCAGAGCGTTGGGGCTGTGCTGGATGTGATTAAGGACATTGCCGAACAGACCAACCTGCTGGCGCTCAACGCCGCCATTGAAGCAGCACGTGCAGGTGAGCAGGGACGCGGTTTTGCCGTCGTGGCCGATGAGGTGCGCACGCTGGCGACCCGCACACAGGAATCTACCCAGGAGATCCAGACCATTATCGAAAAACTCCAGATTGGGGCGCAGAACTCTGTTGCTGTGATGGAAACTGGGCGCACCCAGGCACGCACCAGCGTCGAACAGTCACTCAAGATAAAGAGTGCGCTCGACTCTATTCGCAACGCCATCGGGACCATCAACAACATGAATATGCAGATTGCCACAGCCGCTGAAGAGCAGAGTGCGGTCGCCGAAGAGATCAATAAAAACGTGCTGACTATCAGCCATATCGCAGATGAAACCACCTCCAATGCACAACTGATCGCGGATAATGGCGATGAGCTATCAACAATGGCGCAACAGCTTCAGGGCATGGTCAAGCGCTTCGTCGTTTAACAGATGCGATGCTGAAGCGCCCCCCCGGTCAGCCAGGCAGTCAAATCAGGTGCGATACTCTGCGTTGATACGGACGTAGTCGTATGAGAAATCACAGGTCCAGAGTTGCGCACGGTGCGGGCCCTCACCCAGTACGATCCTCACCGTAATCTCATCCTGCTTCATCACTGCGTCACCCGCTGCCTCAGCGTACTCTGCAGCCCGCCCACCATCGCACACAATGCAGACATCATCCAGATAGATCGCAACTCGCCCGACATCGAGCCCCTCAACACCCGCGCGCCCAACAGCGGCCAGTATCCGCCCCCAGTTGGGATCACTGGCAAAAAAAGCGGTCTTCACCAGCGGTGAATGTGCCACGGTGTAGGCCACCTGCCGGCACGCAACCTCGCTCTCGCCTCCCTCGACATCGATGGTAATAAATTTTGTCGCCCCCTCACCATCTCGCACAATCGCCTGCGCCAGCACTATACAGACCTCGGTCACCGCCTGACATAGCTGTTTATACGCCTCGCTTTGATCGTCATCGATAACGGTCGTCATCGACTGGCCGGTTGCCATCAACACGCAGGCGTCATTGGTCGAGGTATCGCCATCGACTGAAACCGCGTTAAATGAACGATCCACTGCGTGCTGCAGGCACCGCTGTAGAAGCTCGGCGGTGATATTGGCATCGGTCGCAACATAGGCGAGCATGGTCGCCATATTGGGGCAGATCATCCCTGAGCCCTTGGCGATAGCGGTAATGGTGACCAGATCACCATCGATCACAACCTGCCGCGATACCCCTTTAGGCAGCGTATCTGTCGTCATGATGCCGCGTGCCGCCTCATCCCAGTGGTCGGCACCAAATCCCGCTGCCAACCGCGGAATCGCCGTCTCGATTTTATCCATCGGCAACGATTCACCAATCACCCCGGTCGAAAATGGCAACACCTCATTGATCTGGCAACCGACGACACTCGCCAGCAGTCCACAACTCCTCAGCGCATCCTGATGACCCGACTCGCCAGTGCCGGCATTAGCGTTGCCGGAGTTGATCAATAACAGACGCGGCGTGGCCGCATTCAGATGGTCACGCGCCACCACCACCGGCGCCGCACAAAACGCATTACGGGTAAACACGGCGGCGCATTGCGTGCCCGCCGCCAGCTCGAAGGCGACCAGGTCGGTGCGCCCAGGATACTTAATCCCAGCGGCGGCTGTCGCAATCCGCACCCCGGCAACGGGGCGCAATTCGGGGAGTTCTAAAGGTAGATTAACGGCCATCGCGGCAGTATAGTCGAGAGCCGCTCACCTTTTCCAGTGAACGCACCCTCAAATTAGAGCTGGTCAAACAGAGTTGCCCTGGCAGATCAACTAACCTTGCCGTGGCACTGTTTATATTTCTTTCCAGAACCGCATGGGCAAGGCTCGTTGCGTCCCACCTTGCGGCCTTCACGGACAAACGGCTCAGCCGCCTCATCACCGCCCTCAGCTGATGCTAGATCGTCCGCACCCTCCATCGCGCTCGCCTCCGCATGCTGAAACTGCATTGGCGCCTGGGTACGACGCTGCTGCTCAATCGCATCGACATCCTCTTCAGCACGAATCTGTACACGCGACAGAATCTTGATCACTTCCTGCTTGATACGATCAAGCAGCTGGGTAAACATGTCAAACGATTCGCGCTTGTATTCCTGCTTCGGGTTCTTCTGAGCATAGCCCCTCAGACCGATGCTCTGACGCAGATAATCCATCGCCGCCAGATGTTCTTTCCAGTAACCATCCAGCACCTGCAACATCGCGGCCTTCTCGAAATGACGCATCACCTCGGCCCCCACGTCAGATTCCTTTTCAACATAGGACGCTTCTATCTGTTTCAGGATACGCTCACGCAGTGTCTCTTCGTGCAACGCGTCATCCTGCTCCAGCCATGTTGAGATCGGCATCTGTTGTGCGAACTCGCCTTCGAGTGCCTCTTCAAGCCCCGCCACATCCCACTGCTCTTCAAGGCTCTGCGGTGGAATGTAGAGATCAATCACTTCATTGATGACATCATGTCGAATATCATTAATGGTGTCGGAGATATCATCAGACTCCATCAACTCGTTGCGCTGGTCATAGATCACCTTGCGCTGGTCATTGGCAACGTCATCGAACTCAAGCAGCTGCTTACGGATATCGAAGTTATGCCCCTCCACCTTACGCTGCGCATTTTCAATCGCCTTACTGACCCATGGATGCTCGATCGCCTCGCCCTCTTCCATGCCCAGTTTCTGCATCATGCTGGCAACACGCTCTGAAGCGAAAATGCGCATCAGGCTATCTTCCAGTGAAAGATAGAAACGACTCGAGCCGGGATCACCCTGACGACCTGAACGCCCACGCAGCTGGTTATCGATACGCCGTGATTCATGACGCTCGGCACTAATGATATGCAGTCCGCCGCTCTCGAGCACCTGATCATGACGCTTCTGCCACTCATTTTTGATGCGATTGATCGCCACTTCATCTTCGGGGCTCACCGTCGCAAGCTCGGCATCCAGGCTACCACCCAACACGATATCGGTACCACGCCCGGCCATGTTGGTGGCGATCGTCAGCGCACCTGGACGCCCGGCCTGCGCCACGATCTCCGCCTCGCGCTCATGCTGCTTGGCATTCAGCACTTCGTGTTTGATTTTTGCCTTGTCGAGCGCCTTCGATAGCAGTTCGGAAGATTCGATTGAAGCGGTGCCCACCAGCACAGGCTGGCCCCGCTTATTACAATCCTTAAGATCTTCAATGATGGCGTTATATTTTTCGTTGATCGTCAGGTAGACCAGATCACCATGGTCTTCACGCTGCATCGGACGATGAGTCGGAATCACCAGCACCTCGAGTCCGTAGATCTGCTGAAACTCAAACGCCTCGGTATCGGCAGTACCGGTCATCCCGGATAGCTTTCCATAGAGTCGGAAGTAGTTCTGGAAAGTGATCGACGCCAGCGTCTGGCTTTCCATCTGAATCTTGACCCCTTCTTTGGCCTCGACCGCCTGGTGCAACCCTTCCGACCAGCGGCGCCCCGGCATGGTACGACCGGTAAACTCATCAACGATCACCACTTCATTGTTCTGCACAATGTAGTCGACATCTTTCTGAAATAGCGCATGCGCCTTAAGTGCGGCGTTGAGGTGATGCATCAGACCAATGTTGGCCGCATCGTAAAGGCTTTCGCCCTCCTGCAGCAGGCCTGCGGTTACCAGCAGCTCTTCAACCTCCTGATGCCCATCTTCAGTAAAAAAGACCTGCTTCGCCTTTTCATCAACAGAGTAATGACCCGGGCCTTCCTCTTCTTCCTGGCACTGCAACCTGGGAATCAGTTTGTTGATCTCTTTATAGCGGGCGGAACTATCTTCCGCAGGACCAGAGATAATCAGCGGGGTACGTGCCTCGTCGATCAGAATCGAATCAACCTCATCGACAACGGCATAATTCACTCCCCGCTGCACCTTGTCAGCGGCGCTGAACGCCATGTTGTCGCGCAGGTAATCAAAGCCATACTCATTATTGGTGCCGTAGGTGATATCGGCGCCATAGGCGGCCTGTTTTTCGGCATGATCGAGACCGGATACGGTTACCCCTGTAGTCAAGCCCAGAAAGGAGTAGAGTTTGCCCATCCATTCGGCATCACGCCTGGCGAGATAGTCATTCACAGTAATGACATGGACACCCTTGCCACTCAGCGCATTCAGATACGCCGGTAGCGTGGCAACCAGCGTCTTACCCTCACCGGTTCGCATCTCTGCAATTTTACCCTGATGCAACACCATGCCACCGATGAGCTGAACATCGAAGTGACGCATTCCAAGGACACGCTTGCCCGCCTCACGCACCGCCGCAAAGGCCTCAGGCAACAGATCATCAAGCACCTCACCCGCCGTGACCCGCTCACGAAACTCGTCCGTTTTATGGCGCAGCTCGTCATCCGATAGCGCTTCAAACGTCGGCTCTAATTCATTTATTTTATCCACAACGACGTTCAGCTTTTTTAGCTGACGATCATTGCGGCTTCCAAAAACCTTATTGAAAACCTTATTAAGCATGGGTACCCAAGTGCGACATGAAATGTCGTCGCGTCGACTAATTTTATAATTTAATTATCGCGACACCTAGCTCGTGGCTAGCGTGCAGCATTTATATATCTTATCGGATCTACTACCTGTCCGTTTTTTAATACTTCATAGTGTACGTGTGGACCGGTTGAGCGTCCACTTGACCCCATCAGTGCAATGGCCTGCCCTTTCTCAACTTCATCCCCTGCCTGCACCAGAATCTTACTATTATGACCGTAACGTGTCACATAACCGTTACCATGATTGATCTCAACCAGCTGACCGTAACCGTAGCGCGCATCGGCCCAGGTCACTACACCAGCTGCCGATGCGATCACATCTGAGCCAGCTTTTCCTGCAAAATCAACCCCCTTATGTCTGGCCTGCATACCCGTAAAAGGATCGGCACGCATTCCATAGTAAGATGAAATCCACCCCTTTTTAATCGGGCGACCGGCGGGAAAGACCTCGCCTTCAAGCTCGCGCCCCATGAAAAATGCCTCCATCACGCGCAACTGCTGCTCACGGTCATCCAGTTGCACCGCCAGCGCTTCCAGTGAGTTGAGGAAATCAGGGACTTCAACCTCTGCCAATGTCTGGGTATCACCTTCAGGACCACCCTGCGCCGGCGCCTTGGCAAAATCGAACTCCCCCTTGTCAAGACGAGCCTTCTCGGTCAGGCGGTGACCCAGGGCATTCAGCCTGACAGTGTGCGCCTGTAACTCCCCCAGGCGAACAGCGAGGGCATTCATGTTCTCGCGCGCAGTTCTGGTCGTCTCCGCCAGCTCATCGCGATGACGCATCATCTCAGACTCCCAGTTATCTGGCATCAGACGGTTTTCTGTGTGTGACTTGCCCATCTCGTAGCCCACATACATCACACTACCGGGCAACAGGGCGACAAAAAACAGCGTTATAATTAGAAGCTTATCTTTCCCAATATTTACACAGGAAGATTTTTTTGCTTTTTTTGAAAACAGAATGATGTTCATCTATCCTTATCTAACCTCAATCTTTTCAGGTCTCAAAATCGTTAGTATGCGCCGCTCAAACCCTGTAAAAAAACTGCTGCTCGACAGTAACTCCAAACCGCTCCGACGTCTAACACAGTTTTCAAACCAGCTTTTAGAGCTTACCGCACTTACTCGGAGCTGTCTGCCAACCCCCTTACAGGGGCGTTGCCAGGCCATCAATATCCGTGGAAAATCACTTATTTTGCAAACGGAGAGCCCCGCCTGGGCGTCTCAGCTCCGTTTTTATATCCCGGCAATGCTATCGACACTAACGCACCACCGCTGCAACCATATAAAAGAGATTCATATTCGGATAAAGCCTGTATCGGCCTCACAACCATCTGACACAAGTCGAAAATTTGAAATTTCTTCCCGATCTGCGACCTTGATCACCAGTCTGGCCGACTCAACCCTCAATCCACGCCTGAAACAAGCTTTACAGCAGCTGGCCAGGCGAAAACAGGGCGCTAGCAGATAAGCAGGTAGCCAATCAGCTTGCAGGAAGTGGTTGTGCAAAAGAGATCGGCGCAGGCTCATCTTCCTGCTCAAACGTCACCAGCTCCCATGCATCCTTGTCCGCCATCAGCGTCCTTAACAGGTGATTATTGAGGTCATGCCCCGACTTGTGGCCGCTAAATGCCCCGATCAGACTATAACCGAGCAGATAAAGGTCCCCTATCGCATCTAGCACCTTGTGTTTCACAAACTCATCGTCATTACGCAGGCCATCTTCATTCAGAATGCGATCTTCATCGACCACAATCGCGTTGTTCAAACTCCCCCCGAGCGCCAGGTTTTTCTCTCGTAACCACTCAATATCGCGCATAAAACCGAAAGTACGCGCACGACTTACCTCTTTAACAAAAGAGGTGGTGGAAAAGTCGACAGTGGCCTCACGTGCCTTACCATCGAATGCGGGATGCTGAAAGTCGATCACAAATGAGACCTTGAACCCCTCAAAGGGATCAAAACGGGCCCACTTATCGCCATCCTCCACAATAACCGGGCGTTTTATGCGGATAAATCGCTTCGGCGCAGGCTGATTTTCGATACCCGCAGACTGAATCAGAAATACAAACGGCCCAGCACTGCCGTCCATAATTGGCACCTCAGACGCACTTAGCTCGACATACGCATTATCGATTCCCAGTCCGGCAAATGCCGAAAGCAGGTGCTCAACCGTCGAGATGCGCACATCCCCCTTGACCAGCGTCGTGGAAAGCCTTGTATCGCCTACATTTTCCTCTTTTGCCTCAATCTCAACGGGTTCATCAAAATCGACGCGCCGAAAAACGATCCCCCTATCCACCGGGGCTGGCCGCAGGGTCAGATAGATCTTCTCCCCGGTATGCAAGCCCACTCCCGTGGCTCGAATGACATTTTTCAGTGTACGCTGCTTAATCATCTACCTGTTTTCCCACTCGTTCCACACTCTGACCGATCACGAGCCAAATTAGTTCCAAACGGCCATCTGCCGAACCCGGCGGATATTAGCATAGCCACATCACCCTGCATAGAAACAGGGTGTTGCCAGCCCACACCGTCCAGACCGCTAAGTCGGGAAAACTCCCTGTTCCCTCTTCCTGAGATTAGTCCGCCTGTCGTCTCAAAAACGCTGGCACATCCAGATAATCCAGATTGGCGTTGTCTGCCGGAATCGCGCCCGGATCTGCGGCCGTAGTCTGGTTACGAATCACGGTTGGGCGATCCAGTTTGTTGTAGTCCACCTCACCAGCGTTGGTCTTGGAGATCAGCTTCACCGGTTTTGGCTCCAGCTTAATGGCCGCCTGACCCAGACCGGTAGCGACCACGGTCACACGCAGCTCATCTTCCATCTCAGGATCGATCACCGTACCGACAACCACAGTCGCATCATCTGAGGCAAACTCTTTCACCGTATTACCCACCTCTTCAAATTCACCGATGGTCATGCTCATACCAGCCGTCACATTGACCAGAATGCCATGTGCACCCGCAAGGTTAACGTCTTCCAGCAGTGGACTTGCAATCGCAGCCTCAGCTGCCTCACGTGCGCGGTGTTCGCCACCCGAGCTTCCGGAGCCCATCATTGCCATTCCCATCTCGGACATCACGGTACGCACATCGGCAAAGTCAACATTGATCAGACCCGGACGGGTGATCAATTCTGCAATCCCCTGCACTGCACCCAGCAATACATCATTGGCTGATTTAAACGCATCCAGCAGTGAGGAGTCTTTGCCCAGCACTGACAGCAGCTTGTCATTTGGAATGGTAATCAGCGAATCGACATGCTCACTCAGCGCCTCGATTCCCTCATCTGCAATCCTTGCGCGCTTCTTCCCTTCAAATGGAAACGGCTTGGTGACCACGGCTACCGTCAAGATCCCCAGCTCTTTGGCAGTCTGTGCCACAATCGGTGCACCGCCGGTACCGGTACCGCCACCCATGCCCGCAGTGATGAAGACCATATCCGCGCCTTCAATCACCTCTGCGATACGCTCGCGATCTTCCAGTGCCGCCTGGCGTCCGATCTCCGGGTTGGCACCTGCGCCCAGCCCTTTGGTGACGCCATTACCCAGCTGCAGCGTGGTCCTTGCCGATGAGTTCTTCAGCGCCTGTGCATCGGTATTGGCGCAGATAAAATCGACCCCATCAATGTCCGCAGAAACCATATGCTCGACAGCGTTACCACCACCGCCACCTACACCGACCACCTTGATTACTGCGCTCTGGCTATATGCATCCATCAGTTCAAACATGTTTACTCTCCTTAATTAGTTCTTAAAACACTACAGTTATTTATTGATCCCGCTACTGCTAAAAATTGCCCTGAAACCAACTCTTCATCCGCGCCCAGATACTGCCCCCGTTCGCATCCCCGATATGGGGACCCTTCACATGTCGCTGCGTATGTCCGTACAGCAGCAACCCAACACCCGTTGCATGGATGGGGTTACGCACCACATCCACCAATCCTTCCACATACTGAGGCACACCGAGCCGGACCGGGGTATGAAAGATCTCCTCTGCCAGTTCGATCACCCCTTCCATCTTCGATGTCCCTCCCGTCAACACCACACCTGCCGCAATCAGGTCATCAAATCCACTGCGTCGCAGCTCGGCCTGAATCAATGTAAATAGCTCTTCATATCGCGGCTCGACCACTTCGGCCAACGTCTGGCGCGCCAGACGACGTGCCGGGCGGTCACCCACACTCGGCACCTCGATGGTCTCTTCGGGACTTGCCAGTTGCGTCAACGCACAGCCATATTTGATCTTGATCTCTTCTGCATACTGAGTGGGGGTACGCAGTGCCACCGCAATATCATTGGTCACCTGATCACCGGCGATCGGGATCACCGCGGTATGGCGAATAGAGCCGTCGGTAAAGATCGCGATATCGGTAGTACCGCCGCCGATGTCAACCAGACAGACACCAAGCTCTTTTTCGTCATCCATCAATACCGAATAACTGGAGGCGAGCTGTTCGAGGATGATGTCATCCACCTCAAGCCCACAGCGTCGCACACACTTGATGATATTCTGTGCCGCACTCACCGCGCCGGTCACCATATGGACCTTCGCTTCAAGACGTACACCCGACATCCCGATCGGCTCCTTGATTCCCTCCTGATTATCGATAATGAACTCCTGCGGCAGGATATGGAGGATCTTCTGGTCTGCAGGTATCGCTACTGCACGTGCCGCATCGATCACTCGATCGACATCTCCAGAGGCGATTTCGCTGTCGCGGATTGCAACGATCCCGTGTGAATTAAGGCTACGGATATGGCTACCTGCGATGCCAGCATAGACGGCATGAATCTCACATCCCGCCATCAACTCCGCCTCTTCGACCGCGCGCTGGATCGACTGCACGGTCGATTCGATGTTCACCACCACCCCTTTCTTAAGCCCGCGCGATGGGTGCGAACCGATGCCAATAATCTCTATTTTGTCGCTATCGGTAATCTCACCAACAATCGCCACCACCTTGGAGGTACCGATATCCAGCCCGACAATCAGATCTTTTTCATCTTTTTTAGACATGGTTTTGTCTCTCTCTACTCTCAACCCTGAGCGATTTCATTGTCACTCCCGCTCGCCCTGTTCCAACGCACTGCAAAGCCGTTGGTGTAACGTAAGTCGACCTCATCGATCACCCGTTCCCACGACATCAACACCTCTGGATAAAGCTCAATAAAACGTGCCAGACGTGCTTCACTCTCTTTCCGCCCCAGCAACAGCTTCACCCCACTATTCAACGTCACCACCCATGCGCGACGCTCGTCCTGCTCAAGACGTACCACATCCATCTCATGTGTGCTCAGCATTTCGCGCACCTTGCGATACTGCATTAGCACCTGGGCACCATCACTACCGGGACCAAACAGGATCGGCATCTCACCGAGCTGCGTTTTAGATGACGGAAAAAAGAGCTCGCCAGTCGGACTCACCAGCCCATGATCACCCCACTGCGCCACAGCGGTCTGCTCTTCCACTGAGATATAAAGCGTCTCAGGCCACACTCTCCGCACCGAGGCGTGTTTTACCCACGGCATCGCTTCGATCGCCTGTTTGAGCACTGCCATCTCAACACCTAAAAAACCCTGCTTACTAAAAACAGCCGCCACCTGCTTGATCTCAGTCGCCTTCACCTGGAGAAACATCCCTTCTACCTGTACCGACCGAACCTGCATCACCTGTGGGTCGATCAACTTTATCGCCAGCCTTTCACCGCCAAAGGCAATTGCCACCAGCAGCAATGCAACGCCAGCAACACGTGGTAACCAGCGCACGACAGGCTCGCGCCATGTCAGTTCGTGCTGCTTTTCACCGCCCTTATTAGCCATGCTGCTCACTCGCCAGACGTTCAAAACTGGTCTCAAGAATGCGCCACACCAGCTGATCGAATTCGACCCCCGCCACCTTTGCCGCCATCGGCACCAGGCTATGATCTGTCATTCCCGGCACTGTATTGACCTCGATCAACCACCCCTTGCCTTGCGTATCGCACATCAGATCTACTCGCCCCCAGCCGTAACACCCCACGGCGTCAAAGGCACCCATCGCCAGCTGTTGCAGTGCCGACTCCTCTGTTTCATCTAATCCACATGGACAGATGTAACGCGTGTCATTGCTCTGATACTTGGCATCAAAATCATAAAACTCGCGCGGTGTCTCAACCCGGATCGTCGGTAACGCTTCTCCCTGCAGGATTGCGACAGTATATTCCGCCCCATCGATCCACTGCTCCGCCAGCACCACACCATCACAGGCAGACGCCCTGTGCCACGCCTGCGGCAGCTCATCAACCGCCGTCACTTTACTCATGCCGATACTCGAACCTTCTGTCGCAGGTTTGACGATCAATGGGAAACCCACAGACTCAGCAACTGCTGCAAAGTCACTTTCACCCGCCAGTACTTTGTATGCCGGGGTCGGAAACCCCACCCCCTGCCACAACTGCTTGGTACGCAGCTTGTCCATTCCCAGCGCCGAACCCAGCACACCACTACCGGTATAGGGCAGGCCGATCGCCTCCAGCGCCCCCTGTACCACACCATCTTCACCACCGCTGCCGTGCAAAATAATGAAGACACGATCAAAACCACTCTGACGAAGCTGCAACAGGTCTTCTCTGGCAGGATCAACTTCGTGTGCATCGACACCACAACGCAGCAGTGACTGCAGCACCGCACTCCCGCTCTTCAGCGATATCTCACGCTCGGAAGAGTTACCGCCCATCAAGACGGCAACCTTTCCAAATACGTCGGCCTGTGCGATGCGCTGTGTCACTGTTCCTCCATACCTGAAGCTGGCATCTCTGTAACGGGAACGGCATCACCCACGATATGCACTTCAGGCTCCAGCCTGACCTCTTGCTCCGCCTCCACCCGCGCGATGATGAACTGGATCAGCGCCTCGATATCTGCCGCCGTTGCATCGCCACCATTGATGATGAAATTGGCGTGTTTTTCAGAGACAAAGGCGCCGCCGATGGCGTGCCCCTTGAGCCCACAGGCCTCGATCAGACGGCCGGCAAAGTCACCTTCCGGATTACGAAAAACCGAGCCGCAGCTCGCCTGCCCGGTCGGCTGTGTCTCGTTGCGTTTATCAAGTAACACCCTGGTACGAGAGAGGCCATCTTCACGCGCAATCTTGAGACGAAAGTGGCCCGCAATAAACCACTCATCCACCGGCCCGACCACGTTTCGATAAGCGATCCGGTACTCTTCCGGGGTTCGCAGGTAACGGCGACCCTGGCGATCCATCGTCTCCACCGCCTCGACAATCGGCCAGGTCTCGCCGCCAAAGGCGCCGGCATTCATCGCCAGCGCACCGCCAATGGTGCCGGGGATACCGATAAGGAATTCTGCCCCCGCAAGCCCAAAGCGCACACTAAAACGGGCAAACTTGGCGCAGGGGACGCCCGCCTCGGCGCGGATCAGGTCACTCTCCAGCAGCGCCATCTTGCCCAGCACGCCACTGGTACAGATCACGCTACCGTTGATGCCGCCATCTCGTACCAGCAGATTACTACCGAGGCCGATCCATACAATCGGCTCATCCCCGGGCGTCTGCGCCAGAAAGGTTGCCAACTCATCGAGGTTGTCTGGTTTAAAAAAGCGTTTCGCCACGCCACCGGCACGCCACGAAGTGTGGCGCGACATCGGTTCACTGGTACGCAATTCACCCATAACAAGTTCCCCCCCACCAGACAGTGTTGCACCGATCGTTACCGTCACTATTAACCACCTCCATTTCCATGTCGTAAACCCTTTTCCAGACGCGCCGCCACCGCTCCGACATCACCCGCACCCAATGTCAGCAATACGTCTCCCCGCTGGAGCAACCCCAGCAATACCGTCTCCAGCTCATCGTTCTCTTCAATGAAGATTGGATCGACCTGATTACGCGTGCGGATGGCACGACACAGTGCCCGTGAATCGGCACCGGCAATCGGCACCTCACCCGCGGCATAGACCTCCAGCATCAACAGCACGTCCGCCTCTGACAGTTCCCGTGCAAAATCATCAAAGAGCTCCTGAGTACGGCTATAGCGGTGCGGCTGAAACACCACCACCAGACGTCGTCCCTGCCACCCCTCGCGGATGGCCGCAATGGCTGCTGCCACCTCTCGCGGATGGTGGCCATAGTCATCGATCATCAACACCTCACCTGACGCAGTGTTGATCTCACCGTAGAGATGAAAACGACGCGCAATCCCCTGAAACCTCTCCAGCCCGCGCAGGATCGCCGCGTCATCCACCCCCAGCTCATGCGCCACCGCAATCGCCGCGGTCGCATTGAGTACATTGTGTCTGCCCGCCATATTGAGGGTGACATCAAGCCACTGCGGTTTACCAGCCCGCGACACTCGAAACTGTGTGACGGCCTGTTGCTGACGAATGTCGGAAATAACAATGTCAGCTTTTTCCGAAGTGCCATAGGTGATCAAGGGACGTGACACCTCCGGCAGCACCTCTTTGACCACCGGGTCATCGACACAGACCACTGCCAGCCCGTAAAAAGGGAGGTGATGCAGAAACTCGATAAAGGTCTGGCGCAATACGGCAAAGTCGCCACCATAGGTGCTCATATGGTCGGCATCGATGTTGGTCACCACCGCCAGCACCGGTTGCAGGTGTAAAAACGAAGCGTCGCTTTCATCCGCCTCGGCCACCAGATACTGCCCGGCACCAAGGCGTGCATTGCCACCGATACTGTTAAGCCGTCCGCCGATCACAAAGGTAGGATCAAGCCCGCCTTCGGCAAGCACGCTGGCAGTCAGACTGGTGGTAGTGGTCTTGCCGTGAGTTCCGGCGACGGCGATGCCGTAGCGGAAACGCATCAACTCGGCCAGCATCTCGGCACGCGGTATCACCGGAATGTGGAGCCTGTTGGCAGCAACGATCTCCGGATTGTCCGCCTTCACCGCGGTCGACTTCACCACCACATCGCAACCCTCAATCACCGCCTCGTCGTGACCGATGGTAAGCTGCATCCCGCGCGAGGCAAGACGCCGCGTGGTGGCGTTCGCCTGCATATCAGAACCACTCACCTGATAACCAAGATTAAGCAGCACCTCGGCGATGCCACTCATACCGGCGCCCCCGGCACCAATAAAATGGATGCGTTTAACTCGCGCCATCCACTTGTTACTGTCTGGCTGTATTGTGGTATCGATAACGGCATCAGGCATGGGCCACCCCCACACAACGGTCAGCCACCTGCTTCGCCGCAGCGGGCTTCGCAAGGAGACGCCCCCTGGTCGCCATCTCAAGCAGGTGCGCGCGCACCCCTTCGCTATCACTATATTGCTGGTAAAACCCTCTCCATAATTCGCCCAGGGATTCAGCACTCAACGCATCCTGGCGTATCATCCGCGCCGCTCCCCCATCCACCAGGAACGCCGCGTTATGCGCCTGATGGTCATCCACCGCATAGGGATAAGGCACCAGCAGTGCCGCCACGCCAGCTGCGCTCAGCTCAGAGATCGTCAGTGCCCCTGCGCGACACAACACCAGGTCGGCCCAGCCGTAGGCCGTTGCCATATCTTCGATAAAGGGTTCGACGCGCGCCGCCACTGCCGCATCGCAATACCAGTCACGCGCCTCGTCGATCAATTGATTGCCTGCCTGATGCCAGATCTCAGGACGTTGTGTTTCACAAATCTCACCCATCGCCGCAGGCACGACACGATTCAGTGATTGCGCCCCCAGGCTGCCACCCAGCACCAGCAGACGCAATGCACCACTCCGCCCGGCAAAACGTTCCGCTGGAGCAGGGAGCTGCGCAATCTCTTCGCGCACCGGATTACCCACCAGCAGCGGCGCTGTTTTTTCTGCCAGCGCACCGGGAAATGCCTGCATCGTCTCTGTCGCCAGCCGCGCCAGCAGACGGTTGGTTAATCCGGCAATCGCATTCTGCTCATGGATCAGCAACGGTTTGCGCAGCAACCAGGTTATCAGCCCACCCGGCCCTGCGACGAAGCCGCCCATGCCAAGCACCGCCATCGGGCGACAGCGCATCACAATCACCAACGACTGAAACAGTGCGGAGAGCAGTTTGAATGGTGCCAGCAACCAGCTCACTGCCCCTTTACCTCGTAGCCCGCTTATACTTACCCACTCCATCGGGATACCGGCATCAGGCACCACCTGCGCCTCAATGCCACGATGCGTCCCCATCCACACCACCTCAACCCCGCGCGACTGCAGCTCCTGCGCGACCGCCAATGCCGGAAAGACATGCCCACCGGTGCCGCCCGCCATAATCATGATCCGTGTCACCATACGCTGGCCTCTTCGGCATTACTCTCTTTTTTACTGCCGACTGCCTTCTTGTGGTTGTGGTATTCAGTCAGGCGTCGTTCGTAGTCCACACGCAGCAGCAGCGCGGTAGCAATACACATCACCAGCACACTGCTGCCGCCATAACTCATAAAGGGCAACGTCAAGCCTTTGGTTGGTAACACACCCATATTGACGCCGATATTGATAAAGGCCTGTATGCCGATCCACACCCCAATGCCGTAGGTAAGGTATGAGGCGAAACGCATGCCAACCTTTTCAGCACCCCGTCCAATCGCAAAGGCCCGCACCACCACAAAGACAAACATGGCGATGAGGGTCACCGCACCAACAAATCCAAACTCTTCCGCGATCACTGCAAATAGAAAATCGGTGTGCGCCTCCGGCAGATAGAACAGTTTCTGCACGCTACCACCCAACCCAACACCAAACCATTCACCGCGACCAAAGGCGATCAACGCCTGGGTTAACTGAAAGCCGCTGTTAAATGGATCGGCCCATGGGTTCATAAACCCGGTAATCCGCTCCATACGATAAGGGGATGAGACCGCCAACGCCGCCAGCGCCAGCGCCATCAACAACACCAGCACCAGGAATTGCCAGAAGCGAACACCACCAAGAAACATCATCATCATCGCCGTGGCCAGGATCACTGCCGCCGCGCCAAAGTCCGGCTCAGCCAGCAGCAGCACACTGACCAGCGCCAGCACCGCCATCGGCCGCACAAAACCACCCAGCGCGGTCTGCATCGTTTCACCATGACGCACCAGGTAACCAGCCATATAGGTAATCACAAACAGCTTGGCAAACTCGGATGGCTGTACATTGACAATACCCAGTGATAACCAGCGCATGCTGCCGTTGACCTCACGGCCCACCCCTGGGACGAGCACAAGGACCAGCAACAACACACCGCCCAGCAGAAAATATGCGTTTGTCTTCTCCCAGAACTCCAGCGGAATCCGCAGTACTGCAAGCGCCGCCAGCACACCAACCGCGACATAGATCGCCTGGCGCACCAGATAATAGAGCGGCTGACCAAGCTTACGATCTGCGATCTCGAACGATGATGAACCGACCATCACAACCCCGAACCCGAGCAGCATAAAGACTACAAACAGCAACCAGTGATCATTGAGCAACTTGACGTCTGAAACCTTAGGCTGCTTCGACTTGATCGTCACGACCTCATCGGCACTCGGTTTACGAAAGGCCATTGCGCGACTCATACCGGCACCTCTGCCACAGCCGCCATAAAGGCGTCACCACGCGCCTTGAAATCGCTGAACATATCGAAGCTGGCACAGGCGGGTGAAAGCAGTACCACATCGCCCGGCTGCGCCAGCAGCGCCGCCTGCGCCACCGCCGCCCTGATCGAATCGACATGTGTCACCGGCACCACGCCTTCAAGCGCGATCTCAATCAATGCGGCATCCTGGCCGAGCAGCACCACCGCTCGCCCCCTCTCTGCGAGGGCTGACTTGAGTGGTGAAAAGTCGGCGCCCTTGCCCACCCCTCCGGCGATCAGCACCACCTTACTCGCCACCCCCTGAAGCGCCGCGACGGTGGCGCCAACATTGGTTCCCTTCGAGTCATTGAACCAGATAACGCCGCCCTTCTCGGCGACCCACTGCATGCGGTGAGGCAACCCCCCGAAAGTGGTTAGCGCCTCAGCAATCGCCGTGAATGAAATCCCAATGCTGTCGGCCAGCGCCGCTGCGGCCAGGCTATTGGCAATGTTGTGCGACCCTTTCAATGCAACCTGGTCGAGCGGCATTATTAGCTGAGTACCTTTTGCCAGATAACTAACCCCGGCTTCTGTGCGCACACCAAAATCGTTTTTATCCGGCTCATCCATGCCAAACGAACAACCGCTGCGCGCTGCCGGCATGGCCTTGTCGAGCAGTGGATCATCACGATTCCAGATCACCGCGCCATCGCCATGGAATATCCGTTGCTTCGCCTGCAGATATTGCTCAAGCCCATCGTATCGATCGAGGTGGTCTGCACTGATATTGAGGATCACCGATGCCGCCGCATTCAGCTCATGGGTCGTCTCCAGCTGGAAACTGGAGAGCTCCAGCAGATAAAAATCTGGCTCATTGTCATCCGCAATCAGGTCCAGCGCCGGGGTTCCGATGTTGCCGCCCATCGCCACCTGTTTGCCAGCACAACGCAGCATCACGTTCAGCAACTCTGTCACCGTGCTCTTGCCGTTAGATCCAGTTATCGCGACCACTGGCGCGGTGACATTGCGCGCAAACAGGTCGATATCACCGACCACCGGCACACCCGCCTCAAGCGCTGCCGCGACCGCAGGTGTCTGCAGTGAGAGGCCGGGGCTCAACACGATCTCGTGGCATGTTTTAAATACCGTTTCATCAAACTCACCAGGCTGCACCTCTACCTGTGGCAACTCTGCGCGCAGGCGCGCCAGCTCTGGCGGTGCCTCACGACTATCGACCACCAGCAACGGCACGTTACGCGCGCTCAAAAAGCGCGCGCAGGAGAGGCCGGTCTTACCCAGACCGACGATCAGGCTCCGTTGCTGCTGTGCACTACTCATTGCGTCGTCTTTTATCCAACCATCAAAATCAGTTCTCTCATCAGCCCGTTGTTCAGCAACCTGCGCCATCACAACCGCTATCTCACCTTCAGTGAAGCGAGACCGATCAACACCAGAATCACCGTAATAATCCAGAAACGGACAATCACCCGAGGCTCCGGCCACCCCTTCAGTTCAAAATGGTGATGCAGCGGCGCCATGCGAAACACGCGCTTACCGGTCAGCTTGTATGAGGCGACCTGAATCATCACCGAGGCGGTCTCCATTACGAAGACCCCTCCCATGATCAGCAACACGATCTCCTGCCTGACGACGACCGCGACCACACCGAGTGCCGCCCCCAGCGCCAGCGCACCGACATCGCCCATAAAGACCTGTGCGGGATGGGTGTTGAACCACAAAAAACCGAGGCCCGCGCCCGCGATCGCACCGCAGAAGATGATCACCTCACCAACACCGGGCACATAGGGGATACCTAAATATTCGGAGAATTTAGCGTGACCGGTGACATAGGCAAAGATGCCAAGCGCCCCCCCCACCATCACCGTCGGCAGGATCGCAAGGCCATCTAGTCCGTCGGTCAGATTCACCGCGTTGCTGAAACCGACAATCATTAGATAGGCCAGCACGATGTACATCAGACCCAGATCGATAGCGACATCTTTAATAAATGGAAGGATCAACTGCGTCTCGATCGGCATCTTTGCAGTGGCATAGAGAAAGACCGCCGTCGCAAGGCCGGCGACCGACTGCCACGCATACTTCTCTTTGGCGGTCAGCCCCTCGGACTGCCCTTTTACGATCTTGCGATAATCATCGACCCAGCCGATCGCACCAAACATCAGCGTCACGAACAGCACCACCCAGACGTAGCGATTTCCGAGATCGGCCCATAACAGGGTGCTGATGGCGATCGCTACCAGAATCAATGCGCCGCCCATCGTTGGTGTGCCCGATTTACTCAGGTGACTCTGCGGCCCATCGTCGCGGATATTCTGTCCGATCTGGTTATAACTCAGCTTGCGAATCATCGTCGGACCAACCACGAATGAGATCACCAGCGCCGTCAGGGCACCGAGAATAGCCCTCAGCGTAATGTACTGAAAGACACCAAAGCCGCTATAGCTCTGTGCAAGATATTCTGTCAGCAGTAGCAGCATCGGTCAGCCCCCCGCCCCAACAGCACGCGCCTGAACAACATCCCTGGTTACGCCACCCGGTGCCAGCCGTCCCGCTGTCAGCGCGTTCACCACCCGCTCCATCTGCATACTACGAGACCCTTTCACCAATACCGTGACGGCTTGCCGTCTGTTAACCAGCGTCTGCTGCAGTGCATTGATTAATGCATCCTGCGTCGTAAAGTGGTTCGCCGCAGCGCCAAATGGAGGTGCCGCATGTTGCGCCAGTGAACCGAGCGTAAAGAGCCGGTCGACACCGGCAGTACGCGCCTGCTCGCCCATCTGCCGATGCAGACCCTCAGCGAGATCACCAAGTTCTCCCATATCGCCAAGCACCAGAATCTTTTCGCCATCGCCGCTGCCAATGAGCACCTCCAGCGCCGCCTGCAGCGATGCGGGGTTGGCGTTATAGGTGTCATCGATCACCGTTACGCCGTTGTCGCCCTGTTTAATCTGAAGCCTGCCGCCTACGCTCTGCAACGACTGCAAACCCTCTCGCACCGCCTGCAATGACGCGCCGGCAGCGATTGCCGCCGCACTCGCCGCAAGGGCGTTCATAACGTTGTGCCTGCCGGGCAATGGCAGCGCGATAACCACCGAATCAGAATCGACATTCAGCCTGAAACGATAACAACCATCTTTTGTCCGCTGCAGATCGCTCGCACTGACGTCGGACGCTTCGCTGATGCCAAAGGTCTTGATCGCTTTGTCGTGACACAGCTCACGCCATACATTGGCGTACCGGTCGTCGGCATTGATGATCGCGACGCCGTCCGGCTGCAACCCTTCGAAGATTTCACCTTTGGCCTTCGCCACCCCTGCTACATCACCGAACCCCTCAAGGTGTGCAGGCCCGGCGTTATTGACCAGCGCGACGGTCGGCCGTGCCAGGTTAGTCAGGTAGCGGATTTCGCCGTGATGGTTGGCGCCCATCTCAATCACAGCAAAGCGATGTCCGCTGTTGATGCACATCAACGTCAGCGGCACACCGATGTCGTTATTCAGATTACCTCTGGTCGCCAGCACCCCATCATGACCGCGGCCATGTGCTGAAAGGATTGATGACAGCATCTCCTTGACCGTGGTCTTACCGTTACTCCCCGTCACCGCTATCAGCGGAATCTGGTAACGCATACGCCACGCTGCAGCCAACTCTCCCAGCGCCTTATGGGTGTCGCTGACCACCACCTGTGGCAAGGTACTATCGACCCTGTGTTCCACTAATAGTGCCGAGGCGCCACGTTTATGTGCGGCTTCAATAAATGCGTGGCCATCAAAGTTCGGACCGCGCAGTGCAACAAATAGCTCATCATGCCGGAGCGAGCGGCTATCGATACTCAGTGCAGAAAACTCGATGTTGCGGCCGCGCAGCTCGCCGCCAGTGATCCTTGCCAGCTGCAGCAGTGTCAAGTTATCGCCAGTGGCTGCCGGCATCACGCCACCTCCTGCAGGATCATCTGCGCGCAGTCGCGATCACTGAACGGAAGCCTCTGCTCACCGATGAGCTGGTACTGCTCATGCCCTTTGCCGGCAATCACCACCACGTCATCTGCCGAGGCGCGACGCACTGCATAGTCGATCGCCGCAGCGCGATCATGAATCACCCTGACCTCTTCTCCCTGCAAGCTATCGGATGAAATACCGGCAGTGATGTCGCGAACGATTGCAACGGCATCTTCATTACGCGGGTTATCATCGGTGATGACCACCACGTCAGCATATTGCGTCGCCACCGTCCCCATCAGCGGGCGCTTGCCACTATCGCGATCACCGCCGCAACCAAAGAGACACCACAGGCGCCCGCGACAGTGACCGCGCAACGCATTCAGTACATTCTGCAGCGCATCTGGCGTATGGGCATAATCGATTACCACTAGCGGCTGTAGACCCTCACCACCGAGTCGCTCCATCCGTCCAGCGGCATTGCGCACCTGTGCCAGCAAGCCAAGCGCCCGCTCCAGTGTCACATCCATCAAGAGCAACACTGCCAGCACTGCCAGCAGGTTGCGTGCGTTAAATTCGCCTAACAGGTGCTCACTGCGCAGCACCCCTGCACCCTTTGGGGTGGCCACACGCATCTCGATCCCGGACTCATCAAGCGCTGTCATCTGGCCGTAGACACCCACCTCATCCAGTGCATCAAACTGCGCACGATCCACCAGCCCGTAGACCACCGCCTTCACGCCGAGCGGCAGTGATGCGAGCAACTGGACGCCGAAGGGATCGTCGCGATTGATCACCGCATGGCTCAACCCCGGCATCGCAAAGAGTTTCTGCTTGGCTGCACCGTAAGCTTCGAAGTCGCCGTGATAATCGAGATGGTCGCGCGTCAGATTGGTAAACAGCGCCACATCAAATGCGACTCCCGCAACGCGCCCCTGCGCCAGCGCATGTGACGACACCTCCATCACCACCTCTGCTGCCCCCGCATCACGGATCGCCCTTAACTGCGACTGCAGTACCACTGGGTTTGGCGTGGTGTGTGTCGCAGGTTGCAGAGCGCCTGCAAGGCCGTAACCCAGCGTGCCGATCACGCCGCACTTTTTGCCATTCAGCTGCAGCGCCTGCGCCAGAAAATGGCAGCAGGAGGTCTTGCCGTTAGTACCGGTCACCCCCACCACAAAGAGCTGCTGCGATGGACTGGAAAAGAAACGCGATGCGATGAGCCCCAGGCGGTTCTGCAGCTCACCCACCCTGATGACTGGAACCGGATGTGTCGCAGTTGCCACATCGTCATCCCCCTCGACCACCACGGCAACAGCACCCGCGGCAATCGCGTCTGCGACATAACGTGCACCATCGGTATTGATGCCGCGGCACGCAATAAACAGGTCGCCACGTGCCACCTCGCGGCTATCGATCGCCAGACCGTGAATATTGCAGTCATTTGCCGCATCCACTTCAACAATGCCCTTCAATAGGGAGCTAAGCGGTAGTGGCGACTGTATGGGTGCATGCTGACTCATAGCAGCTCCTCAACCGCGGCGCGTAGATGAGGTGCCTTCTGTTGCGGCAGCGCGTGTTCCGCGATCTTCTGGTTCAGACGTTTCATATCGGTATGCGGCACATCATCGGGCACAACCCCCAGCTGGCGCAGCGCACCACTCATCACCTTTGAAAAAGCGGGCGCCGCCGCCTGGCCACCGTGATACGCCTCGGTACGTGGCTCATTGATCATCACGACCCCTACCAGTCGTGGGTCACTGGCTGGCGCCATGCCTGCAAACAGCGAGAGGTAACGCTCTTCCGAATAACCACCCACATCAGATTTATGTACCGTGCCGGTCTTGCCCGCCACCCGATAACCTGCAACATCGGCCCTGGCCCCGGTACCGGTTTCCGACACCACCGCCTCCATCATCTTCAACACTCGGCGCGCCACCGCCTCATCCATTACCCGCTCCTGCTGTTCCGGCACATCATCGAACGCAAGGAATGAGGCAGGGGTCAACAGACCACCATTGGCGAGCACGGTGTAGGCCTGTGCCAGCTGCAGCGAGGTGACCGACATGCCGTAACCAAACGAGAGTGTCGCCTGTTCTATCTCGCTCCAGTTCCAGTGATCGGTCATCAGGCCGGAGACCTCGCCGGGAAAGCCGCTATGGGTCAGCGAGCCAAAGCCGACCCGCGAAAAGGTATCCCATAACTTCTCGGGCGCCAGCGACATCGCAAGCTTGCTCGCGCCGACATTGCTCGACTTCTCCAGGATTTCGGTCAGATTCAGCGAACCGTAGTTGCGGATGTCACGCACCATGTCGCGCCCAACCCGGTAGTAACCGGGGGTCGTGCTGATGGCGCTGCCAGGCAGATATTTTTTCGACTCGAGCGCCGCCGCCACAGTAAAAGGCTTCACCGTCGAACCGGGCTCAAACACATCGGTCACCGCACGGTTACGCAGGTGACTGCTCTTCAGCGTATCGCGATTATTGGGGTTATAGGCGGGCTGATTGACCATCGCCAGCACTTCGCTGCTCTTTGCATCGAGGACTACGATCGAACCGGAGCGCGCGCGATGATCCCGGATCGCAGTCTTCAGCTCGCGATAGGCGAGATACTGGATATTGCGGTCGATACTCAGCTGCAATGTCCTGCCCGCCTCGGGTGCAACGATGCTCTCAACATCCTCAACCACATAGCCGAGTCGATTTTTGATCACCCGCTTACTGCCCGAAGTGCCCTGCAGCCAGTCGTTATAGGCCAGCTCCAGCCCCTCCTGTCCCTCATCATCGACATTGGTAAATCCGACCACATGCGCCGCCACCTCACCCGCAGGATAGTAACGGCGATATTCGCGTTGCAGAAAGACACCCGGTATCCCCAGCGCCTTTACCTGCTGCGCCAGATCGGGATTCAAGCGGCGTTTCAGATAGACAAACTCACGCGACTGACGTGTCATCAGGCGCTGCTGTAGCTCATCGATATCGAGTGCCAGCAGTTTCGCCAGCCGCGGCCACTCGGCGTGCGCGGTCATCAGCTCCTGAGGATTGACCCACACCGAATCGACCGGGGTACTGATCGCGAGCGGCTCACCGTTGCGATCGGTGATCATACCGCGATGGGCTGGAATCTCCACCACACGCAGGTGGCGAGCATCCCCCTGCCCCTGCAGGAATTCACTATCGGTCACCTGTAGATCGACTGCGCGCCACACCAGCAGAGCGGCCGACAGCAGCAGCGTTCCCAGCACGATGCTGTGACGCAGCGGATGTATCATCACGACTGCCGGCTGCTTTGCCGATTTCTTTGACGAGGCCGTTTTTCTGTTCATGGCTTCACAATCACTATCTGCTCAGGCGCGGGCACGTCCATGCCGAGACGCGTACGCGCCACCTTTTCAACCCTGTTTGGCATCGCCCAGGTACTCTGCTCAAGCTGCAGCTGACCCCACTCGATGTTCAATCCGTCACGCATCCCTTCCAGCGACTGCAACTCTACAAAGAGCTTGCGACTATGATGCTTGCTGTAGACCACACCCAGCGCGGAGAGCAACACCGCCGTCGCCAGCAGGAGCAGTAAAAACGTCCTGCCCCGGATCATATGACCATCGGTCATGCGACCTTCTCCGCCACCCGCATCACCGCACTGCGCGCCCGCGGGTTACCTGCCAGCTCTTCCTTGCCAGCGTAGAGCGCCTTGCCGATGCGACGCAGGCGCTGCCCGCGCTCGCCTTCCATCACCGGCAGGCCGCGCGGAAACTGCTCGCCGCGTTCCTGGTCACGCATAAAACGCTTTACGATTCTGTCTTCCAGCGAATGAAAACTGATCACCACCAGACGCCCTCCGACCGCCAGCACGTCAACCACCTGATCGAGACATGCATGCAGGTCATCCAGCTCGTGGTTGATCGCAATCCTGATCGCCTGAAAGGTGCGGGTTGCCGGGTCTTTGCCCTTCTCCCACTTTGGATTGGCCTGCGCCACAATCGCCTGCAGCTGTGCCGTGGTCTCGATCGGCGCCTCATCACGCGCCGCTATCATCGCGCGCGCAATACGCGGCGCATAACGCTCTTCACCGTAGTCACGCAGCACCTTGATGATCTCTTCCAGCGGTGCACGCGCCACCCACTCCGCCGCGCTCTCGCCGACATCGGGGTTCATACGCATATCGAGTGGGCCATCGTTGCGGAAACTAAAACCGCGGGAGGCGTCATCCAGTTGGGGAGAAGAGACCCCGAGATCGAGCAGCACGCCGCTGACCTTTCCCATTAGCCCCTCACTCTCTACATGCTTAGCAAGCATTGCAAATGACCCATGTTGTATCGAAAAACGAGGATCCGACCCGAACCGCTGCTGCGCTGTTGCTATCGCCTCAGGGTCCTTGTCGATCGCCAGTAATCGTCCCGCCCGGTCCAGCTCCTCCATCACCTTTGCGGCATGCCCACCGCGCCCAAAGGTTGCATCCACATAAATCCCCGCCGGTTTTATCGCTAATGCGGCGACCGCCTCATTAAGTAAAACCGACTGATGTAGATACGCTCCATCTTCAACTCCATCCATCATCAAATTACAACGACAACGATTCCAGTGCGTCACTCAGTGGCGCGTCATCTTCTTCCTCTTCCAGCCACTCATCGCGACGCTTGATCCAGCTCTGCTCATTCCACAGCTCAAGTTTGTTGCCCTGCCCGATCATGACCGTCTTCTTTTCAAGTGCTGCAAATTCACGTAGCGGAGGTGGCAATAAGATGCGATGATTTCCGTCCATGTCACATTCCGTTGCATGCCCTATCAACAACCGCTGCAGGCGGCGCGTCTGCCTGTCCATGTTGGGCATACTTGAAAGCTTCGCCTCCAGCACCTCCCACTCCGGTAGCGGGTAGAGCAGCAGGCAGTGATCACGATCGACAGTCACCACCAATTTGCCGTCGCAAAGCACACGCAGCCGTTCCCGAAACTTACTCGGAATCGCCAGGCGACCTTTGACATCCAAATTGAGCGTATGTACTCCCCGAAACACCGCGCATCACTCCCATGCATTAAAACCCACAATTCACCACTTTCACCCACTTAACGACACTATATACCCGTTTAATTAGGTGTCAAGAAAAAACCAGCCGCTTTTGTGACGAATTCCCCCTTTCAAGACAAATACTTAGGTGAAAAGATTATTTTTCGAAAAGGTGGGAGAAAATGCGATTTTTCAAAGATTTTCTAAATCAGCGAGTTGAAAAACAGAAGCTAGAAAGCACTTTAAGTTTGAGTGGGCACCCGCCCACGGGAGATTTTTTTTCACGCAATTTGGTTAATTTTTAGACATTCTGCGAGACCTCGCACTCACTTGCGGGCAAAAAACCATCCACAATCCTCCACCGCCCCAAAAGAACGTCGCCAGGTATTACAGTGAAAAGTATGAAATTCAGGATATATTTATATACATCCTTTGCGATAATAGCGCTGGCAATGTCTTGATTAGTTGCAACAAGAAATGAACCAGCGCCTCGGGAAGCTGTTCCGAAATTTAGGATACGGCTAGCTTACAGGCTAAGGGAGAGATGGGTCACTGGTTTCGACCCGTTGGAGCCTTTAGCGGGTGGTTGATTGAATGCCTGCTATCGGGCAGAGGGCGGCTAAGTCGCGAAAGCAGACTTAGGAAATTTTTACTTCCATGGGTAATTATGATTTTTTTATTCATCACAATCGTAACATGGCGATCATTCCGATCAATAAATATCCTTAGCTTCTTACAATAAAATTCTTTTTAACTAATTATTCATGTAATCCTGCCCCTACAGACATATTGCCTTAACCATACTATAGTTATGTCTACTTAATTCAGCTTCCATACAAAACCAAAGATTAATTTTATTTGAATCCTTGAAAGGTGGAGCAAGGTAAGTAGAAAATAAAAGCACCGCAACTGGCATTAGCTCACTTAATGAATTAACACAACAAGCTCATATAGCTTAAGAGGGTGAAAAAATATGCAGAAAATAACAGCAATGATATGCGGAATGGCTTCAACAGTATTTTTCAGTATTTGCGTACAAGCAAGTCATGTCCCCTATATTGGTACGTACAGTATTGAACCTTCAATTGATGGCAATATTACCTCTCTCCATGTTAAAGATAATATAATTAACATACCTGTCGGAGGGGTATGTACATGGCTATGGTATAGTCCACAAAGACCTGACACTTGCACCACAACTTATCATTTGGAAGCAGTGCCCAATAGCGGAGGTCATGATCATCATGATGATCAAAGACCCCTTGGATCAATTATGATAAATGGGCAGAGTACCGATACCTACACATATTATTCAACATCTGATGCCGCGCATGATTTGGAATATACAGCCGCGACATTTTCAGGAAGTATAAGATTAATTAGCACGCACTGCTCTGGTGGACGACCTTGCTTCAATGAAGTACACCTCATCCAAGTTGGTGTACCAAACCTAGCAATGCTCCCAGACAGCATTGAGTATGTAAAAATTGGATCTACTGGCGTGTCTTCACTTCATTCGGGAAATCATTTCGCTAACAGGACTATGCTGAGCTACATTCAAATGCTCGCAAATGAATGGATATTTTTAAATCCAGTTCTCCCCGTACTTAAAATAAATGATATTAGCCTGATAAAAGGGGGGCATTTTGATATAAATAATAATTGGAGAGGGCCTCATAAACAGCATATTTTTGGGAATGATGTTGATATTGCTTATGTAGGAATTTTAAATGAAAGAAGATTCCGCAGCCTTGCAAAAAAATTGGCTGGCAGTAATTACAGATGGGATGGGGTTCATGGTAATCACCATCACATTAGCCTACATAGATAATTGAGGGATATAACATGACCAATACATTGAAATATGGACTTGCATTTCTCATTCTATCGCAGTCGGCATCGGCGGAAATCCTCTTTCCGGTTACCCCTCGCAATCAATTAGACGCAAATGTTCAAGCTAGTGTTACGCAAGATCCTAGCTCTCATATTTATACATATACTTACGTGATAACAAACTCACCATCAAGTGCTCAGAATATTTCAACATTTGCCTTTGACATCAATGAGAATGCTAAGATATTTAATGAAACCGCTCCTGAAGGATGGTCTTTTGGCCGCTATGCAAGCGGAAATTTATTTAGCTTCGCATCTACAGAGGGTATTACAGAATCACATATCCATTACTTTCCAAATGGTGCTCATGAAATTAGGAGTCCTTTTGATATACATCCAAGCATATCCAAAACTTTTTCTTTTCAAACCTTATCAGCTCCAGATAATGGCTTGATCTATATTCAAGGATATGTGCCTTCACCACAGTCTACAGACGAGGGTGACTTTGATGGCGTTGAGATTCCATCGCAATACATCAAAGACGATAGCTTTCAAACAGCAACGATTGTACCAATAATTGATATTTATGATGGAAACAGAAGGCCTGCGGTTGATGGATTTGCTGCCTTTCCGAATATTTCAAGTGCATCAGGCAGTGTTTTTACTGCCCCTGTAAAAATATTCTTAGATTTTGCGATAAATGGAGAAACAGTAAATGAGGCAACATTTAAGGCAGAGTTGAATGGTGTAGATATCACAAGTTTATTTGTGGTGGATAATAATTTATATTCAGATCGAGTTTTGGAGCTAGCACTTGGCAGCGGCTCACCACTACAAGCAGGAAAAAATGTTCTGATAACCTCTGTTGAAGGGATAGTTCCTGATACTGAACGTTTTGCGACAGACACAGATAGAATTACATTCACTGTCGAGCCATAATCAGAACACTTTTTTAAGTAAAAGATTTTTTGAATCATAAATCACCATGGAAAATAGTGATCTCGTGATTGAGTGCAATGAATGTCACTGGACATTCATTGCACTCAATCACTTTCTTCCTGCCCCAAATGTAGTGCTAATACTTGCGAAGTCATGCTCGAGTAGAACGACTAGAGGCAGCCCCGCTTACCCAAAAACGTTTGACGGTTCAATCACTGGGGGCAAGCTACCCTCAAAAAAATCCCCCGTGGCCAAGGGAGAAGCCTCTTTCCCTTGGGGCGCCCTTAGACCAAGTGGGTATTTCATAGCCCCTTGAGACCCTCGACTAACCGTCCGCCGTTTGAATACCGCTATTGCAACGCCAGTGGATTACGACCAAGGAAACACCCTTGGATGTGGCCTATTTCAGGCTGGGTTACTACATCCAGACGCGTTCCGAAAATCGATAGAGCCTATCTTCGGGGGGATCTATTTCCACATCCGATAGCAATTTTTTGCAGGCATTACTGAGCATCATGTTATTTGTAGCTAAATATTGTATGAATGGGCCATCTTGGCGTTCAATATTAAACCGGCATTTTCCAAGCCAGTTGTTTCGAGAGTAATAGCATCTACGAAGGTCTGCCTTCTTGCCCGGCCGCGCTATACCAATATCAACTGTTAACTCCCCAAAACTGATATCTCGCCACGAGACTTGGGCATCGTGACCTTCATAGGTAAAATTTATGTGGCCTTCTTCAATTTGTTGCTGCTCAGAATATTCCCAACTGAAAGCTTGGCTTTCTTCGAGGACGTTCATAGCGATAGTAACCAGTTTGCGCATGGCAATTTTTCTAGGGGCTTGAACTGGGACTTCACGAATATCTTCGATGCTAGTAGCAGCTAGGCCTTTTGTTAGCACATCGATAGCAGCAAGCTCTGAAATATCTTTGCGCCTATGGGCAAGCGCTTCTTTAAGCCGAGAGACTGATGGAGTAAGGCTAACACCAATATGACCATTTTGGTTCGCCTGGGCCATGAGTGATGACCATGTTCCGCCTAATGCTTTTCCCCAGCACTCAAGCGCTACTGTTGCCTTTATTGAATGGTGTGCTTGTATTGCGTGTCGCACAGCTTGACCAGATGCGCGTAAATCTACAGTGGTAAATCGTAACATAGCTATATACCTCAATTTTATGCCGAACGGCAGACCGTTTAACCCGACCGGCTAACTGAAGTTAACCATGTGCGTTATGCAAAATAGATTATTAAGGCGATTTTGCTCGGTCTGAAGCAAGGCTGCTATGCCCCAGTACGGGAAAATAAATCCGATACAGATCTCATAGAATACACCTGGACATTATATTTTCAAGCCCAATTAATATCGAGATATAAAAGCACAACTACATTCATCATGTATTTCTTGCTATAACAGTGGCTTAGATCATCCATAATAAGATGAATCATTTTATCTAGGTGATGGCATGGAATTTAAAAATCAGCCTCGTGAGAGGATTAGAGGTCGTATCGGTTCATGTTTTTCTCAAGAACGAGGGGTGAAAGCTAAAGAAAGCGATATCAAATATGCGAGTGATTTTCATGTGTTGAAATAATCATGCCTTTGAAGAATCTAAAGGCAGCTATGTCTATTTTACTGTCGTTTATTCTACCCTTGGGCTTGGGGTAGCCCAAGGGCGGAAGGTCTACACCTCCATCCGTTCTGATATATCAAGCGCATCATCTACCTCAATTCCAAGGTATCTGACTGTGCTTTCTAGTTTGGTATGGCCAAGGAGTAATTGTATAGCCCGTAGGTTATGAGTTTGACGATAGATCAACGAAACCTTGGTTCTCCTGAGAGAGTGGGTTCCGTAATCAGCAGAGTCTAGGCCAATGTCTTTTACCCATTGCTCAACTATTCTTGCGTATTGGCGGGTTGAGATATGCAAGGAGTGATGAAATCGACTCTGGAATAGGTAGTCATCGTACTTCAGGCTCTGATGTGCTATCAAATTAGCTACTGCTGTTCTAGTCTGGTCAGTAAGCTCGAATTGAACTGGCTGTTTGGTTTTCTGTTGCATAATCATGGCTCTTTTAAGTATTGATGAGCCATGCGAAATATTACTGACTTTCAGGCTCACCAAATCGCAGCCTCTTAGCTTACTATCGATGGCTAAATTGAATAGCGCTAGATCCCGGATGTTATTTGACAGTTGTAAACGTATGCGAATTGCCCAGATCTCTTGGAGTTTGAGAGGGAGCTTCTGGCCAACGAGTTTCCCTTTGTTCCAGGGAGTATGTGAAGAGATGATTGAGGTTTGCATATTTGAATCCTCCATTTTTATTCAAGGGGATTCTAAGTATGGTATAAACAATCACTTACTGCCTAAGCAGACGTTCAAGTGATAAATTCTGAACGACGCCACATGGTCGAGATCAGATCTTCTCCACCCAACCCAGAAACCACACCGTACTAAATAAAAAGGACCTAGCTCAAAAGAGCTAAGTCCTCGAAATTTGGAGCTGGCGATAGGAGTCGAACCTACGACCTGCTGATTACAAATCAGCTGCTCTACCAACTGAGCTACGCCAGCGCTGCTTCACAGCGCGGCAGAGTATAACAGTAAACCTGCTGAAAAATCATCCCCTTATTTGCGCTCAGCTGCACCCCACGGTGGTCAGTTTCGCTGCTGGAGAACGCTCTGAAAGCACCACCCCCAGCTCATCCACCATGATTTGCTGTTGCGCTCCTTCAAATCCGGACAGTACCAGCCAGAACGCCTCTCCTTTGCGATAACGCTTCTTCGTCTGGTAATTCACATACCCTAACTTCTTGAGCTCGCTCAATCGCCGCTTCAATGACTGCTGCTGCCCGTAAATCCCCAATGAGATGATCAACTGGCCGTCATCAAGCCGCGCGATGGCAACATCCTTGATCCCCTGCTCCTTGAGCGCCTTCATATCGGCACGCGCCGACTGAATGGTGTCGTATTCCGTTAGATAGATCCAGTTACCAAATAAGCGCTCGACCTCTTTCGCAGTGATTGCCGCATCAAACCCGTAACGCTCGACCAGCTCGACCAGTTCCGCTGGCTGCTCGCGCTTCTCGAACGGCCCCACCTTATAACAGCGCGCTATCTTTGGTGGCGGTGCTTTTTCCTCGTTTTCAACAGCAGCAGCAGGTTCAGGCTGCGGAGCCAGCGCTTCAACTACCTCAACCGGCGCACGCTCAGCAACGGCTGGCTTCTGCTGCACCACTTCTGCCGAGCGCCCCGCCACTTGCGGTTTTGCTAAAGGCGTCTCTTCGACCAGCACCAGGGTCGAAACCGAAGGCTCAAGCGGGCGCGGTGGCGGCGCGAATTCGGATAACTGACTCTCACCGCCAAAGTAGTACCACGCAAAAAGCACCAGGTTCAGCACCAGGATCATTAACACAAACGCTCTCATCGTCCATCCACCTCAGCAACCACTACCATTCCCTTTAGCACCAGATCAGGCTCAAACCGAGGGTTGCATCGCAGCTGCGGCTTGAGCACAGCCGCATCCCCCCCCGTCAACACCACTGCCGCCTCCTCTCCTATCAACACTTTTGCATCCACGGCCACTCTGTCGATCAATGCGGCCAGCGTGTATTGCACCCCGCCAGTAATGCCATCGGCCGTATTGCGCGCAGCAAAAAGGGGATATTTGCCCGCTTGCCGGTCGCTTTCAAGCGTCAACGCATCAGTATTACTAATAAGCGCACCCTGCATCAAACCAACACCCGGCACAATCATGCCGCCTAAATGGCCGCCCTGACGATCAAGTAGATCGACCGTCAATGCGGTGCCGCAATCGACCACACAGAGCGCACGATCACACATTTGCCGTGCAGCGATAAGCGCCAGCCAGCGATCGACCCCGAGTCGCTGTGGCTCATCGTAACCGTTGGTGATGCCAAACGCGGCCGACTGCGTCTGCACAGTCTCAACCTCGCTACGCCAGCGCGCCGCGACCTGCTCGTTCAGCGGGTCGATAACATCACTCCCGGCAACGTTTGAGACCATCACGCGTAGCGGCGCGCCACAACGCTGCTCAACCTTATCAAGTAGCGTGGCAATCGCGTCACCACCACGCAGCATCGCCCTTCCAGGCTGGAGCTTACCCTGGCTGAACGTCCCCCATTTGATCCTCGTATTACCGATATCCAGCAGTAAGATCATGTCCTGTCCACGAAAAATAACAACTACCTATGACGAAACTGCACGTAGCAGCGCAACATCTCCTGAAAGATAGCGGCAGATCTCACCGCCGTGTTCGATCAGCAGCGCGCCCGTGGTGTCGATCCCCCTCGCCTTCCCCTCTATGACCCCCTGAGCATGCTGCAGGGTCACTCGCCGATCCGCCGTTACATCCCACTGCTGCCATAACGGCAAAAAGGGGTGCAACCCCTGCGCCTCGAACTGCGCCAATGCAGCGGCCACCCCTCCAATCAACTCAGCCGCGGCACGATTCCTTGAGACCGGCGACGGCAACAGCGCATTAAGTGCGGTCCACGGCTGATCAATCGATGCCCCCATCTCCGGCGACATCCTGAAATTCACCCCCACCCCCACGACGACCCGGCTTGCGCCCGATGATTCGCCACTCATCTCAAGCAGAATCCCGGCCAGCTTGCGGCCATCGACATAGAGATCATTGGGCCATTTCAACCCCGGCCTGGCGAGCCCCAGCGCTGCCAGTCCCTGCGCCACCCCGACCGCCACCGCAAGCGACAGGCCGGAAAGGGCGTCCGGGCCACAGCTGAAACGCCATACCAGTGAAAAACAGAGGTTTGCGCCAAACGGGGAGACCCAGCGACGCCCCAGCCGACCGCGCCCCGCTTCCTGATACTCAGCAAAACAGACCGATCCACTCGGCAACGCCTGTGCCTCAGGGCGCATCAAATAACTACTGGTAGAGTCAATCGCCTGATGAATCTCGATCTCCGCAAGCAGTGGCCGCGAAGCATCGGGCAACGCCGTCGATATTTGAGATGGAGACAGCAGCTCTAGCGGTTCACTGAGGCGATAGCCGCGTCCGGTTACCGCGTAGATGTCGAGACCATAGTCACGCAAGGATTTGATATGACGCCACACCGCACTTCGTCCGATCCCCAGTGCAAGACCCAGCTCATCGCCTGAGTAGAAATTTCCGTCCGCAAGTATTTTGAGCAGCTTAAAGCGTGTATGCATAAGACAAGTGTAACTGAATCACAATCTCTGTGCCCATGGATGAGCGCACCATACCGACCGGAACTCACCATGTGGTCTTGCTCAGGAGAGCAGTGAAAAACGCGCAAAAAAAAAGCCAGCGCGAGAAACCCACGCTGGCTTGTTCTCAGTTCTATTTGCTACAACAAATAAACCTGCATTTTATTTATTAACCAATCGCGATGGCAACGGCCCAGAGACCCAGAAGGATCACAGTGGTTCCAATTACAATTAATGGATCGGTTTTATTAATGTTTACTGCAGCAGACATAAATCACCCCTTTAGTTGATATTAAACAATCTTTACGTTATCGACCAAACAAACAACAAATTAACCTACAAAAATACTGGGTTAATAACCACCTATCTTCAGAGGAATTTAAACCATACATAATAGAGGACACTTAATCAAGGATCATATACCCACTTAAACAACAAGGTAATAAATCCCGCCCGACACCGCAATGATATTAAGCAGCCCCACGACCTTAAGACAACAATAAGGAGATAACACTGGATTCAAACGCCCTCCTATTTCGACAGTTATCATGTCGAACCGTGCTCGATAGTGCCCATATAAACTCAAGGGCCTCTTCTGCGGTGCCGATAAAACAGCAAGAATTAATCAATCAGGTGAAATGAAATACTTTTTGCTGGAATAAGCAACGCCTACGCAGTCAGCACTATCTGGCCCGGAGACAATCTTACGAGACGCCATCCAAAATGAAGATAGAAGGCCCTAAGCCAGGCTTCACCGACGAAGCGGCGACAATTTCTGATCTGGAAATCCTGCTCCAGCAACCCGCTATCAATGAACTCCGCCCCTGCCAGAACTGCGTGGCCAAATGCGAGTGCTCAGACTCGCAGCACTGCGCCTGTCAATGCTCGGTCGACTGCGTCAACATCCCCATCGCCCTCTCGATCGATCCTGACCGATTTCCAATCGAACCCGGGATCGCCCGGCTGGTATTTGAACTCAACGCACTGAGACTGTTTCAGACCTGCTGGTCCTGCGAAGGCCACCTCAGCAACGGATATGTCAATAAAATGCCACGCATCTGGTTCTATACACCGTCACCCACCTACACCCAGCTGATCGTACAACACCTATCCGGACTCATGTGCGCCCACCGCCTGCAGTTCAACTGGGGGGTCCAGATGACCACGCTTAATAGCGAGATCCACTGCACCTACTCGATAGAACCGCTCATTGATCACACAACTCAACTAACTATTGAAGCGTTACATAACGACCTTAAGGTTATCTCTGAAGATTTTGCCCATCACATTAAAAGGCTAGCCAAAAGCCATCTGCGTCGGCTTGTCCAGAACCAAACTGCAAACCGGTTTGGTCATAAGATGAAAAGGAAGTTGGCTTGAAATGTGCCTTACCATTTCTAAGGCCACAGAGACGAGTGAACCAGACTACATCGCCAACTCAACGATCAGGGGAAACGCGCCATGCTTAGCCATATCTACCACATCGTACGAGAGTTTCAAAAAACACATCACTGCCGACCCAACGTTATCTACCTGAACAAGGAGCAGTTTCACCACCTGCGACACGCCTTCGCCGACCCTGATGACATCGACACGATGACGCGCCTACTCGCAATGCACATTATTATCTGCCACGATGCACTCCACCCACACCTGGCAAGGATCGAAAACCGCTGGGGATACTCGCAACAGCTGCCTGAGATTCACTCTCAACAACAGCGATGGATTAATAGCACAAACGAAGGAAAACTGAGGCACTACCGAAAACCAGAACGCCAATAGCACAAATAAAAAGGCGGCGGCACTAACTCCAAGGAGGGCTTGAAGCCGCGCACCTGGGAATTAGCTCTGCCACCGCCGAGCCTTGCTCATTTCCACCATTCAGTCGAGAACAAGCAGATAGTGACAATCTGTCTCGTAACGCTATTTATTGATGAATAGAGCCAGACTCTATTCGGAATCTAAACTTTAGATGTTTGCACCAACCAGGCCCAAAACAGTGATGATTGCAGTAATAGCAAAAACAAAAAGACCATCTTGCTTACAAATATTCGCATCAGACATATTTAATCTCCTAAAATATCAAACTCAAAAAGTTGTACCAGGAATGCCAAAAACTGCCGCATCCCCCCTCAAAAAGAAACATAGCAAATTACTCAACAAATATGCAAGCTTTATTTTTTATAAAAATTCACATATTAATTATGATGTTATAGCGCAATAAGCCTTTTTTAAATTGTGGTTTTTTTCGAACATTAATCACATTACATCAGAAAAAATAACGTATAGTTCATGGGGCTTTGTCGCGCCAAATACTTAAAGAGTGCCACTGACAAATAAGCGTTGCGCACAGCATTCCCGTTGCGAACTCCCTCTCCCCGCCTCTCTCGGCACCATATCCGACCACCCCGCACAACCAATAACAGACTCAAAACCACACTCATTCGGATGATCATCTTAAAGGATCAAATAGTTACACCGATATGAACCGTATAAGTAGAGCTTGCTTCAGGTGCGCAGTGAAAAAAAATGGACTTAAAGTTGCGGTTATTACAGCCTGCCTGCTAGTGAGCGGCGGATTGACCACGCACGCATGGGCAAAGCAGGCCCCGTCCACACACGACATCAGAATCCTGATTGATGTCTCTGGCAGCATGAAATTAAATGATCCCGACAACCTGCGCACCCCCGCACTGCGGCTACTCGCCAACTTACTCCCCACTAACGCGCAAGCAGGGGTATGGACCTTTGGGCGCCAGGTCAACATGCTGGTACCACTGGGACCGGTCGACATGCGATGGAAAAAAAGAGCAACAAAGGCCGCCAGTGAGATTCACTCGCGGGGGCTCTTCACCAATATCGAAGAGGCGCTTGGAAAATCGACATGGGACTGGAAAAACAACGACCATAATTTTGAACGCAGCATTATTCTACTAACTGATGGGCTGGTGGACATTGATAAACAGCCTGAAAAAAACAGCGCCTCAAGGGGTAGAATACTCAATGACATCATCCCCCGACTCGCCAGGTCTGGCGCCACTGTCCACACCATCGCGCTGGCAGGCGATGCCGATGAACTGCTTTTACAGCAGCTCGCCGCCGCCTCCAATGGCTGGTACGAAAAGGTAGATGACGCCGACAAACTTGAGCGAATTTTTTTTCGCATGTTTGAAAAGACCACCCAGCCGGACACATTGCCGCTGGTCGACAGTCAGGTCATGGTCGACCGCAGCATAAAGGAGATGACACTGCTCATCTTCAACCAACACGAGGCACAGCCACCTCTGCTCACTACTCCCAGTGGGAGCATCTTTGGACGTCACAGCGCGCCACAAAATGTCAACTGGAATCACGGATCGCGCTACGATCTGATCACCATCGAAAACCCGGCCAGCGGCATGTGGCATGTTGATGCCGACAGCGATCCTGATAACCGGGTCATGGTGGTGACCGACCTGAAAGTGGTCACCACCACTTTTCCAAACAACATCTACCTTGAAGATGAACAACCTTATTTTGTTTCACTCACCAACGATGGGAAGATCATCACCAAACAGGCCTTCCATCGTTTTGTTGACATCACCCTGCAACAGACTTTCAACGATGATCAGGCCACACTCCGCCTGTACGATGACGGCAGGTCACCCGATGGTCACGCTGCTGACGGCACCTATAGCCTCTCCCTCAATGAGCTATTAACCGAAGGCCGGCATGAGCTGATCACCTATGTCGACGGCACCACTTTTAAACGCGAAAAGAGACACCTGATCAATGTCTACGCCTCACCTGTGATCACATCCATTCGACCAGAAAAGATTCTTGATGCCGAGATTGAGACCCTGTTTGCGATCCCTCGCGCCGACATGATCAACCCCGATTCGATCAAGATGTACGCCACCATCTCCGACAGTAGCGGCGAGATCGAGCAACTCGAGATCCCTCGTAGCAGTCACAACGAATGGAAACTACCCCTGGGTAACTTTGTTTCGAACCGGCAACACAGCGTTACCATCGATATCGAAGGGACACGGCCGAATGGCAGACCGGTCGAAAGCCGCGTAGGCCCCATCGCCTTCGGCTCACCAGTGGTCGACCACCCTGATGAACCTGCCACTCAATCAACAGAAGAGCCACAGGAACATAATCCTCCCGCCAAAGAGATACCAGCAGATAACAAGGTCAGTGGGGTAGCGGTCGCGATCCCCGTTGTCATGTTCAATCTGCTACTGAGTGGCGGCGCCTATTTTGGATACCGAAAATGGAAGTCACGACTACAATCTGCTCAGGAAAAGCCATGGGAAATGCTAGCTCATGAATAGTATATACGCCTCACTATCAATTTTATTCGCCGAAATCAGCCTGATATTACTGGTGATCTGTGGCGTGCTCGTCTTTCTTAAAGTACGTGATCAGCGCAGGGATAAACAGGCGCTGGCACAGCTTACCGAAAAACTAAAGGGCGCCAAAGAGGATCGACTCAATGTGCTCTCAATAAAACTAAAAGAGAACCATCACCTCGAAGACGATGAGCTGACAGCCGCCGCAAAAGAGATCCACAACAAAGAGCTGGACGTCTACATTACAACGATGAACATCTATGCCGATCGAGACAGCAGTGCACTCGAAAGCCTTGAGGGAAAAATCAGGGAGTTGTCTGAAGCATATTCAAAGCTTAGCAGTACCGATGCTACAAGCAGCACAGTCCCACCCGAAGAAGAGACCGCAGAAGCCAGTGCAGAAACCACTGCGGAAGTCAGCGAAGAAGCCAGTGAGCTCAAGCATGAAAACAGGCGCATGCAACAAGAACTCGAAACCTCGAAAGACCTTATTCAGCGCCTTGAAGGTGAGCTCGATGCTACCAAACAGGAGATGCGTGAAACGGTTGCCGAGTTCGTCTCGGCCTTCAGTGGCGGACGCGATGCCGCAGAAGAGAAAATGTCAGGGCAGATGAAGGAGAAAATCTCTTCGGCAGCGCAACAGACGTCATCACCCAAAACTTCTGGGCAGACCGCCGATAATGGTACGCCGCCCGCCACAGATGATGAAACAGACATCGCTGAGGATGAAGAACTACTGCTACCAACCGAGGAAACCCCACCCCCTGCAAGCACACCTTCCGGAGCTGTAGAGCGCAATAACGTCACCGCTGAATCAGAAGAACAACCAGCTGAAGATCACCCCGCTGAGGAAAACCCCGACGATGACAATCCATTTCTCAGCATCGATGATGGCAATAGCCCATCCGCCGCCACCAATAGCCACGAGGAAGATAGCTCGACTGATCGCACCATGGATGAAACGGATCTCGACAGTGACCTCGACATTGATCTGGAGATCGATCTCGACACCCTGAGACCTGAAACACCACCGGCAGCAACCGATTCAGATTCGGGTGAAAAGGGCGAATCGCCGGAAGAAGAACTTGACGCCGATGACATTGATGCAATCCTGGCCGCCGGTGCCGACGAAAAACTGGGAATGGAAGATGGCGCCGCGATAACTGAAGAGGCAGGGGGCATCGAAGATATCAGTGCTGAAGATATCGATGCGATCCTAGAAGATATCGATATCACTGCCGCCGAGGCGCTCTCCGATGAGAAAAAAAAGGCGGAAAAGACAGCGTAGCGGCGTAAAAAAGGGCAGCCGGCTGGCCGCCCTTTCAAAACCCAACAGCGTTTTTAGTTACAGCTTATCTGCTTCGCTTGCCAGATAAGAGGCGACACCTTCGGCAGATGGGTCCATCCCCTTATCACCCTCTTTCCAGCCTGCGGGACAGACTTCACCATGCTCTTCAGTGAACTGCAGGGCATCGATCGTGCGTAGCATTTCATCAACGTTACGTCCCAGCGGCAGGTCATTGACCACCTGGTGACGCACCACCCCCTCCCTGTCGATCAGGAAAGAACCGCGCAGGCTCACCGCCTCATCGAACAGCACATCATAGTCGCGCGCGATGCTCTTGGTCAGGTCGGCAACCAGTGGATATTTCACATTACCAATACCACCCTGATCAATCGCAGTGTTCTTCCACGCATGATGGGAGAAGTGTGAATCGACCGAACAACCAATCACCTGCACATTGCGCTTCTCGAAATCTGCCATCCTGTGATCAAACGCAATCAGCTCAGATGGGCAGACAAAGGTAAAATCCAGCGGGTAAAAGAACAGTACAACATATTTGCCGCGTGAATCAGAGAGTTTGAAATCCTCTTTAAAGCTGCCATCCGGCATCGCTGCTGTGGCAGTAAAATCAGGGGCCTCTTTGGTCACCAGTACACTCATTTTCGATCTCCTTGAACAAAAATCATTAGAACAAAACTTAACAATTCGTCTGCAACGGCTCACAGGGCATCTCCACCCCGCACTTACCTGTCATCATGGAGGCAAGAGTTTAGCGATTTTATCAGTCACTACAACCCCGATTTCATAAGGACAATCACGGCGTGCGCTATGGCGCACTCCACGCCTCTCCAGTGTGATGCTACACTTGTATCACATCGCCCCATTAGAATCATTACCGACATATGACACGCATCCACGTCCCGAACCCGCTCGCCACCGACGCCGAAATCTCGATCGAGGGGAGCGCCGCCAACCATATCGGCCGGGTGTTACGGCTCAAGGTGGGAGATGAAATCACCCTGTTTAATGGCGAAGGCGGCGAATATCTCGCCACCCTCACCACCATCGAGCGACAAACGGTACGCGCCCACATCGAAAGCTTCGATCCACGGGAGTGTGAATCCCCACTACGCGTCACCCTGGCACAGGGAATCTCGCGAGGTGAGCGCATGGACTACACCCTGCAAAAGTCGGTGGAGCTGGGCGTCAGCCAGATCGTTCCACTCTCCACCGAGCGCTGCGGCGTCAAGTTCGAGGCAAAACGGGCCGCCAGGCGGCTGCAGCACTGGCGGGGAGTTGTCATCAGCGCCTGTGAGCAGTGTGGCCGTAACCGCATCCCCGAAATCATGCCGATCACCTCTCTGCCCAACTGGCTTGGCCGCCAAATGGGCGACGAGCGGCGACTGGTGCTGCATCACCGTGTCGCACAGACGCTCAGAGGGCTTGAGGCGCCCGCTGGGAGGATATCACTACTGATCGGCCCGGAAGGTGGGCTCAGTGACAACGAGATTGAGATCGCCTCACAATTCGGCTTTCAGGGTGTTCGGCTCGGCCCACGCATCCTGCGCACCGAGACCGCCGGGGTCGCTGCGCTTGCGGCACTACAGACTCACTGGGGAGATATGGGGTAAGACCCGCTCAGAGCGGGACTGAGAGCGTAAAACAGGCCCCTTTCCCCGGCATCGACTTCACTTGTACACGCCCCCCGAGACGAGCAATCTCGGTATTCACCACATCCAGCCCCATTCCTCGACCAGAGACAGGAGAGATCGACTGCGCCGTACTGAGCCCGGGATAAAAGACCATTTCAGCGATATTGGGCTGTTTTGCTACCTCATCCTGCGTGATACATCCAGTAGCCAGCGCCTTTTTACGGACAGCCTCCTCATCGATCCCGGCGCCATCGTCGGCGACGCTGATCTCGGCAAGCGACTCCTCCCGATTCAGCACTAACGAAAGCGCAATCTTGCCATCCGCCGGCTTACCCGCCGCCACTCTCACCTCACGCGGCTCGATGCCATGATCGATCGCATTCCACAACAGCAACTCCAGGGGGGCAACCAGCTTTGCCATCAGTTCAATCGAGACCACCTGCTCCTCCCCTTCCACCATCAGCCGCACCGATTTTCCCAGCATGACACTGGCACGCTCTACCAGAAATTGCAGACGGGGAAGTTTGTGTGAGAATGGCAGTCGCTCAGCTCCGTGCTCGCTCGCCGAGCTATCGACTAAACGATCCCCATCCTGCCGCATGGCAGTATCACCCCCCCCAGCAATTGACCGAGCAGTGATCGTCTGCTGAGAGCTGCCGCCAGAAAACTGCTGTACCTGTTCATTTTGCAGCAGACCAACCGCCGAACGCGAACGGCTTATATAACGCCATAACGTCTCAAACAGGGTAGCGCTCTCTTTTAATTCGCCTTTTAGAAAGGCGATGGTATATGACTCGAGCTGCTGAATACTGCTCACCAGCGCTTCGATCCCGTAGACTAGCACTCCCCCCTTCAGGGCATGCAGCTGTCGCAGAAACTCCATCGCCCTCGACCTGGAGGCCGGCGCCTGTTGCCACTGCGCAAGCGCCGCATGGATCTCCTGCAGTGAGCTGGCAACATCCTTCAGTACCCCGCTCATCATGCCATCTGGGCACCTCCCCAGACACGGCTTCGAATCGAGTTCTGGCGCGACACCAGCACGAGACATTTTTTCGGCGATACTCTCAAGAAAGCCATCATCATCGTGATAACCGTCGCGGAGATTTTCGATATAGCAGATCACATCTTCAACCACCTCTGCATAGGCCAGCAGACGCTCCGTTGACACACTCATTCCGTTTTCATCTGCACATTGGGTCGTACTGTTGAGCACCTCCACCACGCGCGCCAGGGAGAGCTCACACAACGGCAGGCTCACCTCACGAACCTGACGACAGATCAACGCCTCCTTACAGTCGGAGGGCGAGGCGATGCATTCAGTGACTAACTCTCGAATCTGGTCAAAATCGGACAGTAACTGCCCAATTCGTTCTGGAGAGAGCCCGCGCCGGTCCATACGCCCGGCAGGGTTAATGCCAAACAACAATTCGTGGTCTGCATCACTCATGGACAACTCATTCCTGATACTCTATTTTCTGACATCTCAGGCTCACGGTGTATGGCAGTGGCATCTATGGCCGACACCCCCTGCCATTGGATCAATAAAGCGCAGCTCCTTCTCGCTATGTACAAGATGAATACTCCGATCCTTTACCGTAAACAACTGTAAAATTTTACAGTAAACGTAAGCTTGACCTTACAGACCCGACCAATAAACCAGCACCCGACGATTAACAAAACAACAAAATATCTTGTTAGAACTCACAATGTTAGCAATCAATACCGCACACTCAGCCATCGCCAAGCAGGCGCAAGCGGCGTATCATATGCACCATCACACTTGAAAATAAATAATCAGAGAAAACGACAATTAATCGATATGAGCGCGAGACACCACCAGCCAGTTCCCCATCTGACCACCGCCCTGAGCGGGCCACTATTGCAGCTCGAACGCCACCTGCTGGATCAACAGGCGGAGATCGAAGGGTGGTTCCGCCGTCAGTGGCAGCTAACTAATGCGCCGTTTTATACCTCGGTTGATCTGCGCAACGCCGGTTTCAAACTCGCGCCGGTCGATACCAACCTCTTCCCAGCCGGGTTCAACAATCTCAATCCGGCACTGATCCCACTCAGCATCCAGGCGGCGCAGGCGGCGATCGAGCGCAGCTGCCCCACTGCCAACCAGATCCTGATCGTGCCGGAGAGTCATACCCGTAACACCTTTTATATGGAGAGCATTGCAGCGCTGCAGGACATCCTGCAAAAGGCCGGTTTTGAAGTGCGACTCGGCTCTCTGTCGGAAGAGATCACAGCTGCGCAGACGATCGAACTGCCATCGGGCAGCAGTGTCACACTGGAGCCACTGGAGCGCACTGGGAATCGTGTCGGCATCGGCGGTTTTTCGCCCTGCATGATCCTGCTCAACAACGACCTCTCAAGCGGCCGCCCAGAGATCCTTGAAGATATCGAACAGGAAGTCGTACCACCACTGGAACTGGGCTGGTCCAGGCGCCTCAAATCAGACCACTTCACCCACTACCGCCAGGTAGCAAAAGAGTTCTCTGAACTGATGCAGATCGACCCGTGGCTGATCGATCCGCTCTTCCTCCAGTGCGGCGAGATCGACTTCAAAAAACGCGAAGGTGAAGAGTGTCTCGCCAAAAATGTCGGCGCGCTACTCATGTCGATTCAGCGCAAATACGATGAGTACCAGATCGACAAAGAACCCTTTGTCGTGATCAAGGCCGATGCCGGCACCTACGGCATGGGGGTGATGACAGCGAGCTCGGCTGAGGAAGTGCAGAGCCTCAACCGCAAACAACGCAACAAGATGGCGGCCTCAAAGAGTGGTGCGAGTGTCAGCCAGGTGCTGTTACAGGAGGGAGTCTACACCTTTGAAACCTGGGGCGCTGCAGAGTCGGTCACCGAACCGGTGGTCTATATGATCGACCATTTTGTGGTTGGAGGCTTCTATCGCGTCCACACGCGCCGCGGCCCAAACGAAAACCTCAACGCCCCCGGCGCGCACTTCGAACCCCTCGCCTTTGCCGAACCATGCACCACACCATGCCCAGAGATGGGGCCCGACGCCAACGCCAATCGTTTCTACGCCTACGGTGTGATCGCACGGCTGGCTATGCTGGCCGCTGCACGTGAAGTAGCAGAACACAACTAAGAGCGTGTTATGACCACTAAACCCAGGATTAAACTTGGAGTCGTGATGGACCCAATCAGCGCCATCAACCCAAAAAAAGACAGCACCATGGCGATGCTGCTGGAGGCGCAACATCGCGGCTGGCAGCTCCATTATATGGAACAGGGCGATCTCTTCCTCGATAACGCACAGGTGTCTGCTGCCACCCGCCCACTCAGCGTCAACAGCCACGATGAAAACTGGTTCGAACTGGGCGAGGCATCGACACGACCGCTGAATGGTCTCGATGTCATTTTGATGCGCAAAGACCCGCCGTTCGATATCGACTACATCTACACCACCTATCTACTGGAACAGGCCGAGGCGAACGGCACGCTGGTGGTCAACAAACCGCAGTCGCTGCGTGACGCCAATGAAAAGCTCTACACCGCGTGGTTCCCGCACTGCTGCGCGCCGAGCATGGTCACCAGCCAGCCGGAACGGATCAAGGCGTTTCTCGCTAAACATGGCGACATCATCGTCAAGCCACTCTCAGCGATGGGTGGGGCATCGATCTTTCGTGTTACCCAGAACAACCCCAACGTCAACGTCATCATCGAGGTGATGACCAATAACGGGCAGACACTGACGATGGCGCAGCGCTACCTGCCGGAGATCTTGCAGGGCGACAAACGTATCCTGCTGATCGATGGTGAACCGATCCCCTACGCACTCGCACGCATCCCGGCCGCTGGCGAGACCCGCGCCAACCTCGCCACCGGTGGCAGCGGCGTCGGCCGGCCGCTCAGCGAACGCGACCAGTGGCTCTGCCAGCAGATCGGACCGACGCTGAAGGAGAAGGGGCTGACCTTCGTCGGCCTTGATGTGATCGGTGACTATGTTACCGAGATCAACGTCACCAGCCCCACCGGGATTCGCGAACTCGACAGCCAGTTCGAGATCAACATCAGCGCAAGACTGATGGATGCAATAGAGGCGCGCCTGGCTTGAACGCTCCGTGGTCAAACGCGGCATCCATCGCGGCCCTGCTGTTAGTCGCAACACTGGGCCTTAGCGCCTGTAGCGATCCGCAGCCGCAGGTTCACAAGGCGAAGCTCTTCACCCTTGGCACGCTAGTCGATGTCAGCGTCGCCCACGAAGACGAAGCGGTCGCCCGGAAAGCGGTCGCTATCATCGAAGCAGAACTGGCAGTGGTCAACACCCAGTGGCACGCATGGCGCGACAGCCCGTTGACCAGGATCAACCAGCAACTGGCGCAGGGTGAAACGGTTGCCATTGATACCGCGACTCACCACTTCATGCAGCAGGCACAACACCTTGCCGCCAACAGCAACCAGTATTTCAACCCGGCAATCGGTTCACTGGTGGCACTGTGGGGCTTTCATAGCGACAACCGACCGGAGGGTGCCCCTCCATCTGAAGCGCGGATTAAAGCACTATTGAAACAGTCGCCTTCGATGGCCAACATCACACTCACTAATACAACACTTGCCAGCAGCAACCCCGGGGTACAACTCGACTTCGGCGCCTTCGCCAAGGGGTATGCGATCGACCGGGCAATCGAACGCCTTAAAGAGGTCGGCATCAAAGATGCCATCGTCAACGCAGGCGGCGACCTGCGCGCTATCGGCAGCAGGAATGGACGCCCATGGCGCATCGGCGTGCGCCATCCAGTCGTCGCAGGCGTGATCGCCTCGCTTGAAACCAACGACGACGAAAGCGTCTTCACCTCCGGCAACTATGAACGCTTTTTTGATTTTGCGGAGAAGCGTTATCACCACATCATCGACCCGCGTAGCGGCTACCCGGCAACCGGCACCGTCTCGGTGACCGTCGTTCACCACAACGCTGCAACCGCCGATGCCGCCGCCACCGCACTCTTTATTGCCGGCGTTGAACAGTGGCCGCAGATCGCTCAACAGATGGGCATTGACAAAGTGATGTTGGTCGATGAGCAGATGACAATCTACATGACCCCTCAAATGGCGCAGCGCATTCACCTTGAGATCGATGAACCAACAGTCAAAATCATAGGTGACAGTGCATGACCCGCGCCGACTATCTCGCCGTATTGTTCGCCGCACTCCTGCTGCCCTGCCTCTACATCTCGCAGTGGACAGGTGACGAGACAGGCACCACGGCCGCGATCATGAATGGCGGCGACACCACACATGTCTCACTGGATCACGACCACACCCTTGAAATTGACGGTGCACATGGCGTCAGCACCATCAAAATAGAAGATGGCAAGATCCGCTTTGTCGCATCTCCCTGTCCTGGAAAACAGTGCATCCACAGCGGCTGGCTACAGCACGCAGGTGAGTTTGCCGCCTGTCTGCCAAATCGCATTAGCGTTGCGGTACTGGGAAGCGAGCCGCGCTTTGATAGTATTAATTTCTAAAAAACTCACAGCGATTGATATTGCGAGCGTAACGAAGCGATGACAAACTCTTAGCTCAATCTCTACGCGATGTTTCATTACATGGATAATAAATCCGACAAGCCACCCGATGCCGAGGCCGAGACCCCACCCGGCATCACCATCAGAACCACGCCAGAAGATCACCTGATCGCATGGCTGGCGGCACTCGCAATCGCAGTCCACATGATCGAAAGCGTCCTGCCCAGCCCGCTGCCGGGGGTCAAGCCGGGGCTCGCCAATGTCATCACCATCGCAGTCTTCATCCTTTATGGCTGGCGCACTGCGGTATGGGTCTCGATGCTGCGCGTTCTGGTAGGCAGCATCCTGATCGGCACCTTCCTCTCCCCCACCTTTATGCTGAGCTTCAGTGGCGCCCTGGCAAGCCTGGCCGCTTTATGGCTGGCCAGCCGCCTGCCCGGTGACGGGTTTGGGCCGATCGGGCTCTGCCTGCTGGCGGCGATGGCACATATGTTTGGCCAGTTCTATATCGCCTATCTACTCTTCATCCCACACGACGGCCTGTTCAAACTGCTGCCGCTATTGATGACAGCCGCGGTAGTTTTTGGCATCATCAGTGGCATCATCGTGCGTTCGATGCTGCAACATCTTGAAAACACCACGGATAAACAGACATTCGCTAACCGGAACGAACAGGGATAAAGATAGATGGTCGCCGTTCCACAACCACCACCACGCCGCATCGAAACTTCGGATCGTCTTGGGCTGACGCTCTTTTTCGCGATCGTACTGCACGCCATCATCATCCTCGGTGTCACCTTCTCGCCCGATGAAGAGGGCGCCGAAGAGATCGCACCATCGCTCGACATCACCCTGGTGCATCAGCAGAGCCAGGAAGAGATCGAAGATGCCGAACTGCTGGCGCAGGCCAGTCTCTCCGGCGGCGGCAACGCCGAAGAGACCTCACGTCAGGCAAGTCCCGCCTCAACCGCTGCCAATATTCCAGACCCCGGCAGCGCCACCGCCAGCAGCATGCAGGCATCTCCACCACCGCAACCACCCAAAACATCGCAGATTGTCATGACGCAGGAACAGAGCACCCATAAGGCAGTAGTGACCGAAGTGACTCCGGAGGTGAAGCAGACAACCCAGATCACCGCCACAGAACTGATGGCGCGCAGCAAGGAGATCGCCGCACTCAGCGCCGAGATTAACCGCTCAATGGAGAACTACGCCGGGCGCGAAAAACACCGCTTCATCTCCGCACGCACCCGCGAATTCCGCGACGCCGCCTATCTCGATGCATGGCGCGCCAAGGTCGAACGCATCGGCAACATCAACTACCCCCAGGCTGCACGCCGCAAAAATCTATCCGGCACCTTAATACTCGACGTTGCACTGCGCCCCAACGGCACCGTGCATGAGATCACCGTGCGTCGCTCATCCGGCCATAAAATATTAGATGATGCCGCCAAACGAATCGTCAGACTCGCATCGCCTTTTTCACCATTTCCCAAAGCGATGAAAAAGGATACCGATATTTTGCATATCACAAGAACGTGGCAATTTTTGAGTGAAAACAGGCTACAGACAAACTAGTGGCTATTTGGGACGGTTAACACTCGACAGGCAGCTTGATGATAAAATGGCTGCCCTCCAGGCTACTGCTCAGCGTTATATCGCCGCCGTGGGAACGTGCTACAGCTCTGGAAAAACTTAATCCCAGGCCACACCCGTCATGAGAACGGCTCTGATCACAGCGAAAAAAACGATCGAATACCCGCGTCTGATCGTTCTCAGGGATACCCATCCCCGTATCCCGCACCATAATTTCAATGTTCTGCCTGGTACAGGTTAAAACGATATCGACCTGGCCGTTAGCGAATGTGTATTTAATTGCGTTATCCAGAAGATTGGCCAGCATACGTTGCAGGTTCTGGATGTTACCGTCAATGTGGCAACCATCGTCCAGATGACAAACCAGCTTGATGCGTTTCTGTTCTGCCATCGCCTCAAAAAGATCACAGGCATCCTGAACCAGCTGAGAGATGTTCACTTTTTGTTTCACCATGTCACGCGCACCGGCCTCAGCCTCTGCCACATCAAGCGTGGCATTGATCATTTGTAACAGCCGGTCACACTCTTCTATAGTGTCCGATGCGACGGACTTGAATTTATGAGGGGTGTTATCATCTGATAACACTAATTCTGAAATCACTCTTATCCGTGCCAGGGGACTGCGTAGATCATGGGCGATATTATCAGTCATCTCTCTCATCTCGGATATCAGGCCCTTTATCCTGTCGAGCATGGCGTTAAATGTATTAACAAGCTGTCTGATCTCATCTCCTTGTGCTGATACAGAGACACGCTGATCTAACTTTCCTTTTTCTATTTCTGAAGCAATACGACTAACCTCTTTAATACCTTTAACAGCATGCCTTGCCATTAACCAGCCAATAACGGATGCAAAGGGAAGGACGATTAGAAAAACAGCAACAAAGATACTGGATAGCAGCGCCATTATATGCTGCATCTCTTCTACGGACTCCCCTGTATACAGCAGGATATCTGGAGAAATTAGACCGTGAATAGTTTTCGCTTTATGCTCTCCATCAGGCGTATTTATGGTTTGCAAAGCGGGGTTTCTGGTGGAAAACACCTGTTTAATAATATGCAGATTTTCAGGCAAGAATTGCCAATGAGATAGATCAGAACTATAAATTTGAGTGCCGCTTTTATCAAGCAATAGAAAAAAGAGTCTCTCCTCATCATCCAGTCGCATTTCACGTTCGATTTCTCGCTTAACTCCGACGACCCCTTCGTTTTCGAAAAGTATCTGGAATTCGACGATATCTTCAAACAGATCAGACTCTATGTTTTGATCTAATGTGTTTTTGAGCCCAAAATAAGCGGCGCTAAAAGATAAGGTTATTAAGACAATAACAACCAGCGTATACCAAAAGGTTAACCCAAATGCCAGGGTGTTAGGAAAACGAATCATTTTTCTTTTTTGAAGACATAACCGAGTCCACGTATTGTATGAATTAAGGGAACATCGAAATTTTTGTCCACCTTATCCCTGAGCCTGCTAATGCGCGCCTCAACAACATTGGTTTGTGGATCAAAATTATAATCCCAGACACGCTCCATAATCATGGTTTTTGAAACGATGTTCCCTGCATTGCGCATAAGGTACTCCAGCAGCGCAAATTCCCTGGGTTGCAGCTCTATTTTTTTCCCTTCACGGGTGACTGTTCGAGCGAGTAGATCAAGTGACAAATCGTAAATCGTTAACTCAGTAGTTTCAGCAACATTAGTAAAACGTCGTAAATGTGCCTGTATGCGTGCTAACAACTCGCTAAATGAAAATGGTTTAATAAGGTAATCATCCCCACCACTTTGCAGCCCTTTTACACGGTCATCAATGGAACGTTTAGCACTGAGGATAATAACCGGTGTTTCAATCTTCTGCTGACGCATCCTCTCTATAATCAACAACCCATCCAGCTTAGGTAGCATTATGTCAACAATACCAAGATCGTAGTTATTATTTAGCGCAAGATCCAGCCCTTCGAGTCCATCGACAGCGTGGTCTACGCAATAGCCAGCCTCCTTTAGCCCCTTAACAATAAAGTTGGCAATGACCTTGTCATCTTCGATAAGTAAAATTCTCATTACAGTAAATTTTCCAGTTCTCAGGTGTTTCTGTCACGGGCAATGTTGACATTGTTTAGCGGAAACGGCCGAATAGATCTAATCATAAAAAACACTATGGCACTACATACAATGATTTTCAATTACATTACGATTAATTGCTGCCCCCCGGATAGTGGTGGCTTCAAAGGTTATTCACACTCGCGAGATTCTACCCCATCGGCCACACCTTTTATGATTTCAAATTGATCTTTAACAACGCCTTCTTTATTGACAAAAAAGGCCTTTAAACGGTTACTATCAATATCAACTGCTATTGAGCCTGCCTCCTGGTATGAGTAAGGCAGGGCAGGATGATCTAACGGTCCCCCATCTACCTTGGAGGATGATCCGATAACGCCATACACCGTACCATTAAGGGCTGCCAGCTTATTTTCTTTTTTGTAATAAATAGATTGACCTCCATTACTCCTTACCAAATCAGGACTAAAAGAGTCCGAAAAACCATAATGGCAATTAATCAATGCAGAACGCTCGTACATATGGCTATGGCCAGATAAAACCAGATCAACACCAAACTTTTCAAGCAATGGAATAATATTTCCTCTTACTGAAACTAAGCGGCCACGACTATCTCGACGGCTATCAGAATCATGTGAACCCTTGGTGTAAGGGGGGTGATGAAATACCGCAATGAGCCACTGTTGTTTAGTTTTCTGTAAATCATTTTTCAACCAGCTTAGCATCTCCCCATCTTTATCGAGATCACTTTCTGACGTATCCAACATCACAAAGTGTATGTTTGCATAGTCAAACGAATAATAATTTTCGCTCCCGGAGGCAACACCACCGCTCTCAGCATTTTCAGGGAAGCTAAAAATATCTAAAAACACCCGGCGCCGCGCATCATGGTTTCCGTATGCTGGCCACACAGGAGTGTTTCGTAAAATAGTTTTATAGGGTTCAAAAAAAGCAGTCTGGAACTGGGGGTTAGTGCCTGATGTGTAGGCATTGTCACCAGTCGTTATCCAGAAATCAAACAGCGGTGCGTTCGCATCCGTGCGTGAATTTTGCCTGGCCCAATCTATCATTGCATCACGCACCTGACGCTGAATGATAGTTGGATCTCCCTGATCACCAGTCACCCAAAACCTGGTAGCCGCGCTGTCAATATGGTCTGTTTTTGTTTCGGGTGCCGTTTTAAACCAGAAACTCTCCCCTTTAAACTCTGTTTTAATACCATCTCCCACGCTATAAAAATATTTTGTTGCTGGTTCCAGGTTTGTTAAACGAATTTCATGCGCTTTAGTTGGCACTGTTTCGCGCTGGGTCTCATTTAGCAGGTCTTCCTTCTTACCATAACGTACAACACCAGAAAATTTTTCTATGCTCTGCCAACGGATCGTCACCGCACGGGAGGACATCATTTGCAAATAAGGCTCACGTTCGCCAAAATAAAAACCGCCCAACCATATTTGAGTCGGACGACCGACAGCATATAGCGCAATTAAAATTAAAAAAATTAACCCCACGCTGGCGGCCAGGTATAGCGAAGCGGTGGCCACTAACCCTGGATAGGTGATCCCGCCCTCACACTCGGGGTTATGAGCGATAGTGAATGACCTGGAAGATGTGGCAGCGGGTATAGTCGCCGCAGTGCCATTGAGATAGCGATGCCTGGGTGCGACGAGTGAAACGATGTTGGCACACAAACGTAGCGGACGCAGGGCAGTCCGGACGAAAGGAATCAATTGTCGCATCAGTGAGTGAATTTTTGGCATGGACGCCAAACAATTTTTAGCGAAGTAGCGATACAATCGAGTATCTCCCAATAACTACCATTTCCATCGTTATCTTTAACAGCCTTTCCGGCATTGGCTGCCTTTTTGTAAAGCCGCCCAAAGATAACCACAAATGACTCAAGCCCACGCTCATTGCCCGCCTCTAAAACAGTCGGGGTCAAGCTGAAACTTCGTCAAAATATGGGTTAAAATTCATATGAGTACCTGACTGAGATTTCGCCGGCATCCTCGAATTCGTATGCAGCCGCTGATTTCCCGGCGCTATCTATAAAACTCATCTCCCTGCCAGTATTTTGCTGAATTGTGAACGACCAGTAATTTTCATGCGCCAGTTCATAATCAAGTTGCACGCCGATAGCGTTATACTCATCCTCCAGATACCCACCTTGCATGCCACTCACTGGGCTGCTATCAGAAAGCCTGATTGTGCTAGTACCGCTATCGTTATAAAACATCGTGGTCGAAAACTTCCTGGTGAAGTGATAAGTCAGACTTGTCTCTGGAAACTCACTGCTTATTTCGAACTCACCTGACCAGCCTTCTTTTTTGTCATGGTTCCACACAATTTCAAGATCGAGTCCCATTGACCCTCCTTCTGCATCTAAATATTCATAATTTGTATTTACTGTATAAGTCCAGTTTTTAGATAACTCATAAGTAAAATCGATACCTATTTCATACTCCCTGGAACCACTTGTCTGTTCTTCAAAAGAAGATTCAGCTTCAGCATAATATCTAAGCTCTAACTGGGGATTTATCGCCTGCTCATACGCCAAACCAAATTGCAGTGTATTGAAAGAGGTCCAGGGGGCACTTGCCGTACTGGAAACAAAAGGCAGGTTCTCCGGGTTTGTCCAGTTATACCGCCAGCGCTCATAATTAAATGAAAAACTGATATCGTTGTTTTCATACTCAGTTTCAATAAGCACACCAGAGGTGCCAACCTGTGCGTTGCCAATACTAGAGTTCGAATTGCCCATACTAAAAAATTCAATCTCAACGCCACTTTCTTCACCATCAGAGTCGGTGGCATCCGCAGAGGCAATGGCCGGAAATCCAAGGGCAACAATATACGTGAGTAAAAAAAACCGTTTTTCATTGATCCGATGCTTCATATTTTTTCCTTCTTTTAAATCACAGCTGGCTAACTTTTGAAAAAATGAAATGCGCCATATGCAGGCCATATGGCCGTGCCTTCTCCTGCATTTGAGACAGGCACTTTGCCAGATGAAGCTAACCTAAACATTGCCAGAGAATTACCAATTGGTAATGTTTCAGAAAAAGAGTAATGCTGGTGAGGACACAGGACTCAGACCGGGTAATTTGAAGTTGCCGCTACCAGAGCACTGAAATGGCTAATACACGTCTGCCTGAATTTGGACGCACCAAACCCGATACGGATAGATGAGCATCGCACTTATATTAAGCGGAGAATATTGCATCAGAAAACAGGTACCACCTGGAAAAGAAGGAATAGAGAAGAGGCCGCGCTGCTTGATCTGGGCACTTCCATTAGGGGGAGGGGGGCTTATTAATATGGAATAATTGGTATCATCCTGTCGCAATGTCCAGACCGAGTGAAGGTGCTCTGGCATAATCACAGTGGCATCGATAGCGAATGGCCATTCTGCCCTGACTGAACGGATCACCTCACGCAGCACATCCACATACCAGAATTGAAGAACTGCGGTCACGCACTGTTACGCTAAAAAAGTAACTTCTGCCGGGATAAAGTGGCGACGACAGGCAACCATAAGTTCAACAGTTCCTTTGTTGATGAGCATTCATCCACGTAATCCCTGCATGGCATTTTCAGAACTTCACCCTCGCGTATCCCCTTCGGGCAGGCTGTTAGCTCAACACACTCTCTATTTTAATCCCGATGGTAAGGGTGCCCCTTCATCACCGACCAGGCGCGATAGACCTGCTCTGACAACAGCACCCGCACCATCGCGTGCGGCAAGGTGAGCGGAGAAAGTGACCACTGCTGTTCAGCGCGCGCGCGGCATTCATCAGAGAGACCATCCGGCCCGCCGACAAGTAGCGCAACGTCACGTCCTTCCGACATCCACCCTTCGAGTTGCCCGGCAAGCTGACGTGTGGTCCAGGGTTTACCACGTTCATCGAGCGCGACCACTTTTGCATTTTTGGGAATCGCAGCGAGCATCCTGGTGCTTTCGTCCTGGATCGTGCGTTTGATGTCGCTGTTTTTGGAGCGTCGCCCCGGTGCAATCTCGACCAGTTTGAGACTGCACTCTGTCGGCAGCCGTTTGGAGAATTCCTGATAACCGTCGACTACCCATTTAGGCATCCTGTGTCCGACGGCGATCAGGTGGATCTGCATTCAGGCCTAGGCCTTGCCACCTGAGATGTCGCCTTCGGCGTCGGTTTCAATACTCCACAGTTTTTCGATCTGATAGAAGTCACGCGTCTGCGGCAGCATCACATGCAGCACCACATCACCAAGATCAACCAGCGCCCACTCGCCATCGTTTTCACCCTCGGTACCGAGCGGCGTACAGCCTGCTTCTTTGGCCTCAACAACGACATTGTTGGCAATCGATTTCAGGTGACGACTTGAGGTGCCACTTACCACGATCATGTAATCGGTGATGCTGGTCATCTTTCGCACATCAAGCACCGCCATATCGACACCTTTCATATCTTCCACTGCGTTGACCACCAACGCCTTCAACTCTTCAGGTTTCATCACTACGTTTCTATTCCCGCTTTCATTTTAAATATAAATCGTGTTCTTTAATGTAGGCCCACACTGCCGCCGGCAGTAGCTCACCTGCATCCTTTTGCGCCGCAATCAATGCACGTATCTCTGTCGACGAAACGTCCAGCACATCGAGCGGATGCAGCAGGATACAACCTGCCGGACTCTCCATTAACGCCCCCATCTCTTTAACCTGATGCCGTTGCATCAGCGCCTCAATCTCGCTATCTGGCTTACCTTCACAGCCCGGACGCTGTACTACCAACAGGTGGGCAAGTGCAGCAATCTCCCGCCAGCGCTCCCATGTCGGCAGGCCAATGAAGGCGTCCCAGCCAAGGATTAAAACCAGCGGCTCATCACCCAGCTCTTCCCGCAATGAGGCAAGCGTATCGATCATGTATGATGGCCCGTCTTGCTGCAGCTCACGCTCGTCGATCACAAGCCGCTGTGTGTCGACGATTGCCAGCTGTAGCATCGCCACTCGATCAGCCGCACTCGCCTGCGGCACTGCGCGATGCGGTGGCAACCCACAGGGGAGCAGCCGCAGTTCATCAAAGGGAAGCGCCCGCCCCAGCCCCAAAGCCACCTGCATGTGACCATTGTGCACAGGGTCGAAGGTACCACCGAAGATGCCGATCATATAGAAGCAGAGGAAAAAGAAAAGGGCAAAGGGCAAAGGGGATAGCGGCTACACCCCTTTACCCTTGTATCTTTACCCTTTACCCTAATGTCGAATATGCCCATCACCCAGCACCACATACTTCTGTGATGTCAGCCCTTCCAGCCCGACCGGGCCGCGAGCGTGAAACTTGTCGGTGCTGATGCCGATCTCGGCACCGAGGCCGTACTCAAAGCCGTCAGCAAAGCGGGTCGATGCATTCACCATCACCGAACTCGAATCGACCTCGCGCATGAAGCGACGCGCGCGGGTGATGTTCTCGGTGACGATCGACTCGGTGTGTGCCGAGCTGTGGGCGCGGATATGATCCATCGCCTCATCGATATCTTTGACGATGCGAATCGACAGGATCGGCGCCAGATATTCGGTATCCCAGTCTTCGGCCAATGCGGTGATGCAATCAGGGATCACTTTACAGGTGGTTGCACAGCCGCGCAGTTCGACACCCACTTCGCGATACATCTTCGCCAGCTCAGGCAGTACCTGCTCCGCGATGCCCTCAGAAACCAGTAATGTCTCCATCGCATTGCAGACGCCATAACGATGGGTCTTGGCGTTGAACGCGATCTGTGTCGCCTTCTCAAGGTCGGCCTCGTCATCGATGTAGACATGACAGATGCCGTCGAGATGTTTGATCACCGGCACACGCGCGTCACTGCTGATGCGTTCGATCAGCCCTTTGCCGCCGCGTGGAATGATCACATCGACAAATGCTGGCATCGCAATCATCTCGCCGACAGCTGCACGATCAGTCGTTTCGATCACCTGCACCGCTGCCGCAGGCAGACCCGCTGCCTCCAGCCCGGCATGGATACACTGCGCAATCGCCTGATTGGAATGGATCGCCTCCTTGCCGCCGCGCAGGATCGCGGCGTTGCCGGACTTCAGGCATAGTCCCGCCGCATCGGCCGTCACATTGGGACGCGACTCATAGATGATGCCGACCACGCCGAGCGGCACGCGCATCTTGCCCACCTGAATGCCGCTTGGCAGGTAGTTCATATCGGAGATGTTACCGACTGGGTCGGGCAGCGCTGCGATCTGGCGCAGCCCTTCGGCCATGCCCGCGATGCGCACATCGTTCAATTCGAGGCGATCAAGCAGCGCGGCATCCAGACCGCCCGCCCTGCCTGCCACCATATCTTTTCCGTTGGCCTCAAGCAGCGCTGGCTTATTGGCCTCAATCGCCGCCGCAATCGCTTCCAGTGCGCTGTTCTTATTGCCACTGTCGGCACGCGCCACCAGACGCGACGCTTCACGCGCGTTGCGGCCGACCTCTGCCATGTATTGTCTGATATCAGTCATTTCAATTCATCACTATATTTGCTGTCATACCGACGCCCCGCAGGTAAACTGTTTGAGAAAAAGCGAGAACCCGGCATTATTTAACGCTTAATTTCTGGGATTTTTCATTACGAGCACAGCGACGCAACCCCCTGCCTGAGGACTTCATTGACCATAGGAGATTGCTTCGTCGCTCCGCGCCTCGTACCATAGGGCGCGCTCCTTCGGTCGCCCGACAATCACTCTGTGGCACCCTAACTGGCCCTGGCTAGCCGTATTCCCGCCATCATCAGCCCCAATTGTAACAATTCATCCCACACATTGCCCGCGGCCTGTCCTTTGATCATACGGTCGATCTGTCCGGCGCGATACAACAGAAACCACCACTGTCGAGGGGGGCGACGCAGCCCCTGTTTAATCAACGGCTTACGCTTTTCCCAGACACGTTGATTGCGCATCACCTGATCCGGGCTCATGCCTCGAGAGACTTCGAAACTCATGCTGGCAAGGGTGCGAATCTCACGTGCCAGCGCCCACAGCACCAATATGGGCTCAACCCCTTCGCTGCGCAGCCCGCTCATCATACGCGCCACACGCTCGCCGTTTCCTGCGAGCGCCGAGTCGACCAGCCCAAAGAGATCGAAGCGCGCGCTGTTGGCGACCGCATCGACAACCATGTCGGCATCGATCTCAGCCGCTCCGTGGATCAGGAAGAGTTTGTCGATCTCCTGCGCACAGGCGAGCAGATTACCTTCGACCCGCTCGGCCAGCACCTGCGCCGCGTCACGCGTCGGCCGCATGTTGCTCGCCTTCATGCGCTGATTGATCCACGCCGGCAGCTGCGCCACCGCCAGCGGCCAGATCGGCACGGCAACGCCCGCCGCCTCCAGCGTCTTGTACCACTTGGTCTGCTGCGACTTGGTATCGACCTTGCCCGCGACGATCAACAGCACATCATCGGTGGTTGGTGCCTCCGCATAACCTCGCAACGCCTTACCACCGGCGTCTCCAGGCTTGCCACTCGGCAGACGCAGCTCCAGCAATCTTTTTTCTGCAAAGAGTGACATGCCACCACTCTCCTGCGCGAGGCTATGCCAGTCGAACCCCTTCTCAACGTTCATCACGATCCGCTCAAGGCAGCCCGCCTCGCGCGCATGTTTGCGCACCAGGTCCGACGCCTCCTGCACCAGCAACGGTTCATCACCGCTGATGATGTAGAGCGGTGCGAGTCCTTTATTGAGCTGCCCGGCTAACTGTTCGGGTTTGATCTTCACGTTCTATTGTTCACCATCGGTCTCAGTCGGCTGTGCCGCCAGCGCCTGCAGGCGTCGCATCGCGCTCTGCACCGCACTGCGACGCATATCGCGATAGAGCAGTGTCTCTTCAGCCTCCTTCGCCAGCACGTCGCTGCCGGTGAATTCAAAACTGCGCCGCAATGTGATGTTCTGTGTGTCGAGCACCGGGCGCGCCACTGCATCGTTCACCGCAAACGACACCGCATAGTGCAGTTCATATTCCTGCACACGCCCCGAGGCATCGACCGTCAACACACGGCGATCAAGCTGTTCGCCACCCACGCCGACAATCAACGCTGCCGACACGCGCTCGGAAACCACTCTGGTTTTAGTATTTCCCAGCGCCTGTCGTAACTCGCTGACAAAAGGATTATTACCGCTGCTTTCAATATAAAGCGACGGCAATGCAAGGTCACCACCAATCGAACCACGTAGACGAAAGCCACATCCCTCCAGCACAATCAGGCAGCAGACAATCGCAAGCAGCAACCCTGGAGAGAACGAGCGGTTATGTAGTGCCGGCATCAAGCGATCAGCCTGCAACCACGATATTGACCAGACGCCCCGGCACCACAATCACCTTCCTGATCTCCTTGCCCTCGGTGAAGCGCTGCACGTTTTCATCATTGCGCGCAGCCGACTCGACTACATCTTTCGCAGCATCGGCCGCAACGGTGATCTTGCCACGCACCTTACCGTTAACCTGCACTATCATCTCGATGGAATCACGCACCAGCGCGGTCTCATCGACCGCGGGCCACGACGCGTTCAACACATCATCGCCATAACCGAGTTCGCGCCACAATACATGTGCAATGTGCGGCGCGATCGGGGAGAGTAGACGCAGCACGATACTGAAACCTTCATTCAGAATCGCATCATGGGCACCACCGGCCTTTAGCGTACCGAGTGCATTCATGATCTTCATACAGGCCGCAACCACGGTATTGAACTGCTGTTTATCAAAATCATATAGTGCCTGCTTCAGTACTTCATGTACTTCGCGCCGCACCGCCTTCTGCGCATCGTCCGCACCTTCAAATCCTGCGCTGACAGTGCTACCCACTATTTCCTGATTGGCGCAGGCAAGACTCCACACCCTCTTCAGAAAACGGGCCGCGCCATCGACACCCGAGTCCGACCACTCCAGCGACTGCTCCGGCGGGGCGGCAAACATCATAAACAGACGCGCGGTATCGGCACCGTAGCGCTCGATCAACGCCTGTGGGTCGACGGTGTTGCCCTTCGACTTCGACATCTTCGCGCCATCTTTCAGCACCATCCCCTGAGTCAACAGGTTTTCAAACGGCTCATCGTTAGTTAATGATCTAACATCGTCCGCTCCCGGCATCCCCGCCTCACGCGGCACGAGTACATCCTGTACGTCGCGCATCAGTTTGTTAAAGAAGCGGGCATACAGCAGATGCAGGATCGCATGTTCGATACCGCCGACATACTGATCGACCGGCAACCAGTAGTTGGCGCGCTCGTCGAGCATCGCGCTATTATTATCGGCCGAACAGTAACGGGCGTAGTACCACGAGGACTCCATGAAGGTGTCGAAGGTGTCGGTCTCACGTTCTGCTTTCGCGCCACACTTCGGACATTCGACCTCAAAGAACTCCGGCATCTTTTTGATCGGTGAGCCGACGCCATCCATCGCCACCTCTTCAGGCAACACCACCGGCAACTGCGCTTCCGGCACCGGCACGGCACCACAGCTATCGCAGTTGATAATTGGAATCGGCGCCCCCCAGTAGCGCTGGCGCGAGACCCCCCAGTCACGCAGGCGATAGGTGACCTTCTTTTCACCCTTGCCGTTGTCACTCAGGTATTGCGCGATTGCTTCGAACGCCTCCGCAAAGGTTTTACCCGTGAAGTCGCCGGAATCCACCAGCACGCCCTTCTCGGCAAAGGCTTCCTGTGCCAGGTCGATCTCATCGCCACCGACTGGCGCGATCACCTGCCTGATCATCAGCCCATATTTTCTGGCAAACTCCCAGTCGCGCTGATCGTGTGCCGGTACCGACATCACCGCCCCGGTGCCGTAACCCATCAGCACAAAGTTGGCGACCCAGATCGGCACCTGTTCACCGCTAATCGGGTGAATCGCCTTCAGGCCGGTGTCAACACCGCGCTTCTCCATCGTCTCCAGTTCGGCCTCGGCGGTGCCGGTCTTTTTGCACTCATCGATAAAGTCGGCCAGCTCGGGATGGCGCTCGGCCGCCGTGAGCGCCAGCGGATGCTCGGCCGCGACCGCCACATAGGTCACACCCATCAGGGTGTCGGGACGTGTCGTAAAGACGCCTAGCGTTTCGTCACGCTCCTGAACAGCGAAGTCGATCTCCACCCCTTCCGAGCGACCGATCCAGTTGCGCTGCATGGTGCGCACCTGCTCTGGCCAGCCATCGAGCTGATCGAGGTCATCCAGCAGCTCGTCCGCATAGTCGGTGATCTTCATGAAATATTGCGGGATCTCCTTGCGCTCGACCGCCGTGTCACAGCGCCAGCAGCAGCCATCGATCACCTGCTCGTTGGCGAGCACCGTCATATCGTTAGGACACCAGTTCACCGGTGCGGTCTTTTTATAGACGATCCCTTTCTCGAACAGCCTGGTGAAGAGCCACTGTTCCCAGCGGTAGTAGTCTGGCGAACAGGTCGCCAGCTCGCGATCCCAGTCGTAACCAAAACCGAGGCGGCGCAGTTGATCGCCCATGTAGGCGACGTTCTCTTTGGTCCACTTGGCCGGCGGGACATTGTTTTTGATCGCCGCATTCTCGGCCGGCAGACCAAACGCATCCCACCCCATCGGCTGCAGCACGTTCTTGCCCAGCATACGCTGGTAGCGGCTGATCACATCGCCGATGGTGTAGTTGCGCACATGCCCCATATGCAGCCGCCCACTGGGATACGGAAACATCGAAAGACAGTAATATTTTGGCCGGCTGTCGTCTTCGACCGCCTTGAAGGTCTGGTTCTGCTGCCAGTCGTCCTGCGCCTGTTTCTCGACGATTTCGGGCTTGTACTGCTTGTCCATATCTACTTCTAATGCCTTGCGAGGAAAAAGTGGTAGGATACCAGAATAGAGAACACGACAGATAATCGGGATGGCCAGATAAGCACCCCAAGCAACACAGGGCAGGCAGGCCACCCACATGCAGCAAGAGGCAGATTTCATGAGCGAAAACGAGCGCACCACCAACGAAAAACTAGTCCACGCCTATAACACCATGATGGAGCGTGTTAAACATGCGATCGAGGAGGCCGGTGAAGAGGCCAGCCCAAAGATCGCAGAACTTGTCTCGAAGGCACAGAAGAAAGCGATCGAACTGGGCGAGCTGACGGGCGACGAGGCGATCAAGATTGGTGACTACCTGAAGCGCGATCTCGACGCCGCCGCCGACTATCTCGCCAGCGAAGAGACCGACGAGCTGATCGAATGGCTCAAGTTCGACATCGAGCTGATCGAAGACCGACTGCTCGAGATGTTCCTCTCGGTTGCCGACAAAACCAAAGTGGAGCTGCTGGCACTCGAAGAGCGCGCCGCCCACGCCGATGAGTACCACACTGGCGAGATTACCGGCCCCGGCACCCTGGTCTGCACCGCGTGCGGCGAACACATCCACTTTCACCAGGCTGGCCACATCCCACCCTGCCCAAAGTGTCACGCGACCGTTTACAAGCGCAGCCAGTCCGAATAACCACGCGTGCAGTGAGCTGACCCGCTAATTAGCCATATCTAACCGAGTTAAAGATGAACCCTGAAATGAGACGTATCGGCGCCCACGTGAGCGCCGCGGGCGGCGTACAGAATGCGCCACTGAATGCCATTGAGATCGGCGCAAAGGCCTTTGCGCTGTTCACCAAAAATCAGCGCCAGTGGAAATCCAAAGCGCTGACGACTGAGCAGATCGACGGCTTTCTGACCAACATGGAGAAGGGTGGTTTCCGCCCCGAAGATGTGTTGCCGCACGACAGCTACCTGATCAATCTCGGCCACCCAGAGGTTGAGGCAAGACAAAAGTCGGTGGATGCCTTCATCGATGAGCTGCAACGTTGCGAACAGCTGGGGCTCTGCTATCTCAACTTCCACCCCGGCAGCCACCTGCGCAAGATCGATGAAGAGGCGTGCCTCGACCTGATCGCTGAATCGATCAACCGCGCGCTCAATGTGACCAACGACGTGATCGCGGTGATCGAAAACACCTCCGGACAGGGCTCAAATCTCGGCTACCGTTTTGAACACCTCGCCCATATCATCGACAGGGTGGAAGACAAAACCCGCATCGCGGTCTGTCTCGACACCTGCCACACCTTCACCGCCGGTTACGACCTGCGCACCCGCGAGACCTACGATGAGACGATGAACACATTTGAAGAGATCGTCGGCTTTGAGTACCTGAAGGGGATGCACATCAACGACTCCAAGCCAGGCCTTGGTTCACGTGTCGACCGTCACCACAGCCTTGGCAAGGGAGAACTGGGGCTCGATCCATTCCGCTTCATCATCAACGATGAGCGGATTAAGGATATCCCTCTGGTACTGGAGACAATTGAACCGGCGATCTGGCCGGAAGAGATTCAGATGCTGTATGGGATGATGGGCGAAAACTAACCTTCCCCTGCCGTCACCCCGGCGCAGGCCGGAATCTAGCATCTATCTAAACTCACTGGAACCCGGCCTGCGTCGGGGTGACGTCACATATCATCTACTTACAACAGCACCAGCGACGCCAGCCCCAGGAAAACAAAAAAGCCCACCACATCGGTAACGGTGGTCAGCATCACGCCACCGCCCAACGCCGGGTCTGCCCCCATCCTTTTTAGCATCAGCGGAATACAGGCGCCGGCGATCGCGGCGACCAGCAGGTTGATGACGATCGCGGCGCCAATCACCCAGCCGATCTGATAATTTCCGAACCACAGGATCGCCACCGCAGCGACGACCAGCGCCCATAGCGTGCCATTTAATACCCCGATGGTGATCTCTTTCATCAACAGCTTACGTGCATTGGCGCGCCCGATCTGCCCCAGCGCAATGCCGCGGATCACCAGCGTCAATGTCTGACTGCCGGCGATGCCGCCCATGCTGGCGACAATCGGCATCAGCACTGCCAGTGCAACCACCTGTTCAATCGTCGCATCAAACAACCCAATCACCCACGATGCAAGCAGCGCGGTGAGCAGGTTTACCCCGAGCCAGACACCACGCTGACGCGCACTGACCGTCGCAGGTGCAAACATGTCGCTCTCTTCATCAAGGCCCGCCATGCTCATCATCGAGTGTTCGGCCTCGTCGCGAATCACATCGACGACGTCGTCGATCGTGATACGCCCCAGCAGGCGGTGCTCATCATCGACCACCGGTGCAGATACCAGGTCACGATGTTCAAACAGGCTCGCAACATCAGTTGCGGCAGTACCGGCGAGGATACACTCGCCTTCAGCAGACATCACATCGCGCACCATCTTTATCGGTGACTGGGTCAGCAAAACAGTCAGCGATAGCTGGCCGAGATAATGGTCATCTCGATCGACGACAAAGAGGGTATCGGTGGTCTCCGGGATCTCGCCGCGCAGCCGCAGGTAGCGCAGCACCACATCGAGCGTAACATCCGGTCGCACCGTAATGGCATCGACATTCATCAGGCCACCGGCAGTATCCTCAGGATAGGACATCACCGACTCCAGACGGTGGCGGTTCTGCTCATCCATCGCCTGCAATACTTCATCGATAACAGCTGAAGGTAGATCAAGCAGGATGTCGGCCAGGTCATCGGTCTCCATCCCTTCGGCGGCCGCCACCAGTTCATCGGCATCCATCTCACCGATCAGTGAGGCGCGCAGATCGTCGTTGACGTGCAGCAGCACCTCACCGTTGAGATCGGCATCGAGTAGATCCCATAGCAGCGAACGTTCGTGATGGGGTAGTGACTCGAGCAGGTGGGCGATCTCGGCGGGATGCAGATGGTTCAACATGCCACGTACGTTTGCCAGCGTATCGTACTCCAGCGCCTGGCTAAATATCTCCAGCCGTTGTTGACGTTTCTCGCGTTCGGCGCTATCAGGCATGACTACTCCCCATTCGTTTACTTCCGGCCGACCTGTTTAAGCCTGCATGGAGGAGTTTAAGGAAAAGCGCACAGAATGGAAAATTTTTTTATATTAAAACAATCGCGTATAGCACTATCGGTACCGATTGAGTCTTTCGACTGCCGCCGCAATCTCACCCGGCCCATGCAGTTCAAACAGCGCATCGACTCGCTTTGACAAGCGTGCAACATCACAACGATTGATGACATCCTTCACTGCCAGCAAAGTCGCGGGGTACATACTGAACTCCTGCAGGCCGAGTCCCAGCAGTAGTGGGATATAACGTGGATCACCCGCCATCTCACCACACATCGACACCGGGGTACTATAACGTCTGCCGGCCTCAATGGTCATACGAACCAGACGCAGCACCGCCGGGTGCAGTGGGTCATAGAGATGGCCGACCTCGGCATCCATACGATCTGTCGCCAGGGTGTATTGAATCAGATCATTCGTCCCAATCGAAAGGAAATCGAGATGAGTGGCAAAGAGATCAGCTGCAATCGCCGCCGCGGGCACCTCGATCATCGCCCCCACCTGCATATCGGGATCAAACGCCAGAGCGTCATCACGCAACCTCGCCTTGCTGAGTTCCACCAGTTGCTGTAGCTGCAACACCTCCTGCACACTCGACATCATCGGCACCATCATGCGCACCTCGCCCAGGGCAGAGGCCCGAAGAATCGCGCGCAGCTGCGGCAGGAATAGTTGCGGCTCTTTGAGACAGAGACGGATCGCGCGCAGCCCTAACGCCGGGTTCGCGCCAAAATAATCATCCAGCTGATCAAGATTGATACATTTGTCCGCCCCCAGATCGAGTGTGCGGATTGTCACCGGGCGCCCCTTGAAGGCACGCACCAGCGCTTCATAGACGCTGTACTGCTCTTCTTCATCCGGCATCGTGGTGCGATTCATAAAGAGCATCTCGGTACGAAACAGCCCGACACCATCGGCATCGAGCTGCGCTGCCACCTCGATCTCTTCTACCAGCTCCAGGTTCACCATCAGGCGAATTGCCTCGCCATCCCGAGTGACCGCGGGCCTCCCTTCCAGGGACTTCAGGGCGGTAGCCCGCGCCCTGTCATGCTCGATGCAATCCTGAAAAAAACTCAGCGCGTTATCATCGGGCGAGGCAATCGCGACACCATAGCGGCCATCAACCACCAGTGGCTCGCCCTGCAACAGATAGCGACAGGCGTGGTGCACGCCCACCACAGCAGGTATTCCCAGGCTACGGGCCAGAATTGCGGTATGAGAATTCGCCCCGCCCTCTTCGGTAATTAACCCGGCCACGCCGCGCTGATGCAGCAGTAATATATCAGCCGGCGAGAGTTCATCTGCGACCACCACGCAACCACGGGCGCGTTGTGAAATCGCTTCATGCATCTGCTCGGCGTGGCTCAATAATATGCGTTGAATGCGCTTAACCACATGATCAACATCATCGCGGCGTGTCTTGAGATAAGGGTCATCCATCACATCGAAGACCTTTACCAGCGCATCGCGCTGCTGCTTTAACGCCCACTCGGCGTTGCACTGCTGCTGCTTGATCAGGTTTGCCGGCACCTTGCACAGCGCCTCATCTTCAACCATTAATAGATGCGCATCAATGAAGGTCGCAATTTCCGGGGCGGTGTCGGCGGGGATCTGCTGGCGAATTTTTTTAAGTTGCTGCCGGGCCTTTTTTATGGCCGACTCGAAGCGCGCCACTTCATCCATCAGCAGCGGCCTGGGGATCGCGTACTCCAGAACCTCCAGTTCATCATGACGCAGGATCTGGCATGTGCCGATCGCAACGCCTCTGGAGACGCCAGCACCTCCCAGCATCAGTGCCATAAAAGGTTGCCTCCTATCGCTCTATGAGCGCCGACTATCATACATACCGAGGAGATACTCCAGACAGCGTAGCCTCCTCTATTTCACTCTACTCTTCTTCACCAAACCGTTCGGCAATTAGCCCCTGAATCTTCTCTATCGCCAGCGCCTCATCTTTCCCATCAGCGCTCACCTCAATCTGCGAATCCTTTACGGCCGCCAGCATCATCACCCCCATAATGCTCTTGCCATTGACACATCGAGTGCCACGCATCACCTTTATGTCGCTTTCAAAACTGGATGCAAGCGTGACAAACTTCGCCGCCGCACGCGCATGCAGGCCGAGTTTATTGATAATCAGGATTTCGGCACGCACCATCCCTGCTACCCCTCTTCACGTTGACAGCGAAAGACACCGTCTCGACCACCACTCAGCGCCTTTTCCAGCAACTGCTCGATACTGAGGTCCGGATAGTTCAGAACACGAATCAACATCGGTAGATTAACCCCCGAAACAACCATTACGCGTGCAGCCTCATCCTGGTATTTCATCGCAATATTACTTGGCGTTGCACCATAGATATCGGTCAAGATCAACACGCCATCTCCCCGATTTAGTTTGGCTATGACTACCCCAACACGCCGCGACTCGGCATCAGGGTCACACTGGTTCGATATGGTAACCGCCTCAGATTGCAGCGGCATGCCACTCAGCATTGCACTTGCGGTATCGAGCAGGGCGTGTCCCACGTCGCCATGTGTAATGATCAGCAGACCTACACTCATGACAGTTCTCGATGACGAATCAACACACGCTCTCTAATCTGTTTGAAGTGGGCGCCAAGCGTCTCAGTCAAATAGACCGAGCGATGCTGCCCTCCGGTACAGCCGACCCCTACCGTCAAATAGCTGCGATTTTCAGACTCAAAGCTGGGAACCCAGCGCTCAACAAAACGGGTGATATCTGCAAGCATCTCCTTCACGACCGGCTGCTGCTGCAGGAATTCTATGACATCATCGTCACGTCCTGTCTGCAGACGCAACTGGGGGTCCCAATGCGGGTTGGGAAGACAGCGCACATCAAAGACAAAGTCGGCATCAATGGGGTGGCCGTGTTTGAAACCAAAGGATAAAAACTGTAATGACAGGGCCGAAGTGGCATGCCTTCCGACACGATCGCGGATCTGGTCACGCAGCTGATGCACATTGGTGTGACTGGTATCGATATGCAGATCCGCGCAATCGGCAATCGGGTTCAGCAAATGGCGCTCCGCAGCCAGCGCATCGATCAGGGAAATCTCGTCATTGGTCAGCGGATGTTTGCGTCGGGTCTCGCTAAAGCGTTTTATCAGGGCGTCGTCGTTTGCCACGATAAAGATCACTTCGCAGCTAATCTCCTGTGACTTTATGTTATCCAGTATCTGGCGAAAATCCTGCAGGTCATCGATCATATTGCGCGCATCGATACCGACCGCGATATCATGAGTCTGCTGCCGCCCTTCCATGATCTTCATCTGCGCGACAAAACCGGGCAGCAATCCCACTGGCAAATTATCTACGCAGTAAAACCCCAGGTCCTCCAGTGCCTGAAGTGCAATACTTTTTCCGGCACCGGAAAGCCCACTCAGCACCAATAGCCTCATAAATAACCTCTAGCTAAAAAAGCGTTTCTGTCTTTCAATAAAGTCCTGCGAGGCATCATAACCACCCAGACGAAGTATATGGTTACGTACCGCCGCTTCAATCAATAGTGCCAGGTCGCGCCCTGGCGCGACCGGCAGGATCACCTTTGGGACCGCCACATCCAGCACCATTTCACTCTGCTGCGAACCCACCAGACGATCGATATTGCGTATATCGTCGTCATGAATCGGTTTGAGGTCGACAATCAGACGCAGATTTTTATCTTTCTTGATGGCGCTATCACCATACATCGCGCGGATATTGAGTACTCCCAGTCCACGTACCTCAAGAAACCCCTGCAGCAGCTCAGGACAGGCACCCCTGACCACATCCGGCGCAGCCCGCGAAAACTCCGGTGCATCATCGGCAATCAGACGATGACCACGCGTCACCAGCTCCAGCGCCAGCTCGCTCTTACCGACACCACTCTCGCCCGTTAGTAGAACGCCCAGCCCTCGCACTTCCATAAAGACACCGTGCAGGGTGGCTGTCTCAGCGAGCAGGCCGGTAAGATAGTACCGCAGATGCTCGATCAGTTTGTAACTGCTAAGTTGAGATGAAAATAGTGGGACTGCAGCCTGCTCGGATCGTTGCCTGAGATCTTCCGCTGGCAACTCACCATCGGCCACGACAATAAAAGCAGGCGGCACTTCATAAAGCTTGCCCAGGGTATCCTGATAAGAATTTTTACCCAGCGATGCTAAATAACGGAGTTCGGTTCGCCCCAGCACCTGAACCCGATTGGGGTGAATCAGGTTAAGATGCCCCACCATCGAGGTATCGGCCCGGGCATCACCATCACCCATGGAGAACTGGATCATTAGATCCTCTCCCACCGAGCCAGCGACCCTTTCCAATGCCAGTTTTTCAGCGTGACTCTCAAACAGCTGGTTGACAGTCAGCGATCTATCCATCTCGATTAAGCACAGGGCCTTGACTGCTGGCTCACCTCAAAACCGGACTTCCACTGCACCAGCAGCCGGTATAGCGCCGCGTCACTGTCAGCGGCCCGCAACTGTTTGCAAAACGTCTCGTCACCAAAGATCTCTGCCAGCATTGCCAGCAGTTCCAGGTGTTCGCTGGTAGACTCCTCCGGCACCAGCAGGGCACAGATCAGATCTACCGGCTGGTTATCAACCGCATCAAAATCAACCCCGGCCTGTAGCTGCATAAAGGCGCACACTGGTCTGGTCACCGCCTTGAGGCGACCGTGGGGAATCGCAGCACCGTGCCCCAACCCGGTGCTACCCAGACGTTCACGAGCCACCAGCCCCTCGAATACCTCAGTCTGCGTCAGGCTTGGCGTCGCTGATACGAGCAGTTCACTGAGCTGCTCCAGCGCGCGCTTTTTACTGCTGATCCTTTTCTGCGCAACAACACACTCGGGCAGGAAAATTTCTTCTATTTCCATTCTTGTTATTTCCACACACAGTTCATTGCTGTCGCAATTCTATTCCGGTTCTACTGCATCCTGAACAGGAACGGTCTTGTTGCCACGGCCACGGTGATCTTTACGTTTCTCTTTATGCTTGATCACCTGGCGATCCAGTTTATCTGCCAGCGCGTCGATGGCGGCATACATATTTTCATTCTCCGCCTCTGCGAACAGATCGGCGCCACTCACATGCAGCGTCGCCTCCGCCTTCTGTACCAGCTTCTCTACCGCCAGCACCACATGCACATTTCCAACTCCATCAAAGTGTCTTCCAAGCTTTTCCAGCTTCTCATTTACATAGCTGCGCAATGCTGGTGTGATATCGATATGGTGACCCGTTAGATTTATTTGCATTTTATACCTCGATGTTATGTCAATCGTTTACGCTCACTTGACGAGGGAATCGAAATTGATTCGCGATATTTCGCAATCGTTCTGCGAGCAACATTGATCCCCTGTTCTTCAAGAATTTGTGCGATTTTACTATCGCTCAGTGGCTTCGCCGGATTCTCGGCTGCCACCAGTTTTTTGATCAGTGCACGAATCGCCGTGGCGGAGCATTCGCCACCACTGGCCGTGCCCACATGGCTGGAAAAGAAATATTTCAGCTCAAAAATGCCGCGCGGAGTATGCATATACTTCTGCGTAGTCACACGAGATACCGTCGACTCATGCATCTCCACTACTTCGGCCACATCATGCAGTACCAGCGCCTTCATCGCCTCCTCGCCATGCTCAAGAAAACCGCGCTGGCGCTCGACAATACAGGTTGCCACCTTGAGCAGGGTTTCGTTGCGACTCTGTAGACTTTTGATAAACCACCTCGCCTCCTGCAGGTGATTTTTTAGATAGGTGTTGTCAGCGCTATTATCGGCGCGCTTCACCAGGCTTGCATAATTATTATTGACCCGCACCCGCGGCAACGACTCCACATTGAGTTCGACCTTCCACGCGCCGTTATCCTTTTTCACGACCACATCGGGCACGACATACTCGGCATGCCTGGGTGAAATCAGTGTCCCCGGATGTGGATTGAGTGTCTGTACCAGCGCCAGGATCTCTTTCAACTCATCCTGCGTACACTTCATGCGGCGCATAATCTGGGTAAAGTCCCGCGCCCCGAGCAGTTTGATGTGCTCCATGATCAACTTGTGCGCCTCATCCAGCCACGGCGTCTCCGGACTCAAATGTTGTAGCTGAATCAGCATGCACTCCTGAAGATCACGTGCACCGACCCCGAGAGGGTCAAAGTTGTGGATGCGATGCAGTACCGCCTCCACTTCATCGAGCTCCGTCTCAAGCTCTTCACGCAGGCCGGAGAGAATCTCCTCCAGGGTGCAGGTGAGGTAACCCCGATCATCAATCGCATCGATAATCGAATCGGCGATCTCCATATCCTTGCCGGTAAAGGAGGTCAGTCTCATCTGCCACAACAGGTGTTCCTGCAGTGACTCAGAAGACTCATCCTGACTCTCATAATCGGTGCTCTCCTGCGAGGCACCCGCCGAGGTCGTCGGCATAATGCTGTCGTAGGTATCTTCCCACGCACTATCGACCGGCAATTCATCCGGCACCGCATCGGAAAGCTGGGAGACAACATCCTCGTCTGCTGAACTACTGGCAGCAGCCATCTCTCCGTCATCGCCACTGTTGTCAGCGTTATCGCCGGACGACTCCTTCGTGCCCGCATCGTCGCCAGCACTCTCCCCTTCATCGGTCAGTTCCAGCATCGGGTTCGATTCAAGGGCCTCCTGAATCTCGGCCTGCAGATCAATGGTCGACAACTGTAGCAGGCGTATCGCCTGCTGCAGCTGAGGCGTCATCGTTAACTGTTGTCCAAGGCGGAGCTGTAGGGATTGCTTCATAAATCGCCGTCCTGATTCGGCGTCTTCTTCATGCTGGGCACATTGGCTTGCATTTTATCGTAATTAGCGGTTTTTTTCAGCGCCTGCGACAAATAATTAGAGTCTGAACTGATGGCCGAGATAGACATCACGCACCTGGCTGTTCTCAAGTATCGCATCTGGAGCACCCGCCGCCAGCACCACACCTTCACTCATAATATATGCGCGGCCACAGATTCCGAGGGTCTCGCGGACATTATGATCGGTAATCAACACCCCGATCCCCTTATCGGTAAGGAAGGTAATAATGCGTTGAATATCAATTACTGAGATCGGGTCGACACCGGCAAAAGGCTCGTCTAGCAGGATAAAACGCGGACTTGTCGCCAATGTACGTGCGATTTCAACACGACGACGCTCTCCCCCTGAAAGGCTCATCCCCAGGTTATCCCGGATATGGGTGATATGAAGCTCGCCCAAAAGCTCATCCAGCTGAGCCAGCTGCTGTGCCCGGGTCAGATCGCCGCGTGTCTCCAGTATCGCCAGAATATTCTGTGCGACCGTCAACTTGCGGAAGATTGAGGCCTCCTGCGGCAGGTAGCCGACCCCCATCTTTGCCCGCAGATGCATCGGATAGTGCGCCATATCCTGATCATCGAGCACGATGCTGCCCTTATCGCACCCCACCAGCCCGACGATCATGTAAAAGCAGGTGGTTTTTCCTGCGCCATTTGGCCCTAACAGCCCTACCACCTCGCCACTTCTGACCTCAAGCGAGACATCCTTGACCACTTCGCGAGCCTTATAACGCTTGGCAAGATTGGAGGCGATTAATGCATGCATCTGAGACTACTGTCCAGCCGCCCTGTCGACCGGCCCGGTGCGGCCCTTTTCGCGAGGCTGGATCACCACCTGCACCCGTTCACCGCCGCTCGCCTTGCGTGCATTGACGATATCCGCGCGTGCATCGTATTCAATCTGACTCCCTGAAAACTCATCTTCACCACGCATCACATGGGCATTTCCCTTCAACAGGATATGCGCCTGCTCTGCGTGATAATCGATCACACGCGCCTTCGCCTGCAGCTCACCCTGATCATTATCGAGCAGCTGACGGTAATGAGCCCGCTCTCCCTCCGCCTCAAAGCGCCGAAACTCCCCACCATCGCTATAGATCGTCACCTTGTCGGCACTCATCTGGATCGAACCCTGCGCATACTTGACATTACCCTGATAGATGCTGACCCCCCTGCTGTCATCGATCGTCATGCTATCCGCCTCAATCTTGATCGGTTTCTCCCGGTCAGTGGTCAACGCCACCACGCTGGCGGGCAGGCAGGCGAATAATAACGACACCAGCACGCGATTAACGATTTTGTGGCGCATAACTCCCCCGCACATTTGATAGCAACTCCATTCGGCGTTGATCGAGACTCGCCCACATTCCCATCGCCTCTGTCACTCCTCTGTCATCTCTTATCTTCACCGCGGCCGCCGTCTCAGCATATTTTTTGTGCGGGTAGACCATCAGGTCCGAGGTGTAGACCTCAAGCGCCTGCGCATGCTCCTGATTTACTCGCAGGATAATCACCTCCCCCTGCAGCAACACCGCTTCACCACCACCTGAGACCAGCCCCGAATCAGCGCGTATATCCCAGAACTCTTTATCATCGCGAAACACCACCAGGTGTGGACGCTCCAGTGTTGCGCTGTCATCATCGGGATAGTGCAGCATATTATCGGCATAGAGCTTATGCGCCGGTTTCCCCAGTTCGTTAAATGAAGTCAACGTAAACTGCTCCATATAATAGTCTGGCGAATGCCGCGCCTCTTCAGGCAGCGATTGTCCCCCGAGAGGGGCAGCACTACGCAGCAACCACCAGCTCAGCGCTGCAATCGGCAACAGCAGCAACGCAAGCCACAGCCCCCTACCCAACTAAATGACCTGCGTATCGGGTTGGCTATTCAAATGGGGCAGCAACATAAGCCGCTCAGCCGCCCGCCAACGGATAACCCAGCTCGGCGAGCTTCGCAACCAGCTGCTCACGCACCAGCGCCCCCCCCTGCACCTCAACCTCACCGCTGCTCACCGTGACCAGTACCCGAGATACGCCGGGAAGTTTCTCCAGCCCCTCACGAATAGCTGTGGCGCACCCATCGCACTTCACATTTGTCACTGAAAACTTCATCTGCTGATCATACCCTCCGAACCACTAAAGCTCTATTTTACAGCCGCCAGATAGAGCCAGAATAGATAACCTAGATAGGCCGTCACCAGCAGACCACCCTCGATGCGATTGATCTTGCCATCGCGCCCACGGAACCCGTAGGCCATCAATAGCAACGCAACCGTCAGGCCGAGCATGACAGGATAATCTCGCGATAGCACCCCATCCGGCACGGCAGCAGGGTAGATCAACCCCGGCAGCGCCATCACCCCCAGAATATTGAACATATTGGAGCCAATCACATTCCCCAGCGCCAGTTCATGCTCATTTTTGAGCGCGCTCATCACCGCAGCCGCCAGCTCCGGCAGACTGGTACCGATGGCAATGATGGTCAAACCGATCACCAGATCGCTCACCCCAAACGCCTTTGCAATATTGACCGCCCCCCACACCAGGATATGAGAGCTGGCAAACAGCACGATCATGCCGATCACCAGCCATAAAATAGCACGCGGCATCGGCATCCCTTCCGGGATCTCGGCATCGAATTCACTCGACATCAGGTCACCGCTGTTGCGCTCACGCAGCCCCAGCCTGACAATCCAGAAGATCATCAGAAACATGCCCAGTAGTAGAAACAGACCATCGCCGCGGCTGAGATCACCATCTACCAATAACAGCAACGCCAGCACCATCACCAGCAACAGAATGGGCAACTCTCGCCTGAGAATATCGGAGTGAACCGTCAGCGGTACAATCAGTGCGGTGACACCCAGCACCAACGCAATATTGGTAATATTGGAACCCAGCGCGTTCCCGATCGAGATCCCGGGGCTCCCCTGATAGGCCGCCATGCCCGATACCAGCATCTCCGGGGCAGAGGTACCAAAACCGACAATAGTCAATCCCACGATGAGCGGGGAGACTCCAAAATTTCGCGCGGTGGCAGAGGCGCCCAGTACAAAGCGATCCGCCCCCCACACCAACAGTATAAACCCAGCAACAACAGCAACAGATGAAAGCAACATACGATTATTATTTTCTATTCAGTTCAACAGGACTAGCGCTAAAGCGGTAGTGCGTAATGCAGGGCGATGCCGATAAAGATCACCGCGCCAAAGGTATTATTATTCAGAAAGGCGCGAAAACAGAGCAAGATATCGCGCCCACGAATCAGGTACTGCTGATAGAGCGCCAGCAGGGCCGCCAGGGCCATCCCACCATAATAATAGGGGCCCATCTCAAGACGCTGCCCAACGATCAACAGCACCACAAAAAAGAGCGCCTGAATGATACCGATAATGGCACGATCGCCGTCACCAAAGAGGATCGCGGTCGATTTGACCCCGATACGCAGGTCATCGACTCGATCTACCATCGCATACATTGTGTCATAGGCGGTCGCCCACAACACCGTCGCAATAAACAGCAGCCACGCCGCATTGGGCACCTCGCCGGTCTGTGCGGCAAACACCATCGGCACTGCCCAGCCAAAGGCCGCGCCGAGATAGACCTGTGGCAGATAGGTGTAGCGCTTCATAAACGGGTAGGTCGCGGCGAGAAATGCGGCGACAAACGACATCATAATCGTCTGCCGGTTCATCGTCAGCACCAGCGCAAAGGCGATAAGACAGAGCACCACAAACAGCACCAGTGCCGCTCTGGGTGACACCTTGCCCGACGTGATCGGGCGTTCACGGGTGCGGCGCACCTGGGAATCGATATCACGGTCGGCGTAATCATTGATCACACACCCTGCGGCGCGCATCAACACCACACCGGCAACAAAGACCACCAGCACGTCGGTATCCGGCACCCCTTCAGCAGCGATCCACAACGCCCACATTGTCGGCCACAGCAGCAGAAAGATGCCGATCGGTTTATCGAAGCGCATCAATAACCAGTATTGTTGCAAACGCTCAATCACATCGACAACCCAACTCTGTTCCTGTTAATCACAGCCTTCATTCTACCTGACCACTTATCTGGCTGGAATGGAGGGCAGGAAGAACTCATTCACCAGCAGCGGCTTCTGCTCAAAACGAAAAATCGAGCGCCGCCCCCATACCGTCTGCCGCTCAAACCCCAGCCCGGTGGTCGCCTCATCATAGATCATCTCGCCCGGATGGACGCAGGCAAGCTCCATCGGCTCACGCACCACCCCGCGATTGGCAAACAGAAAGGCGCCCAGTGGACGGTTTCCCAGCATCGCCAGCTGATGCCCGGCACCCCTCATCGTGCGCGCCGGAATCACGCTGCGCGCATAGACCCACGGCTCACCCTGGCAGATCAACTGCACCTGACGCACCATACCATATTCATGGTGCCCCATTGAGAGCGCCATGCGTTCATTCAACAGCGGCCGTTGCCACCCCTGCGACAGCACCCGCACCCGGAAATCGCCACCGCTCGCCTGCTGCAGGCGCAGTGTCAATGAGGCACAGTCATAGAGCCATGTCACCAGATGTTTTGGCAGCGTAGCGCGCAACACACTGTCCGCAGAATGCCACACCGGCTCCCGCCAAAAACCACGCCGCTTTACTTTCAATGCTCTTCTACCCAGCGATTAATCTTGTTAACAAGGCCCTGGTCAGACATCGCCATATCGCGACGCCTCTCCCAGCCAGCGGCCAATAATCGGCGCCACCTGCTGTGGGTACCGTTGTACCAGCAACGCGGCCGTGCGGTTGACCTCGGGGATCATCGCCTGGTCACGCGCGATATCTGCAATACGAAACTGCAATTCACCTGTCTGGCGCGTGCCGAGAATCTCACCCGGGCCACGCAGTGCCAGGTCGTGCCGTGCGATCTCAAAGCCGTCGCCGCTCTCCCGCATCGCCTTCAGGCGCGCCTTGCCCTGTTCCGACAGCGGGCCATGATACATCAAAACGCAGTTACTTTTTTCACTACCGCGCCCCACGCGGCCGCGCAGCTGATGCAACTGCGCCAGCCCAAGCCGTTCGGCGTTTTCGATCACCATCAGGCTGGCGTTGGGCACATCGACCCCCACCTCGATCACCGTGGTCGCTACCAGCAGGTCGACCTCTCCCCGCTTGAAGGCGCTCATAACCATCTCTTTTTCTTTTGTTTTTAGTCGTCCGTGGATCAGCGCAATACGCAGATCGGGCAGCGCCGCGGTCAGCTGCTCGGCATTATCCTCGGCCGCCTGGCACTGTAGCGACTCCGACTCTTCGATCAGCGTACAGACCCAGTAGGCCTGACAGCCGCCAAGGCACGCCTGGTGGACTCGCTGCACCACCTCGCCGCGGCGGTTATCCTGCAGCACCACCGTCTCGACCGGCTTGCGCCCCGGTGGCAGCTCATCGATCACCGAACTGTCGAGGTCCGCATAGGCGGTCATCGCCAGCGTGCGAGGGATCGGCGTCGCCGTCATGATCAACTGATGAGGAAAACATCCCTGCTGGCGCCCCTTCTCACGCAGCGCGAGGCGTTGGTGGACACCAAAACGGTGCTGCTCATCGACCACGACAAAACCGAGTCGGGAAAAGACCACCTCTTCCTGAAACAGCGCGTGTGTCCCCACCGCCACCTGCGCCGCGCCGCTGCGGATCTTCTCCAGCGCCGCCGTGCGCACCTTGCCCTTCGATTTACCCGACAACCACACTAGTTCGATCCCGAGCGGCGCCAGCCACTGCGCAAAGTTCTGCCGATGCTGCTCAGCCAGCAGCTCGGTGGGGGCCATTACCACCGCCTGATAACCCGCCTCGACCGCCTGCAACACCGCCAGTACCGCGACGACCGTCTTACCGCAACCGACATCCCCCTGCACCAGTCGCTGCATCGGGTAATCACGCCCCATATCCAGCATGATTTCATCGACCACCCGTTGTTGTGCGGCGGTCAGCTCAAATGGCAGCGCTGATAACAACCGCTGACGCAGCTCGCCTGCCACCTCAAAACAGGGCGCACGCTGGGCGCGATTTTTTTCACGCAGCTGCTGCATGCTGAGCTGCTGCGCCAGCAGCTCTTCAAAGGCGAGACGCTGCTGTGACGGATGAGCGCCCTCGGCCAGATCGTGCAGCGATGCACCTACCGGCGGACGATGCACATAGTGAATCGCCTCCGCCAGCGGCGGCATCCCCAGCTGCTGCAGCACCTCATCGGGCAGCAACTCCTGCAACGCATCTCCATCGCCCTGCGCGGTCGCCGCACTCGACTGCAGGCGCAATAACGCCTGATCGGTCAATGTGCGCAGCGTCGCCTGACGCACCCCCTCAGTCGAGGGATAGACCGGCGTCAGCCGCGCCTCCTCGGGCAGGGGTTGATGCGGTTCGATTTGATGGTATTCGGGATGCGCCAGCTCCAGCGTTGCCTGGCCATGGCGCACCTCACCGTAACAGCGCAGCCAGGTGCCGCGTTGCAGCCCCTGCTGCTGGCGTGCGGTGAAATGAAAAAAGCGCAATGTCAGTGAACCGGTACCGTCGCTGATGCGCGTCAGCAACATGCGGCGGCGACCAAAACGGACATCGCTCGCCTGCACCTCCCCCTGTACCAGCACCTCTTCACCCGGCACCAGCGAGCCGATCGGGACGATCCGGGTACGATCCTGATAGCGCAACGGCAGGTGAAAAAAGAGATCCCACACCTGGTGGATACCAAGCCGTGCCAGCTTCTCAGCAATCTGCGGCCCAACCCCCCTGAGGTATCGCACCGGCGCCGAGAGACTGTTGGCGGCACGCGGCGGCTGTGCGGGATTATTGGCCGGCTGGCGTTTCATTGGCTAGCGTGCCGCAGACGCGAATAGCGTATCTCGATAACACTGCGTTAGCGGGCGCGGGCGCCGAGATGCATCACCGCATCCATCTCCACTTCGGCACCCCGTGGCAGTGCCGCCACCTGGACCGCGGCACGCGCCGGGAATGGCGCCTCAAAATAACGCGCCATCACCTCATTCACCGTCGCAAAGCAGCCAAGATCGGTGAGAAAGATATTGAGTTTGACGATATCAACCATATCACCACCGGCCGCCTGCGCTACCGCACGTAGATTCTCAAAGACACGCACGATCTGCGCCTCGGTGTCACCTTCAATCATCTCCATCGTCTCCGGTATCAGTGGAATCTGCCCCGACAGATAGACCACATCCCCCACCTTGACCGCCTGTGAATAGGTACCGATCGCACTCGGTGCCTGCTCAGTAGAAATAATTTCACGAGCCATCTCTTCTCCCCCTCAATAAATTGTGCAGCCGTTCAGCATGAATCAAAACCATTTTATTAACCTTCGTGCACTTCGTGCGCTTCGTGGTGAATAACGACGTTACCCCTTGACCCGGGTAATACGCGACACCATCTCAATCGTCTTCACATGACGCATCACCCGCGCCAGATGGACACGCCCCTGCACTGAGATTGAGAAGGTCAGCGCGCTGTATCTCCCATCGCGCCCATCGATTGTGACGTTATTGATATTAGTGTCCATCTCGGCGATAGCCGAGGCGATGATCGCCAGCACGCCGCGGCGATTGATCACATCGACCCGAATGTCGACCGGGAATTCACCTTCTGTATGCTCTTCCCAGCGCACATCGACCCATTTTTCAGGGCTGTTGCGAAACTCTGCCACGTTTTTACACGACTCGGTATGTACGACGATGCCGCGGCCGGCCGACACAAATCCCTGGATCGAATCTCCCGGAATCGGGTGGCAGCAACGCGCAAAGGTCACCACCATCCCTTCGGTACCGGTGATCGCCAGCGGGCGCGTCTTTTTACCCCCGAGCCAGGCAGGCATGTAACGGCTAAAGGCGTGTTTCAAGGTTTGCGAACGGCTCTGTGCACCCCCCTTGAGAATCGGCGCTTCGGCGATGCGCCGCGCCACCAGGGGTGCCGGACGGTTTCCAAGACCGATATCCTCAAAGACATCGTCGAGCTTTTTGCAGCGAAACTCATCAACCACCACCTGAATATAGCCGGGTGACAAATCATCGATCGACAGTGAATACCCCTTCAGCGCCTGCTCCAGCATGCGTCGACCCAGCTCAACCGACTCATCACGCCGCAGATTTTTCAGATAATGGCGAATGTTGGTACGCGCCTTACCGGTCACCACAAAGTTAAGCCATGTCGGATTAGGCTGGGCGGCAGGTGCCGTGATAATGCGCACCGTCTGGCCATTCATCAACGGCGTGCTCAATGGCGCCAGGCGGCGTTCGATCTTGGCCGCGACACAGCGGTTGCCGACATCGGTATGCACTGCATAGGCAAAATCGACCGCGGTCGCGCCCCGGGGCAGCTCCATGATCGTCCCCTTGGGGGTGAATACATAGACCTCTTCCGGGAAGAGGTCGATCTTGACGTTTTCGAGAAACTCCAGCGAATCACCGGCGCTCTTCTGCATCTCCAGCAGACTGCGCATCCATTCGCGCACTCGGCGATGCGAACTCCCCTCCGCAAAGCTCCCCTGCTCATCACTCTGTTTATAGAGCCAGTGCGCGGCCACCCCCGCCTCGGCCAGGCGGTTCATATCTTCGGTACGGATCTGTACCTCGATCGGCACTCCGTAGGGACCAAACAGGATGGTGTGCAGCGATTGATAACCGTTCGCCTTGGGGATGGCAATATAGTCCTTGAACTTGCCCGGCAGCGGTTTGTAGAGGTTATGCACCGCACCCAGCACCCGATAACAGCTATCGACAGAGTCTACAGTGATGCGAAACGCGTAGACATCAAACACCTCGGAAAATGAGAGATGCTTGTGGCGCATCTTCTGATAGATGCTGTAGAGCATCTTTTCTCGACCGTCGATACTCCCCGTCAACCCCTCTTCCTGCAGACGCTCTTCAATCGCCACCTGTATCTTGCTAACGATCTCCTTGCGGTTGCCACGCGCCTTGCGCACCGATTCGGCCAGCACCCGGTGACGCATCGGATAAAATTCGGAAAAACCGAGCTCCTGGAGCTCGGTACGCATCATGTTCATCCCCAGACGGTTGGCGATTGGGGCGTAGATATCGAGCGTTTCACGTGCGATGCGACGACGCTTGTCACTGCGCATCGCGCCCAGTGTGCGCATATTATGTAGCCGGTCAGCCAGCTTGATGATGATAACGCGGATATCCTCCACCATCGCCAGCAACATCTTGCGGAAGTTCTCCGCCTGCGCCTCGACCTTGCTCTCAAACTCGATCTGGGTCAGCTTGCTGACACCGTCCACCAGCTGCGCGACATCTTCGCCAAAGCGTTCGGCGATCTGCTCCTTGCCGGTGGCGGTATCCTCGATCACATCGTGCAGGATCGCCGCCGCAATACTGTCGGCATCCATATGCATCTCGGCAAGGATAGTCGCCACCGCCAGCGGGTGGCTGATATAGGGGTCTCCGGACTGGCGCATCTGCCCCTGGTGGGCATAGGCGCCAAAAAGATAGGCCTGGTAGATCGTCGCTATCTGCGACTCATCGAGGTAATCGTTCAGCGCAAGGCGCAGCGCCTCATATGCTGAGTCCGCACGCGCCTCACCGGGGATTGTGATATCGGGGAATTCGGCCGGTACGGAGTGGCTCAAGGTCTAGCTCATAACTGGAGACCAGTCGCCTTGATCCTCCTGAGGTGGAACAATGTCCTGCTCGCCCATCAGCAGTGCCTCTTCGTCGATCTCAACAGCCGGCTTCTCTATCAGGATAGAGGCATTGACATGCCCTTCGGCAATCTCTCGCAGAGCGACCACGGTCGGCTTGTCGTTTTCCCACTCCAGCGCAGCCTCACCGCCGTTAGCCAGTTGACGTGCACGCTTGCTGGCAACCAGCACCAGCTCAAAACGGTTGTCTACATTTTCCAAACAGTCTTCTACGGTCACGCGCGCCATCGTCAATACTCCTAACACTCTGAAATTACTTTGAGAAACAAACGCGGATTATAACGCCATTTGAGACTTTCGCATATCCCCGCACCAACACCCCCCATCCCAGTAGAGAATGGAGGAGCTTCACTACTTCAGCAACTGTGAAAGCTGCTCCGCCAGCACCTCACTCTGCACCGCCACCTCCAGTCGTCGACTGCGGAAAATCGCCTTCAGATCCGATAGTGCCGCATCAAAGTCATCATTGACGACCAGATAGTCGAATTCGCCATAGTGGGACATCTCCTCCACCGCCTCTGCGGTGCGCCGCGTAATCACCGCCTCACTATCCTGCCCGCGCCCACGCAGACGCCGCTCCAGCTCCTCGCGCGACGGCGGCACGATAAAAATAGAGCGACACTGTGGCATCAACGTGCGCACCTGCTGCGCCCCCTGCCAGTCGATCTCAAGGATCACATCGATCTCTCGATTCAGCTGTGACGTAACACTCGCCTGCGCAGTGCCATAAAAGCAGCCAAAGACCTCGGCATATTCGAGAAAGGCCCCCTCACTCACCATCTGATGGAAGCGCGCCTCATCGACAAAATGGTAGTTCACGCCATCCACCTCGCCCGGGCGTGGCGAACGAGTGGTGTACGAGATCGACAGCTTGATGCTGTCATCCGACTCCAGCAACGCACTGACCAGGCTGGTTTTCCCCCCTCCGGACGGCGCTGCAACAATATAAAGCATTCCTGACACAACTACCCCTCACTGACAAACGCAACGCGTTCTCTATTCGATATTCTGTACCTGTTCGCGCATCTGCTCGATCAACACCTTCATCTCAACCGAGGTGGCGGTGGTCTCGGTGGCGATCGACTTGGAACCGAGCGTATTGGACTCGCGGTTGAGCTCCTGCATCAGAAAATCGAGGCGTCGACCCACCGGCTCAGACTGCCCCAGCACCCGCCTTACCTCATCAAGGTGCACCTCGATGCGGTCCAGCTCTTCGGCCACATCACTCTTCTGCGTAATGAGGGCGATCTCCTGTGCCAGACGATCACTATCAAGTTCCACCTGCAGTTCCGCAACACGCGCAAGGATCCTGTCACGCTGCGCAGTGAGGATATCGGGCATCAGCGCCCGAACCTTGACCACCTCGGCCGCCATCGCACCGCAGCGCTGTTCAATAATCCCCTTTATACCGGCCCCTTCACGCTCGCGTGCTGCGATCAGATCGTCGAGCGCCAGCTCCAGTAGTGCCATTGTCTCTTTCTTTAGCTGACTAAGATCCGCCTCTGGCGGCTGCAACACCCCCGGCCAGCGCAGGATATCGAGTGGGCGGGAGCGCGCCGGGTTATCCATCAGCGCCTCCACCTCACCGTTAGCCTGCAACAGTGCACTGATCAGCTCGCGATTGAGCTGTAGCCCGGTCACGCCCGTCTCCACGGGCTGAAAACGGAGAAAACCGTCCACCTTACCGCGCTTAAGTCGTTTTGAGATACGCTCCCGCGCCGTCATCTCCAGCGCACGCAGCTCTTCCGGCAGGCGTAGCGAGGGCTCCAGATAGCGATGATTCACCGAGCGCAACTCCCAGTTCAGCACCCCCCACTCTGTTTCTCGGGTCTGGCGGGTAAAGGCCGTCATACTTCGAATCATTTCAATTCCACCACCCCTGTTAATTAAGATCGACCCATCATAGAGCATCATGCCTGGCAACAACAGGACAACCCCAATCACACACCGATCCGAGGTATAATCGGCGCCGAAAATTTGAAAACTCCAAAAGGATCCTATATGCGCCCCAGCGGTCGAGCACCTGACGAACTCAGAACCATCAACATCACCCGCAACTACACCAAGCACGCCGAAGGCTCGGTGCTGGTCGAATTTGGCGACACCAGGGTGCTCTGCACCGCGTCGATCGAAAATCGTGTCCCCGGCTTCCTGCGTGGCAAGGGACAGGGGTGGGTCACCGCCGAATACGGTATGCTGCCACGCTCCACCGGCTCCCGCATGGGACGTGAAGCGGCACGCGGCAAACAGGGCGGGCGCACGCTGGAGATTCAGCGTCTGATCGGCCGTTCACTGCGCGCCGTGGTCGACCTCGATGCACTCGGTGAAAACAGCATCACCATCGACTGCGACGTGATCCAGGCCGACGGCGGCACCCGTACCGCGTCGATCACCGGCGGCTATGTGGCGCTGGTCGATGCGATCAATCACATGCTGGAGAACAAGATCATCAAAAAGAACCCGCTGCACGGTCAACTGGCGTCAGTTTCTGTCGGCATCTATCAGGGAACACCGGTGCTCGACCTCGACTACGATGAAGACTCCAACGCCGAAACCGACATGAACGTGGTGATGAACGACGCTGGCGCCTTCATCGAGGTACAGGGGACCGCCGAGGGGCACGCCTTCCGCGAAGATGAACTCAACGCGATGCTGGCACTGGCGAAAAGCGGCATCGCTGAGCTGATCGCCAAGCAGACAGCCACGCTCAATGGCTAGAAAGGTCGTCCTCGCCAGCGGCAACAAGGGTAAGGTGCGCGAAATCGGCGCACTGCTGGCCGACCTCGATTTTGAGGTGGTACCGCAGTCCGATTTCGACATCATCGAGGCGGAAGAGAGCGGCCTCACCTTCGTCGAAAACGCCATTATCAAGGCGCGCCATGCGGCTGAGCTGACCGGCCTGCCGGCGATCGCCGACGACTCCGGGCTTGAGGTCGATGCCCTCAACGGCGCACCGGGAATCTATTCGTCGCGCTTTGCAGGGACTAATGCCAGCGACCAGGATAATCTCGAAAAACTGCTCGCAGATCTGAAAGAGATCCCGGAAGTGAAGCGCACGGCCCGCTTTCAATGCCTCATCGTCTATATGAAACATGCAGCCGACCCCACCCCGATCATCTGCCAGGGGAGCTGGGAGGGGAGAATTTTATTTGAATCTCACGGCACTAACGGCTTCGGATACGATCCAGTATTTTATGTGCCGAGCCACAACTGCGCCTCGGCAGAGCTGCCGCCTGAAGTGAAGAACCGCCTGAGTCATCGCGGACAGGCACTGCAGGAGCTGCTAACGGCACTAAGTTCGGCTAAAACCCCGATAATAGACCTATGAGTTGGGGGTTTTATTTCGGCCCAAAGCGCACCACTATAGAGAGATAGCCGAAAACTGACCGGCATCGATTCAAAGACAAGGAGATAGACCATGGCCTCAAGAAAACTCACCACGCTATCAGGCTTCGCCCTCGCTGCGCTGCTCAGCAGCAGCGCCACCCTCGCATGCAGCGCGATGGGGCCAAAGACCCATGTCGGCAATATCACCGACATCGACCGCGACCACCAGACCCTGACCATCATGGATGCTGAGACCCAGAAGCCGATCACCTTCTCTGTTGATAACAAGCAACTGCTGGCACTCAACAGCAGCTCGGGGCAGGTGATTGTCCGTTACCGTGATGGCGACAACGGTGAGCTGGTTGCCACCAGTATCCAGTAATCGAATTAGCCAGCCAAATAGACGCCTTCTCTCTGCCGCGGAGAGAAGGCGTTTTTAATTTAGAACCAGGAGAATCACGCCATCTTTAACTTCAGCGCCCTCCCTCCGCTCTCACTCTATATTCATATTCCGTGGTGTATTCGCAAATGCCCCTACTGCGACTTCAACTCGCACGAGGCGAAGCAGGCGATCCCCGAGCGTGACTACATCGACGCACTGATCAGCGATCTCGACCAGTGCCTGCCGAGCGTGTGGGGGCGCACCGTCGACACCATCTTCATCGGCGGCGGCACGCCAAGCCTCTTCTCGGCGGAGGGAATGGATCGCCTGCTCTCGGAAGTGCGTGCACGCCTGCCGCTGGCACCGGGGGTAGAGGTGACGATGGAGGCCAACCCCGGTGCGATTGAGCAGACGAAGTTTGCCGAGTTTCGCAGCGCCGGCATCAACCGCCTCTCGATCGGTATTCAGAGCCTCAACGACGACCTGCTGCAGCGCATCGGGCGGGTGCATGATTCACGCGAGGCCTACCGCGCGGTGGAGCATGCCCATGACGCGGGCTTCGAGCGCATCAACCTCGACCTGATGTACGCGCTACCAAAACAGACCCTGCCGCAGGCGCTGCAGGACCTGAATAACGCACTGGCGCTGGAACCGACACACCTGTCGCACTACCAGATGACGATCGAACCCAACACCTGGTTTCACAAACATCCGCCGACAACCCCGGATGACGACCTGAGCTGGTCGATGCAGTCACAGTGTCAGGAAAAGCTTGGCGAAGCGGGCTTTGAACACTACGAGGTCTCTTCCTATGCCAGGCCAGACAAGCCGTGTCGCCACAACATCAACTACTGGCAATACGGCGACTATCTCGGCATCGGTGCCGGCGCGCACGCCAAGATCACCGATGCGGCCCAGCAGAACATCACCCGCACCGCGGTGGTGAAACATCCCAACGACTACCTGCAGCTGGCATCAACTGAACAGCGCCACGCCACGCGCCAGGTGCTGTCACGCAATGAAGTCCCTTTTGAATTCATGATGAATGCACTGCGCCTCACCGACGGGTTCCCGAGCAGCCTCTTTTTTGAACACACCGGGCTGCCACTCAGTACAGTTGATTCTCAGCTGCAACGCGCCGAAGCGCAGGGGCTACTGGAATACGGCATCGATGCGATCCGCCCCACTGAACACGGACACCGTTTTCTCAATACGCTACTGGGGTTTTTTTTACCACCGGGAGAGTGAATAAAAAATCGGGTATCATGTAGCGCTTCATTTAAACAGTAAAGATCAAACAATCATGACCACCATCATCCTGCAGGGCCCAAAACTCAATGATGACCGGGCCAATGCCATCGTCCAGCGCACTGGCGGCTCACTTGAAAAGCGCCGCCATCACTACAGGATCAACGGCGCAAATAATATCAGCGCAGAGCAGCTTGCGGAACTGCGCGCGGCGGCCGACTTCGATATCAACCTGTTACCTGAGAAGTTTGACCCTGCCGAGGTAAAACTGCTAATCACCGACATGGACTCCACCTTCATCGGCATCGAGTGTATCGATGAGATCGCCGATTTTGCCAACCTCAAACCACAGGTGGCCGAGATCACCGAGGCGGCGATGCGTGGCGAGATCAACTTTGAGACCTCGCTGACAAAACGGGTTGGACTGCTGGCCGGGCTCGACACCGGTGCGCTACAGAAGGTCTATGACGAACGACTAACGCTGAACCCCGGTGCCGAGCGGATGCTCGCCGCACTCAGGCAGAAAGGGATCAGGATCGCGCTGGTCTCCGGCGGCTTCACCTTTTTCACCAGTCGCCTCGAAGAGCGCTGCGCCCTCGACTTCACCCTTGCCAACGTGCTCGAAAAGGTCGAAGGCAAGCTGACCGGCAGGGTGGTCGGCAGCATCGTCGGCGCCGAGGCAAAAGAGGCCTTCCTGCGCAAGCTATGCGCTGAACTCAACCTCGAACTCAGTCAGGCAATCGCAATGGGTGATGGCGCCAACGATCTGAAGATGATGAAACCGGCAGGGCTTAGCGTCGCCTATCACGCCAAACCTGCCGTGCAGACAGAGGCCGATGTTGCGTTTAACTACTGCGGACTTGATGGTGTGCTCGGCCTGCTCGATTGCGAATAGCACGAGATGGAATACCTGATCTTTATCGAACTCGGTCTTATTGCCATTGTTGGCGGCATCATCTACTGGGTGATGCGCAACATCAAAAATGAGAAGGCCGACCAGGCAGACAGAGAATAAGCGATGTCGCGCTACCGCCCACCACAACCGCCCTCTTCGCTCTACATCACCCCCGAAGGTTACGCCGCACTCGACGAAGAGCTGAAGGGGCTATGGAAGCGACGCAAGGAGGTGGTGCAGGCGCTCTCCGAGGCGGCCGCCGAAGGGGACCGCTCAGAGAATGCTGAATACATTTATCGCAAAAAAGAGCTGCGCGAAATCGACCGTCGCATCCGTTACCTGCAAAAACGGCTGCCCGACTTCAAGGTGGTGCATGACAGGCCGCAGGAACAGGATCGTATCTTCTTCGGCGCCTGGGTAACGCTCGAAGATGACGACGGCAGTGAGACCACCTACCGTATCGTCGGCGCCGATGAGAGCGATGCGAAAAAAGGGTTCATCAGCATCGACTCACCGATGGCGAAGGCGCTGCTTAAAAAAGCGGTCGATGATGAAGTGCGAGTAGCAACGCCCGCAGGTGAGCAGTGTTTACTTGTGTGCCACATTCGTTACACGGTGGAGCGATGAATTTTCGGCTACGGCAACCAGCCGCTGATGCTAGTATGATACTGGGCACAGTCCTCTATGCGCGCGCCACGCTGTAGCAGATAGGCCTCCATATTCTCCAGCGCCCTTGAGCGGGCGATGCAGAGCGGCACACCATAACGCGGTGAACCGTTATTGATATCCGCGCCGTCATCGAGCAGCAGCTGTACTATCTCGATCTGCCCATCCTCAACCGCATACAGCAGCGGCGTAATGCCGTTGTCGTTGCGTGTCTCGCTTGGCGCGCCGTATTCCAGCAACAGACGCGTGGCGAGGGTACTGCGATACTTTACCGCATCGAACAGTGCATTTTCATGATGGCTATCTTCGTGTGCTACATCGGCCCCAGCGGCAAGCAACGCACGCAGGACCTCCATGTTACCGCGCCGGATCGTCTCCTGCAGTGAAGTGATACCGCTTCTGGTTTCTGCATTGACATCGGCGCCGCGGTCCAGCAGATAACTCACCAGCGGGGTACGGCCATAGCGCGCGGCAAATAGCAGCGGGGTGTTACCAACCATATCTCGATGGTTCACATCGAGCCCGCGCTCGAGCATTTCACGCATCGCCGGGAGGTCGCCAATCGAGGCCTTGACGATCATATTCATCGTCGTCTCTGAGACTGTCATCGGCGCAGCCGCCAGCGGAGAGGCTGCCGCTGACAGATAGAGCGCTGCTGCTGCGATGAACCTGCTGGAGAATAGTCTGTTTTTAACGGTGAACATCGAACCTGATATGATCTTTTTTTAGTTACCGGACAGTTCAAGATAGCCTGAGTATCTGTCCCGTGTAAAGGCGGTGTGACAGCGGCATACGGCCGCTTGAGCGCAGGATCGTGGCGATGCGCTCAGTCGACGCGCCTGAAAATCAGATCCCACACGCCGTGCCCCAGTCGATGGCCACGCTGCTCAAATTTGGTTAACGGGCGGGACTCAGGTCGTGGTGAAAACGCATCCTGAGCGGCACAGTTTTCATAGCCCGGTGCGACACACATCACTGCCATCATCTGCCGTGCGTACCCTTCCCAGTCGGTGGCCAGATGGAAGATACCGCCCGGCTTCAGCTTGCGTCGCACCAGCTCAACAAAATTGGGCTGCACGATGCGCCGTTTGTGATGACGTTTTTTGTGCCACGGGTCGGGGAAGAAGAGCTGCAGTCGATCAACGCTATTATCGGGAACCATTGTTGCCAGCACCACCACGGCATCTTCACTAATGACACGCACATTGGTGGAGGCGTTCTCGCCCACCTGACGCAGCAGACTGCCGACACCGGGGCGGTAGACCTCGATGCCCAGATAATCATTTTCCGGATGCAGTGCCGCCATCGTCGCCAGTGACTCGCCCATGCCAAAACCGACCTCAACGATGCGTGCCGCGTGGCGGCCAAACACCTCATCGAGATCAAGCAGCGCCTGCTGCGGCTCAATGCCAAACTGCGGCCACATCGCCTCCAGTGCGCGCCGCTGACCGTCGGTCAGGCGACCTTCGCGGCGCATGAAGCTGCGCACTGTGCGAAGCTTTCCAAAACCGAACCCAGGATCTTCTTTGGTCAAAAGGCGTTACCGACAACCAGACGCGAGCGCTGTTCACTCAGTCAGGCGTTAGAAAAAAGTACCATCGACGGGAGATGAGGCGCTGGCAAAACGCTTACGTGGGATACGCCCGGCAAGAAAGGCTTCGCGTCCCGCCTCGACTGCCTTTTTCATCGCCGATGCCATCAACACGGGATTGTCCGCACCAGCGATCGCCGTGTTCATCAATACACCATCACAACCGAGTTCCATCGCAATCGCCGCATCGGAGGCGGTACCGACGCCGGCATCGACGAGGATCGGTACGTTGGCGTTCTCGACGATGGTACGGATGTTATAGGGGTTGCGAATCCCAAGTCCGGAACCGATCGGTGCCGCCAGCGGCATCACCGCGACACACCCCATCTCTTCGAGACGCCTGGCGGCGATCGGGTCATCATTGGTGTAGACCATCACCCTGAAGCCCTCTTTGACCAGCACCTCAGCCGCCTCGTAGGTCTGCTGAAGATCGGGATAGAGGGTCTTTTCATCACCGAGCACCTCAAGCTTGACGAGGTTGTGACCATCCAGCAGCTCGCGTGCCAGGCGGCAGGTGCGGATCGCATCTTCGGCGGTGTAACACATCGCGGTATTGGGTAGCAGGGTATATTTTTCCGGGGAGATCACATCGAGCAGATTGGGCTCGTCGCTATTCTGCCCGATGTTGGTTCGGCGCACCGCAACGGTGACGATCTGCGCGCCGCTCGCCTCGGTCGCGAGTCTTGTCTCTTCAAGGTCTCTGTATTTGCCGCTGCCAGTCAACAGGCGGGCACTATACTCAACACCATCGATTATCAGTGAATCATTTTCTATCGTCTGCGAAGAGGCTGAAATTGCTGCTGTGCTCATCATTACCCAGTGTGGTTTTGTTAAGAAAGGGGTGCAATTATAAAGAATCGAGTCACGCAGTGTCCAAACGTTTCACCATAAACTACCGAGACAAGCCCCAACCCCACTTCAACTCATTGGAATTATTATGATTACACCACCTTCTAACCACCAGAACGGTCTATCGCAGCACCGCTATCGCACGCTGCGCTTGATCATCTACCGTTGAGCCAGCAAGCCCTGGTAATGTCGCGACATTGAACCGCTGAATCAGAAACTCCTGGCCATCATGAAGAGATGCCATGGGCACATCGTGCAGTGCACTATCCGGCACTATCACTACCGTCCCTATATCATGAGCGACGAGCGTCTCTTCAAGGGGGGAAAACAACCATTGATAGAGTTTTTGCGCATATGGCAAATACAGCTGTGGGTTCTCCTTCGCAAGCAACTTCCTAAGAATCCTGACCTGTGAAATCAACATATCTGCGTCTATATCCACTACAAACCGCTTAGGCCCCTGCGGAAGGGTGACCAGCAGTTCAAGTCGTTGTGGTAGTAAAACAGAGTAGATTTCTGCCGTGCCTTTCTTTAGCTGCTCAGGCTGCTTCGACGCTGATGGTAGCTGGTCGATGCGAGTTTTACGGTTATACCCCCGAAACTCCGCCTCTTTCTGTGTTTCGATCACATCGCGCGCCGCTAACAGGTATTTTCGTCGCTGTTTGTCATCTCCAGCCCTGTCTGATTGCTCCAGCAACATGGCTGCGAAGTCGGAATAGAGCCTTCCAGCAGTATCGAAAAAGGCGTGATTATTTACCCTCTCTGCCCCCAGACTGCGGCGCGCCGATTGCAGCGATTTAACCGCACTCTGATAGGCAGCAATCGCCTGTTCCGGCTTACCCAGCTGCGTTATCAAGCGTGCCTGCTGCCATTGCCACCGATAGAGAAGCTCTCTGGCATTAATTTGCTGCGCATCCCTGATGGCAAGCTGCGTGAGCTTTAACGCCTTATCAAGCCGTTGTTCTCCCTCATAAAGCTCAGCGAGATAGCCCAGACTGTAGGAGTGGGCATGCGCATCATAAATCGCCTGCGCAACTCTGCCCCCCTGTTTCAGGAACTTCTCGGCCTGGGCCGAATCTTTTCCGGCGACACTATAGAGACGCCCAAGCGTGACCAGGCCATACGCCTTGTGATGCGAGTTTTCCAGTGGTGCTAACAGATCACCTGCGTGCTGCAGTAACGGTAGCGCCGCTTTATTACGCTTCAAATCGATCAGATTACGCGCCTGATTAATGGTTGCGCGGGTCTCCACCTCTTTATCACCACTACGCCTGGCAACACTGACAGCACGCCTGTATTGTACTAGCGCCTTGCGAGGGCGTTTCTGTTTTACATAGAGGTTGCCGAGGGTGTTGTGGACGGCCGCCAGTACAGCATCATTTTTGAGCGCCTCTGCCTGCTTGATAGATGAGATCAACGTCTCCTGTGCCGCATCGAAATCGCCTGACAGGAGGTAGATATTTCCCAGGTTACTGGTAACTGAAAGTTGCAGCCCCGGCCTATCCACCTTGGCCAGGAGCTCACCCGCATCTTCCAGCGTCTGCGCCGCCTCGAGATAAAGCCCCAATGCCGAATAGGCCTCCGTCATCTGCACTCGTGCGATAACTTCGCTGTCAACATCACCGGTCTCACGATAACTCGCTGCAGCAGCCTCCCACTCCTCAATCGCCTGCTCAAAGCGTCCCATTGAGAAAAAGTTTGAACCGTGTTGCATCGACTGCTCAGCCGGCACCCGATCGGCCGCCTGCGCCGCATTCGGCGCCCCCAATCCATTGAACAGGGCCGCGGCAATAATCACACCGAACCAGACCCGCCTACTTAAGACCACATTCATATTTATCACCTCAGCCCTGCTGACAATCTCGTCTATTTATCGGCCTTTCAGCCGACGATGTGAGGTTCAGAGAGAGAAATGAAGCACTCCGACAGGCGCGGCTTCTGGCCTGTCGAGCACAACGACTCAACCGTCGAAAACCCTTAAACGAACAGCAGAGGGCTCAACAATCAAGTTAGTGTGAGATAGAGAGTGGTGGCTATGGGTGGACTTGAACCACCGACTTCAGCATTATGAATGCTGCGCTCTAACCAACTGAGCTACATAGCCATTTTTAGATGATTTCGCAACCTGTGGCTGCGAGGGCGCAATTATACGCCACTATTCTGTCAGAATGAAACTCCCTGAAAGAGATTTTTATTCCATGTTAGACATTGAAACGAAAGTGGATGACATCCCCATCCTGAACGATGTAGTCCTTACCCTCAAGACGCCACTTACCCGCCTCCCTGGCCCCCTGCTCGCCATTGTTTGCGATGAAGTCGTCATACGCAACCACCTCGGCACGAATAAAACCGCGCTCGAAATCGGTGTGAATCACACCCGCTGCCTGCGGTGCGGTGGCGCCGATGCGCACTGTCCAGGCACGCACCTCTTTGACCCCGGCGGTAAAATAGGTCTGTAATCCAAGCAGCTCATAACCAGCGCGGATCACGCGGTCCAGCCCCGGCTCTTCCAGTCCGAGATCAGCCATGAACTCCCCCTTTTCATCATCGGAGAGTTCGGCGATCTCCGCCTCGATCGCAGCACAGACCGGCACCACCACGGCACCCTCTTTCTCGGCACGCGCACGCACCTGATCAAGCCACGGGTTGTCGCTAAAGCCGTCATCGGCAACATTGGCGATATACATCGTCGGTTTGATCGTCAGCAGGTGTAGCTCATAGATCGCCCGGCGCTGATCGGCATCGAGCCCCATCGCTCGCACCGGCGCACCGGTATCGAGATGGTCTCGCACCTTCTCCAGCAGCCCCTTCTTCGCGACCGCCTCTTTGTCACCACTCTTGGTCTGTTTGGCAACGCGCTGAAGCGCCTTTTCAACGGTGTCCATATCGGCCAGCGCCAGTTCGGTATCGATGGTCTCGATATCGCGCAGGGGATCGACACTGCCTTCGACATGGGTGATGTCATCATCTTCAAAGCAGCGCACCACATGGCCGATCGCATGGGTCTCACGAATATTGGCGAGGAACTTGTTTCCCAGCCCTTCCCCTTTTGAGGCACCCGCGACCAGCCCGGCGATATCGACAAATTCCATCGTTGTCGGCAGCACCTGCTGCGGATTGACGATCGCGGCCAGCGCATCCAGCCGCGGATCGGGCATTGGCACAATGCCGACATTCGGTTCAATGGTGCAGAAGGGGTAGTTGGCTGACTCGATACCAGCTCGGGTCAACGCATTAAAGAGGGTTGATTTACCAACGTTTGGAAGACCGACGATGCCGCACTTAAATCCCATGGGGGTTTCCTGTTTAGATTTGGCGCTCGCTTATACCGCGGGCTTTTTACTATGCAGACGATTCATCGCCTTTTCAAAATCACCGTCGACCATCATCGGTAACACATCGAGTGCGTCATCGACCGCATCAAGGATCAGCTCATGCTCACGCCGGGATGGATCATCAAGCACAAAATCAGCGACCTGGTCGGCCTGCCCCGGGTGACCGATGCCGATCCGCAGGCGCATAAAGTCTCTGTTGCCACCAAAGGCCTTGATGATGTCACGCAGGCCGTTATGCCCGCCATGACCACCGCCCTTTTTAAAACGGGCAACCCCCGGCGGCAGATCAAGCTCATCATGCACCACCAGGACTCGTTCCAGTGGAATCCTGTAATACTTGCTGAGCGCAACCACTGACTGACCACATCGATTCATATAGGTCGTCGGTTTTAACAACCAGCCACGATGGCCGTCGAGCAGCGCCCTGCAGGTCTCACCCAGGAAACGTGACTCTGGTTTGAACACCCCATTGCAACGCTGCGCATAGCTGTCCACCAACCAGAAACCGGCGTTATGGCGCGTCCTTTCATAAGCGGGGCCTGGATTCCCCAGGCCCACGATCAGGTCAATTTGAGCTGCCACGGCTGTCAGTCCTTTTCCAGCAGTAGTAAAACAGCGGCGCTGCCAGTCGGATCAGGCCTCTTCGCCTTCACCCTCTGCAGCTGCTTCACCCGCCTCCTCTTCATCGCTACTTGTACCACGCGGCATATGAATCGAGGCAACAGAAAGATCGTGACCTTCACCATGAGTCAAAGCGATCAACTCAACACCTTCCGGTAACTTAAGGTCAGAGAGATGCAGTGCCTCATCAACGTTCAGCGCAGAAAGGTCTGCTTCGATAAATTCAGGCAGATTCTTTGGCAGACAGGAGATCTCAACATCGTTTGCCAGATGTGAAATGACACCACCCGCCTTAACACCCGGCGCAACATCTTCACCCATAAAGTGAACCGGCACATGCATACGAAGCTTTTCGTTTTCATCGATGCGCTGCAGGTCGACGTGAATCAGACTCGGCTTAAATGGGTGACGCTGCAGGTCTTTCAATACTGCCTTCTCAACCTTGCCGTCGACATTCACTGTCAGAATGTGCGAATAGAACGCCTCATTCTCCAGGTTCTGCATCATGATGTTATGTTGCAGTGTCAGGGACACTGCATCCTGTCCGGCACCGTAGAGGACGGCAGGCACTTTGTTGTCACGACGCAGGCGGCGGCTCGCACCCTTCCCCTTGTCCTGACGGATTTCTGCATTCAGCTCAAAACTTGAAGCCATTTTCTTTCTCCAAAAATTAACAGGCCATTACTATTAATACCTGCACACCGCCCCCGCGACCTGGTTGGGTGTTTACTACAAAAAAGTCAGCGACCGTTGTCCTGTCGCTGACCACAAAAATACTTTTTCCCTGCTGCTTAAGCTAGCAGACTAATCCATATACATGGAACTGACCGACTCTTCGGCGTTGATGCGACGCATCGTCTCCGCCAGCATGTCGGCAACACTCAACTGACGAATCCGTGCACATTCGCATGCATTCTGCTGCAACGGGATGGTATCGGTTACCACCAGCTCATCAAGCTCTGAAGATGAGATACGATCCACCGCCACCCCCGACAGAATCGGATGGGTACAGTACGCCACCACCTTGGCAGCACCATGATCTTTCAATACCCGCGCCGCCTCACACAGCGTACCGGCAGTATCGACCATGTCATCGACCAGAACACAGGTACGGTCGGTCACATCACCAATGATGTTCATCACCTTGGCCTCGTTCGGCCCGGGGCGGCGTTTATCGACGATCGCCAGGTCTGCGCCATCAAGCCGTTTCGCCAACGCACGCGCCCTGACCACACCGCCCACATCGGGCGACACCACCATCATGTCGGGGTGTTTCTGTCGCCAGATATCACTCAACAACACCGGCGAGGCGTAGACGTTGTCCATCGGCATCGTAAAGAAGCCCTGGATCTGATCCGCATGCAGGTCGACCGTCAGGACACGATCCGCCCCCACCGAGGTGATCATGTCGGCCACCACTCTCGCACTGATCGGCACACGTGCCGAGCGGGGTCGTCGATCCTGACGCGAATATCCAAAATAAGGGATCACTGCCGTGATGCGATAAGCGGACGAGCGCCGGATCGCATCCACCATCACCAGCAGCTCCATCAAATTATCATTCGTCGGTGCGCAGGTTGGTTGTACGATGAAGACATCCTTACCACGGATATTCTCCATTATCTCAACCGCCACCTCGCCATCACTAAAACGGTTAACATTGGCCTTGCCTAAAGGGAGATGCAGATAACGCGCAATCGACTGTGCCAGCTGCGGATGAGCATTACCACCGAAGACCATCATGCGGCTGTCAGAGGCATCATAACTGCTTGTTCTACCGAGCAAACCGAAACGTGATTTGGAATAGCCCAAGTGATTAATACCTATTTTGTTACTGCTGCGTCATGCAACACCAGCACAACCATGACAACATTATAAAAAATGGCTGGGGCGCCAGGATTACTCGGGCACCCGTGCCCTTCGCCCCTGCGGGGCCAGCGTCGCTTCGCTCCACTGTTCAAACTCATCAAAGACGAATTTGTCGAACCTTGAGGTTCTCATCCTGGCGCTCAAGATCCATACCTTGTATTTCAAACAAGGCCAGCCAGAAGCCCCATCACATCACTACTATAAATGGCTGGGGCGCCAGGATTCGAACCTGGGTATGCAGGGATCAAAACCCTGTGCCTAGCCTCTTGGCGACGCCCCATTTATGACCTCATTTCAGGCCGTAAACTTTACAAATTTAGACTTCCTGTTGCGGCGACCCACTTCCATCAAAAAGCGGGGAGCAATTCAGCCCTCTCGCCACAAATCCGCGCCACCCATGCGGAAGCAGCGCCAGTACCGCCTGCGCCTGCGGTTCGCTGTCGAACGCAGCAAACACACAAGCCCCGGTACCACTCATCCTTGCGGGCGCATATTTTAACAGGAAATCCAGTGCGTTAGCTACTGGCGGAAAGCGTTTTCTGACCACCGCCTCACACACATTTATTCCCTGCCCAGCAAGAAAGTGCGATATTGTGATGGGATGACAATCGCGTGTCAAATCCGGCGCATTAAAAACCTCGGCCGTCGCCACCTGGCAACCCGGTTCGATCACCAGGTACCATGGCTCCGGCGGCGCATTTTCACCACTCAACGGGGTTAGCGCTTCACCCACCCCCTCGGCCCACGCAGCAGTCCCGTGGACAAACACCGGCACATCAGCGCCCAACACTAGCCCCAGTGCCGCCAGCTCATCTATAGAATAGCCAAGCCGACACAGGGCATTCAGCGCCACCAGCGTGGTGGCGGCATTAGAACTTCCACCACCCAGCCCGCCGCCCATCGGCAGCCGTTTATCCACCTCGATATCGACCCCCCTGGAGCAACCACTATGCTGCAGTAGCAGTCTGGCGGCACGCACCACCAGATCCTGCTCCTGCGCCACGCCCGGCAGCTCACTGAGCCGTCGCACCTCGCCATCGTCACGCAACTGAAAAGTGAGCTCATCGCCATAGTCGAGAAACTGAAACACCGTCTGTAACAGATGGTAACCGTCGGCGCGACGACCGGTGATGTGCAAAAAAAGATTCAGCTTGGCCGGCGCAGGCCAGCGCTGCGACGTGCCATCCATATCAATAGTGACCCTCTCCGCTTCGCTCTTTCAGATCACTCGCGGCATGCAGCGCCTCACCGGCCAGCCAGCGGTCGATCACCAGCCTCACCCGCAGATCATTACGCGTCAACACCATTTTTTCAGGAAGCTCTAATATTCTAGCGGACCTATAGCGACTATACTCAATGTACCACTCTGACTGCTCCAGCCACGCCAGCCGCCCCCGCCCATCAAGCCCACTACTCGACTCACTCCCCGGTGCAGGCAAACCCACGAGCCAGTAGCGAAGCCCCGCTATCGGCACATGCCAGCCAAGCTCTCCATCGAGCAGATCCGACACGTTAGGCGCAGAGAGCACCCGCTTATCCGGCAGATAGAGCGATGCAGTGACATCATCCCCCGTGAGCCGTGCCATCTGCTGCCCCAGCGGCGAGGAAAAGCTGATATCGAACAACTCGCCCGACTGCTGCCAGCGCATACTTGCACTCCACGAATCCCCTTCGCTCTTGACCGCAACACGGCCACTCATTGCCCAGACACTCATTTCACTCAACTGTGCGTGGCGCGATGCCCACATCTGATCCTGCGTCGCCGCATCAGGCAACTGCGCCGGCGGGTGAGTCGCGCAACCGGCAACCAGCGCCAGTAACCATAGTGCAAGCAGGGCGCGACTAACGCGATTCACCGACGCTAATCTGATTGAGTTTCGACAAGACATAACAAAAGAGGAGATACCCCGATGAAGACAAATAAAGTTCAGCAATTATAGGATGTCTATCATGGCGCGGCTACTCCGGCAGCAGGCGAACCCTGCTACTTAATAAAGCGCCTCATGATCGTCAGCAGCCGTTTGTCCCCGGGGGCGATCTCCAGCGCCTGCTTCCAGATTTCACGCGCATCCTCCTGCTCTCCGGTCACCCACAGCACCTCGCCAAGATGTGCCGCCACCTCAGGATCGAGTTTGATTTCAAGGGATTTTCGCAACGCCTTCACCGCCTCGTTATATTTTCCGAGACGATAAAGCACCCACCCCATACTGTCGAGAATAGCATTGTCATTGGGACGCAACTCCAGCGCACGCTTCACATAACCATACGCCTCCTGATAGCGATCGGTGCGATCCGCCAGGGTGTAACCCAGCGCATTCAATGCATCGACATGATCGGGATCACGGGCAAGAATCGCCTTCAGATCTCGCTCGGCCAGATCAAGCTCACCAAGGCGTTCGGCCACCAGCGAACGGGCATAGAGCAATGGAATATTTCCGGGCAGCTCCTCCAGCGCATGATGAAAAAGCGCCATCGCCTCAGCATAGCGCTCTGCCCCGCGCAGGAGGTCACCCTCAACCAGAAAAATCCGCTGCCGCTGAGCGGGTGCGCTAACATGCAACGAATAGAGGTAGTCGCGCGCCCTGTCGAGATCGCCAGCCTGCGATACGAGCACCGCCTGACGGATCCGCGCCTCCACCAGGTTATCGCCACGTGATACGTAACCGTAGTGCTCAATCGCGGCATCCATGTTGCCACGCAGCTCCTCCAGCTGCCCCAGATAAAAACGCGCATCATCGACCCGCATCCCGGTATTCCTGGCCCGGTCGAGATAATCGTATGCACTCTCATATTGATCCAGCTGCAGCGCCAGCAGACCCAGCGCAAACAGCACATCGACATCATCTGGTGCCTGATTTATGACGATCTTGTATTGTGCAAACGCCTCTTCATAGGCGCCTGAGTCAACCAATTGACGAGCATAGGTGAGGTGCAACAGCGTCTCATTCGGCATCGCCTCCACCTGCCGCCCCAGATAGGCCATTGCTCCCTCCTGATTGCCGCTTAGCTGCATGATGCGTGTCTGCAGGATGATGGCACTGGCATTGTCGGGCTTCAGATGCAGGCTACGTTTAATCCCCGCATCGGCCTTGTCGAGCATATTGGCGCGCGACGCCAGATGCGCATAGGCGTACCACGCCGCATAATTTTGCTGATGCGACTCCACCAGACGCTCCATTACGGTGAGCGCACTCTGCAGATCCTGTTCACGACTGAGCAGCGAAGCAACAATCATAAAGCCGCGCTCTGAATCGTCACTCTCCCGTGACAGCACATACTCCAGATGCTCCAGCGCTGCCTCAGGTTCACCACTGCGGATATAGGCCGCCGAAATTGCCTGCCGAGCCGCAAGATTTGCGGGGTCGATATCGACCCAAAGCTTGGCTGCCAGAAGCGCGCTCCGCTTGTCTCGCACAAAGACTGCAATCCGGCTCGCCTTGGCGGCCAGGCGCGGGTCGCGTGTCTGCCGAGCAAGGCGATAATATTGCGTCAGGCCGACGGCGTAATGGCCACGCTGTAGTGCCGTTTCAGCCACCAGAAGCTGATAGAGGATATCCGGGGTCAGCGGAACTGACGGCAGCGCGGCGCTGTATTCCGCATCCATCGCAGGCGCCGTACCGCCCGCAGCCGCACCCTCAGTCGATTTCGACTGCGAAACCGGCTGACCGGGCGTTACCGCGCACCCCGCCAACGCCACTGACAGCCCCACGGCGCACAGATTTCTAATCGACAGATTCATTCCTTCTCGTCCCGCTTGAAATAGATTTTTGCCAAAAATCATACAATTTACATACCATACGAATAATTAATGGGGACAACCGCTCGTTTTTTCCATAAAATCGGTCAACATTAATAGCGTAACAGGTTAGTATTACCCCTCCATACTACTTTGTGCCTTTGGCGCAGACGAGATTTGTTCTCAGACGAAGTAATAATGAGCATCAAGCAAATTATCTGACGTCTTCCCAGGATAAAAGATCGTTCGTGCAAAATGCTCAACTTGGTGGTTTAATTATTATTTTTGTGGCGATAGTTAGGTAAACATGGCGCTTCTTGCCGTCGGACTCAATCATAAAACAGCACCGGTTCAGATACGTGAGCGGGTGGCGTTCGCCCCTGAGCAACTGCCAGAGACGCTGCGCAATCTGGCAGCCCAGAACATGATCAGCGAGGCGGCGATCCTTTCGACCTGCAACCGCACCGAGATGCTCTGCTGCATCGATGAAGCCGACAGCGAAATCGTCATCGAGTGGCTGCGCCAGCACCGCGATTTCTCAGAAAATGAACTCGATCCTTATATGTACACCCACCCGGAACAGATGGCGGTACGCCATATGCTCCGCGTGGCGAGCGGGCTCGACTCACTGATCCTCGGTGAGCCTCAAATATTAGGCCAGCTTAAGGACGCCTACTCCACCGCCAAGGCCGCCGGCACCGTCGGCACCCAGCTCAGCAAGCTGTTTGAATACACCTTCTCGGTCGCCAAGCAGGTGCGCACCGACACTGCGATCGGCGCCAGTCCGGTCTCTGTCGCATTTGCCGCAGTCAGCCTCTCAAAGCAGATCTTCAGCGATCTCAACGAGCACACCGCACTGTTAATCGGTGCCGGTGAAACCATCGAACTCGCCGCACGCCACCTTAAAGAGAGCGGCATCAAACGGCTGATCATCGCCAACCGTACCCTCGCCAGGGCGGAGGCACTAGTGAAAGAGGTCGAGGGTTATGCAATCACGCTGAGCGAGATCCCGGCCCATCTGGCCGAGGCGGACATCGTCATCTCATCGACCGCCAGCCAGCTGCCGATCCTCGGCAAAGGTGCGGTAGAGCGCGCCATCAAGGCGCGCAAACATCAACCGATCCTGATGGTCGATATCGCCGTGCCACGCGACATCGAAGAAGAGGTCGGTGAGCTGGATGACATCTACCTCTACACTGTCGATGACCTGCAGGAGATCATCGATGAAGGGCTGCGCTCGCGCCAGGAGGCGGCGCTGCAGGCCGAGGAGATCATCGACACCCAGGTGACCCACTTCATGGGCTGGTTGCGCTCACTCGATGCGGTCTCCACGATTCGCAGCTATCGTTCCAAGATCGATACCATTCGCGAGGCCGAACTCGACAAGGCCAGACGCATGCTGGCGCAGGGCAACGACCCCGAGAAGGTATTGGCCCAGCTGGCCCGCGGCCTGACCAACAAGATCATTCACACCCCTAGCGCGCAGATGAAACAGGCCGGTTTCGATGGACGCAGCGACCTGCTGGAAGCAGCACGTGAACTGCTCGACCTCGACAGCCCAGAAAACTAGGGCCCATTTATACAAAATGAAAGAGTCTATCCTATTCAAACTGGAGTCGATCTCCGACCGCCAGCAGGAGCTCGACGCACTGCTGGCCGATCCCGATACCATCAACGACCAGAACAGGTTTCGTGAGCTGTCGATGGAGTATTCGCAGATCACCCCAATCGTCAGCAGCTTCCGCCAGTATCAAGCGACACTGGAAGATATCGAAGCGGCCAAAGAGATGATGCTGGAAGATGATCCCGAGATGCGCGCGATGGCCGAAGATGAGATCAAGGCGGCGCAGACACAACAGGCCGATATCGAAAAAGAGATTCAGACCCTGCTGCTGCCGGTCGACCCACACGACAACGCCAATATCTTCCTCGAGATCCGCGCCGGCACCGGTGGCGACGAGGCGGCAATCTTCGCAGGCGACCTCTTCCGCATGTATTCACAATACGCCGAGATGAACCGCTGGCAGATCGAGATCATCAGCTGCAATGAAGGCGAGCACGGCGGCTACCGTGAGGTAATCTCGCGCATTACCGGCAAGGGGGTCTACTCGAAACTCAAGTTCGAGTCAGGCGCACACCGCGTACAGCGTGTACCGGCAACGGAATCACAGGGGCGAATTCACACCTCTGCCTGCACCGTTGCTATCCTGCCTGAGCCCGACGAGATCGAACAGACCGAGATCAACTCAAGTGACCTTAAGGTGGATACCTTCCGCGCCTCCGGCGCCGGTGGGCAGCATGTCAATAAAACCGACTCCGCGATTCGCATCACCCATATTCCATCGGGCATCATCGTCGAGTGCCAGGATGAGCGTTCGCAGCATAAAAACCGTGCGCGTGCGATGTCACTGCTGCGGGCCAAATTGATGGCCGGGGCGCAGGAGAAGCAGGCAGCGGAGACTGCGCAGGCGCGTAAATCACTAGTTGGCAGCGGCGACCGTTCAGAGCGCATCCGCACCTACAACTTCCCGCAGGGTCGTATGACCGACCATCGCATCAACCTGACACTCTATAAACTCGATGAGATCATGACTGGCAACCTGGAGCAGGTGATCAATCCACTGATCAATGAATATCAGGCAGAGCAGCTGGCCGCGCTCGCAGAATAGCGCTGTCTCGACACCCGGCACTTAATACTCGCGTAATGACCACCATTCGCAACGCACTCACGCATGCCGCCACACAACTGAGCAACGCTCATGAAGGGGCGGTACTGGAAAGCGAGGTACTACTCACCTATGCACTGGAAAAGTCGCGCACCTGGCTACACACCTGGCCTGAGCGCGAATTAAGCGAAGCGCAGCTCACCACTTTCGATGCGCTAATCAAACGCCGCCTGCAGGGCGAGCCCTCTGCCTATATCACTGGCGAACGTGAATTCTGGTCGCTGTCACTTGAAGTGACGCCCGACACCCTGATTCCACGTCCAGAGACAGAACTGCTGGTAGCGCTGGCGCTTGAGCAGATCCCGACAGATGCCACTTTAAACATCGCAGATCTCGGCACCGGCACAGGGGCGATTGCGCTGGCAATCGCCAGCGAACGACCACGCTGCCAAATCTTTGCGGTCGACTTTTCAACAGGCGCCCTGGCCGTTGCAGAGCGTAACCGCGCACGTCACGCTCTCGATAACGTCACACTACACGAGGGAAGCTGGCTGACACCAGTCGCGGAGATCACCTTTCAGGTGATCGTCGCCAACCCACCCTACATACGCGAAAATGACCCACACCTTGAACAAGGTGACCTGCCGTTTGAACCACGCAGTGCACTAGTGGCCGGCGACGACGGCCTGGATGATATCTGCAAGATTATTAGCGACAGCAGAGCACGGCTCGCGACCGCCGGCTGGCTACTGATCGAACATGGTTTTGATCAGGCGGAGGCGGTCGTACAAATCTTTGAACAATACGGCTATAGTAATGTCTACACTCACCGTGATCTAAGCGGACAACCCCGCGTCACCTCAGGGCAATACAATTCAAAATCTCACCAACATCACCATGTCAAATAACACAATCGAACAGATCGAACTCCCGCGCACTCTCATCAATCAGTTGATGACACATGCCCAAAGCGGCAATACAAATGAAGTCTGCGGGCTTATCGCCAGCCATAATGGCGTGCCTGTTAAAACGTATCCAGTTGCCAACATCGCAACCACGCCAGGCGAACGCTTTGAAATGGAACCACAGGCGCTGATTGCTACGATAAAGGAAATGCGTACACAGGATGAAGAGATCTACGCAATATATCACTCACACCCGGCATCACCCGCCTCGCCATCACAACGAGACATCGATGAGTTTAATTACCCCGAGGCACTGAGCCTGATCATCTCACTTGATAATCAGGGAGTACTGGAGATGCGAGCATATCGAATGTTATCAGACCATGCGGTTGAAATAGCGATTGAGGTGGAATGAATCCCTGCGAATCAGACACCTCTCATTAGGCCTTAATATTTTGCGCCTGCCTTTCATGGGTAGCTCGGGGCACTGACGGTTAAGCTATCCCGGCAAGTTACCGCACCATGACAGCTTGCGGCAACAAGCCATCTGCTATGGAATAATTCAGACCACCGCATATTTAAGCGTAACAGCAATGGGCATCATTCCAGAAATCAACATGACGATTATCTCCCCCAAATATATTTTACTTATTAAGTCACTGTATCCTGCATCAGCAAGACTCCTGACTTTCTGAGCCAGATAAACATTAGACACGAGGGCAAGTAGCAACGTAACTACAGACGAAACGCCGACGATATATAACGCCACAATCCACAGAAATGCCTGTTATGCAACGCGCACTTTAACTCCTGTTCTTCCGGGAGAGGCTTTAGGCATCAACTACGATGCCATATGGCAGGGGTTACGTCTCTTATATTTTCTGGCACGACCGCTTTACTCACAGCATTATCAGAAACAACACAATTTCTTCCGCTTTGCTTCGCCCTGTAAAGCAACCCGTCTACCAACTGAACAAACACCTCTTTCTCAATATTAGACGAAGGGATAACAGTACTCACGCCGGCGCTGATTGTCACAACCTGACTCACCCTTGACTTCACATGCGGGATCGCGTCCTCCAGTATCTGGCTACGACATTTTTCTGCGATTTTATATGCGGACTCTTCAGTAGTTTCGGCCAGTACCAGCACAAACTCCTCTCCTCCATAGCGGGCAACAAAATCTCGCGGTCGAGACACAACGGCGTTAAGTATCTGCGCCACATTTTTCAAACATTCATCACCATTGACATGGCCATAATGGTCGTTATATTCCTTAAAACAGTCGACGTCTAAAAGGATAAGTGAAACGGGCTGCCCGTCACGTCGCGCACTCGACCACTCTCGTTCAAATATAGAATCAAACATGCGCCGGTTAGCAATCCCAGTTAATGCGTCTTTAAAAGAGAGTTCTTCGAGTTCTTTCTGGAGACGAACCAATTTATCTTCAGTCTTTTTTCGCTCGCTAATATCAAACATAAAACCTATCAGTGAGTCCAGCTCACCATCCTTGCGCACCACATGAATGACATCGCGAATCCACACATAACCGCCATCTTTCTTGAGCGCACGGTAATCTGTCTCATGATCGGTTCCCGCCTGCGACTGTGCAAGACAATAATTAACGACCGCCCCCCTGTCATCCGGATGAATACGTTCAGCCCAGTCATCAACACTGGTCCAGCTAGATGCCGACCAGCCTAGCAGCTCTTCAATCTGCGGACCGATATAGGAAAACTTCATGGTATTCAAATCAACCTTCCACGGAATAGCCCTGGTCGATTCCAGCAGTGTTTTATAAACAGCGCTATCGTTCTCTATGTTATCTATTTCTGCCATATTTATATCTCGACCAGGTTAGGGTGGTAATACGTCGATATCGATTTCGTGAAATACTCAAACATCAAAGGCCTTATATAGTAGCACAATGATCCATAACTTCCTCAGCACGACACCCCACACCCCGAATCACACCGCGCTATAAATAGCAGTTTATTCATGCAGTTGACAACTCCCCTCATAAAAAACGAAAAACAGCCGATGAAAAAAGATCAATTTTCTAACCACCAAGAAAAAAAGGCGGTAATAGTGAGCAACAAAATCGACTTCCCTGTCTATTTCAAACGAACCAGACTATCCGATGAAATTCTTGAGAGCGTTGCATTAACGCGCTACGCAATAAAAGATGGCAAACCAGACAGGCACGATATCGCCTTAAGCACAGATGCCGGCATGGCATTTGTTACACAAGGGGTGAGCAACTGGAAGGTCGATGTTATGTCAGAGCAAGGTATACTACCTCACGAAGAACTGCCAGAGATGATAACGGTAAAGGCAACCTGGTACACCGCCAAAGAAGCCAGGGCGCATGGCATCAAGGTCGTCTCTGGAGAGAGCGCTAATGTATTTGGAGGAATGGGCACGCTGTTGGTGCCTGATGATTTTTGTATTCCCACCACTATGGCCACTAAACAAAACGTCAAATACTACGGCCTCGAACTTATTGAAAACAACAGGAACCTGACCGTTATTTCAGACAACTATGACATCGTGATGATGAAATACGACTACAAACATAACTACAAAAGAGAGTTTCTGTTACAGGAACATGGTGGAGGAGGCATCTTCATAGAAAAACACGAATTCCCACACGTACATATTCCGTTATCAGCGGAGTGTGGCGGCTATATTGTGATTGGCAAGCAAGTTTCAGCGCATGAATTCAACTTCACCGCTTTTCAGATCCCATACAAATACGCACTATATACTCCATCCAATACCATCCATGGTGACGGCACACTAGTGGGAGAATATGGTTTAACCGTGGCAGACCCGGAGACTGCAAGCGCCAATACCGTCCTCATCTATAATGAGCACACAAAAGCGATGGCAGACGATGTGGTGCCAGACTGGAAACCCGAGTCATAAAATCCCGAGCCTGTAATGGCCGGTTACACTACCTTACAGCTCGGTTTTGTAATGATTTATCAGCTGCGACCTTTTTATTTTCAGCCGGTTTTTTCAGATAATCTGAAAATTCGCTCACAACAAATTTAACAGGAATCGATATACCGAATCCTTCTGAACCGATGGATTGTGTTGACATCAACTTTTGAGTATTGACCCCTAATATTTTTCCTTTCTGGTCAACTAGTGGACCACCACTATTACCCGGCAAAATTTGAGTATCCGTGTAGATGCTATCACTACGCTTACCCGTAATAATGCCTGACGTCACAAAATCCTTTAATCCCAGCGGACTACCGATGGCATACACTTCCATCCCCTGCGCTGCCGAACCTCTCTTGGCGATATCAATAAAGGGAGTGGTATGGCCATCAAGTTTAATCAGTGCCAGATCATGTTTATTGCTTAGCTTCACCAGGCTGGCCCTCACTTTTGTGCCATCTTTCAGAATAACTTTGAACTGGCGAGAGAATTTTGCACTTGCCGATTTAGAATTAAAATCATAGCTGGCACTTGAGAGCGCTTTCTTCTTTTTCTTCAACACCTTCTTTGCCTTTTTATGCTCTTCTGTCATTTCTCGATAGCGATCGAGATAGACCTGGTATTCGGCGTATGCGATATTTTTATCGCTCCAGTTATTTTGATCAATATCTTTTTTATACGCTGCTAGTTCCTTCTTCATTTTGTCGAGTTTGGCCCTTCGTGTTTTCAGTTTTCTCTCGAATCGCTCAATCTCTTTTTTTGCCTTGTCCAGATTTCCGGAGGTCTTCTTCCACGCCTTAAACTCAGTGGGCCGAACAACATGTTTGTTGGTAACGATATAACCATCACTGCTGACAAAAAAACCCGATCCCGAACCCAATGATGTCTCAATCGATACGACCGCCAGTGTCGTTTTTTCTATCGTGGTAGTGGGGTTGTATTTTTTTGTTAGTTTTTCAGCCAGATCCTTTACGGTCACACTTTTTTTCGTACCACGGTAATTTAACGTTTCGACTTTCTGAACACTCTTAGGGGGCTTGTCCGTGAACTGCCATTTTCCGTTGGCGTCTTTATATTTATAGATCTCAGCGGACGCCGGGAAGGCGAGGCATGACACGACGATCCACCATAATATCATTGAAGAGGTCGCTATTTGGTTTAGCATTTTCATCAGGATGGCAGGAATTCGATTGGGTATGTTACCGTCACAGTATCAACATCTTTTTCGCCGAAATTGAACTGTTTGATGCGCGCCAGTATCCGGCGTTCAAGTTTCGAGTTCTTCAACTCGCTCGACATGATTCGCACATCGACCACTTCGCCTGAAGGTGCGATTACAATCTCAAGCAGGATCATTCCTTTCAGGCCGGGGTCTTTGCGGCGTTCACGGTTGTAGATAGAAAAAAGCCTGCTCTTATTACGATCAAACACCATCGTTATCTCTTCTTCACTACGCGCATTGAGCTTTTGCTTGCTTATCGCTTCCTCCATATCAAGCGTCGACTCGACTTCAGTATGCTGTAAAGCTGCCAGAGCCGTCTGTGTCTCCCCTACATCACTGGAAAATCGCTTCTCGTCAACGCCACCACTGCTCTTACTCACCTTAGCGGTTATCAGTGACTTGTCGACCTTCGCTTCGGTTTTATGCCCACCCTTCGCTATCTTCTTTCCCGCATTCGCCACAACGATCTTATCAATATCAGATGTATCCATCAGGTCAGCCAGTCCCTTGCTTAACTCAAGCAGGCCGCTCTTTTGCGCCTTTTCACGTGCCGCTTTCTGCTTATCTGTCAGCGGTTTTTTCTTCACCACCTTCTTCTTAAGTGATTTTTTCAGAACTTTTTTCGGTTTCTCAACCTTTTTTTCCACCTTCGGTTTCGGCTTTGGTTTTGGCTTGGGTTTTGGTTTTGGTTTTGGCCTGGGCTTAACGACTTCCACCTTCTTCGGCTTTGGTGCTTTGCCAACAAATTTCGCAATTCTATCCGGTATCACATGCGCCTTGCGCTCTACCCTGGGCACTTCAATACTCTGAATAAAAATGACCACACTAAAGAGCAGCACCAGGAGGACAACAGCAATGATTTTAAACTTCCGATCGTCATCACGCTGGAGCGACCAGGAGAGCGCAAGATCTTTGTAGGAAGTGACTGTCATAACTCGACCTTAACTCTTCGACCGAGCCTTCTGTGTGGCCGCGAATGATATCTTTGTATAGTCGGCCTCACGACAGGTACTGAGCACCTTGCTCAACACCTCATAGGGGGTTTTTTTATCGCCAATAATAGTAACGCTACGCGCCTTCTTTTGCTCGCGGGTAAGCTGCGTCTTACCGGCCTCAAAGTTCAGCTCGTCCTCTAATTCTGCAATCAATGGATCAGGGCTTGCGATAATATCGCTAATAACAGCGACTCTACGCCCCTGTACCAGCAGATCCTTTCCTGTAATGGTAATCACCAGGGTCTCTTTCGGGACTGATTGCGACACTGAAGTGGGTAGACGCACCTCTTTACTGCTATGCAACTGCTGCACATTTGACGAACTAACAAGCAGGAAAAATACCAGGATAGTAAAGATATCCATCAGTGAGACAAGATTTAATGCGGGCTGTTTTTTTCGCTTGTGATGGCGTTCCATGCGTTTAGCGCGACGAGACATCTCCTTCATTATTTTGCCCCCGCGGTAGCAGGCAGTGCGACTGCATCACCAATCGCGATATTTGGAAACAGCTCAACGGTTTCAAGTGTTGTCACATTGACAACATCCGCGCTTCTAACTCGATCCATCACCTGAACCAGGGTCTGATATTCGATATCGGGCTCTAACAACAGCGTAATATTCTGCTCTTCGGGAAAGCGACTCTTGATCTCGACCAGCAGTTCTGAAAAAGCGTTCCAGTCGGTCTCATTTTCACTGCGCACAAAACGTTTGATTACACCCAGGCGCTTATCCTGCACATCAAAGCTGCCCTGCCTGATCACCAGCTCAAGCTCAAGCTTGACCTTCTGCTGCTGCTGACTCTGAGAATCCCTGGACGGCAGGTTAAGCTCGATCACCGTCATTCTGGAAAACACAGCGGTGACCAGCAGAAACGGCACCAGGATCACCATCAGGTTCATGAATGCGGTGATATTGAGTTCTGCGGCTTCTTTTGCGTGATGTCTACGTCTTATGCGCATATCGATCCTACATCTCTATCCCAGTGTTTGATCCCGGTGAAACACTCTATTTATTACCGATAACAGCGGTTACACGGTAATGCCTGATAGCTACTGCTTGCGCTCGTGATCACTCACAATATTCAGGCACTTGACCGCTACCATCTCCAGGTCGTCAACAAGACGGGCTGTCTTGGTCGCCAGAAACGAGTGAAAAAACAGCATGGGAATTGCCGCGATCAAACCAAACGCCGTGGTGTTCATCGCTACCGAAATACTGGCAGAGAGCAGATCCGCCTTCTCAGCAGGATCGGCCGCGGCCACTGCGGTAAATGCCTCAATCAAACCAATAATGGTGCCCAGTAGCCCCAGCAGGGTGGCGATATTGGCATAGGTTGCAAGGTAATGCGTGCGCTGCTCTAGTTCAGGGATCACTTCCATCATCCCTTCTTCCATTGCCGCTTCAAGATCACTGCGTCTGCGTGTATGCCCGAGACGTGAAAAACCGTAACTGAGCATATGTGCCATCGGTGTTTTGTTATTCGAGGTAACCTTCACCGCTTTTTCCAGATCATTTTTCTTCAACATCGGCACTAGCTCAGACCAGATCTTGTTGGAATTGCGCTGCGTCGCACTGAGATAAAGGTAGCGTTCCAGTGCAATCGCAATCCCCAGCGCCAGCACGGCGAGGATGGGATACATAAACGGCCCACCTGTCTGAAAGAAACTTACAACCTCCATGACACACTCCTTAAAAATATGCGTGAATTTCTCGATAAAAGCGCTAACGCTGCGCTTCGGCCAGATGTATAAACAACATTAAGCTCACACCTGATGCATCCGAGCATGTTTACAATCCGAGAAAGCTGAATCGGTAAGTGGGCACACCCGTTGCCACTCCGCCATCACAGATACTGTTACGGGATATCCCCCTCAACCCAACAGGATCCTGGTCTGTTTTTTATATCGACCATTCATGAGGCTCCTGAAATAAAAAACAGTGATTACAGGAAGTTTTTTACCGCTAAAAGGAGATGACTGGAGGCCCTAGTGAGGCTCATCAGCAGCATCGTCACCGTATATATCAGGCATGACCGCTTTGATACGACGCTCTGTCAGGCTATGCAGCACAATATCGAACTCACGCACGCGCTGAGAAGTCTCGACCTGCTGCCACGGAACAATATATAGAATCTGGGGTAGCTCCTTGTTACCTCGGATCTGTACCCCGTCAAGGTTGATGACATCGCCATCACTCACCACCGCCTTGATCTCTGCATCGCTGGGTGCCTTACCTGACTCTTCCGCATTAACCCCGCCTGCCAACAGTGTACTGGTAATGATGACTGCCCAAACTATGCGGTGATTAACTTTCATCACGGCGTGCCTCCTGGGTATCGGCCTCGTTCGATTCTAGCTGTGCCTCAAGCTCGTTAAGCCATGAGAGCGTCTCTTTATCCTCATGAGAAATCAGTCCAAGATAGTGTCGATAATGAACAACCGCCTGATCGATATTCTGGTAGTAAGTGTCGTACAGTAACGCCAGGTTATAGTGCGTAGCGGCGTGTTGCTGATCCTTTTCAAGCGCAGTTTGATAATGTTTGTACGCCCGTGGCGCATCATCTTGCTGGTGCGCAATCAATCCAAGCAGGTAATCTGCGGCGGCTGTCTGCGGCTGCAGCTCAAGCGCCTTCTGTGCCGCCCGTTGAGCCTGCCCCCATTCTCCGCGGCGAAACTGGATCAACCCCAGATTAACCCACGGCATGGCCGCCTGCGGGTGACGCTGGATAGTGCCGCGCAGCAACGCCTCGGCAACTATCGGCTTGCCATCATTTAGTGCTGCAATCGCATCACTCATACCCGGCTCAATGAGACCTTTAGTAACAGTACCCTGTGGTGGTGACTCTTTATCAACGCTGGGCGGTGTACCGGCACAGCCTGCCAGCAGTGCAATCATCAGTACCAGATAACTAACGCGCATAGTCAACATACTCATCTACCTTAATTTTTCTTGCGTAGCGTGCTGGAAATATATCCCTCAAACGGTTAAAGCTTTTCTGACTCCAGCCATTAAAGATCTCCTGGTTTATCTGCGCCAGACTCGATTCATAGATCTCAATGGCCTTCTCTTCAACCGGGAACGCCAGATCTTCAAGCCCTATCTCATACTGCTCCATCTCATCATCATTAAGTCCGCTGGGACGCGCCGAATCCAGCACATCCCGACTAAAACCGTAGTACATCTCGGCAATTGAGAAGAGCGACTCTGTCATTATCTCGGGACTATGGTATTCATAGGCGGCGGTGTAGAGTTTTCGCGCCCAGTCCATCGCCTCTTTTTTCCTCTTCAGGTGAACCTTGAGCGGTTGACGAATTTTGAGCCTGTCAAATGCCGATTTTTTCTCACGAGCCAGTCGAATCATCGCTAACGCAGTAATATGATTGGTACGATCGGTCTTCGCTAACTTGTCGGCCTTTGCGTCCGCTTTACGCACCTTGGCTGCCCAGATATCGCCGCGGCGTGTATCGCCGAGTGCGTCATTCATCGCGGTTAGCTTATTGAGTGCCTCCATGTATTGCGGGAACGGCTCCTGATAATTTTCGACATAAAGCTGATACGTCCTGATCGCAGCCGGCGTGTTGTTCAATGATTCATATAGCTCGGCCGACTGCCATAACACCGCCATCTTCACCTCTCGATCCTGCTCAATGTTATAGACCTCTTCGAGTATCTGCGCCGCATTTGCGTGCTGCTCCATGTTTATATAAGCGAGCGATAACATCCTGGTGGCATCATCACGCCGCTCATGTTTTGGGTACTGACTCCGAAAACGACTACCGTAGTTGATCGCTTCAGGCCACGCCTCACCATCCATCGCCAGCACCAGCGCATCATAGAGCCCTTTGGGGGCGATCTCAGACTCACCTGCAAGGGCGGCGATACGTTCAAATTTTTTCCTTGCAGCGGCATCGTTACCCTGAGCCCGCTCTTCCTCTGCCTGCCTGTAAATGGTCAATGCCAGTCGATCTTCCATCTTTTTCTTTCTTGCATCACCCGCTGCCAGTGAACGAATTAAATAGAGATAGGTAGCTTCTGCCTTACGGAATTTTGAAAGATTGAAATAAGATTCAGCCTTAATTTTATTAGCTTCCAGCCGCAACTCCCTGCCATGAACAGCTTCGAGCAAGCTGGCGATATTGATCGCCTGAAGATACTGCTGCCCGACAAACGCCATCTCAGCTGCGCGCAACACGATTCGTTCCGAGCGTAAATCTCCGGGATAGGTGCGCCTGAAAAGCAGCGCATGTTTTATATACCGAGCACGCCACACCACCTGCCCTCGTCCTTTAGCATCTGCATAGAGACGCTCTGCCAAAACAACTGTGGCATAAGCCGCACGTTGATCAACAATCGCCCCGTGACTGTATGCAACGATTTCATAATACCCGATCGCCTTCTCATATTTTTCCTCTTCGGCCAGCAGGTCTGCGTAAGCGTAATAGACATTGTCCTCCACTGCGCTGTTCGAATAGTGCGCCAGGTAGCGCTCGTACCAGAGGCTGGCGCGTTCAAATGAGCTGTCTGCCGACGTTGATTGATACTGGTTATGAAAATGGCTGGCAATTGATAATATATTCTCCTTCAGCTGCGCACTGATAGCCGTATACATGTAACGCCGCCGCCCTTTCCAGTAGTGTGCTGCAGGGTTATAGCGTTTATAAAAATGATCTGATGCGGCATAGAAGTTATCAAAAAAACCGCTGCGTTCCCATGTTGTCACCACCCTGAATTCCATCTCTGGTAGATAGCGTGAACCGGGATACTGCGCAGCAAACTGTTTCAGGATTGCAACAACATCACTATAGCGTTTCTGCTCCAGATAGATATCAGACAGCTTTGCATACACATGATAGGCAAAACGCGATGAGCGAGTTTTACGAAAATATTTCACCAGCTCATTGCTGTCCTCCATATAGGAGAAATTAAGTGCAATAGCATAAAAATAGGCGCGAAAATGCTCATCCTGGAAAATCTTTTCATCGCCATTCATCGCCTCATCACGACCCTCATTATCTCGATTTTGAGCGTCACGATAGGCGGTCGCTACCAGCAGGTCATCTACCGCCGCACGATACTCCTGCAACTTAAACTTAGACCAGCCCCGTTTAAAATATGCCTTTTCAAAAAACACATGATTGTCGGGCGCATTAATCACCTCGGTGTAACGTTGCAGCGCATCTTCATAGTCACCCACCACGAAAGAGTCCTCAGCCAGACGAAACTGAGCCTCCAGGTAAAAACGTGAATCGGGATGATTTTTAACCAGGCGATCAAGCGCATCGACAGACTTTTCACTCCTGGCCAGTTGACTCGAGATCATCGCCAGGCGGTATAGCACTTCGTCATTACTGCCGATATCGGGATAATCGCGCAGCGACATCTCCAGTAACATCAGGGTGCGCTCAAGCCTGGCGCGATTCAGTTCTTCTTTTCTGGCATCGTTTGCCTCATCACTCAGCCCTTCATTACTGGCCGCGGACTTTTCGAGCTCAGCTTCAAGCTCCAGATCGGCAAGACGACTAATCGCGATGGCACGAAAGCTATCTTCTTTTTCGACCTGCTGCAGATAGGAGGTATAAGCCTGATAGATATCAACATCAACTGGCTTTTCCATCACCTTTGCTGATACAGGTCGTTCTTTGACCGAACTCTTTCGCTCAATATCCGCTACAGTCAGGTCACGCGCCTTCATACTACAGCCTGAAAAAAGAACGCAGGCCATGACAACTGTGGCGACTCTTGCTGTACCCATCATTGCGTGGTCGCCATATCAAACATCTGCACCAGCCCAAAGCGTGACTGGCTTAGATAACTCTCAAGGTGAGTCCGCCGTTCCATCATGTATAGCTTCACCATCTCTTCAATGATGGCGGTATAGTCGGTATACAGCTGACGGATACGCGGGTAAAAATCGCGGTCATTGGCAAACAGATCGCTACGCACCATAAAGACACCAAGATTCTCCATATTATCAAACAGCGAACGCGCCTCGGGGTATTCATGGATCAGGTTGATATCGCTGGCCAGTGCAAAGACCGATTCACTATCCAGCGTCATATCAAGGAAGCTGTCGACACGTTTGATGCGCTCGCCATAGTAGGCCATCGCGTCACTATAGGCTGCGGAGGCGGCCTGTAGCTGCCGGCTCTTTGAGAGAATATCTGCCGCCAGCAGGTATGATTCATCTACTGCCAGATCGGTCGACCCCTTCATCTTCAATATCGATGTATAGCTCAGTGCACGCGCATGCTCTCCCTGTTGAGAGACCACATAGGCCACGCCAAGTAGTGCGCGATTGAAATATCGACTACGTGACGAGACGCGCCCAAATGCTGTTCTCGCGGCAGCATAGTCACGCTTTTCCAGGAAGTTATAGGCTGCCATCAATGAGAGATAATCTCTGACCTCATCTGGCATCGGCATCGCTTCGTTCGCAATATAGTTCTGCAGCGCATTAACCTGGTCCAGCGTACCCTCCAGGTTGACTCTGGAGGAGCTCTCATTCAGTTTCGAGTAGAGATTGTATTCCGATGCTGGAGTGATCAGCCGGTAGTATTTAATCGCCTCATCATAACGACCCGCCTGCTGCAACGACACGCCATACATCAGGTTATAGAAGTCCATTTCGGGTGCGGCAATGTAACCTTTGGAGATTTTTCGCAGGGCCTTCAGACAGAGCTCCCATTCACTACGACGAAAATGGAATTTGGCAAACTCATAGCTGGTATTGATAACCTGAAACCCCAGACCGGTCTTTTTGATGTGCTCATAGAGTTCATTCGCCATCTGCCATTCGTTATGATCGAGCATCAGCTTGATGAAGCCCATGATTGCTGTGCGCCTTACTTTTTTTAGCACCAGCTCCTTGTTTTGAATAATGGTTGCGATCGCGATTACAGGGTCATCTTTTGCAAGATGCTCGCGCACCCGGGTCTCAAGCCGCATCGGCCCAATCAGGGTCTCAAGGCGCATCGGGCCACTCACCGGTCGCACTTTGTTACCATCTGGGCCGACGTAGTTATCATAGAGTTCAGATGAGAGCGCGCGGAAACGCTGATCAAATCTCTCCAGCTTCTCTGTCAGATCGGAGAGAGACGACACCGTCTCCGCCTGCAACGACGCCGCAGATAGCAGAGATACCAGCAGAAGACAGAATGTGCTCGCTATTTTTGTAATCATTAATTTATCACAGCACCTTTAAACCATCCGGCACCAGAATGTGGCTCACCAGATATACTCCACCTAAACGCGTCTCTTAATGTTTAACCCTGAAAAAACACACTGCCGCCGTCGCCCCACTCTTATTAAAGTGATTAGTGACAACACCTTACAAAAGCCTTAACGGCAATCAGCACAAAAAAATAAGCGGATAGCAGCATAAATATCGTCAGATAACCCAGCGCAGCTGCAGGAAAAAATGTGCGCAAGGGCACGATCACGCCCCGTAGAATGAATTTGGCGTTATCGCGACAACGCCAGTGCTGAAATTAAGGAAAACAGGGGTATTGCAAACCAGGGCCGGTTAGCACTAATTTCAAAACAGCGTGCTGCCCCAAAACGGGCCAGGCAAGGCGCGATCACACAAGCTTCTGTTTTAGCAGCTCATTAACCTGCGCCGGGTTGGCCTTGCCCTGGGTCGCCTTCATCACCTGACCGACAAAAAAACCAAACAGCTTCTCTTTGCCGGCGCGGTACTGCTCCAGCTGCCCCGGATTATTGGCGATGATCTCGTCGATAATCTTCTCGATCGCCCCTGTATCGGTCACCTGCCTGAGCCCCTTCGCGTCGATGATCGCGTCGGCATCCCCCTCGCCATTCCACATGCAGTCAAACACCTGCTTGGCGATCTTGCCGGAGATAGTGTTGTCGCTGATCCGCTGCAGCATGCCGCCGAGCTGCTCGGCCGAAACCGGACTCTCCGCGATCTCCCTGCCCGCCCTGTTCAACGCACCGAGCAGATCGCCCATCACCCAGTTGGCGGCACGCTTCGCGTCGCTACCGGCAGCGGCCGCCACCTCGAAATAGTCGGCCAGCTCACGGCTCGCCGTCAACACCGCGGCATCGTAGTCGGCAAGACCAAACTCGCTGACAAAACGGGCCTTCTTCTCATCCGGCAGCTCCGGCAGGGTCTCGCGCACTGCTTCAATATAGGCCTCGTCGATCTCCAGCGGCAGCAGGTCGGGATCCGGGAAATAGCGATAATCGAACGCCTCTTCCTTGGAACGCATCGAACGGGTCTCGTCCTTGTCTGAGTCATAGAGGCGCGTCTCCTGCACCACCTCGCCACCACCCTCGATTACATCGATCTGGCGCTCGACCTCAAAGTTGATCGCGCGCTCAACAAAACGGAACGAGTTGAGGTTCTTCAGCTCGGTACGCGTCCCCAGCTTCTCCTGCCCCTTCGGGCGAATCGAGACGTTAGCATCACAGCGGAATGACCCCTCCTGCATATTGCCGTCGCAGATCTCCAGATACTGCACCAGCGAGTGGATCTTCTTCATATAGGCGACCGCCTCTCTGGCGCTACGCATATCGGGTTCGGAGACGATCTCGAGCAACGGCGTACCGGCACGGTTGAGATCGACCCCGGTCGAGCCGTGAAAGTCCTCATGCAGCGATTTGCCTGCATCTTCTTCCAGATGGGCGCGGGTGATCCCGACGACCTTAGGCGCCTCGCCCTCGACCTGAATCTCCAGATGGCCGACACCCACCACCGGCAGCTCAAATTGACTAATCTGGTACCCCTTCGGCAGGTCGGGATAGAAGTAGTTCTTGCGTGCAAAGACCGAACGCGGCGAGATCTGCGCACCAACCGCCAGACCAAATTTGGTCGCCATCCGTACTGCTTCTCTATTTAGTACCGGCAGCACCCCGGGCAGGCCGAGGTCAACGGCACACGCCTGCGTATTCGGCTGAGCGCCATAGGCGGTTGAGGCACCAGAAAAGATCTTCGATTTTGTGGCCAGCTGGGCGTGAATCTCCAGCCCGATGACGATTTCCCATTCCATCTCAATTTGCCCCTTACTGAAATTCTTCTGGCGCCTGCAGATGCCAGTCGGTCGCCTGCTGATACCTGTGTGCAACATTGAGCAGGCGCGCTTCGTCAAAATAGTTACCGATCACCTGTAGCCCGACCGGCAGCCCATCGGCAATCCCCGCCGGGATCGATGCTGCTGGCAGCCCGGCCATGTTGACCGCGATGGTGTAGATATCGGAGAGGTACATCGTCACTGGGTCATCCGCCTTTTCGCCCAGCTTAAAGGCGGTGGTCGGCGTGGTCGGCCCCATAATCACATCGACCTCGTCAAAGGCGGTGCGGAAATCGTCGCTGATCAGGCGACGGATCTTCTGCGCCTTCAGATAGTAGGCGTCGTAATAACCGGCCGATAGCACATAGGTGCCGATCATGATGCGCCGTTTGACCTCTGCGCCAAACCCTTCGCCGCGCGAACGGGTGTAGAGGTCAAACAGATCCTGCGGATCATCACAGCGGTGGCCAAAACGAACACCGTCAAATCGTGACAGGTTCGACGAGCACTCCGCCGGGGCAACCACATAATAGGTCGGCACCGCCAGACCGGTATTGGGCAGGCTGATCTCTTTGACCACGGCCCCCAGCGCCTCGTACTCCCTGATCGCCGCATCGATCACGCGTGCGACACTGTCATCTAATCCTTCACCAAAGTACTCCTCTGGCAGGCCGATCTTGAGCCCTTCGATGCTGTTATCGAGCGTGGCGGTGTAATCGGGCACGTCACGCTCGACGCTGGTCGAATCGCGCTCATCGAAACCGGCCATCACATTCATCAGCAGCGCGGCATCTTCGGCGCTATAGGTGATCGGTCCCGCCTGATCGAGGCTCGACGCAAAGGCGATCATACCGAAACGAGACACTCGTCCATAGGTCGGCTTCAGCCCGGTCAGGCCACACAGCGCCGCTGGTTGACGGATCGAACCACCGGTATCGGTACCGGTCGCGCCCGGCACAAGTCTCGCCGCGACTGCTGCAACCGAACCGCCGGATGAGCCGCCCGGCACCCGCGCCAGATCCCACGGGTTTTTCACCGCACCGTAATAACTGGTCTCGTTCGACGACCCCATCGCAAACTCATCCATATTGGTCTTGCCCAGCATCACCGCCCCCGCCTCGGCAAACTTTGCGGTGCAGGTCGACTCATAGGGGGCGATGAAGTTATCGAGCATCTTTGAGGCACAGGTGGTCTTCACCCCCTGAGTACAGAAGATATCTTTATGGGCGATCGGCACACCGGTCAGTGGCGCAGCATCACCGGCCTTGATGCGTCGGTCCGCGTCGGCCGCCGCCTTCAGTGCCTCCGACTCAGTCACCGAGATAAAACAGTTCAGGGCAGGATTATGCTGTTTAATACGATCAAGAAACAACGTGGTCAACTCGACACTGGAGAGCTCGCCACTACGTAACGAAGCACTCAGTTGGGATATAGTTTTTGTATGCATAACAATAATTAAAAAAGCTGTCTCTTGAATATATAAAGATAAACGAGGCGTGCCGAAACTGGCTTATTCAATCACTCGAGGCACCAGGTAGAGGCCGGACTCGACCTGCGGGGCCACCGTCTGGAATTCCTCACGCCGATCTGTTTCGGTCACCTCATCGGCACGCAGTCGTTGTGCGGCATCGAGTGGATGGGCCATCGGCACCACCCCATCGGTGTCAACTCGCCCCATCTGCTCAACCAGCTCGAGGATATTCGACAGATTGTCGACATACTGCGGTACATCTGCCTCATCGATTTTCAGGCGCGCAAGCAATGCAACCTTTGTGATATCGGACTGATCCACTGACATAACTAAACTCTCCCATCCAGCTAACGATGCTGGACGTCGATTTCGGACAACAATTCCAGACTATTTATAGAGGGGTGGAATTTACCATATTCGAGCTGTTTGCTGAAAAATATTCATCCCATTCCGACCCATTGTGGCGCTAAATTAAAAAACTTCGCTAATCCGCCGAATAACTCATCACGCTTGCTCTAATAGTCACCCACTGCTAGAGTATTTCCGATTACTTAGCACAGGATTCTGATCTCAAATGTTCAAACGTCTTCGCGGAATGTTCTCCAATGACCTTTCCATTGATCTCGGTACGGCCAACACCCTGATTTATGTCAGAGGACAGGGCATCATCCTTGATGAGCCTTCGGTCGTCGCGATTCGTCAGGAAGGCGGCTCGGGCAATCCTCGCTCGATTGCGGCAGTCGGTGCCGAGGCGAAGCTGATGATTGGACGCACCCCCGGCAACATCGTTGCGATTCGTCCGCTGAAAGATGGTGTGATCGCCGATTTCACCGTGACCGAAAAGATGTTGCAGCACTTTATCCGTAAGGTGCACGAAAATAGATTTCTACGCCCCAGCCCTCGTGTCCTGATCTGCGTGCCCTGTGGCTCGACCCAGGTGGAGCGCCGCGCGATCAAGGAATCGGCGGCGGGTGCCGGCGCGCGTGAAGTGTTCCTGATTGAAGAGCCGATGGCGGCGGCGATCGGCGCAGGCATGCCGGTGGGTGAGGCGAGCGGTACGATGGTGCTCGACATCGGCGGTGGTACCACCGAGGTGGCGGTGATCTCGCTCAACGGTATCGTCTACTCCGCCTCCGTGCGTATCGGTGGCGACCGCTTCGATGATGCCATCATCAACTACGTGCGCCGCAACTACGGCAGCCTGATCGGTGAGTCGACTGCCGAGAAGATCAAAAAAGAGATCGGTGCCGCCTACCCCGGCATGGAGGTTAAGGAGATTGAGGTACGCGGGCGTAACCTCGCCGAAGGGGTGCCCCGCACCTTCAGCCTCAACAGCAATGAAATTCTTGAGGCGCTGCAGGAGCCACTGTCGGGTATCGTTGGTGCCGTCAAGGCAGCGCTGGAGCAGACCCCGCCGGAACTTGGTGCCGATATCGCCGAACGCGGCATGGTGCTGACCGGTGGCGGCGCACTGCTGCGTGATCTCGATCGCCTGCTGGCAGAAGAGACCGGGCTGCCGGTGATCATCGCCGAGGACCCGCTCACCTGCGTTGCACGTGGTGGCGGCAAGGCGCTGGAGATGATCGAAGAACACAATGGAGACATCTTTGCGGTAGAATAGCGCGCCATTCCCTAGAGTAGCAGTGGCAGGAAGGTAACCGCACGAACCCGGGGCAGGGATGCGGTTTCACGCAATTGAGAATCGTCTGAGAGGTGCCCTATAAAACCCCTATTTGTCCAAGGGCCATCCACCACGCTGCGCCTGATCATCCTGTCGTTTATCGCCATTATTATGATGGTGATGGATCACCGCCAGCAGCATATGGACAGCGTGCGTAGCGTGCTCACCACCGCCATCTACCCCATCCAGTACCTGATCAACCTGCCATCCGGCGTCGGCGAATGGTTATCCGAATCGCTGTCGACTCGCCAGACCCTGATTGAAGAGAACAACACGCTGCGCTCGCAGCAGTTCCTGTATGACACTCAGCTACAGAAACTCGACGCACTGGCGGCGGAAAACATGCGGCTGCGCGCACTGCTCGAATCATCGATCAAGGTCGATGAGCGGGTGCTGATCGCCGAGCTGCTGGCGGTCGACATGAAACCCTTCACCCAGCAGGTGATCATCAGCAAAGGATCGCATCACGACGTCTATCCCGGACAACCGATCCTCGACGCCAGCGGCATCCACGGCCAGGTGGTTCACGTCACCCCCCTCAACAGCACCGCCATGTTGATTACCGACCCTAGCCACGCCCTGCCGGTACAGGTGAATCGTAGTGGTCAGCGTGCCGTTGCGATGGGCACCGGCGAGGCTGACCGCCTTGAACTACCCCATCTGCCAAACAACGCCGACATTGAAGTCGGTGATCTACTGGTCTCGTCAGGGCTTGGCGGACGCTTTCCTCCCGGCTATCCGGCGGCACGTGTGACATCGGTGACAAGCAACCCCGGCCAGCCATTTGCCGAGGTGCAGGCCGAGCCGACCGGCAGGCTGGAGAGTGCCCGTGAGGTACTGCTGGTGTGGAACAATCCGCCCGATACTGCGGCAGAAGATGAAACCATAGAAGAAGACCTCACCACACTGGACGCTACCAGCGAGGAGCCGCAGCCGTGATCAATAAAAGGGCGCAGGGCAGCGAGATCATCGTCCTCAGTTTTATCGGCGCACTGGCACTCACGGTCTTTCCGCTGCCCGACTGGCTCGCCGTTGCCCGCCCGGAATGGGTTGCACTGGTACTGATCTACTGGTGCATGGCACTGCCAACGCGGGTCGGTGTCGGCATTGCGTGGGGGCTTGGGCTAATGCTCGACGTGCTACGTATTGGACTGCTGGGGCAGAACGCACTCACCCTCTGCATCATCGCCTACATCACACTGAAGCTCTATCAGCGGCTGCGCGTCTTCCCGCTGTGGCAACAGGCGTTGAGTGTCTTTGTACTGGTATCGCTGCACCAGATGCTGATCCTGTGGGTGAAGGGGATCACCGGGCAGTCGATCGACCTGGTAACCTACTGGCTCCCTTCGCTAAGCAGCATGATCGCATGGCCGCTGGTTTATATCGTGCTGCGTGGCATGAGAAGGCACTTCAAGGTCTCATAGGTGGATACGATACAGATGACTATCCCGTTCACACGCCGCTACCACGATTGATCTCCGCGCATGGCACGTCTTCGCATTAAAGATCATATTCGCGAGAGTCGCACCTTCAATGAGCGTGCAGCGATCGCACTCGCACTGGTTGTCATCATGATCTTCGCCATCCTGGCCCGCCTCGTCTACCTGCAGATCATGAGCCATGAACACTACACCACGCTGGCCGAGGACAACCGCGTCAGCATTGTACCGATACCGCCTACACGTGGCCTGATCTATGATCGCAACGGCATCATCCTCGCACAGAACCTGCCTGCATTCAGCCTTGAGATCGTGCCAGAGCGCATCAAGGAGATGGACGAAACGATCCGTGAGCTGGGTGAAATCATTGAGGTCAGCGAAGACCACATCAAAGGTTTTCACAAACAGCTGCGACAGAAAAGCGCCTTCCGCAGTATCCCGCTGCGCACCCACCTGAACGAGGTCGAGGTCGCTCGCTTCGCTGCCAATCGTCACCGTTTTCCCGGCGTCGAAATCGAGGCACGCCTGATCCGCGCCTATCCCTATAGCCACCTCACCGCCCACGTCATTGGCTATGTTGGCCGCATCAACGAAGACGAACTGCGCAAAGTGGACGCCTCGAACTATAGCGCCACCCATCACATCGGAAAGCTGGGTGTCGAAAAGTTCTACGAAGACTCACTGCACGGCTCCGTCGGCTTTAAAAACATTGAGACCAACGTGGTGGGGCGCACTATTCGCACGCTGGAACAGACGCCACCGCTGCCAGGTAACGACCTCTACCTGACACTCGATATCGAGATGCAACAGGCAGCACACGAGGCACTTGGCGAACGCCGGGGGGCTGTGATTGCGATCGATCCACGTAACGGCGATGTTCTGACGATGGTCAGCAAACCGAGCTATGACCCAAATCCGTTTGTTGTCGGGATCGATTCTAAAAGCTACAAGGCGCTGCAGAGCGATATCGACAATCCGCTGTTTGACCGCGCACTCAAAGGTCAATACCCCCCGGGGTCAACCATCAAACCCTTTGTCGGGCTGGCCGGCCTCGAAAACGGCAGGATCACAACTGACAGCAGCACCTTCTGCCCCGGCTGGTTCTCACTGAAAGGCGACGACCACAAATACCGTGACTGGAAAAAAGAGGGGCACGGCCACACCTCACTTGAAAAATCGATCATCCAGTCATGCGATGTCTTTTTTTATGACCTGGCGCTGAGTCTCGGCATCGATGCAATGAGTGACTACCTCACCAAATTCGGCTTTGGCAAAAAGACCGGTATCGACCTGCCCGGCGAACTGGCCGGCATCCTGCCATCGAGCCACTGGAAGCGCCAGAAAAAGGGAGAACCCTGGTACACCGGCGAAACCCTGATCAGCGGCATTGGACAGGGCTACAACCTGACCACCCCACTGCAACTCGCCTCGGCCACTGCCACACTCGCCAGTCGCGGGTTGCTCTCCAGGCCTCGCATCGTCAAGGCATTTGGCGCGGCGTCCGATGATGCCCTCCCTGTCGAGGTAGCGCCGGAACAGCAGGACCTTCACCACATCGCTTCGGAGAAACACTGGGAGTATATGGTGAACTCAATGGTCAAAGTGGTTCACAGCATCCGCGGTACCGCACGCTCCATCAGTCACGATATCCCGTTTAAAATAGCAGGCAAGACCGGCACCGCCCAGGTCTTTGGCATCAAACAGGATGAGGAATATGTCAAAGAGGAAATCACTGAACGACTACGCGACCACGCCCTGTTCATCGCCTTTGCGCCAGCAGACAGACCCGAAATCGCGATCGCGGTAATTGTTGAAAATGGCGGCAGTGGTGGATCAGTGGCCGCACCGGTGGCCCGTAAGGTGATCGATCAATATATGGCATCGAAACAACCCTCATGATCAGGGCAAAAAACAACGAATACACACAGTGGGGCGAACGCCGTCAGTCGCGCATGTTTGTACGCGGGCTGCACCTCGATCTGCCGCTGCTGCTCGGCATCATCATCCTCTCGGCGATAGGGCTCGCGATTCTCTATAGTGCCAGCGGGCAAAACGAGGCGATCATGACCCGTCAGCTAATGCGGCTGGCGCTCGCCTTTGCAGTGATGGGGCTCGTGGCACAGATCCCACCACACCATATTCAGCTGTGGGCACCCTGGGCCTTCGGTATCGGACTGCTACTTCTGATGGCGGTGCTGGTGATTGGCGATGAGGGAAAAGGGGCGCAGCGCTGGCTCGATCTTGGTTTTTTCCGTTTTCAACCTTCGGAGATCATGAAGCTCGCGGTACCTGTGATGGTGGCGTGGTACCTTGCCGACAACCCGATGCCGCCGTCGCTGAAGAACATCTTCTTTGCCTGCCTGATCATTATCGTGCCGGTTCTGTTGATCGCCAAACAGCCCGATCTCGGCACCTCACTACTGATCGCCAGCTCCGGCATCTTTGTACTGCTGCTATCGGGGATTCGCTGGAAGCATGTCAGCGTCTTCATATTACTGATCGCGGTCAGTGCCCCGTTACTGTGGTACAACCTGCATGAATATCAGAAGGCGCGCGTGATGACCTTCCTCAACCCGGAAAATGATCCGCTCGGCGCCGGTTATCACATCATTCAGTCAAAGATCGCGATCGGCTCAGGCGGACTCTATGGCAAAGGATGGCTCAACGGTACCCAGTCACACCTCGAATTCCTGCCGGAACGGACCACCGACTTTATCTTCTCCGTCTTCAGCGAGGAGTTCGGTTTTATCGGCGTTATCTTTCTGCTGATACTCTATCTTTATATCGTCGTACGTGGTCTCTACATCGCCACACAGGCACAGGGCACCTTCACCCGCCTGCTCGGTGGCAGCTTGATTCTGACCTTTTTTGTCTATACGTTTGTCAATATAGGCATGGTCTCCGGAATATTACCCGTGGTGGGACTACCACTGCCGCTGATCAGTTACGGCGGCACCTCAATGGTGACGATGATGGCCGGTTTTGGCATCCTGATGTCGATCCACACCCATCGTCGCCTGCTTTCGAACTGATGAACTGATACAGGAGAGGGTTCTATTGATGGTTGCAACACACAACAAATCGAAAACGTTCCTTCTAATGATCGCTGTATCACTGCTGCTACCCTTCGCCAACAGCGCCGATGCAGCGGATGATCACATCACCCAGCGCGCGGATGTTAAACAGTTCATCAACAAAATGGTTGAAGACCATCAGTTCGAACGCACGAAACTCACTCAATTACTGAGTGAGGTCGAACTGCAGGAAGGTGTCATCAGGGCGATCACCCGCCCCTATGAGAGCAAGCCGTGGTACAGATATCGACCGATTTTCGTTACCAAAAAGCGGATCAAACGCGGCCTTGAATTCTGGCAGGAACATCGTGAGACACTCGCCCGCGCAGAAGAGAAGTACGGCGTTCCCCCTGAGATCATCACGGCGATCATCGGTGTCGAATCATATTATGGTCGACACAAGGGGCGCTACCGCGTGCTTGATTCACTCGTCACCCTCGGTTTCGACTACCCCAAACGTGGCAAATTCTTTCGCAAGGAGCTGGAGCACTACCTGCTGATGACACGCGACGAGGGGATCGATCCGCGCAGCGTCAAGGGTTCCTATGCCGGTGCGATGGGAAAACCACAGTTTATCTCCAGCAGTTATCGTGAATATGCGATCGACTTCAGCAATGATGGCAAACGCGACCTGTGGAACAACACCGCCGATGCGATCGGTAGTGTCGCCAACTATTTCCGACGTCACGGCTGGCAGCACGGCGCACCGATTGCCAGCGAGGCGGATGTCACTGGAGACGATTATCAAAAGGCGATCAGGAAAAATCTCAGGCCAAAATTGACCCTGGCACAACTCCGCGCGCATGGGATTACCCCCAGAGAACAGCAGCCGGATACCCTGAAGGCGACTCTGATTGAACTGGAAAACCGCTCGAATAAAGAGTACTGGCTCGGATATCGCAACTTCTATGTCATTTCGCGTTACAATCATAGCGCGCTCTATTCAATGGCGGTCTACCAGCTGGCCAGCGAGCTTCGTCAACAGCACGATAGCGCAATGGCGTTGAACTAAATAACTTTTGTCTATCTCTAACAGGTAAGCATTACTCAATTTCAGGTCATGATGTTCAGCAGAAAACTTCAAGCTATTCTCATCGCTTTCCCACTGTTTCTCAGCGGTTGCGGTGGCCTGCCAACCGGTGGCTCCGGTTTTTTCACCCGTCAGGACAGCGCCCCGGCCCACGATGTCGATGTCTCAAAAGTGCCCAATGCCATCCCCCGTGTAGAGCCGCCCAGCCGTTACGGCAACCCCGAGTCATACGTCGTCTTTGGCAAGCGCTATCATGTACAAAAGAGCAACAAAGGTCATATCGAACGCGGCGTCGCCTCATGGTACGGCACCAAATTTCACGGTAAACGCACCTCCAGTGGCGAGCCCTACGACATGCTGGCAATGACCGCCGCCCACAGGACACTGCCGTTACCCACCTACGCCGAAGTCACTAACCTGAAAAACAACCGCAAGATCACCGTCAAGATCAACGACCGTGGTCCATTTAAAGATAATCGCATCATCGACCTCTCATATGCAGCTGCCAAAAAACTGGGCATCACCCAGGCAGGCACCGGCCTGGTGGAGGTTCGCGCCATCGATCCTTCTGCACCAGCCAAACCTGGACCAGCCGAGGATGCCGTCGTAAAACCGCTGCAACCTGCCGGCACGCCTGCACCACCACCGGTTCAGCCAGCCACGGCTTCACAGGCCGATAAACTCAAGCGAGTCGTGCCCGGGCAGAGTGTCGGTATCTATCTGCAGGTCGGTGCCTTTGGTGATCGCTTCAACGCCGAAAACATGCGCACCCGCATTCGTGACATCAAGACCCTGCCTGTTTCCAAAATCAATGTTACACAAGGGGTTAAGGCCGACACGTCGATCTTTCGAGTACGCATCGGCCCAATCGATAATGTCCCCGAGGCCGATCAGGTGATCAAGCACCTCGCCAAACTTGGTATTGAGAATCCTCACGTCATCATCGACTAGGGTCTATTGACGTTTCATTTATCTCACTGTTGCATCCGAAAAATCACCTAATCAACGCACGGGGAGCGTCACCTGGTTGCTCCAGATCAGTGACGAGCCACGCAGCGCAGCGCTTTTTCAGATGCAACCCGCAGGGCTGGATCTAATCGCTTGAAATTCGACTGGCCGACCTCCATAAAACACTTAATAGCAGTGAACAGGCGCGGCGCGGCGCCAGAATTTGTTAGACTATGGGCTACATTTATATGGGGTATTGCTGATGCAATGTAGCAGCATGCATTACCGGACAGAGGAGAGCCTATTTCGTGAGCAGCACAACCAACTCGACACCCAACAACTTGATCTCATCGATGGGTAGACGGCGTCGTTTATTTTCGATGCTACGCCTGATGCGACGAGTTGCGACGGGTGCGCTGGCCACTCTGTTACCGCTCAGCATCGCCACTGCCGCCATGCCGACACCCAACCCCCCGGAAATCGCAGCACGCGGTTTCCTGTTACAGGATTTCAACAGCGGGCGGGTCCTCGCCGCAAAAAATACCCATGAACAGATGGAGCCCGCCAGCCTCACCAAACTGATGACCGCCTACATCGTCTTCAGCGAACTGAGAAGTGGCAACCTGCAACTTTCCAGCGAGGTATTGGTGAGTGAAAAGGCGTGGCGCATGGAGGGGTCGCGGATGTTCATTGAGGTCAACAAGCGCGTTTCGGTCGAAGACCTGCTGAAGGGGATGATCATCCAGTCGGGTAATGACGCCAGCGTCGCCCTGGCGGAACATATCGCCGGCAGTGAAGACGCCTTTGCATCACTGATGAACCATCACGCGCAGAAGCTCGGCATGACCGCCTCTCACTTCGTCAACAGCACCGGCATGCCGGACCAGGACCACTACACCACGGTGAATGACCTTGCGCTGCTCACTAAAGCACTGATCAATGATTTCCCTGAATATTACAAATGGTATTCGGTCAAGGAGTTCACCTATAACGATATCCGACAGTACAATCGCAACACCCTGCTGTGGCGCGACAAGTCTGTCGATGGGGTCAAGACCGGCCACACCGACTCGGCCGGCTTCTGCCTGATCTCATCCGCACTACAGGGCGAAATGCGCCTGATCTCAGTGGTGCTAGGCACCAGGAGCAAGGAGGCACGCGCCCGAGAGAGCCAGAAACTGCTCAACTACGGTTTCCGTTTTTTCGAGACTCGCAAACTCTACAGTGCCCACACGCAGTTGACCACATCGCGCATCTGGAAAGGGACTAATGAACAGCTTGCGCTTGGACTCGCCGAAGATCTCTACATTACCATCCCGCGAGGTCGTTACGAAAAGCTCGACGCCTCGATGAAGATCGACGCTCAGATCATCGCGCCTACGAGTAAAGGAAAGCAGCACGGCATTGTCGATATCTCACTGGAAGGTGAAGCGGTTGCAGAACGGCCACTGATCGCGCTACAGGATGTCGAGGAAGGCGGGCTCTTCCAGCAGCTCACCGACGAATTTTCACTGCTGTTCGAATAATAGAACGATGTCATCTATTAGCTATCTGAATGGTGAATTCCTGCCAGCGAGTGAGGCACGTATCTCGCCGCTCGATCGCGGCTTCATCTTTGGCGACGGCATCTATGAGGTGATCCCCGCCTATGGGGCCAAACTACTTCGCCTCGACGAACACCTGCAACGCCTTAACGATAATCTAGATGCTGTCAGGATCAAACAACCCCTGACACTCGATGAGTGGCGATCTGTGCTCAACGAAATGGTCACACGCAATCGTGAAAGTCACGGAGACGAGCAGTCGATCTATCTACAGGTAACACGCGGGGTCGCAGAACGTGACCACGGTTTTCCTGACGATAATGTTGCACCGACGCTGTTCATCATGAGTGCTCCGCTAAAACCACTCTCTGACACCGTCGCACAAAAAGGGGTGGTCGCTGTGACCCGCGAGGATATCCGCTGGAAAAACTGCCACATCAAGAGCACCTCGCTGCTGGGTAATATCCTGCTGCGCCAGCAGGCCTATGATGATGGCGCGGTCGAGGCGATCCTGATTCGCGATGGCGAAGTAACCGAAGGGGCGGCAAGCAATCTTTTTGCGGTGATCGATGGCATCCTCACCACCCCGCCCAAGGGGCCACTGCTACTGCCCGGCATCACGCGCGACCTGATACTGGAGCTGGCGCAAAAGAAGGCCATACCCTCTCAGGAGGCCACCGTTACACCGCAGCAACTTAACAATGCTTCCGAGATCTGGCTCAGTAGCTCAACCAAAGAGATCCTGCCGGTTACCACCCTGGATGGCGAACCTGTCGGCAACGGTACCCCCGGCGGGTTGTGGCGACTGATGAGCCAGCACTATCAAAACTACAAACAGCAACTGCGTGATGCGTAACCAATACACACCATGAGTGACGATAAAAAAGAGACGCTTCTTGAATTCCCGTGCCAGTTTCCGATCAAGGCAATTGGTAAACAGCGTGACGATCTTGACGCCGTTGTCTTCACCCTGGTGAACAGACATGTGCCAGACCTTAGTGAAGGGGCGATTCGTTCGCGCCCTAGCAGCAAAGGCAACTACTGCTCGATCACCGTCACAATCACTGCCACCAGCCAGGCACAGCTTGATGCGATCTACTGTGATCTCAGCGGCTGCGAACACATTACCATGGTATTGTAGCACCGTTTTATGGCCCCTCTTAAAATACGCCAGCTCGGCCATCAGGAGTACGAAACCACCTGGCGTGCGATGCAGGGCTTTACCGAACAGCGCGATAAAGCAACGATTGATGAGTTCTGGTGTGTTGAACACCCGCCAGTATTCACGCTTGGGCGGGCGGGTCGGCGCGAGCATATTCACAATGTCGGCAATATCCCTGTCATCCATGTCGACCGTGGCGGGCAGATCACCTACCACGGCCCGGGGCAGGTGGTGATCTATCTGCTGCTCGACCTGCGTCGCCGCAGCTGGGGCATACGCCACCTTGTCTCGCTGATTGAAACAGCGATCATTGAGATGCTGGCGAATCACCGCATCGAAGCCGCAATTAAACAGGGGGCGCCGGGCGTCTATGTCGGTGACGACAAGATCGCCGCCCTCGGGCTACGCGTCCGCAAGGGCTGTACCTTTCACGGCCTGAGCCTTAACGTGGCGATGGACCTGGAACCCTTCACACGCGTTGACCCCTGCGGTTACCCGGGATTGCAGGTGACTCAGAGCGGTGACTTAAGCGATCTGAATGATCCCGCACGGGGAGAGCGGGATCTGCTCACCCATCTGACACACCTGCTTGAATACGATACAATCGAGACCTTTCAGACGTTGCCTGATGTTATTGATAGCCACAGCCAGTCGCCCGGATGTAGTGAAACGGAATCCGGGATGTGACAGGCACACCGCCCCGGATTACGCGTTGCTACATCCGGGCTACATCACTAGAGAACCAGTTGTATATGAGTGATCAACAAAACACCCCGCCAAAACGCAATCCGTTAAAAGGGGAATCGAAGGTTTCACGCATCCCGATCAAGGTTGAACCGACGATCAAACCTCTGCGAAAACCTAAATGGATTCGTGCCACTGCAGGCAGCAGCCCCAGGGTATCGGAGCTTAAGGCGATCCTCAAAGAGAACAGACTGCACACCGTCTGCGAAGAGGCGGCGTGCCCCAATCTGGGTGAATGTTTTAGCCACGGCACCGCAACCTTCATGATCATGGGTGATATCTGCACCCGGCGCTGCCCCTTCTGTGATGTCGCCCACGGCAAACCAGAACCGCTTGATGAAGATGAGCCGCTCAATCTCGCTCAGACCATCAAGGCAATGGACCTTTCGTATGTCGTCATCACCTCGGTTGATCGTGACGACCTGCGCGATGGCGGCGCAGGCCACTTTGTCGCCTGCATCAAGGCCGTGCGCAAACACTCTCCGAAGACGCGCATCGAGGTACTGGTTCCCGACTTCCGCGGTCGTATGGATCGCGCGCTGGAGATCATGGCGCTGGCACCCCCCGATGTCTTCAACCACAACCTTGAAACCGTGCCACGCCTCTACAGACAGGCACGCCCCGGGGCCGACTACCTCTGGTCGCTCGACCTGTTGCAGAAATTCAAAGAGCAACATCCCGGTGTCCCAACCAAGTCGGGCCTGATGCTAGGCCTGGGCGAAACGATCGACGAAATCCATCAGGTGATGTATGACCTGCGCGCCCATGGCTGCAACATGCTCACCCTTGGACAGTACCTGCAGCCAAGCAAATTTCACCTGCCGGTCGCCCGCTACGTTGAGCCTGAAGAGTTTGATGACCTCGCGGTAGAGGCCAGATATCAGGGGTTCGAAAACGTTGCCAGCGGCCCAATGGTGCGCTCCTCCTACCATGCCGATCTGCAGGCGGCAGGGAAGTCAGTTAAGTAGCAAGCGCGGCAAACACTCGATAACTGGCCTGATTATTGAAGGGCCAGATAGATGTTGCAATAATAAAATGGTTTTTTGTCCTCCGCTTCTGATGCATCATTAACCGATGCCATTCCGGTATGATTGATTTTCCGAGGAGGGTCAAGCCATGAATGATCTCTTTACAACACTCCCCTACTCCACCATCGCCCCCAACACCGTATTAAAACGGCCGGCACAGGCCCGGCGTATCAACGTAGCACTCGACGACCCGGCAATCCTGCTGATGACAGACTTTGAACGCGTCTCGCCGATCACCGTCTCGCCGACGCTACCGATTCATACGGCAAACGATAGAATGATCGACTATGGCGTACGCCTGCTGTTTGTCACCGAAAACAACCACACCATTCAGGGACTGATCACCGCCAATGATATTCTCGGTGAGCGACCGATTAAACATATCCAGCAGCACGGTGGTCACTTCAACGAGATTGTGGTGAGTGACATCATGACCAGACAGTCTCAACTCGAAGTGATCGATTTTGGTGACCTCGGCCGCGCTTCGGTCGGCGAGATTGTCGAAACCATGCGGGCATTCAACCGTCAACACGCCCTGGTGGTGGAACAGGAAGTCGACTCCATTGCCATCCGCGGCCTGTTATCGACCACCCGTATCGGCCGACAGCTCGGCATCAATGTAGAGCCTTCTAACCGTGCCCGCACCTTTCAGGAACTTGAAGCGGCATTGATGTCTGCAGCGTAAAAGATGATCGCTGAGACGGGAGTGTTAGAAGTCGCTTTCGATTTCTAACACTCCCACAGGGAGATCAAAGCACATCGTTGATGGCATGGAGGAGTTTAAAGTACCTCTGCTTATCTGGGTCTTCGCTCAACGCTGATTCAACAAGGTCGAAATAGGCGTCAACCTTATTTGATATTCCGGCTTTATTGATCCTGTTGCCACTATCGACAATTCCAAGCACATTTCGCCCCAGCGAGATGATCTTTCGTTTAAGTTCAGCTTGCTGACTCTCATCAGCATCGTCCGAGCACCCATGCTCATCATTCCGGCCTGCTTTTAACAAAGTCCTAAGCCTGGAAGCTTTATCTGTTTTTACTGTCATCACTTCACACGCTATCTAAAACGAGCCGACCCTTTATCCAGATTTCTTTTATGGAACATGCGTTCATTTAAACCAGTGTTAATCCTGACGTCGGTCATCTCAAGCACTGTCTGCGCCTGTGTACCGGGAACAACCGCCTCCAGTCGCTTCCACAGCCAGTAATCATCCTGCTGAATCCATTCAATCTTCATATCGAGCTGCATTTTATTATCGCCACTAAAAAACTGGATACGGTTAATCCGCATATCCTTTTTACCAATCCAGCTTATTCTTTTTGCTGGCGACTCACCACCACCGTGTGAATGGTGCCCACCATGGCCATGATGAGCAGGTTTACTCTCAATCAGGTAATGCGACTGCTCATTAAAGATTTTTTCTTCGAGCAGGTGATGATGATCAAGGTGAGGCGGGCGTGGCTCAAGGTGTTCATGGGTCAATAGAGAACCTGCAAACTCATCCTCTTCATTAGGGCGATCATGATCACGCGGCACAATACGCCGCGTCATCCCCAATTCAGGCAGATAGATCCACTCATCATTTTTTTTATCACTGCCAATCGGGTGCAACCAGCCGAGGTAGGCGATCCCTTTTCTGGCTAATGGAAATTCGGTAAAAAAGATCGCCTTGTTGTCGAACTTGCCTTTCCCTTTCACATCTTTCCATACCATGGTGTAAACAGCTCGCCGTACTTCAGTCTCCTTGCGAATAAAACTAAAATTCAGTGTCGCAATCTGATCAGAGACTCGATCACTCTTATAAATTTTTTCCATCATTGCAGCGGCATCCGTTTCAGCCGCACTGACGACATGCGTTAACAAGCAGAGAATGATACTCATCGGTGTTATCAGATACTTCACAATCCCCCCCTACTACCTAATAGATCAAACTCAATAGTCGGCTGACTGAATACTTTATTACAGCACTCGGCCAAAAAAATAATTACAGGTGACTACATTCACCTCACATTGAACAAACAACCACTTTAATCAATTTCTCCATCAATATGACGGCGTGTACGGTTGAATTCACCACCTACGCCTGCCAGGCCTATTATTCACAGATTTTTTCCCAGTGACTTCGACCAACTCTCCCATAAAGCCTACCTGATGTGCATTAAAAACCTTCACTATCTAACCTGGTTTTTTATCGTTAATTTTCCAGCAACCACTCAGTGAGAAGCTCTTGACTCAAGGGTTTGCAAATATAATAGCCCTGGATATTATCGCACCCGAGATCAATCAGAATATCAAGTATAGTCTGGTTTTCGACACCTTCTGCAACAACACTCATGTTAAGCGCATGAGCAAGCTCTATCGTTGACTTAACAATCACTCTATTTTCACTATCCGCATTTAAATCAAAAACAAAACTACTATCGATCTTGACCTCGTTAACCGGTAGTGTCTTGATATAGCCTAACGACGCATAGCCGGTGCCATAATCATCAATTGATAATTGAACACCCTGTTCGGCATAGGAATTCATGATTTGTATGGCTTTTTCAGGGTTGTTAATCGTCATGCCTTCCGTGATTTCCAGGGTAATCCATTTACCCTCGACATTATAAGCTGTCAATACACTATCTAAATATTCTTTTAATTCTGGATCAAGAAAATTGCGCGCGGACAAATTAATACTGGCACCAATCAATATTCCCTGCCGTTGCCATTCACTCAATTGCTTTACAGCATCCTTCATGACGAACTTCGTCAACTCCTTGATTAATTCTTTCTGTTCTGCAATAGGGATAAATTCTACCGGGGGAATCATGCCGCGAGCCGCATGATTCCAGCGACATAGGCACTCAACCTTGATGGTTTTTCTCCTGGAAACACTCCATATAGGCTGGTAATTTACAGTAAGCTCCTTGTTCTTTACAGCGACCTCCAACTCCTTAGCAAGTTGTGCACGTATATTACGTATTTCGTTTTCTTTAATATCGATCACTGTAAAGCCATCACCAGAGGCCTTGGATTCATACATGGCGATATCTGCATGACGCAGGAGTGTTGGGCCATCTTCTCCATGCTGAGGATAGACAGCAATGCCAATACTCAAACCAATGAGAAAGCTCTTACCATCTAATGTTACAGGCACGTCAAAGGCTCTAAGTATTTTATTTGCCACTAGAACACTTGTTTCAGCATCCGCTTCATGAAGCAGAATCGCAAACTCATCTCCTCCCAATCTTGCGACAGTATCGCTATCCCTGATCACTTCAGGAATTCGACTGGCAACTTCCGCAAGAACTTGATCGCCAGCTTCGTGCCCATACCCATCATTAATTTCTTTAAACTTATTTAGATCCAGCATAAAAATGGAAAAGGAGGAGTGTTCGCGATCTGCGGTAGAAACTCTATGGGCTAAGCGGTCACTGAACAAGGCCCGATTTGGTAAATCAGTTAGCGAGTCGTGAAGCGCTATATGCTCTAATAACTGATTTTTTTTCTCAACCTCTTCAAGTAATGCCGTTAACTGAGAGGTACGATCTCGGACTTCGGCCTCCAGGTTAGCAACATAATTTCTGGCATGCTCCCCAAGATTCCATTTTTTGACGAGGCTTAGCGCCATTTGCTTTACCACAATAGTGCTAAAAGGTTTGGTCAAAAAAAGTAGCTTATCGGAGTTTCCCAGCTTTTCTGCGATTTCATCCCAACTATAATCCGAATACGCTGTACAGATAGCAATTTCTGTATAAGGAAACTCTTTCCAGATACGGCTTATCGTTTCAATACCGTCCCATCCCGGCGGCATGCGCACATCGACAAAAAGTAGCGCATAGGGCCTATTATCAGCTGCCGCCTGGCGGACCTTTTCAAGCGATTCTTGCCCTTGGTATGCAGAATCCAACTCATATTCAGGATAGATATTATCGTCATCATCTGTGTTTTCTGCATTTTCCCCGTCGCCAAACAACTCCATTTCAAGCAAACTAACATCAACACTCTCATTTCTAACAGGGCAAAGTGTTTTTTTAAAGTCATGATGTATGGACTCATTATCATCTACAATTAAAATTCTATTATTGAAGTTCATATAAGATTCTCACCTATTTAATTGTGATTTTAACTTTGACGAGATATAACCTTGATGCTTTCTAATTTTCGATTCAACTTCGCGCCAAAGGAACAGTAACGGTGAATACTGTACCCTGATTAATCCCACCACTCTCTGCAGATATATTTCCATTCATTTCTTTCATTGCGACTACACTTGAATGCAATCCAAAACCGTGACCACTCTGTTTTGTTGTAAATCCATGTTGAAATATTTTCGCCAGATTTTCTTCGGTAATTCCGACGCCGTTATCTTTTATTCGGACATAGGCAAACTGAGAATCCAGGACTCCCGACTCAATAAAAATTTCACGCTGATCAATATAGCCATTTTCCAATGTTGCTTCTTTTGCATTTTTTATAAGGTTAGTCATGACCTGTAAAAGTTTTGACTTGTGAACTTCACAGTCCGGCATTTTAGCGGCCTTGTTTGTGATAGAAATAAAATTCTTATTCAACGAATTTTTTTCAATCTTGATCGCATCTTCTAATAAACGGTTAATATCAACCGCCTCTGAAAAGTGATTTCCCTTTGCGTATTCTTGCTGCGTACTGATGACATCCTTTATCATTGCAATGTGTGTTTTCATGTGTTCAATTTCATTTTTTGTTAAAACGTGGTCTTTTTCAAAAGACTCATTGATCACCACTAAATAATCCACCAGCTTATCGCCTTTCTGGTTTTCACCTAAAAACTCCGCCAGGTTTTCTCTGTTATCCACCAGCATCGAAGTAGCTTTATCCAACATTGGGAACTTAAACTCTTTGAGTAACCTGTTTACTTCTTCGGCGCTTAGGCTAACGCTGTTGAGTATATTGCCTATATTGTGCAGTACACCGGTGGCAATTTCAGCCATTCCCGACTGGTGAGCTGATTCCCTAAGTTCCTGCTGCGCTTGCTCTAGACGCGCCTCTGCCTCTTTGCGCGCACTGATGTCACGCACAACCCAGATGTACAGGGTTTTTTCATCGACCGGCATTGCATTAAAAACAGACTCGATTGGGAATTTTGTACCATCATACTGAACGGCCACACATTCAAAATCGTGCCTTCCATTAGCACTTATAAAATCAGCTATTTTGATTCTGTTATTACTATCTTTAAAGTCATCAAATGGACTATTGATCTTGCTAAGCAGTTTACTAAAGCAGGTACTCTTTAATTCAGACTCCTGGTAATTAAACATCTCAACCACAGCCGGATTTACGGTTTGAATTATTCCGTTGCTATCTACTACCGCAATACCTTCAGTAATATTATCTAAAACGGCCCTGACACGTGACTCACTCGCCTTCAGGTCTTTGGTACGCTCGAGGATTTTCTCTTCTAATACGGCATTAAGATTCGCCAACTCATTTCGTGCCTGTTCTTTTTGTTGTATACGTAACTCTTGCTTCAGCGACTCATCACGCTGAAAAGCTGAGTATTCGTGAAACTCGGCTTCATAAATCTCGGTTAGCTCATTGAGGTGTTTCAGCACAGTTTTTGCTGCATGCATTACCAGCGAATCTAGTTCATCTGGATTGATTAACTCAGACTCTTTAATGCGGTTTTTGAATTCATCTACTTGTTTGATAAATTCTTCGATGAGCTCCTCTACGCCTTCATCTTTTAACTTGGTGATTAGTTTTTCAGAAGGTAATCGGGGAAGCTTCTTCTCCTTATTACCATTTAAGAGATCAAAGTGGTTCGTTTTGAAGATATCTATCGTATTCTCAAGCAGCGTTAGGGACTCGGTAAGGTTTGAATTCAGATTCTCTTTACACAGAAACTGACAATTCAATATCAGCATGATGATCCGCTGAGAAAGCATTCTTTGCCGACCACTTACATTAATCAAGGTACTGAAGGATTCGCCTGAAAGACTTTCTACCTCATTCCATTTGATAGTCACAAGGCCTCACCTCCTGCTATGCGTATTGTTCATACAGTCCCTTCCCCTCCTCAAATATCTCAGCACCACTTCTGATCTAAATAATTGTAATATCTAGTTTTGTCTTTAAATTTAAAGTTAATTTCTTTAATTAGGTTATATCGGTACTTATTTAAAAAAATTGAGTTCCTGGTGCTTTAGCGGGACCTTAAGACTCAGAAGGCGCCTTGTCATACTGACTTAGTTGAAATTAGAGGTAGAAACTCAAACTTGATCTGGTAGTCACCCATTTTAGGTGACGCGCCTCAGCTTAGGCAGATCACGCTTAGTCCGGCTCAAATCGCACCTGACAAAACAATATTGTCAGCACAAACGCTCACCTATAATCGCCCACGCGCATCCAGCATAGAAAACCCAACCAGCCCCGGCTCGACATCTTTGGTTAATGCTATTACCTTAAACAGCTCGCCCATCTCCTGCGGCATGGTGAGTGTCTTCACCGCCTGCGTCTGCATCACCTGCTGTTCATGCGTTGCGCTTTCTGCAGCCTGTGCCAGCACTTCCATCAGGCCTGTCCCTAACAGAAAATGTGCCTGCGTGGTGTAGCCGGCAACATCGAGTCCTGCATCGACGGCGCTCTCGGCAATCGCGGTGAAATCGACATGCGCGGTGACATCCTGCAGCCCCGGCAGGATCAGTGGATCGCTATGTGCCTGGTGGCGGTAGTGACACATCACGGTACCTTCTTTGCGTTCCGGCATGTAATATTCGCGCCGTGGAAAACCGTAATCAATCAACAGTATCAACCCCTGCTCCATCGGTTCGGCAATGCTGCCTATCCAGTCGGCCGCGGCCAGGTTGATCTCGGAAACATATTCGCTGTCGAACTCGTCGCGCCCACACTCATCAATGATGTGGGTGATAGCATCTCCCAGACGTGCATCACTCAGTTCACCATCACACCACATGAGGCGTTCGCCATCCCAACCGACGTATCGTTCAGTGGGATTCGTGGGATCAAAACGGATGAGGTGCACCGGCATCGCATCGAGCAGTTCGTTGGCCAGTACTACGCCTTTAAAGCCGGGCGCCGGCAGCGCGTCCAGCCACGCCACCCGAGACAACAGATGCGGCACTTCCTTCTGCAGACGCTCGCGCTGGCGTTCACGCAGATCGGCACTGAGATCCAGGATGTAGTAGTGTTCCGGTAGAGACGCCAGTCGTTCCAGCTCGCGCAGGACTTCAGATGCCATCGCCCCGGAACCGGCACCCACCTCCAGAATAGCCATCCCGTCTTTCCCTGACATTACCTGCTGACATTGACGTGCGATGCAGTGCGAAAAGAGCGGCGAGATCTCCGGTGCGGTGGTGAAGTCGCCAGCAGCGCCGATCTTATGCGCGCCGGCACTGTAATAGCCGAGTCCGGGGGCGTGCAGCACCAGCTCCATATAGCGGACAAACGGGATCTTGCCACCCTGCTGCTCGATCTCATCGATGATCTGCTGGCCGAGCCGCGCACTATGCGCGATGGTCTGCTCGTCCAGGTCACCCAGTTTCAACTGCCCCTGCTCAGAATTTGGCCTGTTTCGATTCACTTTGCTTTATACTCGTCAATAGTCGTCGCCCTGAAAGATCAGGATTGCCCTGAAGAATTTGGGCTATCGGCGACATTTTACCAGAGTTACAAACAGGGGATGAGGTGAGCGATAATCGAGACGATCCTGGCGGCAAGGTAGCGCTGATCACCGGTGCGGCACGGCGTGTCGGCGCCGCCATAGCACGCACCCTGCACCGCGAGGGGATGAACCTGGCGCTGCACTACCACACCTCGCACCAGGAGGCGCGCGCACTGCAAAATGAACTCAATGAACGCCGCGCAGACTCAGTGGTGCTGATCCAGGCCGATCTGTTACAGACCACCAAACTCGCCTCGGTAGTGAAAGATGCCACCTCACGCTGGAAGCGGCTCGATGTGGTGATCAACAACGCCTCGACCTTCTACCCAACCCCGATCGGCACTGTTACCGAGGCGCAGTGGGAAAACCTGATGGGTACCAATCTTAAGGCCCCATTTTTCCTGTCGCAGGCAGCGGCACGGCATCTCAGACAGCAGCACGGCTGCATCATCAATATCGTCGATATCCACGGCGAACGGCCACTCAAGGAGCACCCGGTCTACTGCACGGCGAAGGCGGGGCTGGTGATGCTTTCCAGGGCGCTGGCTCGCGAACTGGGGCCGGAGGTGCGGGTCAATGCGATCGCCCCCGGCGCAATCATGTGGCCGGAAAGCGGCATCGATGATGTCACCAGGAAACGCATCCTGTCGCGCACCACCTTAAAACGCCAGGGTTCACCGGACGACATCGCACGCGCCGTGCTGTTTCTGATTCGTGATGCCGGCTATGTCAGTGGCCAGACGATCGCCGTGGATGGCGGGCGCTCGTTGAGCGATTAGGAAATTACCAGTCGAAGGCAACCGCGATGAGCGGCTGTGACGCCTGATCAAACTGCTGCCACAGCGCGCTAAACGTTTCACCGCTAATCGGATGTACCAGATCGCCTGAAAGCTCTGCCAACGGCCTTAGCACAAAGGCATGCCTATCGATCTCGTCACGCGGTAGTTGCAACTTTCCCTGCTGCAAAACCACGTCGTCGTACAGGAGCAGATCGATATCGAGTGTGCGTGGCCCAAAGCTTGACAGCGAGCGATCACGTTGATGGGCATCCTCGAACTGCCGCAGCGTCACTCCCAGCGCATCGATAGTCAACTCAGTTTCAAGGCGGACGACAAGATTATAAAAAGGGTCGCCGTCAAAACCAACGGCTGCGCTTTCATAAACACTGGATATGGACACGTTTCTAAAGCGCTCACGCAGCGCCTTCACACCAGAACGAATATTGTGTTCACGCTCCACATTACTGCCAACACCGACATGAACGATATGCCTTCTTGATGCTGGTACCATTCAGTCCCGAACTCCGCGTTCGATGATGACGCCTACACCGCTGGCACCGCGGATCGCCCCGACCTTATCGAGCCGTAGCCTCACCCAGCGCACATCGAATTCGTCGATAATGATCGCTGCCACTCTCTCCGCCAGCGTCTCCACCAGCTGAAAACTGCTGCCTTCGACAAAGGCGATAATCCGTTTGGAGACCGCCTTGTAGTCGAGGGTATCTTCGATCACATCGCTTGCCGCCGCCCTGCGAATATCGGTCGCCATATCGAGGTCGAAACTGATGGTCTGCTTGATTTCGCGCTCCCAGTCAAATATGCCGATGATGGTCTCGACCTTGAGTTCACGCAGATAGATTATGTCCATAACGAAAGGTAGTAATAATATGTGTAATTTAATGAATCCGAGGTGGTATCATACAGGCTCTATCAGCCTCAATTAATTAGATATCCAACGGTATTCAGTTTAGCAGCATATAAACCAGCGTCACAATGATCACCGCCATAATCGCCATCGTCATCGCCTACCTGATTGGCTCACTCTCAACCGCGATCATCGCCTGCAAGCTGGTCGGGCTGCCAGACCCTCGCGGTCAGGGCTCGGGTAATCCCGGGGCGACCAATGTACTGCGCTTCGGCGGCAAAAAGGTCGCCATCATCGTGCTACTCGGCGATATGATAAAGGGGCTGTTGCCGGTACTCGCCGTCAGCCTGATGGGGGCATCGCCACTGCAGATCGCCCTCACCGGCGCGGCCGCCTTTCTTGGCCACCTCTATCCGGTTTTTTTCGACTTTAAAGGGGGCAAGGGGGTAGCGACCGCGCTCGGCGTGATCCTCGCGATCTCATGGCTGGCAGGACTGACGGTACTCGCAGTGTGGCTACTGGTCGCCGCGACACTACGTTATTCATCCCTCGCTGCACTCTGCGCCTCCGCCAGCGCACCGCTGATCTGCTGGTTCTATCGTCCAGAGATCTCAATAGTGGTGGTGATGATCGGCATCAGCGGGCTGTTGATCTGGCGCCACCACTCCAACATCAAAAATCTGCTGAACGGCACAGAACCCAGGATAGGCAAAAAGAAACGCCACGATAGCAGCGAGGCAGCGGAAGCGGTTGACTCAAAAGACGCCTGAGTTCTGGTATCGGAATATTTTTTTATAACGCTGCCAGCGTATCGATCGGCCAGCGCGCCCGTGCCCCAAACCTTGCCGGCTCCATCTGCCCCGCCTTGAGCCGCAAATAGCCAGCATAGGCGATCATTGCACCGTTATCGGTACAGAACTTCAAACGCGGGTAAGCGACTGCTGCATGCTCCTTTGTCGCCATCCTGTCTAGCCGCTCACGCAGTGCACTGTTGGCGCTGACACCGCCTGCCACCACCAGTTGTTTTATATCCGTCTCACGGATCGCACGTTGACACTTGATCGCCAGTGTCTCCACCGCCGCGGTCTGAAAGGCGAGCGCGATGTCGGCCCTGGTCTGGTCGATCTGTCCATTCATCTCATTGGCGCGCAGGGTATTCATCGCAAAGGTCTTCAGCCCGCTGAAGCTGAAATCGAGACCCGGGCGATCGGTCATCGGGCGCGGAAACCTGAAACGATTTGCATCACCTTTTTTAGCCATCTGTTCCAGTGCAGGCCCGCCAGGGTAGCCGAGGTCGAGCAATTTGGCGGTCTTATCAAACGCCTCGCCTACGGCATCATCGAGCGACTCACCGATGATCTCGTACTGCCCCACACCTTTGACCGTGATCAACATGGTGTGCCCGCCGGAGACCAGTAGTGCGATGAATGGAAAGGGTGGCGGACTCGCCTCCAGCATCGGTGCCAGCAGATGCCCTTCGAGGTGATGCACCCCAATAGCGGGCACCCCCCACCCCCACGCAAGACTGCGGCCGACGGCAGCCCCCACCAGCAGTGCGCCCACCAGTCCGGGACCTGCAGTATAGGCGATACCACCGATCTGCTCTCGTGTGGTGTCGGCCTGCTGCATCGCCTCGCGGATCAGCGGCAGTAGCTTGCGCACGTGATCGCGCGATGCCAGCTCCGGCACCACACCACCATAATCGGAATGCATCACCACCTGGCTATATAGGACATCTGAAAGCAGGCCGCGCTCAGCATCATAGATCGCTACACCGGTCTCATCACAGGAGGTCTCTATTCCGAGTATGCGCATCAACCCGCCTCCCGACTGCTCTTCATTAAATTCATGTCCGATATTATAGCCAGGCTGCCCTTCAGCTGCTTTATGATTTGTCGAAAAAGAGAGATATACTATGCGCTCCGTACAATACCACCGACAAAATGACTGAATAGATAATCATGACAAACCTTGCGATCCAGATTAAAGGTCTCACCAAGATCTATCCCCCCGATAACAGAGCCGTTGATGCACTCGACCTTGAGGTCAGAGAGGGCGAGATCATGGCGCTGCTCGGCCCCAACGGCGCGGGCAAGAGCACCACGATTCGTGCCGCTTCGACGCTGTGTGGCTTTGACGAGGGCAGCGTGATCGTCTCGGGTTTTGATGTCGACACCCATTCGCTTGAGGTGCGTCAGTCGATCGGCGTGGTTGCACAGCAGACCGGTATCGATTATTTCCTGACCGGACGCGAGAACATGGTATTGCAGGGCCATCTCTATCGCATGAAGAAGACCGACATCAATGCACGCATCGAAGAACTGGCCAGTTATTTTGAACTCGATAACAGCATCGACAATCTGGTCAGCACCTACTCTGGTGGAATGCGCAGAAAGCTCGACATCGCCTGCGCCCTGATCCATCGCCCCAGGATTCTGTTTCTCGATGAACCGACGTTGGGGCTGGATATCAAGAACCGTAAAATCCTGTGGAAACATATCGACAAACTCAACAAGGAATTTGGCCTGACCATCCTGTTGACCACCCATTACTTAGAAGAGGCGGACAACCTGTCACACCAGGTGGCGATCATCAACAGCGGTAAGGTTCAGATAGTCGACACCCCGGATGAACTGAAGAACAGCATCCACGGCGATTCAATCACGGTGACCTTTGATGACGTCGGTAAAAACGAACAGGCCTTTTTTCACTTTGCGCAACAACAGCCTTACATCAAAGACTCTTCATGGGAAGATAACAAGCTGCACCTCTATGTTGACGATGGTGGCGCCAATGTCGCGGCATTGATGGCGATTGCTGGCGACAACGAAGCCAGGATCGCTAACCTGTCACTTTCTCGCCCAACACTGGATGACGTCTTCCTCAAATACACCGGGACCAGCATCCTCGAAACAAAAGAAGAGGAAGGCGATGAGTGGTGGAAACAGTGGGCTGGCAAGGGTGGTAACAGTGGCAAATGGAAGAGCCAGTGGGGTGCAAATGACAGTGACTCTGAAGATGGCGAAGATAACCAGGCGTGGCAAAATAGCGAGTGGGCCAAAGAGAACAGTGACGCCAATCCAGGCGCTCAAAAACGGGAAGAGGCCCAGCGGCAGCAGGGGGCGTGGTCTGATGGGAAGCAGTGGCCTAACCAGCAAAATGATGGCGATAACAACCCTGACGAGCACGGCGAACAGAAGTGGGACCAGTCACAACAGGGTGACTGGCAAAGTAATAAGTGGAATAAAAACAGCGACGGCGGAGAGAAATAATCCATGCTTGCAGATACATGGCATCTATTTAACAAATACATGCGCATCACCATGCGCATGCCGATGTGGACACTATTCACCCTGATTCAGCCACTCATCTGGCTACTAATCTTTGGGCAGCTTTTTAAAGACTTTGTACAGCTCGGTGATCAGGACTACATGGGGTTTATGGTGCCGGGCATCCTGGTAATGACGGTGCTGTTTGGTTCATCATGGTCCGGTGTCAGCCTGCTGCGTGAGATCACCGCCGGTACTGTCGACAAGATGCTGGTCTCGCCGGTTTCGCGCATCGCGATCGTACTCAGTCGTGTCCTGCACTCCTCTGCCCAGGTGATTGCACAGGCATTCATCATGCTACTGGTAGCATGGATACTGGGCGCAACACTCAACATGAATCCAGTCTATCTGCTGATGGCGATGTTGATTGTCTTTTTATTAGGCGTCGGCTTTGCCGCGCTCTCTAACGGCTTTGCTATTGCACTGCAACGGGAAGAACCGCTGGTGATGATCGGTAACCTTATGACGTTGCCGTTGATCTTCTTTTCATCGGCACTGGTACCTGAGCAGTTCATGCCGGACTGGATTCAGCTGATCTCCGCAGCAAACCCTATTAGTTATGCCGTCGATGCGATCCGCGCTGTACTCAGCACCACGCCAGACCTTGCAGTATTCGGGCAGGGGCTACTAGTATTAACTATATTTGCCACCGCATCGCTAGCGTGGGCAGTCACAGCGTTTAATGCTCTAAGGGACTAGCCAGGAAGTGTCGTGTTCTGAGGTATTAGAACCTCAGGGCGCGCCACTAAAATAGAAGATTGAAGCCAGTTGTAAGGGTATGCCTACTATACCCACCCAGAGAATTACTCTGCTGCCGCTGCCCTTCCTCGAACTCCTCCCGAGTCAAGGTTCGCTTCACTGCCAGATTTGAGTTGTTCCTGACATAGGCATAATTGACAGAGAGCCTGATCTTTCTACCCACCCAGTAGGCCAGCCCCGCCGAGAGATTATGGGTATCATTCTCTCGGAAAGTGGTGAAAACTGAAGATGAATCTCGGTTCAGATAATATGTTGCTGTATACCCATAATTAATATTACCCGTAATCCTGTTTTTGAAACTATGCTCTAAATTCATCGTTAACTGATGACTATTATAAGCGTAATCACTCCCCTCGAGTTCCTTATTATCATTACTGACGTATGTATACCCAACTTTCATGCTGCTTCTATCTCCAACACGCTGGTCAAGCGTACCGGTTAAGCGATAAGATAAAGAATTAAAAATAGGATTTACGACAGCATCAAACTTTGCCTGAGATAATGAAACAGTAAAGCCTGTCATCACCCGCTCATCTGAAAAAAAGTCAGTCAGCTTTCTGAATTTCGCCCTCCTCATCACCTCTGTAAACAGAATATCTGATGAACTACTACGCTCTTCGGTCAGTAGTCCTTTAGCATTACGATTGGTATAACCACCAATGATAGTATATTTCCCAGGTGTCACAGTTGCCGCCAGGCTATTACTCGTATTCAAAAAATCAAATTGCCCCTTATGATATATCGAATACGATGGCGATGATGTTAGGCGCAACCGCAGACCATTTTGCATCTTATATTGATAAGATAAATTAAACGACATATCGGAACGAAGCTCATTATCATCGTCGCGATTGACGTCATCATCATTCACTTCGTTATCCAGTGATATCGCATATGCGATACTGGCCGACAGCCCCTTTATTTTTTTCTCCGTTGCAAATAACCTCGCCTTTACTTCATCCGAGGTTTTTTCATCAGGATCCTCCTGCAAAATTTTGCGATACTCGCTAATCGCATCTTCTTCCCGGTTCAACCTTTCAAGACTCACAGCAAGATTCAGTCGAGCACCGAAATTACCCGGAGACATCCTCACAACGTTTTCATATGCGTCGATCGACTTCAGAAACTCTTCTTCACGCCCATAAATCAAACCAAGATAATAATATGCCATCACATTCTCGGGATTATCCGTAATAATCGCCTTGTACTCTTTCTCTGCAATGCCCAGCTCACCATTAACAAAGCTGCGCCGGGCCACAACCAACCTGAGAGAGTTTACCGTTGACACTGCCTTTTCTGGATCATCCGTCAGCATGACCGCCGTCGCATATGCAGGAATGGCCTCGTCCAGATTTCCCATATCACTGGCAATAGCAGCCTTCATCAATATGATTTGCACGTTAGAAGGGGCCAGCTCAGCTGCTTTTTTAATTTCTTCATACGCCTCAGCTATCCGCCGAGCCCGTAGATAAAACTGGGCAAGTTTAAAATATGCCTCAACATTATCTGGCGCACTGGCAATCGTTTCTAAAAGAAATTTTTCAACCAGCCTGGATTTATCTTCCGGTGAAAGATCAGAGAATACACTTTGACCACTAATATCCTTCAGGGTTTTTTCTGCTTCTTCAGCATATTTTGTCCCCTTTCCCTGAACAGAAATATTTTCCAGCAGATCAATCGCCTCCCCAGTACGCTTGGACATTAGATAGAGCCCCGCAAGCTGAGACTTCGCCTCTAGATGATTAGGTGCCAGCTTTAAAACTTTTTGATAGCTTTCTTCCGCGCTCTCAACCCTCCCCAGTTGTGCATACGCCTTCGCCATCAGCAAAAGTGCTGGCACACTATCAGCATTTATCCTGATTACATCATCAAGAATATCCAGAGCATCCTGGTGATTACCGCTTGATGAGATCAGGCTTGCCTCAATTATACCAAGTCGCTCTCTTGCCTTATTGCCAATCCGACTCTCAGGGGCAAGCGCAATAATTTTCTCCAGGCTTTCAATTGCCAACGAAATTTCACCACGCATCTCATAAACACTTGCAAGATTCAGGTAGGCATTCAAATATCTGGGATTAAGTTCAATAACCCTTTCGAATTCGACCAGCGCCTTTTCCGCATCCCTTAAAATAAAATACGCAAGACCCAGACTATATCTAATCATAAAATCATCCGGATATTTCTCAGCAAGCTGAATGAATATCGCTTTCGCCTTCTCTACCTCGCCACTTCTAGCAAGCTTCGTTGCATTTAGAAAGGCTATTTTCTTAACCGCTTCCGCGTGGTTACTAGAGCCAGGTGGGGCAAGATTTGTTATCGTTCTATAAACACGTATTGCATCATCATAATGCGATCTAAATTCATACGAATGCGCCAAAGACCTATGGTATTCAACCTTTTCAGGCTCCAGCTCCACAGCTCTTTTCAGGCGTACCAATCCTTCATGAAAACGCCCCATCCGAATCAGGATAACGCCACTCTTTGCATACGCCTCCGCATTATTCTTATCTAATAACAGCACTTCATCAAGTATATTCAGGGCAGCCTTCAGGTCTCCCTTCTCAAAAAGGTGCTGGACGTCATTCAGCATCACTGATATCTGTGTTGGCGCCGCCGCCCCGGCTGAAGCAGGCTCCTGAGCCACTATTTGAGCAGAGGAAAATAGCATAGTAGCTGAAAACAAGAGTGATAAATAAAGGCGCATTTGAGCTCGCTATCAATAATATATATTAACTTTAAACATTGCGCGCCAGCCACTCATATCAAGTTCCATCTTTTGATACCCCTCTTCACGATCATCAGACAAGTAACCACGTTTACCCCTACCATCGGGGATAATCTCAGTGGGATAGTCGATACTTAGTGTGTCCTGTGGCTGAATATCGTTGTTAAACTGAGAATTTCCCAGCTCAAACTTATTCAAACCAAAGGAGTATCCCAGGTCGGCCCCAAACGATAACCACTCTCGTAGAAACAACTCTCCACCGATGCCAGGCTGTAGCATCAGATTGCCTGTCGCCTGCGACTCAAACTGGGTGATGCGCTTAAATGTCGTGACACCGTCAGCAGCATCGGTAAATTCAAAAACAAAGTTTTCACGAAAATCGATATCAAACACTTCATTCAATAACACTCTGGTATATAGACTGTATTTTTTGTGCTTTTTCACCAGGTCTCTGCGCCACCCAAGGTAGTACTGCAGGTATGAGATGCTTGCATAGCGTTCATATACCGTGTCTGTTAACCTTCCCTGAAATGGAAGTGTAGTTCTTACCAGCGCAGTACTCACCCCTTCCCATGAGCTCAGGCCGATCACTATATGATTTCTCTGATCCAGCTCCATGCGGAATTCAATACCGGCTTCTGTACCATACTTAATCGCCGGAAGCGGGTTATCTACTTCATAACTTACCTGACTAGCATTTCCATCTGCGTCCTCAAAAAGAAGCTCCCCCCTCACGGGCAATTTTGCAGGAAAAACCTTATCGTTAATGAGATCCAGATTAGGGCTGTTCACTCCAAGCATTGGGGAGACACTCCAGCGAACTTCAGACATGACTGTCTTTCCGGTTAGTGCAGACACGATAAATATGGCAGCTAACAGCCATTTTATGGTTGAGCTAGACACATCAAACGGCCTTTTTTTCCCGTCTCGAATTGATCAATGTCAATAAAAGTGGCAGTAAGACAAGGGCAGCCAGACAGCTTACCACCATATAGCTACTTACAAAGGCCCCCAGTTTAATATGCGGAGGAAATTGAGAGGCCAGCAGCACCATAAAGCCTACTGTTACAACTAAAGCATTATAGACAACGGTCTTACCTACTCCCCTCATTGATTCAAGCACAGCCTCTTCGTGCCCTAGTGAGTTCCTTCTTTCATACCTATATTTAAATAAATAATGAACCGCATAATCGACACCCACACCTATTGCCACACCGGCAGCTAATGCAGTTGACACATCAAGTGGTACACCGAGAAAGCCAATCCCCCCCGCGGTCACCAAGGTTGTTACGGTCACCGGCATCACCACCAACAGACCCAGAATAAATGAGCGGAACAACAAAATTGCTATTATCAGAATGCCGGCCTTTGAGAGTAATACTGCCATTACCTGACTATCAATCAACAGGTCAGCCCAAATATATGAGTTATTTGCTGAACCAGCCAGATTAACCTCGACATCAAAATCACTCATTTCACGCGTCACATATTCAGTCACATCTGCCACGACTTCTTTTAAATATTGCGTTTCATCAGTCTTAAGAAGAAATGAGATATTGGCCAGCCGGTAATCATAATCAATCACTTCATCTAGCTCATCCGGTCTACCTGACATCGATAATAAAAAAAGAAATTCGTTAATTTCTTCTCTCGTTGACGGCATGCGATCATATGCTTCATCACCCGCATTCAAGTTTTTATTAACGCTCTTAAGATAATCGACTATTGAGATTGAGCCCCCTACAAGTGGGTGTTGCTCGACATGACGCTGCATCCCTTCAATCTTGCGCAGTAGATCAGGTGATTTAAGCGCGTCTGACTCATCACCTTCAATCACGACATTTAAAAATATTGATCCATCCAGCCTGTTGTTAATCAGACTATTCGCTATAGAGACTTCACTATCCTCACTGAAGTCACTCATCCAGCTTGAATTCACATACAGCTTACTCGCGCCATATGTCGCCAGGACCAGCACCAGCATAACCGCAACAAGGGAGGTATTTCCCTTGTGCATTGACAATCTCCCCCAGGCGACAAGCAAACGTCCTGTCCCGCTTTCTTCGTTATGCACCCTCAGCGATCTCTTTTTCTCTAAATAGCCGCCAACTTTTGGCTTCAAAATTGTCAGGATTGCAGGTATCAGCACAATCGAAAGCAACCAGCAATATATAATTCCAAGCACTGTAAACAGTCCAAACACCTTAAATGGCGGCATTTCCGATAGTAGCAATGCAAGGAATCCAATGACTGTTGTGATCGTTGTGGTTATCAAAGGTGGTGCAAGCTGCGCCATCACCCCAGTTGTTATCTCTGCCGACTCGCCAGTTGGGTTTTTCAATACGTGGTCATAATAGCGGCTCATCACATGCATCGAGTCTCCAATTCCAACTGCGACTAGTATCACAGGAAGCATCGTTGAGATTGTATACATCGGGACATTCAACACGGCCATCGTTCCTAGTGTCCAGATGACAGCGCAGCTTATTACTAGCATAGGAATTAACACCCCACGCCATGTCCTATAAAATAAAAACAACATCGCTGCGAGCGCAACACACAGCAGTGGAATCATTATCTGGATATCTTTAAGTGCGCTCATCCCCGCGCTTACCTCGATCACTGGTCGACCAGCCATATATAGCTCGTCACCATTTTCTTCCGCACTGACAATCTTCTCCAGATTATCTGGCTCCATTCTTACCGGCCATGTCTCTTTTGAATTTTCTCTGGCCTCTCCTTTTCCACTCTCCCAATCACCATTATTCCATTCATCCGAATCATTCCAGCCACCATCCCAACCGCTATCAAGGCCTCGCTCACTATCGAGCATCGTTTTGATAGCCCAGTATGTGCTATACCTATTTGCAATCCCTTCCTTAAGTTTGGCGCGAATAATTGCAACCTTGCCATCTTCCGACACTATATTGCCGACAAATAGATCTGCATTTCGATCTATTGACTTGCGTAGCGCCTCAAACTCATCCTCAGTTTCAGGTGTCTCTCTCATCAGGCGCTCACTACCAAGTGATTCTTCATCTCCCACAAATGCACTTGCTGTCGATATCGACATTACATCAATTACACGATTTGCTGAGACACCTGGCAGCTTAGCTACCTGCTGGGTGATCCTGGATACACGATCTAACGTCTCAGTGTTGTATATTCCTTTTTCCTCATTGACTACTGCGATCAGAATTGAGTTCTTCACTCCGAATGTATCTGCTACGATTTCATCATAAATGATCGCATGATGTCCTTTAGGCAGGTATACACGGGCATCAGTCTCCCAGCGTAGCTTTCCCAGTTGCAGCGCACTAAACAGTGTAGCCACCACCACTACAACCACTATTATTTTAGGGTAGCTAACGATAAATTTAAAAAACCTGTCCCACATAGTCGGTCCTTATATATAAATATTACTATTCAACTGACGCTAGAATGTGTATTTGAACTCCATAAACAACCTGGAGTTATTATTAAAGTTCCCAAAAAACTGCGCGCTCTGAACAGATGTATCAGCATTCGCACCGAACACTCGCCCTCCTTGAGCCTCAACACCTAGCTTTGATGAACTGCCATAAAAAATATCCATACCGGTCGCTATCTGGAAATGGTCAGTCACATCAAATATTATCTTGGGCTTTATATAGCTCTCTTTGGCGTTCAGAAGATTGATATAAAGAAGTTGAAATACTGCAGACTTTTCCGGCATTGGCTTTCGAATATACAGTGCCAATGACGTGTCAAACTCATCCTGAAACAGGACTGTGTCATAGTCGATGATATACCATTGCGCTATCGCAGGAGATATATCCATCCCCCACATGTTCACATCAAACCCTACCCCCCAGCGAATATGCTTCTTCTGCAATATTCCATCTGAGTCGAGAAATCCATCTCCATCTATGTCCGTGTCATTCTCAAGACCAAAGTACTTATCTGGCACATATACAAACTCACCTTTAACGATATTACCGCCCACGGGCTTAACAAATGTGAGCCCATACATATTCATGCGTGTAAATGTCGGGAAGAATGTCGGCTCTTCCGTACTTGCAATCTTTGAGGTTCTAAACACCACAGGAAAATCGTCCCAGGTATAAAAATAACTAAGCGCAATTTCTGCCCCCAGGACTTCCTTTGTATACCTTATTCCTACTTCTGAGTTCCGCAGTACGCTTGATTCAGGCTTTTTAGTATTTGGTACCGTCTGAAGTAATTCCCATTCTGAACCCGCGGGTGCCGGTTTATGGAGTTTCAGATCTGGGATCCACAGGAACTGCCATGTCGACTCGTCCTGATAATAGTCCACCTTCGCTGTCCATAAAGGTATCCTGTAATCTAACAGGTCTAGCAGTATCAGTTCGCGGAAATCCATTGGATTGATCTCATCTGTTAGCCGCATTCCCTCAAGCACACCCCAAACCACAAATTGCTTGCCCAGACGAATATCCATATTGTCGGTAAATATATCTAGATACATCTCCCTGATTTCTGCTACGGGTGAGTCTTTCTCCTGCTCGAGGTTATCAACAAAAACGAGTGGCTGATCCTGATCCCTTACAAATCTTGCAGATATTGTTTCGTAATCAAACAAATCATACGCAAGATCATAATAGGCCCAGCCAGATATGGTCACGGATTTGTTTGAGCTCGCAGAATATTGGCCATCCAGTGACAGTATATTCCTGATCTTGGTGATCGACCTCGGCTCGCTGAAACGATACGCGGTCTCATTTTTAAGATAACCATTGACTGTCCAGTCGGCTAAAAAGCTATCTAAGTATCCCGTCTCTTCGTCTGCTTTTGCTGCTGCCCCCCACAATATACAAACACTAAAGACGAGCATCGCTAACGATTTTTTTTTATATTGCAGTAATAAAATCAGCCGAGCCCTTCTAACTGTTTGCATCGTTCGCATAAAATCACATGACTCTGTCCTGGCACTAAACCAAAAACAACCTCATCCCCCTTTTTTAAATGTTTTGCACATCCCATACATACCACTTCTTTGTTAAGCAGCAATTTCTCCCAACCTATCACCTCGTCAAATTTTTTTTGCTGGTCACTACTACCAGCTTCATCAAGCACAGCGTTTGTCTCACCTTCAGGCAGGCTTTCGCCACCAAGGTTATCGACATATTCAGTCAAAATATTTCTAATTAATATCGAAACGGGTATCCCAAGAAGTTCTGCCTGATGCAATATTTTTTCTCGCAATGCTTTTGGAACCCTGGCCCCCAGGTACTCCTGCTTTCTCTTTGCTGCAATCGACATCGCTTGTTGTCTCATTGATGACGCCTGTTCAGCTGCCATCTCCCGAATCCCCCCGCGCCTATTTTCCATCTCTACCTCCAGTTTTTTCCGAGCTCAAACCAAGTATCACATTGTATAACAATTGTTATACAATGTCAATTTCGACTCTTGATCTCAAAAAAAAAGCCATGTAATACATGGCCTTTTCAAATAGTGCTGGCGAGATAGTCATCAACGATTAATTCCATCAACCCCCAGCTTTAACGCTCTTTTTGTAAAAACTCGGTCACTTAAGCCATTATTCACCTCAACGTCATCCATCTCAAATATTGACTCATGTGTTTCCTGAACATCTTTGACCACGACCTTCTTCCACATCCATGCACCATCAACGTTCTGCCAGTCGAGAAATTGCTCCTTTAGCAACACCCCCTTATTATCATAATATGAAATCCTTTTAACGACGCACTGCGCCCACTCAGGGCCATTTCCTTTTTCTATCCAGAACAACCGCCTGGAGTATAAACCATCGCCTTCATGCGGCACACTCTCAACCTTGTACTGGGTTACGCCACCCACCTCTTCCATCCCAATATAGAAATGCTCATCGGCATCGATAGACCGATAACTCACATCCTGATATGTTAGATCAGAATTCAAAAAGCGATCTCCGGGATCTCGAATGGTCACACGACGAATCTTCCGCAGTACTGGCAAGTAGATCCACTGATCCGCATTCTTTTTCGACTCAGGTACAAATGCCGTTCGCATAAATGCGCCGCCTTTAGAATCTGGCGGAAACTCAGTAAACAGCACCATTTTATCCAGCACCTGCTTCTTACCCGAGTAGTCCTTCCATAGCCTCAGATAAATGCTTTTTTTTGTATTACCACCCGCATCTTTCAAAGTAACTGTAAACTTTGAACGCTGATCTTTTCCTGCATTTTTGTACCCACACTGAGCAATCATCTCCTTGCCTGTCATTATGGACGACTCAGCACTATCAGCAGCATGAGCAAATGCTGACAGAAAAAACATCGTTATGAGAATTACAGCACCTGTTTTCATACTTATCATCGCAACAGGTGCAGGCGTCAAGGCAGCGGAGTATTGCATAACTTATTCCCCCTTAGCCGAGCGTTTTTTATTCAGCATCTTTTGCCCCATGCGCAATGTCCTGGCTGAAAACAGATTATCAGCTAACCCAACATTCACTTCCACATCACTAACTACAAATATTGACACATGCCCTGTTATGGCATTTCTCACGAGAACTCGATCCCAAATCCAGACCCCATCAATCTCTTGCCACTTAATATACTGAGCCTTTAAAAGCGCCCCTTCTTTTGAAAAGTAATCAATTCTCGCGCTCGCACAACTATCCCAGTCTTCGCCTTTCAAGAACCACTGCAGACGCCTGCCATATAAATTATTACTATCTCTTGGAATACTCTCTACCTGATAAAATTCCATATCCTGAATTTTCTTCACGCCAAGAAAATTATGCTGATCTGCATCAAGCGCTCTCTGTTCTACGTCTGCGTATGCCAGATCAGAATTCAAGAAACTATCACCCTCATCCCGGATTGTTACCCTTCGAATTTTTTTCAATACCGGCAAATAGATCCATTGGTCAGCCTCTTTACCACTCTCTGCTTCATAAGCAACACGCATAAAGGATGAACCTACTGCATCTGGTGGATATTCAGTAAAGAGCAACATCTTATCAAAAACATCCTCTTTACCCCCATAAGCCTTCCAGTAGCGCCTATAGACACTCCTCTTCTCAGCGCCTTGTCTTGGATTCTGCAGGATAACCGTCAAGCGTGATCGTTGATCAAGGCCCGCCTCTTTAACCCCACACCTGGCAACCAGCTCACTTCCGGTCAATTCAGGCAGTTTCTCCTCAGCTAGCAATCCCTGCGCGCTCCCTGACATCAGCAGCATTAACAATATTCGACAACTTATGAGCGAGAACACGATTCTAATATTTGAACAGTACGGCATGCCTTATAAATCCATCGTCTTGACCATGAATTAAATATCCATTTAACTTACTTACGCTCTTATACAAAGCTGACCATTATATAATAAAAAAGGGGCCCAAGGGCCCCTTAAATATCACACCGTCTCTATAATGAGTGTGATTTAGACTACGGTAGCACAGGTGCTGCGCCGAAGTTGTTAACCATCCCCGCATCCCAGGAAAATGGTGATGCGGTGACATCAGCACTACTGGTCGAGAAGGTAGAGATTGGATCAAGTGCATCGCTCTTATTATCAAGACTTTGGAAACCAAAGGTTGACACACCCAGACCGCCTAGACCAACCCTCTGGCCAAGCCAGGCAACCATCACATCATCCGAATCTGAAGGTGTGGCAGCCTGTGTCCAGGCCAACGAACCTCCTGTACCCGCAGAACCTGGAACAGCAACGAGTGTCAATGTACCTGAACTGTCTAACGCATCGCCAGCCCGCTCTCTTACCACAAAACGCTGGAAGTCTGTACCCCCTGAACCACCTGCGCTCATCCCGACATCCTGGACCATGTCCATGGCTTTACCAGTGGTAGCGCCAGCTGCATCAAGATTGACACCCAGGGTAAATGAGTTGAAAAAGTCATCTTCCTGCTGTGACGCGTCGGTTACGCCGGTCGACTGAACCTTACCGGTATTACCATTATCATAGAAGGCCTGAGTAACATTTAAGTTACTCTTTCCGGTTTCTTCAGCCCAACCAATTAACAATTCAGTCGACGCATCAAAGCGATTACCCGTTGTCGCGATATCAGCTGCCTGATCTGACAAGGTCTGCAAACCCTTAATACCGCTGCTGGCACCAGCCATCTGTATAAAAGTGATATCAGAAAAATCAAGCGTAGTGACATCTGTGTCTCCTGTCGCACCTGCCGCCAACGGGTCAATGATCACAGTCTGGATGTAGGTTTGACCACCCACCACAACTTCCTGCTGCAAGAACCCTTCACCTGTAATGAGGATATTACAGGCGCCAGCAGCGGCGGTAGGACAACCACCAAGCGTGCCTGTCGTCCCATTCAGTACATTTATACCATCAAAACCTGGACCGGCTGCCATTGCGCTGCCTAGAGGCAGCAGCGCTGCGGTCGCGCCCATAAAAGCTAAGCCTTTAATTGTATTACGAATCTTCATTTAAACCCCCTGTTGTTTGGAAGCAGTTGTCTTAGCTAACACCTGTCCAATCTCCTTCGACACGGTATTTGCAGTTTTACGGACAAGGCTCCCTTATACATCCGCACATTTAAAAAATCTTCTAATGTTGCGTAATTTATAGCAGCAGGCAAGTCAGCTGTCAAGCCCAGATCCATCTGTTGATTGGCCGCAAATTCCCTAATTCTGTTGATTTTCAACAAGCAATAAATTACACAGGACCACAAAATTAATGTTCAGCTGACCCTGTACAATATTTATATCGGCAAAAACTAGAATCTCTTTAAAGTCTACGAAATATACATAAATTTAAATAGTGAACCGCCCATCGACAATCATACACGATTCAAATACAGGATATTATTTTGACGCCCACCGAAATCGATTGCTGACAACGACGCATAATCGATCCTAAGCTGCCGGTAGCCCTCCAGCGGCATTTGAAGCGCATCAGCCATCATCACACGAATAGGTCCCACATGCGCGATGATGACAATCGTGCCGCCCGCATGCCTTTCCAGAAGCTCACTAACCGCAGCCTTTACCCGCGCCAGCAGGTCGCCAATAGTTTCGCCATCCTGCGGTGCAAAGTTGAGCGGATCCGTCTTCCACGCACGATATCCTTCGGGATATCTTTTCTCGACCTCATCAAAGTAGAGGCCATCCCACGCGCCAAAACGCCTTTCCAAAAAGGCGTCATGAGTAACAATCTCGCCACCATTTGTTTTCACAATGGCTGCGGCCGTCATCTGTGTACGGATAGCGGGGCTCGCGTAGATCGCATCAATCGGCACATCCGTCAGACGAATTGCGGCTGCTTCAGCCTGAGCCAGCCCCGCAGCATTTAGCGGAGGTGATTCCTCATCGTCGCAATAGAGTCGATCCAGAGGGAAATCTGTCTCCCCATGTCGTACAAATATTATACGGGTACTGCGCTCTTTCTCTCTCATTATCGACGCTATTCAATCCTTACCTGACCTGGTCATGTCATTGGATGGCTATGCAGATGCGGCACCGCGTGGCCATTATGCCCCTCTTCCGAAATATCAACGGGAATCATTCCTAGCTTACCATGGCGCACACCCCTTTCAGCCATAATCATGCTCGCAAATTCACGAACGGCCTTGACTGACCCGCGCATCACTGCGATCTCCAGGCAGTTATCGTGATCAAGATGAATGTGTGTATTGGTAATACTCAGCTCGTGGCTATGGTGATGAGCGCGAGTAATGCGACTCGACAGCTCCCACTCATGGTGATTATAGACATAACTCAGCGTCGCGACACAGTGGCCATCTTCCCACTTTTTCAGCCGCTCACTCTCGAGACGCTCGCGTATCAGATCGCGCATCGCCTCAGAACGATTGGTATACCCATGACCATTAATGAATTCATCGAACTGCCCGGCAAGCCCAGACTCCAGAGACATCGTAATTCGTTCCATCGTTCAACCCTCCATGGTTGTCTTTAGTTCTCTCTGCTGATATCGACCCTTTGTGTACGATCATTAGCCTAGAAATGTGAAGATTCAAGTCACCTCACTAATCAGACGAATCTATCCACCGCAATAAAACCTATAAAATCAAAAAGAAAAGGCCCAAGCGATCATCTCACTCAGGCCTTTTCAATTAAGATAAAAATTATCGCAGAGATAGCTACGCAGACTTAAGACGACTCTCCGCCACACCGGGATCCTTTGAATTATGCTCCACCCAGTGTTTTTTGCCCCCAGTGGTCACTTCGCATTTCCAGAACGGCGCGCGCTCTTTCAGATAATTGATCACGTAACGACAGGCATCGAATGCCGCTGCGCGGTGTGCAGACCATACTGCCACCAGTACAATCGGATCTGACGGATACATATCACCCACACGATGCACCACCAGCACATCCATCACATCCCAGCCGTCCATCGCCTCCTGACAGACCTGCTCGATATGCTTTTCGGTCATTCCCGGATAGTGATCCAGATTCATCGCGGAGACATCTTCGCCATCATTAAAGTCACGCATAGTGCCAACGAAACTGACAACACCGCCATGCTTTCCTGACGCCAGCACATTCTCTTCGTGATTCTGAATCTCTTTATATGGATCGAGCTTCTCGTGCTGCACAACAACTTTCATGGACTAGCCTCCAGTCACCGGTGGAAAGAAAGCCACCTCGTCACCACTTTTCAGTTCCTGACTCAGATCGGTGTACTCTTGATTCACTGCCACCAGGATGTTGCCAGGCAGCGGCTCAGAGGAGACCTCAGCCCAGACATCTTCAACCGTTGCCACATCCTTATCAAAACTCACTTTATCGTCAGCACGCCCCATACGATCACGCAAACTAGCAAAAAACCTTACGTTGATATCCATAACTTCCTCTTAAAAACAGTAGACTAATGCGTCTAACCAGGCTGAGACAATTACGCCGAACGACGCCATGAGCCAGACTTGCCGCCCGACTTCGAAAGCAGCCCAATGTCGGTCATCATCATGCCGCGATCAACCGCCTTGCACATATCATAAATAGTTAGTAGCGCAACCTGCACCGCCGTCAGCGTCTCCATCTCGACACCGGTATTGCCTTTACAGCGCACCACCGCCTTACAGTGAACAGCGTTATTTTCAGGCTCCGGGGTCAACTCAACGTCAACCGCTGTAATCATGATTGGGTGACACAAAGGCACAATATCAGGCGTTTTCTTGGCCCCCATGATGCCGGCAACGCGCGCAATGCCCAGTACATCGCCCTTTTTGTGATTACCTTCCATGATCTTTTGTAATGTCGAAGGCTCCATAAAGATACGCCCCTCAGCCACACCTTCACGCACTGTAATATCCTTTGCGCCCACATCGACCATATGCGCCTCACCGGCAGCATTAAAATGTGTTAATTCATCACCCATGATTTAGCTCTCTCTGAAAAGTATTTATTGATATGTGCCCAGACAAAACGCAACTGCAACTAATTAGCCACCAATCTGCGTCATGCTTGTTCGACCCTTGCCAATATCTGCAACATCAACCTTTTTAACAGTAGACTGCTTTTTGGCTTCAAAACCATCACGATGTTTCTCATCGAATGCCTGACGAAACAGGCTAACGATATCCTCTTCGGCACAGCCATCCCTGCGCAGCAAAGCTCTCAGGTCAAACTCGTCATCGGAATAGAGGCAATTGCGTATTTTCCCATCAGACGTCACGCGAATGCGCGAGCAGTTCCCACACAGACTACGGGTAAAGGCAGGAATTACTGCAATCTTACCCGCGTAATTTGGCGCCTGAAAAATATGATGCTCTGTACGAGTGCCAGAGGCGGTTTTAATCCCGGGATAAAACTTCTCGATCTGGTCGACCAGATTTGCAGCACTGGCAAAGTGCTCGCCGGTCTCCCACATCTGATGTGCGTCAAACGGCATAAACTCGATAAAACGTACCGTAACATTTTGATGCCTGGTCATTTCACAGAAATCATGCAGTTCATCTTCATTGAAGCCGCGCATCAAAACCACGTTGACCTTTACGGTAGGGAAGCCAACTTCCTGCGCAAACTTGATGCTGTCCAGCACCTGATCCAGCCCGGTGCGACGCGTAATGCGTTCAAACTTTTCTGTGTCCAGCGAATCGAGACTGATATTTACCCCGGTCAAGCCCGCCTTCAGCAGATCCTCAGCATATTTGGGAAACAACAGGCCATTTGTAGTCAGATGAACCGCCTTTACCCCTGGAGTATTGGCAGTATTGGCAACGATATCGATGATATCCTTACGCACCAGTGGCTCTCCACCAGTATAACGAACCTTGCGAACACCCATCTTGGCAAGCGTTTCAACGGATCGTTGAATCTCTTCTGCGGTTAACACCGCGTTCTTATCCGGAAAATCGACACCCTCTTCAGGCATACAGTAGGTACAGCGGAGGTTACACTTTTCAGTCACCGCAATTCTGACGTAATCAAAAGTACGACCAAAACGATCTTGCAGGGGGGGCAACACAGTCGCGGCAGAGGCCACTGGGCCACCCGATGAAGATTCGCTATATGATTTTTTGCGATGCAACGATTTATCCAACACGTCAATATTCCCCCCAAATACTTAACAACTGCTGCCGAACAACACAGACCAGATTAACCGACTATTCTAGTCGGATATGAATCAGGTTTCCACCACTACGTTAGCAGTACCTGCGATCTGCATACCACAAACAACAACCTCAACAGCACGTTGTGTACACTAAATCTTTATAAAAGAGAAAATCCATTTACAGGCTTCACGACACGGGGACAAACGAAACAGCGGCTTTAACTGCCGCTAGTTCAGGGCATTCCCAGGAATCTTCCGCGCAGTCCAAAATCATAGCACGAAAAACCCGTCTTATTCCAATAGCTATATCGTCCTCTATCAAGCAAAGCTTTAATAAACATACAAAAAACCGATGTGTTGCTCATACAAACTCAGCATTCATAATTCACAATGTTTTTCACATACTTATTCAACACCAGACACTTCACCGTTAAAATCGCCGTGCTCCACGCCGACACAACACTGCAATCAACAAGATTCCATGCTATCTTCACGCGACAAAAAAACTTACAACCAATCTGGAACAAGCACTCAAAGCCTATGACTGACATCAACTACCATCAGGGACAATGGAGCACAAAATCTGCGATGGAAATCGCCCGCTCACACGGCCCAACGGCCAGCTACAAAGGCAAGATCTACGTTTTTGGCGGCGGCGGCCCAGACTTCAAGAGCCTCAACTCCACCACTATCTACGATCCGGAACAGGGTAGCTGGACAGCTGGCACCGAGATGCCAACCCTGCGCTCAGGCGCGATTGCCACCACCGTCGGCGACGCGATCTATATTATTGGCGGCGGCTTCAAAAAGCCCGATGGCAACTTCCAGTTCCTGCGCACCACCGAGATCTACTACCCAGAGACAGACAGCTGGGAACAGGGGCCAGAGATGCTGCAGCCTCACGACTACCCAGCAGGCGCGCTCTACGACAACCATATCTACATCCTCGGCGGCCACCATCCAGATGCGACCCTGTCGGGCCCCAAGACCGACCCCGGCTTCGATTTCTGCGAGCGCCTCAACCTCGCCACAGGCAAATGGGAAGAACTCAATCCGCTACCTACACCACGCTTCGCCCTCGATGCCGTGGTGGTCGACCAACGCATCCTGACAATGGGCGGCGTCGCCTTCACCTCAGAAGGATTCAATAACTTCGACCACATCGAGGCACTCGACCCCGCCACAGGCGAATGGAGCCTCGACAGCCTCAAACTACCATGGACCGCCGCTGGCCTCGGCGCGATCATGGTTGATGACACCCCGTTTATCTTCGGTGGCTATAGTGGCGACGGCATCTGCGACCACGCCGCCTGCTATGACAAAGCAACAGAGACCTGGCACCTGCTGCCGCCGATGCCGGCACCACTTGCCGCAATGGGCGTCGCCCACATTGGACGCACCATCTACCTTGTCGGTGGCTGGGCAGATGACGGCCGCACCCCGCTCAACAATCTCATCGCCTACACCTATTAATGGCGAAGATTAAATCGCTGCATGGATGACAAACAGCTTGAGCGCTACAGTCGCCACATCCTGCTGCCGGAGATCGATACCGCGGGACAGGAGCAACTGCTTCAGTCCCACGTCCTGATCATCGGTGCGGGCGGGCTTGGCTCACCCGCAGCGATCTATCTCGCCAGCAGCGGCGTCGGGCAGCTCACCCTCTGTGACGATGACATCGTCGACCTCAGCAACCTGCAGCGCCAGATCGCCCACAACAACAGCCGTATCGGGCAAAAGAAGGCAACCTCAGCACGAGAGAGCCTCACGAGACTAAATCCAGAGATCACAATCACCACCATCGAAGAGCGTCTCAATGGTGCGGCACTGCACGCCGCGATCGCAGCGGCAGACGCCGTACTCGACGCCAGCGATAACTTCGCCACCCGTTTTCTGCTCAACGACGCCTGCGTCGCGCTACGCACCCCACTGATCTCTGGCGCTGCCATCCGTCTCTCCGGCCAGATCTGCCTCTTTCGCAACGATGGCGGCAACACCCCCTGCTACCGCTGCCTCTTTGATGAGTCCGCCATCGCTGACGAAGAGAACTGCGCCCAGAGCGGCATCTTTGCCCCGCTGACCGGCATCATCGGTAGCATGATGGCCGCCGAAACCCTCAAGCTACTGGTCCCATTTGGGAAACTGCTCGACAGCCGACTCCTGACACTGGATGCCGCCAGCATGGAGTGGCGCAGCCTGCAACTACAGAAAGACCCCGCCTGCCCTGCCTGCTCACGACCAGCTTGATATTTAAAGAAAACCTCCCACAGCCCGAAAACTCAACTCAAGCGCGCCGAGCAACACGATCACGCTTTACAAGCCCCCCGAGAGGGCGGTAGAATTCGCGGTTCGCTATTTAGGGCAAAAACCATTCATTTAAGAGGAAAGTAAATGCCTGCTGTACGTATGAGAGAAAACGAGCCTTTCGAAGTTGCACTACGTCGCTTCAAACGCATCTGTGAAAAAACCGGTGTTATCTCAGAAGTTCGTCGTCGTGAGTTCTACGAAAAGCCAACCTCAGTACGCAAACGCAAAGCTGCCGCTGCCGTTAAGAGACAACAGAAGAAGACCTATAGCGAAAAGATGCGCACCGTTCGCGCGCCTTACTAAATCCAGTAAGCCGTCCGCAACACCCATTTGCATTCGCAGTGGCTTCCGAGCTTAAGCAGAAACTCCAGGATGAGATGAAATCCGCGATGCGCAGCAAAGATGCGCATCGGCTGGGGGTCATCCGTCTGGTGCTCGCCGCAATTAAACAGCGCGAGGTCGATGAACGGATCGAACTCGACGACAGCCAGATCCTCGCCGTACTCGACAAGATGGCCAAACAGCGCCGCGATTCAATTGAGCAGTACACCAAAGGGGATCGCCCCGACCTCGCCGATAAAGAGCGCGCCGAGATCGAGATCCTCAGCGAATTCCTGCCGCCAGCGCTCACCGAGGCTGAAATCGACAGCATGATCACCGACGCAATCGCCACCAGCGGTGCCAGCAGCCCCAGAGATATGGGCAAGGTGATCGGCCTGCTCAAGGGCAAGCTACAGGGACGCGCCGACATGGGCGCCGTCAGCGCACAGATCAAAGCAAAACTTGGCGCGTAAACAACCCCCGCCCTCGTTACGCCTGTCAGCTCGACTTAAAGCGCTGACGCCCCCCACCCAATAGAGATACAATCACGCGATGGCTGGCAAAATCCCGCAGCAATTCATCGACGAACTCCTCGCGCGTGTCGACATCGTGGATCTGATCGATGCACAGGTGCCACTCAAAAAGGCGGGGCGCAACCATACCGCCTGCTGCCCATTCCACGACGAAAAGACGCCGTCGTTTACTGTGAGTCAGGACAAACAGTTCTACCACTGCTTCGGCTGCGGCGCCCACGGTACCGCAATCGGCTTTCTGATGGAGTATGAACGGCTGGATTTCCTCGACGCGGTGCGCGACCTCGCCGCCCACGTCGGCATGGAGATCCCGCAGGGCAACCACCTTACCGCGTCGGGACCACAGCACGACAGCAAACCACTCTATGAGCTACTGCAACAGATCGCCGGCTTCTACCGCCAGCAACTCAAGGAACACCCCAAAGGGAAACAGGCGATCGACTACCTCAAGGCACGCAGCCTCAGTGGCGAGACCGCCGCCGAGTTTGGTATCGGTTACGCCCCGCCCGGCTGGGATACTTTGCAGAAGCGGTTTGGCAGCGACAACACCCAGCCGCTCGCCACCACCGGGATGTTGATCAAAAAAGAGAGCGGCGGCCACTACGACCGCTTTCGTGAACGGGTGATGTTTCCGATCCGCGACTCGCGTGGGCGCGTCATCGGCTTTGGTGGGCGGGTACTCGGCGACGACACCCCCAAGTACCTCAACTCCCCGGAGACGCCGATCTTCCACAAGGGACAGGCGCTCTACGGCCTGTATGAAGCACGCCAGGCCAACCGCTCAATCTCACGCCTGCTGATCGTCGAAGGCTACATGGATGTGGTGATGCTGGCGCAGAACGGCATCCGTTATGCCGTCGCGACCCTCGGCACCGCCACCACCCACGAGCATCTGGAACTGATGTTCCGCACCACCAGCGAGATCGTCTTCTGTTTCGATGGCGACCGCGCCGGGCGCGAGGCCGCCAACCGCGCACTGGAGAACAGCCTGCCGGTGATGCAGGCCGGGCGACAGGCGCGCTTTATGTTCCTGCCCGACGGCGAAGACCCCGACTCACTGGTCCAGAAAGAGGGCAAAACGGCATTTGAGACACGCATCGAGGCAGCTGCACCGCTCTCCAGCTATCTCTACGAGCACCTCGCCAAACAGGTCGACATGAACAGCATCGATGGTCAGGCGCGCCTGGTTGAACTGGCGAGACCGCTGTTCAACAAACTGCCCGCCGGCGTCTTTAAACATATGATGGTGACCCGCCTGGCTGAGATCATCCGCATGGAAGAGCGCACCCTCAGTCGCCTGCTGGGCAACAACGAGCCAGTGCCAACACCCGGCACTACGCCACACAAACCTCACCGCCGGCGAGGACACAGCGACAAACGTTCCAAACAGCCCTCTCTGGTACGGCAGGCGATCACCATGCTGCTCAACAACCCGTCCCTGGGACAGCTCGAACCACAACCGCAGCGTTTTGCCTCGCTCAACGCCCCCGGCATCGCACTGTTAATCGAATTGCTTGAAATGTTGAGAACCAGTCCACATCTCAGCACTGGCGCGCTACTGGAACGGTGGCGAGATCGCGAAGAAGGCCGCTATCTAGCCAAACTGGTACAGCAGGAAAACCTGGTCGAAAACGACCATCAGGAACAGGAATTTGGTGATCTTCTACAGCGACTCTACCGGCAGCATCTCGAACAACGTATCGAGCAGCTCTGCAACAAGCCCGCCTCGGAATATAGTCAGTCTGAAAAAGAAGAACTACAGAAGCTGTTTAAGCTGAAAGCGGGCGCCCCATAAAAGCGCCAGAAAAACGGCGCTATAGCCTGTTTTCACGGGGTTCTCATACCCGGCTCAAATGTTATAGAATAGCTGGTTATTTTTTTGCGCCAACATTTGTACTGGCATCTTGCATTGGCATATCGCACAGAAGGAAGGCTCACGCTACATGAATCAAGCACAGCAGCAATCACAACTCAAGCTACTGATAGCAAAAGGCAAAGAACAGGGTTTTCTCACCTACCGCGAAGTCAACGACCACCTCCCTAGCGACATCGTCGATCCGGAACAGATCGAAGACATCGTACGCATGATCAACGACATGGGGATCACGGTACATGAGGTCGCGCCGGACACCGACAGTCTTGCAATCTCTGACGCTGCCTCCAGCAGCACCGATGATGACGCCGCCGAAGAGGCCGCCGCCGCGCTGGCCAGTGTCGATAGCGAATTTGGGCGCACCACCGATCCTGTTCGCATGTACATGCGTGAAATGGGCACGGTTGAACTGCTGACCCGCGAAGGTGAAATCAAGATCGCCAAGCGGATCGAGGCCGGACAGCGCCAGATGATGCAGGCACTCGCCACCTATCCGCAGACCATCAACAGCCTGCTGGAGAGTTACGCCAGAGTCGAAAATGAGGAGATGCGCCTTAGCGACCTGCTCAGCGGCTACATCGACCCTAACGAAGATGACTCTGTCATCCCACCTCCTGCGATGTCCAATGCAAACAAAGATACTGATGACGATGACGACGAAGAGGAAGTTGTCGATACCGGTCCTGATCCTGAAGAGGCAAAAGAGCGTTTTACCGAGATCAAAAAACGCTACGACAAGACCATCGCCGCGATTGAAAAAGATAACAACGACCTGGTAAAAAATCAGAAACTGCGTAGCGAGATGTCAGAGTGCATCATCGAACTTAAGCTGATGCCCAAGATCAACGACGCGCTAATCAAAAACCTGCGCGCCATGGTCAACCGCATCCGCGAGCAGGAAAAGATCATCATGGACATCTGTGTCAGCAAGGCACATATGCCACGCAAGGAGTTCATCACCTCTTTCCCGGACAACGAGACCGATCTCAGCTGGCTACCAAAACAGATCGAAGGCAATCACAGCTACTCGCCCGTGCTCAAGGAGTTTGAGGAAGAGATCATGCGCGCGCAGGGCAAACTGCTGAACATCCAGGAAGAGTCACACCTCTATATTCATGAAATCAAGGACATCAACCGTAAGATCTCTATCGGCGAAGCCAAGGCACGTCGCGCCAAGAAAGAGATGGTTGAGGCCAACCTGCGACTGGTGATCTCTATCGCGAAGAAATATACCAACCGCGGACTGCAGTTCCTCGACCTGATCCAGGAAGGGAACATCGGCCTGATGAAGGCGGTCGACAAGTTCGAATACCGCCGCGGTTACAAGTTCTCGACCTACGCCACATGGTGGATTCGCCAGGCGATCACCCGCTCGATTGCCGATCAGGCACGCACCATCCGCATTCCAGTCCATATGATCGAGACCATCAACAAGCTCAACCGTGTCTCACGTCAGATGCTACAGGAAATGGGCCGTGAAGCGACCCCGGAAGAGCTCTCGATTCGCATGGAGATGCCGGAAGACAAGGTGCGCAAGGTACTCAAAATTGCCAAAGAGCCAATCTCCATGGAGACCCCGATCGGTGATGATGAAGATTCGCACCTCGGTGACTTCATCGAAGATCCAAACGTGATGGCGCCACCCGATGCCGCTACCGTTGAAGGACTGCGCGAAGCGACCAACTCGGTACTCGAAAGCCTCACCGCGCGTGAAGCCAAGGTGCTGCGGATGCGTTTTGGTATCGGCATGAACACCGACCACACCCTTGAAGAGGTGGGCAAGCAGTTCGATGTCACACGTGAGCGTATTCGTCAGATCGAAGCGAAGGCACTGCGTAAATTACGTCATCCAAGTCGCTCCGACCCACTGCGTAGCTTCAGCGACTAAACTTGTTCGCAACTGAAACAAAAAGGGCGGAGTGATTCACTTCGCCCTTTTTTAATAGCATCACGCATCATTTATAAAAACCAGGTGACGTGGCTTTTAGCAAAACGTTATACTGCACACCCTAATTAAGGGCCTGTAGCTCAGTTGGTTAGAGCAGGGGACTCATAATCCCTTGGTCCCAGGTTCGAGTCCTGGCGGGCCCACCATAATCCCTTACTCCATGACATGTGTGCATGAAATCATCACTATCTACAATATGGCACGCAGATACTGAAAATGAACAAGATTAATCCCCTTAACCAGTCCTGGGTACCCCTGTTTTAACAGCTACTCTTAAAAGAGTGGCGCCTGTGCCGATAAGATAAGCACCTTGACACAAACTTACATTTGCTGTTCAAATCCAGACTTATGCAGAAATTACGCAAACATATCAAAAACACACCATTGCTATGGATTCCCTGCGTGCTACCTGCACTGTTGTTTGTGCTGTCAACACAGCTTCACCTTCTCCTGTATGCCGATCATCAACACGGCCCTGAAGTCCAGCAACATAGTCACGAAACTAACCTGTACACAACTCATCTGAGGAATACTCACGATGCGCAGCACGGTTTCGATCAGCACCACGCAGGGGTCAACACCTTTGCCATCGATATCTCGCCTGAAGGGCTGAGCAAGTCATTCACATCGGTGTTCCTCGTTTGCGCCCTGATTAGCGCTATCGTTTTACTCTTATCTCCACAAACTCAAGGCGTGGCATTACAACGCCGCAACCCGTCATCACCCCATATCCGCCATCGACGCGCAGCTCTACCGCCACAACTTCGAGCGCCCCCGCCCTAAATCCATTCGGCTTTATTGCTACGCAAACACTGGCGTTGTCAACGGGCAGCGGTTCGTTGCGCCATTCATTCAGTATGTCACCTGTTACAACACCCTGAATGAACGAGCGCAAAGTGCTGATCAACTCCATGCCATCTCCAGTGAATAGTTCATTATTACTTTATACGTCGTGTCTGACAGCAGACCGATACGAGGCACAAAAATGCGATCTGGAATTATGCTGGCGCTGGTGTGCCTGGTCACACCAGTCACCTATGCTGTAGAAACACCGGACACCGGGCCGATTACCCTGGATCAGGTGATCGTCAGAGTGCTGGAGCGCAATCCACAATTTGGCATCAATGACTATGAGGCGCAGGCTGCTGCGGCGAAGATACGCCGAGCGCAACAAACTTCGCCACTTGAGTTCAAACTTGCGCTGGAAAATTTTGCCGGCAGCGGCAGCTTCAAAAGCGCCGATCGACTAGAGTCCACGCTCAGTCTGGCGAAAATACTGGAACCAGGAAACAAGGTAACTTCACGTAGCGATATCGCTCGTCAACAGGCCACTCTGTTGCGTAATAGTCATGACAGTCATCGCCTGGATCTGCTGGCAAAAGCAGCTGAGCAATTTATCCATGTAGTGGTGGATCAGCACCGTCTTGAAATTGCCGAAAACCATCTGTCCCTGGTGAAAAACACCTTCGAAGTCGTTTCACAAAGAGTCACGGCAGGTAGAAGCCATGTTGCCGAACAGCGTCGCCTGGCCATTGCAGTGGCGCGGGCGGAGGTCGAACTGGAACATGCCGAGCATAAACTCAGCACCTCGCGTCTCAAGCTGGCGACCAACTGGGGGGAGACCCAGCCGGGGTTTACACGCGCCCGGGCCCGCCTGTTTGATCTACCCCCGGTAGCCGCATTCAGACAACTGGAGGCATTGCTAACTAACAATCCCGATCTGGTCCGCTTCGCCACTGAGGAGCGGCTTGCCCAGGCACGCCTGCGTCTGGCGCAAACCCGCCGCACACCCAGCCTGCAACTCTCCGGCGGCGTCCGTTACTTCAGTGATCCCAATGATGCGGCGCTGGTGTTATCCGCCAGCCTGCCGTTTGGCTCGCGTTCTCGCGCCCGGCCTGAGATCGAAGAGATGCAATACCTCTCTCAGCGTGAACCATTGCGCCATGAGCAGCAACGGCTGGCCCTCTACAGCAATCTGTATGAACTCTATCAGGAGTTGCTGCACGCCCGCACCGCGTTTGATGCTTTGAACCGGCACATCATCCCCGAAGCGGAACAGGCCTCGGATGATTATGAACAGGGATACAGGCGTGGTCGCTTTTCGCTGCTGGAGCTGAACGAAGCGCAGCGCACCCTGCTCGATGCCCGCCTTGAAGCCGTGATGACCGCGGCCAACTACCACCGCCTGAAAATCGAACTTGAACGCCTGACGGGTATCGCGTTACAGGCAGGAGAACCGCAATGAACAAGAACGTCCTTTATACACTTTTGGTTGCCCTCATCGGAATCGGTTTCGCGGCGTGGTTACTGCTCGACATATCGCATCATGATGAAAACGGCCACGATGATCATGGTAGTGATTCACATCATGCCGGGGAGCAGAAAGAGGAGGTCGAAAAAGGGCCGCAGGGTGGGCGCCTGCTTCAACAAGATGGTTTCGCACTGGAGCTAAAAATCTTTGAGAAAGGTGTGCCGCCGGAGTTTCATCTCTATAGCTACCATAACGGCAATGCTATTGATCCGGGCAGTGTCTCCGTTGTGATTAAACTCGGCCGTCTCGATGGTCAGGTCGACATCTTCAACTTCCAGCCTCAGGGCGATTATCTGCGCGGCGACGGCGTGGTAACCGAACCTCATTCGTTTGATGTTAGTGTCGAAGCAAACTACCGGGGAAAACGTTACACATGGCAATATGAAAACCATGAAGGCCGGGTACAGATCGCCGACAGCATCGCCACTGAGAGTGGCATTCAAACCGAACCGGCCGGCCCGCGGAACATCAGGGAGACCCTGAATCTAACGGGCCGTGTGCAGGCCGACCCCAATCGTCTCTCCCAGGTGCGCGCTCGTTTTCCTGGCGTGGTGACAAAGGTCAAGCGTGAACTGGGCGAGCGAGTACGTCGCGGTGATCTGCTGGCGGAGATTCAAAGCAATGAGAGCATGCAGCGCTATCAGGTAAAGGCCCCCATCAGCGGCGTCATCGTACAACGTGATGTGCAGACAGGTGAAACCACTGACAATGCACCGCTGTTCATCATCGCCGACCTCTCAACAGTCTGGGCTGAACTGGATCTGTTTAACAGGGATATCAGCCGGGTTCAGACAGGCCAGCAGGTCAGCCTCGAAACCCTCAGCGGCGAAAACGTCGAAGGCAGGATCGACTGGCTCTCTCCGATGGCGGCCCACGCCAGCCAGAGCATTCAGGCACGGGTCGTCATTGCCAATCCCGGTCGGCACTTCAGACCGGGGCAGTTCGTACGCGGCCGTGTCACTGTGGCAGAACATGAAGTGCCGTTGGCGGTGCGCAAATCCGGGATCCAGCCCTTTCGTGATTTCCAGGTGGTGTTCGTGCGTATTGATGACACCTATGAGGTGCGTATGCTGGAGCTGGGGCGTGAAGATCACGACTGGGTCGAAGTGGTGGGCGGGCTCAAACCGGGCAGCGAATACGTCACTGAAAACAGTTATCTGATCAAGGCGGACATTGAAAAGTCCGGCGCTTCGCATGATCACTAATCGCACGGTCGCAAAGGGGAGCCGCCACCATGATCGATAAATTAGTCGCCTTCTCCCTGGCCCAGCGCTGGCTGGTGTTGATCGCTGTGATCGCACTTAGCGCGATGGGGCTGTACAACTACCAGAAACTGCCCATTGATGCGGTGCCGGATATCACCAATGTGCAGGTACAGATCAACACCGAAGCGCCGGGTTATTCGCCGCTGGAGGCGGAGCAGCGCATCACCTTCCCTGTTGAGACCGCGATGGCGGGCATCCCCTATCTGGACTACACCCGCTCCATCTCGCGTTACGGGCTGTCGCAGGTGACAGTGGTCTTTAAAGACGGCACCGACATCTACCTGGCGCGGCAGTTAATCAACGAACGGCTATCGGAAGTCAAGGAGCAGCTGCCCGCCGGTATCGAACCGGCCATGGGCCCTATCGCTACCGGGCTGGGTGAGATCTTTATGTACACCGTTTCCAGCAAAGAAGGTAGCGAGCTGAACCCGATGGAGTTGCGCACCGTGCAGGACTGGATCGTGCGGCCGCAACTGCGTAACACCCCCGGTGTGGTGGAGGTAAACACCATTGGTGGTTACACCAGGCAGTTCCATGTGCTGCCCGACCCGGACAAGCTGCTGGCCTATGACCTGACCATGCAGGAGATTATGGCGGCGCTGGCACGCAACAATCTCAACACCGGCGCCGGTTATATTGAACGCTTCGGTGCGCAATACCTGGTACGTTCACCGGGCCAGCTGGCCAGCCTGGACGACATCCGCGCCATCACCGTCGCCAAGCGTGACGGCGTGCCGATCAAGCTGGAGCGCATTGCCGAGATCACGCTGGGCAGCGAACTGCGCACCGGCGCCGCCACCCAGAACGGTGATGAGGTGGTGCTCGGTACCGTCTTTATGCTGATGGGCGAGAACAGCCGTGTGGTGGCGAGCGCCGCCGCCCAGCGCCTGGAAGAGATCAAGCCCTCACTGCCTGAGGGGGTTGAGCTGAACCCGCTATATGATCGCACCGATCTGGTGGATAAAACCATCGCCACCGTGCAAAAAAACCTCGCCGAAGGGGCGCTACTGGTGATCGTGATCCTGTTCCTGCTACTCGGTAACTGGAAGGCTGCGCTGGTCACCGCCGCCGTGATTCCGGTGGCGATGTTGATGACCATCACCGGCATGGTGCAGTCCCGTGTCTCCGGTAACCTGATGAGTCTTGGCGCGCTGGACTTTGGCCTGATCGTCGATGGCGCGGTCATCATCGTCGAAAACTGCCTGCGCCATCTGGCGATGTTTCAACGCAAGCATAGCACCCTGCCTGACCTGACCACCCGCCTGCGCATCGTACGTGAAGCGACGGTGGAGGTGGTCCGCCCCAGCGTCTTCGGTGTGATCATCATCATGATCGTCTACGTGCCCATTTTTGCCCTCAGCGGCGTCGAAGGCAAAATGTTCCACCCGATGGCACTGACCGTGGTGATGGCGTTAACCGCGGCGTTAATCCTCTCCCTCACCGCGGTTCCCGCCGCGGTAGCGCTGTTCGTGCGCGGCAAGGTAGATGAAAAGGAGAACCTCTTCATGCGTGGTGCACGGCGAATTTACGAGCCGGCACTGCGCTGGGTGCTGGCGCACCGTCTACCGGTGGTGACAGCGGCGGTGTTGCTGGTGCTGATTTCCGGGATTCAAACCACCCGCATGGGGACCGAGTTTATGCCCAACCTGGACGAAGGCGATATCGCGCTGCACGCCCTGCGTATTCCCGGCACCAGCCTCACCCAGGCAGTCGAGATGCAGCGGATACTGGAGGCACGTCTCAGTGAATTTCCCGAGGTCTCCCACATCTTCACCAAGATGGGCACGGCGGAAGTGGCGACCGACCCGATGCCGCCCAGCGTGGCGGACACCTTCGTGATGATGAAACCGCGTGAAGCCTGGCCCGACCCGCGCAGGCCCAAAGCGGAGCTGATTGCAGAGATGGAAGCTGTCGCCAAAACCATCCCCGGCAACAACTACGAGTTCACTCAGCCGATTCAGATGCGCTTTAACGAACTCATCTCCGGCGTTCGCTCCGATCTGGCGGTGAAGATCTATGGTGATGAACTGGATACCCTGGTGGAACTGGCCGAGCAGATCGAGGCGGTCGTCTCCAACGTACCCGGTGCGGCCGATGCACGCACCGAACAGGCCACCGGTCTGCCACTGCTCACTGTTGTACCCGACCGAGAACGACTCGCCTACTACGGACTGAACGTGGCTAGCGTGCAGGATGCCTTACGGATAGCCATCGCCGGTGAAGAGGTGGGGCAGATCTTTGAAGGCGATCGGCGCTTCGATCTGGTGGTACGCCTGCCAGAGACCCAGCGCACCGATCTTGACGCCCTGCTGCGGCTGCCGATCGCCTTGCCTGAGCCTGTTCAACGGGAGATCGATACTGATGCGGGTGCCCTCGGGCTCATCGAAACACCACCATATACCATTCCGCTACAGGAGGTGGCCAAGATTGAGATCACCCTCGGCCCCAACCAGATCAGCCGCGAAAATGGCAAACGTCGTGTCGTCGTCACCGCGAATGTACGTGAACGGGACCTCGGTAGCTTCGTGGAAGAGGTGCAGGCGACGGTGGCACGTGAGGTGGAACTACCTGCCGGTTACTGGCTCAGTTACGGCGGCACCTTCGAACAGTTGATCTCGGCCTCGAAGCGACTGACCATCGTCGTGCCACTGACCCTGCTCATCATCTTCGGCCTGCTGTTCATGGCCTTCAACTCCGCCAGAGACGCCGCGCTGGTATTCAGCGGGGTTCCGCTGGCCCTCACCGGTGGTGTGGCCGCGCTGGCGCTGCGCGACCTGCCGCTCTCCATCTCCGCCGCGGTGGGTTTTATCGCCCTCTCCGGTGTGGCGGTGTTGAACGGGGTGGTGATGCTGTCGTTCATCCGAGATCTGGTGACCAGGGGCATCGCGCTGGAGCAGGCGATCATCGAAGGGGCACTGACAAGGCTCCGGCCGGTACTGATGACCGCGCTGGTTGCCAGCCTCGGCTTTATTCCGATGGCACTCAACGTCGGAACCGGTGCGGAGGTGCAGCGACCGCTCGCCACCGTGGTCATCGGCGGCATTATCTCATCCACCCTGCTAACCCTGCTGGTACTGCCGGTGCTGTACCGGATGGCCTACCGCAAGCGAGTGGAAAGGTAACTCAGGAACCTCTGATTAACTGTCGGATGACCGAAGAAAATACCTTTGTGGTACGCGGAGTGAAACGACGCAGCAATCTCCTCACGAAACGTTACTTATTTCGTCGAGATTGCTGCGCTGTGTTCACAATGACAAATAATCGAATTATCAGAGGTTCCTCAGGTCAACGTGCTGAACCTCCGCCGTAACCGGCGCGCATTGTTTTATCCGGATCTGTTGCATCACCACTGTTTATTTCACCTCAAGCACACATAATAAAAAGAGCAGCATACTGATTGTCGACTACATGACCTCAGTGCCAACAGGAGACCCACTTGATTAATCGCCTTATTCGATTAAATTAAAATAATTAATCAATTGGATCTGTTTACAAACAAAGGACTATAGTTAATTCATCAACACAGATTAACCACGATAAGGAGTTTCCCCATGAGCCAGAAAAACAACTGCCCCCTGACTACCGCCAACGGCGCCCCCGTCGCCGACGACCAGAATAGCATCTCAGCCGGTGAGCGCGGCTCGCTGACCTTCGACAACTTCCGCGTCTTCGAGAAGCTGGCCCACTTTAATCGCGAGCGCATCCCCGAGCGCGTGGTGCACGCCCGCGGTTCCGGCGCCTACGGCACCTTTACGCTGACCCGAGATATGTCCGACTACACCATCGCCAAATTCCTGCAGGGCGAAGGGACAAAGACCGATATCTTCCTGCGCTTCTCCACCGTCGGCGGCGGCCAGGACTCCAGCGACTACGCGCGCGACCCGCGCGGTTTCGCGGTGAAATTCTATACCGAGGAGGGCAACTGGGATCTGGTCGGCAATAACACCCCGGTCTTCTTCCTGCGTGACCCGATCAAGTTCCCGGACTTCGTTCACTCACAGAAGAAGAACCCGGCCACCAATACACCGGATCCGGCGGCGATGTTTGAGTTCTGGGCCAACAGCCCACAGTCGCTGCACCAGATGACGATCCTGATGTCGGACCGAGGCATCCCCTGCTCCTACCGCCATATGCACGGCTTCGGCTCACACACCCTGAGCATGTGGAACGGCAACGGCGAGCGCGTCTGGGTGAAGTGGCACTTCAAGACCAACCAGGGGATCAAGAATGTCACCAACGAAGAGGCGGCCACCCTGCCACCCCACGGCGCACAGCAGGACCTGGTCGACGCCATCAATAACGGCGACTTCCCCAGCTGGGCGGTGAAGGTGCAGATCATGAGCGAGGCCGAGGCGCGTGACTACCACATCAACCCCTTTGACCTGACCAAGATCTGGCCACACGCCGACTTTCCGCTGATCGAGATCGGCCAGCTGGAGTTGAACCGCAACGTGGAGAACTACTTTGCCGAGACCGAGCAGGCGGCGTTCAGCCCCAGCAATCTGGTGCCCGGCATCGGTGCGTCGCCGGACAAGATGTTGCAGGCGCGCCTGATGGCCTACCCGGATGCCCATCGCTATCGCGTCGGCGCCAACGTCAACCAGCTGCCGGTCAACTCGCCGCGCTGTCCGTTCCACCACTACCAGCGTGACGGTGCGATGGCAGGCATGCCGGCGGCGTTCGGCGACGACAATAATCAGGGCGGCGGAGTGAACTTCTATCCTAACGATCGCACTGCCGATGGCGCACCGGCACCGGTAGCAGAGGCGGCCGAACCCCCGATGCCGATCGAAGGTGAGGCGTGGATCAAGGCCTATGACTCACAGGAAGAGGACAACTTCACCCAGACCGGCAACCTCTACCGCCTGATGTCGGATGAGCAGAAAAACCAGCTAGCGGGCAACATCGCCGGCGGCCTGGCACACGCCACCGACAGTGTGAAGGAGCGGATGCTGGCGCAGTTCAAGGCGGCCGACCCGGACTACGCCGAGCGTGTCGGCAACGCGATGGCACGACTAGCCTGATAAGTTCCTCCCCCCTGGCCGGGCCGCTCGTGGTCCGGCTTTTTTTTATTCGTTTGCACAACATTAATCTGAACAAACGCACGGCAGCTGTCACGTCTGTAAAGCGCCACCCTCTTCACGATGCTCTTCATTCTCATTCGGTTCCGCAATACGGCGCACCCCAAAGACCATCTTTGGCGGCACCCCCATCTCGAGGTCGACGCCGTTAACACGATAGTTCGAACCGCGTTGTTTCAGAACCTCGTTCACCTTCTCCTGTTTTTTCATCGCCGCGATAATCGTGTCGGCGATGACCTCATCGCTGCTGAATTCAACGGTTTTGTCCATCACCTTGCCGGAGAGTTCTTTTGCTTTGTCAAATAGTGTCATGACCAGACTCCTCTATACCCGTTTGCCACCTATCCCGGCGGAAAGTATGCCTTGAGTAATCAGAACAGACCAGCACCATTTGAGAAAACCAGACCTCCTTCATGGCATTTTGCCAAACAACGGCAGCCCCTGCTCGCCGATCTGCCGCAGCAGCGATTCGTTAATCCAGGATATCGGCACCTCAATCTGCGACCATCTCCACTGGTGCACGTAGTGGTGCACAGATGCAACAGCAGGAGGTTATTTGTTTTTCTAGCAATAATATTGAAATTCGCGTAGAAACAAAGGGAAGATGCATAGCTAAAGGGCTGTCGTTGTGTCATTAGCCAAAACGCGAAAAAAGAAGAGAGACAGCCACAGGAATATAAAGGCTGTTGTCGGCGGCAAGGGAGCCATTGAGTTTCTCATCGTCGGAATAGGCGCCTCCGCAGGCGGGCTGGATGCCTTCAAAAAATTCTTCGATGCCATGCCGTCTGAAAGCGGTATGGCCTTTATATTGATACAACATCTCGACCCCCTCCATGCAAGCATTACCGCCGAACTCCTGGCCAGCCATACGGTTATGTCGGTGGTGCAGATCGAGGACCCAATGGCGGTTGAGGCCGACCATGTCTATGTCATCCCACCCAACAGAGATCTGACCATTCAGGATGGTGTATTGCACCTGATAGAGCCGATCCAGCCGCACGGCATGCGCCTGCCGATCGATTTCTTCTTCCGCTCACTGGCCGAGGACCGGCAGGAAAAAGCCCTGTGTGCGATCCTGTCCGGCACTGGCACCGATGGCACGCTGGGGCTCAAGGCGATTAAGGGCAATGGCGGCATGGCGATGGCCCAGTCTCCAGAGACGGCGCAATTCGACGGCATGCCGCGCAGCGCGATCGAGACGGGCATGGTCGATTACATTGTGCCTGTCGAGGAGATGCCCGAGGTGTTAATCAAGTACGTTCGGCATGCGGGTGAGCTAATGGGATCCAGCGCAGCAGAATCCACCGCGCTCGAGCAACTCAGTTTAATCATTGCAGCGCTGCGTTCACATGGAAAATACGACTTTCACCGCTATAAAAAGGGCACCTTGATGCGCCGTATTGAGCGGCGCATGGGACTCAACTACATCGAGGACCTTGCGGATTATGCCCGCATGGTGCAGGACGATGAACAGGAGGCCGCGCGGCTTTTCAGGGACCTGTTGATTAGCGTCACCAGTTTCTATCGTGAGCCGGAGGCATACAGGCTGCTTGACAAAGAAGTGATCCAGAAGGTGGTGCGGGAGAAGGAGGATGACGAGCCGATACGCGTCTGGGTTCCCGGCTGTGCCACGGGTGAAGAGGCCTACTCTATCGGCATCCTGTTTCTTGAGCAGCTTGAGGCGATGCGAAAACATTGCCCGATTCAGATCTTTGCCTCGGATATTGACGAGCAGGCACTGGCGGTGGCGCGAACGGGTCTCTACCCCGTCAACATTGCGGCAGACGTCTCCGCAGAGCGCCTGCGACAATTTTTCCATAAGCGGGATCAATACTACCAGGTAGGCAAACCGCTGCGTGATTGTGTGGTGTTCGCCGAGCAAAACCTGATCAGCGATCCACCGTTCTCAAAGCTTGATTTGATCAGTTGCCGCAACTTGTTGATCTACCTGGAACCTGAGATACAGCGGAAGATTATCTCCCTGTTCCATTTCGTGCTCAATGACGGTGGCGCCCTGTTTCTGGGCAGTTCCGAGACGATAGGACAGCAGCAGGGGCTGTTTCATCCTGTCTCTAAAAAGTTTCGCCTGTACCAGCGAACTGGATCCACGCGGCGCGATCGGCTCGACTTACCTTTTATGAGCGGTCTCGATAAGTTTCCCAGGGCCGAATACGGCGCTCAGGCGAAATTCGCCGAACCCGCCAACCTGGCGAAAATGACTCAACAGCTGCTGCTGACGCACTATGCACCGTTTGCGGTTCTGATCAATCGCAAATATGAGATCCTCTATCTCTATGGGCAATCCGGCCCCTATCTGGAGCTGACCACGGGTGAACCGACACAGGATCTAATGGTTATGGTGCGCGAGGGGCTGCGCAGCAAGCTGCGTGGCGCAGTACAGAAGGCAATCAAAAATGAACGAGAGACGATGATTGCGGCGCGCGTCAGGCGTGATGGGCTCTACTGTCCTGTCCGACTGACAGCCTTGCCGCTCAAGGTACCAAAGCTGGCCGAGGGGCTGGTGGTGGTCACCTTCGCAGAGGCCACGGAACCTGCGCCGATGAAAACCATGCCGGGCATGGAGGCGGAGGTGACAAACGAGGCGCTGGTAAACCAGCTGGAATCAGAGCTTAGTGAGACCAAAGATGATCTGCGCAGCAGTGTCGAGGAGATGGAGGCTGCCAACGAAGAGCTGAAGACCTCTAATGAAGAAGTGCTCTCCATGAATGAGGAGCTCCAGTCGACTAACGAAGAGCTGGAGACCTCCAAAGAGGAGCTCCAGTCGCTCAACGAAGAGCTGACGACGGTCAACAACCAGCTTCAGGACAAGGTGGAAGAGTTAGCCGCAACCAATGATGACCTCGCCAACCTGTTGAGCAGCACCGACATCGCGGTGCTCTTTCTGGATTCGCAGTTTCGTATCAAGCGCTTTACCCCTGCCACCTGTAATCTGTTCAATCTGATTTTCTCGGATGTGGGTCGACCGGTCGGTGATATCTCGCATCGGATCTGCGACCTGAACCTGCAGCAGGATGCCGAGACAGTATTAGCGAATCTAACGCCTGTCGAAAAGCAGGTGCGCACTGACACGGAAGAGTGTTATACCCTGCGGTTACTCCCTTTCCGCACAGAGGAGAACAAAATCGAGGGGGTCGTTGCCACTTTTGTAGATATTACTCGCCTCAAACAATCGGAGGCGTCGTTAACCAGGTCAAAGGAGCGTGTCGAACTGCTACTGAAGTCAACCGGCGAAGCGATTTTTGGTGTTGATGAGAAGGGGCTCTGCGTTTTTGTTAACAACAAATTTACGGAGCAACTGGGATTCACGGCGGATGAACTGCTGGGAAACAATATACATGAATTAATCCATCATACACGCCTGGATGGCTCACATTATCCCTGGGTGGAGTGTTTCATTTATCGCTGTCTCCGGGATGGCACCAGCCACCAGGGTGGTCATGATATCGCGTGGCGTAAGGACGGCACCTCGTTTCCAACCCTGTATTGCGTGGAACCGATTGTAGAGAGAGGCGGTGTCACCGGCGCGGTGGTGATTTTCAGGGACGTGACAGAAGAGATGGCGGTATCAAGCAAGTTAGATCACCTTGCACGACATGACTCATTGACGGGGCTCGTCAATCGGCGAGAGATTGAAGAGCGCCTTGCCCGCGTCCTTGAAAATACCAAACATAATCAATCCAAACATATTTTGTGTTACCTCGATCTGGATCAGTTCAAGGTGATCAATGATACCTGTGGGCACCTGGCGGGCGATGAATTACTGCGCCAGATCACCGGCGTGTTAAGTCAGCATGTCAGGAAGCGGGATACACTTGCTCGGCTGGGGGGGGATGAGTTTGGCGTACTCATGGAACACTGTGATCCGCATGAAGGAGAGCGGGTTGCCAATGGCATGCGGGATGCGGTGGCCGATTATCGATTTCTGTGGGAGGGTAAGGCCTACACAGTGGGTGTGAGCATTGGTGTGGTCTCTATTATAGATGGCGACGGTGATATCACCGATGTATTAAAAGCCGCCGATGCCGCCTGTTATGCCGCCAAGGAGAGCGGCCGGAATCGTATTCATGTCTACAATGAACAAGATACAGCGCTGGCAACAAGACACGGAGAGATGCAATGGGTCGCCCGCATTAACCGGGCGCTGGAAGAAGATCGCCTGCACCTCACGCTTCAGCCGATTGTGCCTGTTCGCAGTGTTGAAGATGGAAATATCTCGTATGAAGCCCTGTTACGCATGCAGGATGATAGTGGAAATATTATCCTGCCGACTGACTTCCTTGGGGCGGCCGAGCGCTACAATCTCTCAACCAGGCTGGACCGCTGGGTCATCAGCAGAATCTTCAGCTGGTATGCCAGTAACAGTAATAAACTGGCGCACGTCTCCTTGCTCAATATTAATCTATCCGGGCAATCTTTGGCGGATGAAGAGTTCCTGAGCTTTTCGATAGCCGAGTTTAAAAAATATCGGGTACCGCGGGAGAAGATCTGTTTTGAAATTACCGAGACAGCGGCGATCACCAATCTTGCCAGTGCCAACCGTTTTATGCACGCCCTCAAGCAGTTGGGGTGTCTCTTCGCCCTGGATGATTTTGGCACCGGCTTATCCTCATTTGGCTACCTTAAGACACTGCCGGTAGAGTATCTTAAGATCTCCGGGATATTCGTTAAGGATATAGTGGATAATCCCATTGATATGGCAATGGTAAAGTCCATCAACGAGATAGCACAGGTGATGGGCAAAAAGACGATTGCAGAATCCGTAGAAAGTGAAGAGATTCTGGTGAAATTAAGTGAATTAGGTATTAATTATGCGCAGGGCTATTTGACAGGCAAGCCGAGACGGCTTGATGACGTAAAGTTTCCCGGGAAACAGGGTCAGCCTAAGTGAAATTCCGGTGAAATCCCTGAGATTTATTATCTCCGCACGCGAGTAATTATTATGCGTTTTAGTGCAAAACTTTTGTGCTCTGTTCCTATAAAGGCGTCGCGCAACGACACCTCTGAATGACCGCTTGTTGCCGACTGCCAAAGTCTGCGACACCGGCACGAAGGTCAGCTTACGACATACCCGTCATTCGATAAGAGAGCCGCATGGACTCAATGATAAGCAGCCCGCTTAATTCGCCAGCGGAAGGAAATTCTAATCACCATTCCTGCTATACACTGTCTACTGACATCTGGAAAAGGAGAGCCCCATGACCACAATCACTGAAGAAAACCTCTACATCTACAGAGCTAAAATCGTTTCGGTCTACGATGGCGACACCGTGACCGCCGATATCGATATGGGACTCAACATCTGGGCCCACGGCGAAAAGCTGCGCCTGCACCGCATTAACACCCCGGAAGTGCGTGGTGATGAGCGTGATCAGGGACTGATCTCGCGCGACTGGCTAAGGGAGAGATTGATCGGCCAGGAGGTGATGATCCAGACCATCAAGGATAAAAAAGGGAAGTACGGTCGCTACCAGGGCGAAAAGGGGTCGGTGACAAATGAGAACGATTGAGATTTACACCGATCCCTCCCCCTGCTTTCCTGTGGAACATAAAGGAGCATAAACACTACTGTCCCCATAACCGCATGCCGGTAACAGGCCCACAGGTATATTATCCCATCTTAAAACGGCTAATTTAAGGCTATTTTTCGGCTAACTTTTCGCTTGATTTACGGCTAATAAACGGCTAATTTATGGCCATGCCCTGGAAGCCAAAATACACCATTAGCGACAAACTTCTCCTCACCACCCGGGAGATCGGCGAGTCCCTGGGGGAGATCAGATCTTTCAACCTGAGCGATCAGGAACTCGCCGGGCTGGAGCTGGATGCGAGGGAGTTATCCTCGTACGCCTCCACGAGTATCGAAGGAAATCCGTTACCCCTTACTGATGTAAAGCGACTGCTCAAAACCCGGAAAGAGGCGATCCGCGATACTGAACGCGAGGTACTCAATTACAATAGAACGCTTCAATCCCTGTATGCAGAAGTGCGCTCTGGAAAATTTAAGCTTTCTGTCAAAACGGTTGAGAAAACTCAGGGGCAGGTTGTTGATGGGCTGATGGATAATCCTGCACATTGCGGTGCTTTGCGTAAAGCGCCCGCGATTATCCGCAATCCGAAAAAAGCAGATGAGGTTGTTTTTATCCCGCCGGATAGCAAAAATGTCAGAGGCCTGCTCTCTGACCTGTTGAAATTCATTCAGCATAATATCGGAAAAATTGATCCGATCATTCTGGCCGGAATATTCCATCGGCAGTGCGTTATCATTCACCCCTTTATTGACGGTAACGGCCGGACAACGCGCCTGCTAACGACGGCGATTTTAGGAGAGGCTGGGCTGGATCTGTTCGAGATATTCAGCTTTGAAAATTACTACAACCGAAACATCACACGGTATTTTAAGGCCGTCGGTCTTGTAGGCGATTACTATGAAATGGCAGAACAGATAGATTTCTCTGAATGGCTGGAATACTTCGCGGACGGCATACTGGACGAATTAAGACGTGTTCGTAAAACATTGCCGACGCAATCAACACGAAAACCTCGCATGGAGCCACACCACCAGCAGATTCTGGATTATATAGAAGCACATGGCAGTATCACGCAACGTGAGTATGGCCATATATCTTCGCGCAGCCTTGCGTCCCGGAAGCTGGATTTTGATAAGCTGGTTAAGCTGAACCTGATTGAAGCTAAAGGTACAGGGCGCGGCACTTATTACGTTGCAGCATCTTAGTAAGAAAATGAATCGCTACCGCGATGCCTGGTGGATTACGAAATAAACACCATTTCTAATCCACCCTACATTTGAACGTCGGCTCCTGACCAAAATCACCCATGCAGCCTCACATCACCATAAAAGCAGCATCGACACAATGCCGATATCCAACATCACACAAAAACAGAAGCCCCGCTCTAATTCGTTAACGAATTAAAGATACTCTTCACCATTCCTGGTATAAACTTTCCCCATTACACCCGGAAAAGGAAAACCACATGCCCACAATCACAGAAGAAAGCCTCTACATCTACAGAGCCAAAATCGTTTCGGTCTACGATGGCGACACCGTGACCGCCGATATCGATATGGGACTCAACATCTGGGCCCACGGCGAAAAGCTGCGCCTGCACCGCATTAACACCCCGGAAGTGCGTGGTGATGAGCGTGATCAGGGACTGATCTCGCGCGACTGGCTAAGGGAGAGATTGATCGATCAGGAGGTGATGATCCAGACCATCAAGGATAAAAAAGGGAAGTACGGTCGTTACCTGGCCGAGATCTACCTCGACGGCGTCAACATCAATGACCAGCTGGTTGCGGAAGGATTGGCGGAATACAAGGAGTATTGAGCCAGGGTCTGCCCGGGTTTTACCCAGGAGGTGAAATGCCCCCGGGCGCACTTCCTTCGGGCGCGCATATTTGCATCCCTGACTACTTTTTCTACCCGATGAGAACAACGCCCAATCGAGAATCACTCTCATCTCCTTAAATAACTGCATCAAAAACATACAATTTAGTGTATAATTTGGCCCCTTGCCGGAATCATCCGGCAAGTTCGTGCTCCCCCCTGCTATATATACTGAGCGGCACGACCCTCGAACACTACAGGTATTTACAGATGTCATCACCCTCTGAGAGCTTTGCGCAGCTAGCGCTTGCTACCCCTATTCTCCGCGCACTGGATGATATTGGCTACGAATCGCCATCCCCAATCCAGGCAGCCAGTATTCCGCATCTACTCGAAGGGCACGACCTGCTCGGTCAGGCGCAGACCGGTACCGGCAAGACCGCCGCGTTCGCGCTGCCCCTGCTGAATAACATCGATCTATCACAGAAGAGCCCACAGCTGCTGGTGCTGACCCCGACGCGCGAGCTGGCGATTCAGGTCGCCGAGGCGTTCCAGAGCTATGCGCGCCACCTGAAAGGGTTCCATGTGCTACCCGTTTACGGTGGCCAGGGGATGGATACCCAGCTACGCCAGTTGAAACGCGGCGTGCATGTGGTGGTGGGCACACCCGGCCGCGTGATGGACCACCTGCGCCGCAAGACGATGTCACTGACCGGGCTGAAATCACTGGTGCTGGACGAGGCGGATGAGATGCTGAAGATGGGCTTCATCGACGACGTCGAGTGGATCCTGGAGCAGACCCCCGACACACGCCAGATTGCACTCTTCTCGGCCACGATGCCGGATGTGATCCGCAAGGTGGCCAATCGCTATCTTAAGGATCCAAAGACGGTAAAGATCAAATCGGAATCGACCACCGTTGACACCATCGATCAGAAATACTGGCAGGTGAGCGGCCTGCATAAACTCGACGCGCTGACCCGCATCCTCGAAGTGGAAGAGTTCGATGCCGCAATCATCTTTGTTCGCACCAAAAATGCCACCGCCGAACTGTCGCAGAAACTGGAGGCGCGCGGTTACGCCAGCGCGGCACTGAGTGGCGACGTGACTCAGGCACTGCGTGAACGCACCGTCAATCAGCTGAAAAAGAAGGCGATCGATATCATCGTTGCGACCGATGTCGCCGCACGCGGCCTCGATGTACCACGCATCAGCCACGTGATCAATTACGACATCCCGTATGACACCGAGGCGTATGTGCATCGTATCGGCCGCACCGGGCGCGCCGGCCGCAAGGGAACTGCGATCCTGTTTGCCGCCCCGCGTGAGACACGTATGCTGCGTGCGATCGAACGCGCCACCAATAAAAAGATCGAACGTATGCAGCTGCCATCCGTTGAAGCGGTCAGCAACAAGCGCGTCACCGAGTTCAAACAGCAGATCATCGACACCATCGAGTCTGAAGACCTGACTTTTTTTAATGAAGTACTGATGCAGATTGAACAGGAGCAGAACATCAGCCCGCAGGATATCGCCTCGGCACTCACCTTCATGGTGCAGCGTGAACGCCCATTGATGCCAAAACAGCAGGCGGTACCAAAAGATCGTAAAGAGCGAGATCGCGCAGCCAATGATAGCGACAGACCTCGCGAAAAGCGTACCGCCCCAGGGTCACTCGGCAAGGCGCGTCGCCTCAAGAAACACCCGGAAATCGAGATGGCACGTTACCGCATCGAAGTCGGTAAGGCACATGATGCCTCACCAAGAGATATCGTTGGTGCAATCGCCAACGAAGCGGAGATCGATAGCCAGTACATCGGCGACATCAAACTCTACGACGAATTCAGCACCGTCGACCTGCCGGCCGATATGCCGGCCGATATTTTCCAGCTTTTGAAAAAGGCTCGTGTGCGTCAGCAGGCACTGGCGATCTCGATCATTAAAGATGGTGCGTTCGGCAGTAAAGGCGGCGCGAAGAGCGGTGGACACAAACGTAAGTTTGCAGACAGGAAGGATGGCCCACGCTCAAAAAAGCCAGGCAAAGATAAGTTCGGCAATAAACGTGCGGAGAGCAAACCTAAAAAGCCAAAGAAAAAAGGGAAAATAACACTCTCGAAGTAAAACCGGCGTGAAATGGTCACTGGTTTATCAGGTATTATCTGTCACTGCGAGGGGCGGAGCAACGAAGCAATCCCTCAGAGTGAGATCGCCGCGCTTGACCCCGAGGGTGAAATTCCCCTGGGCACACTCCCTCTGGACGCGCTCGCGATGGCACCCGGACGACAGTTAGGAGACCTTCTACCCCTGTAGCACCTGCTCAATCGCCTCAATATCCGCCTGCGCCGTCTCCAGCACACGCAGCGCCATCTCCGGCCCAGGCTGCCCGAGTGAAAACTTGCTAAACGCAGGCACCACATCGATTGCAGGATGGTCCTCCATCAGCGGCGTATTGATAAAACTATAAAGCTGCGCCAGTAGCACCACATCGCAGTAATCTGGCTGCGGTCCGGAATCGCGATACCAGTCATGTGCACTGCGCACCACATCAATCAGATCAAGATCAAACTCCCAGCGGCGCAACACCTGCACCCCGACTTCACAACTGAGCTTTTCTACCACTTTGTTCAACATCGGTTCATCTTCAGCAAGCGCAGGATACTTCGTTGCATAGTTGATAATCGGCAGCGCACCGATGTTATGCAGCAGGCCAGCAAGCATTGCGCGGTCTTCATCGATGCCGCACCCCTGGCGTGAGATCACCGCACACAACGCTGCAACGCGGGTGCTTTGCTGCCACTCCTTGTGCATAAACCTCTTGAGAAGCACCGCGTCACTTTTGAACATCTGCTGCAGCGAACACCCTATCACCAGATCGCGCGTCACTCGCAATCCCATACGGGAGATCGCCGCCTGACAGGAGGTGATCGCTGTCCTGCCGCGGTACATCGGGCTGTTGGCCACCTGCATCAGACGGCCGGCAAGCGGTGGATCTACCATCACGATACGTGCCACCTCGGAGATATCGCTGCCTTTACGTTTAACTGCCGCCTGCACCTGTAGCGCAATATCGGGCAGGCTCGGAATCTTCAGGCTGTTGGCCCGGGTATCACGCTCGATGTCGGCCGTTAATCGCGCCACCAGCGCTTCTTCGCCAAGAGGATCACTGCCGTCGATCTTATCCGGTGCCACCGCATCATCCGGCGCCTGCACCACTACGACATCACTGACACGAATGATAACGACGCTGCCGCTGGCGCGAATCGTCCACTGACAGGGCCTGGTGTAATTAAGGGGTAATTTTGCTTTATCGGTATTGGCAACCACCAATTCGTCGTCACGCCCGGGGGCCTCCATCGAGACCTCACCTGAAATGAGATAGTAGCTCCACGGCCCATTTGAGCCATGTTGGGCAATCGTCTCGCCAGCTGGCAGGGTCTCAAAACAGGTCTCAGCGGCGAGCCGCTGCAACACCGCTGCATCGAGCCGGTCGAGTGGTGTTAACCTACCAAGAATGGCCGCACTGACGAGCTTATCTGACCTCATTAATCACAACCCCTGCATGCTAGGGCCTGTTAACACTAATTTCAAACCAGCGACGGCGGCCATTTTTTTCTCGGAACAAGGCGCATTGAGCGTAGTGTGCTTGCTGTACACAAGCGAAATGCAACGCCGTTCCGGGGAAAAATGGTCCCGTCCCTTCGGGCTGGGCCCCAAAACAGGCCATGCAGCGTTGCTCGTCGCTCATTTGGAATCACCAAACTTCTCTCCTCGCGCCTTGCCTGGCCTGTTTTGGGGCACCAGCGCTGATTTGTAATTAGTGTTAACAGGCCCTAGTTGCTTTCCCGACTCCATAAATTTATCAGGTGAGTTCGCATTCAAGTTAAGCGGCATAGATAATTCGATGTCCCGAGAATTTAAACGTTTCAATACCCCTATCGGCAAATAGCTGTGACTTCATTACTGCCTGCTAGCTAAAAACCAGTTAAATCATAAAATTAACAGCTGAATTCCGATAACAAGCAGCAGCAGTGCAAAGCCTTTTTTCAGTAAACTGACAGGTAAACGGTGGGTCAACCGCGCGCCAAACGATGCAAACACCACGCTACTCGCCACCACACCAACCACAGCAGGCCAGTAGAGGTAACCGCTGCTGCCAGCAGGCAGGCTGGCGACGTCGACTCCCGCAAGCCAGTAGCCGGCCGCCCCTGCCACCGCGATTGGCAGGCCACACGCCGCAGATGTCGCGATCGCCCGGCGCGCAGCACTGTTGCACCACAACAGAAATGGCGTCGTCATGGTGCCACCACCGATGCCGACGATCGCCGAAACCAGCCCGATCCCCCCTCCCACCACGGCCAGCGCTGCCGCTCGCGGCAACTGACGCGACGCGGCTGGCCGCAGCTCGAATGCCATCTGCGCCGCCACCAGCAGCGTAAACAGCGCAAACAGCTTCTGAAGCCGGCTACCGGCGAGCTGGTCCGCCAGCCATGCACCGCACAGCGCGCCCACCACAATGCCACCACTGAGACGCGCCACCACCGGCCACATCACTGCCCCGTGGAGATGGTGGGTGCGGATCGACGAGAGCGAGGTGACCACAATGGTCGCCAGCGAGCTGCCGAGCGCGAGATGCATGATGATCTCCTCATCAAACCCCTGTGCCTTAAAGGTAAAGGCGAGCACCGGGACGATGATCAGACCACCACCGATGCCGAGCATCCCCGCCAGCATCCCCGCCACGGCCCCCAGCAGCAGATAATAGGGCAGCGCCTCGATCATCGATTCCTCCGCCATGTCATTGGTTACACCACCCCTGTATTGAGTGCTAAAATCCGGGGGTTCAGTATAACGCCTTTGTAAAAGGGTATAATTCGGTGCGCCGTATTTAAGGAACCACTAATTAATTCATGAACTGCTTGCTAACGGCTAAAATCTACCAGTTCTTTGTTGCAAATCCTGGCAATAGTCCCGCTACTGCGTGCCCCTTGGGTATTACCTGCGATTTGCGCCGCGATCTGGCAGATTTTATCTCGTTATCAAATCAGTACAGAATTAATCAGAGGTTCCTTAGCTAACTTTAAATTTGTTTTCTGAGTACATTGGGGAGAGGAAGATGTATCCGAAGGTTGCAGCCACACATAACAAGATCATTGGTGTCCTGGGGGGAACCGGCTTTGTCGGCCGGCATCTGGTTCGCGCACTTGCCGAAGCGGGCTATCAGGTACGCGTGCTGGCACGTCGCCGTGAACGTCACCGCGAACTGCTGGTACTACCGCGCGTCACCGTGGTCGAGACCGATATCATGACCCTCTCTAACCTGCACCAGCACCTCAATGGCTGCAGCGCGGTAATCAATCTGGTCGCAGTACTGAATGAAAACCGGAAGGGTGACTTCCAGCGTCTGCATGTCGACCTGCCGCGCATGATCATCGACGCCTGTGTCGCCAACAAGATCGACCGCGTGATCCACATGAGCGCATTGAACGCCTACGCGGGTAAGGCACCGAGCCGCTATCTCACCAGCAAGGGTGAAGGTGAGGACACCATTCACCTGGGGGGCGATGAAGGGATCAACGTCACCACTCTGCGCCCATCGGTGATCTTTGGCCCTGGCGACCACCTCTTCAACCGTTTCGCATCTCTGCTCAAACTGATCCTGCATCTACCACTGGCGTGCCCCAACGCTCGCTTCGCGCCGATTTATGTAGGTGATGTGGTCGATGTGATCATCAAGTCTCTCAACGAAAAGGCGACCTTCGGTCAGCGTTATGACCTCTGTGGTCCAAACGTCTACACGCTGCAACAGCTGGTCGAGTTCACCATCAGGACCCTCGGCATCAAGCGCAAGGTGATCCCGCTGGGTGACGGCATTTCGAAACTTCAGGCACGCATCATGGGGTGCCTGCCGGGCAAGCCACTCACCTACGACAACTACCTCTCGATGCAGGTCGATAGCGTCAGCAGAGAGCAGTTCCCGCAGATCTTTGGCATCACACCGCAACCGCTCGAAGCGATCGTCCCTCGCTATCTGCTGAACCAGAATCAGCGTGGACAGTTTGACCGTTTTCGCCTCTTTGCGGGACGCGATGACTGACACCCACCATTAAGGCGCCACCGCTCATGGAGATCTACATGGTCGGCGGCGCGGTGCGCGACAAACTGCTGGGGCTGCCGGTTAAGGATCGCGACTGGGTGGTGGTCGGCGCTACGCCAGCGGAGATGCTGGCACAGGGCTACAGTCAGGTGGGGCAGGATTTCCCGGTATTCCTCCACCCCGAAACCAGAGAGGAGTACGCCCTCGCCCGCACCGAACGCAAAACCGCTGCAGGTTACAAAGGGTTTGAGGTTCACGCCGCCCCCGATGTCACGCTGGCACAGGATCTCGAACGCCGTGACCTCACCATCAATGCGATGGCGCTCTCCGCCGCAGGCGACCTGATCGACCCGCTCAACGGCAGGCGCGATCTGCAACAGCTGCTGCTGCGCCATGTCTCCCCCGCCTTTGTTGAAGACCCGGTGCGGGTACTGCGGGTGGCGCGCTTCGCCACCCGCCTCGCGCCACTCGGCTTTAAGGTGGCCGATGAGACCAACACCCTGATGCAACAGATCGTTGCGGCGGGCGAGGTCGACGCACTGGTGCCGGAACGGGTCTGGAGTGAAGTTGAACGTGCGCTCAACGAGCCACAACCCTCCATCTTTTTCACCACCCTGCGCGACTGCGGCGCTCTGGCGCGCATCCTGCCGGAGGTCGATGCGCTGTTTGGCGTGCCGCAACCGGAGCAGTACCACCCCGAGATCGACACCGGGATACACACCATGATGGTGCTCGATAGCGCGGCACAGCTTAGCGAAGACCCTGAGGTACGTTTTGCCGCGTTGTGCCACGACCTCGGCAAGGGCAACACCCCGCGCGACAGATGGCCCAGTCACCACGGCCATGAAGAACGCGGGGCAAAACTGCTACAATCACTGTGTCAGCGGCTGCGTGTTCCCAGAGGCTTTCGCGAACTGGCACTACTGGCAGCTCGCTACCACACCCACTGCCACCGCGCCGCCGAGCTGCGCCCGGAGACACTACTCAAGACACTCGAAGCGCTCGACGCCTTCCGTCGCCCGGAACGGCTGGCCCAGTTTCTACTTACCTGCGAAGCAGACTCACGTGGCCGTACTGGCTATGAAGAGAGCGCCTACCCACAGGCGGCGCGCTTCGAGCTGGCCCACCGCGTCGCTAGTGCTGTCGACATCCGTAGCCTCGTCGCACAGGGGCATAGCGGCGAGGCGCTGGCCAACGAGATCCATGCCACACGTGTGAGCGCTATCCGCACCGCGCTATCAGGGAAATGAGACTTTCAATACAGCGTATAGAGATCACTGGCGATACCATTCCCGGCCATTAAACTTTATCAATTCATGTGCGATACAGGTATAATGGCCGCGAGCGGCACAAGACCAACCAGCTCAACCAATAATTGCCGCACCGCAAGAGAAAAAGATGTCGCATAACGCCGGGAACAATCAGATCATCATTGAGGGCATCAGCCAGGACGGTCGCAAGTTCCGCCCCTCCGACTGGGTTGAGCGCATCTCATCCGCCCTCGCCAGCTTCGGCCCCGACCATAAACTACGCTACTCCGAACATGTGCAACCCTGCATCATCAACGGCGCCCGCTGCCTGATAGTGTCGCGAGGCCTGAGCCTCAACGACCCCGAGGCGTTCAACTTCATCCTGCAATTTGCGCGCAAGAATCAACTACGCATTCAGGAAGAACATCTCATCAAGGAGTGGGGATACAATCTCGCCACCGATGATGACAGCGATCTGCTGGCCAACGGCTAAGCCTGCCCCCACATCAACACCGCGAGACACCCCCGCCTCGCAGCGCAACACAACAAGTTTTCATCATATAGCAAATTACAAGCCACTATTTACAAGCGCTTGAAATTCATAAATATCGCCTAAAATCACCGCCTCCTCCACCAAATCAACACAGACTCTGGTGTTGACGCGCGCCGACAAGGCGTGACAAGCTGGTCGTCCGGCGTGTGATTCTGCACATGGAAAAGTCGGCGCAACGACGTTTTAAACCAAGACATATGGAGGTAAGGGTATGTACGGAGAACGGCACCATCTAACTCATGAGTTCCCTGAGTTACAACACACCATTCATCTACTCAAAGATCAGGGCGGCGACTTTGCCGATCTACTGAAAGAGTATGAAACAACGGATAAGACCATCCATGTACTTGAAAAACAGATGCAGCCAACAACGGATGCTCACATGCTGGATCTCAAGGTCAAACGCCTGACACTCAAAGATCAACTCTACAATCAATTAAGGCAGTACCAGGCGTAACAACAGACGGCCGAACCGGGCATCGAGAAATATCACACCATTTCCTGCTCGACTAATGCCAGACACGCCCTTCACCTTTAGCCTCGCATGAAGGGCGTGTCATCAAACATCAAGCGACGTCATCCGCTCCATCAGATAACAGAGACAGTCCTGTGCAATGACCTCTTTATCGAGGGTCAACATCGACGGCAGTAGCGGTACGCGGGTGCGGACCTCCCCCCCCTGATAACTAAAATAGCGCTCACCAACATCCTCCCCCTGATCGTTGCGCACATCCAACGTGACATCACCACTTCCAACATTACCCAGCAGCGTGCCACTCGCAAGCTCAGAGAAGTTAAAATGATCGACATCAGGTAACAGCCGTAATGCCGCCGCCTCATCACCAATACCGATGGTGATATTCGGGGGAACCCTGACGATCGCCACGGTGTGAAACAGATCGACATCGCGCGCACTCAACGGCTGCTGCGGCAGATGTTCAAGGTGCAGACAGCTCTTGAGAAACTCATAGCTGTGCTCCACCCCAAACGGCTGCCCCGGGCGCCCACACTCCAGTGTCACCGCAGGGCAGAGTCTGGCAAAGGCCATCGACTGCACCGTTTCGGGACGAACAAAATAGACTACCGTGCGGCTAAAGCGCTGCGCCAGATTGAGGAACGGGTGACCAAGTTCATTGATGCAGGCGTAATGTGGGTTGGTGCCGGTATTATTATGAATATCGATGCTGGCAAACACCTGGCGTAATCGCATCTCATCGATCACCTGCTGCATCATCAGATGCTCAGCACTCTCACCACCGGACCACACTCGATTATAGTCCGGCTGGTTATCCAGGTGACGCACTCCCTGCGCCGCCGCTTCCACATTACCGATAAAGATCGATAGTGCCCGGGGCAGTTCACGTATCGCGTATTCACGCAACAACCGGCGCAGCGCCAGCCAGCCGCTCACCTCATTGCCATGCAGCAGCACCGAGATAAACAATGGCGCCGGTCGTTTTCCCGCGAGGTGAATCAGTGTCGGTCCTGGCAGTTTTCGGGAGAGCTGATTCGCCTCCAGTTCCAGTAGCCCCTCTGGCACCGTATCCAGGATTGTCAGCATACCCGACCGCCTTTCGATGACACCATTCACACCGTCCATGCGTAGACCGGCTCACCACTGCGTTGCCGCTCCAGATAGCCCTTTGCCAGCTGCTGCATATCTGCATGGTGCTGCTCGACATAGGCACGTTGCCACACAGCGCCATTCTGTCGTCTGAGCACCCGCTGCTCAATCACCCCGAGATAGCGGCTGATATCAGACGGTGAGATCTGCAACGCCTCCAGGCCACTTTTAGCAAGCGGCAATAGCTCTTCCAGTAACAACGCCGCCATGCAGACCGTCTTGCCGTGCAGCCACAGAGGCCGCGACTGTAGACCGTATCGTGCAGCGCTGTAAAAGTTATGGCGGCAATCTTCAAACGCCAGCAGCGACTCAGGCGGCGTGGCACTGCTACCCACGGCCTGCACCAGCCCAAAAAAGAAGGCGGCATTGGCGACACCATCGATCACCGTTGGTCCGGCAGGCACCACGCGATGCTCGATCCTGAGATGTGGCACACCTCCTTCATCAAAACCGATCAGCGGGCGGTTCCAGCGCCATATCGTCCCGTTGTGTAGCCGCACATAGGCGAGCCTGTCACCCACCTCTCCCAGCTCAACCGGCAACAGCACTGGATAGTGGGTCAGGTTCTCTTCAAAACACTCAAACAGTGATTCCCGCGCATAGCCAAACCCAAAACTGACACGATCAACCACATCGTCGTGGTGCACACTTTCACTACTCTCCAGCGCCACCGACTGCTCGAAGAGGGGGATACGCGTCTCCTCCCACAACGCCCTGCCAAATAGATAGGGGGAGTTTGCCGAGACCGCCACCATCGGTGCCGACAGAATCTGAGCGGCGTTATAAAACCGTACGGCACGCTTCATGGCTACCTGGAAATGGATCTGAAAAGAGGTGGCCGCCGCCTCAAGCATCACATCTCGATGGGTGGTGTGCAGCGATTCTATCCCCTGAATATCGAGCACCAGTGGGCGTCCTTTGCGCTGCCGAAACACCTGCTCATTCAGGGCACGGAAACGCTCGGTAGCTGAGATATTAGCCAACGTCAGTTCATGCTCTCGAACGGTTGGCAGAATCCCCACCATCTGTAGACTGGCTTCGAGCTGCGCCGCCACCGTATTGGAATGTCGCCAGGTTTCGAGCAGTTCAGCCTCAATGATACTCAATGCATCACCACTCAGACGTTGCGGATCACCATTGAGTTCAACATTAAATCTGGCCAGTTCAGGGACAATCAGCGGATTACCAGAGAGCTGTAGAAACTCTTTATTGAGTGGCGCAGGACGGCATTCATTATCTACCAGCCACGCCTCCAGCTCGAAGCCGCCCCGCGGCCATTCATCGGCAAAGTGATCATCTTCAAACCACTGCCGCAGCAGCAAACTCTCTTCATTTAGTCGCTGCAAAAATTGCTCAAAATCCTGCTTACAAAAATGACTACTCGGGATCTCGTCGCCCATCAACACCTCATCTACTCTTCCCACTCACCTTTGCGGGCAGGAGAAGCACGTTGCATCTATCTCTTTAATGCGGCATCTAGCTGATACAGTCGCTCGGGCGTTCCAACATCGACCCATTGACCACAATAATGCTCGCCACTCACCCTGCCTGCCGCCATCGCCCGCCTTAGCAGCGGCGCCAATGGGAAGCCCCCCTCGGGTGCGTCATCAAACAACTCAGGTCGATACACCCCGATGCCACTAAAGGTGAGCTTTTCTGCGCCATCAGCCCGAACATAACCCGACTGCAATTCAAAGTCACCATCTCTATTAAACACCGGATTATCCACCAGTACCAGGTGCGCAAGCCCGGCAGGCGACTGCGGCAACGTCGCAAATGGGAAGTCACACCAGATATCCCCATTCACCACCAGAAAAGGGGCCTGCCCTAGCAACGGCAGCGCGTTTTTGATACCGCCCCCGGTCTCCAGACCAGGCGCGCCCTCAGCAGAGTAGTGGATATGGGCGTCATAACGTCTGCCATCCCCGATGGCCTGTTCTATCTGCTCCCCCAGCCAGGCGTGATTAATCACGATGGTCTCAATCCCGGCGGCAACCAGCGAGCGAATATGGTAAGCGATCAGGTAATCCCCCCCTACCTTCAGCAGCGGCTTGGGCCTGTCATCCGTCAACGGGCGCATGCGCTCACCACGCCCCGCCGCAAGAATCATCGCCTTCATCTCAGGAGTCGCTCTCCATTCTTTTTCGTCAGCCTGCCGACCACACAATAAAATGCCCGGTTTACCGGGCATTTCCAAAAACAAATTTATTTATCGCTCAAGCAGTGAAATCAAGGGCTCTGGTCGTCACAGGGCTAGCCACGAATCACGGCAGCACCTGATTACCAACATTCTGATCATCGCGGCGAAAAAGATTATGATCCGCTAAATACTCATCATAAACGCCATCCCAGTAGGTGTACGTACCACCACTGCCGCCTTCGCCACTGCCTGGCGTGTAAGTGTAGCGACCAGCGTTGACATACTGTATGACAGTTGACTTGTCACTAAAGAAACTGGGGATGACTGTACTATCGTAGTCACCAGCATCCCTGAATCCCTCCAGCAACTGCAGTTTATTCGACACCGTCCCAGTCACGTCAATCGTGCTGTAGTTGATATTGGCCATATCCACCGCAAAGTCCATCAACACCTCGGTATTCGCGATCGACTGGGTAATCAACGGCTTGAATTCAAGGTCGTCCTTAATAAACCATTGCGTAATCTCATCATCGCTGATCATGTTTCTCATCGCCATGCGGGTCGGATTGCCGGTGCCATTGCCGCCACTCGCTGAGCGCGGAAACGTATTGGGATAACAACAGCTACTGGCGTTGATATAGACTTCCTGGGCGAAGCCGCTGTTCGGATCACCTACAATCGAATGAAAATAGCGGATGCCATCGACCATAATGACTTCCTGAAGAAAGGGGGTTGGGTCGGTATATACGCGTCCACCTATAAAACAGCGCGAATCAGCCCCAGCCCGATTACAGTTAATGGTATATTGCGATAGCGGACTAGTCGCCTCGGCGGTAAATCCAAACTGAAAATCAGCAGCCTGCACCCCTCCTGCAGCCAGTACACCCCATGCGCCGACCAAAGCCAACAACATGCATCTCAAGGCCCTATGGAACATTTTCCCCCCACTCTCAAGCGCTAAAATAGAATTTACTTTTTTTATTATTATTCTGATGCCGATTCTAAACACAGTCCCCCCCCTGCTGTCAATCTAAACCGCATCCGTCAAAAGCATAATATCAATATATTTCATATACTTAACATACATACTAAAGAACCCGACAAGAACATGACGCAGATTCAAGAGCTTATCCAGTATTGCATATGGCAAAAACCAGATAAACAGGGGAGGGAGGTAACTGAAGATGACATAAAGAGCTCATTACCCAGCCAGGCGGGCATACTCACCCATTAGCGGCTCCCGGAGATAGCGCCCCACCACACAGGAAGAAAAATGAGTCGGCCACACATAAACAAACAGGCCCGGTCAAAAACAGCCGGCACCGTTTACGCCATCAGGAAAATTCGGATTTTTGAGCCCGCTCGAATAGCGCCATTACCGCATCACGCGGCCTGCACTGCTCATACAACACACTATAAACCTGCTCAGCAATAGGCATCTCGATTCCGAGCCGACGCGCCAACTGCCTTACCTCACACGCCGTTTGCACCCCCTCAACGGCCTGACCGATCGCCAGCAAGGCAGACTCAAGCGACTCCCCCTGCGCCAGCGCCAGTCCCATCCGACGATTTCGCGACTGGTTATCGGTACAGGTCAGTACCAGATCCCCCAACCCAGCCAGCCCGGTAAAGGTCTCTACTCGTCCCCCAAGCGCGACCCCGAGACGGGTAATCTCTGCAAGGCCACGTGTGATCAATGCCGCTCGGGCATTGGCCCCAAAACCGAGTCCATCGGAAATCCCTGCGGCGATCGCCAGTACATTCTTTACCGCACCACCAACCTCAACCCCAGTCACATCAGAAGAGCTATAGGCGCGAAAACTTTCACTGTGCAAGGTCTGTGCAAGATCACGAGAAAACTGCTCATCATGCGACGCTACGGTCAGGGCCGTTGGTAAGCCAGCCGCCACCTCATGGGCAAAACTGGGCCCCGAGACAACCGCCAGTGGCATCCTGTCGCCGCAAACCTCTGCGGCCACCTGGTGCAGCAGCTTGCCACTCCCCGGATCAAACCCTTTGGTCGCCCAGGAGAGTCGCGCTTGCGGGCGAAACAGTGGCTGACAGCGCTCAACAACCGCGCGAAAGGCCTCACTGGGGACAACGACCATCACCTCATCACTCGCCGCCAGCACCTCACGAAGATCGGCACTGACCATCAAATTATCGGGAAACTGAATTTCGGGAAGAAAATCGAGATTACAGCGACGTTCGCGCATCACCTCTACCTGTGCAGCATCGTGGCTCCACAAGATCACATTGCGCCCATTGCGAGCGATCAATGTTGCAAGCGCACTCCCCCAGGAACCCGCACCCAGGATCACGAGCGGACACTGCGACTGACTCAACGGCTCGATCCTACCCATCCGCATTACCTCCGAAGCCTGTTTCCTGCCTGCCAAGGTCAGTGCTGAACGCCGGCCTCGTCACCTGCCTGCTGCTTCTGCTGCTGGGTGTATTCAGCAAACAGCGCATCGAAGTTTACCGGCGACAATAACAACTGAGGAAATCCACCCCGCGTGACCAGATCTGAAATCGCTTCACGCGCAAAGGGAAACAGAATGTTAGGACAGAGACTACCAACGATCGGCGGCAGTTCCTGCTGGTCATAACCTGAGATATTGAATATCCCACACTGCTGAACCTCTGCCAGGTAGGCGGTCTTTTCGCCAATCTTCGCAGTTACCGTTACCGAAAGGGTCACCTCATGGACACCCTCAGCCAGCACTATCGCCTTGTTACCCAACTGCATATTGGTCTCAGGCTCCCATTTCTCCTGAAAAATATGCGGCGTATTGGGGGTCTCGAACGAGAGATCTCGCACATAGATTTTCTGAATCGCAAACTGCCTGTTTTCACCCGCAGCCTGCCCTTTACTTTCGTCCGCTTGCGACATTATTCACCACCAAAGTTGAAGTTAATTTATCTTGAATCAAAAATAGTTAAAGCAGAATCGCGGCTGTCACTTCTCAACGCTTAATGGAAAGTTGGCGCTCTTCCATGTCAACAATCCACCCGCAAGTTTGTATATAGTAGAAAAACCCTGCTTCTGCAAAATAGCGCCAGCACGCGCCGACTGCTGACCAGCCTCACAGTAAACCACCAGCGGGCGGTTCTTGAACTCATCCAGCTCATGCAGGCGCTCTTCCAGCAAGCCAAATGGGATGTGACGTGCGTTCAGAATATGCCCCTTCTCGAAGTCGCTATCATCACGAACATCGAGCACTACCGCATCTTCACGATTGATCAGCTGAACCACTTCATTTGGCTTGGCCTCTTTAAAGCCAAGTAATTTAGGTCGAATCATATTCATCCCCAACAGGGCCAGAATAATGATCAGGGCCAGAAACAGATACCAGTTATTAATAATGAATTCGAAAAACTGTTGCATATAAATCACCATTCAGCCACCCGGAAGAACGGGCCGGCACGCAAAATTCTTATAAAACCTATGAAAACTTATGAACCCCAGATAAAAGCGTCAGTCCAGGCGATATGCAGCGCAGGTGGGAAATCAGCACCCGATTAGACTTCCAGTACACCGACTCAGAATTCCGTCCTGCATGCACGCCGTGAGGCAACAAACGAATCAGGGCTCTCCCCTAAAGGCAGGCAGTCTAGCCCATCTTCAGCAGAATTTCAGCGGGAAAATAAAACAGAATAAATCCTGGTAGAGACTCAGTCGTCACGAAAGAGATCGCGCATCATGTTGAACAGGTCAAACATCCGCTCATCACCAATACTATACATCACCCGGTTTCCCTGCTTACGCGCTGTAATTAACCCCTTGTCACGCATGATTGAGAGATGTTGCGAGATATTGCTCTGCGAGCTATCAATTGCAGTCACAATTTCCTGAACAGGGATTTCACCTATCCCATCCGCCAGTACACAGAGTATTTTCAGGCGGATGGGATGTGACAGCGCCTTGAGCGCCCTTGAGGCCTCCTCAAGACCGCTATCATTAACCATACTTGCCTCTTTTACCCCCCCCATGGCGATTCAACCCTTAACCGGTTATAATTTCTTTTATTCGCGGCGCTCGCTGTCTGCTGCCCAGCCAACGACAAACGAACCCGCTCAACATATTGATTCACCAGAAAAATTCTTCACTAAAATGATTAACACCGCTACGCTCTGCGCCAGAACTGAAGTTACAGCTGTTGTAAGCGAGATAGAGAAGCGGCCCTTCAAAACCCGGCGAATAACAATATTCATAAATATAACCAGCCATGAATTTGCATTATACCGAATATCTATATGATTTAATGTAGGGTTTTTCTTACAAAAAAATCGACAAGGACAGCGCCAACGAGATGAAATCCCATACAAATTTAACAAGATATAGACCGATCGCACTTATCATTCTTGACGGGTGGGGTATCAGCGAAGAAACTGAAAATAATGCGATTTACCACGCAAAGACCCCACACTGGGATCGACTGTGGTCTGAGCACCCTCATACCCTGATTCACGGATCGGGCGATAAGGTAGGACTACCAGCCAACCAGATGGGAAATTCCGAAGTGGGACATCTCAACCTCGGCGCTGGGCGTGTCGTTCATCAGGAGCTAACACGGATCGACAAGGCGATCGAGGATGGTACTTTTTTTGAAAACGATGTCCTCACCAGCGCCATCGACCAGGCGATCGCAAACGATAAAGCCGTCCATATTATGGGATTACTCTCCACAGGCGGCGTTCATAGTCACGAATCACAGATCAGGGCCGCGCTAAAGCTCGCCATCGAACGAGGCTCAAAAAAGGTCTATCTACACGCCTTTCTTGACGGGCGCGATTCGCCACCTAAGAGCGCCGCGCCATGGCTTGCCGAGGTCGAATCACTCTATGCCGAATACGACAATCCAGGACACATCGCCTCAATCATCGGGCGTTTCTTTGCAATGGATCGAGACCAGCGCTGGGAACGCACACAAGTCGCCTACGAACTGATGACCAGGGCCAGATCTGACTTTCAGGCCACGACGGCACTCGAAGGACTGGATGCCGCCTACCAACGTGGCGAAACCGATGAATTTGTACAGGCCACCACGATTGTTCCCGAAGGAGAGGAGGCCGTCCAGGTCGAATCGGGTGACACCCTGATCTTCATGAACTTCCGTGCCGACAGGGCAAGACAGATCTCTCAGGCATTTGCTGAGCCTGGTTTTAATGGATTTAGTGCCAACGAAAGACCTCAGCCAGGGGCTTACATCAGCCTGACCGAATATAAAAAGAGCCTCGAAACTAAAATCGCCTTCCCTCCAACGCGACTCAAAAATGTCTTTGGTGAGTACATTTCAGACCAGGGGCTGCAGCAGCTGCGCATCTCAGAAACCGAAAAATATGCCCACGTCACCTTCTTTTTCAATGGCGGTGAAGAGCGCGCCTTCGAGGGTGAAGAGCGTATCCTGATAGAATCACCCAAAGTAAAGACATACGACCTGCAACCTGAGATGAGCGCTGCGGAGCTCACCGGCAGGCTGATAGAAGCGATCGCCAGCGGAAAATTCGACGCCATCATCTGTAACTATGCCAACCCCGATATGGTTGGACACACCGGCAACTTCGCGGCCGCCATCAAGGCGATCGAAACCATCGACAGCTGCCTCAACCGCGTGCAGCAGGCGATCACAGCGGCGGGCGGCGAACTGCTAATCACCGCCGATCACGGTAATGCTGAAAAGATGAGTGATAAGACCACCGGCCAGGCGCATACTGCCCACACCTCCAACCCAGTGCCACTGCTCTATCTCGGCCGTGATGCCGAGATCGTAGATGACGGCAGTCTGTCTGATATAGCCCCGACAATGCTCTATCTGATGGGACTGGAGCAACCAGCCGAAATGACCGGTCGCACGTTGCTACAACTGAAATAACTGGTGTAGTGTAACGTCCTGTATGCTTAATTTATTCGGGGCGCTACAGTAGATGCCGACGTTACGTTCAAATCGACTATCGTTTCTTTTTGCCGCCTGTGCGTTAGCCTCTCTATTGTTGTTTGCACCCACGCAGCGGCTCTCGGCTGACGATACAATGCTCTCCAAAGAGGAGAAGCTGAAACAGTTAAAGACCCAGATTCGCAATGTCCGCAGCACCCTGACAAAATCGACCTCTCAAAAAAATCGCCTTCAGCTGCAACTGAGAAAAAACGAGACTGAAATCGGCAACGTCACACTGTCTCTCAAGAAGCTCGCCACACAACTGCGACAACAACAGCGCGAATTAAAGCAGCTGCGTCAGGACAAAAAACAGAAAGCAGCCGAACTTCAGCACCAACAACAACTACTGGCCCAGCAGATCCGCGCCAGCTATGCGATGGGAAATCAGGGCTACGCAAAGCTTATTCTAAACCAGAAAGACCCGGCGGCGATCGGCCGTACTCTCGTCTATTTCGACTATCTAAACCAGTCGAGAACTGACAGCATCAAAGTGATCGATAAACGCATCGAAGCGCTGACCCGGATTGAGAGCAGGATCCAGCACAAACAGCAACAGATCCAGAGTGCACAGCAACAACAGCGAACCGAGAAACGCGCACTGGAAGAGAAGCGGCTTGCGCGTAAACAGATCCTGAGCAAGATTGAAAAAGATATCAAAAACCAGGCTGAGCGCCTGACGCAACTCGAAGAGTCGCGCAAGCAACTTGAAACCCTGCTGTCGTCACTTAGCGAGGCACTGGCAGACATCCCACCCGATGCCGGCAACATCAAACAGTTTCGCCAGCTTAAAGGCAAACTGCAACACCCTGCCAAAGGGCGCATCAAAAATCGCTTTGGCAAGCGCCGCAAGGGCGGAAACCTTAAATGGCAGGGACTTACCATCAGTGCCAAAACAGGTGCGGAAGTGCGCTCGGTCCACCATGGGCGGGTCGCCTTTTCCGACTGGCTAAGGGGCTTTGGATTACTTGTCATCGTCGATCATGGTGACGGTTACATGAGTCTTTATGGGCACAACGAAAGTCTGCTCAAGGATGTCGGTGAATGGGTTGAAAGCGGCGAACAAATTGCCACCGTTGGCGTGAGTGGTGGGCAGAGCAGCGCCGCACTCTATTTTGAGATCCGCAGGAACGGCAAACCACTCAACCCTCGCTCATGGCTGGCGCGAAAATAACGCGCCTACGCTACGCCCATAGACATGGCGAAAATGGTGGTTTCTGGTAAAGTTAGCGCTCGTGGCGCCGAAACCCAATCAATGGAGTGGAATAAATCTATGCTATCTAAAACACGTAATGTCCTGCTGATATTCATAGGCCTGATACTCGGCGTCTCACTGACCATCGGACAGAGCGTTTTTGCAGAACGGGACGGTGGCGATGCCCCGTCATTACCACTCGATGAACTGCGCGCCTTTACCGAGGTCTTCGCCAATATCAAAAATAATTACGTCGAAGATGCAAGCGATAAAGAGCTGCTTGAAAATGCCATCCGCGGCATGCTCTCGGGGCTGGATCCCCACTCGGCCTATCTCGACACCGAGGCCTACAAAGAACTACAGGTCGGGACATCGGGCGAATTCGGGGGCCTCGGTATCGAGGTCAGCATGGAAGATGGCTTTGTCAGAGTTGTCGCACCGATCGATGACACCCCCGCAGAGCGTGCCGGCGTCAAGGCCGGCGACCTGATCATCCGCCTTGATGACACGCCCGTTAAAGGGCTGACGCTGCGTGAGGCGGTTAACATTATGCGCGGCAAACCGGGCAGTGACATCCTGCTGACCATCGTTCGAGACGGCGTCGACAAACCACTCAAGATCTCCATCACGCGCGCCATCATCCAGGTCAAAAGCGTCAAATACAAAACCATTGATCCCGGCTTCGGTTATGTCCGTATCACCCAGTTCCAGTCACTCACCGGTGCCAACCTTAAGCATGCAATCAGCGAACTGAAGCAGGAAAATGACGGCGAGCTAAACGGCCTGATCCTTGATCTGCGTAACAACCCGGGTGGGGTGCTACAGGCTGCAGTTGCCGTATCAGACGCATTCCTGGAACAGGGATTGATCGTCTACACCGAAGGGCGCATCGATGACTCGGAGCTCAAGTTCAAGGCCACCCCCAATGATGCACTCAAAGGGGCACCACTGATTGTATTGATTAACAGTGGTTCTGCCTCGGCCTCAGAGATCGTCGCCGGTGCACTCCAGGATCACAAACGCGCCGTCATCATGGGCAGTAAATCATTTGGCAAAGGATCGGTACAGACCATCCTTCCTATGAACAACGGCGCGGCACTCAAACTCACCACAGCACGTTACTACACCCCGGCCGGACGCTCTATCCAGGCAGAAGGAATCGTCCCCGACATCCCGCTTGACCGTATCAGCCTCACCGCCGCCAACGAGCCAGACTTCGAACCTGTCACCGAGGCAGACCTTGCAGGACATCTGGAAAATGGTAATGGCGAAGAGGAGGAGAGCGAAGCCCAGGCAAAAAAAGCTGATGCAGAAAAGCTGGTCAGCCAGGACTACCAGCTCTATGAAGCACTCAACCTGCTGAAGGGACTGCACATCCTCAACCAGTAATGGTTAAGGATGCGAACACCATAACTGAATAGCCAACAATGGATCGACACTCACTGCCATTCGCGTTGCTGCTGTTTTTCATCACCATCACTCCGGGGCTGGCGAGCGAACCTGAAGTCCACTCATTCGCCACCCCGGCCAATATCGAGCAACCACTACCGGCGATCAGCATCATCATCGATGATCTTGGCGAACAGCTCACCACTGGTGAGCGCGCCGTCGCACTGCCAGGTGATATCACCTACGCCTTCCTGCCCCACACTAGTCACACCAGGCTACTCGCAGAGCTGGCTCACCGACATGACAAAGAGATAATGTTACACATGCCGATGCAGGCAGTCGGTGAAAACGAGCTCGGCGAGGGAGGGCTGACACTCGATATGTCGCGGCAACGCTTTATCGAGGCCTTAATAGAAAGTATCAATGCCGTCCCTCACATCAGCGGCATCAACAACCACATGGGCAGCCTGCTGACCCAGCACCCCGGTCATATGCACTGGCTGATGGAGGCTTTGCAGCAACGTAACGATCTCTTCTTTGTCGACAGCCGCACCACCGATCGCACCGTTGCCTACCAGATCGCGACTGAATATGAGATCCCGAGGATCAATCGCAATATCTTTCTCGACAATGTGCGCAGTGAGCTGGAAATCAGCAAACAGTTTGAGCAACTTGTCGCACTGGCAAAGCGCAATGGCACCGCAGTGGCGATCGGCCACCCTTATCCCGAGACCATCGCCTTCCTGGAAAAGGTGCTGCCGACTCTCGAACAACGCGGTATCGAACTGATCAGGACTTCAAACATTATCAAACGCAAGCAGCTGATTGAGGTCACCATTCCACAGGCGATGTTTGCAGCACGAACGACCCCCGACAAGGCCGACGCAAAGGGAAACCCGCATCAGTCACTCAGAGATAGCGGTGCGCCACAACCGGCAACCATTCAGTAAATCAGCACAAAGGAGTTGAGATGCCGACCGTACTTGTCCCGCTGGCTCAGGGTTGCGAAGAACTGGAAGCAGTTACCATCATCGACCTGCTGCGACGCGCTGCCATCAACGTCGTCACCGCCGGTCTTGATGATCAACCCATCGTCGCCAGCCGCGGCACCGTACTGCTTCCCGACACCACGCTGGCGAAGGTCGAACCACAGGCGCTCGATATGATGGTGTTACCGGGCGGCCTGCCCGGTGCCGACAATCTAAACAGCGATGCGCGCATTCATTCCCTGCTACAGCAGATCTCGTCACAGGGAAAACATACCGCCGCCATCTGCGCCGCCCCTAGAGTGCTGTTCTCCGCGGGGTTACTCAGTGGAAAACGGATCAGCTGTTATCCCGGCTCGATGGATTCGTTCGACTGCAGTGATGTCACGATCACATCGGGCGCCGTGGTCGTCGACGGCAATATCATCACCTCACGCGGCCCCGGTACTGCGATAGACTTTGCGCTGACGTTGATCGAGGCCCTTGTCGGCCAGCAACGACGTAACGAGGTCGAGGCGGGACTAACGCGCTGAGTTAATCACGCAGTTCACTGCGCGGCCACGCAAACATCAGCACCAGCAGACCGGCACCACCGAGCAACCACGACATCAGCGGTGCATCACCCACCATCAGGGGTGAATAACCATCAAGCCCCAGCAGTATCGCAGCACTGATCAACAGTGCACTGCCAACTATCGCTGCAAAGGTACGCCGGTTCGAATCGAGCATCGTGCGCTCAATCTTACGCAACTCCTGCGACTGCCACTCCACCTTCAGCTCACCATCACGCGCCTGCTGCAACACCTCATGTAGCAGCACCGGCATCTCCGGCAGTTTATCCAGCCACAGCGGCGCATTACGTTTCATCGAACTGACAAAGGCGCGGCCGCCGATATTTTCACTCATCCAGCGCTCGAGGAACGGCTTGGCCGTCTGCCATAGATCAAGATCGGGGTAGAGCTGGCGCCCCAGCCCTTCAATATTGAGCAACGTCTTTTGCAGCAGCACCAGTTGCGGCTGCACCTCCATATTGAAACGGCGTGCGGTCTGGAACAGACGTAACAGCAACCGTCCAAATGAGATATCTTTCAGCGGACGTTCGAAGATCGGCTCACAGACGCTACGAATCGCCGACTCAAACTCATCGACACGCGTCCCCTTCGGCACCCATTCCGACTGCACATGCAGCTCCGCGACACGGTGATAATCACGATTAAAAAAGGCGAGGAAGTTCTCTGCCAGATAATGCTGGTCATCCGGACTCAGCGTCCCCATGATACCGAAGTCGATTGCGATGTACTGCCCTTCCGACGAGACAAAGATGTTGCCGGGGTGCATGTCGGCGTGGAAAAAGTTGTGTTTGAAGACCTGGGTAAAGAAGATCTCGACACCGGTTTCAGAGAGCTTTTTAAGATCGATCTCCTGCTTGCGCAGCTCATCAATATCACTGATCGGTGTACCGGCGATACGCTCCATCACCATCACATTGCGTCGCGTCTGCGGCCAGTAGACCTCTGGCACATAGAGCATCTCGCTGCCGGAAAAATTACGCCGCAACTGTGAAGCACTCGCCGCCTCTTTAATCAGGTCGAGTTCATCATAGATGGTCTTTTCATATTCGGCCACCACCTCGCGCGGACGCAGGCGCCTGCCTTCAGACCAGTAGCGCTCTGCCAGATCGGCCAGGATATAGAGCAGTCCAAGATCGCGCTTGATCGTTTTCCTGATCCCCGGACGTACCACTTTGACGATCACCTGCTTGCCATCCAGCAGCGTAGCGGTATGCACCTGTGCGATCGATGCAGATGCCAGCGGCTGTTCATCAAGTGATAAAAAGACTTTATTTAAAGGCTCGCCGTAGGCCTCTTCAATGATGCGGCGCGCCTCGCTACCGGGAAACGGACTGACGTTATCCTGTAATTTTGCCAGTTCATCGGCGATCTCATCAGGCAACAGGTCTCTGCGCGTCGACAGGATCTGACCAAACTTCACAAAGATCGGCCCGAGATCCTCGAGGGTGCGGCGGATACGCACCGCATGCGGCTCGCGTGCGCCACGGCGAAACCAGTTCCACGGCAACAGGTAGAGCATAAAACGAAATGCGCGAAACAGGTGCATCTCCAGCACCACTTCGTCGAGCCCATGTTTAACCAGAATACGATTGATAAATAGCAGGCGGAGTGCCTGACCAGGTCTAATGATCACTCAGCCTCTCCTCGGCTTTTTAGCAGGCGTTGCACTCGCGCCTCAAGACGATCAACATCGCCACGCAATGTGTCTACCGCCTCAAGGAACGGCCCAATCTCTTCACGATGTGGTAACAGCCTGCTCTCTTCCTGTAGATATTCACTCACATCCTGCTCGATGGTGCTGTGTGTCTGCGCGGCCCAGTCAACCACATCGCGCACCACGTTGCCGATCTTGTGGCCGACCACATCGCCCACCAGTTTTGACAACTGCTCTTCCCAGTCAAGATCAAGGTCGTTCATGATGTCACGTACCCGCTGCCCGGTCTCGGTATCGCCTACAATCTCAACATCACCGGAAAAGAGCGCCTTCTGTTGATCACCACCGAGTCCCATGCGCATCATTGATAGCGGCGCACCGCGTAGCCACACATCGACCTCGCCGTGATGTTCACCTCGCAGCTGTAAACCGACATTATCGGGCAGCAGATAGAACCTGATATTTAACCCCAGCAGCTCAACCCCAATGATTTTTCCATTGAGTCCACGCACCCGCTGTAGCGCATCGGGATCAAGTTTAAGGCAGTGGTTGAGCGCCGCCTCAAGGGTGGAGAAGGATGTCGATTTTATCGATGAGGTGATACTCATATGAATAGTCCTGTCGCGGCCAGCCGCCTGGAATGCAGTATCAGAATTTATAGCCCTTGTGTAGCGCTACAATGCCGCCACTCATGTTCATAAAATCACAACGCTCGAAACCGGCATCCTGCATCATCCCTTTCAGCGTCTGCTGGTCAGGATGCATACGGATCGACTCGGCCAGGTAACGGTAGCTATCTTCATCATTGGCAATCAGCTTTCCCATCAGCGGCAATAACTTAAATGAGTAGGTGTCATAGATCGGCTTGATCGCCTCCATCGGTCGGGAGAACTCCAGCACCATCAGGCAGCCACCCGGTTTCAATACACGGTAGAGTGACGCCAGCGCATTCTCTTTATGGGTCACATTACGCAGACCAAAGGCGATGCTGGCAAAATCGAAATAGTTGTCGGGAAACGGCAGCGCCTCGGCATTGGCCTGCACATATTCAACGTTGCCGACGATACCGCGATCGGTAAGCCGTTCACGTCCAACACCCAGCATGTTGGCGTTGATGTCCGACGCCACCACCGTGCCACTGCGACCGACCATCTTCGAGAAACGTGCCGCAAGGTCGCCGGTACCCGAGGCGAGATCCAGCACCTTATGCCCCTTACGTACCCCGCTGGTATCCAGTGCGACCTTTTTCCAGAGGCGATGCACCCCCATCGACATCACATCGTTCATGATGTCGTAGTTCTTCGCGACCGAATCAAATACACCGGCAACACGGTGCACCTTATCGTTTACATCGACCTCTTCATAACCGAAGTGGGTCTTTCCCCCAGACGATGCCGAGCCCTTCTCTGTCATGCCTCACCTTCTACTGTGTTGCGTTCGTGCCCGGCATCCCTGAGGCGTTGTAGATACTCCTGCCACATCGCCGGGTGGTTCTGTCCGATGCGATAGAGGTACTCCCATGAAAAGAGGCCGGTGTTGTGGCCATCATCAAAGTGCAGCTTTACCGCATAGGCCCCCACCGGCTCGATCTCAGTGATGTTAACCGCCTCTTTACCCACCTGCAGTGTCTCCTGCCCCGGCCCATGCCCCTGTACCTCGGCCGATGGTGAATAGACCCGCAGGAACTCACACGGCAGACGAAACTCCGCACCGTTATCGAAGATCACCTCCAGTACCCGCGACTTCTGGTGTAACCGAATATCGGTGGGACGATGCTTTTTAGCCTGTGTTGTCATTTTGATTAATACTCTCGACGATTAAAGGATGTAACGACTCAGGTCTTCATCCTCAACCAGCTTGCCGAGGTGCTGTTCAACATAATCGACATCGATCGTCACGCTGCTGCCGGAGAGATCCGACGCCTCGAACGACAGCTTCTCCAGCAACCGTTCCATCACCGTATGCAGGCGACGCGCACCGATGTTTTCAGTGGTCTCATTCACCTGCCACGCCACTTCGGCAACACGTGCGATTCCATCGTCGGTAAACACCACACTCAACCCCTCGGCCTCAAGCAGCGCGTTGTACTGATCTGTCAACGATGCACTGGGCTCGGTCAGGATACGCACAAAATCACCTACCGATAGCGCACTCAACTCAACACGAATCGGCAGACGCCCCTGTAGCTCGGGCACCAGGTCCGACGGTTTGGCAAGATGGAACGCCCCCGAGGCGATAAACAGGATATGGTCGGTCTTGATCATGCCGAACTTGGTCGAAACAGTACACCCCTCCACCAGTGGCAACAGATCACGCTGCACCCCTTCACGCGAGACATCGCCGCCACTGCCGCCACCCGCATCGCTGCGTTTGGTGATCTTGTCGATCTCATCCAGAAACACAATGCCGTGCTGTTCGGCTCGCTCCAGCGCCGCCGCCTTTATTCCCTCCTCGTCGAGCAACTTGGCCGCCTCTTCTTCACACAACACCTTGAAGGCCTCTTTGATCGGCAGGCGCTGCTTCTTGGTGCGCTGATTTCCCATGTTCTGAAATAGCCCCTGCAGCTGGCTGCTCATATCTTCCATCCCCGGTGGCGCCATGATCTCTACCCCGGCCGCCGCCATACTCACCTCGATCTCGACCTCTTTTTCATCGAGGTCACCTTCACGCAGTTTTTTACGAAACTTCTGGCGCGTCGCAGAACTGTCATCGGTATGGCTCACCGTGCCGTCGGCACCCCGTGCTGGCGGCAGCAGGATATCGAGGATACGCTCCTCAGCCGCATCTTCCGCGCGGTGCTTCATCTTCTTCATCTCGTTTTCACGCGTCAGCTTGATCGACACTTCCACCAGGTCGCGGATGATCGATTCAACATCTCGCCCCACATAACCGACCTCGGTAAACTTGGTCGCCTCAATCTTAATAAAGGGTGCATTGGCAAGCTTCGCCAGGCGACGTGCGATCTCGGTCTTACCGACACCTGTCGGGCCGATCATCAGGATATTTTTCGGGGTGACCTCGTTACGCAGCTCCTCGCTACTGATCTGTGCACGACGCCAACGATTCCTTAATGCGATCGCCACCGCGCGCTTGGCGTCATTCTGGCCGATAATATGTTTGTCCAGCTCCTGGACGATCTCTCTCGGTGTCATTTCAGACATGTGATTTCAGTTCCTGCTAATAAATAATGGTGATGCGTTTAAACAGCATCCAGTTCTTCAATGGTGAGATTACTGTTGGTAAAGACACAGATATCCGCCGCAATCCCCAGCCCCTTCTCCACGATGGTACGTGCATCATGCTCGCTGTTCTCCAGCAGCGCACGAGCCGCGGCCTGAGCAAATGGCCCACCTGAACCGATCGCCATCAGGCTGTTCTCCGGTTCGATCACATCGCCGTTACCGGTGATGATCAATGAGCTCTCCTTGTCTGCCACCACCAGCAGCGCCTCAAGGCGACGCAACATACGATCAGTGCGCCAGTCCTTCGCCAGCTCCACCGCCGAACGGGTCAGGTTGCCAGAATGTTTTTCGAGCTTCGCCTCGAAGCGCTCAAACAGGGTAAAGGCATCGGCGGTACCCCCGGCAAAGCCGGCGATCACACGCCCGTCATAGAGACGACGCACCTTGCGCGCGTTGCCCTTCATCACTGTATTGCCCATCGACACCTGGCCATCGCCACCGACAACAACCTTGCCGTTGCGACGCACCGATAAAATAGTGGTTCCGCGGAATTGCTCCAAACCCAGACTCCTGAAAATAATCGAAAATGTAATCGAACCGATGATTGTACACCATCCCTCAGATTACAAGAAAACCAGAAAAAAACGATAAGATACCCCTCTATTTCGGGAGATTTTCAAATACGAATACACATATCCTCCGTCATTCCGGCGCAGGCCCACTACTGTCCGGAATAAAAAATAGTAATGTTTATAAGTTGTTGCGGCCTCTAAGATTAACGGGTAAAACCCAAGTGGCTAACTTAAAATCCAGAGGCCACAACATGTATAGAAATACCCGATT